>Ga0247608_10000051_pt1 | contig 234194 bp, 220 predicted proteins | sample 176DNAGHGlowgp2_FD_193490 | JGI IMG/M metagenome (GOLD analysis project Ga0247608, IMG submission 193490) | Sheep rumen microbial communities from Palmerston North, Manawatu-Wanganui, New Zealand - 1766 DNA GHGlow gp2 | ecosystem: Host-associated > Mammals > Digestive system > Stomach > Rumen... | reverse complement strand
AGGCTGACGTTCTTATCTGCGGAGGCATCGGCGGCGGTGCGCAGATGGCTATGCAGGAGGCTGGCATCACCCTCTACGGCGGCAATTCGGGCAGTGCCGATGAAGCGGTGCAGGCTTTCCTTGCACACACACTTGTTCAGAACGATAACCCGACCTGCGATCATCACCACGAACACGGCGAAGGTCATACCTGTGCAAGCCACGGCTGCGGTGATCACTGATGAAGATAGTCACACTTGTAGAAAACTCCTGCGGCAATGAAAAGTGTATCGCAGAACACGGACTATGCATCTATATCGAGACACAAAAGCATAAACTCCTGCTCGACACAGGGCAGACGGACGCAGTTGTGAAGAACGCCGAAGCTCTTGATATTGACCTGTCTGCTGTCGATACTGTTATCCTCAGTCACGGTCACTATGACCATTCGGGCGGTATATTGCCCTTTTCAAAGCTCAATAACACTGCACAGATCATCCTGCAAAGAACAGCAGCCGAGCCGCATTACAACGGTGAACGCTATATCGGCATTGATACTGATATACTCAAATTGACAAATGTACGCTTTATTGAAGGCGATTTGAAGATAGATGATGAGCTGTTCCTGTTCAGCGGTATCAAAGGCAGGCGGTGCTATCCGCAGGGGAACAGGAGGCTGTCTTGTATGAAAAACGGTGAAATAGTTCCTGATGATTTCATTCATGAGCAATGCCTCGTTATCACGCAAAACGGCAAACGCTGGCTGCTGTCGGGCTGCGCTCATAACGGCATACTCAATATACTTGATAAATATAAAGAGCTGTTTGACAGCTATCCCGACTGCGTTATCACGGGATTCCATATGATGAAGCGTGAGGGCGAGCATACCGAAGAAGAGAAAGCTGTTATTATTCAGACAGCGCAGGAGCTTTCACAACTTGATACTGTCTTTTACAGCGGTCACTGCACAGGCATTGCTGCATTTGAGATGATGAAAGAGATCATGGGCGATAAACTCATTGCCCTGCACAGCGGCGAATCTGTCAACTGACAAAAATGGATCGCTTTTTGTTTTAACATCTTGCCTGACAGGGATCTTTTTCTTGAACTTGCCGCCAAATTGTGCTATAATAGTATTATCACAACGAACAGGCGGTGTACCCATTGAAACGAAAACCACATATACATTTTATATCATTTTTGCTTGCCCTGTGTCTGTGCGTTCAACTCACAGGCTGTGCAAGCAGCTCGTCCAAATATTCAGGCGAAAGCTCCGCAGCCGCATCTTCTGCCGACTTATCACATACCTCGTCAGATCAAAGGGGTGTGGATAAGATAGTCGAGGAAATGGTCGTTGACTACGGAAGCTACGGATCTGAGGCAAAGGATAAGATAGACACCCTGCTCGGTGAGCTTTCTGCCTGCGACACATCTGCGGGCAAACGCTGGAAAAACATAATGGACATCTGGACATCGGACGACCTTGGCAAACATCTTAATTACGATGTTCTCCCCGACGGACTGCCTGATACGGACGAGCTTTGCATAGTCGTCCTCGGATTTCAGCTCAAGGCCGACGGCACGATGAAGGACGAGCTGATACAGCGCCTGACCGTCGCCCTGAACAGTGCGAAAAAGTACCCCAAGGCGTACATTGTCTGCACCGGCGGCGGCACTGCATCGGAAAACGAAGCTGCATCGGAAGCAGGCGAAATGGCAAAGTGGTTAGAGCGGCAAGGGATAGACAAAAAGCGCATCATCATCGAGGATAACTCGATAACAACGGCGCAGAATGCAATATTTACCTACGATATACTGACATCGAAATACACCTCGGTAAAAAAGCTGGCTATCGTTTCGAGCGACTATCACATTGCAACGGGAGAGCTGCTGTTCAGGGCATTGTCGATCCTGCGTGCAAGCGAAGCCGGCAGCGAAAAGCTTGAGGTGATTTCAAACGCTGCGTGGAAAGCGCCCTCCGGTTCGCTTTCGGCAATGTTCCAGGCAGGTGCGCTCATCGAGCTGTCAGGCAACGTAAAAACAGCGTTCGATATCTACTACGATAACTATGATATTCATTCGCTTCCGCCGCTGAAATAGCTTATGGTAAAATAGCCATTTGAGTGAAGAAAAAATGCTCGACGTTTCATTTCAAAAATGACCTTATATCGCAAAAATCCTGACCATTATTGCCTCGAAAAACGGCGGCTGTTCGGCTATGTTATGTCTGCTGCCTTACCCGAAACCTTGACGTTTATTTGACGCTTATCGGTTTTTGATTCGGCAAAAAATCGGCAGAGATCACAACAGGGAGGCAATCGGGAAATTTCGCAAAACCGCCGTTTTTGCGCTATTTGAAGGACTTTGAAAAGCCCTCGGACGCTGTTCAAGTCCCGTTTGCCGCATGAATGAAAAGCTCGCAAACAGGTTGCTTGCGAGTTTTTTTGTTCGAGTCCAACAGGTGGCGCCAAGCTGAAAAGCCCGTAAACACGATGTTTACGGGCTTTTGTCTTACCTGCGGTTGGGCGGTGATTTAACTTGCCGCCCAGTTGTTTTGCACAATCTTTTCTATATAAAAATATGCAAACGTACAGCCTTTTTGATTCAAAATGTGCAGCTGTTGACCGAAAAGTATTCGTACAATATTCTTGCATATTATTTGATTCTTTATTTCCATAATTCTTTGTGATTCTGTTAATACTTGAAATTCTGCCTCTGATATGGTATAATTTCTAAAAGTATCTCTGTAGGAGGTATAGTTATGACAGAAAAGGAATAGAAAAAAGCCGCTGCCGCATTTGCAAAGGAATGGGCTGGGCAGGGCGATGAAAAACAGCACACTCACCGCTTTTGGATAGGCTTTTTGCAAAAGGTGCTGGGTGTTGATGACGCTGACGAGCATATCCAGTTTGAAAAGCCCGTTAAATACAAGGGGCATAAAGTTGCTAACAAAAATCATAAGTTCAACGCGGGGTGAGAAGGTGAAAAGGGAAAGAAAAAAACACAAGCTGCTTTTACAGATAATAGCGATAGTTCTGCCGCTGTTTGCACTTATGACGGCGGCGGTGATCTGGGCTGTATACAGCAGCACATTCAAGGGTTATCTTGAAGCGCAAAATGACCATATCGAAGATTCGATGACTAATACGCTGAGCTATATACCTTTTGTTTCGGGGGAAGTCCTTGATCAGGATTCTAAGGATTGGATGTTTCAGCATATGGAAGAATATCGTATCGACCTGAAAAGTGATGAGACAGATGAATTATCGGAAAAACAGAAGGAATACCTGAATGCCGATAACAAATACGAATACAGCTGGTTTAAAAATATGCCCGACGATATGCGATATAGCTATATAAAGCAGTACCTCAGCGGAACAAAGAATATACTTTACAATAACATAAGCAACAGCAGCTTTGACAGTATGTTCATTATGGATATGCTGCCGCAGTATCGTGGACTAATACTGATCGACTTCAATAAAAACGAGCAGGATGATAAAACGGGAAGCTATCTTGAGTTTGACCTTTCCGATCACCCTGCTCTGAAAAAGGCGCTGGATCAGGGCTCGGATAAGATCGTTTTTGAAAGGGCAACCGACTTCCCAAACAAAGGCAACTACTACATTGGCTACAAGCCTGTGATAATTGGCGGAGAGACAAGGGCAGTCGTGGGCATAACCTACAAGTGGGACGATTTTAAAGACAGCATAGACAGCAGCGTCAAAAAAGCAATTATCATTCTTATTTCGGGTATTGCGGTCGTATTGCTGGTGCTGCTGTTCTTCCTTAACCGAAAAGCAATAAGACCTACCGCCAAGATACAAGAAGCACTCATCGACTACACAGATAACAAGGACACCAACCAGATAGTCAAGAAGATGTATGAGATAAAGGCGAAAAACGAGATAGGCTATCTTGCAGATGTTATTTCTGACCTCGCCCTTGAGATCGACCGCTATACCAAGGAGACAGCCCGTATCGCAGCCGAAAAGGAGCGTGCGCAGAAGGAGCTTTACGAGGCTGAGATGCAAATAATGGTATCGCAGATAAGACCGCACTTCCTTTACAATGCGCTGACATCTATCGCTATGATGTGCGAGCTTGACCCCAAGACCGCCAAGGAAGCAACTATCGCTTTTTCCAAGTATCTCAGGTGCAATATGGACTCTCTGAAACAGACTAAAGCTGTTCCCTTTGAGCAGGAGCTGAGCCACCTGAAAAACTATCTATATATCGAAAAGCTGAGATTTGACGATCTGCTTAATATCGAATACGATATTCAAACGACGGATTTTGAAGTGCCGCAGCTGTCCATACAGCCGATAGTTGAGAACGCCGTCAAGCACGGTGTCGGAATGGCAGAGGACGGCGGAACGGTAACAATAGCCACAAGAGAAACGGACGATGCCTATGAGGTGATCGTGTCGGACGACGGTGTGGGCTTTGATGTGAACGCTCCGAAAAAAGACGACGGACGTTCTCACATCGGAATGGAGAACACGAAAAAGCGGCTTAAAGATATGTGCGGCGCCGAGCTTATCATAACCAGCAAGGTCGGTGAGGGCACCACTGTAAGAGTTGTAATACCAAAGGTCAGGAGGGACGAAAATGAAAATACTGTGTCTTGATGATGAGCCGCTGGCTCTGAAAATGCTGGAGCAGGCTGTAAAGACCGCCAAGCCCGATGCTGAGATCACGTCATTCAGAAAGCAGGCGGAGCTTATAGCCGAGGCCGAGCAGAACGGTTGTGATGTGGCGTTCCTGGACATACACATGAGAGGCATGACAGGCGTTGAGGTCGCAAAGAGGCTCAAGGAGATAAACCCGAAAATGAACATCATTTTTGTGACAGGCTTTTCCGACTACAAGGGTGATGCTATGGATATGAAGGCAAGCGGATATATAATGAAGCCCGTGACTGCCGAGGAGGTCAAGGCAGAGCTTGATGACCTGCGTTTTCCCATCGTCCCGAAAAACAATGTGCTGCTGCGTGTACAGTGCTTCGGCAACTTCGATGTATTTCTGCCGAGCGGTGAGCACGTTCACTTTGAGAGAAGCAAGTCAAAGGAGATATTTGCATACCTCGTTCACCGTAATGGCAGCTCGTGTACTATTAAAGAGATAGCGGCGGCACTGTTTGAGGACGAGCCGTATGACAAGAAACAGCAGAACTATATGCAGCAGCTCACTTATGCGCTTATGAAAAGCCTTAAAGCTGTCGGGGCGGAGGCTGCGGTAGTCAAGGGCTTCAACGCACTTGCGGTTGACCCCAAGGTGCTTGACTGTGACTACTACCGCTTCAAAGAGCTTGATGCCGGCGCTGTGAACTCCTATCAGAATGAATATATGAGCCAGTACTACTGGGCAGATTTTCTGTTTGATGAGGATCTGTATTGAACAAGTTTTTTTGCACTCGCATTGTGAAAAATGCGGGTGCTTTTTTATTTTTCAAATAATTATTTTTTTCATTGAGATCTGTAAGTAGTTTGTAAGAGACTGTGTGATATACTAAAATCACAGCAAAGGGAAAACCCCATAAAACAGGCAAAAACAGACGGTCAAAAATTTTTTTGAAAAACATGAAAATCTGTAAGTAGTTTGTAAGAGGCAGTGTGATATACTTAAATCACAGCAAAGGGAAACACCCGAAAACAACAAAAACAAATCAAAATGAAAAGGAGTAATCACTATGAAAGTAACAATAAGAAAATTCAAGAAGCAGCACAGAGGCATCAAGGCAATACTGAAAGGTATATTGCTTGGTATGGTAGGTGTACACGAGGTCGATGAGAACGGCTTTGAGGTAGACGAGTTCGGAAATCCAATCGACTGAAAAAACTTTCAAAAAAACAAAAAAGCCCGAAAATCTGTAAGCAGTTTGTAAAAGGTGCTGTGATATACTTAAATCACAGCAAAGGGAAAGACCCTTAAAACAACAATGATAAAACGAAAAGGAGAGATCACTATGAAAAAAACAAGAATAATCGCAGCAGTTTTTGCAGCAGTAATGACAATGACAACGACCGCAGCTATCAGCGCATCGGCAGAAAGCACAGAGATCAAGTCCGACGAGTTCGTCTGCACCTGGGACGTCCCGGAGGAAAAAGTGCCTTCGCTCTTTGAGCAGGTACAGAAGAGGATAGTTCAGATCACACAAAAGAAAAACGAGCCTCAGAAGAAAAGGCTTGTTGATCTGAGTCAGCGCAAAATAGAACAGCTGATAAAAACAGAATACAATATGACATTGATTCAGTTCTATAATGCGGCGTTTTATCTTCGCTCCTGTCAGAGTTATTATTTAACCCTTGAGCAGACAGAGATCAATATCCGTGACGGAATGAGAAGAGCATCACGCTTTAACTGCGAGCCCACATGGAACGAGGATATGATAAGGTTCCTGAAGGACTACTGGGACGAATTCTCAGAATATGTACGCACCAGAGATCTGAAACTTGAAAGTATCAATGTTTATAATAACTAAAAGTAAACAAAGATAAATGATAGGAGAAAAAATCTGAAAAACGAAAAAAACTGTAAGTAGTTTGTAAGAGGTGCTGTGATATAATAAAGACACAGAAAAGGGAAAGAACCCTAAACCAAAAAACTAAAAAACGAAAAGGAGAGATCACTATGAAAAAAACAAGAATTATCGCAGCAGCTTTTGCAGCAGTAATGATGATGACAACGACCGCAGCTATCAGCGCATCGGCAGAAAGCACAGAGATCAAGTCCGACGAGTTTGTCTGCATCTGGGACGTCCCGGAGAAAAAAGTCCCTTCGCTCTTTGAGCAGATTCAGAAGTGGATAGATCAGGTCGCCAAAAATAAAAACGAACCCCAGAAGAAAAGGCTTGTTGATATGATTCAGCTCGAAATAGAAAGCCTGGTAAAAAAGGAATACAATATGACATTAAGACAGTTCTATGACGCAGCATATTATCTCCGGGACTGCCTGAGGTATCAACTCGACCTTGAGCAGACAGAGAAAATGATCCGTTCCGGAATGGAAAGAGCATCAAACTTTAACTGCGAGCCCACATGGAACGAGGATATGATAAGGTTCCTGAAGGACTACTGGGACGAATTCACAGAGTTTGTCCTCAACGGTGATTTTGAAAGCATCAAGGCTTAAGATCAAAATTAAGAGTCAGCAAAGAGCTCTTGCTGTGATATACTAAGATCACAGCAAGGGGAAAACCCCATAAAACAGGCAAAAACAGACGGTCAAAAAAATTTTTGAAAAACCAAAAGATCTGTAAGTAGTTTGTAATAGGCGATATGTTATTATATGATCACAGAAGAAAAACAACAAACAACTTAAACGAAAGGAGGAAAAAACTATGATCATCACATTTTGTTATGTAATGCTCGGTGTAAGCACAACAGCATATATCGTGGGAGGCATCATCTCGACGATATTTGGATAATAAACGGCACTAACGATAACCAAGCTTGAATGAAAGGAGGAAAAACTATGATCACATTTTGTCTGGTAACACTCGGAGTAGCTACAACCACAATGATCGTTGGAGGGATCATCTCGACCATCTTCGGATAATAAACACAACAAACTGAAACGAAAGGAGAGATAACAATGACAGCATTCTGGGCTTGGCTTCTGGCAGAACTCATCAGAAAATCACCCGAAATATTCTGAATACAACGGTTTAAATAAACATCGGCAAATCAAAAACGAAAGGAGAAAGTATATGTTTGCATTTATAGGAGCAGCAATCGCATGTGTCGGATTCGCAGCATGGCTCAACTCGATCATCTGACATAAAAATAAAACCATAACAAAGACAACAAAACGTTCGTAGCAGATACGGACGTTTTCTTTTTTGCGCCGAGCGCTTTTTGTTGTGCAAAGCGCAGAACAGTTTTTTTATTTTTTTGAAATAGCAATGATCTTAGCAAAGAGGTAAAGGGGCGTCAACAAAAAACTCCCGCTCCTTATTAAAAGGAATGGGAGTGTATTTTGTATTGGTCAGCACAGCTTGTTGGCTGTTGTGCGTGCTTCATCAAGGTCTATGCCCAGAGCCTCTGCCTTGTCAATAGTGATCTTACAGCCGGGCTTGAGCTTCTGCATTATCAGCTTCATCGTTGCCTCATTTACCGCAACGCAGCCGCCTGTATACGGCTTTACAAGGCTCATACAATGGAAAAAGAAGCAGGAGCCCTCAGCCGGTATACACTCGGTGTTGTAGCCCATGTCCAGGCAGTATTGATATTCATAGGTATAGTCGATAAGATGTTCACATTCATCGGGGTCCAGTCCCGGAACATCATTGATGTTTACAAATTCGTTGAAGTGCATACCGTCACGGCTGTCTCCCGACCAATAGTGATCTTTATTCACCTTAGTGTATTCGACCTGGCAGCCCGGGTCGTCTGCTATGCCGAAAGCCTTGCCAACGGTAAACGTGCCGATCGGAGTTATCGCGTGATCGCAGTCTGCATCGCCCATGCCCTCCAGTCCAATGTAGCCGGGCATTTGCAGGATCATTTCCCATTTGCCGTCTTTGTTTTTTTCGTGCATACTGACATAGGCTGTAGTATCTCCCACACCGGCAACGACAATGATCTGGTCTGTGTCCTTAACAGCATCAAGCTTTGTGAGCCATTTCGGAGAATCAATTACCTTTTGCTGCTGAATGGAAAGCGCAGAATCAACAGAAACATCAGCCTTTGATGAACTGTCATTGCTTGCGCACGAGGTTAGCATAAATGCTGCTGAGATAACTGCCGTGGCTAAGGCTGAAATCCTTTTTGCCTTTTTTCTTGGAACGTTCTTCATAGTGATCCCTCCTTGCATATGCTTTTATACTTTATCATTATAACACAATTGCAGATAAAAATCAACATAATAAAAAGAAGATTAGTATGCAGCATTTTTGTAAAAGAGAAGCCTGTAAATTAAGATAATAACAAAAGCAGCAGAATTTTTTTTAAGAATTTTGAAATCCCCGGAAATCTGTAAGTAGTTTGTAAGAGGCACTGTGATATACTTAAATCAAAGCAAAGGGGAACACCCGAAAACAACATATTAGATCAAAAATTGAAAGGAGAGAACACTATGAATAATACTAATAAGATCAAAAGAACAATCGCTTCCCTGCTGGCAGCAGCAATGGTAATGACAACAGCGGCATCGTTCGCAGCATCGGCAGACGAACTGCCGTCAGCAAGCGCATCAAACACCGTGACCGTAGATCAGGTCATCGACCTCGGCGTTGACACACTGTTTACAGGCATAGAGGAGTATGTACCGGGCGGAAAGCTTTTTCTTCCTTTCCTCAAGCCTATTGCAAATGACCTTCTCGGCAAGGGTAAAGAGATTTCGCTGGACGATATCAACGCAAAGATCGATGATATGTTCAAAAAGCTAGACGATCTCAACGACAGTCTGAGAGATTCAATCGAAAACATCACAGCGATACAGAGCTTTGACTCGTTCCATTTCAAGACATTCAATTCTCAGATACAGGAGATAATCAGCCAGATCGAAGTCATCAGAAAGCTGAAGATCTCGGAGGAAAACAAATACGCACAGATCGCTGCGCTGGTAAACAACAGCAGCTGCTGGGCTGAATCAAACAACGTGTTCGTTACATTCTCAAATCTGACACAGGGTCTGAAAAGAGCCAGCCTTACCAAAAAAGGCGACATCTTCCGGCTGCTTTACGAGCACTACGCAAAGACCTCCATGTTCAGCGGCGAGGCTCTGGACAAGGCAAATGCAGCGGCAGAACTTATCATGACAGACTACATCGCCGGATATTACGCACTTTTGCAGTGCCTCAGCGCACAGTCAAAGGTCTGCAGCATGACCGCAGAGCAGAAAAGCAGGATCGACCCAAAATATCTTGCAAGAACAACAAATGAGCAGGCGCTTATCAACAAGAAAGTCAACGAACTCAAAAAAGCAGTTTTCGGAGATTCAACGATAGCTGCTGAAAAGTACATCAAGAACTATACTCTCTACGAAGAAGACCCCGAGGATCCCGCTTCTCCTTACATTGAAGTACCTATATACGCTGTAAGATACAACGCAACATACGACGAGACTTCCGTTATCGGCAGATACCGCAGCTTCAAGAACACAAAGAGGAACCTCTTCATCAACAAGGGAACTGCAGATCAGGAAATGAACACCTGCCTTGGCACAGTCAGCACAACCTCACTGCCATATCACAGCAACAATGAGGGCGGCGGAAGAGAATACCCGATCAAGAAGGCTGTTGAGGATTTCAAATCACAGATATCTCCCAGAGCTGCATTCAGCGACACTCAGATCAAGGCTATCGCAGCCTTCGTCAACGGCAAGGGAATAACGATCCGTCAGTACCTGAAAAACAACGGATTCAACACCGACGTCCTGCCCGGCAACACCTATGCATTAACAAGCGGAGCTTACCACGATATGATCACAGCAGGCAGCTTCGGAAAGGCAGTCGGCGGAACAGCAACATGGCACGCAATGTTCAAGGGCATCAACATTGACGAGATCAACCCGACAGAAAAGGAAGTCACATACTGGCACACAGGATGCCACTTATACGGTATAGCAGACAGCTGGAACTACGGTGAGCAGCACAACATACTGATAACGACTGCAAAAACAACAAACAACACAATAAATTTCAACTGGCTGATCGAAAGAGCGCTCCACGGCGGCGGATTCATCCTGTGATCAAAAAGCGCACCGAGAAACAAGCAGTTCTTCGATCAATGGGCATCACAAAGCGGAAACATCGTAACATTCAACACAGACAAGGCTCAATGTAATCGGCTGAACCGAATAATAACAGCTTTCTCCAAATATTTTGTGTTTGTTTTAATAAAGACATCACCCGTACCGAAAAAAAGTGCGGGTGAAAGTCTTTTTTGTAAGTAGTTTGTAAGTGGTGGTGTGTTATCATATAGATACAGAAAAACAAAACACAAAACACAATAGAAAAGGAGAAAAAACTATGACTATTGAGAACAGATTCGCAAGATTTATGAGAAATACAGGTCCGGCAAGAATGCTGGTACCGCTCGGACTGATACTTATTGTAGTAAGCGTGATACTTTTCGGATTCAACACTGATAAGTACTCTCAGACCACAGGTAAGATAACCTCTGCAGTACAGTCCGCAGCAGGTGAGGAAGGCGAAAAGGGCTTTGATGTAAAGTTCACATACACCGTTGACGGCAAGGAGTATGAGGGCGAGTTCACAAACATCAGTGGAAACTACGCAGCAGGCGACTCTGTCAAGGTCTTCTATGACCCTGCTGACCCTGCAAAGACGGCAGACAGCAAGATGAACAAGCTGATACCTATTGCATTTGCAGGTGTGGGAGTTCTTGCACTTGCCGGCGGTATCGCCCTGACAGTAAGAGCTTTCAAAAAGAGCAAAGAGCTTGACAGGACTGCTCCTGCGGCAGACGCACAGACTCAGGCACAGCTTGACGGTCTAAAGACAGCTGCAGGTGTGAACGAGTATTACTTCCGCTTTGACGGTCACAGCTTAAAGCCCGGTTACATCGTTGAGGACGCTGACAGAAACACGCTGTATGAAGGCAAGATGCTCAAAAACTCTTTGGTAGGTGCAAGAATATACGAATTCACTGACCACAGAACAGGTCAGAGCGAGCAGCATGAAGTCGGTCACGTTACGACATCCACGTTCAACGATGAGATGTTCTCGGTAAAGTCATCGTTCAAGTTTGACGGCGAAAAGGTATGGGACCGCCTGCACCGTCAGGGTATCCGCCTTAGCACCAATATGCACAGCAGATTCCCATACTTCATTTACGATGTTACAAAGGACGGCAAGGCATTTGCAAGGATCGAATCGTGCAGCGTATACGTTCATGAGGACGACGAAGCAAAGCACAAGATAAAGATACCCACAGGTAATATGTACTACCGCTTCTGGACAGCATCAGATGACCTCAGCTCACTGTTCCTTTCGATATTTGCTATCTCCGAGTGTGAACAGACAGTTGTTGAATAAAACCTGTATCGTGATACAGACAACGTTACGACATAGCCCCTTGTGACAGAATCGCCGCAGGAGCGGGCAAAGAAACGCCGCAGATACGTGGATTTTAGCAAGCGGCAGTGCTTCAAGTCCCGTTTGCCGCATAAATAAAAAGCTCGCAAACAGCGTGTTTGCGGGTTCTTTTTTTGCCCGAAAATCGGGTTTGCCGCTTATTTTGACGCTTATTGACGTTTACGGCTCCGCAAAGCCTATCCCTGCGCTGCTTGAGAGGCATGAGATGATCCCGCTTGCCGACTTGTTGTGTTTTAAAGCCTGAATCCATTTTTATGGCTTTGTTTTTTATATTGACAATCAGCGATATCTGTGATACAGTATACCCAAAACGCAAGAGTAGTTTCCCATGCCGCACAGTTTATTGCGGAGCTTGCGAAAGGGGGACTATGATCGCTTGAAAGGGGAAAATGTCATGAATGTTATAGAGGCGATCCATTGCAGACATAGCTATCGTGGGAAATATAAAATTATTCCTGTGCCGAAGGACGATCTGATAAAGATCATGCAGGCGGGCCTTGATGCCCCGTCAGGCTGTAATAAGCAGACAACATCACTGATCGCAGTCGATGATCCGCATATTCTGGCAAAACTTCGCCGTGTGATCGACCCTCCGATCGGGGATACTGCACCGGCAGCTATCTGCGTCCTCACGCAGAGGATAAATGCGTACCGTGATAAATGTTTTGCCGTACAGGACTATTCAGCAGCGATCCAGAATATGCTGCTTGCTATTGTAGAGCTGGGGTATCAAAGCTGCTGGTATGAAGGACACATTACCGATGATGACAAGATATGCGATAAGATAGCGCAGGTGTTAAATGTGCCCGACAACTATGAACTGGTTTGTTATCTGCCCGTTGGGATAGCTGAATGTGAGGCGGCGCAGCCTAAAAAGAAACCCTTTGGTGAAAGAGCATGGTTTAATTCTTTCCCGCAGGAGTAATATAATACTGACACAGGCTGTAACCCCACCCTTGCAGCTCAATTTAAAGATGACAAAAACCGCCCGGGAGTTTATTCTCCCGGACGGATGCAGGGTATTGTCTGTTCTTACAATGAAAAATATCACATTAGACGTAGGTTAGTGCAAACTAACTAAATTACACCGCAGGCATTGACAATAAAATATAAAAGTGTTAAAATTCCCTTTGGTTAGTTTTAACTAATTGCATGATCGTCATGAGAAAACAAAGGAGGGAAATAACCTGTGATCTTAACGCTTATCCTTGCACTAATGGTCATTGCGGGGATATTTCTTATGCTTTTTTCAGCAGTTGCCTTTGTGCAGAAAAGGAGTTTTTTCGGCTCTGCACCAAAGGACATACAGTCCGTTATAACCGACAAGCCCGAGAGATTCAGCGGACAGCATTTGCTGGGCTGGTGTCTGCTGATACTGAGCATGGTGGTGATAGCTGCGGCGTTTGTTATCGGAGTGTACGACGGCGTTAAAAACGGATTCGGCTTCTGGGGCTTTTTTGCAAGACTTTTGACGGTGCTGTACCTGTATAAAATATGGGATATGATATTTCTCGATTGGTTTGTGCTCACAAAAACACATTTTTTCCAGCGCTACTATCCCGAGGCGGAGGGCTGTGAGAGCTTTGAAAAGGTTGGTTTTAACAGAAAAAGCCAGATAATAAAGCTTGCAGTATTCCCCTTTGTTTCGGCAGCTGTTGCAGGACTGTGTGTACTGATCTTTTGAAAACAGCATATGCAGCACCATGCGGTTGCTTGTTCACAGATGTGTGCACAAAAGTTGAAAACATATGGGGTTGCAAAATGACAAAAATGAGTGAGATCCACAGCCTGATGTGCTTTAATAACAACTGTAGCCGAATAGCGGTTCCAAAATTTTGAGAATAGGTTAGTTGCGACTAACCTAAGGAGGTGTATTATGGGAAAAGATAAAAACGGCTCCTTCGGTTGGCTGCTTAGCCAATCGGGCGAGCGCAAGGGCAATGCTCAAAAATGCCGAAGTAATAATCCTTGACGAAGCCACAGCCTATACCGATCCCGAAAACGAGGCGGAGCTTATAGGTGCAATAGATGCGCTCACCAAAGAAAAGACTATCATCATGATAGCTCATAGACTAAAAACTGTGCGTAAGGCAGATAATATCCTTGTTATAGACAGCGGACAGATAGCACAGCAGGGCACGCATGAGCAGCTTATGGCGCAGGAAGGTATCTGCCGTGCGTTTGTTGACAGCCGGCGCGAGGCGGCATCGTGGAGACTTTAAGATGATAGGTTTATTTCCGGCAGATACGCCGGGGGGCGGCATTGTATCCCTGATCCCGATAGGAAGGCTTATTGCAATATCTATTGACATTTTGCGTAATAAGTGATAGAATACTTTTAGCAGCAGTGTGCTGCTGCTTTTAAGGGCAAGAGTTAGCCGAGGCTAACTAATTGTGCTCAAACGCCGTAAAATCGCATCTTGCCCGAACAATAAATTTATTCCCGGAAAGGATGGTCACTATGAGTTTTGTGAAAAATGCCGCAGTATTTGTGGGAGGCGTGGTCTTTGGATCTCTGGGCTTCAAGCTCCTTGGGAGCAAGGAGGCAAGAAAGGTCTATGTTCACACCGCAGCAGCAGCTATCCGTGCAAAGGATAGCGTTATGACCGATGTTACAAAGGTCCGTGAGGGCTGCGGCGACATAGTTGCTGATGCAAAGCAGCTCAATGAGCAAAAGCGTGCCGCACAAGAGGCAAAGTGCGAGGTCATTGAGGACGAAAGCGAAGCTGAAAAGTAATGAGATGCAGCGTTTTACATGAGAGCAAGGGACGTATAAGGGTCCATATTATGCGCCCTTATATGACCATGCGGCAGGCGGATATCCTTGAATACTATCTGCGTGCAAAGCCGTTTGTAAAGTCGGTAAAGGTCTACGACAGGACAAGTGATGCGGTGATCTGTTACAGCGGAAAAAGGCAGGCTGTGACAGGTGCACTTGCAAGGTTTTCCTATGAGGATGAAAATGCCATAGCGCTTGTTCCCGAGCATACAGGCAGGGAGCTTGACAGGGAGTTTGAGAACAAACTGATAAATGCCATAGCCCTGCGTTATGCAAGGAGTTTGCTGCTGCCGGCACCGATAAGGTTTGCACTTAGTATCTTTCACGCACTTAAATACATTAAGCAGGCGCTTCGTTCACTTTCAAAGGGAAGGCTGGAAGTCAGCGTGCTTGATGCAACTGCAATAACCGTATCGCTTTTGCGGCGTGAACAGAAAACAGCCGCATCGGTGATGTTCATGCTCAGTGTCGGCGAGATGCTGGAGGAGTGGACACACAGAAAGTCGGTGGACGAACTTGCAAGCGTGATGTCACTGGGAGTTGACAAGGTGTGGCTGCACAGCGAAAACGGTGACGTTCTCGTGCCTGTGAGCGAGGTAAAAAAAGGCAATGAGCTGGTAGTACGCACGGGCAGTATGATACCACTTGACAGTATCGTTGTGTCGGGTGAGGCAGCGATAAATCAGTCATCGCTGACGGGCGAAAGCCTGCCGGTCCACAAAACAAAAGGCAGCTATGTCTACGCAGGTACGGTCGTTGAGGACGGCAGCCTTGTTATAAAGGTCGATAAGATCTCGGGCAGCGGAAAGTACGACAGGATCGTTAAGATGATAGAGGAATCCGAAAAGCTGAAATCTGCCGCCGAGAGCAAAGCCTCAACGCTTGCGGACAGGCTTGTGCCTTACTGTCTTGGGGCAACATTGCTGACATATCTTCTCACACGAAATGCAATGAAGGCAATGTCCATACTGATGGTAGATTTTTCGTGTGCGCTGAAACTGGCAATGCCCATATCGGTAATAAGCGCAATGCGTGAGTGTACCGCAAAGGGCATTACGGTCAAGGGCGGAAAGTTCCTTGAAGCTGTGGCGCAGGCGGATACCATAGTCTTTGACAAAACAGGCACTCTGACACATTCCTCGCCAAGAGTCGCACGGGTAGTCACCTTTGGCGGAAACGACGAAAGGGAAATGCTGCGGCTTGCAGCCTGCCTGGAGGAGCATTACCCCCACTCTATCGCAAACGCTGTTGTTGAGGAGGCAAGGCTGAGAGGTCTTGACCACGAGGAAAGACACTCCACCGTGGAGTATGTGGTAGCACACGGTATCTCAAGTACGGTGGACGGTAAAAAAGCGGTCATCGGAAGCTATCATTTCATATTCGAGGACGAATGCTGCGTTGTTCCCGAGCTGGAGCAGCAAAGGTTTGATGATCTTCCCTCGCAGTATTCGCACCTGTATCTTGCAGTCGGCGGAGTCCTTGCGGCAGTCATTTGTATAGAGGATCCGCTGAGAGATGAGGCTGCACAGGTGATAGAAGATCTGCATACGCTGGGATTTAAAAATGTCGTGATGATGACAGGCGACAGTGAACGTACTGCACGCTCGGTCGCAGCAGCAGTGGGCATAGACGATTTTTACTACGAGGTGCTTCCCGAGGACAAGGCAAGCTTTATAAAAGGTGAACGGCAAAAGGGCTGCAAGGTCATAATGATAGGTGACGGGGTGAATGATTCTCCTGCACTTTCAGAGGCTGATGCGGGCATCGCCATAAGCACAGGTGCGGCTATCGCAAAGGAGATAGCTGATATAACCATTTCCGCACAGGATCTTTACTGTCTGGTGACGCTGCGTAAGATCAGCGAGGGAATGATGAAACGCATCGGCAGGAACTACCGCAGGATCATCGGATTCAATGCAGCACTTATGCTTCTGGGCGCAAGCGGGATAATGACCCCTGCCCTGTCAGCGCTTTTGCACAATTCATCGACAGTAGCTATCGCAATTGCAAGCATGAAAAATTATCTTGAGGACAATGCGCAGTAAACATAAGCAGCGAAAGCTGTCAGAATAGCGATAATACTAATCGAAAGGGAGACTGTTCGGTAACACGGCAGCCTCCCTTTTGTGATTGACAAGCTCGCTTGGGATATTGTATAATGTAGCTGTGAGGGGTGATAGAGTGCATAAAAATCTTGATCTGTTTTTGACATTTATGAAGATCGGCGCTTTCACATTCGGCGGAGGCTATGCCATGATACCGCTGATACAGCGTGAGGTCTGTGAGAATAAAAAGTGGATGAAAGAGCAGGATATACTTGACATCGTTGCGATAGCGGAATCAACGCCGGGACCAATAGCGATAAATGCAGCGACCTTTGTGGGCTCACGTACAGGCGGAGCTGTCGGTGCCTGCCTTGCAACGCTCGGGGTAGTGCTCCCGTCGTTTCTTATCATATCGCTTATCTCGCTCGTTCTGACCGAATTTCAAAGCGTCAGAGCTGTCCGGTACGCCTTTATGGGGATCCGTGCAGCTGTGCTCGCATTGATCCTTAAAGCGCTGTGGATGATGTTCAAGGCATCAAAGAAAAACGGCTTTTCATATTTTGTAATGGCAGCCGTCCTTGTGCTTACGGCGTTTGTAAAAATAGATGCGGTCTATGTCATCATAGGCTGCGGTCTGTTCGGCTTGCTGTGGCCGCTTTTGATGAGAAAGGGGCATAGCGATGATACTGCTTGAGCTGTTTCTCATCTTTCTGAAAATTGGTGCGTTCACCTTTGGCGGCGGATACTCGATGATAGCCATGATACAATATGAAGCCGAGCAGCACGGCTGGCTTTCCCAGTCTGAGCTTGTGGATTTCGTGGCGCTCAGCGAGAGCACTCCCGGTCCGCTTGCAGTGAATATGGCTACATTTGTGGGAATGAAAACAGGCGGCGTGCTCGGTGCGGTGCTTGCGACCCTCGGGGTAGTGCTTCCGTCATTTGTGACGATCCTTATCATCGCAAAATGTTATGAGCGATTCAAGTCCAGCAGGGCGGTCGGTGCAGTGATGTCAGGCTTGAAGCCCGCCGTTGTGGGAATGATCGGCACAGCTTTTCTATCCGTCGGACGAACGGTATTCTTTCCAAGCGGCTTGCAGACAGTAAGGTTCACACAGGCATCTTTCTGGGTGTTCCTGGGCATCTTTGCCGTATCGGTCGTTCTTGTTTTTAAAAAGGTGAACCCCATAAAGATAATTCTGCTGTCAGCCGCTGTCGGCATCGGCGCAGGGTACAGCCTGAATTTGTAGCACATGACTTATGAAACTAACACCGCCCGGGAGCTTTATGCTCTCGGGCGGTCGTTGTATTATCTTGTTTTGCTTTTAGTTTTACAGCCTGTCTGCGAAAGAGGTGAGTGTATTTGACAAGTGTGCGTTTATCACTTTGTCAGCCAGCAGAATGCTCCGCCCGGTGCGTAGTTCCATTCTTCTCCGCCTTTCCACAGGTTCCAGCCGCAGTCAAGGAGCTGATACTTCTGCTCAGTTGCTCCGACCTGGTCGATGTTGATGCCCATATAGAAAGTCTTTTCATAATAGACTTCTCTGAAGATCCTGTCTGCATCGCCGTTACTTCCGTCGATAGCTTTGCTTGTAACGAGGTTTGCGTTCTGAGGAACTGCCGAGGTGTTGATGCCTACACTGTTCAGAAGTGTTCGGATAGATATGCCCTTACCGGAGCAGTATTTTGCTATTGCTTTATAGTCATCAAAACTCATGCTCTTATTGTATATCCTGCCATTGTACCAGTTCTGAATGGTTTTGGACATATTGTCGTGATACTTGCCGTCGTAGTAGGAAGCGTTGCCATGGATCTCATAGCCGACCTTATCATTGACCTCACGGCCTGTTCCTTGTGGATTCTTATTTACATAGATTCTTCTGGATCTGTTGAATGTGAAATCGTACAGATTCTTGAACAGCGCTGAGGATGTTTGCAGGGCTGCGAGCTCTTCATCGGTGTAGTATACGGGAGTTACCTTTACGAAGGAATTGTAGCTTATTTTAACATAGTAGTAGTCTCTTTTGGGGTTGTATTTGTCAACATTATGAAGCACCTTGGTGTCAGCAGGGAGTATTCTTCCGCCGGTACCGTTAAAGTACTTTACTGCCTTGCCGTTAAAATAAACTATATTTCCGTTCTGGCTTGCGATATGTTCGTTGACGCTCTTTATCTCGTTAATGATGTCGTTTCTGTTGAGGCAGATGTGAGACTTGAAAGCTGGGTCAACCTTGTCCTGATATTCCTTTGGAAGCTGGCTGATGTAGAGCTGTGCGCTGAGGCACTCTGTAAGTGTGGTGCAGCCTGCGATGTATGTCTGCATAAGTGCGTCGCAAAGAGGCTTTGCCTTGTCAATAGCCTCGCCGCTGAACATTGACTGTGCACAGAAATGTCTGTAGGTAAGCTCGAAAATGTTGGTGTTTGCAGTAGCTGAAGGATTCATGAACAGCTCGTTGAGCTGACCGAGTACGTTTTCAAACTTTATGTCCCACTCGCTGTATGCGCCTGCGAGGGAGCCGATCTTTGCGATCTTGTCAAGCTGTGTGAGGGAAGTATCTGTTGAGATCTCGCTGATCTTTCTTCTCATTGCCTTGGTCTGTGCCTTAAAAGCTGTGTAAGCCTCATGGAAGCTCTGAACGCCTATGTCTGTTTCCATTGTGGAGATCAGCTCGTTCTGCATCTTGTCGATGCGGTCAAACAGCTTGTCTATCTTTTCGTTTATCTTATCAAGCTTTTCCTGTGTGGGATCCGGCTTAGCGCCTATGAACAGATCAAGTATTCCGCTGAGTGCCGGTGTAAAGAACTTGCCCAGCTCTGTGCATTCCTCAAGCACCTTGAAAATAGTTTTAGATGTAACGTTCTTGACTGTCAGCAGCTCTCTGTCCACCTTAACATATGAGCCGTAGTTTTCTGCTGTTGTAATAGCGGTATTTGTGTTCATGTTTACAACTGCCTGAGTGTTGTCAGCAGATGCAGCAATAGTTGCCGCTGTGGACATCATCATTACCGCAGCCAGAACTGCTGTGAAGGTCCTCTTTATTTTTCCGTTTGTTTTCTTGGTAGTGTTAGTTGTGTTTGTCATAGTGATTCCTCCTTGTGATGTCTATCTTTTTTGTTGTCTCGCTTGGGTGTTTCCCTTGCTGTGTCTACATAATAGCCCCATTTTGCATAAATTTCAATAGATAATATATCCCCGCTTTGTAGTAAATGCTGCACGCAAACGTTTGCAAAGTAAATTATGCTACAAGGGCAGGTGAAATTGTAGTCAAAAAATCTGCCGTTTTGTAAAGGTTTTGTCAGGGATGGAACGTAAATTTATTATATACTATATATAATGTCAAATGGATATGAGCCTTGCGCCACGCTGTCCTGTGCGGAGATTTGATGAGAAATAAAAAAGCACCCTTTCGGATGCTGATGTTTGGGTGATGAACGGCACTTGCAAATCCACCGTATTTATGTTACAATAAATCCGATTTATGGGAGGAAGTGACAAGATGCTGCCGATGATATATATGTCATTGGTCGATGATGACGATCTGCCCCGGTTTGAGGAGATATATACAAAATACAGACAAATTCTTTATGGCGTTGCGTACAGAATTCTGAATAATGAACATGATGCGGAAGAAGCCGTAATTACCACATACGAAAGGATCGCAGAAAAGTTTAAAGAAATTTCACAAATTCCTTGTAATGAATTGCCCTCCTGCATTGTTATTATATGTAGAAACGCTGCAATAAATATATACAGGAATAATAAAAAAATAGCTGAGCGTACAACGGAGCTGTGTGAAAAAATATCTGCTGAGGATGTGTTTCGCAGCTTTGATGACAAAGATGAACTGATAAATGCTCTTAAACAATTACCTGATGATTACAAGGATATCCTGTTTCTTTACGACCTGCAGGGTCTATCGGCAAATAAGATAGCAAAGATAACAGGGATGAAAGAAAACACAGTTCGTGTCAAGGCGTTCAGAGCAAGAAAGATGATAAAAGATATCCTGAACGGAGGTGTGGTAAATGACTGAAAAAGAGTATAAACGGTGTATATCACAAGCGCTGTGTCCGGAGTATGATGCGATGCTTTTCCCCTTAGAGCCTGAGCACAGCTTTTCTGTGACATTTGAAACAAAGATGCAAAAGCTTATTAAACAAAGGAATAAGCCCTACTACTCAATGATAAATACCGTCGGGAAACGGGCGGCAGTGATAATACTTGCGTTTTTTGTCATGTCCTTCACCACCGTTATGAGCGTTGAAGCTTTGCGAAAGCCTTTTCTCAGCTTTATCACCAATATATTCTCATCTCACTCCCAGATCAGGAGTGAAACGGACAGCAGCAGGGTATATCCCGCTGCTATTGAGAATAAGTATGACATTTCCGCAGGTACTCAGAATTTTGAAAGAACGATCTTGTATGAAAGAAAAGACTGCATAAGCATCCATTACAGTAAAGGAAACAAGGTCATAGATCTTGAACAGCATACCGTTGATAGTTTTGACGGCAATTATAATACGGAAAAAACAACGACCGAGCATGTTGACATTAACGGCAATGATGCTGTTGGCTGGCTGGATAACCATGATTATTACACCCTGATCTGGAACAATGGGGAATATGTGATCGAGATCAACTCAAACCTGGATAAAACCCAATTGATCGAGATAGCAAGATCTGTTCAGGAAGCACAATAAAGCAAAACTATGTATCCGCAGCAGCCATTGCAATTGCAGGTGTGAAGTATTATTCTCAGAATAATGGAAAGGGAGACCATCCGTTGATACAGAGGTCTCCCTTTTTTTATTGCCATATTGCTTTTTGTCCGTTAAGATGATTCCTGCTGCTCATCATTTTCTGTATCTTCATCCGTTTCCATTCGCCGAAATACCCCTGCAAGCACAGCCCCCGAGATATTGTGCCATACGGAAAATATTGCTCCCGGAACAGTTGCCATGGAAAGATCCGGAAAAGCGCTTCCTGCAAGAGTGGTAGCAAGTCCGGAGTTTTGCATACCTATCTCGATAGCGACAGCCTTCTTTCTGGAAATATCCATTTTAAACAGCACACCCACAAGATAACCGCAGACGTAGCCTAAAAGGTTATGGAGGATAACGACCGCAAAGATAACCGCACCTGTGGAGAGGATCTTTTCGCTGTTGTGTGAAACCACAGCCGCAATTATCAGGCATATAGCCGTTACGGAAATGCAGGGAAGTATATCTTTGATCTTCTCGCACACTTTCGGCATCAGCTTGTTTATGAGTATTCCAAGCCCTATGGGCACAGCAACTACCTGGATTATAGAAAAAATCATCGCTTTTACATCAACATGTACCGAGGTCCTGAGGAAAAGATATGTAAGCGCCGGGGTCAGCAGGGGCGAAAGCAAAGTATTTACGCTGGTCATGCCTACCGAAAGGGAGACATCGCCCTTTGAAAGGTATGTTATCACGTTGCTTGCAGTACCGCCCGGGCAGGTGCCCACAAGCATCACGCCCACCAGCAGCGAACGTTCAAGACCAAATGTCTTTCCCAACGCAAAAGCCAGCAGCGGCATGATAATGAACTGAGCGGAACAGCCGATAATAATATCCTTCGGACGTGAGAAGACCACGCCAAAGTCCGACAGTTTCATTGTAAGACCCATACCAAACATAACTACCATAAGAAGGTAATTTACCCAGCTTGTCTGTATCCACAAACTGCTTTTTGGCACAAACAGGGCAAGAGCAGCAACTGCCAGTACGATAATAGCCATATATTTGCCTAAAAATCCGCTTACTTTTTTCATCTTTGCCATCTCTCCATCAAATGAACCTTGGCGTATATGCTGTAAATTGCGCCTATAAGATTATAGCACATTTAAAAATACAATGCAAGGGAGCGCTTTGGGCAAAAATAGAATAAGCGCACTCGGCGGTATATAATCACCCTTGTAAAGTGCGCCCGGTGCAGTTTGTGCCTATACGCTTATTAAGTATCTTCCAAAGCCCATACCCCACCTCCGCCTGATCTGTAATTACTGTAAAGGTACTGTAAAGGTTTACAGGATATACTGTGATCACACAAAAAAACCCCTTATTTCGATGTTATCGTAATGTCATCAGGTAAGCTTGCTGCATTGCTCGCAGCAATAATGGTAGCAACAACAGTATCAAGCATCGGTGCTTCGGCGCAGACCATGCCGGTATTCGGCGTATGGGATACCAACTGCTCTTCCCACAGCGAGTGGAAGCCATAATGACAGGTTCGGTAAGCAAGCCGGATGTATAATAATTAAACTCAGAACTTCACAAAAAAAGAGGCTCATCAAAGCAAATTGTTTTGCTGCGATGAGCCTTTCGTTGTATGTAAGTTTGTCTTTTATTATTCTGCCGATAACCTGTATTTGTTCTCGTATGCAGTATATGCGCTGATGAACTGGGGCGTTCTTTCCGCTTTTAATGTGTCAAGATAAAAGTGGCTGTTAAGGTCTGTCTTGTCAAGGCGGATTATGGACACCGCTACATTTGAGCAATGGTCTGAAACCCTCTCGCAGTTTATAAGCAGATCGGAAAGGTATACACCCAGCTCCGGGCTGCATTCTCCCCTGCGAAGTCTTGCTATATGCTTGTCCCTGATCTTTATGGTGATTTCATCAATGACCTCTTCCAGCGGCTCGACCTTGAGCGCATCGGAAATATCATTTTTTACAAATGCACCAACTGTCAGCTCGGAGATCTCTGTCAAGGCTGCGAACAATGTGGTGAAATCTGTCCGGGCATTATCGGAAAAGCGCTGCTCGTTATTATTCATCTGCTGTCCGATCTGGATAATATTGATAGCGTGGTCGCCGATGCGTTCAAAATCACCGATACTGTGGAGAAGCTCGGTAACGATAAGGCTGTCTGAGTCTGTAAGACTTACCGGCGACAGCTCAAGAAGAAAAGCGGAGAGATTATCTTCCATTTTATCAAGAGTCTGTTCTTTTTCTTCTACGCTCTTTGCAGTTTTTTCATCACACTCGAACAGGGAATACAGCGCTTCGTGTAAAGCAGCTTTGGCGGTCTGAGCCATTTCATCGGTACGCTCCTTGCACTGTGATACGGCAAGAGGGGGCGCTGAGATAAGACGCTTGTCCAGCAAAACAGAGCTTTCTTCCCCTTTTGCATCGGGAACGACCTTTTTTGCAAGTTTGACAAGCAGATTTGTAAAAGGCAGCAGCAAAAGCGTGGTCACAATATTGAAGATCGAATGGACTGCGGCGATCTCCACAACGCCGATAGGCTTTTCAACAAAGCTGAAATTGAATACTGCGTTAAGACCGTAAAATACTGTCAGACAGGCGATAGTTCCTATAATATTGAAAGACATATGCACCACCGTTACACGCTTGGCGTTCTTGTTTACGCCAATAGAGGACAAAAGCGCCGTTACGCAGGTGCCGATATTTTGTCCCATAATGATAGGTATTGCCATTGAATAAGAGATAGCCCCTGTCATGGAAAGCGCCTGCAATATGCCCACAGATGCAGCTGATGACTGGATCACCCCGGTAAATAATGCGCCGAACAGCACGCTGAGTATGGGGTTTTTAAAAGCTGTCATCAGGTTTGAAAAGCCTTCCATCTCTGCAAGAGGTGAAACTGCGTTTTTCATCAGCTCCATTCCGAACATCAGCACAGCAAAACCCACCATGATCGTACCGATATCCTGACGCTTTTTCTTTTTGCTCATCATTATCATAACCACACCGATAAGTGCAATTACCGGAGCGAAATTTTCAGGTTTGAGCAAAGATAAGAAAATGTTGCCGCTTTTAATGCCTGTGGTGCTGAGCAGCCATGCTGTCAGGGTCGTACCGATGTTGGAACCCATTATAACGCCCACGGTCTGTTCAAGCTGCATGATCCCCGAGTTGACAAGTCCCACCAGCATTACCGTCATTGCCGATGAGGACTGAACAGCGATGGTGATGCCTGCGCCAAGAGCAAGGCTCTTGAAGGGGTTGGAGGTCATCTTTTTCAAAGTAGTTTCCAGTTTGCCTCCTGCGATCTTCTCCAGGCTTTGTGACATAACGTGCATACCGAATAAAAAGAATGCAAGTCCTCCGCATAAGGTGCATATGGAAAAAATGTTCATAATAATCCTCCCCCGAAGCTAACGCAGCACAGCAAATACAACATCAGCAGCGTAGATCAGTACCATTATACCACCTTCGGTCCTGCCGATATTTTTACAACTTCCTTTTTATTATGTTCACTTGAACGTGACGGTTATGCTTGTTCCCACGCCCACGGTGCTTTCCACATTTATTTGTGCACCGTGATGCTGTGCTATATGCTGTACGATAGAAAGTCCGAGACCTGTGCCGCCCTTTGCACGGCTGCGGCTCTTGTCGATACGATAGAACCGCTCGAATATCCGTGGGATACTTTCTTTGGGTATGCCGATGCCGGTGTCTTTTACCGTAAGCGTTTTACCTTTTATCTCTATATCTATGTTGCCGTTTTCACGGTTGTATTTTATGGCATTGTCCACAAGGTTGTAGACCAGCTCGCAAAGCTCTGACCTGCTTGCGGTGATGACTGTATTATCTCCGCTGACAGTTATCATGATACCACGGCTTTGTGCCTGCTGTGACAGTCTTTCTTTGCATTCCTCGGCGATCGCTTTAAGATCAGCCTGTTCATCAAGTGGTGCGTCCCCGATGCTGTCAAGCTCGGACAGGCGCAATATATCCCCGATAAGTGTAAGCATACGGGCAGACTCTTTTTTGATCTTGCCTGCAAATTCCACGCTATCGGCGCCTTGTGCCATTCCCGATTCGATAAGCTCCGCATAGCCTGAAATTGACGTAAGGGGCGTTTTCAGCTCGTGAGATACGTTCGCAGTAAACTCCTGGCGCATTTCACTTTGTGCGTTTCTTGCGTTGCGTATTTCCTCCACAAGGGGTATTACCTCTGGGTAGATGCCGCTTTCCTCAGGGGGCGAGTTTGTCCTGATAAGCTGAGGTATCCTGCGAAAGGGCGCAATAAAATTGTTTGTCAGTTTCACAGACACAAGCATCGAAACGACAACGATACCCAGTATTATAATAAGTATAAGTACCAGGGAACGTTCAAAAAGCGCAAATATAGAATGGGCCTGAATAGACACCCTAAGGATATTTCCGTCCTCCAGCCGCAGAGCGTAGTAATAGTCCTCGATACCGATGGTATCAGAAAGCCTTGTATCCGTTCCGCTTCCGTTTTCTATTGCGGATATGATCTCGGGACGGTCAAGGTGGTTGGTCATGTTTCCGGCATCGGCGTCGCTTTCATAAAGCACCTTCCCCCCCTTGTCGATAAGGGTGATGCGAAGATCCTTTCCCGAGAATCTTGACAGCTTATCAGGTGAAGAAATATCCCGGTAGCTTTCCGCTACAAGCTGACATTCGTGAGCAAGGGTCTGTCTGGTCTCAGAGCGGAAAAAGTGATAATAGATCACCGTTGTGATAAGTATCCCGACGATGGCGGTAACAACACCCATGTAAAACAGATGCAGATTTATTTTTCTTTCCATACTTACTCATCCTTGTCCAGTTTATAGCCTACATTGCGAACGGTAATAATATATCTGCCCCGGTCCCCGAGTTTGTTTCTGAGGGTACGGATATGGACATCAAGGGTTCGCCCGGTACTGTCGTGTCCCCATATATTATTAAGGATATCATCACGGCGAAGTACGATCCGTGGGTTTGAAAGAAACATTTTCAACAGCTCATACTCCTTGTATGTCAGCTCCGCCGCAGCACCGTTCACACTCACGGTCCTTGTATCCTGTGACATTACTATCCCTTCAAAGCTCAGTGTTTCGTTGTCTGTGCCGGGGACGTTTCTCAGACGTGCCCTGACACGGCTCACCATTTCCATAACGCTGAACGGTTTGCACATATAGTCATCTGCACCAAGATCAAGCCCTTTTACCCTGTCGATCTCAGTGGTTTTTGCAGAGATGATAATAACAGGTAAATGCCGGTATCTGAGATCGCTGCGAAGTTTTTTCAAAACCTCAAGTCCGTCCTGGCGGGGGAGCATTATGTCAAGCAATATCAGATCGGGGCACTGCTTTTCAAGGGCAATGTAAAAATCATTGGCATTTTCAAAGGAGGCAACTTCATAGCCGTTCTTTTCAAGTGCGTAGCCCTCAAGCTCTCTGATATTATCCTCATCCTCCACTATGTATATCAGCATTTTATCACGCTCCAAACGAGATAAGTATAACACGGTAATGTAAAAATGAAAAGTACAGCAATGTTAAATCAAGGTTAAGTTACTTCACAAAGGCCCCTGTATTTTTTACTGCGTGCCTATAAAAAAGTGGAAAGGCAGCCGTACTTTTTTGTAAGTGCAGCAGCCTTCCTTAACTATCGTATATACCGGACAAAGAGGGGTCATACCTGCTTTTCCGCCTTGTATAAGGGCGGATCGTTATTCTTTTTCATGCCCGAAAAATTCAATTCCCTTCTGCACAGCACCACCGACATCACCATTGCCACAGTCCAGCCTATTGGCCACGCTGCCCATATGCCTGTTGTACCCCAAAATGACGAAAGCACCTTGGCAAGCACAACACGCAGTATCAGATCGGTGAAAGTGGCAGACATAAACTGTTTCATAAGCTGTGCGCCCCGTAAAACTCCGTCGGATATAAGCTTTAAAGATGCGATGAAATAAAAGGGGGAAACTATCTGCAAAAACCTGACTCCCACTGTCATGGCGGTATCGGTGGGCTTGTCAAGGAAAAGATATACCAGATGTCTGCCTGCGAAAAGATAAAGCGCAACTATCGGTATACAGATCACCCAGACCAGTTTTATACCTGCCTTAAAGCCTTCGTAAACTCTATGAGGCTTGCCTGCACCGATATTTTGTGCGGTGAAATTAGATACACCGTTTCCAAGAGTGGTGAAGGAGGTTATTACAAGATTATTGAGCTTGACAGATGCTGCATAGCCTGCGGTAACGCTGGAGCCAAAGCTGTTTATGATACCTTGGATGATGATATTACCCACAGAGATAAAACTCTGCTGGAGTATGCTTGGAACGGCAACAGCGGCTATCTTTCCAAGGAGCTTGCGTGAAAAAACAGCAGCTTTTTCATCCGTTCTGATCTTTGAAAATCTTTTGAAAACCACCGTCACAGCAAGCACACAGCTTACTCCCTGACAAATAAGCGTTGCCCATGCAACTCCTGCAACCCCCATGTTAAACGCTGTTACGAACAGAATGTCCACAGCTATGTTTGAAACTGAGGACACCGCAAGAAAAATAAAGGGTGTGCGTGAATCTCCGAGAGCGGAAAAGATCCCCGTTGCAATGTTGTAAAAAAATACAAACGGCAGGCTCCAGATATATATATCAAGGTACTGCTTTGACGCTTCCATAATATTATCGGGGGTGTTTATCAGTTCAAGAAGCTGGCGGGAGAATATCAGCCCTGCGATCATAAGCGCCAGACAAAGCACACCTCCTGCAATAAGGGTGGTGTAAACTGCGGTCTTCATGTCCTTCAGACGCTTTTCACCGAAAAGCTGTGATACGATCACCGAACAGCCGATGTTGCAGCCGAATGCAAACGCAATGAATACAAGGGTTATCTCGTAGCTGTTGCCTACCGCTGCAAGAGCCTCCTCTCCGATAAATTTACCTGCAACAAAACTGTCGGCAATATTATAAAGCTGCTGAAAAATTATGCTTCCCAAAAGCGGCAGACAGAATTTCCACAAAACCCTGTCTGAGCGTCCCACCGTCAGGTCTTTGGTCATTATAGATTCTCCCTTTCCATTCACACTGTTGACTTTGATCCCGAAGTATAGTATAATTGATTTTCAGAGATATGTAAAATATATATTTAACATATCTGATATATGATTTTTATATGGAGAATTTGTATGAATATCAGCTACGATCATTATAAGATATTTTACTATGTTGTCAGATACGGCAGCTTTACAAGGGCGGCAAATGCCCTTACAAGCAATCAGCCTAACATTACCAGAGCGGTGAGTATACTCGAATCCCAGCTTGGCTGTACGCTGTTTATACGCACAAACCGAGGTGTAAAGCTCACATCGGAAGGACAGAAATTGTATGAGCACATAAAACCGGCTGTGGAACAGATAAATAAAGGCGAGGAGGAGCTTGCCCTGCACAAGACGCTGCGATCGGGCATTATATCCATAGGAGCCAGCGAAATAGCGCTGCGATGCTTTTTGCTGCCTGTTCTTGCAGAGTTTCATAAAAAATACAGCGGTGTCAAGCTGAAAATATCAAACTTTTCTACTCCTCAGGCAATTTCTGCTTTGCACAAAAGTCTTGTGGACATTGCATTTGTCACAACTCCCACAAGTGATATGAAAGGACTGAAAGGGGTAAATATACGAAAGATCCGTGAGATACCCGTGTGCTCGCCGGAACTTGAACATCTTGCTAAAAAAGCTCTGGGGTATAACGATATAGCGAACTATCCCCTTATCACTTTGAGTGAAGGAACAAAGAGCTATGATATGTACCGTGACCTGTTTGTACAAAACGGTGTAGCATTTGACCCGGATATTGAGGTGGCTACCGCCGATATGATCCTGCCTATGGTCAGAAGCGGACTTGGGATCGGTTTTGTCCCGGAACCGTTCCTTAACGGCGTACAGGGTGTCATCAGACTCAAATTGAAAGATAAGCTGCCCCAAAGGCAGATATGCTGTATCAAAGCCGCACAGCACTCCCTCAGCAGCGCTGCAAGAGAGCTTGAGAGGATGGTAACGGTAAAAATCAAAGGGACAACCTCTGAGCAGCCTGTATGATCTTTGCCCAAAACTGACTATCCTTATTTTATTATGTAATAAGTAAAAACAAAAAACATAAAACAAACACATTTTTATTTGTCTTTAAAATATGATTGACAACAGGCAATAAAAAGTGTAAAATATAAGTGTCTTAATGACTAGTTTAACGTGGAGGTATTTTAAATGGGTAAATTTATTGCAAACAAAGAAAATAAGAATCTTAACCTGGCACTGCGTATCTGTCTGATCGTAACATGGCTGATGACCAACATCAGCGTGTTCGTTTTGCTTAGCGGCTTTGCAAACTTTGATAAGGGTGCTCTCGATTCAAAAAATCCCGATAAGCAGAAAACGGCACAGGAGGTTCTGAAGATCATCGGCGATCTCGGAAGCAAGACGACACTTTACTATGTAACATTCGGTCTTATCGCTGTCTGCCTTGCACTTGCTATAATATCAAGATACAAGACAACGCTCGTTTCATTTATCTTTAAGATCGTAGGACTTGGATTCGCACTTTTGTTTATGGGTGCAGGTATGAATTACATTGGTGCACTCAGTTCCTGCAAGGGACTTTCAAATCTCACTGTCGATGGTACAAGCACGGAGGCTGTACAGACTGCACTCTCTTCCGCAGGCTTCAGCGGCGATGCAGCAGAGACGGCAAAGATTCTCACAAACCAGGATGAATTCTTTCTTGCTATTGCAGGATATATTTTCCCGATAATCATACTCTTCATTCTCGCAATAACATCTATCCACTGTCTCGTTAAGAAAAAGGACCCTTACCAAAAGGGCGGCAGCGAGGAATAATCCACAACAATTCGGAGGTAATGCAAATGGCATATATAATGCAGACGCAGAACCTGACAAAGACCTACGGCAAAAAGGACGCCGCAAAGGATATCAACATCAATATCCGTGAGGGCGAGATCTACGGTCTTATCGGGCGAAACGGCGCAGGAAAAACCACAATAATGAGAATGATAAGCGGTCTGTCGAACCCAACGAGCGGAACTTATTCGCTGTTTGGCAAAACAGGCGCTGAAATGAGAAAAATGATGAATAAGGTCGGCGTTCTGATCGAGCACCCGGGTCTTTACCCCAAGCGCAGTGCAAGGGAGAATCTGAAGATCAAGTGCATGGCAATGGGCGTTGACTATAAAAAGGATAACTACCTTGACAACCTGCTGAAAATCGTCGGACTTGAAAACGTATCCGATAAAAAAGGCGCAGGGGAGTATTCTCTGGGTATGCGCCAGAGACTCGGCATCGCACTTGCACTTGTTGGTGAGCCTTCAATGATAATCCTTGACGAGCCTATCAACGGACTTGACCCGCAGGGAATCGTTGAGGTAAGACATACCCTCGCACAGCTGCGTGACGAAAAGGGCATCACCATAATGATATCCAGCCATATCCTCGAGGAGCTTGCAAAGCTCGCAGATTCCTACGGCATAATCCACGAGGGAAAGCTGATAGAGCAGTTTACAAATGACGAGCTTATGTCACGCTGCGGTCAGTTCGTGGCAATAAAAACGCCCGATAACGACGGCGCAATAAAAGCGCTCTCGGGCATCGGCATCACACAGACCTCTATCGACGAGGACGGAGTGCTGCGTGTCGGTGAAAGACTCGAAGACAGTGACAAAATGGCAGCGGCTATCGTAAAAGCTGATGTTCCGCTCAAGGAGCTCTATGTCAACAGCGTATCTCTTGAGGACTACTATCTCAGTCTTACAGGAGGTGAGCATAATGGGTAACGTTATCAGAATGGATCTGTACAGGCTCGTTAAATCAATGTCGTTCAAGGTCTGTCTCATTATTGTGTTCCTGCTCAATATCATCGAAGGACCGCTCGGAAAGATAATGTTCAACCTCGGCAAAAAGCTTGCAGAGCAGAATGAAGATCCCGAAAAGGCTCTTGCACAGCTTGGTGAATGGGACAACACCTTCCACTTCGGCAATGTCCTCGCAGACCAGCTCGGTACGGTATGTACCGCAGTTTTCCTGCTTTGCATCGTCTGGTTCTGCTATGCTGATATCCAGCACGGCTACATCAAGAATATCGCAGGTCAGCTTCCCAGCAGAGGTCACACAATAATCTCCAAATTCGTAGTGATCCAGTTCACAACGCTGCTGTTCTATGCAGTTACTGTTATCGGCAACACCATAGGTCAGCTGCTGGTCGGCAGACATATAGTGTTCAATATGAGTGTCGCAGGAGATTTTGATGAGGAGACTCTGACCAGAGCCGAGGAAAAGATATTCGGCATGGGGTCTGTGCTCGCTGAATTTGCGATAAAATGGATACTGCTCACGGGACTTTGCGCATTGGTGCTGCTGCTTACCACAGCGATCGGCTCAAATGTCGCAGGTACGATAGTTGCGATCCTGTGCGGTGCAGGCTTTACAGGACTTGCTTATACGGGCATCTCCGCAGGTATTAACAAGCTGTTTAAGTTCAAAAAGGATTTCGAGCTTTCAAATTATATGCCCGACAGCCTCTACCGTACGAACCTCAACGACGAGGGCTGTATGCTGCGAGCGCTGATAGTCGGCATAATCACAGTAGTTGTTCTGCTGTATTTCACAACAAAGCTGTATAACAAAAAAGATATAAAGTAAAACTTTCAAAATAAGATATGGGGAAAGATCCCCGTTAGCTTGTTGCAAAGCTCTGCGCTTTGTGATATGCTGGGCAAAATAATGAATGAAAAAACTGATCGTGCTGGTTAGGGGGCTTTCCCAGCCTTGCTATGCAAGGCAGTGCCCACCTAAAACCACTTCGGTCATAAAAATTATTATTCTTTTGGTTTATCCACAGACTGAGAGGGGAAGATCTCCCCTCTTTTTTTATGGGCAAAAGCTTGATGCGATATAACCGGCAAGCATGGCTGAATATTTGATATAAGTATTTGTAATCGTAGCAAAGCTGTGGTATTATATAGATGTACCAAAACAGCAAATCGTGCAGATAAGATATGATCTGCGGCACAACGGCAAAAGGAGGAACAACATGAAGATCAAAAAGATGTTTTTTACTATAATAGCAGCTTCAATGCTGATGCTTACCGCCTGCGGCTCATCAAGCAGCTCTGCGGAAAGCTCAGAAACAGCAGCGTCGGAAGCCCCCGGCACTCAGTCATCTCAAAAGGCTGAAACGGGATCAAAAGCTACCGAAAGCTCTCCGGCGGAAACCTCCGGGGCTGAAAGCTCAAAAGCGCAGGAGAGTATAAAAGACAAAAGCGGCTCAGGCAAGGATACCCTTGTGGTCTATTTCTCCGCAACAGGCACCACTAAAGGAGTTGCCGAGAAGATCGCCCAGGTAACAGACGCAGATATTTATGAGATAGTTCCCCAGGAAAAATATACCTCACAAGATCTTAACTGGCACGACGACAAGAGCCGCACGACCATTGAGATGAACGATGCAAATGCAAGGCCCAAGATCGCCGGAGATCTTCCGGATATAAGCGGATACAAAAAAGTGTATATCGGCTATCCGATCTGGTGGGGTGATGCACCGAGAATAATGAGTACATTTGTTGAGAGCGTTAAGCTCGACGGAAAAACAGTCATACCTTTTTGCACCTCCGGCGGCAGCTCAATAGGCAGCAGCGGAAAAAACCTGGAGAAACAGTCGGGTCAGGGCAGCTGGCTTTCCGGCGAAAGACTTGACGGAGGCATCTCAAAGGAAAAGATAAGCCAGTGGATCGACGGACTTGAATAATATATAGTACGGAGGGACAGTCTATGCATACGAAAACAAATCTTATAAAAAGGATAGTTGACGTTGTGCTGACTGCCCTTGTGCTTTTGATAATGGCGTACCAGGTTACCGGTGACTGGCTTCACGAATGGCTGGGTATAGCCATGACGGTAATAGTAATATGTCATCATATACTTAATTACAAATGGTACAGATCTCTTTTCAAGGGCAAATATACCCCATACAGAATAATACTGACCGCAGGCGATGTGCTGCTGCTTGGAGCATTTGCAGTCACTGCGCTAAGCGGAATGTCCATGAGCGGCAATGCCGTTCCCTTTATGTACGGTACAATAAACGTTATGAGCGCACGGAAGCTCCATCTCGCACTCTCTTATTGGACATTCACCCTTATGGGTGTCCACGTGGGATTGCACCTGCGCTCTATGACAGTAAAATTCAAGTTTTCCAACAAAGTAAAGACCCCGGTGCTTTCCCTTTTCGCCGCAGCTGCCGCATGGGGCGGATATCTTTTTTTCAAAGGCGAAATAATCAACTATATGCTTTTTAAGACCCACTTTGCTTTTCTTGATTATGAAAAAGCAAAATGGCTTGTGGTTGTTGAAAATCTTGCGATGCTGCTTTTCTGGGCGTTTGTGGGACATACTCTCACAAAGCTCTGCCAAAAGCATAATAGCAGGGCGGATATACTTAAACCCATAGCCTGGCTTTGCACAGTGGTACTTGCATCAGTGGTTATTATATTTGCTCTGAAGAATAAAGGCACACAGGAAACGCCGGAATCGTGGCAGGACGCACCCTTGCCGCAGACAACAAATCAAAGTGTCCAAAGCGCACCAAGGGATGAAATAAGCCGGGATAAGCCGGACAAAGACGGCTTTGTCCTTATAAATGCAGGCAGATATAAAATGGGAAGCCCGTCGATGACAAGAAACAGTAAATATCCCGATGATGCCTATGAACTGGGCAGATCTTTGTGATATGACAGGAGGAATAAAAATGAGTGAAAAAATAGTACAGACAGCAGGCAGAAATGCACTTGGTGAGTTTGCCCCCGAATTTGCACACTTTAACGACGATGTGCTTTTTGGAGAGAACTGGAACAATACCGATATCGACCTGAAAACAAGGTCGATCATCACCGTTGTTGCGCTTATGTCCCAGGGCGTAACGGATAACTCTATCCGTTACCACATACAAAATGCAAAAGACCACGGCGTTTCACAGGCTGAAATGGCAGCGGTGATAACCCATACTGCTTTTTATGCAGGCTGGCCCCACGCCTGGGCGGTGTTCAATATCGCCAAGGAGGTATACTCACAGCAGGAGCCTGCCCTTACCGAAAAGGACAGGTATCAAAATACCCTGCTTTTCCCCATAGGGGAAGCAAATCCTTACGGAGAATACTTTGTGGGACAAAGCTACCTTGCCCCCATTTCCTCCGAGCAGGTACCTGTGTTCAACGTGACCTTTGAGCCTGCCTGCCGGAATAACTGGCATATCCATAACGCCGAAAGCGGCGGTGGACAAATGCTTATCTGCGTGGGAGGGCGTGGATATTATCAGCAGTGGGGAAGCCCTGCAAGAGAGCTTAGACCAGGAGATGTTGTAAATATCCCTCCCCGGGTAAAGCATTGGCATGGTGCCGCACCTGACAGCTGGTTTTCACACCTTGCCATTGAGGTGCAGGGAGAGAAAACAAGCACCGAGTGGTGCGAGGCTGTATCGGATGAGGATTACGCAAAGCTGAAATGATCTCATACGCCCGGGAGGAATTTTCCGGGCGTGCTTTGTATATTAAGTAATGGCACAAAACACCGGATATCGCTGCGTCCGGATTGACTTTCCTGAGTGAATATGGTATACTCTTGCTTAATAAAAAAGGAGAGAAAGGCTATGGAAAATTATACACTTTTAAACGGAGTCAGCATTCCGGCGATCGGCTTTGGCACCTGGCAGACTCCGGGAGACAAAACCGGGACAGAAGCTGTTTTAACAGCCTTGCAGGCAGGCTACCGCCATATTGATACCGCCCAGGGCTACAGAAACGAACAAGCGGTGGGAGAGGCTGTGAAAAAAAGCGGCATACCCCGTGAAGAGGTGTTCATAACCTCAAAGCTGGACAATCCTATGCATGGGTACGACAATACAATCTCGTCGTTTGAAAAGACCCTGGAAAAACTGGGGACCGATTATGTGGATCTGTTTTTGATACATTGGCCCAACCCCCTTGAGTACCGCAGCAGCTGGCAAAAGACAAACGCTGAAACGTGGAAAGCTTTTGAAGAGCTTTATGAGGCAGGAAAAATAAGAGCCATCGGCATAAGCAATTTCCGTCAGCACCATATCGACGAGCTTATGAAAAGCGCAAAGATACCGCCTATGGTGAACCAGATACGCCTGTGTCCCGGCGAGGCCCAAAGCGAGCTTGTTGAGTATTGCAAAAACAGGGGTATGCTCCTTGAAGCGTACAGCCCCCTTGGAACAGGAAAAATATTCAGCGTTGAGCAGATGAAAGCTCTTGCACGAAAGTATAACAGATCCATCGCACAGATCTGTATCCGCTGGAGCCTGCAAAACGGGTGGCTGCCTCTGCCTAAATCGGTGAGTGCCGAAAGGATAAAAGAAAATCTTGATGTTTTTGATTTTGAGCTGACAAAGGAAGATGTCCTGATGATAGCCGGCCTGACAGGCTGCGTCGGACTTTCGATGGATCCGGACAAAACCAACTGGTAAGAAGCGAAATGGAGTTAATGATGGATATAAAGAAAATGAAGTGGACAAGACAGCCCCTTGAGTTTTACGCAGATGACCACAAGGTGGAAATAACCACCGGACCATTTACCGACCTTTGGCAAAGAACATACTATCATTTCCGCAACGATAATGCTCCGGTGCTTCAGATGAAAACAGAGGAAAAATATTTCTCCTTTGTTGTAAAGACCGACTTTACCCGAAGCAGCCGCCGCTTTGATCAGTGTGGGATAGTTATGTATCTTGACTCCGAAAACTGGTTAAAAGCATCGGTGGAATATGAAAACGACCGTTTTGAGCACCTTGGTTCCGTGGTCACCAATCATGGCTATTCCGACTGGGCCACCACTGCCATACCTGCGGATGTGAAAACAATGTGGTACCGTCTCAGCCGCAGAGAGGACGATTATTGCATCGAGTGTTCTCAGGACGGCAAAAACTTTTCTCAGATGCGTGTTTGTCATATGCTTGAGGGAGCAGGGGAGATAAGCTTTGGTATCTATGCCTGCAGCCCCGAGGATTCCAGCTTCAAAGCGGTGTTTACTGATATGCAGATAACACCCTGCGCCTGGAAAGCACACGACGGACAGCAGCCGGATGAAGATATAATATGATCGTAAAAAATCCCGTGAACGAGTTTTTCGCTCACGGGATTTTTGATATTTTCATTTATTGCTTTTTTCCAGCACGCTTTTGAATTTTTCAAGGAAAGTGCTTGCAGCTTTTGTAAAGACCGGATAGCGCTTCCAGATAAAATGACATACCGCTTCCATTGGCGGGTCAAAGGGTACAAAACATAGCTCGCTGTCTCCGCTTACATTTATCAGCTTGTCAAGAGTAATGGCGCAGCCCATACCCTCACGGACCATGACCGAGGCGTTGTAGATAAGATTGTACTCTGCGGCTATGTGAGATGAAGGAGCATGCTGCGATATCAGGTCGGAAAGCATGGTGCTGTGGTTGGGCTGACGGGGGATAAGCAGCGACTGCCCCGAAATATCTTTAAGAGTCACGGACCGTTTGTGTGCAAGTGGTCCGTCCCGGCGCATAAGTACGCCCCATATGTCATGCAGGGGGATCTCGATGGATTCGTATTTTGTCCTGTCCGCCTGCTGAAACACAAGTCCGAAATCAAGCAGTCCCTTGTCCAGCCTTTCAAGCACGCTTGTGCCGTCTGCGCTGAAAAAGCTGTACTGGATCTGAGGATAGTCGGTCTTTAGCTCTCGTGCAGTATCTGCAATAAGTTTCACAGCGTAAGTCTCACCGGCACCTATGTATACGGTCCCGGAGATGTTATCGCTGCTTTGCTTTATCTCCTGCTCGGTCTTTTCAACAAGCTCTACTATCTCCTCGGCACGCTTGCGAAGCATCATTCCCTCATCGGTCAGAGTAACACCCTTGTTTGAACGGATAAACAGCGGCTTTCCAAGCTCGGACTCAAGCTCGCTGAGCTGCCTTGAAAGAGTAGGCTGGGAAAGGAAAAGCCTTTGTGCAGCAACCGAGAAGCTTTGCTCCCGAGCCACAGCAAGAAAATATTTCAGCACACGAATATCCATACAAACGCCCCCTTTTTACATAGATTATAACACAGTCTGAATATTACTGTCAAGCATAAGCGTATATTTGATATAGGTATTTGTAATTTTGCACCGGGTGTGTTATACTGAAAAAAACGATGAAACAGAGGTGTTATAATTGGACGACAGCATCAGACAAAACCTTATCGACGCAGGGTGCGACGATAAATTTATAAAGGAGTTTGACTGTTGTATGTGCGACAAAAAACAGTGTGAAAAGATGCTTGCACAGCACCGCAGAGAACTTCTTGATGAGGTACACGCAAAAGAACACAGCATCAGCTGCCTTGATTATCTGGTGCATAAGATGAAACGGGATGAAGTGAAATGAAAAAGATAGTTTTTTTTTATAACAGCCCTGGCGGCAGGTGTGCTTCTGAGCGGCTGTAATTCTCAGTCAGAGGGAAAAAACAAAGAAGTGATCGAAAGACAGCATGAGCTTATGAGCAGCACTTACAGCAGCTCCGCTGAAAGCGCTGCGGATCCGGAAAAAAACGACCCAAGCTCAGCAGCACCGGAAATGATAGAAAGTGAGACTGTTATGGAATTATCCGCTGGAAATAAGACCTTTCAGGTTACCCTTGAAGAAAATGAAACCGTTTCGGCATTGAAAAAGCTTCTTCCTGCACAGCTGGAAATGAGTGAACTTAACGGAAATGAAAAGTATCATTATCTTGACAGCTCGCTCCCCAGTATGCCTGTTAAGGTGGGCAACATCAACAAGGGAGATGTGATGCTTTATCAGGATAACTGTTTAGTGATATTCTATAAGAGCTTTTCTTCCTCATACAGTTATACCAAGATCGGCCATATAAAAGATACCTCAGAGCTTGAACAGGCTCTTGGAAAGGGCAGCGTCAAGGTGGGCTTTTCCTTGAAAACCGTAAAGGTGCAAAGTGCAAATAATAAGTTTGACTTTGCCAAAAAGACCGTTACACTTAACAGCGGATATGAAATGCCCCTGCTTGGACTTGGAACGTGGACACTGGACGATGCCACTGCCGAGAACTCGGTCTATACCGCCATCAAAGACGGATACCGCCTTATTGACACAGCCCAGTATTACGGCAACGAAAAAGGTGTTGGCAGCGGTCTGAAAAAGGCGATCTCCGAGGGGATCGTAAAGCGTGAAGATGTTTTTATAACCACAAAAGTAATGCCCTCAAACTATGACAGAGCATATAAGTCCATAGATGAGTCCCTTGAAAAGCTGGGTGTGGAGTATATAGATCTTATGCTTATACATCAGTCCGGAAAGGGCGATGAGGAGGTCTATAAGGCGCTATGCAAGGGAGTCAAGGACGGAAAGCTCCGCTCCATAGGCATCTCAAACTACTACACACCCAAGGAGTTTGACAGGGTAGTTTCCGCAGGGGATATAATGCCTGCGGTGGTGCAGAATGAAAACCACCCCTTTTATCAGAACACCGAGCTGCGAGAATATGCAGCCCGGTATGGGACCGTGGTTGAGTCCTGGTACCCCTTCGGGGGCAGGGGCCATACACAGGATCTTTTTGGCGATCAGACGATAAAGGATATCGCCAAGGCTCATAACAAGACTCCTGCACAGGTTATCCTGCGCTGGCATCTGCAAGCAGGATATGTGACTATCCCCGGCTCAAAGGATCCGGATCATATACTTGAAAATTACAATATATTCGACTTTGAGCTGAGCGGAGATGAAATGAAAAAAATGCTGGAGCTGAATACCGGCAAACGATATGAAAACTGGTAAAGGAGAGATCGTATGAAGGTGCTTATTATCAACGCAAGTCCAAGAGTTAACGGCAATACCTCCATCGCCGTGAAGGAGCTTGTAAAAACTTTTGAAGACCAGGACGTTCAGACCGAGGTGGTGCAGATAGGTGCAAATGCCATAAGAGGCTGCATAGCCTGCGGTAAGTGTTCCCAGCTGGGAAAGTGCGTCTTTGACGATGCGGTAAACCTGATCGCCCCCAAGTTCAAAGAAGCTGACGGATTAGTGGTGGCAACGCCTGTGTATTACGCCTCGGCAAATGCAACGCTTATTGCCTGCCTGGACAGACTGTTTTACAGCACCTCGTTTGATAAAACCATGAAAGTCGGAGCAAGTATCGCAGTAGCACGCAGAGGCGGCTGTTCAGCGACTTTTGACGAGCTTAATAAGTATTTTACCATAAGCTCCATGCCCGTTGTATCCAGCTCCTATTGGAACAGCGTACATGGCAGAGAGATGGGCGAGGCGGCGTATGACGCCGAGGGACTTCTCACAATGCGTACCCTTGCAAGAAATATGACATTTATGATGAGATCAATAGCCCTTGGCAAGGAAAAGTTCGGTCTGCCCGAAAAGGAACCGTGGCAGCCTACACACTTTATCAGAGCGGATCTGTCCGGAGAATAAAAAAACGGAGGTAGAAATATGAACGAGCAAACACTAAAATTAACACAGGACTGGGACAAAACTTTTCCAAAGTCGGAAAAAGTTGATCATAAGAAAGTGACCTTCCGTAACCGCTACGGAATAACTCTTGCTGCGGATATGTATACTCCCAAAAATGCCGTGGGCAAGCTTGCTGCCGTAGCAGTCTGCGGACCTTTCGGCGCAGTCAAGGAACAGTGCAGCGGTCTTTATGCTCAAACGCTGGCAGAGCTTGGCTTTGTCACAATTGCATTTGACCCTTCCTTTACAGGGGAAAGCGGCGGTCAGCCAAGATATATGGCATCGCCCGATATAAATACCGAGGATTTTCAGGCAGCGGTGGATTTTCTCAGCGTACAGGACGTTGTTGATGCCCAAAGGATCGGTATCTGCGGAATATGCGGCTGGGGCGGATTGTCTATAAATGCTGCGGCGATAGATACACGTGTAAAAGCCACCGTTGCAGTTACAATGTATGATATGGCAAGGGTAAATGCCAACGGCTATTTTGACTCTGAAAACAGCGAAGAGCAAAGATATGAAAAGAAGGCGGCGCTTAATGCTCAGCGCACCAAGGATTTTTCAAGCGCAGAGTATACCCTTGGCGGAGGAGTAGTTGACCCCCTCCCTGACGATGCACCGTTTTTTGTAAAGGACTATTATGATTACTATAAGACCCAAAGAGGCTATCACCCTCGTTCGCTCAACTCCAACGGGGGCTGGAATGTTGTGGGCTGTATGTCCTTTATGAACCAGCCTATAAATACGTACAGCAATGAGATAAGAAGCGCAGTGCTTGTGATCCACGGCGAAAAGGCACATTCCTGCTATTTCAGCAAGGATGCTTATGCCGCAATGACAAAAGACAGCAAATACACGGATAATAAACAGCTTCTTATAATCCCGGATGCCGTTCATACAGACCTGTATGACGGGGGCGAAAAAAAGGTGATCCCATTTGACAAGATCCGGGAGTTCTACGAAAAGTATCTGAAATAAAACTGCTGCCGCAGCAGGTGAGCACTCGCCGGGTTGACAAACTTTTTGTGCAGGTTTATAATACTGTTATGTAATTTTATTCGACCCGGGAGGAGATCGTATGTCGGAAAGATCTGAGGATATAGCTGTCCTTGCTGCGGACAGAGAAAAAATAATCGTAAGAACAAGTGCGGTGGGAATAGCGGCAAATGTGCTGCTTGCAGCGTTCAAAGCGTTTGTGGGTTTTGTGTCCAATTCCATAGCAGTCATACTTGATGCAGTCAACAATCTGTCCGATGCCCTGTCCTCGGTAATAACCATTATCGGAGCAAAGCTGGGTGCAAAAAAGCCGGATAAAAAGCACCCCCTCGGATACGGCAGGGTGGAGTATATAAGCTCAATGCTGGTTGCCGCCATAGTTATATATGCAGGTATCACATCCCTGGTCGAGTCGGTAAAAAAGATTATACACCCGGAAACTGCTGATTATTCAGCAGTTTCCCTGATAATAATCAGCGTTGCCATAGCTGTAAAGCTGGTGCTGGGAGGATACGTAAAAAAACAGGGCAAAAAAGTCAATTCCGGCGCACTTACAGCCTCCGGATCGGACGCTTTGTTTGATGCTGTGTTGTCCTCGTCGGTCCTTGCCGCAGCGGTCATCTATCTTGTGAGCGGCGTATCTCTTGAGGCATATATCGGTGTGGTCATTGCAGGCTTTATCATAAAAGCAGGCATAGAGATGATGCTGGAAACACTTGATGATATAATTGGACAGCGCAGCGATTCGGAAATGGTCAAAAAGCTGAAACATATTATATGTGAAGAAGATGCCGTAAGGGGAGCGTACGATGTTACCCTGTTCAATTACGGACCTAACAGAAACTATGGCTCGGTGCATATCGAACTGCCTGACAATATGACCGTAGATGAGGTGGACCGTATAACCCGCAGGATCCAGCTGAACGTTTTTCAGAAAACAGGGGTCATACTCACCGGAGTAAGCGTGTATTCCTTTAATACGTCAGACGATGAGGCGGCGCAGATACGCAACAGCATACAAAAGGCGGTCCTTTCCCATGAATGGGCGCTGCAGATGCACGGGTTCTATACTGACACCAGGGCGAAAACCATACATTTTGACGTGGTCATAAGCTTTGATGTGGACAGCAAAGAGGCGCTGGAAACACTTACAAAGCAAACCAAGGAAATGTATCCGGACTATTCGGTAATGATAGTCCCCGATTCGGACATTTCAGATTGATATAATAAAAAAGCCTGAGAACAATTGCTTGCTCTCAGGCTTTTGTTTTTTTGTTTAAGCTTTTTTCTCTTTTTTTAATGCGCCGGCGGTAATGTACGCCGTAATAGGTATAACAATGATACAGCCTATTGCGCTGAACAGTATCCTGATTATCTCTGCTGCGAAGGTCTTTGCGTTGACTATCTCTAAAAAAGAATAATTACAGGTATAAAACCAGATCATCAGCGTCATGAAATCTCCGAGGAATGCAAACATAAGCGTGTTTGTGGTGGTGCAAAGAATATCCTTGCCAATGTTCATGGCAGATGCAAAAAGCTCTTTTTTTGAAAGCTCTCTGTTGTTTTCGTGCACCTCGTAAAGCGCAGATGAGATGGCTATTGAGGAATCCACAGTTGCTCCGATAAGACTGATAAGTATCATTGATATTGCAATGTCGGTAAAATCAAGCTTCACATCATAGGAGAACATATTTATCTCCTCGTAGGATTCGTACCCGAAGCCTGCGATCCTTGAAATATAGGTCATAAAGAATATGAGCACCGACAGTATCACAAGAACGACAGCTATGGATTTTATGCTGGAAATGGTTTTTATGCTTTCTCCGTTTACAAAAAACAGCATCACGCAGCTTACCGTAAAGCACCCGATAAGGGAACAGATAATAGGATTAAGACCCAGTGCGATCAGGTAGAATATGACCATGAGGATAACAAAGTTCAGTATAAGCGAAACAAAAAGCTTTAAGCCACGCTTTTTGTCAACATACATCATCAGCGCAAGAAGAATAAGTGAAAGCACTATTATCATTGTTTTACACCTCGTTTCATTATCCTGATGGAAACAAAAGCGCTTATGGGAATAGTGATCACTATTCCGATGCTTCCTGCAAGAAATCTTGCCAGTTCAAGAGAAAAGTTGCTGGCGATGTAGTTTTTGAACATAAATCCGTTGCGTATTGCGAGAACAAAAACAGGCAGCCCCGCACAAATATATGTAAAAAACAATACGTTGCTCATAGTGCCCATAATGTCTTTGCCTATCTCTTTGGTGGACTTGTTAAGCTCCTTTTCGGTTATTTCCTTATTTTTACCGATAAGCTCGGAAACCGAGGACGAAATGGTTATTGCAACGTCCATGACCGCACCGATAGAGCCGATAAGAAGTTCCGGAAGGATTATATCCTCAGCAGGGACCGTAAGGAAGGAGACCTCGTTGAAATTCACGCCGCTGTAAGATGTGGTCTTTACCACAATAAGCAAAAGTGCCAGCATGACAAATGTGGAAATCGCCACCGAGATAACTGCGGATAAGGTTTTCTTGTTCACACCGCTTGCAAATATAAGTGACAGCACCGAAAAGATCAACATTTCCGTTACGCATAAAAACAGCAGGTCGACCCCTTTGATATAAAGATGAAGTCCTATATAGAAAATAACAGAGTTGATTATAACGCTTGCAACGGACAAAAGACCCTTGAAAGATCCCACAATGTATATGAGTATCACAAATGCACAGCTCATGAGAGCCAGGTAAAAATCACGCTTGAGCTGAAGCTCTGTGCCGTCGATGATGACCTTATCGCCTGTCCTGAATCGGTCTGTGACCACAGAGGAATAAGTCTGCTCATACTGCATCTCTTTTACCGAGCCTTTGTCTTTGCCGTTTTGTATAACACCTGTGACTTTGCGGGTGTAATGCTCCTCGCTCAGCCCCATGGAGTTGCGTGAGATCTCCTCACGGACCGTTTCTATCTTTGTTATCTTCATTATCTGCTTTGAATACAGAAAATCGTCGTTATAGACAAATATCAAAACGGCAGCGGAAACAAGCAGAATAATTATAAGAACTATCTTTTTCATAAGCACCACCGGAAACTACAAAATACAAATAATATCTTCTCTTTGAATTATACATTCTTTTATCTCTGATTGCAATAGGCAGAGGCAATTTTTCGTAATTCAAAAGGATTTGCTGTGCTTTTTTCGTTGACAACCTACGACTCGTGATGTATAATTAAAACGGGTGTACTGCGGCGTTTGTGCAGCAGTGGCCAAAGCCTTATCAATAGCGGGGATAAATCGTAAAAAGAAAGGAAAAACGTTATGGATCAGAGCATTGTTTTAAAAATCGCACAAAACATAAAGGAAGATCCTCAGTTCGTAATTCTGGTCGATCAGGGGAAAAATAACTATTTCACATATAAAACCTTTGACGAGTGTGCACGGCGTATTGCCGGCAAGCTGTCACGCCTGAACGTGGGATATAGAGATTTTGTTACCATAGAGATGCCAAGGAATAAAGAGTATGTGGCAGCAATGTATGCCGTTTGGCTGGTAGGTGCGGCTTTTGCACCCCTTTCGCCTGCGTATCCGCCGGAGCGTCTGGAGTATATACGCAGCGACTGCGGCGCAAAGCTGGTCATAGATGAAAAGTTCCTCAGAGATATAGAAAAAGAACAGCCCTATGAAGCCACAAATGCCCCCAAGCCGGAAGATCCGTCTTTGCTTGTCTATACCTCCGGTTCAACAGGTAAGCCTAAAGGCGTTTTGCACTCTCATGCAAGTATAAGCAGCTCTGTTATCAGATATAGTGAGTATACCCAGGCTCCGGAGGGATTCCGTGCAGCTCTTGGTGCTCCGTTTACATTTGTCGCCTCGGTACAGGGCGTATTTGTTCCCCTTTACTGCAAGACGACCTCATACCTCATGCCCTATGAGACGATGCGTGATCCTGTGCTGCTGGCAGATTATATCTACGACAATAAGATAAACCGTGTGTTTATAAGCCCTAAAATGCTCAGAGTGTTCAAGCAAAAGGGCAATTATCTGAAAACCGTTGTGACAGGCACCGAGCGTGTGAGCAATATCTATACCGATGAGTTTGAGCTGATCGTTATGTACGGTCAGACCGAATCTGCATCGGGAGCGCTGGCGTTCAGGATAGATAAAAAGTACGACAATACCCCTATCGGCAAGCCGCTTGGAGGCGTAAAGATCCATATTCTCGATGAAAGCGGGAACGAAGCCGAGGAGGGCGAGCTTTGCCTTGCCGGTTATTTTGCCGACGGATATCTGAACCTTCCCGAGCAGACCGCAAAGACCTTTACCCCCAACCCCTTCAGGCAGCAGGACGGCTTTGATAAACTGCTGCATACCGGAGATATCGTTAAAATGGACGAACAAGGCAACGTTATCTTCCTTAACCGTAAGGACTGGATGGTGAAGATAAACGGACAGCGTGTTGAGCCGGGAGAGATAGAGGCGATAATCAAAAATACACATGGTATTGCCGACGCAGCTATAAAGGATTTTAAAAACCAGTACGGACAGGTGTATCTTGTTGCCTATTATGTTGAAAATGAGCCTGTGGATCCGCAGGATATCAAAAATGCAATAGGAAAGAAACTGCCGCCATATATGATACCGGCATTTTTTGTAAAACTGGATAAGCTCCCTGTGAACGCCAACGGAAAGCTTGACAGGAAAGCGCTTGATGCGCCGGAGGCAGGAAGCTTCAAAAGCGAATATGCCGCACCTGAAACGGATATGCAAAAGGCTTTGTGCTCCGCTTTTGAAAAGATCCTTGGCATTGAGAACGTGGGCGCAGATGATGACTTCTTTGCAATGGGCGGAGACTCTATCAAATGTGCAATGGTCTCGGCTGAATGTGACATCTACAAAATATCCACCGCAGATATTTTTGAGGGAAAAACTCCCCGAATGATAGAAAGACTGCTTATTAAAAAAGCACAGAAAAAGAAAATCGCCCCCAAAGCACAAAAGGCGAAAATATATCCCCTTACCCCCTCGGAAAGAGGAATGTATTTAGAGCAAAAGCTCAACGAAAACTCTACCGTCTATAATCTTAATATTGCAGTTATTATCAAAGGCAGCGATATGAATAAAGCGGAAAATGCCCTGAACCAGGTGTTTAAAGCGCATGAGGCTTTTCATTCCTATTATGGCGAGCAAAACGGTCTGCCTGTGCGTATAGTTTCTGATAAGCTGCCCGATATCGAGAAAAAGACAGCCTCTTGCCGTGAAGAGGTAATTAAGATCGTGGATGAAAGTGGCGTTGTGCCATTTGACCTTAATAAAGGCATACCTGTGCGTGCGGCATTGTACCGGATCGACAACGGCGGCATTGTCCTGCACCTTGAAATACATCATATCGCCTTTGACGGAGGCTCGGCAAAAACCTTTGTGGCAGAGCTTATCGACGGGCTTAACGGGTTGAGCGTAAGCCCTGCGGAGATAGACCTTTCGGATATCTATGATCTGGATATGGGCGAAAAGTATGAAAAGGGCATGGCTTATTATAAGAAGATGTTTGAAGACTCGGTGCCTGTAAACGAAATGCCTGTTAAGGGCAGCCGTCCGAAGGTACATCCCTTGTCCGACAGACAGATAAACTTTGATTACGATAAGGACCAGATCAAAGCCATAGATAATATTGCCCGGCTTTACAGTGTGACAGAGTTCGAGCTTTTGTTCTCTGCCGTGGCAATGACCCTTGGCAAGTATACCGTATCTGAGGATGTGGTGCTTGGCATACCTACAAATATGCGTCCTGACGGCGGCGATAATATAATCGGAATGTTTGTAAATACCGCCCCTGTAAGAATAAGACCTGTAAGAAATATGGAGCTTGCAGACTATTTTGCATCGGTCAGCAATTCTGTAAGAAACGCTACCTATGGAGCATATCTGCCTTTTGAAGACGTGGTCGCACAGTTTGTAAAGCAGCGTGACGAAAGCCGCAATCCTATGTTTGATGTAAGCGTCAACTATATGTGGAATCCTCCTGCATACAGCAAGGACGGTCTGACTGTTGAGCTTTATTCGCCGCTTCAGAAAATGGGACGTGATATAGGCTTTGTGTTCCGTAAGGGAGAAAACGGTCTGCATTGTATGGTGCAGTACTCATCACAGCTGTTTGAAGATACAGTGGTAGAAAACTTTATCGCTCAGCTCAGACATACCCTTGAGCTGCTTAAAAACAGCAGTCTGAAAACTGTAAGGGATGTGCTTGATCTTCCGCAGGATCAGCGCCAAAAGATCGAAAGCTTTTCCGGCGAGGCAGAAGCTGACGTGCCGGTGAAGCTTTTGCATAAAATGTTTGAAAAGTGTGCTGCTGAAAACCCGGATAGGATAGCACTTATTGCAAAGGACAGAACGCTGAGCTATAAAGAGCTGAACGAAAGTGCAAATATCGTTGCCAACGAGCTGATAAACAAAGGCGTTAAGGTCGGCGACAGCATCGTGCTGCTGCTCCCAAGAGAAAGCTGCTATTTCAGCTGTTTGTTCGGTGTTAATAAAGCTGGCGCAGCCTTTATCCCCTGCGACCCACAGTACCCGGCTGATCGTATCAACAGCATTATTGAGGACAGCGATGCTGTGTTCATCATAACCACCAAGGATAAGCTTGACCAGTATAAGGATCATAATGCCATAGACGTTGAGGAAATACTCAAAGGCAGCCTGACAAATGATCCCGACGTTGAGATGACGGGTGAAGAGCTGAGCTATATGATCTATACATCCGGCTCTACCGGTAAGCCAAAGGGCGTAATGCTGCGCCATAAGGGCATTTGTAACTACCTTATGCCGCACCCTGCAAATATCCATATGCACTGCTTGAAAAACAATGCTGAAAACTATCTTTCCGTAACCACCGTATCTTTTGATATGTCCTTCAAGGAGCATACCGCTGCCCTCTGCAACGGCAAGACCCTTATCTTTGCCGCTGAGGACGAGATGAATGATCCAAGAGCCCTTGCAGAGCTTATGGAAAAGTACAATGTGGACTGTATCAATGCCACACCTTCAAGACTTCAGCAGTATATGCAGTATGAGCCATTCAGAAAAGGACTTTCAAAGTGCAAAATGGTGATGTCCGGCGGCGAGGGCTATCCCATATCGCTGCTCGGCGAGCTTAAAAAATGCTCAGGCGATATAAAGATCTTCAACACCTACGGGCCTACCGAGATAACCGTATCCTGCAACGCCGCAGACCTTACCGATGCACAGCACATCACCGTAGGCAGACCGCTGCTCAACTATAAGGAATATATCGTTGACAAATTCGGCGATATAGCGCCCTACGGCGTTGTGGGTGAGCTTTATGTGGGCGGTGTCGGCGTGGCAAAGGGCTATAAGAACCTGCCCGAAAAGACAGCTCAGGCTTTCGTTGAGTTTGCAGGGCAAAGAATGTACCGTACAGGTGACCACGCAAAATTTGATAAGGACGGCAACGTTATAATACTTGGCAGACTTGACGACCAGGTCAAGCTGAGAGGTCTGCGTATCGAGCTTGGAGAGATACAGGGGCTTATCGCTGCACAGCCGCATATCAAAGAAGTTGCTGTGGTAATAAAGAAGCTGAGCGGACAGGATAACCTGTGTGCTTATTTCACAGCAGATACAGAGATAGATATAACCGCATTGCGTGATGAGCTTAAAAAGAGCCTTACCCACTATATGGTCCCAACTGCCTATCTCCAGCTTAACGAGATGCCTATAACACCAAACGGAAAGACAGATATAAGGCGCCTGCCGGAGCCTGTTTCCCTTTCCGGTACAGAGTATTGCGAACCTGCCAACGATACGGAAAAATTCTTCTGTGAGGCATTTGCAGCTGCTCTTAATCTTGAGCGTGTGGGAGCGCTTGACGATTTCTTTGAAATAGGCGGAACCTCCCTTATCGTAACCTCTGTGGTGCTGGCAGCTACGGAAAAGGGCTTTGAGATAACCTACGGAGATGTGTTCAAGCGAACTACTCCAAGGGCTCTTGCAGAGCTGTTCAAGGACGGAGAGGTAAACGATACACAACAGTTGTTTGATTTTGACAACTACGATTATACCAAGATAAATAAGCTTTTACAGGGCAATACTGTGGAAGCGTTCCGAAACGGCGAGCTGCGTGACGTGGGCAACGTTCTCATTACCGGTGCAACCGGTTATATGGGCGCCCACCTGCTTGCAGAGTACCTTCGCAGCGAAAAAGGTACCGCATACTGTATGATAAGAAAAGGCAGATTCGATACCGCAAAGGAACGTCTTGAAAATATGATGTTCTACTACTTTGGCTCTGACCTTGAGGACGAGGTAAACAACCGTGTACAGGTCTTTGACGGAGACGTTGTGAACTATGCAAGCTTTGAGCGGTTTGAAAAAATGCCTGTGGATACCGTTTTCAACTGTGCAGCTAACGTAAAGCATTTTTCCAGCGGTACGGACATTGAGGATATCAACGTGGGCGGAGCTGTGAACTGTATCAAGCTTTGTAAAAAAATTGGGGCAAGACTTATTCATTTTTCCACCGTTTCCGTTTCCGGAACCACAGACGATGTTTCAAAGCTCGGCAGACAGGACCTTGACGAACAGTCCCTCTATTTCGGTCAGACCCTTGACAACAAGTATACCTCATCCAAGCTTATGGGTGAGCGTATGGTTCTTGAAGCTGTCGCAGAAGGCCTTGATGCAAAGGTAATAAGGGTGGGAACTCTTGCCGCAAGAGAATCTGACGGTGAGTTCCAGATAAACTTCCTTACCAATAACTTCATGGGCAGACTTCGTTCTTATGCACTGCTTGGCTGTTTCCCGTATGGTATGATAGAAAATCAGGTGTGCATGGGACCTATCGACCGTTCCTGCGAGGCATTTTTGAAACTTGCCCGTTCGCCACGTGAGTGCTGTGTCTTTAATGCAGTCAATAACCATACTTTGCCCCTTGGCGATATAATCAGACAGATGAACGAAAACGGTATGGAAGTTAAGTTCGTTGAATATGATGAGTTTGCAAAGGCGCTTAATGAAGCTCAGCAGGACCCTGAAAAGGCAGCCATCCTTTCCAGTATGACAGCATATATGAATACTGCCCACGGAAAGAAAGTAACTGCCCTGCCCTGCAAAGCGCATTACACCACTCAGATCCTTGCACGAATGGGCTTTTTCTGGAATCAGAGCAATGAAAAATACGTAAACGACTTTATAAATGTCCTGCGTGGATTCAGATTTTTCAATAAGAATAATCTCAAACGATAAGGAGGCTGCAAATGGAACGCAGCGGAATACTTTTAAACCGTAAATACCGTGCACTTCTTGTGTCAACGCTTGCAATGACCGCCTCCATCTACCTGTCAGGCATATTCGACAGCATAATGGTGGGACGGATCCTTGGCACAGCAGAGGTTTATGCCATAAACCTTACCTCACTTATAGTATTTTTAAGAGCCATACCTGTGTCGATCTCTACTTTTGGTGGAAATACCCTTAGCGTTATCTATAAAAGCAAGCGTGACGGTAAGTCATCTGACATAGTTTTTACCCTGTCTTTTCTGTTCGGGTTTATAATATCTACCCTGATGGCGGTGGCTGGCATAATATTTGCCAGGCCCACCGCTGACCTGCTTTCCCAGAATAAGACCGAGGTCAGCACCCTGGTGTTGCAGTACCTGTATCCCCTGTGGGCAGTAACACCTTTGGTGGCAATTGTAAACCAGACTGCCGCTTATGCCCGAACAGATGGCGTACGTAAGCTCGCCACCAGTCTGCCTATCGTTTCAAATATAGTTAACCTGGTTTGCGACTATATCTATATGAAAGTGTTTGGCTGGGGACTGGCAGGAGCAGGCTGGGCAACGGTCACAGGTTATGCAGTCGGCACGATTATGACCTTGCTGTATTTCAGATCCAAAAAAAGAACGGTGCACTTTGTAAAGTCTGCTCTCAGACAGCTGAAATATCTTGGCGGCGTAATAAGCGTCGGACTTCCCTCGGCACTTATCTATGTGTGCAACTTCCTGCGGCTTTTCTTTGTCAACGCCATTATTCTTTCCTCAACAGGAGTTGTCGGCGGAAAGATAGCCTCGGTGTCCTTCTCGCTCAACAGTATCGCATTCATATTTGTGGAGGGCGCATCAATGACCCTCCTGCCCATACTGGGAGCGCTGTATGGTGAAAAGGACACAAAGGGTCAGCGGCTCACTCTGCGATACGGAATGATAGTTACCGTAGCCCTGTCCCTTATCGTTACTGTGGTATCGGTTCTGTTCCCCCAGCAGCTTGCATCGCTCTACGGCTTTACCGACCAGGAAGCGATCAAGGTGTTCAACGTCACCTTCCGCCTGCTGTCGTCAAATATACCGGTGCTTGCGGTGATCTATGTAATGCGCTCTTTCTTTCAGGCAACAAAGCAGAAAGGACTTGCAAATCTCCTTGTTGTCCTTGACGGATTTTTAACTATCGTACCCCTTATGTACTGGTTCTCAAAGTACAATATCTATTGGCTGTGGGCAGCGTTCCCGATCTCTAAGGTCCTTACTCTGGCAATAGTAGCGGCAGTAATGCTTGCAACCCAAAAAGCCCGCAACAAAAAAGGCATACTTGGACTTGATGAACCCCAGGGCATCGCTTATGACTTTTCCATAAAAAATGAGATCGACCAGGCCATCAAAGCCTCTGAGGAAGCAATGTCCTTTTGCGAAAAAAACAACGTGCCGGAGAATGTGGCAAACCTTGTGGGCGTTACTGTTGAGGAGCTTTGTCATAATATAGCCGTATACGCAAGCTCCGCAGCTGCCGATACAGTTGATGTGTGCGTGCGTATCCTTGAAAATGAGGTCAATATCCGGCTCCGTGACAGCGGCAGTGAATTTGACCCTACGGATTATATAGATAACAGCGGAAGACAGATAACAGGCCTTGAGCTCGTTCGCAAACTAAGCTCCGGGATCAACTATAACCGGATACTTGGCTTTAATGTGACAAACGTGACTGTTTCATATTAACGGAGATAAAAATGATAAAATCAAGAATAGATCCACAAGAACAAACAAAGCAAATGCTTAACGGCAACGAGCTGAGAATGAACCTTATCGTGACCATAATCCTTATCGTCATTGATGTGTCCCTTGTCATACAGGTGCTCACTCAGCCAAGATCATTTCATGTGACATTGTTCTGCGGCGTGCCGGTTTTATTGCTGTCATCGGTGATAGTGCTGAATCTGGTGTTCAGCAGGCATCTGCACCACTGGGTAAAAAATGTGAATATGATAGTGATGCTGATCTCGTTCATGCTGGTGGGAGAGATAAATCACAGTGAGTTTTTCATGCTTTTTATCCTGCCGTCGTTTTTAAGCAGCTTCTATTACTACCCTAAATATACCGTTATTAGCTCCGCAGCGTCTTTGGTGACTCTGTGGGTGGTCATGTTCAACAGAGTTGACTTCAGCAATGGCACACAGCTGGAAGAATTTGATCTGCAAAAGCTGTTGTCCATCATGTCCAAAGCCTTTGACTTTTCCACGATCAGTGAGCTTGCAAGTGTGGGTCAGATCTGTATGTTCGCCTTTGCAGCGGTAATGATGGGCATATCTATCTATATGTCCTTCAGCGGAAAGCTTTTTTATTACCACCAGGCAGTGCTTGTAAACGATAACGCTGCCTCAAAGGCAGAGCTTATAATGGCAAGAGATATCCAAAACGGTGCTTTGTGTCACGAGTTCCCTGATAACAGGTTCTTTTCCGTCTATGCAGATATGGAACCTGCATACGCCGTTGGCGGCGATTTTTACGATCAGTTCGAGATCGACGATACCCACCTTGCCCTTGTGGTGGGAGATGTCTCCGGACACGGAATGGCTGCGGCAATGTTCATGATGCTGTCCATGACCCTCATAAAGGTCTACGCCCAGGCAGGTTTTTCATGTGATAAAGTCATTTTAAGAGCAAATAAATATCTGGTATCTGCCAATCCGCAAAAGTATTTTGTGACCTGCTGGCTGGGGATTTTGGATCTTACCACCGGAGAGCTTTGCTATACCAACGCAGGTCATAACTATCCTGTGCTTATTCGCAAAGGGCAGGAGCCTGAATATCTGAACGTAAAGTCTGATTTTGTTCTTGGAAGAAGACGCCTTGCTCGCTATAGTGAAAAGCATATAAAGCTTGATGTGGGAGATAAGATCGTGCTTTATACCGACGGTGTTACCGAAGCAGTTTCGCCCCAGGATGAGTTTTTCGGAGATGAAAGACTGCTGAGGGCAGTTTCCGGATCAGCCGATACAAGCACAAAACAGCTTGTATTTAATATAAAAAAAGCGGTAAGGGAATTTAGCGGAGATAGAATGAGCAACGATGACATTACCATTGAAACTCTGGAATTTAAAGAACCAATGCCCAGACCTGAGTATGAGAATAAAACCTTCTTTCTTACCAAACAGAGCTTTGACACTGTGCAGGACTATATCGAACAGCGGTGTAAGGAATACGGCTGCAGCATGGATATAGTGTATGATATATTGACAGCGGCCTCGGAAATACTTGCTAATATTGAATCCTACGCCTATGAAGACGGCGGAGAGGTACAGATAATGACCATCTCCAACAGACGCAAAGTTACCATAGTGTTCAAAGATAAAGGAAAAGCCTTCGACCCTCTGCTGGTGTGCAAACCTGACATTACTGCGCCGCTCTCACAACGAAGACCGGGAGGACTGGGTATCCATATAGTAAAAAAACTTATGGACAGCGTAAGCTACCGCTATGAAGACGGACAAAATATACTTACCATAGAAAAAGATTTTTAGGAGGACATAAAATGAGCAAGCCTACCCGTATCACTATTGCAGGCGACCTTTTTCCTATGCCCTGTAATTACAGCTTGTTTGAAAAGGGAGATATACAAACCCTCTTTGGCAGCAGGCTGTGTGAAATGTTTGCCTCGGCGGATATGGCAATATGCAATCTTGAAGGCTGCTTTACTGACGGAGATACTCCTATTGAAAAAGCAGGACCCAATATCAAAGCTCCCACCGCAGCAGTAAAGGCGATCCGGGAGCTTGGGATAAGCTATGCCACCCTTGGCAATACACATTCCATGGACTTTGGTGCACAAGGCTATGCCGATACCTGTAAAACCCTGAGGGAAGCAGGCATTACGTATTTCGGCTGGGGCGATGACATTGACCATATTATCGACCACCTCACCTTGACCCATGAGGGCAGAAGAATAAGTCTGTATAACGTTACCGAGCAATTTGAAAATGCCCCGGGAAAAAATACCCCCGGCGTGAATCTATATGACGAGTACCGTGTGTGCGCCCGGCTGAGGGAGCTTAAACAGCAAAGTGATGTGCTGATAGTTTTCTATCACGGCGGTATCGAGGGCTCGCATTATAACAGCGAAATAATGCGCCGACGCTTTCACCGCATGGCAGATAACGGTGCCGACGTTGTCATCTCTCAGCATACCCATGCGATAGGCGAGCAGGAAACCTATAATGGTTCATATCTGCTCTATGGACAGGGAAATTTCTGCTTCCATTTCAGAGACAATGTGACACCCCAGCTTGCCGAAGGGCTGGTGCTGGAGCTTGAAATATCCGAAAGCGGCGTTACGCCCAAGCCCCACCGTGTGCTTCGTACCGAGCTTGGTTGTGTATATGATGATAAGCAGCAGCTGGAGGAGTTTTACCGCCGCAGCAGTGTACATGACAAGCTTTTAAGCGGGGATATCGAAGCGTTGAAAGAGTTTGATGAGGCTTTCGGAAAAGACTGTAAAAACTGGGCAGGTACGCTGCTGTGGGCTATGCGAGGGCAGAATTCGGAGGATAGCCAAAAGCGAAAAGAGCTTTCTGCAAAGGATATGAGCGAGTATCTGGCATCGCAATATTCAAGACAGCAGCTGCTTGTAATTCAGATGTTCCTGCGGAATGAGGAGTTTAACGAACTTGGCAACCGAATGATCAGCGATATGCTGAATGAAACAAAATAAAGAGGAGGATCAATAATGCAGATCAGTATTTATGAGGAAAACGGAGCAAGCGTTATCGCTCCAAGCGGAAAGATAGACCACGTTACCGTGGGCGAGTTTGAAGAAAAGATGAGCAAGTTGGGAGAGCAGACCGATGAACTGGTGCTTGATATGAATGAGGTCGAGTATGTAAGCTCGGCTGCCCTCAGAGCAATACTTAACGCCAACGACCAGATGAGTGAAAAGGGCGGAAAGCTTACCCTTAAAAATGTCAACAAGAAGGTCATGGAGATATTTAATATCACAGGCTTTGCTGACTATCTGAATATTGTGTGAAACAAAACAAAAGCGGAGAGCTTCCCTGAGAAGTCCTCCGCTTTTTTGTGCCGTATTATGTTTTGGATCAGCCGCCCTTTGCCAGCTTTTCGCCCAGAGCCTTGCACTTAGCCAGTGCATCATCGTCAGGAGTGTTGTTGGCAATAAGTCCTTCGTCGCCAACTATATTTGCTCCCGCAGCCTTTACCCTGTCTGCCCAGAGCCTCATCCATTCACCGTCACCCCAGTCATACGAACCAAACAAAGCCACAGCCTTGCCTGCAAGCTTTGCCTCGTTTGCAGAGTAAAACGGCTCAAACTCGCTGTCCTCCAGTTCCTCTGCGCCCATGGCAGGACAGCCCAGAGCTACAGCTTCGTAGTCTGAAAGATCACCGCTGAATGAGCTTACAGGAGTAGCCTCCACCCCTGCACCTTCCGCAACAGCCTTTGCCATAGCCTCGGTGTTTCCTGTTCCGCTCCAGAATATAACTGCTGTTTTCATAAAATTTCCTCCTTATGAGATCCTGAGTATCTGATAAAGATCCAGTCCCTCACCTAATTTATTGCACAGATATCTTCTGCACTTATCGTATCTTTTAAACGTGCTCCTTGCTTGCTTCTCGTCACCGTAGACCTTCCAGTAACCGCATAGCTTGAAGCCGCAGCCTTTGTGAAGAATAAACCCTTTTACGTCCTCCACGGGATAGCCCAGAAATACCCCGATCTCATGGGGAAATCCCCCTGTTCCGCTGCATCGCTTTGCCAGCGTGTCAAGACAGTGTTCAGTGTCCATATCCCTGCTGTATCCCCATTTTTCAAGCAGCTGTCTGCGTGATGCGTCCTGTAAAAGCCGCTGCAAAAGCTGTTTGTTGTAAAGCATAAGAAGACATCTTTGTCCGCACTCGCAAAGGATCTTTATTTTCAAACCCTTGGCGGATGCCTTTTTGTTGAAGCTCTCCACTGAGGAGTAAACATCAAACTCGTTTTTGTCAAAACTCATAAGACTTGCCGCCTTTATTCCCAGAAGGGAAGGGGCAGAGTTTATTGCAAGCTTGTGTTCAAAGCAGATGCAATTACCACGATCCGTAATCCTTCACCTCGTTTGACTGTTATTGTTTGCATTTTGAGATCATTTATCCATATGGTATAACAATTAGTTAGTTACAACTAACCAGTGTGTACGGCTTATATATCCTGAGTATCCAACTTCTGCAATACCGCACTGCATTTCAGGACAGCGCCACATCCAAAGTCATCATAAGTGTAAAGCCTGCGGAAAACATAAGCACACCCACATTTGAGTGTTCTCCCTGGGACATTTCCGGTATCAGCTCCTCCACTACCACATACATCATGGCTCCTGCGGCAAAGCTCATAAAATAAGGCATTGCCGGTAAAAACAATCCTGCAAAAAGTATAGTCAGCACCGCACCTATTGGCTCCACCGCACCTGACAGTACACCGTCTGCAAACGCCTTAGCTTTGCTTTTTCCGTTGGCGTAAAGGGGCATTGAGATAATTGCGCCCTCGGGGAAATTCTGTATAGCGATTCCCAGAGCAAGAGCAAATGCTCCCCCGGAGGTCACCTCTGCCGAGCCGGAAAGAAACCCGGCGTATACTATTCCCACAGCCATTCCCTCAGGTATATTGTGCAGCGTTACCGCAAGTACCATCATCGTGGTGCGTGTAAGTTTTGAGGGCAGCCCCTCCGCTTTGTCAGCGTCCATATGCAGATGGGGGATAAGGCAGTCCAGCAAAAGAAGAAAGAGTATCCCGCACCAAAAACCGATCACAGCAGGCAAAAAAGAAAGCTTGCCCTTGCTGCTTGACTGTTCTATTGAAGGGATTATCAAGCTCCAGATCGAGGCTGCGACCATAACGCCGGAGGCAAAACCTGTAAGCGCACGCTGTATGAGCTTGCCCGGCTGCCGTTTCATGAAAAGAACACAGCCCGAACCGAGTGCAGTCCCTAAAAAAGGGAGCAGCAGACCTGTCAACAATTCATGTCTCATATGCTCACTTCCTTTGCGGATCTTAAATTTAAAATCGCACCGTGATCTTTGCCTCGCATACCCCTTATCGAAAGTAATACGAAGCAGATATGTTCTGCTTCGTATCACTCAGCTATGGAGAGGTCGTCATAAATGAAAACCCGTTGTGTTAGCAAATATCTTTATTGACCGCCACAGTCCTGTAAATCGTCCCGCAGGTGGCTTTTCAGCTTCTTAAAGCTGTCCACGCACAAAGCGTGCTCCATTTTACAAGCTTCGTCCTCAGCAGTCTTTTCGTCCACACCCGCCTGTATAAGGATGCTCTTAAAAAATATGTTTTTCTCGTAAATATCCTTTGCCTCGGAAAGTCCCTTTGGGGTAAGAAGCACACGCTTGTTCGGCGTAAGACTGATCTTACCGTCAAAAAGCAGATTTCGTACAGCCCTGCTCACACTTGCCTTGGTGTAATTCATAGACCGTGCAATATCGGTCACTCTCACAGGCTGAGTGTTGTCCTGGGAAAGAATGTATATTGTTTTTAAATAATCGTCTGCTGACTCGCTTGCCTTGTCGTAGCTATCCATAGTTCTTTGTCCTGACAGCAGTTACCTGCCGAACAATCCTTTCTTGTGGTATGTCTCGGTATTTATATCTCCAAGCTCGTACCCTGTTTGTGCAATTACCTGAATAAGCTGATCCCGGGGTATTTGCTGTTGAGATATTATCTCTGTTATGCCTTTTTTGTGTGAAGAGCTTACTTTTTTGACCTCAAAATTCTTTCTAATTGCGTCGTTTATATGAGCCTCACACATTGAGCACATCATTCCGTTTATTTTCAAAGTGGTCTTATACATAGCTTTTCTCCATTCAAACCGCCCGACGTGGAAGTAAGACCTTCTGTCCGGCTTTGAGTTAGTTGCGCCTAACTCTATAACAATAATACTCCCGCCAAGCAGATTTGTCAAGCTTATTCACCGCCTTGAAGATGAAAATTGTAGGGGTACACAATAAGTTAGGCAAAACTAACCCGAAGGTTTGTGCAGTTCTACTCTGTAAGCAAGAAACAAGAAATAGTTTTTTAAACAAATTAAGGGCATCCCATAAGTATGGTACTCATACAGAAGTATTATAAACGCTTTTTGGGGAAAACCCTTTTGCAAAAGGGTTATTCCCCAAACCCCTTTCCTAAAACTCTTAATGATTTTTACCCCCGATGGTTTTATCCATCGGGGGGTAAAAATAGTTATGGTCAAGAAATGCAGTTAGGAAACAGTCCTTCGCAATAAAAGATGTTCCGCAAAACGTTTTATAAATCTTCTATATAGGTACTGCCCTTAGCGAGATGCCCTTGTAATTTAGAAATGGCCGCCGCCGCTGCTGTGACCGCTGCCGCCGCCACCGCCTCCGCTCGAATCCGAGCTGATAGAGGTCCTTGAGGTGTGTTCCGAAACAAAAACATCTTCCATGACCTCGTAGTTAAGGTCTCCGCCTTCAAGGTATGCGCCCGTATTAGGTTTTTCGTGGAATTTGTATTTTGCTTTGACGGAGAAATACATTATCATAAAGAATATGAGAAATCCGACCACACCAATCAGTATCATACCCAGAGTAATGAATGCAGTGTATCTCTTAACGCCTTTGATAAAGCCCTTGACCGCACCGACATTGTTCTTGTCCTTTAATTCGGACTTGAGGAATTTTTCATAGATCTTGGTAGCTTTATTGTCGGTGATCTTTTCGGTCACCTCGCCGTTAGCATCAACAACAGCGTAGTTCGTACCGTAGTTTACGACCATAACAACACTGTTTCCAAGCTTGCTGCTGCAGCTTCTTGCAAGGGATTTTACCGATGAATCGTTCATATTGCTATTGATGAATACAGCCGCAAGCTCTATTCCCTTGTCCTTGCTTGCTTCCTCGAGCAGCTTTTCGCACTCATTTGCTTCCGATTCGGAAATAGCATTATCTTCAACTATACATCTTTGTGTGTCAGCAAAAGTGCTGAAAGTGAAAGCCGTGCAAGCCAGCGCACCTGCGCAGATGAAAGCAGAAAGCTTTTTGAATATCTTCATCATAGGAAAATGCCACCTCCTATGATACCAAGGATAAAGCCGATCATTCCGACAAGGCAGCTTGCCCAGAACAGTTTTTTCTTGCTCAGCGGCAGGATACCTGTGACCTTTCCTGTCTCGCCGTTCATAGCGAAGTAGTAGTCCTTTTCGTTATACTTATATGTCATAAACCACACAGGCATCATAACATATTCCCAATCGGTCTTTTCGATAACGATATTTTTGTCAAGCACCCTGACCGAGTCATAGTGCATTGTGTTGCGTATAACAGCTTCCGTGTTTTCGTCCACCCTTGATTTGATCCTTGGGAAAACGTCCTTTCTGTCAACGTCGTATTTTTCAGCCAGAAAGCCTGACAGATAGTTCATTGAAAACTCCTTGAGCTGTGAGTAGTCAAAAGGCTCCAATGCATCCATAAGACCGTCCTCAGCCTTGCTTGACCCGTCAGCCGGGATACCCCGGAACACGCCGTTTGCCTTACGGGAAACGTCATATATCCTTGTTTCGGTATATCTGTAATTACCGCTGGTCCAGGATCTGATCTTTTTACCCTCTGCGTGGATCATACCATTGACCGAGCAGTCGGCGAGCCAGAACGGGATATACACACCGCTGATCTTCTCGGCGGTAGTAATAGCCTTGAATTCCTTTGGAACGAACCATTTTTTGCCGCACCATGCCTTATAGTTTGATATTGCCTGTTCCTTGGTGGTCATAAACGGAACAAGTCTGCTTGGACGAAGGTCGCCAGAACATCTTGCCGAAAGAACCACCGGGTTGTGGCAGTAAAGACAGAAAGTAGCCGCTGTGGTATCGTCCGCCATTATCTCGGCGCCGCAGCTCTGGCATCTGTAAATGTTGGTAGAGCCGCTGAACTCAGCGTCCTTCCTCGCTTTTTCTTCTTCCTGTGCACCGTCGGTGTTGAATTTTGCTTTTTCCTGCTCTGCAAAAATTCTTTCGATCTCTGCCTGTTCAAACTCGCTGAGACAGAAAGGACATTTCATTTTCTGGTTTGCAGGATTAAGCTCAAGACCGCCGCCGCAATTAGGACATTTGTATTCCAGTACCGGCATATTTATTACCCCTTGATCTCAATTAAAATATTTCCCCTGTTTTTGGGCAGGGGAAATATCTGTTTATTTTTTGCTTATGGCTTTGGATTTCCGCAGTTAGCGCAGAAGTTGCCGCTGTTTTCCTGTCCGCAGGAGCAGGTCCACTTGCCGTTATCTGCTGTCGGCTTTGGCTTACCGCAGCCCTGGCAGAAATTGCCGTTGTTGCCTGCCTGACCGCACTCCGGACAAGTCCAGCCGCCTGCCTGTGGAGCCGGCTTTGGTTTGCCGCAGCCCTGACAGAAGTTGCCTGTGTTTCCGCCCTGGTTGCACTCCGGACAAGTCCAGCCTGCTGCTGCCTGAGCTTGCTGTGCAGCCTGCTGCTGAGCAGCCTGTTGTGCTGCCTGCTGCTGTTGCTGCTGCTGCATCTGCATAGCGTTGGTCTGGCTGAAGCCGCCTGCAAGACCGCCTGCCATGTTGCCTGCCATGCCCATGCCCATAAATGCGTTCATAGCGCCGTTGGGGTTAGAGCCTGCTGCCTCAAGACCTCTTGCAATAGAGCCCTGCATATAGCTCTCACGGATAGTAGGATCCTGGAGCATAGCACCCTGGTTACGCATATTAAGCAGCTTCCTGGACTCCTCGCTGTAAGACATATCGCCCACAGCTGCTCTTACGATCTCCATACCACGGTTCTGACGCCATTCCTCGTCAAGAATGTTGCTCATGTATTTACCAAGCTCAACAGCCTTGCTTCTTACGAAAGAAATTCTCTCGCCGTCAGCAGACATCTGGTTGAGAGCGGAGCCGAATGCCTCCAGGAACTCGTCCAGGAACTGCTCGCTGATAGAATCGAACTCAAGCTGTGCCTGATTTCTCGGAACAACGTTCTGATAGAAAAGAATAGGGTCAATGATCTTGAACGAATATGTACCGTTAGCTCTCAGTTCAAGCTCTGCATTGTAGAATGTATCAAAGTAGTTGACAGGGTTTCTTGTACCGAATCTGTTGCCTTTGATCTCCTGAAGATTGATGTAGAATACCTTTTGTGTTGTGGGGTTAGTTCCGCCGTATTTGAAACGAGAAAAGGTTTCCTTGATAGATGCGCCAATGCCGCCGCCGAAAATAGAAGGCAGAGATGAGTTATCCACCTTATAATAGCCCGGCTCATCGGTATAACCTACCATCTTACCGCCGTCAACCAGCAGCATAGCCTGGTTATCGTAAACGTGGATGATAGAACCGTTTGAAATGGTATCACGTGTACCCTTTGTGTTGGAAGATCTTTCTCCCTTTCTTACGAACACACCCGGTGTGCAGACAGTGTGCTCGCCCATGTTGGCAGGCTCGATGACTTCAAGCCAGGTATCTGCCAATCCGCCGCCGACTGCTCCGGCAAGTGCTTTAATAAGTCCCATAACTTATTCCTCCTCTATACTTTAGTAAAGTTATTGATTGACCAAACAAGTACATTTATCTGCAAAAGTGCAGAACCGCAGTATTCACAATGTTTTGCGCCCAGCGTCGTGATCGGTGCACCGCAGTTCGGGCAATGACTTCCGATAGAGTCATTTCCGTGGCCGATCTTTTCCATCTTGGTCTTATCCTGGATGTAGATAAGCTCAACGTTGTATTTTTCCTGAGCCTTTCTGTTGGGGTCGCCACGAAGCACCTTTCCGTCTGATTTTCTTTTGATCGTGTGGTAATATTCAAGAGCGCTTTGCAAGGTGATCTTGCATATACCCGCTCGTTTGGTATACGAAGTTATTTCGGTCTGATGGATAACGCAGTCTGAAAAATCCTCATCATATTCGTTGGCCTGATTCATTTCTATAAAGGCTCTTACCTTAGTTTTGAACTCCTCGCTTGCGTCCTGCATAAGACCTGTATTATTGTTAGAGATCGCTGCAAAAGCAGAAAGCAGAGATTGCTCGGCTTTATTTTTGAACTGCTCATAGTTGAACTCGGGGAAGTCCCTCATTATCTGCGGCAGATAGATCTTTGTCATTGAATTTACAGATTTGTGTGTATCTTCCAGAGTCTTATTGCTTTGATTGAGAGCGTCGATGATGTTGTCTGTGCCGTACATTTCTCTGGCGACTTTTTTAAGCCCTCTTCTGACATAAAAGAATATGATGATCGCAGTCAGAAGTATGATACCTATCAAACCCAGGAATATAAAACCTAAAATTTTCACCCTTTGTTTCTCTCCCCGAACGCCGATATAAAGCGCACATATTCCTTTCACGAAAATATACACTCCGCTAATGATAATTATACTTATTTTCGCTATAAAGTCAAGTATATGTTCAAAAAATTTCATTTAATTTGTCACAATTACTAAAAAATAGCTCCCTTTTAAACATAAAAAAAGCCGCCCGGATATGGGCGGCTTAAAGTCATTTTATGTTGTTGGATCAGTGATGACCTCTCTTAACATAAGTTGTATGCAGCAGCTTGTGAGCCTTCTCCTTGCCTGGAGCCTCAAAGTACTCATCATAAAGCAGCTTCATAACAGGGCTCTCGTGAGATCTTCTGAGCTGGTTAGCCTCATCTGAGCTGTAAAGAGCAGAAGCTCTGATAGCCTTGTAGTCAACATAGTTGCGAACGCTGTCGCTTGTTACAGGCTGACCGCCTCCGTTGATACAGCCGCCTGGGCAAGCCATTACCTCAACGAAGTGGTAATTCTTCTCGCCGCTGATGATCTGGTCAACGATCTTTCTTGCGTTAGCAAGACCGGAAGCAACAGCCACATTCAGCTCAACTCCGCCAACCTTATAGGTAGCTTCCTTGATACCCTGTGTACCACGAACTTCCTTGAATTCAACAGCCTTGCAGGTGCCGTCGAGAGTAGCAGCTGCGGTTCTCAGAGCTGCTTCCATAACACCGCCTGTTGCGCCGAAGATAACGCCTGCGCCTGTTGCTGTCTCGAAAGGCTGGTCGAATTTCTCGTCCTGAAGGTTTACAAAGTCGATACCTGCGGACTGGATCATTCTTCCAAGCTCACGAGTGGTGAGAGCAACATCCACATCGTCAAACTCCTGAGTTCTCTGTTCCTCTCTTGTTACCTCAAACTTCTTTGCGGTACAAGGGATAACGCTGACAACAAACAGGTTCTTTGGATCAATGCCGTTTTTCTCGCAGTAGTAGCTCTTGAGAACAGCGCCGAACATCTGCTGAGGCGATTTACAAGTGGAGATGTGATCCAGGAAATCCGGATAATAATGCTCACAGAATTTTACCCAGCCCGGGCAGCATGATGTGAACATAGGAAGTGTCTTTCCGCCCTTGATGCGCTCGATAAGCTCGTTAGCCTCTTCCATGATGGTAAGGTCAGCTGTAACGTTCATATCAAATACGCCGTCTGCGCCGAGTCTTCTGATAGCCGCAGTCATTTTGCCCTCAACGTTTGTGCCCATAGGCATATTGAAAGCCTCGCCCAGAGTAGCTCTTACAGCAGGAGCTGTAAAGAATACTACCTTCTTTTCCGGATCAGCAAGTGCGCTCCAAACAGCGTCCTCGTTGCTCTTTTCACGCAAAGCGCCAACAGGACAAGCAACGATACACTGACCGCAGCCTACGCATGGTGACTCCATAAGGTTCTTATCAAAAGCACAGTCAACGTGTACCTTGAATCCTCTTTCGATCTTGCCGATAACGGAAACGCTCTGAACGTCCTTACAAGCGGCGATACATCTCATGCACTTAACGCACTTGTTGTTATCTCTGATGAGATATGGCGAAGAGGTATCAAGCTCATATTCGGGGTCGCCCTCGCCTGAGAATCTGTCCTCGTCTACCTGATAATCTATAGCCAGCTTCTGCAGCTCGCAGTGATTGTTTCTGATACATGAAAGACACTTTTTCTTGTGGTTGGAAAGGAGCAGCTCCACAGTTGTCCTTCTTGAAGCTCTTACCTTAGGAGTATTGGTCTGTACCTCCATACCCTCTGATACAGGGTGTGTACAAGCAGCCACCAGTCCTCTTGCGCCTGTTGCTTCAACAACGCAGATACGGCAAGCGCCTATGCAGTTAACATCCTTGAGGTAGCAAAGTGTAGGGATCTCTACATTTGCAGCCTTTGCAGCGTCCAGTATAGTAGAGCCTTCGGGTACCTCAACGGGAATGCCGTTTATTTTTACATGAATCATCTGATTTTCCATTAGTTACTTACCCTCCTCTACCTTACTTCTTTATGATAGCATTAAACTTACAGTTGGACATACATACGCCGCACTTGATGCACTTGGATTGGTCGATGACATGAGGCTGTTTAACCGTACCGCTAATAGCCTTAACAGGACAGTTCCTTGCACAAAGGGTACAGCCCTTGCACTTGTCTGCAACTATCTCGTAGCTCAGCAGGCTCTTGCAAACGCCCGCAGGACATTTCTTATCCTTGATATGAGCCTCATATTCATCTCTGAAGGATTTGAGTGTGGAAAGAACAGGGTTTGGAGCGGACTGACCCAAAGCGCACAAAGATGAGCTCTTCATATGGGTAGCAAGCTCTTCCAGCTTGTCGATATCCTCCATCTCACCCTTGCCGGATGTGATCTTTTCAAGGATCTGCAAAAGTCTCTTTGTACCCACACGGCAAGGAGTACACTTACCGCATGACTCATCAACGGTGAACTCCAGGTAGAACTTGGAGATGTCCACCATACAGGTGTCCTCGTCCATAACGATAAGTCCGCCTGAACCCATCATAGAGCCCAGAGCTACCAGGTGTTCGTAGTCGATAGGAGTATCAATATACTTAGCAGGGATACATCCGCCGGAAGGTCCGCCTGTCTGAGCAGCCTTGAACTTCTTGCCATTGGGGATACCGCCGCCTATTTCTTCAACTACCTCACGCAGGGTAGTACCCATAGGTACCTCCACCAGACCTACGTTGGTGATCTTTCCGCCAAGAGCAAATACCTTTGTGCCCTTTGATGTCTCGGTACCCATAGAAGCGTACCATGCAGCACCCTTGCGGATGATCTGAGCGATATTAGCAAGTGTTTCAACGTTATTAAGAACTGTTGGCTTGCCGAAAAGACCCTTGACAGCAGGGAACGGAGGACGTGGACGAGGCTCACCTCTGTGACCTTCGATAGAGGTCATAAGAGCTGTTTCCTCACCGCAAACGAATGCGCCTGCGCCAAGTCTGATCTCGATGTCAAAATCAAAGCCTGTGCCGAAAATGTCCTTGCCCAGAAGGCCTCTTTCTCTTGCCTGATCCAGAGCTACCGAAAGTCTGTGAACGGCAACAGGATACTCTGCACGAACGTAAACAAAGCCCTGATGAGCGCCGATAGCATAAGCTGCAATAGCCATAGCCTCGATTATAGCGTGAGGGTCACCCTCAAGGATAGATCTGTCCATGAATGCGCCCGGGTCGCCTTCGTCGGCGTTACAAGCAACATACTTGACGTCGTTTTGTGAAGCCTTGGCAAACATCCACTTCTTGCCTGTTGGGAAGCCTGCGCCGCCTCTTCCTCTGATGCCGGAGTCAAGGACTTCCTTGATAACGTCGTCCTGGGACATAGAGGTGAGGACCTTATGAAGTGCCTCGTATCCGTGTGTTCCTATGTACTCTTCAATGTTCTCCGGGTCAATAACACCGCAGTTGCGAAGAGCGATACGTCTTTGCTTCTTGTAGAAGTTGGTCTCTGCAAGTGAGATTATAGAGCCGTCCTCGTGGACAGTCTCCTTATAGAGCAGATCCTTGCAGATGTTGCCTTCCTTGAGGTGCTCCTTAACGACTCTTCTTACACCCTCCGGAGTAGCCTGAGCGTAGAAAACGCCCTCAGGATAAACGATCATGATAGGACCGAGGGAACAAAGGCCGAAGCAGCCTGTTCTTACAACAAGTATCTCGTCTTCGATGCCCTGAGCCTTGAGCTCGTCCTCAAGAGCAGCAAGCACCTTTTTGCTTCCCGATGACTGGCAGCCTGTACCGCCGCAAACAAGCACCTGCTTGCGGTAACCGGTCTTTTCAGCCAGCTTTTCAGCCTCGGAAGCGATTATACGTCTGACCTTGATAAGGTCGGATTTAGACTTTCTTATCTCATTAAGTTCATTGATGGTCATTATTCAGCTGCACCTCCCTCGTTGCGGTATGAATCAAGTATTTTCTTAACCTGATCGGGAACAAGCTTGCCGTAAACTTCCTCGCCGATAGTCATAACAGGTGCAAGTCCGCAAGCGCCCACGCATCTGCATGAGTCGATGGAGAAAAGTCCGTCGGGAGTACACTCGCCGCTCTTGATACCAAGCTGGTTCTCAACAGCCTCAAGGATCTTGTCCGAGCCTTTAACATAGCAAGCGGTTCCAAGGCAAACGCTGATCTGATGCTTGCCCTTTGGTGTAAGGGAGAACTGTGAATAGAAGGTGGCAACGCCGTACACCTCGGAAAGGGAAACGCCCAGTCCGTCAGCGACCATCTGCTGTACCTCCAAAGGAAGATAGCCGTAGATGCCCTGTGCTTCCTGAAGTACAGGCATAAGTCCGCCCGGCTGGTCGTGATGCTTAGCGATCACGTCCTTGAGAGCAGCTTCCTGCTCAGCAGTACCCTTAAATTCGTTCAGGGTTTTTTCTGACATAATTATAACCTCCTCAATAAATTTTGCCATAGCTGATAATAAAAATAGCAAACGCATAAAATGCGGCACAACAAAGCATGACATACCCATTGTGCCACAACTTGATTATACAACAAAATACGTGAAAATTCAAGCAAATTGCAGTTTTTTAAGCGCCTGCAGACCTTTTATCGGTAAGCGAAAACGGGGTTTCGTGCGCTGTTAATTTTAAGTTAAATATTTGTGAGATGTATGCATAAAACTATCTGCGAGTTGTGCAAAACAAACGATAAAAATGACCGTTAGCCGTCATCTTTGGTTTAGTTATCAAAACAAAATCAATATACATAACGAAATTTTCGCAAAAGGTTTCTGCATACCTTTTTTGTAGGCTTTTCAAATTCTACGTATTTCATAAATCAAAGGGCGCATTTTGGGGTAATTTTACATATATTTTTCATCCCGAAATGGCACTATAACGGCAAAAAAACACCGCCTGTCTGATTTTTCCAAATTTGTTTAGATTTCAAAACTGATGTTTCTTTGGTGTTGTCCGGTGCTAACAGAGAAACTGGCGTATCTGCGCTGTTTTATAGGTGAAGTTTAGAATTTCAAAACCGATTTTATCCCCTTGCGGACCTTTCCCTCAAAAGAGGAAAGACCCGCCTGAAAGCACGAAAACAGGTCGGCTGTTACCCCGACCTGTCTCGTAGTAAGGAAAGTAAAATGAATTAAAAATGGAATTAGTCTTTTTTAGCGGCAGCTTCCTTGATGTCTATGTAAGACTTCATTATTTCAACTGCACCGTCGATCCCTGTTTTTGAGGTGTTTATGCAAAGATCAAAGTTCCTTGCCTCGCCCCACTTCATATCCGTGTAATAGTTATAGTAGGAAGCACGGCGCTTGTCGGTCTTTTTGATAAAGTCCTCCACCTTGTTCTTTTCTATATCGTATCTTTCGAGGATCCGGCGTTTTTTCTCGGCCGTGTTGCCTGTGACAAAGAAATTTATAACGTTTTTTTCGCCCTTGAGAACATAGTCTGCACAGCGCCCGACGATAACACACGGACCCTGCTGAGCGATGCGTTTTATAGTGTCGAACTGAGCAAGGAATATTCTTTGGTTCATAGGCATTTCCGGGCTTATTCTTCCGTCCGAGCCAACAGGGTAGCTGCCCATTACCAGAGAATAGAGGAAGCTGTTTGTATAAGCCTCGTCATTTCTGTCAAAAAGCTCACGGCATATTCCGCTTTCCTTTGAAGCGAGCTCCAAGAGCTCCTTATCGTAGAAGGGTATATCCAACTTTTCGGAAAGTTTTTTGCCTATCTCACGTCCGCCGCTGCCAAACTCACGGCTGATAGTTATTACGGAATTCATAAAACAAGCGCTCCTTCCCACGGTGGGATCATTTACCGTAAATTAAGTATACCACATTTTTATGAATTTGTATAGATTTTATGGAAAAATTGTTTCACAAATTTACGCCGTCTGATTTGTACACTTTGACAATAGCACGCAACATATTGTGGGCTGTATTGTGTAAATTGCCAATTATTCCGTTTTGAACACGGACGAAAAAAGCCGGTGCCTGCCCGAAGGAAAGCACCGGTCACATACTTATATAGTTATGATATACCCTTATTTGATAGCCGCAAAACCCTTGTCAATGTCGGCAATAATGTCGTCTACATTTTCAAGACCTACTGAGAATCTTACCAGACCTCCGTCGATGCCTGCCGCAGCGAGCTGTTCGTCGGTAAGCTGGCGGTGTGTAGCGGATGCCGGGTGGAGCACGCAGGTGCGGATATCTGCCACGTGTACCTCGTTTGATGCAAGCTCCAGAGCGTCCATAAACTTAACAGCCGCATCTCTTCCGCCTTTGATAGAAATTGAAATAACGCCGCTTGTGCCCTTAGGCATATACTTTTTACCGAGCTCGTAATACTTGTCACCTTCAAGTCCCGGGTAGTTCACGCTCTCGCAGAATCCGGAATCCTTGAAATACTTTGCAACTTTAAGAGCGTTCTCGCAGTATCTGTCCATTCTCACAGCAAGAGTTTCAAGACCCAGATTAAGCAGGAAAGATGAGTGACCTGCGGGGTAGCATCCGAAATCTCTCATCAGCTGCATTCTTGCCTTTACGATGTATGCAGCGTTTCCGTAAAGCTTTGTATAGATAGTTCCGTGGTAGCTCTCGTCAGGCTCGGTGAACTCGGGGAACTTTCCGTTTGTCCAGTCAAACTTGCCCGAGTCAACAATTACACCGCCGCCCTGTACAGCGTGACCGTCCATGTACTTTGTGGTAGAGTGGATCACAATATCTGCGCCCCACTCGATCGGACGGCAAAGATACGGCGTAGCAAAGGTGTTGTCAATAATAAGGGGAACACCGTTGTCGTGTGCGATCTTTGCGAACTTTTCAATATCAAAAACTGTCAGCGCAGGGTTTGCAAGTGTCTCACCGAAAACAGCCTTTGTGTTGGGTTTGAACGCAGCTCTTATCTCCTCCTCGCTTGCATCTGCATCAACGAAAATGCACTCGATACCAAGTTTTTTAAGAGTAAAAGCAAACAGATTTATCGTTCCGCCGTAGATAGTAGCGGCAGAAATAAAGCTGTCGCCCGCCTGCAAAATATTGAGAAGGCTCAGCAGGGAAGCAGCCTGTCCGCTTGATGTGCACATTGCAGCCACACCGCCCTCAAGTGCAGCGATCTTTTTCTCGACGCAGTCAGTCGTCGGGTTTTCAAATCGTGAGTATATAAGGCTCTTTGTGGGATCGTCAAAAACGTCCGCAACGTCGCTTGTCTTGTCATACACATAAGTCGTTGACTGAACGATAGGCATGACCCTCGGCTCACCGTTCTTTGGCTTGTAGCCCTCGTGGAGACATTGTGTTTCAAACTTCATTTTTCATCAGTTCCTTTCGATTTATAAATAATTATTCATTTGTTTTGATTAGCGAATACATTTTCATATCAAGCACTTTGCCGTTTTTGATCGCATTGTTTCTCAACACGCCCTCAAGCTGAAAACCTGCTTTTTCAAGCACACGGCATGAGGCTGTATTGTATGCAAACGGCTCTGCATAGATGCGGATCAAATCGCTGTTTTTGAAAACATACTCGCATATTTGTCTGACAGCCTGTGTCATAATACCGCTGCCCCAGTATTCCTCAGCGATGTAGTATCCCAGCTCACCGGTCAGTCTATGTATATTACCCTGGCGAAAAACTGCAATACTGCCGATAGCCTTATCGTCAACAGTTACCGCAAAGGGAAATGTGTCATTTTTTTCAGCTGAAAGCATGGCTTTGATAAAGTCAAGACCATCTTTCTCTGTATACGGAAAAGGCAAACCGTCCCTCAGATTGTCCAGTATCTTTTTGTTTGATAACGCAGATGCAAGGTCGGGCGCATCAGATTCTCTCCATTGTCTGATCTTACATATCATTTTTATTTATCTCCCCATTACCTGTATCTTTAGTAAATATCCGGCTGCATGTCCGATCTTGCTTTCTTTACGGTGTAAATGCCGAACAGCAGCATTCCCGCACCTGCAATAAGAATGGGATAAGCATACCAGCTGCTCTTTGCGGTGTCATACGCATCCGTGGGATCGCTTGGGTTTATACGCAGTCTTGTTGTCTGTCCCACTTTGTAGCGGTTGTTCCTGTCAAAGTACCCGGCAAAGGTGTATTTCTGTCCGCCGAATTCGTATTCAAAGACAGGGCGGTACTCGGTACGGCTGCGTCTTTGCTGTTCTTCGAGGCGAACGACTGTGCCGGTCACCTCTTCGCTGCACCGGCTTTTTTGTGAATGTACTGTCACAAGCGTCCATATGCTGAAACCTGTCAGCAACAGCCCGACGATGATGTGTATTATTGCCGTGAACATATCCATTCTTAATTTTTTCATTTGTTTTCTTCCCGGTGTTTTGTCTTTTTTATCTTTATCTATATATGTATCTTTGCTTACTGTCCTGCGAGGGACAAGCGAGCCGCCGCTGTGATTTTGTCTGTTTGCCGGCGATGTTCGGCCCCGAAGCAGCACGAACGTTCAGCCTTTTGCTTACTATTCTGCGAGGGACAAGCGAGCCGCCGCTGCGGCGCTTTCCATTATGATGCGTGCCTGCTCGGTGAAAGGCAGTACACTGCGAAAGGAGTTCATAGCCTTTTGCGCTGCCATTGCCACGGCAGCATACATCGTGCCCTGCGGACATTCAGAGATGATCTGCCCGGCAGGCTTCCACATCAATCTGACATAACCCCTTATGTCCTCGCCCGTTTCGCAGTTTCGTACCTTGCCGAAGTCCTCGCTGCCGCAGCTTTTGACGCTGTGTTCAAAGATTTCTTTCACATCAGGTGCTGCTGCGTTTGCCCTGACAAGCACAGCACTAACGTATGTCCAGACCGAATGGTCGTCCCCTGCAAGCTTGTTATCAACAAGCTGGGAGAATAAAAATCTCTCCCCCGACTTTGACGGGATAATATCGAACACGCTTTCAAGGGAAAGCCCCTTGTCCTTAACATATTCGTTTATAACGTCCTGCTGACAGGCGTACCCTGCGAGGCTGCCCAGGGCGCACAGAAACGACTGGGGGTGCAGGCTCCCGTCCGGGTTTTTCAAGCCGAGCATAAGGCGTGCGAACAGCTCGTCCGCACATTTTTTGTATACAGTCGAGTTCATTACACGTTTATCTCCGCAACGTCATCGGAAACACCGTTTGCCTCGATAACAGGCTTAACGCAGTTCTCGATGAACTCGTCCACCTGCTGAGGGCATCTTCCGATATAGTTTTCCGGCTTCATTATTGCGTCAAGCTCCTCACGGGTGACCTTGAATATCGGGTCTGCTGCAATAAGGTCTGCAAGGTCGTTGTCAAGTCCGTCCTGTTTAACGTGAGCGCCTGCGATCATTGAAAGCTCTCTGATGTGCTCGTGAAGCTCCTGCCTGTCGCCGCCCTTTTCGCAGGCATCCATGATGACATTCTCGGTGGCCATGAAAGGAAGCTCGGCCATTACACGCTTGCGTATGATCTTTTCGTAGACAACAAGTCCGTTTTCCGGATCGGTAACGTTGAGCATTATGTTGAGTATCGCATCAACGCCCAGGAATGCTTCCGCCACAGAGATACGCTTGTTTGCCGAGTCGTCAAGAGTCCTCTCGAACCACTGTGTACCTGCGGTGAATGCAGGGTTGAGAACGTCGCACATAACGTATCTTGCCAGGGAGCATATCCTCTCGTCACGCATAGGGTTTCTCTTGTAAGCCATAGCCGAAGAGCCTATCTGTGTCTTTTCAAACGGCTCCTCTATCTCTTTGAAGGACTGTAAAAGTCTTATATCGTTGCCGAATTTCATAGCGCTTTGTGCAATAGCCGCAAGCACCTGACAAACGGCGAAGTCTACCTTTCTCGAATAGGTCTGACCCGAAACGGGAACTACGGCATCAAAGCCCATTTCCTCAGCGATGAGCTTTTCAAGCTCCTTGACCTTGTCGGTGTCTCCGTGGAAAAGCTCCATAAACGAAGCCTGTGTACCTGTCGTACCCTTTGATCCGAGAAGCTTGAGCCTTGAAAGCTGGAAATCCAGATCTTCAAGATCCATAAGCAGCTCGTTGCACCAAAGGGTTGCACGCTTGCCGACTGTGGTCAGCTGTGCAGGCTGCAAATGGGTGTAAGCAAGGCAGGGGAGCGCTTTATACTTGTCTGCGAACTTTGCCAGCTGGTCGATCACCTTAACGAGCTTTCTCTTTACTATTTTAAGTGCATCACGCATGATTATGACATCGGTGTTGTCGCCCACATAGCAGCTTGTTGCGCCCATGTGGATAATGCCCTTTGCACCCGGGCAAGCCTCACCGTAGGTGTGAACGTGCGCCATAACATCGTGGCGGAATTTCTTTTCGTACTGGGCTGCCTTTTCGTAATCAATATCGTCGATATGAGCCTCAAGCTCCTCCACCTGCGCCTGAGTAACGTTCAGCCCCAGCTTCATTTCTGCTCTTGCAAGAGCCACCCACAGTCTGCGCCATGTGGTGAATTTCTTGTCTGCGGAGAATACGAACTGCATCTCCTTGCTTGCGTATCTTGTGCAGAATGGGCTTTCATAGCTGTTTGTCATAGTAAACCACTCCTTTAAAGTAATAAAAACACAAATTATTATATCATATAATAAGAAAGAATGCAAGACAAAATTGCACACACAGCAAAAAAGCAGCCCGCTGACGAGCTGCTTCTTGCAGGGGGCTTTCCGATCGCCCCCTGAACCCCTTCGGGCATAATATTTAATCCTTTGTCTCGACCTGTTTGATGTCTTCCGACTGGTCTTTTGCCAGATCAAGCGACGGGAACATCTCCGTATCAGGCAGCTGCATATTAAAGCCCTTTGTGCAGTCTATTTTAAGCTCTGCTTTATCCACATCAAGGTCAAGTACATGACCGCCGTACTTTTTGTCCTTTGAAACAAAATGCAGATGCCAGCCTGCGGCATTGAGGTCTTCCATATACTGCGGACAGTACAAAGCGACCACAGTTCCCTCTATATTATCCCAGCTGAATTCTCTTTGATCGGTTTTAAGAGCCTCTGCAAGCGGCTTGTATGGTTTTTCCTGTTTCAGCTCGCTGCGTGCGTGCATCTTTTTGAATATTCCGTCGATCCTGACCATATAAAATTGGTTCTTGCCGAGCTTTTCCACCTTTTCATCAAGCAGCTTTTTAATGTCTGCAATGCTTGAAACACCGCTGATTTCCTGCTTTTCATCGGTGTCAAAAAACGTTACATTTGCAAACGGGATAGTCTCATCGTCAGGTGCAGTTTCTATCGAGCCGTCTGACTTTGCTCTGTAAACTGTTCCGTCTACCATGATAAGCTCTCCGTTGACACCCTCAAATGTCCCTATGCCCGTATCACCTTTTTGTTTCAGCTCCTTGACGCTTACGCTTCCGTTATAGTCGCCAAGTGTCAAGCCCTGCAATAGTGATACCTGATAGATAGTTTCTCTGTCAGCCTTCGGAGCCTCGTCCTTTTTGCTCTCGCTTGCTGATGAACTGTCACCGCAGGCAGTCATGCAAGCCGCCATTACCATTGACAAAACTATCGCTAAAACCCTCTTTTTCATAAATATCGCTCCCTTGCATTATTTCTATGTGTATTGTATCACTGCCGCCTGTTTTTGTCAATACAGCAACGGCATTTGACTTATTTTCGGCAAAACTTTTGACATACCGCCAACAAAAAAGCAGCCCACAGGGGGACTGCTTCTTGCCGGGGGCTTTATGTCTGCATCGAATTGTTTGAGTTTAAATATAATCATGTGTAAGGTATTACATAGGCGTTTACGTAAAAACAGAGTAATGACGCATAATCACTAATAATATTGACACCATTTCTCATATCAGTTCACTATCATAGCTGATAAAACCGATTTATGCGGTCAGAGAGGGAGCTGATCCCAAGCACCATTTTCCGCCTGAATAAAGTGCTTTGACAGTTTTGGTTATGCTGCCTTTCTCTTTGGAACCGGAAACAGTGAAATTGACTTTGAGAGTGTAGCCTTTATCAACTAATCCGAGCGTTTCGTTCGATGTCATCTCTGTTATATTAATGATCTCGTAAGAAATATCAAAATCATCACCGTATTTATTGATGAGTTTATTTAGTCTGTTTTGATACTGGTTTTTTGGAGAGTTTTCTGAAAGTGCTCCCACTGTTGCGAGCGGGCCTTTCGGTGTAACGGAATCAACAAAGAGTTCAGCATCTCTGCTTTCAAGGGACTTTATGTAGTTATTCAGTGGCTTTTCATATTCTTTGTCTGTATTATTATCTGCAATGTTGTTTTCGGCTTTTGAATCTATCGCTTGTTCATTCTCGCTTAGGACAGTTTTTGACGAGTTATCTGCAATACTGTTTTCGACTTTTGAATCTATCGCTTGCTCATTTTCGCTTAGGACAGATTTTGATGAGTTATCTGCAATGTTGTTTTCAACTTTTGAATCTTTCGTTTGTTCATTCTCGCTTAGGGCAGATTTTGACGGGATATTATTATTGCTCTCTCCGCAGGCTGTCAGACACAGTGCAAGCATAACAGCTGACAACAAAACGGATAATAGCTTTTTCATGATATTTCACGTCCTTTAAAACAGTTTTAGTACCAATAAGTACCATAATAGTAATTATACGCCAAAGATATGTTAAAGTCAATAGTACCGGAAGGTACTAAGCTCTTTTTGGCATATATTACAAATTTGTGGGGTGATTTTTATGTATTTCCCAAGGCTGCGTGAGGACGCTGATATGACACAGGCTCAGGTGGCAAAGCTGCTTTTCACCAGCCAGACCGTATACTCCCGCTACGAGCGTGGAGTGCTTACTATCCCCGTTGAACATCTGCTTATCCTTGCCGACCTCTACGGCGTTTCCACCGATTTTATTCTTGGCAGAACGGACATAAAAAAGAAAAGATAACGGCATTTTGCACATCAAGGTACGAAATGCCGTTTTTTTATTCTTTGTTTACAGTCTGTATTTGACACAGGCGATCAGAAATGTTATAATAAATCGTTCATTGTACCATTGTAATAAGGAGAGTAAAAAATGATAACAGTTTCAAATGTGAGCATTTCATTTGCAGGTCAGCAGCTTTTCAAGGACGTTGACCTTAAATTCACCCCCAACAACTGCTACGGCATAATCGGGGCAAACGGCGCAGGCAAATCCACCTTTCTGCGTATCCTCTGCGGAGAGCTTGAACCCACCACCGGCGAGGTCATTATCCCCAAGGATACCCGCCTTTCGGTGCTTCGCCAGGATCACTTCGCCTTTGATGAATATACCGTCCTTGATACCGTTATAATGGGCAACAAGCGCCTTTACGACATTATGCAGGAAAAGGACGCACTTTACGCCAAGGAGGATTTCTCCGAGGAGGACGGCGAGCGTGCAGGTGTGCTTGAAAGCGAATTTGCCGAGCTTAACGGCTGGGAAGCTGAGGCGGACGCTTCTAAATTGATACAAGGCTTGGGTCTGCCCGAGGATATCCTCTATTCTCAGATGTCTACCCTCAGCGGTAACGAGAAAGTCAAGGTGCTGCTTGCACAGGCGCTTTTTGGCAACCCCGATATAATCATGCTTGACGAGCCTACAAACCACCTTGACATCGACGCTATCAGCTGGCTGGAGGATTTCCTTTCGGACTATTTCGGCACCGTGCTTGTTGTCTCCCACGACAGACATTTTCTCAATAACGTCTGCACCCATATCGTGGATATCGACTACACCAAGATAAAAATGTATGTGGGCAACTACGAGTTCTGGTACGAGTCTTCTCAGCTTATGCAGAGAATGATAAACAACCAGAACAAAAAGACCGAGGAAAAAATAAAAGAATTACAGGAGTTTATCCAGCGCTTTTCTGCCAATAAGTCAAAATCCAAACAGGCAACATCAAGACGAAAGCTCCTTGACAAGCTCACCGTTGAAGAGCTGCCTGCCTCCTCAAGAAAGTACCCCTTTATCGGCTTTACTATGGACAGAGAGCTTGGAAAGGACGTTTTGAAGGTAAACGGCATCTCCAAAACCGTTGACGGAGTAAAGCTGCTCAACAACGTTTCCTTTACCCTTTCAAGAACAGATAAGGTTGCGTTTATCGGTGAATCCGAGCAGGCGATAACCATGCTGTTCAAGATCCTTGCCGAGGAGGAAGAGCCCGATGAGGGCAGCATCAAGTGGGGCGTTTCCACCTCACGCTCTTATTTTCCTATCGACAATTCAAGCTACTTTAACGATAACGACACCACCATCGTTGACTGGCTGCGCCAGTATTCACGCTCGGAGATAACCGATACCTATCTGCGTGGATTTCTCGGGAAAATGCTTTTCTCGGGGGATGAGATATATAAGCCCGTCAAGGTCCTCTCAGGAGGCGAAAAGGTAAGGTGTATGTTCTCACGCATGATGCTTTTCGGCTCAAATGTGCTTATCCTTGACAGACCAACCAACCACCTTGACCTTGAATCTATCACCGCTGTAAACAACGGACTTTCCGACTTTAAAGGCGTAGTTATTTTTGCGACCCACGACCACGAGATCGCACAGACTGTGGCAAACAGAGTTATCGAGATAACCCCCGAGGGCTGCCTTGACCGAATGGGAACTTATGAGGAGTTCCTTGACTTCCGCCGTGAAAGAGGCATGAAGTCATTTATTGAGTAAAATTGCTCAAAAAAAGTCATCACAGAGTTTTCCGTGATGACTTTGTTTTTTTACTTGTCCACAAGTGCCAGTATATCTTCCTTTGGCACTGCGCCAACGCTCTTTGCGGTGACCTTTCCGTTTTTCATTACCACCAGCATAGGTATACTTGAAACACCGAATCGGGAGGCGAGCTCGCCCTGATCGTCAACATCTACTTTACATACCTTTATGTCGCTGCGCTGCTGTGCGATCTCGTCCACAAGCGGCGATACCATTCTGCACGGTCCGCACCATGTGGCAAAAAAGTCGATAAGCACAGGCTTGTCCGATTGCATTACCTCCTGTTCAAAATTCAGATCGGTAAGATTAATTACTGACATATTATTTCCGCCTTTCTATGATTTTATTAGTCCTTTGACTTGTAATAAAGCATACAGTGACAGTAGCCTTCATAATTCGGGTCAGCGATCTGATCCCGGAATTCTTTGCACATACACTTTGTATCTTCGGTTTTTTCAAGTCTGCAAGGGCAGTATCCACCCTTTTTTGCAAGTCCCTCTTTTATTGCCTTGACAATTTTCTCGTCCTGGTTAAGCCGGATACTCATCCATATCGCCCCCTTCTTCAAAATGATCGAGCATCTTGTATAAGATCTCGTAAATAGATTCAAATTCCTCAATAGTCAAATTGAGGGTGTGTGCCACACAAGCGGGTACGTGCTTTACCGCTTCCCGCAGATCCCAGCCCTGCTGAGTCAGACTTATCCTTACCACACGCTCGTCCGCCTTTTCACGCTTGCGTTTAAGATACCCCTGTTTTTCCAGCTTTTTGAGCATAGGTGTCAATGTGCCGTTGTCAAGAAAAAGCCGCTTTCCGATCTCGCCCATGGTAGGCTTGCCCCCCTCCCACAGCACCATCATCAGGATATACTGTGTGTAGGTCAGTCCCAGAGGCTTCAGCAACGGGGTGTATTGCTTTACGATCTGCCTTGCACAGGCATAAAGTGGAAAGCAAAGCTGACTTTCCAGCCTCAGAGCAGCGCATTCATCATTTGTCATACTTTATCATCTCACATTATCCCGGCGATATACTCCTCAACCTTGTCCATTTTCACAGTAGGCTCAAAACGTTTGATAACGTTTCCCTGCCTGTCAACAACAAACTTGGTGAAGTTCCATTTTATATCCGGGTTATTTTCATAATCCTTGTCTGTTTTTTTAAGCATAGCATTCATAGCCATCGCCTTAACTCCGCTTCCAAAACCGCCAAATCCCTGCTGTGACTTCAGGTAGCCGTATAACGGAAGGGCGTTTGGACCGTTGACATCGGATTTTTTCATCTGGGGGAACTGAGTGTTATATTTAAGTGTGCAGAACTGGTGTATCTCCTCATCTGTACCGGGAGCCTGCCCCTTGAACTGATTGCAGGGGATATCAATTATCTCAAAGCCTTTATCGTGGTGCTGTTCATACATTCTTTCAAGAGACTTGTAGTGGGGAGTGAACCCGCAGCCGGTTGCGGTATTTACTATGAGCATGACCTTGCCTTTGAAGTCCGAAAGGGGTACCTGTGTTCCGTCCGGAGCCGTTACCGAATAATCATAAATGTTCATTTTTTAGCCCTCCCGTTTTATATTTTTTACAATTATATTGTATCAAATATAATTTGATTTGTCAAGACCTTTTTTTAAAAATTTTTTCTCTTGAAAAACGGCGCAGGGTATGGTATACTTATCCCGAAGACTATGGGAGATCTCTGCTGTCCAGGAAGCGGGGATAACCGTAAGCTGCCTGACAAACACACCTCAGACAAAGGAGGAAAACCATGAAGATACGCTGTTTCACACTTTCTGTGCTGGTAATAATACTCGCTGTGCTTTTTACAGGATGCGGCGAGGAAGAATACGAGCTTGACGGGGTCAAGGTAAGCAAGATACAGCTGGACATTGTCAGCGGCAGCGACGCCACGTTCAAATTCAGCGTTTCAAACAACTCGGACGAAGATATTTTGTTTGACGCAGGCAAGTTCACCCTGAAGCTGGACGGAGAGGACGGAAAGGTCATAGGTTTTATGGGAGGAAAAGAAACCATAAAAGCCGACAGCAAGGACACTTTATCTTATCTTGTTTATGAAGATCACCCGGAGATCAAAGAGGATGACACGGTAAAGGTGTATTTTGACGACAAGGAGATCTGCCAGGTGAAGGTGGGAAAGATCGAGCTGTAAGCAGGGCAGAATTCAGCGGAAAAGAGCATATCAAAGATAATAACAAAGCTCCGTCAGGGAACCTGTCTCCGGCGGAGCTGCTTTATTTATTGTATCAGAAGCTTACATAGAATTTTGCCTGGTGGTGTCCGCTGCTGTCGTCGCCTATCATTTCTGCTTTAAGGATAGTGATAGGGGTAACGGGAGCGGATTTTTCACCGTCATCGCCTGTTTTACGTTCTACTTTAAGGAACTCGTCAACTACTTCCATTCCCTTTGTCACCATGCCATAGGCTGCGTACTTTCCGTCAAGGAAGGTATCTCTGTCGGAATAGCAGATAAAGAACTGGCTGGATGCGCTGTCGGGTTCGCCGGTCCTTGCCATTGATACAACGCTTCTTTTGTGGCTTATGGTATTTTTGCTGAACCCATTGGAGGAGAACTCACCTTTGATGGTTGAGGCTTGTTTTTGTTTTCCGTTCAGGTCGAAGCCGCCGCCCTGAGCCATAAAGTTGTCGATCACTCTGTGGAACACTGTGCCGTCGTAAAAGCCCTCTTTGACCAGCTTTTCAAAGTTCTCGCAGGTCACGGGAGCATACTCGCTGTAAAGGGTGATGACAAAGCTTTTGCTTTCGTCAAGAGCCGCAGAAGAGCTGCTTTCCTGTGATTGAGAGGAGCTTTTGCTGCTGTCGGCAGTGCTTGAGCTGTTATGTCCGCATGATGACATTGAAAGCACCATTACTGCTGCACAGGCTGTGCTGACAATGGTAGAGAAAAGTTTTCTTAATTTCATAATAACTGTCCTTCCCGGTATAATAAAGACATACCACTTTTCAGATTTCGCTGTTTTCAAAAATAATGCCGGCAAAGCTGCCGCCGCAGGCATTGACAAGATCAAGGGGTGAGAGGATTATCTGCGAGCCAAGTCTTCCGCCGCTTATGATTATCCTGTCGTGCTCCTTTGCGGAAATATCCACCACGGTGGGAAACTGCTTTTTCATACCAAGAGGGGAGCACCCGCCTCTTATATACCCTGTTACAGAATTTATGTCTTTTACGTGGAGCATTTCCACAGACTTTTCCCCCACAGATCTGGCTGCTTTTTTCATATCAAGCTCCTTGTCCACGGGGATAACGAAAACAAAGTATCCTCCGCCTTTGCCTTTTGTCACAAGGGTCTTGAAAGAGCTTGCACAGTCCTGTCCCAGCTTGCGGGCGATCTGCACACCGTCGATAAACTCGTCACACTCGTAGGTGTTCACCTCATAGTTTATTCCCTTGCTGTCCAGGATACGCATAGCATTGGTCTTTATGTCCTTATCTTTTTTTGCCTTACCCATTTACTCGGACATCTCCACCGTTTTTGCGATTATGTCCGCACAGGTCGTATAACCCAGCTTGCCGCTGTCAAGGCACATATCGTAGCTGTCTATGCTGCCCCACACTTTATTGGTGTTTGCAGAGTAGAACTTTGCACGCTTGGTGTCGTATTTTTTAAGCTTATCCTCAACATCTTCGTACTCTATGCCGTGATTTTCTGTGGCGTTCTGAACACGTTTTGTAAGAGGTGCGGTGATAAACACGCTCAGGGTCTTGACCTTATTTTTAAGGATATAATCGGCACATCTTCCCACGATAACGCAGGACTCCTTTGAACATATGTCAAGTATTATCTCCGCTTCGGCGGCAAATATCTTCTCGGCGAGGGTGAGCTCGGACTGTCCGAAAATGTTTATAGGAGTTTTGAGCCAGTTCATCATGCTCTCCTCGTACTTTGCCACCTCGGTCATGGATACGCCCACTTTTTCAGCAGCCTGCTCCACAAGCTCTCTGTCATAGCATTTTACCCCAAGCTTTTCAGCGACCAGCTTACCGATATCGCTTCCTCCGGCACAGAATTTTCTGCCAATGGTGACGACTCTTATTTTTGCCATTTTATTACCTCCTTATTCCGGGCATTGTTAATTACACACATATTATAATACTTTTTAAAGCATATGTCAATGAATAGCCGCAGACAGATATTAGCTTTTACTTAGCTTGGCTCGGGCTTTACGTGAATGCAGTATGTTAAAAGTTTTGGAATATTATTGACAATTGGGAGGCACTGTTGTATAATATATAATGTATTTTTGTAACTATATGAAAATATGACCACAGGATAATGACAACAAAATGCTAACAAAAAATAAAGGTGGAAAGATAAAATGGGTCTTGTTGACAAATTATTCGGAAACTACTCAAAAAAAGAGCTTAAAAAGATAGAGCCTATGAAACAGGCTGTACTTGATCTTGAGGAAAAGTACAGTGCAATGGATAATAAGGAACTCTCCTCACAGACACAGGTGCTCAGAGACAGGATCAAAAACGGTGAGACTCTTGACGATGTGCTCACAGATGCACTTGCGGTCTGCCGTGAGGCTGCATACAGGGTACTTGACAAAAAGGCGTACCCGGTACAGATCATAGGTGCTATCGTGCTTCATCAGGGACGTATCGCCGAGATGAAGACCGGTGAAGGTAAGACGCTGGTGGCTTGTCTTGCGGCTTATGCCAATTCCCTTGACGGCAGGGGCGTTCACGTTGTTACCGTAAACGACTATCTGGCAAAATTCCAGTCAGAGGAAATGGGCAAGGTGTTCAAATTCCTGGGCTGCACTATCGGCTGTGTTCTGCCGGGAATGAGTAATGATGATAAGCGCAAGGCGTATAACTCTGACATCACTTACGGTACCAACAACGAGTTTGGTTTTGACTATCTGCGTGACAACATGGTCATATACAAAAAGGATAAGGTACAGAGAGAACACTCGTTTGCTATCGTGGACGAGGTGGACTCTATACTCATAGACGAGGCAAGGACACCGCTTATTATTTCAGGACAGGGAGATAAGTCTACCCAGCTTTACACTCTTGCTGACAGATTCGCCAAGACCCTCAAGGCTGTCAAGGTGGTAGAGATGGACGATAAAGCGGATAACGACGCTCTTGGCGGAGATTATATCATAGACGAAAAGGCAAGGACCGCAACCCTTACCAAGAGCGGTGTGAAGAAAGCCGAGAAGGCGTTTAATGTCATCAACCTTATGGATACCGAGAATATGACCCTTTTGCATCATATCAACCAGGCTATCAAAGCCAACGGTACCATGAGAAAGGATATAGACTACGTGGTAAAGGACGGTCAGGTACTTATCGTTGACGAGTTTACCGGACGTATCATGATAGGCAGACGTTTCAACGACGGTCTTCACCAGGCTATCGAGGCCAAGGAAGGCGTCGAGGTCGCAAGAGAGTCCAAGACTATTGCGACTATCACATTCCAGAATTACTTCAGGCTTTATGAAAAGCTGTCGGGTATGACGGGTACTGCACTTACCGAGGAGGATGAGTTCAGGGAGATCTACAGGCTGGACGTTATTGAAGTTCCAACCAACAAACCTATTGCAAGAATAGATCATCCGGACGTTATTTTCAAAACGGAAAAGGGCAAATTCAACGCAGTTATCGAGCAGATAAAGGAATGTCACGAAAAGGGACAGCCGGTGCTGGTCGGTACGGTTTCCATTGAAAAGAGTGAATATCTGTCCAAGCTTTTGAAAAACAAGGGCATAAAGCATGAAGTGCTCAACGCCAAGTATCATGACAAGGAAGCGCTTATCGTTGCTCAGGCAGGTAAGTTTGGTGCAGTTACCATTGCCACCAACATGGCAGGACGTGGTACGGATATCATGCTGGGCGGTAACGCAGAGTATAAGGCGCTTGCACAGCTCCAGAAAGAAGGCTACTCCGAGGAGGTCGCTGTGGCAGCTTCCGGCCCTTCGGTAACGGAGGATGAGGAGATCCTTGAGGCAAGAAAAAGATACACAGAGCTTTATAAAGAATATTCTGCCGAGGTTGCAGAGCTTGCCGACAAGGTAAGAGAGGCAGGAGGTCTTTACATAATCGGTACGGAAAGACACGAGGCAAGGCGTATAGATAACCAGCTTCGTGGTCGTTCGGGACGTCAGGGAGACCCGGGAGAGAGCACCTTCTTCCTTTCACTTGAAGACGATCTGATGAGAATTTTCGGCGGCGACAAGGTAACGGGCATAATGGACGCTCTCAAAGTGGACGAGAATACGCCGATACAGTCCAAGATGCTTTCAAACATAATCGAATCTTCTCAGAAGAAGATCGAGGGCAGGAACTTTAACATCAGAAAGAACGTCCTCAACTACGACGATGTTATGAACACCCAGCGTGAGATCATCTACTCTCAGAGACAAAAGGTGCTTGACGGCGAGGATGTTCACGATTACATTGTAAATATGATACACCAGTACGTTGTGGATTCGGTAGACGCTTATCTGACGGACGACGATATCAAGGATGACTGGAATCTTTCCGGACTGCGTGAGCACCTTATGGGATTGCTTACGACCGAGGACGATTTCAACTATACCGTTCAGGAGCTTGACGAGGTAAACAAGGAAGATATCGTTAAAGAGCTTACCGAAAGGGCAGATGCTATTTACAAAAAGCGTGAAGAGGAGATGGGAACGGAGCTGCTTCACGAGGTAGAAAGAGTCTGCCTGCTCAAAGTGGTGGATACAAAGTGGATGGCTCATATCGACGACATGGAGGAGCTGAAAAAGGGTATCGGACTTCGTTCATACGGTCAGAAGAACCCTGTTGTAGAGTACCGTGTTGAAGGTATGGATATGTTCGACGAAATGGTAGCCTCTATCCGTGAGGACACAGTAAGAATGGTATTTACCATTCAGGTCAGAAGAAACGAGGAGGCTCCTCAGCGTGAGGACGTTTACAAGGAAAACAAAGTGCATCACAACATGACTATCCGCAGGAAGGAAAAGATAGGCAGAAATGCACCTTGTCCATGCGGAAGCGGAAAGAAATACAAGAACTGCTGCGGCGCAAATAAGGGCGCAGCTTCGGCAGCAAATGAGAACAAGGAGCAAGACAAAAAGGAAAAGTCAGAGGAATGATGACCGGATAAGGGGAACGGTAAATATTTGAGATGAGGGCAGGGCGGTTAAGATATTTTTTCCGCCCTGTTTGAGCAGATGGGGGGAGAGGCTATGTCAACGGCTGCGGTATGCCTGTCAATTTTTACGTTTGCATCATGGATCCTATGGGTCATGGATCCGTGGATCTTGTGGGTCGTGGGTTTTATCGGCTTTATGTGGCTGGTGCCGCCGATGATATCATCGTGGATAGCCCTTGCTTCAAGCAAGATGAGGGAGGCAAAGGGCAAACCGGCAGGAAATATATTTGTTATCTATTCGGTGGTAACAGGGCTGTTCCTTGCAGGCGATATAGTATATGCGATAATCAATTTCGTTATCAATGATCCAAACTCGAATTTCGGATATGGTTTTCTGATGATGTTTTTTGTGTCGCCGATCATGTTCGCCGAGTTTATCGCAATGACGATCGCAGCTATCAGCAAGAGCAAAAAGCCCCAGAATAATGCCGCATACGGTAGATATGCATATCCTGTTAATGCTCAGTATAACAATATGTATCAGAGCTATCCCAATTATCAGAATTATCCGAATGCGAACTATCCCTATCAGAACTATCCTTATCCCAGCGGGAATTATCCGAATTATCCGAACAATCCTTACCCCAACGGGAATTATCCCGATGGGAATTATCCGAACAATCCTTATCCCAACGGGAATTATCCCGATCCGAATTATCCCAACTATCACAGCAATGCGGACGGGTACGACCCGAACTACCCGAACAACAATTTTGGGGGTAGATAAGCTATGCAGTATGTTTACACAAGGGCAGATATCGGCGATATTGAGCTGCTGGTCTCGTCAAGGGTTATGGTGCTAAGGGCGGCGAACAAGCTGCCCGATGAGGCGGATATGAGCGAGATCGAAAGGCGGTCGAGGGAATACTACAAAAAAGCGCTTTCAGACGGCAGCCACACGGCTTATCTCGTTTTTGACGGGCAAAGGCTTATCGGTACCGGCGGCATGAGCTATTACAGTGTTATGCCCACTTGCGATGTGCCTTCGGGCAAAAAGGCATACGTTATGAATATGTACACCGATCCTGAGTACAGACGGCAGGGTATAGCATACAGGACTCTTGAGCTGCTTGTCGCAGACGCAAAGCAAAGGGGCGTTGAGCATATAACGCTTGAGGCGACAGATATGGGCAGACCGCTGTACGAAAAGTACGGCTTTGTGCAGATGCAAAGCGAGATGCAGCTAAAAAATGCTGCGCAATATACGGAGAAAAAATGCCGCTGCTGTCGGTAAGGCAAAGGCACTTTTGAACAGTATATACAGCCTTTGGCTGATGATAAATTGAAATCCAATAATGAAAGGTTGATAAAAATGGCAGCATTCAAGCCGGCAGATATCCTTCTGCCAAAAAACACGGATATGTCAAAATGGGCGGTGGTTGCCTGCGACCAGTACACAAGCGAGCCGCAGTACTGGGAAGACGTTGAGAAGATAACTCAGGGCAGCAAAACCACCCTTGATCTTATCCTGCCCGAGGTCTACCTTGAGGGTGACGACGTTGATGCACGCATCGACAAAATTCACGGGAAGATGAACGAGTACATGGCGCAGGATACTTTTACCGAGTATAAGGACGCACTTATTTACATTGAGCGTGTGCAGGCTGACGGAAAGGTTAGAGCAGGCGTTGTGGGCGCTATCGACCTGGAGGAGTATGATTACAACAAAGGCTCAAAAAGCCAGGTGAGAGCTACCGAGGCAACGGTAGTTGAGCGCATACCGCCAAGAATAAAGGTAAGGCGTGGCGCACCTGTTGAGCTGCCGCATATAATGATACTTATAGACGATGTGAAAAAGAGCATCGTTGAGCCTCTTGCCGCTAAAAAGGACAGCTTTGAAAAGGTGTATGATTTTGATATGATGAAAAACGGCGGCCATATCACAGGCTGGCTGATAAACAAGGATACGCAGGCAAAGCTGCTTGAAACCCTGGAGGAGTTTGATTCGCAGGGTGCTTTCAATGAGCGTTACGGCTATGAAAACGAATCTCCGCTGACTTTTGCTATGGGTGACGGAAACCACTCGCTTGCTACGGCAAAGGCATTTTATGAGGAGCAGAAAAAAGAAAATGCTGGTAAGGATATGTCCGGGGCAAGGTGCAGATATGCCCTTGTGGAGATAGTTAATCTTCATTCGCCTGCCCTTGAATTTGAGGCTATACACAGAATTTGCACGGGAATTGACAGGGCAAAGCTTATAGCTGAAATGACCAAGGCTCTGGAGCTTTCAAAGGAAAAGAGCGAGCAGAAGATAACGGTCGTTACCGACGGCGTACACGAGGACTTTTATATCCACAAGCCAAGCTCCAAGCTGACTGTGGGTTCACTTCAGAATTTCCTTGATGCATATATTAAGGAAAACGGCGGCAAGATAGACTATATTCACGGCACAGAGGTCATCGACAGCCTTTCAAAAAGTTCAGATGCCCTTGGGGTGCTGCTGCCTGATATGGCTAAATCGGAGCTTTTCCCCACAGTTATCTGTGACGGGGCACTTCCGAGAAAGACCTTCTCTATGGGTCATGCATGGGATAAGAGATATTATGTTGAGGCAAGAAAGATAGCTGACTGATGGAATTCATTTATGAGACCCATTGCCACACATCTCAGGCAAGCGCCTGCGGACGGGTGAGCGGAGGGGAGCTTGCGAGATATTATAAGCAAAATGGCTTTGACGGCATTATCGTCACCGATCACTTTTTTAACGGCAACACTTGTATTGACCAAAGTCTTGACTGGGAGAAAAGGTGTGAGCTTTACTGCGCCGGGTATAGGGACGCAAAGGCTGTGGGCGATGAGATAGGGCTGACTGTGATGCTGGGGATAGAGTACTCGTACAAGGGTACAGACCTGCTCACATACGGCGTTGATGAGCAATGGCTGAAGGCGCACCCGGAGGTCATGGACATAGATGTTCACGAGTATATGAAGCTGGTTCACGAAAGCGGAGGAATGGTCGTTCACGCTCACCCATTCAGGGAGGCGTGGTACATTGACACCATACGGCTGTATCCTTATGATGTAGACGCCGTGGAGGTTTTCAATGCGGGAAACCATGATGCTGAGTATAATCGCCGTGCATTATGGTACGCTGAAAGCTACGGACTAACAAAGACCGCAGGCTCAGACAGGCACGATACGGCGGACAAGGGCTGCGGGGCAGTGGTATTTGATGAAAAGATATATAATATACAGGATTATATCCGGCTTGTGAAGTCATCTGCTGTTTCACGTCTGATATGCCGATACGAATAAAAAACTCCCCTTTTTTCAGGGGAGATTTTTTTTTGCACCATATTTCACATAGCTTTCATTTAAGATTAAGGTATATTTAAGCTAAATGGGATATACTTTAAACATAGACAAAACAAACACCTCCCCGGGCATAAGCCTCAGGGCGGCTGCCCGGGGTACCTCTCCCCCTTACAACGCCAAAGTCAGGCGGAGATTTGTTATAATAATTTTCTTCTTCCTTCCACAAAAAAGCGAAAGACTGCCGGTAAAAAACGGCAGTCTTTTGTTTGTGCAAAACTATTATGAAACTGCAAACTGAGAGTTGTACAGCCGGGCATAAAAGCCGTTTTTGTCCATAAGACTTTTATGGTCACCCTGCTCGATAATATGTCCGTCTTTCATAACGATTATATTATCCGCCTCTTTTATGGTGGAAAGGCGGTGGGCGATAATAAAGCTTGTTCTGCCCTGCATAAGCTTGGCAAAGGCGTTTTGGACAAGTATTTCTGTTCTTGTGTCGATGGAGGAGGTCGCCTCGTCAAGAATGAGCATTTCGGGGATACACAGCATTACACGGGCAATACACAAAAGCTGTTTTTGTCCTGCGGAAAGGGTGGAATAGCTGTCGGAGATAACGGTATCGTATCCAAGGGGAAGGCGTTTGATAAAGCTGTGGCAATAGGCAGCCTTTGCGGCTTTGATTATCTCATCATCTGTGGCATCCGGCTTGCCGTAGGCTATATTTTCACGTATTGTGCCTGTTTTGAGCCAGGTCTCCTGAAGTACCATTCCGTATCCTGAACGCAGGGACTTTCTGGTGATTTCACGGATGTTTTCACCGCTTACCCTTATCTCACCTTTGTCGGTGTCATAAAAGCGCATAAGCAGGTTTATAATTGTGGTTTTTCCGCAGCCGGTGGGCCCCACGATAGCGGTGCGCTGACCTTTTTTTACGTGCAGGTCAAAACCCTGAATAAGAGGTTTTTGCGGTGTATAGGAAAAGTCCACCGAGTCAACGTCAACGCTTCCGTCGATTTTTTCAAGGACCTTTGAGTACCTGTCGTCGGGGATCTCTTCCTGGCTGAGCAAAGAGAATATCCTGTGGGCTGATGCCAAGGCGCCCTGCAGCTCTGTGATAACTCCGGAGATCTCGTTGAATGGCTTGGTGTACTGATTGGCGTAGGTGAGAAAGCTTGAGAGCTGACCTACGGTGATCCCACCGGAAAAGACCGTAAAAGCACCTACGATGCCCACGCCCGTATAGACAAGTCCGTTGACAAATCTTGTGGTGGGGTTGGTAAGGCTTGAAAAGAATATGGCTTTTACGCTTACCTTTGAAAGCTCCAGGTTAAGCTCCTGCATACGCTTTTGTGCCTGTTGCTCATATCCGAAGGCGCTGACAGTTTTCTGGTTTCCTGTCATTTCCTCGATAAGCCCTGTAAGTTCTCCACGTGCAACAGACTGCTTATGGAAAAGCTTATAGGTATTGCCTGACACAAAGCGTGCCACAAAAAGGGACAACGGGGTTATGAGGACCACCACAAGGGTTATTTTAAAGTTTATGGTGAGCATAAAGATAAGTGTGCCCACGATGGTGCAAAGGCCTGTGAAAAGCTGGGCAAAACCCATGAGCAAGCCGTCGGATACCTGCTCCACATCGGTTATCACACGGCTGATAAGGTCTCCGTGAGAGTGAGAGTCGATATAGGAAAGGGGCAGCTTTTCAAGCTTTGCAAAGGCTTCGTTTCTAAGGTCACGGACAATATTGAAGGTGATCTTGTTGGTACAAACGGTCATGAGCCATTGGCAAAGTGCGGTGAGGGACACGGTCACAAGGAGAACGATAATAATAGGGATAAGCTTATCAAAGTCCACATCGCCCTTGCCGATGATAACGTCCACACCCTGACCTATAAGGATCGGAGCGTATAGGGTAGCTGCTACGCTTATAAGTGCAAACACGAGAGAAAGGGCAAAAAGCCTTTTATAGGGCGATGCGTAACCCATCAGGGTTTTGAGGGCTTTAAGGGAATCGCTGCTTTTTTTCGCAGAAGGCTTTTTATCACTCATGCTGTGCCACCTCCTTTTCGGAAAGCTGCGACAGGCATATCTCCTTATATACGCCGCAGGTCTTATAAAGCTGAGCATGATCTCCTATGCCTGCGATCCTGCCGTCGTCAAGAACGATTATCCTGTCTGCGCCTCTTATGGAAGAAATACGCTGAGAAACGATAAACACAGTCATGCTGCCGGCAATTTCCCCAAGCGCCTTACGCAGTTTTGCATCGGTGGCAAGGTCAAGGGCTGAGGCGGAATCGTCAAGGATAAGTATTTCCGGACTGCCTACCAGCGCTCTGGCAATGGTGAGCCTTTGTCTTTGACCGCCTGAAAGATTTTTGCCGTCACGGAGTATCTCAAAGTCGAGCTGTCCGTCCTTTTGTCTTACAAACTCCGATGCCTGGGCTATATCAAGAGCCTTCCAGATCTGATCGTCGCTTGCTGTCCTATCACGCCACTGCATATTTTCACGGACGGTGCCTTTAAAAAGCACGGCTTTTTGAGGAACGATGCCTATTTTCCCACGCAGCTGTCCGAAGGGGTAGTTTTTAACGTTTACTCCGTCCACAGCGACGCTGCCTGAAAATGTATCATAAAAGCGTGGTATAAGATTTACAAGCGAGCTTTTGCCCGAGCCGGTACCTCCGATAATGCCTATGGTCTCACCGGCAGAGGCTTTAAAGCTTATGTCTTCAAGAATGTGATCTGCGTCTGAGGAATATTTGAAGCAGACCTTATCAAATTCTACCTTTGGCGCTCCGCTGACAGGTGAAACGGTGCTGTTTCCCTCATCGGAAACGGAAGAGTGCACGTCAAAGACTTCGTTTATACGGCCTGCACAGGCATACATTTTTGTGATATTGGTGACCAGAAGGGCGACTGCCAGAAGGGCAAGAAGGATCTGGTTCATGTAATTCAAAAGGGCGATGACCTCTCCCTGGGTTATGCTGCCGGCATAGACGGTTTTCCCGCCGAACCAGAGTATCGCAGCTATTGCAAGATTGACAAGCACATATGTGGCAGGGTTCATTATGGCGGATATCCTGCCGGCGGTGAGCTGCATTCTGCGAAGCTCCTCGGAGTTTTTCTCAAACTCTGTCTTTTCGTCCTCCTGACGGGAAAATGCCCTTACCACTCTTGTGCCCAGCAGATTTTCCGAGGTGATAAGGCTTGTTTTGTCAAGTGTCTTTTGTACCCTTTTATAGCGTGGAATGGTAGATGACATTATTTTATAGATAACAAATGCCAGGGCAGGGGACATTATAAGGAAGATGAGCGTGAGCTTTACAGAGATCGTAAATGCCATTATGACAGAGCCCAGCACAATAAACGGAGAGCGCAGGAAAAGGCGCAGCACCATATTCACACCGGTTTGAGCCTGGTTGATGTCAGAGGTCATTCTTGTGACCAGCGTATTGCTGCCCAGCTTATCTATCTCGGTATAGGACAGGGTGCCTATGTGCTTGAAAAGCGCAGTGCGAAGTTCCTGACCAAAGCCGACGGAGGCTTTTGCGGCAAAATACTGGGCGGTCAGGGAACAGCTAAGCCCCAGCACTCCCAGCAGCACCAGCAGACCTCCACGCCACAGGATATACGATGAGTCCTGATTTTTTATGCCTGTGTCTATTATATCCGCCATAATGATCGGGACGGCAAGCTCAAAGCAGGCTTCAATAAGTTTGAAAAGGGGACCGAAAATGCTTTGAAGCTTATAGTTTTTCAGGTATTTTGCCAGTCTGAACATTTACCGATCCCTCCTTTTGTGCAGTATTTTTGTCAGGAAAAAAGCGGAGAAAGCTCTCCGCTTCGTATCCTTATTATTTACGGCTGAATAAGCTTTTGATCTTTGCCCACAAGCCTTTTTTTCGTGGCTCCTGTACTGGCTGACCCAAGGCAGCCGCATTGGGCTGAGCGGGCTGAACGGTATGGGTCACAGGGGCTTGGGCAAGCGCAGGTGCGCTTTCGTACGCCATGGCTATGAATTTTTCCTGGGCACAGCAATGGGCGCTGCTGTCCACTGCCCGAACATAAGTGCCGTCGGGCTGCATTATCCTTGCTTTCACGTTGTCGTGCATCTGGATATCAAAGTAATCAAGCACACGCTTTTTGATATCCTGGTCAAGTATGGGTGCGGCGACCTCAACTCGCCGTGTGGTGTTTCTTGTCATATAGTCTGCGCTGGAGATATAGACCTGTTTTCTGACCCCTGCGCCGAATATGTAAATTCTTGAATGTTCAAGAAATCTTCCCACGATAGAGCGTATGGTTATATTATCCGAAACATCCTTTACCCCGGCAACGAGGCAGGAGATCCCTCGTATCACCAGATCAACCTTTACGCCTGCCTGTGAACATTCTATAAGCTTGTCGATGAGTACCTTATCCGTGAGAGAGTTAAGCTTTGCACCAACATATCCCTCGCCGCCTGCTTTAGCAATGGCGATCTCGTTGTCCATAAACTCGATGACCTTGTTTTGCAGGCACTTGGGAGCCACAAGAAGTGTCTTTGAATCCTCCACCAGTTCGCCCATGGAAAGCGCCCTGAACACCTCTGCGGCATCGGCTGCAATATCGCTGTTTGAGGTCATAAGACAAAAATCGGTATACAGCTTGGCGGTTTTTTCGTTATAGTTTCCTGTGCCTACCTGTACGGTATATTTTGCCTGACCGTTAACGTTTCTGGTGATAAGGCAGAGCTTGGAGTGGACCTTCATTTTCGGCGGTCCGTAGATCACATGGCAGCCGTATTCCTCCAGAGCTTTTGACCAGCCGATATTGTTCTCCTCGTCAAATCTTGCACGAAGCTCCACCAGCACAACAACTTCCTTGCCGTTTTCGCTCGCCTTGCAAAGCGCTCTTACCACCTTTGAGTTTTTAGCTACTCTGTAAAGGGTCATTTTTATGGAAACGACCTGCGGATCATCGGCAGCTTCGCTGAGCAGTCTTATAAACGGGTCTATGGACTCGTAAGGATATGACAGCAAAAGGTCATGCTTATCGATCTGTGATATCATAGGTTCAAGCTGGTCGATAAAGGGTGAACGCTGGGGTTCAAACTCTTCAAAGAACAGCCCTTTTTTGCTTTGAGCTTTTCCGAAAAGATCGCCCACATATGACATATCAAGAGGTGCTTTTTCAACAAACACCTGTTTTTTGGAAAGCTCCAGCCTTTCACAAAGGGTATCTATCACATTATCCGACAGGTTCTTTGAGATCTGGAGCCTGACGGGACAGAGCCTTTTGCGCTTGCTTATGACAACGGACATATTTTGTCTGAAATCAAGCTCGGAATCGTAGCTTTCATCCACGTCGATGTCTGCATTTCGTGTCACACGCATAAGGGCTTTTTCTTCCACTTTATAATTTTCAAATATACTGTCTGCATAGTGGGAGATTATCTCCTCCACCAGCACATAGCTTATATCTTTGCTGTTTTCGTCGGGGATAAACACCACACGGTCAAACTTATCCGTACAGGATATAATGCCCAGAGATTTCGTTCCCTTTGCACTGAGCCGGGTAATAACGTAGATACTTTTATTTGCAAGGAAAGGGAACGGGTGGCGCTTATCTATAATATTTGCGTTCAGAAAAGGCTTTATTTCATAGGAATAGTACCCTTCGATAAACTCTGCTTCCAGCCGGGAAAGGTTTTTGATGTTGCGGTGGTGGATACCCTTTGCCTTCAGCTCCTTCATCAGGATCTCAAAAGATTTGTCTCTGACGGCAACAAGCTCTCTGACTCTGGCAAATATGGCACTTAGCTGTTCAGAGGGGCGCATTTTGGTCTTATTATCCTTTTCGTCGTCGTCAACAAGTGAGGAATCATAAAGGGATCCGACTCTGACCATAAAGAACTCGTCAAGATTGCTCGAATATATAGATTCAAACAGCAAACGCTCCATAAGGGGCACACTTTCGTCTTGTGCTTCCTCAAGGACACGCTGGTTGAATTTAAGCCAGGAAAGCTCTCTATTGTCAAAGACCTTTTTACTCATGGTGGTTATCTCACTTTCATATGGGCTGAAAACGCCCGTAATGTTACATTGATATTTTAATATATACGCCTTGAAAAGTCAAGTTAGATCAGCTTTGATCCTCCCATGCAAGGCTCCTTTTTACAGCCTTTTCCCAGCCGGCTCTGAGGCGGCTGCGCTTTTCGCTGTTCATTGATGGCAAAAACTCTTTGGAGTTTGAGCATATCTGGATTATTTCCTCCTTTGAGGACCAAACGCCGCAGGCAAGACCTGCAAGGAACGCAGCGCCGGTGGCGGTGGATTCTACATTTTCAGGTCTGATAATACTTCTTCCGAGTATGTCGGATTGGAACTCCATTATAAAATCGTTGGCTGATGCGCCGCCGTCCACACGGATCGTGTTGAGGCTGCCGGTATCCTCCGCCATAGCGTCGATAACGTCGGCGGTCTGGTAGCAGATAGCTTCAAGGCACGCACGCACGATATGTGCTCTGCCGGAGCCTCGTGTAAGACCGAAGATGCTGCCTCTTGCGTTGGGGTCCCAGTAGGGTGTACCCAGTCCAACAAAGGCAGGCACCATATAGACTCCTGCGGAATCCTCAACGCTTCGTGCAAGCTCCTCGGTCTGTGCAGCAGAGTCGATAAGCTTGAGCTCATCTCTGAGCCATTTGACAACGGCGCCTGCAACAAACACAGAACCCTCAAGGGCATAGCTCACCTTTCCGTTTATGCCCCATGCGATGGTGGTAAGCAGACCGCTGCGGCTTTTAACAGCCTCCGAGCCTGTATTCATAAGCAGAAAGCCGCCGGTCCCGTAGGTATTTTTCACATCGCCTTTATTAAAACAGCACTGTCCGAAAAGTGCTGCCTGCTGGTCGCCGGCACAGCCGCATATTTTTATCGGAGCGCCAAAAAGCGATTCGTCGGTAACGCCTATCTCACCGCTTGAATCCACTATTTTTGGGAGCATACACTTTGGTATGCCCAGAAGTCCCAGGATCTCATCGTCCCACTGAAGTGTATGTATATTGAACATCATTGTTCTTGATGCGTTGGTATAGTCTGTGGCATGGACTTTGCCGCAGGTCAGGTTCCATATGAGCCAGGTATCCACCGTGCCGAAAAGCAGCTGTCCGCTGCGGGCTTTTTCACGTGCGCCATCAACATTATCCAGTATCCATTTTACTTTTGTTGCGGAGAAATAGGGGTCGATGACAAGCCCTGTTTTATCACTGAAAAACTTTTCAAGCCCCTGGTCGGCAAATCTGGCGCACGTATCGGCTGTACGCCTGCACTGCCAGACGATGGCGTTGTATACAGGCTCTCCTGTGGTTTTGTCCCATAAGATAGTGGTTTCACGCTGGTTGGTCACGCCTATACCGCTTATATCTTCGGGGGATATGCCTGCGTCCTTTATGGCTTGCCTTGCAACTTCAAGCTGGCTTTGCCATATATCCTTTGGGTCGTGCTCTACCCAGCCGCCTTTTACAAATATCTGTGGAAATTCCTTCTGACAGCAGGACAGCTTTTCGCCTTTTTCGTTGAAAACAAGTGCTCGGGATGATGTAGTGCCCTGGTCAAGTGCAAGTATGTAACCTTTCATAGCTTTATCCTTTCTGATTTACATAGGGTCGTCGGAATTGCGGTGAGTCATATATCTGACCTTATCGCCCTTATTGAGTTTTTCCCATTCTTCAAAGCTCCGTTCAAGCTTTTGTTCGTTGCCTTTATCGTCCTTTATTATCACCCAATATACCGCTTTGCGGCCGCCCTGACGTTTATCTCCGTATTTTGGCGACTCCACTTTTGTGGGCAGGTCTGTTTCTGCCCATTTCGGTTCGTGGTCGTCGCCCCTTGACACAAGGCTATCGGTCTCTTTCCATTTATCTATGTTGTAATAATACTTGGTGTCATATATCGGTTCCTGCCGGTATACAGGCTCCCTTACCTTTTGATTTTCATAAACAGTCTTGTATTTTGGCTTTCGCACCTCTTTGAACTGTCCGTTGCCAAGATCCTTATACTCAACGGAATACCCGTCCTGGACCCTTTTGGAGACTCGCTTTGTCTTGTATTCATAATGATCGAGCACCTTGCGGTAAGAGCGTATCTCACGGTTTGAAGATACCACGCTGCCGCCGCCGGGCACGGTCCAGCCGCTTTCACGGAATGTATTATACTCCTCAACGGCGATCTCTCTTTGCCAGCCGAAGCTGACCACCTCGCCCTCACGCTCGACGGGCTGATAGTACCACATGACTATAAGTGCGGTCAGCAGTATCGCTGGGAATATGAACCATTTTAATTTGCTCGATTTGCGCTTGTATGAATAATCTCTTTGCCGCCGCTGTCCTGGATTTGGTTCGGGTCTTATCGGCTCGGGGTCGGGCTGATAAGTTCCGAGGGCGTCATTTTTCGCTGCGCCGCAGTTTTCGCAGACATCAGCCTGTGCGGGATTCTGCGTCCGGCAATATGAGCAAAGCCAGTTGGCTTCGTCGTTTTCATCCTCTTTATCCACATACTCGATGGGCTTGGATGTATCCATAAAGAACTTTACGTCATTGGGTATCGACGTTCCGCACTTTGTACAGTCCTTATGATCGGCACGGACCGTTTCGCCGCAGTAAGGGCATTTCCAGTAACCCCAGACATTCATTACATACGCTCCCTAACATTAACATAATACAACTATTATTATAATACTATGATTTAGCCGGCTTGTCAAACATTACCTCTGATTTGCTGAAAAGTCCCATATTATGTACATATCAGCCTTGCAAAAGATGTGCAAATGTGCTATAATCAAAGTGACATAACCGGGAAAGGGGAGTGGGATATGGCTAAGGTCAAAAGCTCTTATGTATGCAGCCAATGCGGATACGAGACTGCAAAATGGAACGGAAGGTGTCCCGGCTGCGGTGAATGGAACACCCTTGAAGAGGTTGAGGTAACTGTAAGAGCAGGCTCGAAAGCCCGCAGTGTTTCGGCGGTAAAAGACGTTTCGGACAATATCGTTAATATAAACGGCATAGATGCCAGCTACAACGAGAGCCGCTATATGACCGGACTGAGCGAGCTGGACAGGGTGCTCGGAGGGGGATTGGTAAAGGGCTCGGTGGTGCTCCTGGGCGGCGAACCGGGAATAGGTAAGTCTACGATACTGCTTCAGATATGCAGCTTTATCGGCAGGGAGCATACTATTCTTTACGTGTCGGGAGAGGAATCGCTGAGGCAGATAAAGCTCCGTGCGGACAGGCTCGGGGTGGACAGCGGCAATTTATATCTGCTGGCAGAGACCGACTGTGAAAAGATATGCAATGTTATTGTCAAGCAGCAGCCCGAGGTGGTCATTATCGACTCCATACAGACCATGAGCATGGCGGAGCTTAACTCGGCACAGGGATCGGTGACACAGGTGCGTGAATGTACAAATGTGTTTACACGCACAGCTAAATCCGAGGAGATCCCCATGTTTATCGTGGGTCATGTGAACAAGGACGGCGCTATCGCAGGACCTAAGGTAATGGAGCATATCGTTGACTGTGTGCTTTATTTTGAAGGACAGCGAAATCTGACCTACCGCATACTTCGTGCGGCTAAGAACCGTTTTGGCTCCACAAACGAGATAGGCGTTTTTGAAATGGCGGATAAAGGGCTTTTACAGGTGGAGAACCCGTCGATGCTCCTGCTGGAGGGCAGACCGACAGATGTTTCGGGCACCTGCGTTGCCTGTATTGTTGAGGGTACAAGACCTCTTATGGCTGAGGTGCAGGCGCTGGTCTCAAAGTCGGCGCTTTCAACCCCAAGACGCACGGCAACAGGCATAGATTATTACCGTATGTCGATAATAATTGCGGTGCTGGAAAAGCGGCTGGGGTACTTTTTCGGCGGACTTGATGTGTATATCAACATTGTGGGCGGCTTGAAGCTGGACGATACGGCGGCAGACCTTTCGGTGGCTATGGCGCTTTATTCAAGCCTTACTGATAAGGTAATAGACAGCAAGACTATCGCTTTTGGCGAGATAGGTCTGGGCGGTGAGCTTCGCACGGTAACACATATTCCGCAGCGTATTGCCGAGGCGGAACGAATGGGCTTTGAAAAGGTGATAGTGCCTGCTCATGCGCTGAGATCGGTGGACACTAAAAAGCTTGGGATAAAGGTCGTCGGCGTGCGGTCTATAAAGGAAGCGTTTAAGGAGATCTGATATGGATGTTAGGGAATATCTTGAAATACTGCATACGGCGGAAAAGCTCAAAGATGCGACACGCCATTGTACTACCTCCCAGGGCAGAACGGAGAGCGTTGCAGAGCACAGCTGGCGAATGTCATTGATGGCGCTGCTTTTGCACAGCGAGTTTGCGGATGTCAATATGGACAAGGTAGTGAAGATGTGCGTGATACACGACCTTGGGGAGTGCTTTACGGGGGATATTGCTGCATTTATAAAGACGGACGATGACAGAAAGACAGAGGACGAGCTTTTGCAGCGGTGGGTCGGTTCGATGCCCCGTGAAGTATCCGCAGACCTGTCTGCGCTTTTTGCAGAGATGCAGGCACAGCAGACGGCTGAGGCAAAGATATATAAGGCGCTTGACAAGCTTGAGGCACTGATTCAGCACAACGAATCACCGCTTGAAACATGGTCGGAAAACGAATATGAGCTGAATAAAACATATGCGCTTGATACGGTGGCTTTTTCAAAGTGGCTGACAGAGCTGAGAAAAGCCGTACTTGACGATACGATAGAGAAGATCAATGCCGGCAGCGGCACAAAAGCATAGTCAGCGCAAACCGATCTGCGGCAAAAGTAAAATTTGTGTAAACTTTTGTGCAGGACTTGACTTTTTATTATGTATATGGTATCATATTTAAGCCGCATATTTACGGTAGTACAAGTCCGGAGTTGAGCTTCGGCACCGTACATAGCGAGATCAAATTAAAGGCAGGTGCATATTGAATGTACGCAGTAATCGAAACAGGCGGAAAGCAGTACCAGGTCAAGGCAGGCGATGAGGTATTCATCGAGAAGCTTGACGCTCAGGCTGATGACAAGGTGACTTTCGACAAGGTGATGATGGTCGGCGACGAGGGCAAGACAACTGTTGGTGCTCCTTATGTTGAGGGCGCAACTGTAAGCGCTAAGGTGCTCAAGAACGGTAAGGCCAAGAAGATCACAGTTTTCACTTACAAGCCTAAGAAGGGCGAAAAGAGAAAGATGGGTCACAGACAGCCATACACAAAGGTACAGATCGAGGCTATCAACGCATAAGCGATGATAAAGGCTGATTTTTACCGAAGCAGCGAGGGAAGACTGCTGGGATTCGAGGTTTCGGGTCACGCAGGACTTGCCGATGAGGGACAGGACGTTTGCTGTGCAAGCGTATCCTCTGCCGTTATGCTGGCGGCGAACACGATAACCGAGGCGTTTAAGATCGGCGCTAAGGTCAGTGTTGAAGAAAATGATATTATGCTGAAGCTGGGGAACGACCCAAAGGGCGAGGGAGATAAGGTCCTTTTAGGGCTTTTGACTCACTTGTATCTGATGCAGGACGAGTTCCCGGGCTATGTTATGGTCAAGGTCCACGACAGATGACCTTGGCGAAGGTCACACTAATGGAGGTGTATTTACAATGATAAGGATCTCAATGCAGTTTTTTGCTCATAAAAAGGGAATGGGTTCCACAAAGAACGGCCGTGATTCCGAGGCAAAGAGACTTGGCGTCAAGAGAGCTGACGGACAGTTCGTTCTCGCAGGAAATATCCTGGTAAGACAGAGAGGAACTCACATCCATCCGGGCGAAAATGTTAAGCGTGGTTCAGACGACACACTTTTTGCAACAAGTGACGGCGTTGTAAAGTTTGAAAGACTTGGCAAGGACCGCAAAAAAGTATCTGTTTATCCACAGGCTTGATTTAATGAAAACTACCGACCCCGAGCTTGAGGCTTGGGGTCATATTTTTGCAGCGTATACGCCGCAATCGGATGTAAGAGATAAGAAGTAAGATGTAAGAAACGGAGCTTTTCGGCAGCCGGCAGAGAGCTTTCTGTCTGCCTTGCCGAACAAGTGAGGAGATTCTCTTGGGAGTGTCTCTCTCAATCTCTCTTAGGACTTTCAGTCATTTTTCATTATTGTGGTCAGAGACCTCGATAATGAAAAATCATTAAAAGGTTTCTGAAAGGGGTTTGGGGGAAACTCTTCTCCAAAAGAGTTTCCCCCAATTATCCGACAAAGGAGGCAGGAAAGATGTTTGTTGACAGTGCCAGGATATATGTTAAGGCAGGCGACGGCGGCGACGGAGCGGTATCGTTCCACAGGGAAAAATATGTAGCCGCAGGCGGTCCGGACGGCGGTGACGGCGGAAAAGGCGGAGACATCGTCTTTAAGGTGGATAACAACCTTTCCAGCCTTATAGATTTCAGCTACAAGAGAAAATACGTTGCCCAAAAGGGCGAAAACGGATCGTCAAAGAACAGCTTTGGCAAAAGTGCCCCGGATGTTGTGATAAAAGTTCCAAGGGGTACGGTGGTCAAGGAGCTTAAAACAGGCAGGATCCTTGCGGATATGTCCGGTGATGAACCTGTGGTTATCGCAAAAGGCGGTAAAGGCGGCAGGGGAAACGCTCACTTTGCCACGTCCACAAGGCAGATACCTAAGTTTGCAAAGCCCGGATTCAGGGGCGATGAGTATGAGCTGCTGCTGGAGCTGAAGCTGATAGCTGATGTTGGACTTGTGGGATTTCCGAATGTGGGCAAATCCACGCTTATCTCGGTAGTTTCTGCGGCAAAACCGAAGATAGCCAACTACCACTTTACCACCCTGACGCCGGTGCTGGGGGTCGTAAAGATCGAGGAAGGAAGATCCTTCGTTATGGCGGATATTCCGGGTCTTATCCAGGGCGCCAGCGAGGGCGTGGGGCTTGGTCATGAGTTTTTGCGCCACGTTGAAAGGTGCAGGCTCATAGTTCACGTTGTGGACGTTTCCGGAAGCGAGGGCAGAGACCCCATAGAGGACTTTGAGGCGATAAATAAAGAGCTTGCAGGCTTTTCACAGGAGCTTGCAGATGCACCGCAGATAGTTGCGGCAAATAAATCGGATATGGCTTCGCCGGAACAGATACAGCGCTTTAAGGATTACATTCAAAATAAGGGATATAAGTTCTTTGAGATCTCGGCGGCAACGACCCGGGGTACCAAAGAACTGGTATATGAAGTTTGGGAGGAGCTTGGTAAGCTGCCTCCGGTCAAGCAGTTTGAGGCTCAGCCCCTTACAAGAGAGGAACTTGACGCTAAGCTGCTTTCCAAGAAAGAGTTTGAGATCACAGTTGAGGACGGAATCTATTTTGTGGAAGCCGACTGGCTGTGGGATATTATCAGAGTTGCTGATATGGAAGATTACTCGTCGCTGCAGTATTTCCAGAACGTGCTGCGTTCCACCGGCATTATCGACAAGCTGGAGGAGATGGGCATAAACGAGGGCGATACGGTGGCTATATTCGACTTTGAATTTGAGTATGTACGGTAAGGGGGAGTTCCTACGCAGATCAAGCTTACAGACCACGATGCGCTGCAGTATTCACCTCTTGCGCTGGCGTTTATAGGTGATTGTGTCTATGAACTGCTGGTAAGGGAAAGACTGATCCTAAAGGCAAATACTACGGCTAACGCTTTGCACATTATGGCTGTGGAGAGAGTTTGCGCCGAGTTTCAGTCGTCTGCGGTACACAAGCTTATAGACGACAATGTGCTCAGCGAGCAGGAAACAGAGGTCTATAAGCGTGGCAGGAATGCAAAGGGAATCAATCCGCCAAAGCATTCTTCGGTGGGAGAATACAGAAGCGCCACAGGGCTTGAAGCACTGTTTGGCTTTTTGAAACTCACCGACAGGACAGACAGGATAGAAGAGCTTTTCTCGCTTATATGGGACACAGCAGAAAAGGATAGCAAACAATAGCTTTACAGCATTGAGAATTTTTAAGGAGTGAAAACAATGTCAGGTCATTCAAAATGGGAAAACATTAAAAGAAAAAAAGGTGCAACAGACGCAGCAAGGGCAAAGATATTTACCAAGATAGGCAGAGAGATCGCCGTTTGCGTTAAAGAAGGGGGTGCAGACCCTGCGGGAAATGCAAGGCTGCGTGACCTTATCCAGAAGGCAAAGGCAAACAACGTTCCTAACGACAACATTGACAGATGTATCAAAAAGGCTGCCGGCGATGGGGACAAGAACAACTATGAGCCTATGGTTTATGAGGGATACGGCCCTTGCGGAGTTGCAGTTATAGTTGAGTGTCTGACAGACAACAAAAACCGAACAGCCGGAGATATTCGCCATTACTTTGACAAGTTCGGCGGAAACCTCGGCACATCCGGGTGCGTATCTTTCATGTTCTCTGACAAGGGCGAGATCGTTGTGGAAAACAACGGCGGCGATGAGGACAAGATAATGGAGGATTGCTTTGAGGCAGGTGCAGATGATTTCAATATTGAAGACGATGTTATCGAGATAGCCTGCGGTCCCAACGATGTCCATGCTGTAAGAGAGGCTCTTGCGGAAATGGGCTACAATGTGCTTTCCGCAGAGGCTGCAAAGGTGCCTTCAAATTACACAACCCTTACAGACGAAGATGCGATCAAGAAGATGAATCTCCTTCTTGACGCACTTGATGATAACGATGACGTTCAGAATGTTTATCACAACTGGGATATGCCTCAGGAGCCGGACGAGGATTGACACAAAAAAGATAAGACCCACACTTAGGTGCGGGTCTTTTTTTATTGCTTATTCGGGCTTGAAGGATTCCAGCCATTTATACATAGCGTCATGGTATTTATCTTTATCGTCCCGGCAGCAGCAGTTCTCTATCTCGTAAACGCTATCTTCCGTGACCAGGACAGCGGTGACGATCCAGACATCCTCGGAGCTTTTAAGGTACTTTTGTCTTACCTCGGCATACTCGGTCACCACCAGGTCGCCATGCATCTCTACGGTCATGGTCTCGTTATCCAGCTTCACTTTCTTTGAATTCTTTATCATGTCCCGGCGGATCTTTTCAACGCCGCTTTCTTTAACAAGCTTTTTCTCCGCCGGGTTAAGCTCTGATTTTGAAATATACACCGCAGCAGTATCGCAAACGAAAAATCCTATCTTTTCAAAGTCAGGGTCATCTTCATTGATATTGTCGTTTTCTTTCAGCGCCTCGGGCAGAGTGATAGAGTAACCGTCTTTTTCAACCTTACGCCAGGTGCTTTCGTCCAGCGGGTCAGGGCCTTTGAGGGCAAAGTAAAGGATCACGCCGGCTATGCATACCACAGCAAGGATCACCGACAGCACGATCACCCTTTTTTTTGAAGGGGCAGGTTTCTTTTCAAGTGATGCAAGATCCCTTCCGTCAGGGGTCATCACCTTTTCGGTCGTATCATCATTTTTCTGCTTTTTATTTGAAGACTCACTGCATGGGCATTTTGTTTCTCCCGGGGGCAGCTCCCGTCCGCACTCTTTACATTTCACGTCCGTCACCTCACGTAGCTTTGATAAAAGAAAGTATACCATGCCCCGGCAGAATTGTCAACGCTCGCAGCCAAAAAAAGACCTGTACGCTCCTGTACAGGTCTTTTGATCTTATTTTGCTTTGAAAGAGTCAGCCCATTTATACATTGCGTCAATGTACTTATCCTTTTCGGATTCGGCACAGAAGAACTCGATCTCATAAGCGAATGTGTCGGTAACAAGAGTTGCATCCAGCATCCACAGCTTATCGGTATCCTTTATGTAGTTCTTTCTCTGAACGGGATACTCAACTGTGATAAGATCGCCTCTTGTCTTTGGCTCAAGCTGATGGTTGTTTATCTTTCTTCTTTTCAGATTTTCGATCAGATATGCCTTTGTGCCTTCAATGCCCTGTGATTTTATCATTGCAGTTACATTGGTGTTGTCATATTTTGCAAGATACGCAGCTGTTTTGTCCCCCTTATAAAAGGCCAGACGCTTATAGCCGCTTCCGATATCCACAATATTGTCGCTTTCCTTCATAGAACTTGGAAGAGTGATGGAAAACTCGGCTTTATCAATTTTTTTCCAGCTGCTCTCATCGAGAGGATCTCTTCCCTTAATGAACTTATAAGCTAAAAATCCGCCGCCGCCCAGAAGTGCAAGGACAAGGATCATTATAAGTATCTTTCCGCCAAGTCCCATCCCTGATTTTTTCTGCAATGAATAAAGATCTCTTCCGTCGGGTGTAAATCCCTGCTGGAAACCGCCCTGGGAAAAACCATCCTGCGGAAAGCCTCCGCCCTGCTGGAAACCTGTATTGCCGGAAAGGCTGATAGGATGTCCGCATTCGCAGTACACCTGACCGGGCTGCGCTTCACGCCCACAATATTGACACCTCATTATTTCTCCCCCTTTGATTTTATACCGAAATTATATCACGGGTGAAATAAAAAGTCAATAGTTATACCAGCTTATTGGCTTGGTCAAAAAAGAAAATAATATATCACAGCATAGACAACGCTTGCAAGGGTTCCGTACAGTATGACTGGGCCGCAGATGATAAATATCTTTGCACCCACGCCGGTTATAAGCCCTTCGGTCTTGAACTCGACTGCCGGCGCTGCAACAGCATTTGCAAAGCCTGTTATGGGCACAAGTGCACCGGCTCCTGCTTGTTTGGCAAATTTTTCGTACCAGCCAAGGGAGGTCGTAAGGGCAGAAAGAAATATCAGTGTAAGTGAGACAGACATGGAAGCGGTCTTGCGGTCAAGTCCTGCATATTCGTAAAGGTCCATCATACCCTGTCCCAGTACACATATCAACCCTCCGAAAAAGTACGCCTTGGGAACGGTCATCCACCATTTTGTACCGTGAGATGCTTTTTTGCACATTTGTGCATACTGTTCGCTGGAAACGCCAACTTCCATGAAAAAACCTCCGTAAAACTCATTTGATGTACCCTGTAAAAGTTGGTACACTGCTTTTGAGTTTATTATGCGGAGGTTTTGTTTTTTTATTCTGTTTTTTTGCTTTCTTTTTCGCTCTTTTCTTCAGCCGCCTTATCGGCTTTTTCCTTTTCCTTGACACGGGCAAGGTCTTGTTTCATCTGTGAAAGGGAGGGGAGCTTGTCCATAGTCAGGGTGACATTATTGTTGTACATAAGCTGAATATCCTTTTGCGAGGTAAACTCCTGTGAAAAAGAACCGTCCTGCTTCATCAGGTAGTTTCCGCCCCATTGTCCTATGAATGACCAGTATGCTTTTTCATTCACCATGCTTCTGATCGTGGGCATAACGTCACATTCGGTCATTGCCGCAGGTTTTTTGCGGCTGATATTTTGCAGGAATATCAGGTTATTTATGCCGCTTCCGGGGCTGTCATTTTTATATATATCGCAGGATATCATGTCGCACATTGAGTCCCCGACGTACCACGAGGCATTCTGGGCGCTCCACACCCAGATAAGGTTGTTTAGTTTATGATAAGCGGTTTGTCTTTTGTACATAAGCTGCCACAGCCATTTATAGGACCCGGCATCTTTTCCCCACCAGAAATATCCGTTGCTCGCCTCGTGCAGTGGTCTCCAGATAACGGGGATACCTTTGCTTTGCAGCTTGCTCAGCTTTTGGGACACTGTGTCTATATCCCTCACGATCTCAAGGCATTCACCGGATATCTTACCCTGGTTTTTGAGCTTTTCCATATCTTCAAGGGAAAGCTGGGAAATATCTTCTTTGGTTACTGCCTTTGAAAGGTCAAAGTCTGTTTCCGAGGCATAGCAGCTTTTGTTGTTTACAGGGTCTTTCCAGTGCCACATATACCCAACGATACCGCCCAGGGACGAAAACTTTTCGGCACACTCAATATCGCTGTCGCAGTAGGCGGTGTTTTCATCTGTTGCGTTCATAAGGTCGCCGAAACGTATTGCAGGACGCTTGCCTGTTGTTTTGTAGATCAGCTGGGATTCGTTCATTGTGCCGATGGTATCGTGCTGTGCAAGGATAATATTTTTGCCGTAAACGCTGCACATATAGTTATAAAGTGCTTTGGCGTTTTCGTCGGCATTTTTGTCTGAAAGCTCCGGCTTATCAAGGGCGAAAGACAGCTTAGAGATGTCCTCGCTTGCGGTAACGGTGCAGTAATCTATGTCCGCAGAGGGGTCGGGTATCTCGATGCTTATGGTATGTCTGCCTTTTTCAAGGTAGATGTTTTTCACACCTATTATCTCAAAGTGTCCGTTGCCTGTGAAGGTAAAGCTGCTCAGACGCTTTCCGTCGGCGGTAATGGCATTTTTATTTTTGCTGTCGCAAGCCCCTGCCACGCTCACATTATAATACTGATCCTGGGGCAGGTCAAATTCAACAAGCCATTGCCCCTGGGCGGATATTCCCGTAACATAGCCCTCGCCGCTGAATCCTTCACGCTGGCTTGCTTTTTTAGCATCTCCGGTAAGCTTTCCGCTTTCTGCCTCGATAGTCTGTGTAAAGGGTGTATAACTAAGCTGGCTGCCGGTTATTTCCGCCTGCTGCAAACGGGGCGGCGCAGGCTCCGGGGCGGCGGTGGTGACGGTGGTGGTCTGGGTCTGTGAGGATCCGTCGGTATATAAAGACGAGGGGATATCCTCGCTTTGTATTTCGCTGCCGCAGGCTGTCAGACAAGCGGCTGCAAAAGCCGTAAACAGGCAAAGTAATTTTTTGATATGCAACTGGTTTACATTCCTTTCAAGAAAACTGCAAAGGTCAGTATAACATATTTTTCACCGGCTTGCAAGTGCAGGCGGTCAAAAATGACAAAAAACGCACACAGTATATGCTAATATATGCTTGCAGATCGAAAATATGAAAGGACTGGTGAAAATGGGAGTGGAGCTGATAAGCCGTGGAAAGGTGCTTTGTGCAAAACTCAGCGGAGATATCGACCATCACGGAGCAAAAGAGCTCCGCAGAGATATCGACATTGCCATAGAGGAAAATTGTCCTTCGGAGCTTATCCTTGATTTTTCCGCTGTAACATTTATGGACAGCTCAGGGATAGGTCTTGTAATGGGCAGATACAAGCTGATGAATGAACGGGGAGGAACGGTGACGGTGGCAAAAACACCTGCATACATCGGCAAGGTGATGCGGGTGTCCGGAGTGGGAAAGCTTGCAAGGATAGTTAACGATTACACCCTTCCCCGGGAGGATGAACAGGAGGTGATGAAAATTGAAACGACCAATCAATGATATGAAAGTCGTTTTTCCCAGTTTGTCTGAAAATGAGCGCTTTGCTCGAATTGCAGTCAGCGGTATCGTTTCTCTTGCTGACCCGAAGATCGATGAGCTTGCAGACATCAAGACCGCAGTCAGCGAGGCGGTCACCAACAGCATCGTCCACGGATACCCCGAAACGGTGGGAAAAATAGAGCTTACCGTGCGTTTATACGAAGACAGCACGGTGTACATAAAAGTCAGCGACAAGGGCTGCGGGATAGAGGATGTGCAAAAGGCGATGCAGCCTCTTTTCACCACCCGTCCCGATGAGGACAGGGCAGGACTGGGTTTTGCGGTTATGGAAAGCTTTATGGACAAAATAAAGGTAACCAGCAAGGTGGGCAAGGGAACGACGGTCGTTATGCATAAAAGGATAACCCCGAGGGAGAGGAAATGAGCCGTCCGCTGGCAGAGGAGAACCTGGGTCTGGTGCATCTTTGTGCAGGCAGGTTCAAAAACCGTGGGATAGAGTACGACGAGCTGTTCTCAGCGGGCTGTGTGGGGCTTTTAAAGGCGGCAAAGGCTTTTGACCCTCAAAGGGGAGTGCTTTTTTCCACCTATGCGGTGCCTGTTATTCTGGGTGAGATAAAAAGGCTTTTCCGTGACGGTGGAACGGTAAAGGTCTCACGCAGCACCAAGGAGCTTTCGCTGAAGCTGACACGCTCGGCACAGCAGTACACCTTGAAAAACGGCTGCGAGCCAACCATTTCCCAGCTTGCTCAGATCTGTGAGGAAAGTGAGGAGCGGGTGGTAGAGGCGCTCAACGCATCAGCGGCACCTTTGAGTCTTACAGCGGAAAATGAAGACGGTACAAGACAAACGGACATACCTGTTGATACCCCTGAGGAGCGTATTGTTGAAAGACTGGCGTTAAAGCAGGCTTTATCGGGGCTTGAAAAAAAGGACAGGCAGCTTATATATCTTCGCTACTTCAAAGACCTTACCCAGACCCGGACTGCCCGGATACTGGGCATGACCCAGGTACAGGTGTCAAGGCGGGAGAAAAAGCTCCTTTGTGCCATAAGAGAACAAATGGATATGAAATAAAAAAAGGAGTTAACGCATAGTCTGCGATAACTCCTTTATAAGCTTACTGTTTATCCTGCCGGTCGTTTTGTCCGGGGGATATATTGTTATAGGTCTGCTGTGGATATGGATTATTGTAGCCGGTATAATTGTAATTATTATACTGCTGCTGAGGCTGGTAGACGTTCTGATAGGGATATTGGTACTGCTGGCGGAAGTAGGGGTAGTTCTGATTCTGATATGCCGGCCGGTAGTATTGGTTCGGAGCGGTGTAGCCATTTGTCTGGGTATAGCCGTTTGGTGTATAGTAGTAGTTCTGCTGCTGGTACGGCTGTGTGTACTGCGTCTGGTATTGCTGCGCCTGATATTGCTGAGCCTGATACTGCTGCTGGGGGTACATGGTCTGCTGTGGATAATATCCGTAGAATCCGTAATTTGGCACAGGTACTCTGCCCACAAAGGTAGATTGTTTTGAGCATTTGCGAACATTGATTATTGCCAGCACCGTTGTCACCACAACAAAGCCCAGGAATATGGCTATTGCCCCTTCAAATGCGTTTAAAAGCGAAATGCTGAAATCATATGTGCCGTGGATAAGCATGGGGACGAAAAAGGAAAGCAGCATATTCTTTGTCTGTCCGCTTTTATCTCCCACATACTGACAATATTTTGCTTTGCCAAAGAACAATCCCATAAACACCGCATCTATGGTATGTCCGGGGACGGACAGCAAAGCACGCATCAGCGCTACCTGATATGTACCGATCTTGAGGACATACATTATGTTTTCAAGTGTTGCAAAGCCAAGGGATATTATTACAGCGTAAACGATCGCATCGAAAGTATAGTCAAAGTTTTTATTGTTCCATGTGACGGTTCGCAGCACCAGGAACTTAAAGCCCTCTTCCCACAGTGCGACGACTAAGAAATACTGGACAAAGTTTTCGCCCACGGAAAGTTTGTCTTTGAACCCAAGGATCTCTATAAACAGGCTCTCTCCGATGGCTGCGCCCACAACGGTCAGCACACCTAAAAAGAAAAGCCCGATAAGCAGTCCGATAGGTTCCTTTTCCACCTTATCCTTGTAATAGATATAAGAAAAAAGGACTATGGTGGGCACTATGGCAAGAAAAATCAAAATAGCGTTGCTGGGCATATTTATCTTCCCCCCTGATAATTATGTCTTACACAAGCAGATTATAACATATTTTTTTCTGTTTTGCAACAGTCAGGAAACTATTTTTCCGGATATTCAAAAAGATAGCCTGCAATAAACCGTCTGTCCTGTAAAAGACAGGCTGCGCTGTCATACTCCCGTGGGGCTGTGTCATCGTTGTACCGGTTATATACGGTGAGCTTTGCGGACTTATCTTTTTTGAAGGCAACTGTATGCAGCCCTGAGCCGAAACGGTTGAATCTATGTTTTGAATAGGTATTTACCCAGAAGGAAACTATACCCAGCTCGCTGCTGTCTGATCGTCTGATAAAATCGTCTTTGTGTTTACAGTATTTGTATGCTATTTTATGTGCATCAAAATATCTTCCTATTTTTTTCGGCGAACTGCCAAAACAGGTGGAGAAAAAAAGAGCGGACATACGGTTGAGTTCAAATTCACTTATAATATAGGGCAAAGGTACGGGCTTTGAAAGAAGCTGCATTATATTATACACAGCGATTATCTCACAGCCGCAGTGGTTCATATGATTCCTTCCGTAGCGCATCAAGCGCACAGGTTCGGTATTCTGCCCATTGACAAGAGAGGTGTTTGTGCCCTCAAGAACAGAGTGATTGTGCAGATTGTTGGCACTGACGCTCTTTTTTGATGTATTGTAAAGATCCTTCCATATTCTCCTCAACATTTTCACCGCCTTTTTTAGATTATAGCACGGCTGCGAATAATTGTAAAGATGTAAAAATACGCTTGCAATATGAACGGATATGTGATATAATATGAATGGGCATAATAAAAAATTATAAAGGAGTGTAAATTGTTATGAGTATTTTTGACAACCTGAAAAACAAGGCAGCCAGCGGTATCGCAGGTGCAGTTTCCAATATCGGTAAGGAAACGGGACCTAAAACCATAACTTTTGCCGCACTTCCCGAAAGTGTTGAGCAGATGAAAGCTCTTCCCCAGGGACAGCTCAAGTCGGTGTATGATACTGCGGCATTAACAGTATGTGCGTTGTGTGCATATGCTGCTGCACCTGAGGTGGGCATTGAGATGCTCAACTTCCTTAAAGGGCCTCAGCCGCTTTCAACTTATGAAAAGCAGTTTTTGAAAGAGCGCATAAGCGGAAAGGAATATATCCCGTTTTCGTTTTTCCAGGGTGCAACGCCCGATAACGATTACACACCGTCCCAGCCTTATACGATCACCATAGAAACAAATCCATACACTTATCAGAACGAAGGCTATGCAACAATGCACATCAGATCCGGCGGAGCAGACAGCCTGCGCCAGGTCCAGCTCAGACAGCAGGGCTCCACAGGTCAGTGGTTCCTCTGGGAGAACTTCCTGCTTTCAGACATTCGTCAGCCAAAGTCACAAAATCCTTGGGCATAAAACATATTATCATACAGACCGCTGAGATGATTGGCGGTCTTGTTTTTTTGCTTTGCCTCTTGATTTTTATACAAATTTAGTGTATATTATATATAGTTATAGTTTTTACGAGGTGCAAAATGATTAAAAAGATATTCAGGCAAATGCTGCTTACACAGATATTGTCGTCTATGACGGTAATGCTTTGTATGCTTATAGACAGCATTATGATAGGGCGATTTCTGGGCGTTGAGTCTATGACTGCTTATGGACTTGCAACGCCTGTGCTGCTTGTATTTGCGGCCATAGGAAGTATGCTTTCCGCCGGAGTTCAGGTCATGAGCGGAAAGACCATGGGAAGCGGCGACAAAGAAGGAACAGACGCTTGCTTTACGATCTCTGTTATACTGGTTGCGGCAGTTTCTGCGGTGGGACTTATAGCTGTACTTGGTTTCACCGACCCCATATGTCAGCTTCTCGGTGCTGCAAAGAACGGAACGGACAGCGAGGTATACAACCTTACAAAGGATTACCTCAGAGGTTTTATAATCGGTGCGCCCGCATTTCTTTCGGCTCAGGTAATGGTGCCTTATATGCAGATCTCCGGAAGCAGGATACGTCTTGTTGTGGCGGTGGCTGCAATGACCGTGGGAGATATCGTATTTGACGCTCTGAATGTATTTGTATTCAAAAAGGGCACATTCGGTATGGGTCTTGCATCAAGCCTGAGTTATTATATTGCATTTGTTATAGGCATTGCTTATTTTTTCAAAAAAAGCTGTATTTTCAAGTTCAGGATAAAGCTTTTAAAGGCAAAACTTTGTGCAAGGTTATTAAAAGACGGTGTGCCTACCCTTATAAATCAGGTAAGTTTGGTGCTGCTCACATTTGTGCTTAACAGACTTCTTCTGAGTATTGAGGGAGCGCTTGCGGTTGCAGCGTATTCGGTAATAACCACAGCCGGGAACATTTGTTATGCATTCAGCTCCGGTATCGCCTCGGTGGCACTTATGCTTTCCTCTATATTCTACAGCGACGAGGACACCACTTCTTTGCACACACTGGTGAAGATCATGATAAGATACGCTGTTATGATCTGCGCTGTGGTGACGGTTATATCACTTATTGCGGCAACGCCTATGGTCACCTTGTTCCTTACGGACACCAGAGCTAAGGGCATGGCTGTGGTCGGGTTCAGACTTTTTGTTCTTTCCCTTGTTCCCTGTGCGATAAACACATCGCTGAAGAATTATTACCAGGGTATTGACAACGTGCATCTGACAAGGTCGATATCTATACTTCAGAATTTTGTTCTCCCTGCGCTGAGCTCGTATCTTCTCAGTCTGGCTTTCGGTATAAAAGGCGTATGGCTGGGATTTTTGTGCGGTGAAACTCTGACGCTTCTGTTTATCGGAATCGTGGTATTCATCAAGAAGGGCAAGGGCATAAACGTAAGGAATTTTGCACTTCTGCCCGATAATTACGGTGTAAAAGAAGAGGACTGCTTTGAGATGTCGGTAAAGACATCCTCGGAGGTAGTGGTTGCGTCGGAAAAGGCTTTTGATTTTTGCAGGGAGCATGGCAGGACTTCAAAGTTCTGCTCCATGATAGCTCTTTGTATCGAAGAAATGGCAAACAATATTGTGGCATACGGATTTGACGAACAGGACACCACCCACAGCATCGACATCAGGGTCATGCTCAAGAGTGATGAATCGGTAATACGCATAAGGGACAACTGCAAGAACTTTGACCCTGTGGATTACCTTGAGCTTCACAAGGACGACGATAGGCTTGCCCACATCGGTATCAGAATGATAATGTCCATGGTCAAGGACGCAAACTACGTCAACTCTCTTGGGCTTAACAACCTTACACTAAGGATCTGATCTTAATAAAAACAAACGGAGGGAACGCTCGTTTATTTATGAGCGCCCTCCGTTTTTTTATTCCGAAACAAGCTCTCTTGTTTCGACCTTTTTTATCTTTCTTGATGCCACAAGTGAGAATATGAAGAATCCGGATATGAGAATTGCCATCGGTATCACTATGTCAAGCACGCCAATGTCCAGTTCAAGGTAGCAAAGCCCTATCACTCTCAGCAGCGTTTCCATCATCTTTTGTGTGAACAGCGCCGAAAGGGCAAAGCCTATCAGCGAGCCAAGGAAAGCTACAAAGGAAAATCTCAGCGCAAAGGACAGCCTCAGTCTTGCCGAGGTAAAGCCGATCGCCTTGTATATGCCTATATCACGGCGTTCGAGCACGAAAGCCTTTGTGCACAATAGTACCACAGCGACAAGCATAAACACACCTGAGAAGCCGTAAATAATAGTTTTGAGCAGGTTTATCTCGCTTTCGTACATCTCCTCGCCTTCGTTTTCAATGTCCCAATAGCTGCATGAGCCTTTCTTTTCGCCCTTGTCATTGACCAGGGCTTTGTCGATCTCGTCAGCTATCTGCTTTGCTTTTGATTCGTCCTTGATGACAAATCCCTCATAGTTTATCTTTAACGATGGGTTCAGCGTTTCAAATGCCTCATACGGTATGGCAAACACCATACCTGCATCGTTCATCGACTGATAAATGCCCGTTACCATACATTCAAGCTCGCCGCCGCTGCTCGTAACGTTTACCTTGTCGCCGATCTTCCAGCCGAACTCGTCACTGATAAGCTGTGTGATAAGTATCTCGTTTTTCTGTCTCGGCTTTCTGCCCTTGAAAAGACCGCCGATGTCCTGCGGATACTTGTATGCACGGCAGAAAAGCTTGTATCCGTTGATAGCGCAGTAGCTGCCGTTGACCGCATATCTCTTCTCTATCGTTGTGTACTTTTCGATTATCTCTTCTGCTCGCTTTTCAGCCTCTTCGATCGTCAGCAGATCCTCACCTGCGTTGTTGATGTTCATATCTATCTGCGTTACTTCCATGCCCATCATCTCCAGAGAGTTGCTTGAGGTCACAAGCCCCGCAATAAGATTTATGGAAACCATAAAGTACATAAGCAGAGCCGAGATTATCAGCATACTGATGTAGCGCCTTTTTGCAGAGGTGAACTGTCTTATGCCAAGCGTCAGCGAAAGCAGCTTCTTGCTCAGTCCCATTTTAAGTCTGCTGTCAAAGTACACATCGCCCTTTTGCCCTGTGATAGCCTGTACAGGCGAGATCCTGGTGACCTTGTGGGTCTTTATCGCCATGACCAGCAGGGATATTCCGATGAGTGCGCTTATCACAAGCACAGCCTTTAAAAAACTGATCCTGATGTTCACGGGAGTGACAACTACATTTGCGAACTCGCTTGCGATAAGTCCCGAAAGGAAGAATGAACCTGCAATACCGAGTATAATGCCTATCACCATAGCAAGTATATACTGTATCTGCATTATAAGCCTTATCTTGCGTGTGGTAAAGCCCTGTGATTTGAGTATGCCCAGCTTTTTGCGGTCTATCTCTATCTCGCTTGAAATGCTGTGCCCCATAATGACAAGTGCCACCACGAACAGTACTGCGATAAACGTCAGCACTATCTTTGAAAGCACATTAGGTGCCAGCGAAGAGTAGTTGACCGACTGAGCCCTTGTAAGTGTTCCGCTTGACAGATCACCCAGCCTGGTCGCCAGGTTCACATCTCTTTGGAACTGTGCGTCGCTGCCCTCATAGCTTGGTGATTTGTAGGTATTAAAGACCTTGACCTCTATACCTTTTTGCACAGCCTTATCGTTTTTGTATTTCTCATCGGCTTTTGTTTCGGCAGAGATCTTCGTCAGCTCGTCAAAATCCTCATCTGATATGAAAACCTGCTTCCAGCCTATCTGTGAAGAGCCGTTTTGCGGCTCCTGAACAAAGCCCTTTATCTTAAATTCATATTTGGTGTAATAAAAGCAGGTCTCAAGCGTGTCGCCCACCTTGCATCTGAGCTTTTCCCTGCACCCAAGAGGCAGATATACCTCGCCCTTTTCAAGCGCAGGTATGCTGTCCTCAAAGCCCGAAACATCCGAGTTTATCAGCCTTATGCCGTCGTGCAGCTTCATATAAAAGTAGCTGTTGCCGTCATTTGAATTGCCGACTCTGTTTGATACACCGTCATTGTACCAGTTGTCAAGCGCATCGTATACCTCAAGCTTTTTTACTATGTCAAGACTGCGAACTTTGTCCTCAAGCTCGGGCGTGTAGTAGTTATTGTATACAAAGCAGACCTCTGTCGGATCCCCCCGATCGCTGAACGAGCGTTCAAGCGCCCTGTCCATACTGTCAATGAAATTGAATATGGAAAGAGAAGATGAAACGATTATTGCCGTAAGGAGTATAACAGCGATAAATGCTCCCTTACGCCTTTTTATATTGGCTTTTACAAGTGTGAATACCTCCATGTCCTCACCTCACCATTCAAGGGAAGTGAGCCATGCGTTTATCTGGGTCTCACGGCTTTTTATCTCTTGGGGAACGTAAGGCGGCATATTAAGATCACCAAGGATCTTCCCATCGCTGAGATAAAGTATCCTGTCCGCTCTTGCCGCCGCACGCAGGTCGTGGGTCACCATAAGTATGCTTTGCCCTTCCTTGTTCAGTTCGGTCAGCAGATCCAGAACATCCTGAGAGTTCTTTCTGTTCAAAGCGCCTGTGGGCTCGTCTGCAAATATCAGCTTTGGCTTGTTTACCACCGCTCTTGCAATGGCGCACCTTTGCTGTTCACCGCCGGACACCTGCGACGGAAGATGGGACTTTATGTGAGAAATGTTCATCTTTTCAAGCAGCTCGCTGACTCTCTCGTCGGTCTGCTTTGCCGAAACGGTTTTGTTCAGATATCCTGCAACGGCAACATTTTCAAAAATAGTAAGATTGCTGACAAGGTGCATCTGCTGAAATACAAAACCGAAGTCACTGTGGCGCAGCTCTGCAAGCTTTTTCTCATTCAGCCCGGTAATGTCTGTATCACCGTACATAACGCTGCCGCTGGTGGCACAGTCCATTCCGCTGAGGGCATAAAGCAAAGTCGATTTACCGGAGCCCGAGGCTCCCATTATAACTGTGAAATCCCCTTCATAAAGCTGCATATCAACGTTTGAGATTATATGCAGCTGTCCGCCGTTGTGGGCAAAGCTTTTACAAAGGTCTTTTGTTTTAAGTATCACATTTTTCATTGTATTTTCTCCCCCTGCATCTTCCCGTGGGTTTTGCTTTAACTAAAAGATACAGCAAAATTTATTAAGAAATCCTTAAGATGTGGAAGAAGGCGATATTTCTTTCAGCGTTACCGTGACCTCCAGCCCGTGAGATGTATTTCTCAGCGACAGCCCGGCATTCATTTTGCGGCAAAGGTAGCTGCATATGTACAGACCCAGTCCGCTTCCCGGCTCGCCTTTGGAGTTATGCCCACGGTAAAACTTATCGGTGACAAAAGCCATATCCTCGTCGGGGATACCGCTGCCGTAGTCGGTGAATATTATTGCAAGGGTGCTGTCTTCACGCCGGGTGGTGATGTCGATATGGGTCTTTGCATATTTGCGTGCGTTTGTAATTATATTTTCCACTATCTGTTTGAGCCGGTCAGGGTCAGAGCGGGTCATAAATTCATAACCGGGCTTTTCAAAGCGTATCTCGCTGCCGTTGGGGTCAAGCTCGTCAACTGTCTCGGAAAGCAGGGAGCATATCTCTGTTTCCATATCTTTTATATCAAGCTTTTCAAGGTCGGAAAGGGAATGGATGAAAAGATCGTTGGTAAGCTTTGAAACCTCGTCGCATTTACGCATTATTACCTCAAGGTACTTGCGCCGCTTTTCGGGGGAGATGTCAAGATACGCCTCAAGTCCCTCGCAGTATGCCCTTATGGAGGCAACGGGGGTCTTTATATCGTGGGAGAGGGTGGCGATAACGGTCTTATTGTTTTCTATCGCCTGCTTCTCGCCTGCTCTTGCTGCGGCTATCTCACGGCGCATACTGTCAAAAGCCCATGTGAATTTGCCAAAATAGTTTTTACGTTCATAGTCAAGGGGTATGTCAAAGTTGCCCGCTGCAAGCTGCGAGGCGTATTTTTCAAGCTTGGAAAAGGGGCGCAGAATGGCAAAATAGGTATAGGCAGCATTCATAAAGATAAAGCCTGCGGCGATAAGGCAGATCCATGCGATGCTGTAATTCGTGCTTGTTTCAACATCCAGGTTGCGAAGCTGGGAGTCAAGCTCATCAAGCCTCTGCAAAGCAGTCTGAGTGTTGCCGCTGCCTATGAGCGTTTTTATTTCGTTTACGGCTACAAGATCGTCACCACGGTTTGATCCCAGGTTTGCCGTTGAATTAGTGATATAGAACAAAGCTCCTGCAAGTCCGATAAGAATGGAAAACACAAGCGCTTGTATAAATAGTTTACTTTTCATCCTTTGCCTCCAGAATATATCCTACACCCCATACAGTCTTTATATAGACCGGTGATGCAGGGTCTTGTTCAAGCTTTTCACGCAGCCAGCGTATATGCACCGTAAGGGTAGATGGCTCAACTGTTGAAAAGGCACCCCAGACTTCATTTATCAGCTTGTTCTTGGAGATCGCTTCGTTTTTATGCTCGCACAGATAAGCCAGAAGGTCAAATTCACGCAGGGAGAGGTTTACCGTTTTGCCCTTGCGGGTAACGGTGCGGGAGGTGATATTTACGCTGACCTCCCCGAAGGTAACTATCCTTTCCTTATCCGTGCTGCCGTAGGAGCGCCGCAGGAGCGCATTGATACGGGACAGAAGCTCTTTCATTGAATAGGGCTTTGGAAGATAGTCGTCACCGCCTATATCAAAGCCGGTTATCCTGTCTGTTTCGCTCGTTCTTGCGCTTGCAAAAATAACCGGTACATTGGACACCTCACGAAGCTGTTTGCAAACCTCAAAGCCTGAGTTGTCGGGCAGGTTGATATCAAGAAGGATAAGGTCAAAGCTGGTTCGGGACAGGGCATCAAAGCCCTCTGAACTGCTCAGGGCACAGCTCACCTCAAAGCCCTTGCTTTCCAGCATATCGGTGATTATCATGGAAAGGTCGGGATCGTCGTCGATAATAAGTATTTTTCTGTTTTGCAAAGTGCTCACCCCACTATGATTTCTTATAACATAGTACCACAAAATACCTTCAAAATCAACAGCAAAAGACCTGCACCGAAAAAAGTGCAGGTCTGTATCATAATATGGATATGCGGCGGTCATTCGCAGATAGCCGGTCCGACGGATAAGCTCATGGCTTTTGTGTAGCAGTCTATTGTCTTGGCTGCATACTCGTCCTCAACGGTCTTGTCGACATCACCCTTTGAATAAAGCATGACTGCTTTTCCGTTTACAACGGCATAAAGGGTATTTTGTCCGTAGTCGCACATTTTTGATTCCGTTTTCACCTTGGCATCGGGGGATATCTTTGCGGCATATGCCATGCCCAATCTTACGGCAGAGACATCTGCCAAAACCTCGTTTGGTATTGCGCCTTGGGAATAAATGAGCTCAAGTATACTGTCTTCAAATTTCCCGTTGGTGCTTGAATCGTATGTCTTTGAAAAGTTAAAGTGGTAGACGTTGCCTGCGGTATCTACGCAGGTGCCGGATATATTCTGTCCCCAGGCAAAGTTCGATCTTATGGATAGATAGGCTATGGGCTGCTGTGGGATTACGGCTTTGGGGTCGGAGGGTGCGGGCTGTGTTTTCGTGACAGTTTCTGTTCTGACAAGGTTGCTGTCGGTTTTTACGCCGTCCTGGGCGAGGGCCTTGATGATCTCGTCTGTCTCCGGGTCCTTACTGAAATAAAGAGTTGAGTGGGGAGCGGTGAAAATATAAATCGAGTCGCCGCCCTCCTCCATTGGATTATGTATGAGTATTCCTTCGCTGAGGGTATACTTTGCACCGCCGGCATCCTCCATGGTCAGGAAGGGGTTGGCTCCGCCTGTGACCTGCTGTTCCCTTTTGAGGGTGAGTTCGCCCTGCTTCAGCACGCTGCATATGGATTCAAAAAGCTCGTGCTTGAAGTCTTCGTTGGTGATCTGTCCTTCGTAGTATTTTTTTATCCCTTTGCTGCGGTCATATTCTTCTGCCGTGGAATAATAGGTATAGTTGGAATACTGTGTTTTTATAAATTCCTGAGCTTCGGTGGTGGCAGGGGTAAGGATATCCTTGCCGGGGATCAGCGAGCTGTCGGGGTCTTTGTGGCTGTTCACCTTCTGGGAAGCCACGGGGATATTTGATCCGGTGCTGTTATTTGAGCTGTCGGTGCAGCCTGCCATTGAAAGCACAAGGGCTGCTGAAAGTATAAAAGCTGTTAATTTTTTCATGTTTTTATTCTCCTTTCGGTGTGCGTCTGACATATATACGGTTGAACACAGCCGTTTTTATTGGTTTATATTCCACAAACTTAAACGCTCCTGTTCGTGAATTGTCAACAAATACAGCTCGGATCATCCTTGTGCAAACCAAGTCCCAATAGCGGCAGGCTGGGTGTAAGAGATATGTATATCAAGATATGTATATCAATTTTAAAACTGTTGACTTTTTGGAAGTTTTGTGATATAATTACTAAAACTATGACTACTCTTTTTGTTCGGAGAAAAGTATGGATAAAAAAGATCTGAGCGAACTTAACAGGCAGGAGCTTGTGGATCTTGTCTACGACCTTATGAACGAGGAACAGGACGGCGAGAACAGCGAAAAGCTGTCTGTTGACAAGCAAAAGGTCGAGCAGGAAAAGGACAAGCTTGCTAAGAGGAAAAGGTTTCTTCGTATGCTTCGCAACACCCTTGCGGTGCTTATTGTGGTGGCGGCGATAGCGGTGCTTATATCCACATTGTTCATGCCTGTTATACAGGTATCGGGTGACAGCATGGAGCCGGGGCTGAAAGACGGGGATATTCTTTTACTGATAAAGACAAAAAAATTTGACAGAGGCGATATATGCTGTATCTCCTGGCACAACAAAATGCTGCTGAAGCGAGTTGTGGGTCTGCCGGGGGACAGGGTGGATATAGATAAGGACGGCAATGTTTCGGTGAACGGAAAAGTGTTGGACGAGCCGTATGCCACGGACAAAAGTCTGGGGGAGTGCGATGTACAGTTCCCGCTGACGGTACCGGAAAACAGCCTGTTTGTCCTTGGTGACAAGCGTGCTACCTCCATAGACAGCAGAAGCTCGGCTATCGGCTGCGTGGATAAGCAGCAGGTGGTGGGGCGTGTATTGTTCACCATATGGTCGTAGCAGTAAAACCATAATTATAAGATATTAAAGCAAAGGAGGGAAAGCGATTGAGAATAGATGTTGAAAAGTACATAGGCAATGTTCGTTCGGGCAGAAAGCTGCGGCATCGTGTGACCGCTTTCCTGACGGCGATGTCCATGGCGGTCTCCATGGCTGTTTTCTGGCAGCTGAGAGGTGTGGGAACGGCTATGGAGGATACACAGGTCTGCGCTCAGCAGGAGCATTCCCATACCGATAAGTGCTGCGAGAGGGTGCTTGTGTGCGGACAGGATACGGACGGCGGACACGAGCATAGGGACGAGTGCTATGAAAGCCGCCTGATATGCGGACTTGAGGAGCACACACATTCGGAGGGATGTAAGCCTGACGAGGGTGCAGATGTTGAGAACGAGAAGATATGGGAGGCAACGCTTCCAAAGGAGCTTGCGGGAGACGTAAGAGAAAATGTGGCTCTTGTTGCAGCTTCACAGCTGGGTTACAGCGAAAGTCAGAGGAATTTCCACTTCTCGGATGACGCAAAGACAAAAAATGCTTACAGCCGCTACGGTCAATGGTACGGCAGTCCATACAGCAGGTGGAACAGTCTGTTCACATACTTCTGTATGTACTATGCAGGGGTCGACAAGCAATGTGTACCTTACGGTTCGGGAATTGCGGCTTGGACAGCGGAGCTTGAAAAGAAGGAACTGCTGAACAGCCTCGGGGATTCAAAACCGCAGAGGGGCGATATACTGTTTATCGACACGGACCTTGACGAAAAGGTGGACAGGAGCGCAGTTGTCTGTGAGGTGACCGAAAAAGACGGCAAGGCCACGGCGGAGACCATAGAGGGCGACGTTGAGGGCAAGGTCGCAAAGGGCAGTTATCAGCTTACGGACAAGCATATCACGGGATTTGTAAGTCTTGAAAATGCGGACGGTTCGTTAAGCTTTGAACAGACCTCAAAGTCGGGAATAAAGGTCAAAGCTAAGGCCGCAAAGGGCGTTTTCCCGAATAAAACCACAATGACCGTAACGGATATAAGCAAGACCGACGCTATCAAAACTGCTCAGCAGGGTATAGGTTCAGCCGAAAAGGTCATAGATGCCGTGGCGGTAGACATTACTTTCAAGGACGCTGAGGGCAGAGAGATAGAGCCGGCGGACAGCAAGAACGTTAAGGTGCAGATAAGCCTGCCGCAGTCAAAGAAGCTTGAAGGCGAGCAGCATAAACTGCTGCATAAGATAGACAGCGGAAAGGTCGAAGCGGTAGAGAACGCTGAGATGACAGAAACCGAAGCAAGCTTCACAGCTGAGTCGTTTTCGATGTATATTATGACCTCGACAGGCAAAACAGAGATCAATACCGCAACGAGAATACAGCTCGGAAAGGCTGATGACCCTGACGTAAACAATTCCGAAACCAACAGATATGTTGTGAATGTAGGAGAGGTCATAGATGTCTATGCCGATGTGGATAATACATCACAAGGGTTCTATGTAAGCAATAACACGATAGGCGGCGATGAAAACGCCAAAATAATCGAAAGATATAATGGAACCTGGAACGAGTTTACTCAAAAGGACAGCGGGTACGAACAATCCGCCCACTATGTAGCAAGAAGAGTCGGCAACTGCGAGATCGTTTGTCCGGGACACGAAACGCTGTACCTGACAGTAAAGCCGTCTTTGATATACCTGAGTACAGTTCAGGGTGAACTTCCCAATAACGGCGAAACATACAACCTGCTGAACGGATATGGAGGACCTCCGTGGTGGCCGTATCACTATTACGTAGGTGATGTTATAACCGTTACAGCTTTCGTTGATCCGTCAAATTCGACTGAGTCATTCAAATTGGACCGCAATGAGAAGGGAGTGCTCACGGAGCTGACTAATGGCGTTGCAGGAGAACGAAATGGGCTCGCTACCGTTTCGGCAACATATCTGGTAAACAAAGCGAGCGGTGAGGACAGACCAAGGATTTATTTCGGAAACAGCAATCAAAGCGATTGGCTTATTGTAGATGCACTGTATCCTTTGTACGTAAAGTCGTCGCTTGGTGATAAGAACATTGATATGGTCAATGAATGGCTCTCGGGAATGGGTCTGCCAAAACAAAACGGGTATATACCAAATAGTGAAAGCTATCCGTATGTAATGCACGCAGGTGATACGATAGAACTGTATGGCTATAACGAAGCAGCAAATGTTGTGTTTACATCATCTGCTATTGAAACGACTGATACTGTTGTAGAACAAGTCGGTGAACAGACAAATACCCAAAGTGGAGGAAAATATAAGACCACAGTAAAATATGAGGCAAAAACTCCAGGCCTTGTCAAAGTGGATTTCGGTGATAAACGCACAGCATATATTCGGGTAATTGATAACGATTCCGAGGCCCGATATACACACGCCGATATCGAAATTTCAGATGGCGGTAAGTATTCACATACCACGGTGGAGTATCAGGGCGGCAAAAAGGTCGCAACCGTAAAAGTGTACGATTCCTACATTACAGCGGTAAACAGATGTATACTTTATGACAAGAACGGAGATGTTATCGTCCCCACACTTGAAAACGGCAGTCCGACGGGAGACGGCAATGATGTTTCATTCGTCCCGGATGACTATTATCAGAACGGTCAACCCGGTCAGCCTCAGTATGAACTTACCTCACAGTATAAAATAGTAAACGGTAAACATAAGGAAAGCGTCAAGCGCTACAAAGGCTCTGATGTCAATACGGCTTTGTTCGATGTTAAGCTGACTTTGAAACCGAGCTATCAGTTCACTATCACTACTGAGGGCGGAGTCGAGACCGTAAGCGAACCTGTACCGTTAACAGGCGATGACGAGATAATAGATAATTCGCTGTTCTATATGAACCATCAGGACGTAGTAGATGCATCGAATAAGTGCCCTAACCATACAGGACTTGACTTTACAATCAGATCATCTATGGCACTTACACAGGTCAAGGCGGTCAAATCGCTGAAGGGCGGAAGCCTTAACGGGAATGATTTTGAGTTTGAAATAGTAGACGGCTCAGGAACCACCGTTGCAACGGCATTTAACGCAGCAAACGGAGAGATCAAATTCGATAATCTGCATTTTGACAAAGCGGGCACATTCAACTATGTACTCAAGGAAGTAATCCCTGAGCAGGTGGACAATATCGAGTACGATCCAAGAAGATACACTCTGAACATTACAGTGCGGGATATAGGAAATGGAGTAATGTCCGCAGAGCTTGATGTTCAAGAAAATAAAAATTACAAATTTGAAAACACCGTAAGAGAGTATACTCTCCCTAACACGGGAGGCGGAGGTGTTGTCCCGTATGTTTCCACAGGAGTCGGGCTGATGACAGCGGCGCTGCTTCTGCTTGTATGGAAAAAACGGAAAGAACCAGTATGATCTGATTTTCGTAATGAAGACGGTTTGAATTTATATATGAAAGGAATCAAAAAGATGAAAAAGACTTTAAGATTATTCACCGCCGTGATCTTTACCGTGTTTATGGTAATGAGCATGAGCATAACAGCATTTGCTGTTGACGAGTTCTCTATAACAGTTAACAGAGCAAATTCTGACAAAGCAGCACATACCTATGAGGCATATCAGATATTCAGCGTAACAAAGATCAGCGGAAACGACAAGGCTGTTTCGGGCGTTGAATGGGGTGACGGCGTAAATGGCACGACACTTCTTGATGCTTTGAAGAATGATACAACTGTTGTAGATACAACAAAAAATACACAGATGAAAACCTTGTTCGCAGGAAAAACTACTGCTGCAGGTGTAGCAATGGTTGTTGACGCAAACAAAGAAAAGGCTGCTTTTGTAAAGCGCTTTGCAGAACTTGTTAACAATAACCTGGGAACAAAGGCTGCTACAGAGACTATGGCAGCAGGTTCTACCAGCGTTAAGCTTGATGTTACTGAAAAAGGTAAAGGCTACTATTTTGTAAAGGATAAGGATAATTCTCAGGATGATACAGCCGGTGCATATACAAGCTATATTCTCCAGGTTCTTGGTCAGGTAACTATCGATGCTAAGGAAGTAGTTCCTACACTTGACAAGAAGATAGTTGACGGCAATAATGAAGTATCTGAAAACACAGCAAGCATTGGCGATACAGTTAAGTTCAGGATCAAGACCGCAGTACCTAATACTTCTGCTTACAATAAGTATTTCTTCATCATAAAGGATAGTCTCTGTAACGGTCTTACCTTTGTTTCAGATTCTGTAAAGGTTTATGCTAATAATGCAGCTCAGGCGCTTACTGCTGACAAGTACACTGTAAAAATAACCGGTATCGGTACAGGAGAAACATTCAATATTGTACTTAAGGATGCAAAGACCTACTCCGGTCAGTCAATCGTTGTAGAGTACGAGGCATTTCTCAACAAAAACGCTGACATAACAATGAATGGAAACCCGAATACCGCAAGCCTTACTTATTCAAACAATCCAAACCATGAATATAAGGGCAATGATGAGCCAAGCACTACACCCGGTGACGATGATGTAATGGGCAAGACACCTGACGTTCAAACAAAGACCTTTACAACAGGTCTTAAGCTTGTGAAGGTTGACGGAGAAGACCATAATAAAAAACTTCAGGGCGCAAAGTTTACTATCTCAGGCAACGGTGTAAAGGCAGTTATGGTCAATGGAAAGATCTATAAAGAGGATGATACAGGAAAATTTTATATGCTCAAGGACGGTACCTTTACAGAAAATGGTGCACTTGCTGCGGACAAGTATGATGATAAGTCTAAAAGGTACGCTTTGATAGACGTGGTTAAAAAGGATACCAAGGACGAAACTATAAACAAGACTGCATATTCCAATGCGGACGGTGTTATCACTTTCGTTGGTCTTGGTGAAGGCACATATACGATCACCGAGGACGAGGCTCCCGAGGGCTACAACAAGGTATCCCCGTTTGAGATCACTATTAAGGCTGAATACAACAAATCTACCAAAGCTTTTGAAGGCTGGACTGTTACTAAGGGTACAACCGAATTGACAGCAGATACAGATCATCTTTACAAGTTTGAGGTAGAGAACAACCAGGGTATCGTTCTTCCCGACACAGGAGGCGTGGGTACTACAATATTCTACGTTGTGGGCGGACTTATGATACTTTGTGCAGGCGCACTTCTGATCACAAAGGTAAGAATGGGCAAGAAGGATAAATAAGACATCAATATCTTAAAGTTTTTTCGTATATCGGGCGGAGAGGTATCTCTCCTCTCCGCCTTATGATATTGCGGCAGGGAGAATCCAATGAGAAAGCATCTTACAACTATAATCATAATAGTTATGTTTATTGTTGGACTGTCCGTGCTGCTGTATCCCGCTGTAAGCAATTATATCAATCAAAAACACGCTTCAAGGGTCATCAGCGAATATAATGACAAGTCCGAAAAAATGCGTAATGACGAGATAGAAAAGATCTTTGCAAAGGCACAGGACTATAACAGACGGCTGGAGAAGGAACCCGGGGGATTTTACAATCCTGCACGGGTCAGCGGTTACAGCGAGACGCTGGATATTTCGGGCACGGGAATAATGGGCTATGTGGATATTGACAGGATCGGTGTGGAGCTGCCTATATACCATACCGTTGACGATTCTGTGCTAAGTATCGGCGCAGGTCATCTTGAAGGCACAAGTCTACCAGTTGGAGGGGAGTCGACGCATTGCGTGCTGTCGGGACACAGAGGACTGCCCAGTGCAAAGCTGTTTACCGATCTGGACGAACTTGAGCAGGGGGACGAGTTTACCATTACTGTGATCAACAAAAAGCTTACATATCGCATAGACCAGATAAAAACCGTGCTTCCTACGGAAACAGACGATCTTCAGATCGTCAAAGGCAAGGACTACTGCACACTTATGACCTGTACCCCTTACGGGATAAATTCCCACAGGCTTATCCTCAGAGGCGTGCGTATCGAGACGGCCGAGGAGAAACCGGGGGTATTTGTAAAAAATGAGGCATTCGTTATCGACCCGCTGGTGGTGACACCGATAGTTGCCATGCCTATGCTTGTAATAGTGCTGGTATTTGTAATTGTCAAAGACCGCAGGGCGAAAAAGAAAAACGATCTCGCAAAGGAGGCGAGCGACAGTGAAGAAACACAATAGAATATTTCTGAGCTTCCTGCTGTTGGTCGCTGTTGTTATTGCTATGCCTGCAAGCGTATTTGCTCAGGACGCAGACACAAAGGAGCTTGATCTGAGCAAAAAAGGCGTGCTTAGCATCGTCCTTGAAAGCGAGGAGGACAAGAGCCCTGTCAGCGATGCTGACGTTACTGTTTACCGTGTGGCAGATGCTAAGGTGCAGGATTCAAAGGTGGTTTACACCTGTGTGGACAAATTTGCAGGCTATGCCAAGACCATTGACGATGTAAAGTCTCAGGAGACTGCAAAGGAATTGTTTCAATATGCCCTTGACCACAGGATCCAGGGCGAGACAAGGTATACGGACAAAGCCGGAAAAACACAGTTTACCGATCTTAACGCAGGGGTTTACCTGGTGTCGGAAACCAAAGGCAACAGTTCGTATGAACGCTTTATGCCGTTTTTGGCTGTTCTGCCCTACGACAACAAGGGAAAATGGGAGTTTAACCTTATTGCCAAGCCAAAGTTCGGTGTGTATGGCGACAGCTCGGAATCAAAGATAGATATTACAGTCACAAAAGTCTGGAACGACGACGGAAAGAACCGTCCCGACAGCATTACAGCAGAGCTTATATGCAACGGACAGGTCAAGGACAGCGTGGAGCTGAACGAGGAAAACGGCTGGACCCACAGCTGGAAGGAGCTTGACAAACATCAGACATGGTCCGTAATGGAAAAGGAAGTCCCCAAGGGCTATACAGTCACATACAACAAAAACGGAAACCGGTACACGATATATAACACCCGTGCCCTTGTGAAAACAGGTCAGCTCAGGTGGCCGGTACCTGTGCTTGCGGTGGGAGGTCTTGTGCTTATCGCAGCAGGGGTTCTGATGCGCTGCAGAGGGAAGAAAAGTGATGAGTAAGCGTTCAAAACGCATCTCAACGGCTCTTATCGTTGCAGGTGTGCTTATGCTGGCGGCTTGCGGAGGGCTCTTATGGTGGAACTACCACCAGAGCAACGAGGCGGAAAAGTCGGCGGAAAAGCTCCAGACACAGCTGGAAAGTGTGGTTGCTCAGCGTGAAAGGGACATATTATCCCAAGGCGACGGGTCCATGCCTGCGATAGAGCGGATAAAGAAGAAAATGCCTGTGGAGTCTGTGGACGGAAATGACTGCATCGGGTATCTCACCGTTGCGTCGGTGGATCTTAAGCTTCCGGTGCTGGATTCATACAGCGAAGAAAAGCTGAATATTGCCCCTTGCCGCTACTATGGTTCACTGGAAACAGATGACCTGGTCATTGCGGCGCATAATTTCTTTAGCGGCTTTGAAAAGCTTAAACAGCTGAAAAATAAAGATATTGTGCAGTTTACAAACATGGACGGCGAGACCTACACATACAGGGTGGAGGACACGGAAATGCTCAAGCCGTCACAGGTCACGGACATGGTACAAAGCAGCTACGAGATGTCGCTGTACACCTGTAATTATACAGGCAGCGAGCGATTTACTGTACGGTGCAGACTGATAGACTAACTGACCTTGCATATATATAACTAACCGGATCACCGGCAATTTATCTTGCCGGTGATTTTTTTGCGCCCTTTTAGGGGCTGTGTTTTTGTTGACTTTGGACGGGAGAAATGGTATAATAGCAACAGGAAAGTGTTTTTGCACTATAACACAGCGGAGGTCGCAGTCATGGGAGCGCTAAAAAGTTTTTTCGATCAGCTTGCAATGGTACTGATGGGCGGATGTGTGGCAAGCGCATGGATGTCATCGTTTATTTTTATAAGGCTGATCGGCATTGGAGAATGTCCGAATATCTCCATGGCTATCGGTGCGGCGGCAGGTATCGGCACGCTGTTTTTACTGCCCACAGATGTAATGTGGCTCTCAATGGTGATCGCAGCGGTCGTAACGCTTGCTGCGGCAATAGTGATAGACAGGCTGTTTTATGTGCAAACAAAGGATCTGCCTAAGGCAGGCAGCATCCCTCAGCAGACCTCAGCACGACCCGCCCCGGAAGATAATGCTGACTGGAAATGCAGCAGCTGTGGAAATACCAATACCCCCGATGCAAAATTCTGCCGCAGCTGCGGAGCGAAAAAGCCCGAAGCTCAGGCGACGGTACCACAGACGGCTGTTCAAACGATCACAGCTGTACCTCAGGCGCAGAACGGGTGGGTGTGTAAAAAATGCGGCAATGAAAATACGCCCGATGCTAAGTTCTGCCGTAAGTGCGGTGAAAAGAATGTATCTGCACAGCCTGTGCAAGTTGCTGTACCAAAAGATAATCCCACCGGCGGTAACGGTTCCGTTTTGTTCATAGCAGCTATTATTACCGCTGTGATCGGTATTATCGTAAATCTCGCAGGAATGCCCGATCTTTTCAAAAGGCGTCAGGATCTTGAAGCCAGCATGAGATTGCATAGAAAAGATATATCATGGTTTGAGATGGATAAGCTGGAGTATGATTTTATCGGCTACACTTTTGTGCTGGTAGGTGCGGCGGTGCTGGCTTATGTTCTTATGATACTTCTTCGCAAGCGGTTTTTGTCGCTGGTTTGCTGCGTCCCTTCAACGGTATTGCTGATAGTATTTACAAGTCAGGCTAACTACAAAAGCCACTATTCAGATTATGTATTGGCAGCTATGGCAGGGCTTTCAGTGCTGGCAATTCTGTATTCTTTCAAAGACCATATCGTCATCTGGATATTGCAGCTTGCAGCATCCGGCGCAGCGGCATATTTTATATATGTGTGGTGTCATAATTGTAAACTCACGGAAGAGATGCTGGTGTGGTGCGGCAACCCTGTCGGGTGCACGATACTTGTGCTGCTGCTCAACATTGCCGTAAAGCGCTCAAAAGCTTTCACAGCAGCGCATACACAGGAAAAAGTTGAAAACACCGAGTCGGTGTAATAATAAACTATGGAGGATAAAACTATGGCAAATAAGTACAGCGGAACACAGACCGAAAAAAATCTTCAGGCTGCTTTCGCAGGTGAATCACAGGCAAGGAACAAGTATACATACTTCGCTTCCAAGGCTAAAAAAGAGGGATATGAGCAGATAGCTGCAATGTTCCTCAAAACCGCCGATAACGAGAAGGAGCACGCAAAAATGTGGTTCAAGGAGCTTGAAGGCATAGGCTCAACAGCCGACAACCTTAAAGCAGCTGCCGACGGGGAGAACTTTGAGTGGACGGATATGTATGAGGACTTTGCAAAAACGGCCGAGGCTGAGGGCTTTGCAGAGCTTGCAGAAAAGTTCAGAGGCGTAGCTGCTATTGAAAAGCATCATGAGGAGAGATACAGAGCGCTGCTGAAAAATGTTGAGGCACAGGAAGTGTTTAAAAAGAGCGAGGTCAAGGTTTGGGAATGCCGCAACTGCGGACATATCGTGGTCGGCACACAGGCACCGGATGTTTGCCCCGTTTGTGCACATCCACAGTCTTACTTTGAGATCAACGCAGAAAACTATTGATAGAAAAAACAAAAAGCCTTCCGGTTCAGTTCGCTGACAGCCGGGAGGCTTAATTTTTATCTTAAATTGTAAAGCTGGTTTATAAGACATATTTTCCCCGTGGATAAGCTCAGCGGCAGGTCGATAAGCCGCTGGTTTTCAGAGCCTCTGAAATTAAGGGAGATGTTTTTCTTTTCCTCAACGAACTCTCCGTCCACAAGCACGTCGATACAGGACAATATCTCGTCGGTAACATCACACCTTGCACGGCTGGGCTTTAAAAGCTCCTCATCAAGAAGATAGCCTGTGTAGCACCAGATGTTTTTCTTTGGGAATCTGCTTTTGACCTCTTTGAGAAACGGAAGCAGCGCACGCTGGTTGTCAGGCTCCATAGGCTCGCCCCCAAGGAGGGTAAGCCCGTCTATGTAGTCAGGGGAAAGCATTTCCAGCAGCCGGTCGATGGTTTCCCGGGTGAAGGGCTTTCCGTAGGAAAAATCCCATGTCTGTGGATTGAAGCATCCCTTGCAGTGGTGGGTACAGCCCGAAACGAACAGGCTCACCCGCACCCCCAAGCCGTTAGCAATGTCATAGTTTTTTATCTCACCGTAGTTCATAGGGTATCTCCTTGTTAAAAATAGCTGCCGCACAAAAGCAGCAGCTATTTGTTTTTTAATAGGTCGTCAATCTCTGATAGCGTTTTTGGGGGCTTTCTCCGCCTTGCAGTACAAGGCTGCTGCCCACCAAACTCCTTCGGGTGCAATTCTTGCAAATAGCGGGTTTATAGGTGCATAACTCTTTCCTGTATCTCCTGGGTACGTCCCTGATTCCAGAACTGAGTGCCGATATATCCGCAAGTACGTCTTGCAACGTTCATTTTGGACTGGTCACGGTTATGGCACTTAGGGCACTCCCACACCAGTTTGCCGTCGTCGTTTACTATTTGTATCTCTCCGTCATAGCCGCACACCTGGCAGTAGTCGCTCTTGGTGTTCAGCTCGGCATACATGATATTATCATAAATAAACCTGATAACTTTGAGCACCGCAGGAATGTTTCCCTGCATATTGGGAACTTCAACGTAGCTTATTGCTCCTCCCGGAGAGAGGTGCTGGAACTGAGCTTCAAATTTCAGCTTAGTAAAAGCATCTATCTTTTCGGTAACGTGAACGTGGTAGCTGTTGGTGATATAGTTTTTGTCCGTTATGCCTTCTATCTTGCCAAAACGCTTTTGCAGGCACTTTGCAAACTTGTATGTGGTGCTTTCAAGGGGAGTGCCATAGATAGAGAAGTCGATGTTCTCCTTTGCCTTCCAGCGTTTGCAGGCATCGTTCATATACTGCATAACTTCAAGTGCAAAGGGCGTAGCCTCCTTGTCGGTGTGGCTCTTGCCTGTCATATATTTAACACACTCGTAAAGCCCTGCATAACCCAGAGAAATAGTTGAGTAACCGCCGTAAAGGAGCTTGTCGATAGTCTCGCCCTTTTTCAGCCTTGCCAGCGCACCATACTGCCAAAGTATGGGGGCAGCATCGGAAAGGGTACCTTTAAGCCTGTTGTGACGCTCCATAAGCGCACGGTAGCAAAGGTCAAGGCGTTCGTCAAAGATCTGCCAGAACTTGCTCATATCCTTGCCGGAGGAGAGGGCAATATCCACCAGATTAAGGGTAACGACACCCTGGTTGAATCTGCCGTAATACTTAGGTTTGCCATTCTCATCAACATAAGGCGTAAGGAAGCTGCGGCAGCCCATGCAGGTGTAACAGTGACCCTCGCCGTTTTTGTCGATCTTCAGTTTGAGCATCATCTTTTCGCTTATATAATCGGGCACCATTCTCTTTGCCGTGCACTTTGCAGCCAGCTCGGTCAGGTAATAGTAAGGCGTGCCCGGGTCGATGTTATCCTCCTCAAGCACATAGATGAGCTTTGGGAAAGCAGGTGTTATCCACACGCCGTCCTCGTTCTTTACACCGAGGATACGCTGTTTGAGCACCTCCTCGATTATCATTGCAAGATCTGCCTTTTCCTGCTCGCTGCGTGCCTCGTTAAGATACATAAATACTGTTACAAAAGGCGCCTGTCCGTTTGTTGTCAGCAGAGTTACCACCTGGTACTGAATTGTCTGAACGCCCCTTGTGATCTCCTCACGCAGGCGCTTTTCGGTGACCTCATCTATTCTTTCCTCGTCAGCCTCGACACCAAGCTCCTTGATCTCTTCAAGCAGCTCGGATCTTATCTTTTCACGGCTTATCTGAACAAACGGTGCAAGGTGAGTAAGGCTTATGCTTTGCCCGCCATACTGGTTTGAAGCCACCTGTGCGATTATCTGTGTTGCGATATTGCAGGCTGTGGAAAAGCTATGAGGCTTTTCTATAAGCGTATCGCTGATAACGGTGCCGTTTTGAAGCATATCTTCAAGATTGACCAGATCGCAGTTGTGCATATGCTGTGCGAAATAGTCGCTGTCGTGGAAATGGATGATGCCTTTTTTGTGGGCATCAACAATGTCGGGAGGGAGCAGGATCCTGTTTGTGATGTCACGGCTGACCTCTCCTGCCATATAGTCACGCTGAACGCTGTTTACGGTAGGGTTTTTGTTGGAATTTTCCTGCTTGACTTCCTCGTTGTTACATTCAATAAGGGAAAGTATCTTGTTGTCGGTGGTGTTTGCCTTTCTGACAAGATACCTTGTGTAACGGTACTTTACATATCGCCTTGCAAGGTCAAATGCACCCTTGGACATTATCTGGTTTTCCACCATATCCTGGATCTCTTCCACGGATACAGCTCTGCCCATTTTGTTGCACTTGTATTCAACATACTCAGCGATATCTTTGATCTGTTCCTTGGTCAGATCGTGCTGATGCTCTGCCTCATTTGCTTTTGAAATGGCATTTACGATCTTCTCAATATTAAAGATTTCCTCGGAACCATTCCTTTTGATTATCTTCATACCTTTTCTCCTTAGCAAAAATTATTTCTCAAAGCAGAGTCAATTTCTCTCTTTTTTCTCCCTTTTACACAACAAAGAAAAAATGTTGTACTCAGGGAGCTGCCACAATATATTGTGCCCTAAATGCAGATACAGTCACATTATATTGTATTTTACACTATCTCTTTATATGTGTGCAAGAAACAGTTTACAATACTTTCACAAAATTGTCTGTTGCATTTGCAACAAAAATATGATAAAATACAATATATAGTGATGTGATTTGTCATAGTGCACAATTTAAAGGGGCCGTTTATATGAAAACGCTATATCCGTTAACCACGCTTAACAAAAAAGAGATCCATGAGTTATTTGAATGTATCAAGCCGGCAGAACATATATTTGCCAAGGGTGAGGAAATAATGCGTCTTGACGAAAAAAACAACATGGCAGGTATGATCGTTTCAGGTAAGGCATACCTGGCGACAACCACCTTCAGCGGAGTGCGGACCATAGCGGATCACTATGATCCGGGGAGCTTTTTCGGCAAGGGTTTTTCTTTCAGCACTGATCTTGACCCTTATATTATCAGAGCTGCCAGCCTGTGCAGGGTATATATAATTGAATACGATAAGCTGATGCACTGCTGTGAAAAGCGGTGTGAAAAGCACGCCAGGCTTATAGACTCGCTGATAATGTCCACTATGCACCGTGCTCAGCTGCACATAGAGGTGCTAAGCAGGCGGACGATAAGGGACAAGCTGCTTACTTTTTTCAGGCAGCTGTCAAAAGAAAAGGATAGCAGGACATTTGAGCTGCCGTTTTCCCTTTCGGATCTGGCAGATTACATTTCGGTTGACCGAAGTGCAATGATGAGGGAACTGAAAAAGCTTAACGATGAAAAGCTTATAGTTTCCCATGCAAGAAAGGTGAGCATACTTAAAGACATTGTCATTTAGGCAAAAAAAAGACCCATGCCATCAGGCATGGGTCTTTAAACTTATATTTTACTTGTTGTTCTGGATCCTTGCAAGGAGCTGGAGCACTTTAAGATACAGGTAGATAACGCCTGTTACCAAGCCGAAGCTTGCAGCCCACTCGTAGCCCTTTGGAAGTCCCTGTTCAACGGTTTTTGCAGCGTTGTCAAAGTCGCAGGTAAGAACAGCCGAGGCAAGCATAACGCCGATTATTCCGAACACGATGCCGATAGGACCGTTGTTTGCCTGGATGATCGCTCTTACAATGCCGGAATTCGGAGCAACGAGAGTCATAACAAAGAAGATCAGACCGCCGAGGATAGAAACCAACAGGGTGGTATAGACTACCTTCCTGAATCTGCTGGTGACTCTGATTATGCCCTTAGAATAAAGGACAGTGAGAACTCCGATTATAAGCAGCGTAAGTCCCAGAGCCTCGTAAACGATACCTTTGTATTCTGCTGCATAGGTGTAGGAAGTCCATGTAACCAGGTATCCCATGCCTACGCAGTATATCGTTCCGAAAAACGCAGTAGTTTTCGGTGCGAATGCGGTAACAAGCGCAGAAACAAGGGTTGCTATGCAGGCGCCTACGAGAATAGGATACTCCTGCGGGTAAAGAAGCTGGCCGTCTGCTGTGCCGGTTTTTCCAAAATAATAATGCAGATAGAAGAAAGCTGCCAGACCAAGCGCAAAGGTGAGCACAAAGTATACAGTCTTTGCAGCGATCCCTCCGAAGGAAGCAGCCTCTGCACCGGGAGCGTAATCAGCTCCGAACTTTGAAAGGTGCTTTACTCTCGGATTAGCAAAAGAATCCATGAAGGACGAGGAGCTTTTGACCTGCTGATTGCCGTAATTGTTGTAATTGTTATAATTGTTGTTGAAACCGTTGTTATAATTGTTGTACCCGTTGTTAAATCCGTTGTTATAACCATTATTATAGCCGTTATAGCCATTGTTATAACCGTTGCCGTTATAGCCGCCGTTATTGAACAGGTTTTGGTTAAAATCTGTGTTTCCGTTGTTATAACCGTTGTTATTATAACCGTTATTTCCGTTGTTTCCGTTTGTAAAATTCATTAACGTTCCTTCCTTTCTTTGTTGATAGCCTAATTATAGCATATTTACGCAAAAAGTCAAGGCGGTTTTTGTAAAATGCCGCTTTGTTATTTTGTTCCACACAAGCAAAGACCCACGACAAGAGCCGTGGATCATCGCTAAAGGAAGTTTAGAAAAATATGAAGAAAAAATATGAAGATATCACTTCAATGATAAAATGATACCTTCATATTGTGATAATACTATGATAATTAAAAGAATATCAGCAGAAATTACGGCTGTCCCATGAAATCGTCCTCAGCCAGACAATCCTCAAGATTGAGCTCATAGAGGTTGTTGTATGTAGGCTGCTGAACCGGCTCGCCTGCAAGCTGATAGTAATGCTCTGAGCCGTACTTGGCGATAAAGTCGGTGGTATGGCAGTTGGTCTTGAGCTCGGTAATAAGTCTTTTGACCTCTGTGCTGCCTGCGCCGCAAGCATATTCATAGAACTTGAAGATATTTTCAAGACCGTCCATTGACTGCTGTGTTACTGTTCTTGCAGCAACGAGCAGCTTATTAAATGCATTCTGAAGAATGAGGATACATTTCTTCTTATTATCGTTGCCCTCGTTTGTACACTTGTCGATGTAAGCGTACAGATTGTGCAGGATCCAGTGCTGGATCTTTTTGTTGGAAGGCGAGATATTTCTTGCACGGATAGCCTTTTCAAGGTTCTTATCTGTGTTCATGATATGCTCGGTGAGCACCTGTCTTGAAGAAAGACCGCTGTTGATCTTGATAACGGTATCCTCCAGCATCGGGTGGATCTGTCTGATCATCTTTTCCATCTGGATACAGCTTCTCATGGTGTATGTAACGCTGTCGATAAGCATGAGCATTACAGCTACTTTCTCCGGACCCTCCGCAACATTGAAGTCATCAATGTTCTGCTGAGTGATCTGTCCTTCAAGAATAGCGTCTACGTCATACTTCTCACGGTAACCGTTGAATATATCATAGAACTTGGAGAAACCGTTATGCACATCGTCCTTCTGGAGATACTGTGCAATAAGGGTATCATCAACAGGAATGCCCAGCTCTTCATAAAGCTGCATCATTTCGGAAAGGTCTTCCCATGCACGTGAGGTAACGATCTCCTTTGCGTCCGGATGTACCAGATAGTAATGATCTGCATGAAGTTTAAGATACGTCATGATGCAGGGATGAACACCGGCATAGTAAGCATATTCCATCCAGATAGGAAGTACAGCTTCGCAGTCGACCCTCTTGAAACGGTCCCATGTCGCCATGTCGAACTCAACAACAGATCTGTTGTACTCAGGCGGGTTACCTGCGGTAACGATTACCCATCCGGGAGGGATCTGGTGCAGACCAAAGATCTTGTACTGGAGGAACTGGAGCATAATAGGTGCCAGTGAAGTAGACACACAGTTGATTTCGTCCAAAAACAGTATACCCTCACGGATACCTGTGTCCTCCATTGTGTTATAAATATTTGCAATGATCTCACTCATGGTATACTCGGAAACCTGTTCATCCTTACCTACATAGTTTCTGGTAACTATGTTAGGCAGACCCATTGCAGACTCTCTTGTCTGGTGAGCCATTGAGTAGGAAATAAGGTTAAGACCGGTCTCCTGAGCGATCTGCTCCATGATAGCGGTTTTACCGATACCGGGGGCACCCAGCAGAAATACAGGACGCTGGTGCTCGATGCTGATCTTATAATCGCCAAACTCGTCTTTTACAAGGTAAGCGGTAATGGCATTCTTGATCTGATCCTTTGCTTCTTTTATGTTCATACTACAACCCCTTTGTCATATGCACACGGCATAAGTTTTAACAAATTTATTATACACAAATAATTATGATATGTCAACATATTTTTTTATCTTTGTATTCTTGCACAATGCAATTTGTACAAATTTGTATACTTAACGCCGCAACAGGCAGGGGATGGCATATTTCAAATAAAAAATAACCCCGTGTGCATAAGATGTGTAGCCAATATGAAAAAAAAGTTCAATAGTTATAATCACATAGCAAATTATCGCAGTTGTCCATAAAGGGAAAGCAAAATTTGTTGAATATATCGTCTTGAAAAAGGGGGGTAAATATGATAGAATTATCCTGTTAAAAGTGGGGTAGTGCCCATTTCAATGAAACGGCTTGATATGCCGCAGGGAGGATGCTTTAGGATTGAAAAACAATGACAAGTTCAATGATGCCCATGACGCTTTTGTGCAAAGCTTGAGGATGAGTGCAAGAAAAAAGCGCAGAAAGATCATCACCATAGTAACTGCCATAGTTGTGGTGATAGTGGGTTATATCGTACTGAGTACATGGATAAAGCATAACAGGGAAATAGATTCGGCAAAATCTTCTATGAAGCAGATCGACATAAACTCTACCTTTAAGGATGCCGAGTTTGTTCCCGGCGGTGACTGGGATCTTGACGGTGTGAAAAACAGCGATGAAAAGGACAGGGGCACCAATGTCCAGAACGAGGATACAGACGGCGACGGAATATCAGACGGTGACGAGAAGGAGCTTGGTACCGATCCTCTGAAGGAGGACACTGACGGTGATGGTATTCTGGACGGATATGAGCTTATTGCGGGGCTTGACCCTTTGAAAAAGATGTCTGACGGAAAGACAGATGACGCAAAAAGGGAAATGACCATTGAGAAAAAGAGCGGAGAGGTCACCCTTACCATGAAGGGCAGTGCCAACAATGCAGAGGTTTCCGTTGAGGAGCTGGGGATAGTTGGTATATCCACGAATACAAGCGTTGTTTCCAGGGTATACAGCGTATATTCCGACAGGTCGATGGATAAGGCTACCCTTACGTTCAAAGTGGACACAGGAATGATAAAGAGCATGGGGCTTGAGCTTTCGGAGCTTTCGGTAATGAAATTTGACCCGGAGAAAAAGACTTATACCAAATTTGATTCCAAGGTAGACGAGAAAAACGGCACAGTATCCACGGAGATCGCAGCAATAGGCACCTTTGTCGTAGGTGTTGAAAAGACCATAAATCTTAAATCCGTCACAAGGGTATGCTTCCTTATAGACAACTCAGGATCAATGTATCCTGCAAGTCTTTGCCCGGGCTCCACGGAAAACGACGTTGATTTCAAGCGTCTTACATTTGCCCAGAGCCTTATAGGTAAGCTTGACGATGGATGTCAAGTAGCCATAAGCAAATATACCGGCACATACACCAAAATGATGGACTTTACATCTGACAAAAAAGCCATGGGAGATACGCTCAGCAAGATCAAGAATCAGAAAGAGGTATTCAACGGCACACATTCACAGACGGCGATCAAAAACTGCATAAATGAGTTCAAGGACGAGGAAGGGATCAAGTATTCCAACATTATCGTTATGCTCACAGACGGTGAATCCGATGAAGAAGGCGGAGCTGCCGTTGAGGAGCTTATCAAGCAGGCAAATCAGAAAAACATAATAATCCTGACTGTTGGTCTGGGACGTGATGTGGACAGAGAGTGGCTGCAAAAGCTGGCTTCGGGCACAAGAGGAAAGTATTATGCCGCATCCGATGCAAACGCTCTTGACGATGTTTACAAAAGAATCGTTACCACCCTTAATTACGATATAGTTACATACAGCGGAAAAGATGAGATCAAGGGATATTCCATATACAACACAGGTTTTGACCCCCAGAAAAACGGCTTTGGATTCAAGAATTTCAAGGTTCTTACCACCACAAGCGTTGACTTCGGTATGGCTGTTATGGCAAGGGACTGGTACACCGGTAAGGTCAAAATGTCCCTGGGAGATATTGATCCAAAGGACGAAAGTGAGCAGAAGGTCAAGGCAGAGGGATATGATCTTAGCGATACATCGTTCGGAAAGAAATACAATGACCGCAAGGAGCTTCACAGCCTTTATGGGGATCTGTTCAGCGGAAAGTATACGGACGTTACCGAGTATCTGGATTATTCATCAAAGGGCAGCAAGCTTGAGGTAGACGAGAGCTATGCCTCAGATGCTGCGGACAAGGGCTGGGCAGTAAAGAACATTGATATCGACGGCTCAAACCTGAAGTGGAGCAGCGTTGATTTCCTCGCTCTTGATATAGCCGGTTCTTATGAGAAGATAAAAAATGGTTACTCCAAGGATGAGGCAGAGTTTGCAAAGGCTCTTTACAGACTCAACGCATTACAGTGGGACGACAGCAAGGACGAATACAAGCTTTCGGAAGAGGGCTTTGAAAAGCTGAAAAAGCAGCTGAGCATGGGCGTTCCGGCTGTTGTGACCATAGACGGTGCACACAGCGTCAATGCTATCGGTCTTATTCAGGATTCACTTTGCCACAGAAAGTTTATTGTTCAGATATACGACAACAACTATCCTGACGAAAAGAAAGAGCTTTACATTGAAAAGAGAATGCTTTGCAAGCTGAAGATATCCGGCTCAAAGGCAACGGTAGAGGGCACCTCGTTTGCTTATTCCGCAAGATACGAGGGCAAGCAGGTGGGAGTATCCTTTACAAATGTTGAGGAGCATTGATAAACAAAAAGCATAAAAATAAAGGGACCCCCAAAGGTCCCTTTTTATTTTGCATTTATTCGTCCTCGTAGGATTTCTGTTTTTTGAACAGTCCGCCTTTTTTCTTGCCGCCTCCAAGGGTCAGGGTAAATATCATGTCGCTCATGAATATTCGCAGGGCAAGGAACATACATATGCACAGCAGAACGAACTGATAGCCCAGCCCTATGAAATATGTTGTGTAGTCACCGAACATAACGTTCTGGTTGGCGATGAATGAATGTGTGAATGGTATTGCCAAAGTAACATATTTGATGACAGGGGAAGCTGACTTGACATCAATAAACATCGTAACGAAGTACGGTACCATTGCCAGCAGCATAATAGGCAGCTGAAGGGTCTGTGCGCTCTTTGCGTCCTTTGCCAGCGCACCCAGAATAATGGAGATGGACAAAACGATAAGTATAGTCATAAACATCTGTGCACCCACAAGAATGTAGTCGCCCACGCTCATGGTCAGACCGAGGTTTTTGAGTATCTCCTCGTAATTCTTGTCGTTTGCCATGCCTCCTGTGATGCCTTCCATCATTTTGTTCATACCAAGCATATAGACCGCAGCCTGAAGAGCAGCTACAATAGCAGCAGAAAGCATCTTTGCCGAGATCACCGAAAGTCTTGATACAGGTGACGAAAGCAGGGTCTCCAGAGTTTTGTCCAGCTTTTCTGTTGAGATAGCGCCCATTATCATCTGTGAAGAATACATTATCAGCAGGAACATGATAATAGGTATCAGCATTGACTGTGACTGCATTATGCTTGAAACTGTGGAGCTTGCCACTTGATCCTGCTTGTCGGAAATAACGGTGTATTCTTCAAGCTTTATAGGATCGTCAAGCTGCTTGATCGTATTTTCATCAAGGTTTTCCTTGGAGTAGATCGTTGTCTTTATACCCTTTTGGAGCGTCTGCAAGGCTATCTGTGAGCCGGTGCTGATGTTTGAGAAGGTAGCGATAGATGTCATTTTCTGAGCGAACTTCACCGTTGCGACCTCTCGCTTTTCAACCTGCTCGGTAAATCCCTTGGGGATAATAACTACGTTTTTGTAATCTGAATCCTTGAGCTCTTTGGTGAAGTCATCGGACTGTATATCCACCTTGTTCACGTTGATATCTTCCATTTTGCTCATAACGTCAAGCATATTCTTGGTGAAAGGTGTATTGTCCTGGTCGCAGATATTTATGGAGTTAGCGTCCTTTTTTACTTCGTCCACAGCCTTGGACATTGCCTTGCCTGCGAATATCAGCACAAATACCATCAAAAACATTGTGGCGATAGTCGTAACGCTGAGCATCTCTTTAAGCTCTTTTCTTAATAGGATCGAGAATTTCATCGTACAGTCACCACCTTTTCAAATACTTCTTCAAGGTTCTTTACGCTGTACTTTTCAACCAGCTCTTTTGCCGTTCCCACTTCCAGCAGATGTCCTTTTGAGATTATGCCGACTCTGTCGGAAACATATTCGATCTCCAGCATATTGTGCGAGGAAAGCAAAAAGCTCATGCCGTCCGCAGCCAGCTTCTTGATCATTCTTCGTATTTCAAGAGCGTTGATTATATCAAGACCGGAGGTAGGCTCGTCAAGTATTGCCAGAGAAGGCTTTGACATTATTGCCCTTGCAAGCAGCAGCTTTCTTTGCATACCTCTTGAATAATTGGAGATCTTGTCATTTAGCCTGTCGCCAAGCTCACATATCTCGCTTCCTCTTTTAACAAATTCCTCAATATCGCTTTTGTTTTTTGCATAAATACTTGCCATGAATCTCAGATATTCAATTCCTTTCATGGTCTTGTATGCTCCTGCCTCGTCCGGCAGGTATGTGATACACTCTCTCACCTTTTCAGGCTCGGTAAGAATGCTGTGCCCGTCCACGATCGCATCACCCTCTGTTGCTTTGAGCAGTGTGGAGATCATTCTGATCGTAGTGGTCTTTCCTGCGCCGTTAGGTCCGATAAGCGCAAATATCTCGCCCTTTTTGACCTGAAAGGTGACGTTTTCCGAGGCGTATACACCTTTTTTATACTGCTTGGAAAGGCCCTTAACGTCTAATACGACTTCCATTTTTTACCCCCTAATATTTTTTGAGCATTTTGTTTTTATTTCAAACAAACCTCTGCAAACAGTATAACATACTAAAACGTTTTCGTCAAGGAGAAAAAGGTTAGTTCACCTATTGCCAAAAAGGGAGAACTGTGGTATAATCGTAAGGAAATAATGTAACGGAGGAAATAAAATGGCTCAGGAAAGTATAAAACAAACATCCAATGACAAGGAAAAGTCCGAAGGAGAAGGAAATGTTCTGGCAGGATTTGTACTTTACAAGGATGCTAACATGGACTGGCAGCGGCTTAAAAAGATACTTAAAGAGGACTGGGACATAGAGTTTGACGATCAGGTCAAGGACAACGCTCTGGTATTCAAATGGGACGACATGGTGGTAGCGTGCTCTCTGATGCCAAACCCTGTGCCAAACGATGAGGCTGTGGGTGCGGCAAAGCGCAATATTCTCTGGAAGGACGGAGCGGACATTGTAAAGACCCATGGTGCACACGTGATGCTTGCGGTCATGAATAAGTTTGATCCGCTGGATCAGCAGGAGCTTTTTGCAAAGGTGGCCTGCAGTTTACTGAAGCTTGACAACGCCATTGGTATATACAAGGATCCCACGGTATATGAAAAAGATTTCTATATCAATTTTGCGATGAGCATAGATAAGGGAGAATACCCCATACCCATATATGTCTATGTGGGTATGTATGTTGAAAACGGCGGTGTATACGCTTTTACATCAGGTATGCGCTTTTTCGGCAAGCAGGAGATGGAGATACTTGGATCAAGCTACGAGCCTGATGAGGTGCTGAGTTTCATGTATACTATCTGTGAGTATGTTATCGTTGAGGATATAGAGCTTAAAGACGGAGAGACAATAGGATTCTCAGAGGATCAGAAGCTGCCTATAAAGCTTAGCAAGGGAGTTTCCGTTCCGGGAGACACACTTAAAATAACGCTTTAACGGCTGTGGTGTGAAGTTTAGGGGGAAGTATGATGAATAATAAATGGGTGAGAGCGGCGATACCTGCGCTGCTTATACACTGTTCTGTCGGTACGGTCTACTGTTGGTCCACATTCAAGGAGGCTATTGCAAACAAGATCGGCATGAGCCCGTTTTCTGTGGGCTGGGCATTTTCGCTGGCGATCTTCTTTCTTGGAATGTCAGCTGCTTTCGGAGGAAAGATCGTTGAAAGAGATATCCATGTGTCATCCCTCGTGGCGTGTATCTGTTTTTCAACGGGTATGGTTGGCACGGGTCTGGTAATAAAATTCCTTAACGGCGTGCCTGCGCTTATCGGCATATATGTTTTCTACGGCGCAATAATGGGTATCGGGCTGGGTATAGGATACCTGACACCTGTTAAGACCCTTATGCTGTGGTTCAAGGACAACAAGGGACTCGCTACGGGAATATCCATTATGGGATTTGGTCTTGCAAAGGCCATAGCAACGCCTATAATGGACCTTATCCAGAACAAGCTGGGTATAGTTTATATGTTCGTTATCCTGGGTCTGGTCTATATGGTGCTCATGCTGCTGGGTCATTTTCTGCTGAAAAAGCCTGAGGGCTGGGTGGAGGAGCCTGCCTCAAATCAGGGCAGCGCACTTTCAATGTTCAAAAACAAGCAGTTTGTTGGTATATGGCTCATGTTCTATCTGAATATCCATTGCGGCCTTATGATAATCACCTATGAAAAACAGCTCCTTTCGTCGGCTTTTGCCACATCGCTGAAGCTGGCAACTATCGTAAGCGTAGTTCCTTCTTTCACCGCTGCACTCAATGCCCTGGGACGTATAGGATACTCTACCCTTTCGGATAAGATGAAAGAGCGAAATACAATTTATAAGATAATCTTTATCAGCTGTATCGCTATCAGCTTGCTGACATACTTTACACGTGCAGTCTCCGCAGCAGAGACTATGATCCTGTCGGTGATAGTAATAGCATTTCTGCTTGTTATCAATGCAGGTTACGGCGGAGGCTTCTCCACATTGCCTGCGCTGCTTTCGGAAAGATTTGGCATGAAACGTATCAGCCAGATCCACGGACTTTCTCTTTCCGCTTGGGCGGTGGCAGGTCTTACAGGCAACAATACCTCGGAGATAATCCTTAAAGCATCTGATAATAACTATCAGAATATTGTCATTGTCGGCGCAGGACTTTATATCGTTGCGCTGGTGATCTGCGTAGTTATGGTAAGTAAAAAGAGGGACGTGGTGGAAGAGTGATAAAGCGTTTGTTAACTGTAATGTGTGCTGTTGTTATGTGCGTGGTGTGCACCTCATGTCTTGACGATGACAGCAGCGAGGATAAAAGGGGAGAGCTGGGCAAGCTCCAAGCGCTGACACCATACGGCTCTACCGTTATCACAGGTATCCAGCTTGAACACCAGGCTATGTGGCGTGACGATCCCGAAATAGATGAGATCGTAAGCAAGCACGGATTTTCCGACACCAGCGAGTTTTACGAGTTTGAGCTCAACGAGTGCATTGAGGTGTATCTTAAATCCTCAACAAGAGATACATTTACCTGCTATATGGTAAAGTTTGATGAGAATAAGGATTATAAGACCATCACCGAGGACGAGATAAAGCATTCGTGTATCTTTAAAGGGCCTGAAGATCATTACCCCGATGAAAGCAATTACGGTGACATGGGCGGATTGAGCGTTGATAAGGAAAAAGGCGGCTCCACCGGCATATATGCCATTGTTATCTTCCGTTTCGGCAAGCCGGAGGCTATGATAAAAGTAAAGATAGTGCCCAGCACAGCCCCCTCAGCCTCAGACGTCGTAAAAGAATTGGAAAAGCAAAAGGAATAATACCATAACAAAAAAACTGCTTTGGAGAGTATCCAAGGCAGTTTTTTGGTGTCAAGGCGATAGGGGATAGTCTGTTGATGTGCTGTTGAGAGCAGTTCTTCTGAATAACTGTTTCTCTTGAACTCTCTTGGAGTCTCTCACCACTTTTTCTCCATTTGGGTCGTAGACCCCAATGGAGAAAAAACGATAAAAGGTTTCTGAGGGGAGCTTGAGGGGGACTCTTCTCCAAAAGAGTTCCCCTCAATAATACATCGACTGATTATTCACCCATTACCTTGACCATAACGGCTTTCTGGGCGTGGAGGCGGTTTTCAGCCTCCTCGAATATCTCGTTTGCGTGAGCTTCAAATACCTTTTCGGTTATCTCTTCCTCACGGTGAGCAGGCAGGCAGTGCTGCACCATAGCGTCTGCTTTGGCAACAGCCATTATCTCGTCGTTTATCTGATAGCCGGCAAAGGCGATCTTGCGCTTTTCGGTCTCGGCTTCCTCGCCCATAGATGTCCAGACGTCTGTAAACAGCACATCTGCATCCTTAGCGGCTTCAAGGGGAACATCGGTCATGGAGAACATATCGCCATATCCCTTTGCAAATTCAAGCACCTGAGGATCCGGCTGATAGTCTTTCGGGCAGGCGATGCTTACTTTCATACCTACTTTCAAGCCTCCCACGATAAGAGAGTTTGCCATGTTGTTGCCATCTCCGATATAGCACATTTTCAAGCCCTCAAAACGTCCCTTGAATTCTCTGATGGTCATAAGATCGGCAAGCACCTGGCAGGGGTGGCAGAAATCTGTCAGACCGTTTATAACGGGGATAGAGCCGTATTCTGCAAGATCTTCAACTTCTTTCTGCTCAAAGGTTCGGATCATAATACCGTCAAGATAACGTGAGAGCACTCTTGCGGTGTCCTGAACAGGCTCGCCTCTGCCTATTTGTAAATCACGGTTGGAAAGAAACAATGCCTGTCCGCCCAGCTGATACATTCCTGTTTCAAAGGAAACCCTTGTTCGGGTGGAGGACTTCTGGAAGATCATTCCCAGGGTCTTGCCCTTGAGGATCTTGTGTTCGATGCCGTTTTTGTTTTCGTATTTGAGCTGGTCTGCAAGGTTGAGGATATCCATTATCTCCTCTTTGGACAGGTCAAGTAATTTAAGCAAATGTTTCATTTTCTTTTCCTCCTTATTTCTCGTCAAGTATCTCTTTGACGATCTTCATTCCGTTGATTATATTCTCGTCGCTTATGTTAAGCGGCGGCAGGAAACGCAGCTTATCTTTTGCAGTAAGTATGAGCAAACCTTTTTCTGCACACTGTGCAAGGACATCGGCTGCTTTTTTTGTTTTAAGGCGCACACCTATCATAAGTCCCATGCCGTCAACGCCCTCGACTTCGTCTATCTTAGCAAGCTCGCTTTTGAAAAGCTCGGCTTTGCGGTTTATCTCGCTGATAAATCCGGGGTCGCTCACCTTGTTCAGGACCACATTTCCTCCTGCACAGGCAAGAGGATTTCCGCCGAAGGTGGAGCCGTGGGTGCTTTTTGTGAGTACATCACAGCAGCTTTCGTCTGCAAGGCAGGCGCCTATGGGAACGCCGCCTGCAAGCCCTTTTGCAAGGGTGGTTATATTCGGCTTTACACCAAACAGCTCCGAGGTCAGAACTGCTCCTGTTCTGCCAACACCTGTCTGGACTTCGTCGGCGATGGTGAGAATATCGCTTTTAGCGCACTCTTCAAATATAGCGTCAACGAATTCTTTTGTAAGCGGACAAACACCGCCCTCGCCCTGAACGAACTCAAACATTACAGCGCAGACCTTGCCCTCATTCTCGGCAAGTTTTGCTTTAAGGTCATCAATATTGTTTGCCTCAACGTTGACAAATCCGGGGACAAAGGGGAAAAAGTAGTTGTGGAAAACCTCCTGTCCCGTTGCCGAAAGGGTAGCAAGCGTTCTTCCGTGGAAGCTGTTCACAAGAGTGATTATGATATTTCTCTGTGCGTCCTTGCCGTACTTATCAAAGCTATACTTTCTTGCAAGCTTTATTGCGCACTCGTTAGCCTCTGCGCCGGAGTTGCCGAAAAAGACTTTACTGTACCCTGTTGTCTCGCAGAGCTTTGCTGCAAAGTCCGCCTGGACTTTTGTATAAAAATAGTTCGAGGTGTGCTGTATGCTTCTTGCCTGTGCACAAATAGCATCAACCCAGTCGCTGTCGCAGTATCCAAGGCTGTTTGTGCCGATGCCCGAGCCAAAGTCTATGTACTGTTTTCCGTCCTCGGCGGTGGCAGTCTGCTGCTGTCCCTTATCAAGCACTATGTCAAGCCTGCCGTATGTGGGCATAACATGTTGGTTAAATTTTTCTATCGTTCCCATTTTACTTTCCCTCCGTTTATATCTTCTACCTTACAAAAATCACAAGCACCGTTACTGCAATTATGCCAACGCCGTAGATAAGCACCATAAGAAACCTTGCCATACCTTTTTTTCTTATACAGCTATCTGTGAGCATAGCGACAAGTGCGATGTATGCAAGAATGTAATAAAAAATGCTGTTTATATTTATTGTGCGTGACAGCACCCCAAGCACCAGAGCAAGCACAAGGCATAATGAGCTGACTATGGTGGTGACAGTCAGTGCTGTCTTTTTCTTCTTTTCGTTCATATGTCTGTCAGATCAGATGAACTGGGTACCGATACCCTCGTTGGTGAGAAGCTCGATAAGTATCGAGTGAGGTATTCTGCCGTCGATGATAGATGTCTTTCTTACGCCTCGTCTGACAGCTTCCACACAGCAGTCGATCTTGGGGATCATTCCGCCGCTGATGATGCCTTTCTTTTTAAGATAAGGCACCTCGCTGACATTGACTGTGGGGATAAGGGTAGAATCGTCGTCCTTATCCTCTAAAAGACCTACAATGTCGGTCATAAGAATAAGGTTTTCCGCTCTCAGACAGGCAGCTATGCGTGAGGCTGCCGTATCAGCGTTTATATTATAGCTGTGTCCGTCCTCGCCGATACCCACGGTGGAGATTATGGGTACATAGCCGTTGTTTATAGCGTCGATTATAGGCTTTGTGGTGATTTTTTTGATATCTCCCACGTAACCCAGGTCCACTTCGCCCATAAGCTTTTGTGCAACTATCATCTGTCCGTCGCAGCCGCAAAGACCAAGAGCTTTTCCTCCGTGCATCTGAAGTGCGCTGACAAGCTCTTTGTTCACCTTACCGCAAAGGACCATTTTAACAATATCTATTGTCTCCTCGTCGGTATAGCGCAATCCTCCGATAAACTTGCTTTCCTTGCCTACCCGTTTGAGCATTGCATTTATCTCCGGTCCGCCCCCGTGAACGAGCACGACCTTTATGCCTACCATGCTCAGCAGCACGATATCGTTCATTACCGCATCTTTTAGCTCATTGTTGGTCATTGCATTTCCGCCGTATTTAACAACGACGATCTTGTCATGATATTTCTGGATATACGGCAGCGCATCTATGAGCACCTGTGAGCGCATATTGTTTTTCAGTTCCATTTTACCTACTCCTCATCTTCCTTATATTCTTCATCTGTGGCAAGCAAAGCATCCATTGTTAGCTGGTCGGGAAGCTCAAGCTCGTCCATCTGTACGTCTGTCTTTTGTTTGTGAAGCCCCTCACCATAGTCTGTAACTATGGTCCTTTGGTATTTTCTCTGGGGTGCGGCAGCAGTTTTTATCTGGCCGTATCCGGAGCTGTTTTCGCTTATAAACTCGTTTCTCAGATCTCTGTCCATTATAAGTGTTCTGATGATCTGAAACGCCTGGGAATAATCCCTTGTCATATATATTCCGCAGTGCTGATACGCTCCCCCGAAGATAACGGGGTATTCAGGCTCGCTTGTGGCAAGGATAACATTTCCTATTTTTGGTCCACGCTTTTCAGGAATAACATAGATAATGTCGTTTATATCCGTTATATTCACGTCATCTCTGTGCCTTGCGATTATACGCTTATCGGTTATGAGATATTTTATTTTTCCGATGGCTTCAAGGTCAGGGCTGCTGTCTATAATATGCCAGTATAGCAAAACACCGGTGGTATATACAAACGGGAAAGCCAGCGCCACAAGGATAAGCGCTGTCCTGGAGGTATCATTGAGCCACATGATGAAAAGCGTGAGTGCTGCAATAACAACTATTGCAAATGTGATAATGGATTTTATGTCAAAGTATTTTTTCAGTATCTTTGTATGTTTTTGTTTTTGTTTGGGAACCTTTCCGGAGCACTCGAACATTATTCGTTCACCGCTCAACAGATAGGCTCTGTAAAGTTTTATTATCCGTTGGTTTTCCTCCCGTGAAACAATGGTGTTCACAGGGGAGTTATATCTTAATTCAAGCTCGCCGTTTATGCCGTAATTTTTGTAATACATAAATTTTCTCCCCGTTAGTCACTCTTTTGTTCGTGTTATGTACTATTTATGTTGTCAGCTTCTGTAATCTCCGTTTATCTTGACGTAATCGTAAGTAAGATCGCACCCGTAAGCAGTAGCCTTGCCCTGTCCGTCGCCTACGCTGACTATTATCCGGATCTCGTCTTCAAGCAATACCTTTTTAGCGATCTCCTCGGAGAACTCAACGCCTGCACCGTTTTCGCAAACGTGTACCTCTCCCGCTTTTGAGGCAAGCTTTACATCGACTTTTTTAATATCAAATTCTGCATCGGCATAGCCTATTGCACAAAGCACACGTCCCCAGTTTGCATCTGCGCCGAACATAGCGCACTTGAAAAGGGGAGAGCAGATAACGCTCTTTGCAATAATGATAGCCGTGTCCGTGTCCTTCGCTCCGCTGACACAGCACTCCAGAAGCTTTGTTGCCCCTTCGCCGTCCTTTGCAAGCATCTTGGTTATATTCATCATAACAATGTAAAGTGCTTTTTTAAAGATCTCAAAATCCTCGCCCTCGGCGGTTATCTCAGCGTTGCCTGCAAGTCCGTTTGCCATAACAGCCAGCGTGTCGTTTGTAGACTGGTCGCCGTCCACCGACAGACAGTTATAGGTTATCTTCACGTTCTCGCTCAGGGCTTTTTTGAGCATTTCTGATGAGATCGCACAGTCGGTGGTCACAACGTTGAGCGTTGTTGCCATATTGGGGTGTATCATTCCGCTGCCCTTACCCATTGCGCCCACACGGCACTTTTTGCCATTAAGCTCAAATTCGACTGCTACCTCTTTCTTGACTGTATCGGTAGTCATTATAGCCGTAGCAGCCTCGATGTTCCTGTCGTATGCAAGCCCTGCAAAAAGCTCATCTATCTTTCTTTCCACAGGCTTTATGGGGAAGATCTGTCCGATAACGCCTGTCTGTGCCACAAGCACCTCTTCGGGCTTTATGTTCATGCGCTCAGCCACCAGCTCGCACATTCTGTAAGCCTTCTGCTCTCCGTCGGCGTTGCAGGTGTTGGCATTTTTTGAGTTGAGAATGAACGCCTGTGCCCTGCCGCCGGTCGCCGCAAGGTTTTTCTGCGAAATGGTAACAGGTGCGCCCTTGACCTTGTTTTGCGTAAACACCGCCGCAGTATTGCACATTTTGTCGCTCACCACAAGGCACAGATCGTTTTTCGTCTGACTTATGGGGCTTTCGTTGCCGTCGGCTGCTGCATGGGGATCCTTTATACCGCAGTAAAGACCGTTTGCCTTAAAGCCCTGGGGCGCACAAACACCGCCCTCAATATACTTAAAACCTTCAAATTCCGTCTTTGTGATATCCTTGCCCATTTTTGACACCTCATTATATTTATAATCCTGTACCGTTATATTCAATGATGTTGCTTACTCTGACGCAGGCGCCGTTGATATATGCGGTGAGGTAAATCGTATGCCTTCCATCAGTTCCATTTAACCATTGATACTCCGTTTCAAGTTCAAGCATCTGTTCGCCTGTTTTCGAGTTCGTTGTATCACGGTTGAGAATCTGTTGTCCGTCAAGTTCCACGGTCCAGCCGAGACCATCAAAGCCATCGTGGTGGTCACGTACAATAACTCCGTCCGGTAGGCGTGTCAGGTGGAAATATTCAATGACCTTTGTTTCAGCTTTTTGCTTCTGTTTGTAAGAGAAATATTTAAAAGGCTTGCCGTCTGCTGTGACATTAGCGGAGCAGCCCTTGAAAGCAAGTCCGCCTTCTCTGCCTATTATCGCGCCAAAGTCGTTTCCGCCGCCCGAGACTTTGCCCTGGACCGAGACATTTGTTATTGTGACATCTCCGTGAGCTTCGCCGCAGGCGATACCTGTGGAGTGCGTGCCCGAAACCTCAGCGCCGGCAAATTTTATATCATGCATAGACATATCCCAGCCATAGCCTATAAATCCGCACGGTTCGTAGCCGACCTTTATCTTCATACCCTTTATGTAGTGACCCTGACCGTTGACCGTTCCGCAGAAAGCGTGATTGCTTGCGTGGCTCCAGCCCATTGGTCTCCAGTCGTAGCCTGTCAGGTCAATGTCATTTTCAAGCGTTACGCTGACATTTTTGTAGGTGGGGTTCAGCCCGTTCACATAGTAAACAACAGATGCCAGCTGCTGCGCCGTGGAAACGTGGAAATCGGGAGCATTTTTCTGCGCCCAATCCTTGTCCGCAAGCTTCATGATGCTGCCCGTGTCGAACTCTCTCTCCCAGTCGGTCTTGTAGCTTGTCGTATCTCTTTCATACGCATACTCTGAAACGTCCTCACCCCATGCGCCGTACCACTGGTACGCATCAGCAAGCAGATAAACACCCTTGCCCTGCACCGCTGCCGAGACCACACACTTTTGCGTGTCAAGCTTTGCACTCGTCACCGTGTTGTACGGCTCGTTGGGAGCTGTGCAGTAAAGCAGCACCAGATTTTTTTCGGGAACTCCGCGCAGCTCGCTTTTATTGTAGTAAAAAGCTATCTGTCCATCGTCAACGCCGTCATATTTTACCTCTATCGGCGAGCCGATAAGCCCCACCACGCGGTTGTGAAGAACGTGCATGCTTTCCGAAAGTGATGCCTTGCGCTCTATGTCGCCGCTGCACTTTCCCGAAAGCTCCACCTTTGTAAGCTCGGGCTTTTTATCGTTGTTTATATCCAGCGTCAGTACCTGCCGACCGTCGCTGTCAGCCGCCTCACTCTCGCTTGCCTGTCTGCTTGAGGTAATGCTCTCACTTTGCTGCGAGAATGATACATCACCATCGCCGACGCCCTTTTCAGACTCACCGCACGATGCAAACAGCATACATACGCACATAGCCGCTGCCATAAGTCGTCTTTTCATTTTTTGTCACCTATATTTATTTCTTATTCCAGTCCCGTTGTCTCGTCAATGCCAAGCATAATGTTCATGCACTGCACAGCCGCACCGCTTGCACCCTTTCCAAGATTGTCAAGCCGTGAGCAAAGCAGTATCTGCTCGTCATTTCCGCAAACGAATATCTGCATATTGTTGGTTCCTGCAAGTGTATTCGCAGGCAGGAAACCGTCCGGCAGAGTATCCTTTCCCCCAAGCTCCATCACCTTTACAAAGTGCTGTCCTGCGTAGTGTGCGCTCATTATCTCGTGAATGTCCGCAGGGGTGTATTTTTTGGTCAGACACCTGCTCACCAGGGGAAGTGTCACCACCATTCCTGCAAAATAATCGTCAACTATCGGGTTGAACATGGGCGGATATTTCAGTCCGCAAACCGCCTGCATCTCAGGCAGATGCTTGTGGGTCTGCCCCAGGGCGTACTGCCTTGGGGAGCACATCTCTTCGGTCTTGTTTTCACTTTCAATAGCAGCTATCATCTTTTTGCCGCCGCCGCTGTAACCCGAAACTGCGTGAGCAGTAACAGGGTAGTCCTCAGGGAGCACACCTGCCTTCACCAGCGGATAGCAAAGTGAGATAAATCCGCTTGCATAGCACCCAGGCACCGCAACTCTCTTTGAATTGCGAATGTTCTCTCTGTGCCTCTCGCTCAGCTCGGGGAAGCCGTAATCCCATTCGGGATTTGTCCTGTGCGCCGTTGACGCATCGATTATCCGCACATCGGGGTTTGTGCAAAGGCTGACAGCCTCTCTTGCTGCTGCATCGGGCAGACACAGAAATGTTATGTCCGAGCTGTTGATGAGCTTTGCTCTTTCTGCGCTGTCCTTGCGCTTGTCTTCATCTATCAGAAGTATCTCCAGATCGTCACGTTTTGCAAAACGCTCAAAGATCTTCAGACCTGTTGTGCCTTCTTTTCCGTCAATAAAAACTCTGGTTTTCATTTTACTTTCTCTCCTAATCATCCAGGATCTTTTTGTATTTTTTATCTTCGTGAAGCTTTTTGGCTTTCTTTTGCTTTCTGCGAATCTCAAGCTGCCGGCTGTCTGCAAAAATGTTACCCATGCCGCTGCCGAAAAGCAAACAAAAGCCTGTTATCACCAGAACGTTGGGAACTATTGCCCTTACAGGGGGGATAAGGATATATTCCATAACGATAATGGGGATAATGCCAAAAGGCATCACCGGGGTTATACCGTTGTGCTTTGCGAATTTGAAACAAATTACAAATGTACACACCGGGTACACCACCATAAATCCCAGCAGCACCGTTAGCCCGTAGGGTATTATGTAATCCGCCAGAAGATACAGCAGATTGAATATCCCTGCCCATATCAGTACAAACAGCACCGACCACAAGCCCGGTCTTTTTTCGATAGGGTGCTGCTTTGCTGCGGGCTTAGTATTTTTCAATGGCTTTTTCAACATATTCTATCTGTTCCTTTACACGTTCAGGTGCCGGACCTCCCGCACTTTTCCTTTGCATAACACAGGTATCAAGGCTGATAGCATCAAATACATCGCTGTCGAACTTGTCGCATAGCTTTTTATATTCTGCAATGTCAAGGCTCTCCAGTGTGCAGCCCTTTTCGATGCAGGTGTGAACGAGGGTACCGGTTATTTTATAAGCATCTCTGAATGGCATACCTTTTTTGACCAGATAGTCTGCACAGTCTGTTGCGTTGATAAATCCCTTTGCCGCAGCTGTTCTCATATTTTCGGGGATGACCTTCATTGTGGCCAGCATAGGATCAAATGTCACAAGGCAAAGCTTGACTGTGTCTATTGCGTCAAAGATAGCCTCCTTGTCCTCCTGCATATCCTTGTCGTACGCAAGGGAGATACCCTTCATCATTGTCAGAAGGGTCATAAGATCACCGTAGACCCTGCCTGTCTTGCCTCTTATCAGCTCGGTCACATCGGGGTTCTTTTTCTGCGGCATTATGGAAGAGCCTGTTGCGTAGGCATCGTCAAGCTCAATAAACTTAAACTCCCACGAGCACCACAAAATAACCTCCTCGGAGAATCTTGAAAGGTGCATCATAAGTATGGAAAGGGCAGAGCAAAGCTCGATGCAGAAATCTCTGTCGGAAACGCCGTCCAGAGAATTCTGAGTTATCTCGGCAAATCCCAGAAGGTCACATACCCTTTGTCTGTCTATGGGGTATGTTGTTCCGGCAAGTGCACCGCTGCCCAGAGGCATTGAGTTGGTTCTGTCGTAGGCATCTTTAAGCCGTCCAAGGTCTCTTAGGAACATATTTGCGTATGCCATAAGATGGTGGGCGAATGTTATGGGCTGGGCTCTTTGGAGATGGGTATAGCCCGGCATGATGGTAAGGGTGTGCTTTTTGGCAATATCGCTTACTGTCTGTGTGAGCTTTTTGAGCAGGGCGATAATCTCATTTGTTTCGTCTTTTAGAGTCATCCTCACGTCCAGGGCGACCTGATCGTTCCTTGACCTTGCGGTATGCAGACGCTTGCCTGTGTCACCAAGTCTTTTTGTCAGCTCTGCCTCAACAAACATATGTATATCCTCGGCGTTAGGGTCAAATCCCAGCTTTCCTGTTTCTATATCGCTGAGTATTTCCTTTAACCCTTTTACGATAGCCTGGCTTTCTGACATCTCAATGATCCCGCATTCCCCAAGCATTGTTGCATGAGCGATCGACCCGGTTATATCCTGTCTGTACATCCTTGCATCGAATTTTATGGATGAATTGAAGTCGTTGACTCTTTCGTCCGCCTCTTTTGTAAATCTTCCTGCCCACATTTTCTGAGACATTGTCCTTACCGTCCTTTTACATTTCTTTTTGTTTGTGCCACTTAAAAAACGAGTGGGCAAAACAACTCATACACAGAGTTGTCCTGCCCTGAAATTATCAATGGAAAACCCGATATCTTTTCTCAAAAAGGGCATCCTGTTATGGGACATTACTGCTCTTTTTCGTGTTGTTCAAGAAGCTTGCAGATGTCGATACCGTTTATCTTCAGCCCGTCGATCTTGCAGTCTGTGATCTCAACGTTTGAAAGATCGCAGTGTATGAACTGTGAGTTTTTAAGATCCGGGTTTTTGAACTCGACATTGTTCATTATAGAACAGCCGAAACGTGTATTGCTCAGATTTACACCGAGGAACTTGGAATCGACCATATAAATGTCTGTAAAGTTCGTGCCTCTCATATTAACATCGTCAAACTTTGCATTGTCCATATTTACATCGCTGAAAGTTGCTTCCTTGAGGTTGACATTTTCAAAGGTCGCACTTCCCAGGTTAACGTCTTCAAAAGATGAATTTGGAAGACTATCATAGGATATTTCCACTTTCTTATCTATTGCGGGTTCAAAAGTATTTATAACATCTGACATGGTAAAGCCTCCTTAAAAATTCAGTAATGATCTATTTGTTTATTGATCCTGTGTGGGCATCTGCCTTAGGATCACTTGTTCTTTCTTTTCTGCTCCAGCTTTGCTCTTACCTTGATAGGCAGACCAAAGAGGTTGATAAATCCGGCGGAATCAGCCTGGTTATAAACGTTGTCCTCATCAAACGTAGCAACTTCCTCATCGTAAAGTGTGTACGGAGAGGTAACGCCTGCGTTTATCATGTTGCCCTTGTAGAGCTTGAGCTTAACATCACCTGTAACGGTCTTTTGAGTTTCTGTAACGAAAGCGCTCATAGCCTCACGCAGAGGTGTGAACCACTGACCGTTGTAAACGATGTCTGCAAACTTTATGCTCAGATACTGTTTAACTCTTGCAGTTTCCTTGTCCAGTGTGATAGTTTCCAGCACCTCGTGAGCCTTATAGAGGATAGCTCCGCCCGGTGTCTCGTAAACGCCTCTTGACTTCATTCCTACCAGTCTGTTTTCAACCAGATCGGCAAGACCGATGCCGTTTGCTCCGCCCAGCTCATTGAGCTTAGATACCAGCTGTTTGCCGTTCATCTCTACTCCGTCAACAGCGGTTGGGATACCCTTTTCAAAGTGTATAGTTACATATGTAGGCTTGTCTGGAGCCATTATGGGTGATACGCCCAGCTCAAGGAAGCCCGGCTTTTCATACTGGGGCTCGTTTGCAGGATCCTCAAGATCCAGACCCTCATGTGAAAGGTGCCAAAGGTTCTTATCCTTGGAATAGTTGGTCTCTCTGTTTATTTTCAAAGGAATATTGTGTGCCTCGGCATAGTCGATCTCTTCATCTCTTGATTTGATGTCCCAGATCCTCCACGGAGCAATTATCTCCATGTCAGGAGCGAATGCCTTGATAGCCAGCTCGAATCTGACCTGATCGTTGCCCTTTCCTGTGCAGCCGTGGCAGATAGCATCTGCGCCTTCCTTGATAGCGATCTCAGCTATCCTCTTTGCGATTATAGGTCTTGCAAAAGATGTGCCCAGCAGATACTGGTTCTCGTAAACTGCTCCTGCCTGTACGGTAGGGAATACGTAATCCTGTATGAACTCTTCTGTAAGGTCTTCGATGTAAAGCTTTGAAGCACCTGTTTTAAGTGCCTTCTCTTCAAGTCCGTCAAGTTCGGTGCCCTGACCTACATCGCCTGAAACAGCAATTACTTCACAGTTGTTATAGTTCTCTTTGAGCCACGGGATGATGATAGATGTATCCAGTCCTCCGGAATATGCCAGAACTACTTTTTTGATCTCCTTAGCCATAGTTATTTTCCTCCGTCTTTCGTTATTGTTAAGGTGCACAAGCGTACAACATCTGTGCATATCATATGTTGTTAAGCATATTATACACCTTTGTGCTGTGTTGTCAAGGGATATACAAATATTTTTTAAAAATATACATCATTTTTGCAATTTTTATGTATATCCTCATTTAATATACATAAAAATATACATTTCAATGCAAACGATCCATATATCTCCCAAAACCTGTGAACATTATACCACTTTTTAAACGAAATTGCAACAGTAAAAAGCTTGCAATTTCAAGTTTTTTGGTGTATAATCATAAAAAAGAAAGGCGGTAAACGGTATGTCTGATAAAATGAAAGAACTGGGATTTGAAAAGCTCTCGGGTGAGCAGATACTGTCTATGGATATCAATCCTTTCAGAGGCATAGGTCAGGATTGGATGCTTGTAACGGCAGGCGACGAAAAAGGCTGGAACACCATGACGGCATCGTGGGGATTTGCCGGGGTTATGTGGGGTAAAAACGCCATAGCTACCGTTATTCGTCCCCAGAGATATACTAAGGAGTTTATGGACAAAAGCGAATATTTCAGCGTTTGCTTTTTTGGTGAGGAATATAAGAAAGCCCTTGCGTTTTGCGGCGCACACAGCGGAAGAGATTTTGACAAAGCAAAGGAAACAGGGCTTGTTCCCTTGTTCACCGACGGCTCAACGATCTTTGAGCAGGCAAGTGTTGCCTTTGTCTGCAAAAAACTGTATGCACAGGCAATGAAGAGTGAATACTTTACCGACAAGTCGCAGATAGATGCCTGGTACAATGACGGAGGATACCACACCGAGTATATCGGAGAAATAGTTGCGGCATATGTAAAAAAATAATGACCTGCTTGACAAATACAGGTGTGTGTGATATATTAACTTTGATATGTGAAATGTGATGACGGGAACAAGTAAGCGGCTGTACCGGGCGTTCAGAGAGCTCTCGGCTGGTGAAAGAGAGTACGCAGGCAGCTGGTGAATACATCCCCGAGCACACCCGGTGATAATGTAGTCGGGTGCGGTTTGCCCACGTTACAGGGCGGAGTTGACAAAGTCAACTTCAAAGGTCTGTTTTGTGAAAAGCAGACAAAATGAGGTGGTACCACGATCTGATCGTCCTCTGATGAGCCAAGGCTTATCAGAGGTTTTTTTATACATGAAAGGGTGTGATGGATTGTTCCGGGAAATGAGACGTCAAAAACAAGCGATCAGCCGGCAGGAGTGCATAGATCTTCTTAAAAGTGAAACAAGAGGCGTCCTTGCAATGGCAGGGGACAACGGATATCCGTATTGTGTGCCCATAAACCATTACTATTGTGAGCAGGACGGTAAAATATACTTTCACGGAGGGAAGATCGGACACCGTGTTGATGCGGTAAAGTCCTGCGACAAGGTTTGTTTTACAGTATACGATAAGGGTTTTTTGAAAGAGGGAGACTGGGCGCTGAACGTAAAAAGCGTAGTGGTCTTCGGCCGGATGAGGATAGTTGAAGACTTTGACAGAGCCATCGAGCTTTGCAGACAGCTCAGCTATAAGTTCACAAACGATGAAAGCTATATCGACAAAGAGATCGAAAAGTGTGCAAGAGCGACCGTCGTTATGGAGCTTGAGATAGAGCATATGACAGGAAAGCTCGTTAACGAGAAATAACATAAGGAGAATAGCCATGCATTTTGGATTTTCGTATGTGGGACTTGTTTTTCTTATAATGCTCTTTGTCCCTAATATTATCTGGAGCAAGAATCAGCCGAAGGATTACGAAAAATACGCCACGAAGGAAAACAGGATACTGCTCACACTTGAACGTATAGGCGAGGCACTGGTAAGCACCCTTTGCCTTATATTCAGTGATTTTAATATCCGCATCAGCGGGTGGAGCGCTTTTCTTGTCGTGGCATTTGCAATAATGATTCTTTATGAGATATACTGGATACGTTATTTCACAAGCGAAAAGACGATGGCGGATATGTACAGTTCAATACTTGGTATCCCCGTTGCGGGAGCGACCTTGCCGGTGCTTGCTTTCTTTCTTCTGGGCGTTTACGGAAAAAATATCCCGATGATGATAGCGACTGTTATCCTCGGGATCGGGCATATAGGGATACATCTTCAGCATAAAAATCAGATCAAATAAAAAAACGGAGGAAAAGAAAATGACTTGTTATGAAGAACTTGTAAGACGTGGGCTTATAGCTCAGGTAACAGACGAAAAAGAGATCAGCGATATGATAAACAACGGAAAGGCAACTTTCTATATCGGCTTTGACCCCACAGCCGACAGCCTGCACGTTGGTCACTTTATGGCGCTTTGCCTTATGAAAAGACTGCAAATGGCAGGCAATAAGCCTATCGCTTTGCTGGGCGGCGGAACGGGAATGATAGGCGATCCTTCGGGAAAGAGCGATATGAGAAAGATGCTTACCAAGGAAACTATCGAGCATAATGTTGAGTGTTTCAAAAAGCAGATGAGCCGCTTTATAGATTTCTCCGACGGCAAGGCAATGGTGGTAAACAATGCCGACTGGCTGCTTGATCTGAACTATATTGATGTTCTGCGTGAAGTAGGCGCTTGCTTCTCGGTGAATAAGATGCTTTCCTTTGAGTGCTATAAGCAGAGAATGGAAAGGGGACTGACTTTCCTTGAGTTCAACTACATGATAATGCAGTCATATGACTTTTATATGCTGTTCCAGAAATACGGCTGTAATATGCAGTTCGGCGGCGATGACCAGTGGGCAAATATGCTGGGCGGCACAGAGCTTATAAGAAAGAAGCTGGGCAAGGATGCTCACGCTATGACCATAACTCTGCTGCTCAATTCCGAGGGACAGAAAATGGGTAAGACCGTTGGCGGTGCAGTATGGCTCGACCCGGAAAAGACCTCGCCTTATGATTTTTACCAGTACTGGAGAAATGTTGATGACGCTGACGTTATCAAGTGCCTCAAGCTGCTTACATTTGTTCCTATCGAGCAGATAGAGGAGATGGAAAAGACCTTGCAGGGTGCAGAGCTGAACAAGGCAAAGGAGCTTCTCGCTTTTGAGCTGACAAAGCTCGTTCACGGTGAGCAGGAGGCTAAAAAAGCTGACGATGCCGCAAAGGCTATATTTGCAAAAGGCGGCGTGAGCGATGATATGCCTACCACCGAGATAGCTGCCGCAGACCTTGAAGGCGGAAAGATAGGTATTCTTACATTGCTTGTAAAGTGCGGACTGTGCCCGTCAAACGGTGAAGCAAGAAGGCTTGTTACACAGGGCGGCGTGAGTGTGAACGACGAAAAGATAACCGACCCCAAGACATTGATAGATATGGCGGATGCGGTCATTATCAAAAAAGGCAAAAAAGTATTCCACAAGGCAGTTGCAAAATAAAAACAGACATAAAAAATATCCTCCGCTTTTGCGGGGGATATTTTTTGTCAGAATGTCATTTCCACAAAGTTGGTGTCGGTGTTGAAGAAATCAACATTGTAAAGCAATATCACCTTGTCGATCTTGTTTTGCTTTACATATTCCGAAACAGTCAGCTTTTGCATATGATAATATCTCATATCCATCATTGTCACGTCAGAGTACATACTTGTGAAATAAGGCATTGCACAGTTTGCATAGCTGTCTTTAAGGATAAGTACCTTTTTATCCTGCTGTGCGTTATCCGCCTTTATCTCAACCACAGGGAAGTTGCCCCCAAGGAAGGTGGAATACTTGTCCTTTTTGTCCTGGAACGAACTGTCAAAAAGCGTGTCGGTGGTCTTGTTCTGATCCACATATTTAACAGTCAGCTTGTTGTTTGTGTCGGTGTAAAGCTTCATGGTGTCCTTTGCAGAAAATGCAGAGGGAGCCTTTGAGTAAAGAGTGCCCATAAAATCGTTCAGCTCTTTGACATCGTATTTTGCTTTCAGCTCGTCCTCTCCCAGGAATTTCATGAACCCGTCAAAAGCCACCCTCGCCCCGTCAGAGGTCCAGTGGTGGTCGGTCTTATAGTAAGGCTGAGCGCCGTCTGCGGCAGCTTTTTTAAGCTCGTCCATAGGGCAGTAGAACTTTATGCTCTTGTCCAGTCCGGCTCTTATTCTGTCAATAGTTTTTTGCTGGTCCTCGGTGTTGTTTACCGAGGGGAGCTTGTCGCTCATAACGCTTATGCTGTTGGGTACGAGCATGAAATCTATCTCTGTGCCCTTGCAAAGCTCTGCCAGCTCGTTAACATAGCCTATGTTCTTATTCACCTGAACAGGAAACTCCTTGTAATTTTGCAGGTAGTACCCATCGCTTCCGAAATAAACGCCGTTTTGCAGGTTGTGCATAAGAAGCCTGTCTGTGTCGGTTTTCAGTGTGACAAGTGAATCCTTGAAGGGAAGCTGGTCGGACATATAACTTTCAAGTTCCTGGGTGAACTTTCCTTCCTTGAGCTGCTTCCAGGAAAACTCGGGGAACTGTGCAAGGTTTCTGTTCTCCATTTCCGAGAACTGTCTGTCTTTTGTAAAGAATGTCCAAACACAAAAGCCCATGATAAAGATTATAAAGATGCTGACCATAATGATCTGGGATATTCTTTCGGTTTTTTTGCTCATTACAGTCACCTCCTAAAATCTGAAATAAAGGAACGGGTTAAATGAATTTCCCGCAAGATAAGCCGTAGAGATAAGCAGTATCGCCATTACCATAAGCGGCTGCAAAACGCAGCTGTAAACAGCCGGCACAGCTTTTTTCAGTTTTTCTCCGATCTTTTTGATAAGCGGAGTAGATGTGAAGATCAGTATCACGAAAGTTAAGGCATAACCTGTGAACCAAACTAAAGTCTGGTGGTTGGCAAAGTCCACTCCCGACAGGCCGAACATATTTTTAAAATTCTGTGTCAGCTTTCCGAAGTCGTCAAACGCAAATATTCCCCAGCCGATCACAATAAGCATCAGCGCATAGATGTGGCTGATAAATTTAGGTATCTTTTTAAGTGCCTTGAGCAGGAAAAGCTTTTCGCAAAGAAGAATTATTCCGAAATAAACTCCCCAGATCATAAAGTTCCAGTTTGCACCGTGCCAGAAGCCTGTTAGGAACCACACTATCATGATGTTGACGCACTGTCTTACCTTGCCCTTGCGGTTGCCTCCCAGCGGTATATAGACGTAATCTCTGAACCAGCTTGAAAGGGACATATGCCATCTTCTCCAGAACTCGGTGATTGAGTCTGAGATATAGGGGTAGTTGAAGTTTTCCAGAAAATCAAATCCGAACATTTTGCCCAGACCGATAGCCATATCCGAATAACCGGAAAAGTCAAAGTATATCTGAAAGGTATAAGCGATTATTCCCATCCACGAAGCCGTTACAGACATCTGATCCTGGGGAGAATTGCTTATGGCATCAAAAAGTGCGCCTATACTGTTTGCAAGGATGACTTTTTTACCAAGTCCAATAGCAAACCTGTGAACGCCCTGAGCGAAGTTGCTGATGGTCTCTTTGCGCTTTGCCATCTGTTCGGCAACGTCCTTGTATCTTACTATAGGACCGGCGATGAGCTGTGGAAAAAGCGCAACGTAAGTACCCAGAGTCAGATAGTTTTTCTGAGCCTTTACGTCGCCTCTGTAAACGTCGATAACGTATGAAAGGGTCTGAAAGCTGTAAAACGATATGCCGATAGGCATCACAAGTCCCATTTTCTCTATGCTCAGACCAAAAATGCTGTTTGCATTTTCAATAAAGAAGTTAGTGTACTTAAAGAACAAAAGAAGTCCCATGTTCCACAGTATCGCCACTATAAGCGAGACCTTGGGGACCCATGGTTTCCTTCCTTTTTTTGTTTTGTCCGCTAAAAGTCCCGTGATATACGCCACAATAGTTGAGGCTATCATAAGAAAAACGTATATCGGCTCTCCCCAGGCGTAAAACACAAGGCTGAATACAAAAAGTATCAGGTTACGCACCTTGCGTGGAGAGGCGTAATAAAGCATAAGGACTATTGGCAAAAACAGAAACAGAAATACCATGCTTGAAAAAAGCATCCGATCTATCACCGTACCTTTGTATTAAAATGCCATATACATGAAATCAAGTCATGTCCCACCGCCCTGGGCAGCAGAACATGACCGATATAAAATGCGCTATTGATTATTTGCCGATTACTTCCTTAGCCTTGCTGTTGTTATTTGTAAGGCAAAGGAAAACATAGTTGCTGTCAACTACAAGAACCGGGTCGTTGAGCTTATCCATCTCGGCAGGAACATAGTCCTTGAAAGCTGTCTTCTGGTTCTCTATACGGGTCTTGAGGGCAGATTCAATATCCTTTGCGGCATTTTCGTCCTTTGCTTCAAAACAGTCGATCTCGTGAGCAGATGCGCCTGATGCGTCTACCAGGCAAACTGCCTTTGTATAAAGATCCTTCTTTACGCCGATTATTTTTTCTATTCTGTTCTCGTCGTATTCTGTCATTGTGCCCTTTACGGCATCATCAAGTGTATCCTTTACACCGTTTGCGATAGCATTAAGATCCTTTGCGGTCTTTTCCTTTGTTTCAACTGCTGTTGTGCTTGTGCTGCTTGCAGAGCTGTCAGAGGTCTTGCTTGAACTTTCTCCGCAGGATGCGAAAGCTGTTACTGCCAGCATTGTAGCAGCCAGAACTGCACAGAGTGCTTTTCTTGTTTTCATAGAATTTTACCTTTCCTTTCCTCATGTTTCATCTATTATATAGTTTAACCAATATCTGCAATAATCAATGTTAAGGTGTACACCGTCCGGACTTGCCTCCTGGGGGAGTTTTCCGTCCTGACCCATGACCGCCTTATCGCACTGCAGATATGTGCAGCTGTTATCGGCGGCAAATTTTTTGATGTACTCATTCAGCGCCTGAACATTTTTGTTGTTTATTGCATCTCCCTGCTGATCTCTTGATGCAGTCACCGGGAGTATTGATTCAACGTATATTTTTGCATCGGGGCTGTACTTGCGTATGGTATCCACAAGTTTTTTGTAAAGCTCTATAAAGCTGTCATAATAGGGCCAGCCCATTTCGTTGGTACCGAAGTTGATGTATACTCTTGAATATTTATGACCCTGTGCCAGAGCCTGCTCCACCGTACCCATGCTGCCGTTGTCAAGGGCAATTGCCGGGGTTTGGAAAACTGTCTGCACGTTCAGTCCCACAGCGCAGTAGAAAGTCGCCTTGGGCTTGTCGCAGATATTGAAAAGTCCCACGGTCCTTGAATCTCCTATGAAAAGAGTGTTTTCAAGTTCGTCCGCTGTGTCCTTTGGCTGAGCATAAGGGTGGACGTTCTGATCGGGATCTTCCGGCTGTGGTGCAGATGAATCGGTAATGCTGCTGTCAGCCTGAGAAAGGCTGTCGCCGCTTGAGCTGTCGTTTTTGGAAGAACTGTCAGAAACAGAGCTTTGTGTGCTGCTGCTTTGGCTCTGAGGATCGGAAGAAGAGGTGAGAAAATCGCTCTTTTTCCCTGCCGAGTGTATTATCCAGCCCACAGCGAAAACTACGCATAAAAGGCAGCACAGCGAAACTATATTCTGCTGCAAACGCACACGAGCCATTTGCTTGCGGCTTTTATCCTTGTCCGCTATCATATATCTCTATCCTTACTTATGAAATTTACACACAAAAGTATTGTATCACAAAAAGCGAGACTTTTCAAGGGCAAATGACTATTTTTTTAACTTTATTCACATATTTCCAAAAAACTGCCAAGCCTTTGTGCCATTTCCGAAACGGGAAGACCGACCACATTGTAATATTCTCCGTCTATTTTTTCCACAAGAAGAGAGCCAAATCCCTGTATTCCGTATGCGCCGGCTTTATCCATCGGCTCTCCGCTGCGGCAGTAATAGTCAATATCGGTTTCCGACAGGGTATGAAATTTCACCCTGGTGCTTACGGAAAAGGAAAGATACTTCTTTTTAAAGCCTATCGTAACGCCGCTGATGACCTTATGTTCTCTGCCGGAAAGTGCACGCAGCATTCTTTTGGCATCCTCCTCGTCGGATGGCTTTCCGTAAATTGCATTGTCACAGATCACCATAGTGTCACAGCCGATGACCAGGCTGTTTTCGTAAACCTCGGCAATAGATCTGCATTTAAGGTCGGAGAGATACTCTGCTGCTTTATCCACCGAAAGCTCCGGGGGGAGTTTCTCCTCGCACTGGGGCGGTATAACACGGAAAGTGGGGCAGATAAGGTTTAAAAGCTCCTTGCGTCTTGGTGAAGACGAGGCAAGTATCACATCGTACTCTCTCAGTTCCTCTCTTACTGTCAATGACATTTAAAAAATCCCTTCTTTATAAAAAATTGCATTTTAACAAAAACAGGCGGAAATATCCCGCCTGCTGTTATTTTCGGATCAAAGCTTGCTTCCGCACTGTGAGCAGAAAGCAACGCCTGCTTTTTCCCTGTGTCCGCACTGAGAGCAGAAGATAAACTCACCTGTAGGTGCCTCTGTCTTTTCCGGCTGGATCACGGGAGATTCGGTTTTTTCTTCCTTTTCCTCTTCAACCGCCTTTGGCTGCTGGGGCTGGTTGGTGACAACATTTTCATCTAAAGGCTTGCTTTCCGGTTTATTATCCGGGATCGGGGGTACAGGGGGGATACCTGCAAGAGGATCTGCCTGCTGTGCGCCTGCCGGATCTGCCGGTGCGGGAGCCTGTGGTGCCGGTGGAACAGGTGGTACCGCAGCTTGCTGTACAGGAGGCTGGAATCCGCCGTTACCGCCGTTCATCATATTCTTGTTGGGGTTTGCAGGAGAATTTCCTGCGGATACAGGGTTAAACTGAGCATTCTGAGGCTGTGGGTATCCGCCCATAGGAGCACCGCCCATCGGAGCACCCATAGGAGCACCGCCCATCGGAGCGCCCATAGGAGCACCCATTGGTACGCCATAGCCGCCCATCTGATTCATGCCGCCCATAGCCATATTGTTCATAGGCATATCAGGCTGTTTTGTGCCGCAAGAAGGGCAGAAGGTAACGCCCATAGGTATCTGTGCGTTGCAGTTGGTGCAAAGCTTGATGCCTCTGATAGCGTTAAGGTCTGTGTTGAGCTGCTGAAGCCTTGCAAGGCAATCATCAATGTTGCGGCAGGTATTCTGGATATACTGATCGTCGATCTTATCCTTTAAGTTCAGCTTAACATGTCTTCCTATATCCATGTAAAGCTCGTTGATCTGGTTGTGTGTCATTTGGATCTGGTCATTTACAGCCTTTTCCTGTGGGCTGACGTTTGAGAATATTCCCATATGGTTCACCTCATGATCCTGCGTTGAAGCACGCAGTAAAATTATGTATACAAGCTAACTGCATATACACATTTTATTGTAAACACAGCAAATAAAAAAGTCAAGACATAGCAAACCTGCGTCTTGACTTTTCAGCATTTTAAACAATTTTAAACCATATATACAGTCACATTACACATAACGCTTTTACCACGGCTTAAAGAATCTTGCGTTTGGCCATGCAAGGCAAAGCTGCATTGATTCAAACCAAGCTGCGACCGAAGCGCCCACGTATCCGGGAGTATAGAAATATACTGCACCGTTGGTATTATCCTCGCCTGCAAGGGCTCTCTTACAGCAGTTTATAGTGCTTTGGTTGGGCACTTTATACTTGTTGTAGTAATTGCTGATCGAGGTAAACTGGTTTGAAGCTGTAAGTACAGCCTTTATGGAATTTGCATAGCTGAACTTAGGAGACTTGACTCTGTTGATGATAACGTTTGCCACAGCTATCTTATAGGCTTCGGGGCAGTTGCCCACCTCCGCCTGTACCACATAGCACATCATGTCGAATTCTTCCTGAGTATACTTTATGGTAGATGAGTTATATACTGTCTTTGGAGCAGGTGCAGCGGTAGTTGTAACCGCCTTTTTAGTGGTAGTTACAGGCTTTGCTGTTGTCTGTTTTGTGGTCACAGCCTTTGGCTTTGCGGTGGTTGTAGTGGTTGTGGTGGTTGTTGTAGTAGTGGTAGTGGTAGTGGTGGTAGTAGTTGTGGTCTGTTTTGCCGAAGCTACCTCATACTCACTGATCCCGGCTTTTCTCCAGCTTACGAAAGTGCTGACGGTATATGTATCCTTATCCTTATTATTGTCAGCAGCTGTAGTTGTTGTACCGGTCTGTGACTGAGAGCTCTGCTGTGTCACATCCTGATCATCAGAGGTCTTTATGTCGCTGCCGGAAAATGCAAAATAGCTTGATGTTCCTATTGTAAGTGCAAGCGCCGCTGCAATTACTGCAAGAACACGTACTTTGCCTTTCTTTACCGAGGGCTTTGCACTGCTTTTATCGTTGGTTCTCATTTTTTATCACAATACCTTTCCGGCGGTATAAAACCGCCTTTTATATTAGAAATCCCAGCCCTTATAAACCTTTTTGTTGCCAAATTTGTTTGTCCATACGGCAGGGAAATAAATATCTTTTTCAGCCTTATCCTTGTATGAAGAGGTGATAGCGTTAAGATCGTCCTTTTCGGTAAGTTTTTTGCCGACGATCACCCATCTTACCCCGAAGCATTCGTTTGAACAGGTGGAAAGTGTGATATACTCGTCTTTATCTGTACAGTTTATATCCGATGAATACCACGAACGTTTTTTCACATTTTCTATCCAGTCTTTGAAATCGCTGCCCTTGTCGGTAAAGTTTCGCACGGTCCAATAGTTGAAGATGGTACCGTTGTCAGAGGCCGGGGTAATGTTTGAAATAAAACAGCCCACAATAGCATATTTCTGGTTTGTGCCGTCATAGATGGTGTTGAACTGTATCACAGGATTTTTTTTGAGGAAATCCACGCCATGCTTGTACTCGTGAAGATGAGTGAATGCAGTCCCCATATAACCCATGTGATGTCCGTAGATTGTAACGTTGCCGGACTGTTTGTCCTTTTCTATGGTGCAGCCGTAATCGGCGAACAGTGTGCCGGAAATGCTGTACCTTCTGTCAAGATTTATATAAAGATATTCGCTGTTATCCTTGCCCTTGACCACGGGGGCGTTTATGTAAAGGTTTCCCTTGCTGTCCTTGTGAGAGGGGATACTGAGCCAGCCCACAACGTCTTTGTTTTTTTCAAGAAGTTTCTTTCCCCAGTCCTGAAGCTCTCTCACCGCAGGCTTCTGAGGGTCAGCAGGCTTTTGAGACTGGGACTGGCTTGAGCTGTCCTCCTTTGCCGGAGCCGGCAGATCGCTCAGCTGGGGGGCATAGGACATTATCTCCTGCTGATAGCTTTCTTCCTTACCTTTGTCTTTGAGAAAAAGCCCCAGCTGCACCACAGAGACAACAAAAACCGCCACAGAGAACAAAAATACTATCTTTTTGATAACATCGTCTCTTCTGTCGCCTTTTTTGGGGATAAAATAATCCCTTGCACGTTTAAAAATGCTTTTTGTTTCTGTTTCAGCCATCGTTTTTATCCTAATCCTGAATTTATACAAAGCTCAAACACCATTTTAAGAGCCAGCTGTGAGGATATCCTTCTCACAGTTTCTCTGTCAGGGTCTTTAACAAGCTCATACACTTTAAGATCTCTTACTTCTTCCTTATCCGCCAGGCGAACGCTCACATATACCGTTCCCGCAGGTTTATCTCCTGCACTGCCGGGGCCTGCAACACCGGTAACGCCCACAGCCGCCTGTGTTTTGAAAAGCCTTTGCGCTCCCAGGCTCATTTCACTTGCCACCTGGGGGGAATAAACGGTATACCGTTCAAGGGTCTGTTTTTTCACGCCCAGAGTTTCTTGCTTTACCTGTTCGCTGTAAGTGCATATACCTCCGGGGAATATTTCCGATGCACCTGCCACCGAGGTTATCATCTGGCTTATCATCCCGCCGGTACAGCTTTCTGCCGTAGATATAGTTATACCCTTATCTATAAGATATTTTACAACATCCTCCCAAGGGGTGTCAATAGTTTTCGTAACCGATTTGTCATATTTACGAATTTCCACAGATGATCGCTCTCCATTTCTTAGGTTTTGCACATAAAAAACAAGGTTTATTTAAACTCAATATTAAATAATTTGTTTGTAAAACAATATTTACAGGCTGTATTTTCCACTTTTTGTTACAGATTTGTAATAAAAACCCGTGCACACATCCCCGTATGATAACTGTGCACAAAGACGGAATTTGTCGAATATCCGCAATTTTACCTTTGCACCTGAACGGTGGGGTAAAACCTGATCTGCACAAACTGTCCAAAAAACTGTATAAATAATTAAAAAACGGTTACAGCATAAAACTGCTGTCACCGTTTTGCTTTACCTCACTCAAGCTTTATCATACTGCAAGTCGTTTGACTGACAGCCTTTTGTATAAGCTCTTCCCAGTCCACCCGAGCCTGGGCAGCCTCAACTGCTCCGAGTTCGGGACGTGTTTTAGGGTGCTTTGGGGTAAATACCGTACAGCAATCCTCATATGGGAGTATCGAAGTTTCAAAAGTATCTATTTTGCGTGAAATATCTATGATCTCGGTTTTGTCCAGTCCCACACAGGGTCTGAACACAGGGATCCTGCAAACAGCATCGGTACAGACCATAGCGTACATGGTCTGGCTTGCCACCTGTCCCAGGCTTTCTCCCGTGACCAGCGCCTGGCAGCCTTCTCTTACGGCTATGCGCTGGGCTATCTCCATCATCAGGCGGCGCATAAGGATAGTAAAAAGCTCTTCGGGGCATTTGTCACGCAGCGTTTCCTGTATCTGAGTGAAGGGCACACAGTAAAAGGCGATGTCGCCGCAGTATTCCGTCATTTTCTTTGCAAGCTTTTCCACCTTTTGTTTAGCTCTTTCCGAGGTGTAAGGAGGTGCCTCAAAATGGATCGCATCTATGACCGCACCCCGCTTTGACATCATATATCCTGCCACAGGTGAATCAATGCCTCCCGAAAGAAGCAGCATTGCCTTTCCGCTTGAACCCACAGGTATACCCCCTGCGCCCTCAAGCTTGCCTGCGTGGATAAACGCATACTTTTCACGCACCTCCACAGTGACTGTAACATCGGGCTTGTGAACGTCAACGCTCAGGTGAGGGAAGGTTTCCAAAAGCTTTCCCCCCAGTTCGTTGCATATATCGGGGCTTTTGTACGGAAATTTCTTGTCGCTGCGCTTTGCATCGACTTTAAAAGTCCTTGCTGCCTCCATATCCTCACGTATGTATTCTATGGAGTCGTTTAGTATGGCATCCATAGTTTTCTCCACCACGCAGCAGCGGCACAGCTTGATTATGCCAAAGATTTTTGAAAGCCTGTCCACTACCTCGTCAACGTCAATATTATCGTCCACAGGTTCAACATAAACCGTAGACTGTGCCTTTGTAATATTTATCTCCCCGAATTTTTTGAGCCTGCGCCTTATGCTTTTCATCATCATTGACTCAAAAGTGCTCTTGTTCAGACCTTTGAGGGCGATCTCGCCGTATTTGCAAAGAATTATCTCTTTCATTATCATCTTTCCTTTTCGTTATGTTTGTTACCGCAGGTATAGTACCTTGCCAGCGCACAGTCGAACTTTTCCAGATAGTGTGTGTATTTTTTGGGAAAATCCTTTATCTGTGAGCTGTCGTTGGGGTTGAAATGGTATATGAACTCTTTAAGAATGTTCTGATAGCAGTGTGTGATCTTCTCTGTAAGCATCTCGCATCTGCTGCCTGCAAGCGTTTCCACTGCCGTACACAGGGTATTGAACCTGTCCGCACGGAACCTGTCCCGTTCGTGCAGATAGAATAAAAAACTGTCATTTGTGAGATGATAATTGTCCCGTACTATTTTCAAAGCATATTTTTCCGTCATTTCTTTATCCTCGCAAGTCTGCCCTGTGCCTCGGTTACGGCTTCAAGCAGAGTGTCAATGTCCTGTGCGGTCGTTTCGGCGGATATGCTTATGCGAAGCACACTGTCAGACAGATCTTCGGGCACATGGAACTCCTTTATCACAGGGCTTTTTTTACCCTTTGAGCAGGCAGAACCGCTGGATACATATATCCCCTTTTCCTCAAGGAAATGCAAAAGCACCTCGGATTTCAATCCCTGCACGGCAATGCTTGTGATATATGGGGAGCCGCCTGAAAATATTACTGTTATGCCGCCGTTGCGGGCACATTCTTCAACTAAATGATCCTGCACAGCCTTTGCTTTTGCGTAGTTTTCTTCGACCTTGCCGCAAAGAGCCTCTACCGCTGCACCAAAGCCGAGGATCAATGGTACACATTCTGTTCCCGAGCGGAAGCTGCTTTCCTGTCCGCCCCCAAGCAGCAGCGGCGGAATGTGTACACCGCTTTTCACGTATAAAGCGCCTATGCCTTTTGGTGCATAGATCTTATGACCGCTCAGGGAGATCATATCCGCATTCAGCTTTTTAACTGTAAAAGGCAGCTTCATGAAGCCCTGAACGCAGTCGCAGTGGGTAAGCACCCGGGGATACTTCTTCTTTATCATGGAAAAAGCTGAACCAACGTCAAATACCGCACCTGTTTCATTGTTCACCAGCATCATGCTCACAAGGAACGTGTCCTCGTTTACAGCTTCAAGCACAGCCTTTGGGCTGATCTGTCCGTTTTCGTCCGGGGAGAGCCTTATGACTTCGCAGCCCAGCTGTTCAAGCTTGCCGATGGGGTTTGCAACGCTTGGATGCTCCACAGCAGTAGTGACCACACGGTGCTTGCGTTTGCCCTGATAGGCATATGCCCCGAAAATAGCGGTATTGCTGCTTTCTGTGGCACAGGAGGTGAAAAAGATCTCTTTTTCCTTTGCTCCTATGGCTGCGGCAATTATCTCACGCTGTTTATTGACCAGATTTTCCGCTTCAAGCCCCAGGCTATGCAGGCTTGAGGGATTTCCGTAGTGTTCAAGTCCGTTTATCACCGCATCCACAGCCTCTTTACAAGGCTTTGTGGTGGCTGCGTTATCAAGGTATATCACTAAGGTCATTCCTTTCATATTGTACATACTCGCAATATTATACCACAATCGCACCTTTTTTTCAACCTTGACACAGCCGCCCTCGGTTTTTTTACATTTTATTTATACAACCTGTGTCTTTTTTTCAAAAACGGTGGGATAAAAACGACAAAACTGCACATGATTAAGATGAACGGAGGAATGAAAATGAAATGCAAACGCAGATGTCTGATCAGAGTATTCACCTTTGGGATCTTTGCACTTACGGTGCTCATAGCACGAAATTTTATGCTTATGGATGAGGCACGCAGGAATACCTTAGTGCTCAATGCTTCTTATGCAAGCGCACTTGAACAGCTTGCAGATGCCTGCAAAAATATAAGTGAGACTCTGGAAAAAGAGCTTTACGCAGGCTCCGAAAAGACTCATAAAGATCTTTCCGTTAAGCTTTATCAGCAGGCAAGTGCGGCAAAAACAGCACTTTCTCAGCTGCCTATGGGAAGGGCTCAGACAAATAACACATATAAATTTCTTTCCCAGGTGGGAAACTACTCGCTTGCAGTTGGCAAAAAGCTGGACAAAGACAAAGGGATATCCACAAAGGATTACGAAAACATTTCAAAGCTATACGATTTTTCCAAAAAGCTGGCACAGAACATATCCGAGATGGAAAGCGCTCTGAACGCAGGGGAGATAGACTTTAGCGATGCACAGATAGACACACAGGGAGTCCCTGAGGTGACGGATGGATTTTCCGATTTTGAACAGGATTTCAAAGACTATCCCAGCCTTATTTACGACGGACCGTTTTCGGACAATATCATGGAGAAAAAGCCGAAAATGACACAGAACGCACAGCAGGTGTCACGGAAAAAGGCGCTGGAAAAGTGCTGCATGGCAATGAACATTTCCGCCAACGACCTTGAAGACACAAGCGAGGTAGGGGGAAATATGCCTGCCGTAAGGTTTTCAAATAAAGACAACACCGTTTGCTGTGAGGTGACTAAAAACGGTGGATATATCTCTTATTTTCTCAAAAGCAGACCTGTGGAAGAGGAAAAGATGTCCCGGCAGCAGGCTTTGAAAACAGGAGAAAAGTACCTTGATTATCTTGGCATTTTGTCGATGAAGACCACCTACTATGATATCCACAACGGCATAATGACTGTAAATTACGCATATGACGACCTGGGAACCTGTGTTTACACCGACCTTATAAAACTATCTATCGCCCTTGACAACGGTGAGATACTGGGTTTTGACGCAAGGGGATTTTTGGTGAACCACACAAAGAGAGAGCATCCAAAGAAGCTGTTTTCAAAGCTCCGTGCACAGGAAAGGGTATCGCCTAAGCTGACTGTACAAAGCAGCCGTCTGGCAGTTATACCAACGGAAAATCTTGAAGAAAAGCTTTGCTATGAGTTTAAATGCAAGGCAAAAAACGGCAGGAACGTACTGGTTTATTTTGACGCTCTGACCGGAGAAGAACAGCAGATACTTTTGCTTGTTGAAAGCCCGTCGGGAACACTGACGGTTTAAAAAAGGAGAGGATAATATGGATCTTAAAGACTCAAAGACCAAAGTAAACCTTATGAGGGCTTACGCCGGGGAATCACAGGCAAGGAACAGATATTCCTTTGCACAGCAAAAGCTGACCGAACAAAAGCAGTTTGTTGCAGCAGACCTTTTCAAGTGGACGGCGAACCAGGAAAAAGAGCATGCCCGGATCTTTTACGAGCACCTGCAAAAGGGGGGAGTGGAGCAAACAGAGATACAAGCAGCATATCCTGTTGACAAGGACAGCTGTGAGCCGGTGTGTATGCTTCAAAGCGCAGCCCGGCATGAGTTCAAGGAAAGCGAACAGATATACCCTGAGTTTGCAAACATAGCCCGTGAGGAGGGCTTTGCACAGATAGCCCAGGACTTTGAAAACATTGCATCCATAGAGAAAAGTCACGGTGAACGCTTCAGGCGTTTTGCACAGCTTTACAGCGAAGGCAGGATTTATTCCTCTGATGAGCCTGTGATGTGGGTATGCACAAACTGCGGGTATATAATTGAAGGCACACAAGTTCCCCTGAATTGCCCTGTGTGCCATGGCGAGCAGGGCTATTATATCCGCCTTGACATGGCGGACTGGGGCTTGTATAAATAAATGTTTATGCTCTCCAAAAGAGGGCAAAAACAAAGGCTTTCCGCATTTTCGGGGAAAGCCTTTACATATTCAGTATTTATATGCACTGTTTCCGATAAACTCACGGGTAAGAGACCGGGGAGGGATATTGTCAAGGGTTATTGCCCCTATCTGCGAAAGTGCCTGGGTGATCGGGCTGAAGCGCTCGTACTTGCTGTTTTGAGCAATGGCATCTTTCAGTTTTCCCAGAATAAAGCTTTTGTATGCCGGCACCTCATATGGGATAAATGAGTCCACAGAATATTCCGCAAGCCGTTTAAAGGGCATAATATATTTTACCTCCCCCGCTTCAACGCTGTCAAACATATCAAGTGTGGCGGTTATATCTCTTCCACGGAAAAGAATATCCCTGATAATGCGGCGCATAAGACGTATATACGCCGGGTCGAGCAATCTGTCATCTTCGCCTTTAACGTCATATTGCAGCCTTGTTCTCACGCTTACATACATTTTGTGAGAATAGCCTGCTATCTCGCCTACAATAGAGGGATTAAGGGCGTGGGTACCTTCAAAAATAAATATCTCGTCCTTTTCACGCTTCAGCTTTGGACCCCAATGTCTTGACTGGTCGGGGAAGTTGAATATGGGCAGAGTTATCTCCTTGCCGTTGAAAAGGTCGGTGAGCTGGCTGACAAAAAGCTCTTTATCCACATGGTCGGGAGATTCAAGATCCACCTTCCCGTTTTCGTCAACGGGGAAACGTTCCTTTGGGACAAAGTAATTGTCAAGGGAGATGTTATAGGTTATTATCCCACGCTCAAGGAGTATTTCACGTATTTTCAGAGCTGTGGTGGTCTTTCCGGAGCCGGAGGGACCTGCAAGCAGGAGAATAGGTTTGGAATCCTTTGAGTTTTCTATATTGTCCGCTATGGCAATAAGCCTTTGAGCGTAGTTATTATCGCTTTGTTCGATAAAACTTTTTTCGTCCTGCAAAATGCGGTGGTTAAGTGCATTTACATGGATTACCTTCATAAAAGACAAGCTCCTTTCGCTTGGATTAAGCCTCCCACTTTGAGCAGAGGTTATTTAGGGTATCTGTCATCCTGGCAAGTTCCTTATTGGTAAGTCCGGAGCTTTTGTTAACAAGGGCAGTAAGGCGCTCCAAAGATGCCACCAGGCGCTGATAACCGGGTGAGAAGCCTTTTGACTTTTTCTCAACGGGTATCGGAGAGGCGTTTGTGAACTCTCCGGTGAGAATGTTGAGAACGCCGCCGCTGTACGGTGCGTAGCTTTCAAGCCCCATATCTTTTTTCAGATGGGCAGTAAATTCATCAGCCACAGATGCCTCGGAATGATTGACAAATACCTTTTTTACGCCCTTTACGCTGCTTATCCATTCGTTGAGACCGTCAACGTCTGCATGGCCGCTTATGCCTGCAAGAACAAGTATCTGAGCTTTTACGGATATCTCCTCGCCGAACAGCTTTACGGTTTTTGCTCCCTCCACAAGGCTGCGTCCAAGGGTGTTAAGAGCCTGATAGCCCACAAAAAGTATTGTGTTTTCGCTTTTCCACAGGTTGTGTTTCAGGTGATGCTTTATGCGTCCTGCCTCGCACATTCCGCTGGCGGAGATTATTATTTTTGGTGTGCTGTTAAAGTTTATGGCACGTGATTCGTCACTTGTGGTGGCAAGATAAAGGTCATCAAAGGTTATGGGGTTGATGCCCTGTTCAACATACTTCATAGCCTCTTCATCAAAGCAGGACTCTTTGTTTTCTATAAATACCCTGGTTGCCTCTATGGCAAGGGGGGAGTCTACATAAACAGGAAAGTTGGCGTGGTTTTTGACCATTTTTTCCGATTTTATCTGCCGCAGAAAGTACAGAAGCTCCTGTGTTCTGCCGACGGCAAAGGAGGGTATAACGACGTTTCCGCCCCTGTCAAAGGTAGTCTGGATCACCTGTGCCAAGGCTTGAACATAATCCTTTGGAGGGTCATGGCGCCTGTTTCCGTAGGTGGCTTCCATAATAACATAGTCAGCCTCATCAATATACTGGGGATCACGTATAAGCGGCTGTTTGTGGTTGCCTATATCACCCGAGAACAGAAGCTTGCGTGTTTGGCCGTCCTCGGTCAGCCAAAGCTCGATGCTGGACGAGCCCAGCAGATGTCCTGCGTCGGTATATCTTACCCTTATTCCCTCGCAGATGTCAATAGTGGTATCGTAATCGTGGGGTACAAAGCAGGCTATGGCACCCTCGGCATCAGCCATTGTATAAAGCGGCTCGACCTCTTCTTTCCCTTTGCGCTTACCTTTTCTTGAACGCCACTCTGCTTCAAACTCCTGGATATGCGCCGAGTCACGCAGCATTATGGAGCAAAGGTTGCAGCTGGCTTTTGTGGCGTGGATCTGCCCGGAAAAGCCGCCTGCATACAAAAGCGGCAGCAAGCCCGAATGGTCGATATGTGCATGGGTGAGCAGCACGAAATCTATGCTTGAAGGAGGGCATGGGACTTTTTCGTTCTCAAAATAGTTTATGCCCTGCTCCATGCCGAAGTCCACAAGAAATTTCTTGCCGCAGGCTTCGATATAGGTACAGCTGCCTGTTACCTCGTGGGTAGCGCCTAAAAATACAAGTTTCATAAAGCTTTCGCCTCGATTCTATTTGATGATATAATTATACCACACCTTCCCACATTTTTCAAGCATTTTGCACAGTTTTATTGTCCGATCACACCTAAAAATGTGCAAAACAATAGCCGCAGTTTTTACCCTGCGGCTTTATGGTAAATGTATTGTGGGGATATATCAGACCATTATTTTTCTGTAAAGCTCTTTTAATTCCTCAATGCTGGTGTCTCTTGGGTTGCCCGGGCGGCAGGCATCGGCGTATGCATCTGCTGCGAGGGTGTCAAGGTCTTCTTGTCTGATCTTTTCGTTCTTTTGGGGTATCCCAACGTCCTTTGAAAGCTGCTTTACAGCGTCAACGGCTGCTTTTCTGTATTCCGCTGCGGTCATTTCGTCAACGCCCTTAACGCCCATAGCTCTTGCGATCTCTCTGTACTTTTCCCCGGTGTACTCCTGATTGTATTCCATAACGATAGGCAGCATCATTGCACAGGCAACACCGTGTGCAGTATCATAATGTGCACCAAGTGTATGTGCGATAGAATGGGCGATGCCAAGTCCCACATTTGAAAATCCCATTCCTGCAACGTACTGGGCAAGTGCCATACCTTCACGGTTTTCAGGGATGTTTTCAACAGCGCCTCTGAGATTTTTTGCTATAAGGCGTATTGCCTCAAGGTGGAACATATCTGTCATTTCCCAGGCAGCTTTTGTGGTATAGCCTTCAATAGCGTGGGTCAGAGCGTCCATGCCTGTTGCGGCAGTAAGCCCCTTTGGCATTGACGACATCATATCCGGGTCAACTATTGCCACCTCGGGGATATCGTGCTCGTCTACGCACACAAATTTTCTTTCCTTTTCGGTATCGGTGATAACGTAGTTTATGGTCACCTCTGCGGCTGTACCTGCGGTGGTGGGAACGGCTATGGTAGGAACAGCATGGTTCTTAGTAGGTGCAACTCCTTCCAGCGAGCGTACATCTGCAAATTCAGGATTGGTGATTATTATGCCGATAGCCTTGGCGGTGTCCATTGACGAGCCGCCGCCGATGGTGATGATAGAATCTGCGCCGCAAGCCTTGAAAGCTTCAACGCCGTCTTTTACGTTTTCAATGGTAGGGTTGGGTTTTATGCCCGAGTATACTGTGTAGGAGATGCCTTCCTTATCAAGAAGATCCGTTACCTTATCTGTTACACCAAACTTTATCAGATCCGGGTCGGAGCACACAAAAATATGCTTGAATCCTTTGTTTTTTACAATGCCGGGGATCTGCCCGATCGCTCCTTTGCCATGATAGGATACGGTGTTGAGAATAATTCTGTTTGTCATAATAATGACCTCCTTCGGTTATAGTTTTTGATATTATTTCAATAATTATTCGTCGCTGTTTTGAGCATACTGGCTTTCATGCCTTGTGAAAAAGTCAGTCCTCGGCGGCAGGAATTTCAGCTTATGTCCCTCGCCTGTGAAATAGCTTACCGGCTCAAAGATGTGTTCCCACGACCAGAACTCCTCGCCGGCTCCCAGATACTCACGCACCTTTTCTGTGCCGATAGGTGCCATGGGGTGAAGAAGTATTGCGGCGATCCTTATAACATAGAACATATCTGCAAGAACCTGAGAAAGCTCGTCTTTGCTTTGCTCGCCCGGTTTGAGTGCCTTTGCCATGTACTTGCTTGCGCTTCTGATGTAGCTGTCAAGCACATAGGTGCACTGGTGGAAGGCAAAGCGTGACATATGGCGCTCATAGTCAAGCACCGCTTTTTTGCCCTCGGCAAGTATTTTTTCGCTTGGAGTATTTGTGGGCAAAACGCCGTCAAGCTCCTTTTGTGCGGTGTAAAATGCAGTTCTGATTATCCTGTTGTAGACATTTGAAAGCAGCAGTCCGTCCTTTACTACGGGGTCCTGCTCGTCCGGCTTTGCGTCGGGGTTGAAGGGCTTTGGCATAAAGCTTACCGAGCGCTGACCAAGCCCAAGTCCCAGCCAGTGCATTCTCAGCTGTTCGGGAGTGTAGTAATTGAGCAGCTCGTCAGCCATAGGCGGCTTGACTGCGCCGGAGCTTGAAGCTTTTTTGTCAAGGAAAAGAATGTGGTGGTTAGCAACTATTATGGGCATTTGCAGCTCGCCGTCGGGAACCTCGGCGGTTTTTTGCTCCGCCTTTTGCTGAGCCATCCACATAGCAGGCTCGGCAATGCCGTAGAAGTAGATATTATCCTGTCCGATGAACTGGTAGACCGATGCATCCTTTGAACACCAGTAGTCTTTCCATTCACCCTTGTCCCTGCCTTGTGATTCAAGGTAGGTCTGTGTAAAGGAGATAGGTGCCCACAGGGATTCGGGCCATACCCACACGGTGAGATCCTCGCCGTCCTTTTCAAACTTCGGAGCGGGAACGCCCCAGTCGATATTGCCTGTAAGTCTGAAAGGAACGAGCTTTTTACCTGTGCGGTATCTTATGCCGTTTGCGGTAAGCACCCTGCAAGCCTGCTCGCAGTCGGCAAGTGCCGTAAATGCGATTGTGAACGAGGGCTTTTTAGGCTCCTCGATATACTCGTGATTGGGCAGCTGCGCTTTGATATCGTTATACTTTTGCTCAAACTCACGCTTAACGTAGATAACAGGCGGCTTTAGGAACTCGGATATAGTTTTCCACACAACAGGGCGGATATCCTTACGCTTTTGCATTTTTTCCACCCACTCCTGCAAGAGCTTTTCATAGTCGGTGAGCTTGAAATACCAGTTTGTGACCGGTTTCATCGTGGGCTTTTCCCCCGTAAGGGTACTTACCGGGTCAACAAGATTTTCCGGCATATACTGGTGCCCCATATCGCACTCGTCTGCATAGCCCTTTTCGGAGGTACAGCCGTCAACAGGGCATTTGCCCACGACCTGTCTGCCGTTGAGAAAAACACCTGCTTTTTCATCGAAAAACTGCATGGTAGAGATCTTTTCAAGCTGTCCTTTTTCATAAAGAGAATTAAGAAACTCCTTAGTAAACTCTGCATGGATCTCCTTGCTCCGGTCAAGTCCGGAAGCGGCAAACAGATTTGGTTTGATGGCGTATTTTTCAAGTGTGTCAGCCTGTTTGTTGTGATTGCTTCTTACAAAGTCCTCAAGGCTGCCGTTAAACTCTCCCTTTTCCACCTTCTGTCTCCAGCCCTCTGCGATAGGTGAACCGTAGCAGTCGGTGCCTGTAACGAAAATGACGTTTTCGCTTCCTATCCTGTCACGCAAAAACCTTGCATAGGTATCTGCAAATACCAGCATACCTCCCACGTGTCCAAAATGCAGTTCTTTATTTCCGTAGGGCATACCGCCTGTTATCACGGCTTTTTTCGGGAACTCAGGACGTGGTATCTCAAAATTGCGCTTATCTTTATTTTTTTCTTCCATTATACTACTTCTTCCTTTTCCTTATCCTTTTCATCGCTCAGCTGCTCATCAGCTGGTGCAGCCGGTGCGAATTTCTTTTTGTAAACCGTGGTGCAGATAATTGCAGAGATAATGCCGATAGCCGCACCGACCAGTACATCTGTGGGGTAGTGTACGCCCACATGGAGCCTTGAATATCCCATGAACAGGGATACGCAAAGTGCAGGTATGCCGAATTTTTTAGGCATCATAAGTAAAATAACGATCAGACACCCGAAGGTGGACGCTGAATGACCCGAGGGGAACGACGGGCTGTCCATTGTTCCCACAAGGGAGCTCAGCCCTTCTATCATATCGTATGGTCTTGTTCTGACAAAAATATGTTTAAGAACAAATGCTCCGCCATATGCGATGAACAATGAAACCGCACACACAAATCCTGTGCGCCTTGTTTTCGGTATTATTACCAGCAGAAGTATCACCGCTATGGCAAGCTCACCGTGATTTCCTGCATAGCCCATGAATTTACACATAGGGTCAAGCACGGCATTTCTCAGGTTGTCCTGTATCCACAACAGGACATCTCCCTCCCAGCTCATTTTAAACACCTCACTTTGACACAGGGACTATCTTCCAGATGTTTTGAGCATAGTCCTTTATAGTTCTGTCGGATGAAAATTTCCCTGCGTTGCACATATTGAGCCAGCATTTTTTTGCAAATGCCATCTGGTCTTTATAATCTCTGTTGCATCTGAGCTTTGCAGCCACATAGCTTTCAAGGTCGCCCACAACGTAGTAGTGATCTGGAACGTGCCAGCTTGCGCCGTCGGTAAGAGCCTTATAAAGCTCTTTGAAGCTGCCCTCCTGATCCGAGGGAACGCCCCCGTCGTCAAAGCTTGAATCTATCAGCTTTTCAAGCACACGACGTATCTTTTCGTTTTCAAAAATGATCTTTCTTGGGTCGTAGTCGGGCATAATCTCCGCAAGCTCTTCCACCCTTGCGCCGAAGATGTAGTTGTTTTCAAAGCCTGCCTCCTGAACTATCTCAACGTTCGCTCCGTCGTAGGTGCCAAGGGTAACAGAGCCGTTGAGCATCAGCTTCATATTGCCTGTGCCGCTTGCCTCTGTGCCTGCGGTAGAGATCTGCTCGGAGACATCTGCTGCACACACAAGTTTTTCTGCGGCGGAAACGTTATAGTTCTGTACAAATACCACCTTGATCAGGTCCTTTGTCTGCTCGTCGGAGTTGACCATTTTCCCTATCTCGCCGATCAGCTTTATTATCGCCTTTGCTCTGCGGTAGCCGGGCGCTGACTTAGCACCGAAAATGAAGGTTGTCGGGGTAAAGTCCTTGATGCTTCCTTCCTTGATGCCGTAGTAGATATAAATAATGGATAATGCGTTGAGCAGCTGTCTTTTGTACTCATGCAGCCTTTTTATCTGTATATCGAAAATGGTGTCCGGGTTTATTTCGATGCCGTCATTTTGCTTTATAAAATCGGCAAGCTGCTGTTTCTTGGCTTTTTTGATACGAATAAACTCACCCAGTACATTTTCATCATCTGCGTACTTTGCAAGCTCCTTTAGCCTGTCCAGGTCGGTTATCCAGCCATTATCGCCCAAAAGCCGTGTGATAAGGGCGGAAAGCTCCTTATTGCAAAGAGCGAGCCAGCGTCTTTGGGTAATGCCGTTTGTTTTGTTCTGGAACCTTTCGGGGTAAAGCTCATACCATTTTTTCAAAGCATCTTTTTTAAGTATCTCGGTGTGTATCTGAGCAACTCCGTTTATATACGATGAAACATAGATAGCCATATAAGCCATATTGACTTTTCCGCCGGATACAGGCTGTATGCGGACAATATCTTTTTTATCCATGCCTTTTGAATACATATCCTTTATAAACTTTTCGTTTATCATAAGGATATAGGTGTAAACCTGGGGGATAACGCTTTCCACCAGGGAGCAGTCCCATTTCTCCAGCGCCTCTGCCATGATCGTATGGTTGGTATAATTAAATATTTTGTGTGCTTTTTCAAAAGCTGTTTCAAAGTCATAACCCTGACATACAAGCTGTCTTATAAGCTCGGGGATAGCAATTACAGGGTGTGTGTCGTTAAGCTGTATGGTAAGGTACTTTTCAAGCTCGTCAAGGCTGCCAAAGCGTGCCTTATGCTTGTTTACAGCATCGGCAACAGAGGCAGCGGAAAAGAAATATTCCTGTCTGAGGCGGAGCTTTTTACCTTCGTTTGTGTTATCGTTGGGGTAAAGGACACGTGAAATATCCTCAGCGGCGTTTTTATCCGCCTGGGCACCGGTATAGTCACCGTCGTTGAACTTGTTAAAATCAAAGTCGTTCACTGCCTCAGCCTGCCACAAACGAAGATTGCCTACGTTATCCGTGCCGTATCCGATTATGGGCATATCATACGGAACGGCTTTTATGGTCATGTCTGCATATTGGATATCCACGGCGTCCTGCTGGCATCTTACAGACCAGGGGTCGCCGTATTTTGTCCAGTTATCCGCCTCTTCCTTCTGGAAGCCGTCAACTATCCTTTGCTTGAAAAGGCCGTATTTATATCGAATGCCGTATCCGTCAAGGGGCAGATCGAGTGTGGCAGCGGAATCAAGGAAACAGGCAGCAAGCCTGCCCAGACCGCCGTTGCCCAGGGCTGCATCCTCGATAGTTTCCAGATCGTCAAGGCTTCTGCCGTGGCGGTTCAAAACCTCCTCAACGTCTTCATATACTCCTGCACACATCAGATTATTGTGCACTGCCCGTCCCATAAGAAATTCCATTGAAAGGTACATGGCACGTCTGCCCGAAAGATGCTTTTCAAGACTTTTGGCGTGCAGGGGAGAAATATGCTCCATTACAGCTACACTGACGCATTCGTGGAGCTGCCAGTCAGAGGCGTTTTCCACGGTGGTATTGTATCTGCTGCGAAGCCTGCTTTCAAGATCCTTTGCAAATATGCTTTTATCCATCATATCAATCCTTATCCTTAGTTTTATCCTTGGTTTTCTTTTTATCCTTATCCTTTGGCTGTTTTTCACTGTCTGAAGGCTTTTCGGATACATCTTCTCCCTCAGGTGAGCTGTCCGCTGCGCTGAGGTTTTCCTCTGTCTCGGTCTGCTCGTCTTGCGGGCATCTGCCGTAAAGTACCGTAATGTCACGCAGCTTGGTTATAAGGCTGTCGGTGATAACATCAAGGCTTTGTATCCGCCATTGCCAGTTGCCCCCCAGGGTAGAGGGCGTGTTCATTCTTGCTTTGTTGTCAAGCCCGAGCAGATCCTGCATCTGTGTGATCGCCGTGTCGCATACACTTGCCCAGCACAGCCTTATCATAGCCCAGGGCACATCGGCATGCCTTGTAACGCCCAGATACTGCATACAATGCTTTGCCGTCTTTTTGTCTGCATTCTTTATCCAGCCCAGTATTGTTTCATTGTCGTGTGTACCTGTGTAACAAACGCTGTTTGAGGATCTGAAGTTGTGGGGGAGATAAACGTTGTCCGAGCCGCTCCCGAAGGCGAACTCCAGGACCTTCATGCCGGGATAGCCGCTGGCATCCAGCATTTTTGTGACTTTTTTGGTGAGAAAGCCAAGATCCTCTGCGATTATGTCCACGCTGCCAAGCTGTTTGTTCACAGCTTTGAAAAGAGCCATGTCCGGACCCTTTCGCCACTGTCCTTTCCGGGCATTCTTTGCACCGTACGGGATACAGTAATAGCTTTCAAATCCACGGAAGTGGTCGATCCTTATAGTATCGTACATCTTTGATGCTGCCTTGATACGCTCGATCCACCACCGGTATTTCTTTTTCCCTATATAGTCCCAACGGTATAAGGGGTTTCCCCACAGCTGACCGTCCTCGGAGAAAACATCGGGTGGGCAGCCTGCGACCTCTATGGGCTTTTTGTCCTTGTCAAGATAGAAAAGCTCCGGCTGTTCCCACACCTCTACGCTGTCATAAGCCACATAGATAGGTATGTCTCCGATGATCCGTATACCCTTTGAGTTGGCATATTTTTTAAGCTTTTCCCATTGCTGATAATACTTGTACTGAACAAAGCACCAAAAGTCAATTTCGTTGGCGTATTTCTTTATTGCATAGCGCACAGCCTTCTGCTTACGCATACGCAGCCCTTCGTCCCACTCATACCAGCCTTTTCCGCCGTTGGCATCTTTCAAAGCCATAAAAAGTCCGTAGGAGTATATCCAGTCAAGGTTGGAGATAACAAACTTGCTAAAGCCCTTTTCGGTCTTTTTGCGAAAGCGCTTGTGAGCCTTTTTGAGCACCTTGAAGGTGTTTTCATAAACAGCGGAATAATCGACCCTTGTGCTGTCGCTGCCCCAGTTTATCCCCTCAAGATCCTCCTTTTCGAGATAACCCTCACTGCAAAGAGTGTCAAGATCAATAAAATACGGGTTGCCTGCATGGATAGAGAAACTCTGGTAGGGGGAATCGCCGTAGCTTGTGGGTGAAACGGGAAGTATCTGCCAGCAGCTTTGCTTTGCCTTTGCAAGAAAGTCAACAAAGTCATAAGCCTGCTTTCCCATTTTACCGATACCATATTCTCCGGGAAGGGAGGATATGTGCATAAGTATACCGCTTGAACGCATATTGGTGTTCTCCTTTCGATAAAAGATCACAGTTTAAAACAATTATACTACTTTTTTTCTGTTTTGGCAATAGCAAAGCCGGAGAATTTTCTTTTAACAATAGTATATTTCTATTGACAAACCGGCGCTTGTTGTGTAAAATTATAGTGTAAGATGTCGGGGGATGTCCCCGGCTCGTTTTTGACTAATGAGAAGGTTGATGTTTAAATGGATCTTGCAGGGCGGACCTGGCTGGCAATGACTGTTTGTATCGTTTTCACCTTGCTCCTTGGTTTTTTCACAGCTTGTGAAAGCGCTGCGGTGGAGATAACCGAGGTAAGGCTGAGAAAACTGCTTGCGGACAATAACAAAAAAGCAAGGCTGCTTACAAAGCTCCTTGAAAGTCCGGGTCGGTTTGTCGTTGCCAATGTTATCTCTCGTTCTTTTATGCTTGCAGCTGTTTCGGCTGTGAGCACATATTATTTCTATCCCATTTGTAAGGATGCTTTTCTGCGCTGGCTGTACATAGATACCCTGCACGGGGCAGGCTATTACGGGGTGTGCTGTCTTAGCTTTGCTGTGGCGGTCCTCGGTACGGTGCTGGCGGTAACGGTGGTTGCAGTCAGCATACCTAAAAAACTCTGTATGTGTGGTAAGATCGGGGAAAGGTTTATTCTTGCCGTCAGCGGAGTGTACAGCGTCTGGATGAGTATGTTCATGCCTTTGGTGTGGGTGGTGGAGATCTTATCAAAGGGCGTTTTAAGACTGTTTGGCGTTAAAAGCGGTGGGGATACCGAAGCGGTCACCGAAGAGGAGATACTTATGATGGTTGATGCTGTCAACGAAACAGGCGGCATCGAGGAAAGTCAGGCGGAAATGATAAACAACATTTTCCAGTTTGACGATATAGAGGTGAGGGAAGCTATGACCCACCGCACGGAGATAATCGGTGTGGAAAAGGATGAGGATATCCGCCGTGCGATAGAGCTGGCTATCCGTGAGGGAAAATCAAGGCTTCCGGTATATGAGCAGAATATGGATAATATCTGCGGTGTCATATACGTCAAGGATCTGCTTAGTCTGGCTCTTGAAAACGACGGCGAGTTCCACAGCGCAAAGGATTATATGCGGGAAATACGTTTTGTTCCCGAAAGCAATAAATGCGGGGAGCTTTTTGAGGAGTTCACAAAGTCAAAGACACAGATAGCTGTTGTCGTGGACGAGTACGGCGGAACAGCGGGCATCGTTACAATGGAGGATCTGCTGGAAACTATCGTGGGAAATATCCAGGACGAGTATGACGACGAGGAAGAGGAGATACAAAAGCATTCAAACGTCATATTCGATTTTTCCGGTACAGCGGACTTTGCCGATGCAATGCAGGCGCTGGGGAAAAAGGTCCCTGAGGATACAGAATTTGATACAATAGGCGGATTCGTGGTCGATGTTCTTGGCCATATACCCGAACAGGGTGAACGTGCTGTTGCAAACTGGGAAAATATAGAGTTTACAGTACTTTCGGCTGAGGACAACAAAATAGAAAAGGTAAGGGCGGTCATAAAAGACAGAGACGATGTCTGATGTGATGCGCCCACAGCGGAGGAACAGTTATGGCTGTAAAGAAGAAAAACAGAATACTTGTACTTGCCATGACTGCGGTGGTTACGATCTTTATTGCCGGCGGAGCGTATGCGGGACTGAACCGTTACGAAGAGGTATATAAAGACGTAAAAATGTACTTCAGCTCGGCGGATACGAATGAGGTGTTTTATAACCAGGCAACACGTACCACCATCAATTATGAGGTGGAGGAAAAGTCGGAGAACAAGACGGAGAAAACACCCCCTCGTGTCACGAAAGAAGAGTTTGACAGCATAAATAATGCCTATGTCTCACAATACTTCCTGGATTTCCTGGACGAGGGAGATCAGAAGGTATATCATCAGCTTTATAAAGGGATTTATGACTTTGAAAAAAGTATCCCTATCGAAAATAATGTCCTCAAACAGGATGATGTGGGAGATTTTATAGTTCTTTTCACCTCTTCAAACCCGTATGTGAATTATATCGGTGCAAACTATACGATCTCTCTGAACAAAAAAGGCTATGTAACAGCTGTAAACGTTGAGTATTCTCTCACCAAGGACGAGGCGGAAAGCCAGCGCAGGGAGCTTGACAGAAAAATAGACAGCATCATCTCCGGCATCACCCCCGGAATGTCCGATTACGACAAGGTCAAATATCTTCACGACTATGTGGTCACCCACTGTACCTATGATGATAAATGTCCCCAGCCCTATTCGGCGTACGGCTGCCTTGTTCAGGGCAGATGCGTGTGCGAGGGCTATACCAAGGCAATGCTGGCGCTTTGTGATAAAGCAGGGATAAAGGCGATACCTGTGGTGGGTAAGGCGGCAGAGACCGGTGACTATCAGGGACATATCTGGAATAAGATATCTATATCCGACAAATGGTATAACTTTGATGTTACCTGGGACGACCCTACGGGCGAAATGGGTGAAAAGTACATAAGATATGACTATTTCGGGCTTACGGATAAGCAGATGGAGCGAAACCATACTCCCGACAACAACAAATATATGTCTTACCCTTCGGCGGAAAGCAGCCAGGCAAATTACTTTGAGATCAACGGCCTTGTATGCGACGACGGCAGACAGGCGGGAGAAACAATGGAAAAAGCCATAATGCAGGCCATAGAAAGCAAAGAAGGGCTTGCAAGGATAAGATGTACCGATAAGGACGCATATACACATGCTCTTGAAACTCTTTTTGAGACGGAAAACGGCACAACGGGAACCTTTACCGTGCTTAACTATCTCCTTGAGAGCCGAAATAAGAAAAAAGTGGTAAGCTATTCTATCATCAATAACGATGAGGCGTATACAATAACAGTAAAATTTGATGTTGTTGCACAGCAGGACGAAAAAATCTGAAAAAACTGTTGAATTTTGAATAATATTGTGATATAATATAATTTGTGCAGAAAATATTGCGAGAGAGCTTTTGGTAATATATAACAAAGAAAATAAATTGCTTATATTAAAGATGTTTATATTACAGATAAGGTGCAGTTTTGCTCCCGGAAAGGATGGAACGTATGAGTTCAAAAACAAAGAAAAATGGCAAAAAGTCAAAAGCGGCAAGGAATGTGCTTATATTCTTCATCGTGTTCATACTCCTTGAAATGGCACTGGTGGTCAGTCTGACTTTGGTATTCAGAAATAAGGACGCTACACCACGGCTTGCAGGATATAACTTTTATATCATGAGAACGGATAAAATGGGTACAAGTGTCCCCAAGGGTGCGCTTGTTGTGGCATCTGACGGTACACCCAGCAAGGACAGCATAAGCAAAGCCCTGCTTTGTAAGAACGTTCCTACGGTGGGAACAAGCGTGTTCCGTCTGTATTCCATCGAGTCCAAGGAAGGTCAGGAGGGCCTTGTATACAAGGTTTATCAGGAGTCTGATTACGACGAGAAGGAAAAGAAGATAAGTACACTTTATACCATCAATTCCTCTAATATAATCGGTATCGCAAACACCTACTACGAAACAGCCGGCAAGCTTATTGCGTTTGCAACCTCCACAGTGGGTATAATCCTGTGCGTGGCTGTTCCGATATTCCTTCTTGTGGTCATCGAGCTTATTATTTTCATCGCAAAGCGCTCCTCTTCAAAGTATGATGACGAGTACGACGAGTATTATGACGATGATGAGTACTATGACGACGATGAGTATTACGATGATGAGTACGATGACGATGAGTACTATGATGACGAATACGACGAAGAATACGATGATAAACATACAAGCGCCCATGCAGACAAGCAGAGCAGGAAAAATGATGTGAAGCTTGATGATTTCCTGTTTGGCGGAGAAAAGGAAACAGAGCGGATCGCCGCTAAGCATCATAGCTCGGCTGAGGCTGAAAGCGTGCAGAACAAGGCTGACGAAAAGGCTGCTGAAAAGCCTGATGCTGAGCCGGTGAATGAAAACCCGAAAACTCAGATCGACAGTTCCTACTATGAAAAAGCCGCAAAGCTTATCGACGGCGATGACAGCGGGGTAAAGGCAGAGCCGGCAAAACCTGTTAAACAGGCAGCACAGCCGGTGAAGACAACTGCACAGCCGCAGCGCAGACACAGAGCGAAGGTAAATGACAACAGCTCTATTGAGGATCTGATGAAACTTATGGACGCCGAGCAGCAGAAACTTAAAAACAAGACCAAGGAATGATCGCATGAAAGCCCCGATAATACGGGGCTTTTTTATGTTAGGACATATTTTGAAAAAATAATTGAAAAAGTGCTTGACAAATGCCTTGTGATGTAGTATAATATCAATGTTGCGAAACTTGCAGCAAACAAAAATGGGGGTATAGCTCAGCTGGGAGAGCATCTGCCTTACAAGCAGAGGGTCACAGGTTCGATCCCTGTTGTCCCCACCATAATGAGAAATGCGGAGGTCGATTTAAAAACGGCTTTCGCAGGACTCTTTATATAACGTTCTTCAAATGCCCTTAACCTCGGCAGGTTGAAGATATTTTTTTCAATGGCCGGGTAGTTCAGCTGGTTAGAACGCTAGCCTGTCACGCTAGAGGTCGTGGGTTCGAGCCCCATTCCGGTCGCCATTTCTCTTTTATGAGATTTGCCTCTGTAGCTCAGTAGGTAGAGCAGGGGACTGAAAATCCCCGTGTCGATGGTTCGATTCCGTCCGGAGGCATTCCATTTTATCCATATGCGGCTTTAGCTCATCTGGTAGAGCGCCACCTTGCCAAGGTGGAGGTAGCGAGTTCGAGCCTCGTAAGCCGCTTATGCGGGCTTAGTTCAACGTTAGAATACCTTTCTTCCTGAAAGGAGAAGTGAGTTTAATTCTTACAACCCGCTCCATGCAGAGATGTCGTGAAAACGGCATCTTTTTTTTGTGCTAAGGCTATAAGGACAACAAAAAAGCTGTACCCTTTTTCAGAGTACAGCTTGATTTTTATATATTATTTTTTATCCTGAAGGAACTGCAGCACGCCGCCCACCGCAATAGCAAGGCAAGCAAGAAGCATGATGTAGAAACCTGCGCCCTTGGAAACAACTCCAAGTGTGTCTTTGAACTGGAATATCCACTCAAAGATAAAGAACAATACTGCAACGCCGCCGGCAATAAGCATATTCAGACCCTTTTTGGTAACTGCAAGGAATGCAGAACAAAGAGCAATGAGAATGCCAAGGATCCAGTGTAATGCGCCGCCGTCAAAGAAGTTAGCGGACTTGGAAAGACCGAACACTGTTACTTTCAGATAAGGCAGGAACATTGAGATAAGAAGAACTACTGCTCCGCCCAGAGCAACGAACTGAGGAATGCCAAAAGATTTAATGTCTGTGATATTTGACTTGAAGTCATTTACCATGTTCTGAGGATTAAATCCGTTTGAGTTACCTCCGAAGTTGTTTGCCTGATTCATTGTCTGCTGTGTCTGCTGTGCCATAGGTGCGCCGCAGGAAGAACAGAACGGACTTCCGTCCGGAACCTGTGCTCCGCATTTTGGACAAAACATATTACTACCCCTTTTCATGTTGATTGACGAAATTGTTTTTTATAATTTGACAGACATTCGTCTAAAGGCATTATATCATCATTCTTCACACTTTACAATGCTAATTGCATAAAATCGGCATTTTAAACAATTTGCACCTCGGTTTTTTCAAGATTATTGCCAAATGCACAATAACGACGCTATTACTCCCAGTCTTTCCATACATCTGGGCAGAAGCCGACGGTGGCGAGCCTGCCGTTGCGGACTATCGGGGCAGTAATTATCTGTGGATTTTCGAGGAGCTTTTCCTGCTTTTCGGCCTGAGTGCCAAGATAGCGGAAAAGAGTAGCAGCTTCGCCCTTTGCCTTTGCGTCAAGCAGCTTGTCTATGTCCTTTACGGCTGCAAGCACACTTGTGAATTCACCCTTGCTCATGCCCTTTGAGTTGAGGTCTATATATTGAAAGCTTATCCTGCGCTCCTTGAACCAGCGCTGAGCCTTTTTTGTGTCAAAGGACGACGAGCGCCCGAATATCTGAATGTTCATGCAAGTATCTCCCCGTTTTTACATTCCATATAAATGGTGAAAGGTCCTTCGTTAACAAGGCTTACCTTCATCTTTGCGCCGAAAACACCGCCCTGTACCTTTCCGTTTATTTTTTCACCGCACTTTTCCATAAACAGCTCGTAAAGCCGTTTAGCTTCGCCCGGGTCGCCTGCACCGAGGAATGATGGCCTGTTTCCGTGACTGCAATCAGCCAGCAGAGTGAACTGTGAAACTACAAGCATATCCCCGTTCACATCGTTTATCGAAAGGTTGGTCTTTCCGTTCTCATCAGAAAAAATACGCAGCTTTGATACCTTGTCAGCGAGCTTTTCGCAGTCCGCATCGGTGTCGTCTTTCTGTGCGCCGAAAAGTATCATAAAGCCCTTTTCTATCTCTCCCGTGGCCTTTCCCTCAACAGTCACATCAGCGTGGCTGACCCTTTGGATTATCACTTTCATTTTCGTGTCTCCTTTTTAAGTATTATGTCACAGCATCAAAGATGATACCATACAGCTCCGGATTGTCAGGCAGCTTTTTTCAAAACAGCTTTATATCATAATAGTACCTGTATTTTTCACCCTTTTCCAGCTTTATGGCGTTGGGCTTGTTTTCAAGCGCCTCAAAGTCGTCGTCATAAAACGTCGGAACGCTGGTCCAGGGTTCAAGACAAACAAATTCCGCCCTGTCGTCACCTGTGGGAGACCACACGGTAATGCAGTCGCTAACCGGGTACTCCAGCCGCACATAGCTTCCGCCGTTTTTGGACCTGAGCGAGATCGCCTTTGAATTGGGGTAGTTCAGCGGTATGGAATCGTTGTCGAACAGAGCTCTTGTCATATCCAGCCTTTTGCCGTATTCCAAAATGGTCACCGTTTCATCGCCGATCTTCTGGGTAATATGCTCGCTTTCATCAAATTCAACATAATAGTCGTCAAATCTGTCACCCTCGTTAAGAGGACAATTGAACGCAGGGTGTGCACCAAGGTAGAAATACATATCCTCATCGTTTGTGTTTGTAACAAAGTTTTCCACACGCAGGCAGTTGCCGTTGATCGTATATCGCACCTCAAGGCTGAATTTGTAAGGGTACTGCGCCAGCGACTGTTCATTTTCGGTAAGAAGGAAACTCAGCGAGTTTTCATCCTGTCCGTTGAAGGAAAACTCCATGTCCCTTGCAAATCCGTGGTTTGCCTTCATGGTGTACTGCTTGCCCTTTGCCGTGTATTTTCTGTCCTTGGGGGAACAGATAAAAGGGAAAAGGATCGGAGCATAGCGTTTCCATGCGTCACCGCACTGCCACAGGTATTCCTTGCCGTCCAGCTTTAACGAGTGAAGCTCAGCGCCAAAGGTATCTGCGCTGATCTCCAGCCTTTCATTTTTTATAGTATACAGCATTTTTAAGACCTCCCAAAATAGCTTTACCTAAATGATACCACATTTTAAAAGTAATTTCAATAGGTGCAAAACGCTCCGCTGCGGCGTGCGGATATGTGTGCATTTACCCCAAGCCGTTTGCTTTTGAAATATTGAGAACGAGGGAGAACGGGTGAGAAAATCAAAGAAAAGCATGGAATATATCAATTTAGTTTGTCCCATTTTGCCCCCGTTTGCCCCCGTTGAATTTGCTAATACGGAGCTTTAGTGATATAATATGCTAAACCGAAAGGTTGAGGATGTACATCCGAAAATAGGAGAGAAATACACAGACAGAAAGGAATTAAAAATGGCTCAGGATAATGTTATTGACATTGGCAAAAAGAAAAAAGGAACGGCAAAGATAGTTCTTTGCATAGCTGCGGTGCTGATAGTCGTGATCGCTATTATTTCGGCGATAAGGATAGTACCTGCCGGCTGCACGGGAGTTGTTACCACATTCGGAGAGGTTTCCGATACCTCCCTTACAGAGGGACTGCATTTTGTGATCCCATTTGCACAGAAGGTGGAGATAATCTCCAACAAGATCCAGATCTATGAGGCAACTGCCGATGCGGTATCAAACGATATGCAGGCGGTAAGCACAAAGATCGCCGTAAACTACCGCATTCAGAGCGAGGCTTCGGCAAGGATATTCCGGGAGATCGGTGTAGATTATAAGGACGTTATACTTATGCCGACCGTTCAGGAGGGCATGAAAAGCGTTTGTGCAAAGTACAATGCTGAGCAGCTTATCACCAAGCGTGCAAGTGTTGCAGACGAGATCAAGACCGAGCTGGCGGCTAAGGTTTCCGAGTACGGCATTGAGATCGAAAAGTTCAACATAGTCAACTTTGATTTCTCCAAGGAATTCAACGAAGCTATCGAAGCTAAACAGGTCGCAGAGCAGAATTATCTTAAAACCAAGACCGAGCAGAACCAGGCTATCGTTGTTGCCGAGGCAGAGGCAAAGAAAAAGGTCATTGCAGCCGAGGCGGACGCTAAGGCGATCAAAGCAAGGGCAGATGCTCAGGCAGCTGCAAACAAGACTATTGCAGAATCTCTCAGCCCTACTCTGATACAGTATCAGACCATTGAGAAATGGAACGGTGTACTGCCCAAGGTGGCAAGCAGCGCAAATCCTCTGATCTCGCTTGATCTTGACGATGAGGCAAAAACCAACAGCAGCTCTTCCAACCAGCAGCAGACTCAGCAGAAAGCTGCACAGTAAATAAAGGCAAGAACCCCGGACCGATCGTGATCCGGGGCTCTTTTTATGCGTGTATGAAAAGCTGTAAGGATTATTCGCACACCGTGTCTGCACAGCTTATCAGCACGGGGCATACGGAGGTATAAATATATCATCAGCAGGGTACATCGCCTGTGCAGCGCAGATGAAAAAGCAAAAGCATCTGTGTGCGCTCAGAGCAAAGGCCCTGTTGCTGCATGGTGAAAAGACAGCGCTGTGTCTTTGGCATAAAGATAGCACGGCAGGGTCAAAAAGTCAATACCAAAAGCCGAATTTTATCCGAACTGTAAATCCCCTGTTGCATTTTTGATAACGCTGTGTTATAATGGTTACAGGTTTTACATGAAAGGAGCGTTTGTTATGGGTGTCAAGGGCATTTTGCTTATCGTTGCGGGACTGATGTTCGCTGTGGGATTTTTGTTGGTTTATCTGGCTGTGAGAAGAAAACAGAGGTGTACCGAGCCTGCTGTTGCCACTATTGTGGATATAAAGCGTGACACGGACACCGATGACAAGGGCAATAAGTCATACAGCTACAGACCTGTGCTTGAATATAAAGTCGGGGTGGAGACATTCAAGCGCACAGCAAAGGCAAGATCAAGTGATCGAAAGGCATACAAGGTGGGTACGCAGGTCAATATCAAGTTCAATCCCCTCAAGCCCAAGGAGTTCATGACTGCAAAACAGAAAAGCGGTTATGGCAGGGGTGTGATTCTTATGCTTATCGCACTGGCGCTGGCAGTTGTAACGCTTATTTTTGCATAGGCTTTCCATACAGACCTTTGGTATCTATGCCAAAGGTCTTTTTATTTTGCTATTTTTCAAATTCATATTTTATATCTCCGGGAAATTCTATTTCTTTTAGCTCTCCGTTTTTGAAACGTGCAGAAAAATCCTGTCCGTTAAGTGAGGCTTTTTCGATTATATCATCTCCGTCCTTGGAACAGCTTACCTCTTTTTTGCTTATAAGCTTTTCCACTGCGCCGCAGCAGGTATCCGCCATTGACATTTCTCCCGGGGTGCTGCGGTCAAACTCGTAGCGCAGTCCCATAAAGTCCATTGTACACACCTTGCCTGTAAGTCCGATTTTCATTCCCTTGACGGTATCAGGTCGGGAAAACTCCATTTCCCATACGTCTGCATCGGCTCGTTTCACATTCGCTGTGAACTGCTTTTCCCGGTGCGTGATCGTAACACGGCAGCTGAAATTTTCGTCTATGTCACAGGGCTTTGCTCCGGCAGAATTTCCACAGGCGCTAAGGCACAGACCTGCAAGAGAAATCAGAATAAACTTTTTAATGTGCATGGTTTTTCCTCCGTAAAAAAGCTTCCTTCCGGGATCAGAAGAAAGCCTTGTTTTTTTAATGTGAAAATTTATGCTTCAAGCTTGGAGAAATACATTCCCAGGGAAGCGGCAATATCCGTTGGCAGGATGCTTCTTGGAGATGAGTGTTCACAAAGCAGCTGAGCGGTCGAGCCCATTATGAAGCTTGCCCCTGCACAAGCATCAACAGGCTTGCAGCCCTGAGCGATCAACGAGGCTGTTATGCCTGCAAGAAGATCACCCGAACCGCCCTTTGAAAGGGCAGTGCAGCCTGCGTTTGTAAGGATGCATCTTTCGCTGTTTACCGCAAAGCTCTCCGAGCTTTTTGAAAGCAGGGTAACGCCATATTTTTCAGCTATTTCACGGGTAATATCCAGCCTGTTGGAAAGCACCTGTTCAAGGCTTTTTCCCCAAAGCCGTGCAAGCTCCATAGGATGAGGCGTAAGTATCACATCTGATTTTTTCTTCTGTAATACATCTATATTCGCCGCAAGAGAATTTATGCCGTCTGCATCTATCACCAGGGGGCAAAAGCTGTTTATCACCAGTTCAGCTACCAGCTTTTCCGTCTGCGGTGTGTGCCCAAGACCGCAGCCGATAAGCATACATCGGGAATTTTTTGACTTTTCTATAAGCAGCGGTGCGTTACCTGCGGTAAGAAAGCCCTCGCTGTCTGTTTCAAGCCGTGTGTAGGTGCACTCGAAAATGGCGGAGGAAAGGGAATCTATGACCTTGTCCACGGAGCAAAGCTCATACAGCCCCACGCCGCTTCGCAAAGCGCCAAGAGCACTTATCCCCGCAGCGCCAATGTATCTTTCGCTTCCGCACACAGCGGTGACCTTGCCGAACGTGCCTTTGTTGCCATAGGCAAGCCTTTCGGGCAGTATACCTTTGACGTACTGCTCATCGCAAAGCTCGACTTTGAACGGGTCGCTCTCACAGCCTTGCGGTATGCCTATATCCGCCACAGTCACCTCACCGCAGAAATATCTGCACGGAGAAAGAAGCATACCTGCTTTTTTTCTGTGGAAAGTAAGCGTCATGTGCGCCTTGAAAGAATCCTTATCTGCAAGCCCGTTTGAAGCATCGCACCCGGAGGGCAGGTCACAGGCGATGCGAAGTGCATCTGTGGAGTTCACGATTTGCAGCATGCCGCAAACATCTTCCCTAAGGCTGCCGTGAAATCCTGTGCCGAAAAGGCAGTCAACGATCACATCAAAGCCGGAGAGAAGACTGCTGTCTGCGGAAAAGGGGAGTACGGTCACATCCGGACCAAGCTTTGCGAATGCTGCTTTTGCAGGCTCGGTGGAAGCTTCGCCGCACACAAGCATAACAGTTACATCAACTCCCGAATGTGCAAGAAGATCTGCACAGACAAAACCGTCGCCCCCGTTATTGCCTTTGCCGGCAAGGATAAGGCATCGGCGGGAACTGCGGGACATACAGGCTTTGAGCACAAAACGCCCAAGAGCCTGCCCTGCGTTGTCCATAAGACAGGAAAGGCTCACACCGCTGTTATGAGAGTTCTTCTCGCAGTTTACCATCTGCTGTACCGTAAGTATGCGCTGCATTGTTTATCCTCCCTTTTCACTCCTCTGATGTCTGACCGGGGGTATATATCTTGGTGAATTCCTTTCGTATCTCTCTGGGAAGATAAGGTATCATCATGTTGACAAGCTTATCGTTTGGGGAAAAGAAAAGGGTGGTCTCGCCGTAGTCCCTGTATTTAAAGTTAATAAAAAACTCTTTCATTTCACCGCTGTTGTCCGAGGCAAGCACCATAGTGCTGTCCTGTTCAAGCTCCATATCGTCGTCCCAGATGCCGATCTGTGAAATATTGTTCAGGCTCAGCGAGCAAAGTCTTTTGCGCTTGCTCTGGGCGATGATCTTATCAATGTCCAGCTCACCGTTGGTGAAAATATACTCGTATTCTATTTCCAGCTTTTTGGCAAGCTTAAAGGAAAAATAAATTGCCAGTATCCCAAGAAATATAGCAAGGGGTGCGAATTTAGACTCAAACGCCATTGCGGTAAAGATAAGCGCCATGGCAAGGGCAAAGGCAGATACCTTGACCATTATTCCCAGGACCTTATCACGCTGTGTGGGTGTCTTTTTGACCACCTGCTCCATAAAACTGTCTGTTACCACTGAAAATGCTCCCTTCGTTTTATTAAACTTCCCTAATATTTTAACACGTTGCAACTTATTTTTCAAGGGTTTTGCAAGATTTGCCGAAAATATAGCAATGATTGTTGAAAAAAGCTGAGGAATGTGGTAAAATAATGGGGATATATGCAGTAAAGCAAAGAAGGAAAGAAAAAATGATAATTGATTTTCATGTACACGCATTCAACCCGAAAATAGCAGAAAAAGCCATAACAGTTCTTGCACAGCGCTGCGGGATAACCCCTTACACAAGAGGGCTGGTGGAGCAGACCGTGGAGTGTATGGACAAATGGGGAGTGGATAAGTCGGTGCTTTTGTCCATTGCCACCAAACCCGGTCAGCAGACGGTGATAAACGATTGGGCACAGCAGCAGGAAGGGGACAGGTTTATTCCCTTTGGCAGTGTCCACCCGGATGCACAGGATGCTGTGGAGGAAGTGTTCAGGATAAAACAAAGGGGTCTGCACGGTATAAAGCTTCACCCGGATTACCAGGATTTTATGGTGGATGACCCAAAGGTGGATCCGGTGCTTGATGCTGCAAAGCAGGCAGATCTGCCGGTCATATTCCATTCGGGATTTGACGTTCTTTCGCCGGATCTTATTCACTGTATGGCCGGACCTGCGCTGAAAATGATAAAGCGGCATAAGGGCTTGAAAATAATACTTGCCCATCTTGGATGCAACGACCACTGGCAGGATGTGTACGATATCCTTGCGGGAGTCGACGGCGAGGTGTATTTTGACACGGCTTTTACGTCCTGGAGATGCCCTGATGATATAATGACGAAAATAATCAGAAAGCATGGCGCCGACAGGATCCTGTTCGGCAGCGATATGCCCTGGGACAGACCTGACAGGATACGGGACAAGATACTGGGGCTCAGGATATCTGATGACGACAAAGAAAAAATACTTGGGATAAACGCACAACGACTGCTGGGACTGTAAGCAGTCATAGGGAGGGATAGCGGTGACCATTAAGGAAAAAGTGGCAAGTATTCTTGAACAAAACTGCGGAGAGTTCGTGTCCGGACAGGAGCTTGCCAGACAGCTTGGCTGCACACGGGGAGCGGTGTGGAAGGCGATCAAAGAACTTATCAAACAAGGCTTTGAGATCACAGCGGTGACAAATAAGGGCTATTGTCTGGAAACGAGCGGAGATATACTTACCCTCGGCGGCGTGAAAAAATATCTCTCAGACAGATACCGTGAGCTGGATATCCGGGTCTTTGACTGCGTGGACAGCACAAACGAGATCATAAAGGAATACGCTAAAAACGGCGAAAGTGAAGGCAAGGTCGTGATCGCCAGACAGCAGACAGGGGGCAAGGGAAGGCTGGGAAGGTCGTTTTTTTCCCCTAAAGACTCGGGATTGTATCTGAGCATTCTTTTAAGACCTCAGATGCCAATGTCAAAGGCGATGAGGATAACCACCTGTGCTGCACTTGCGGTGTGCGATGCAATAGAAAGTGCCACGGGCAGCAAGCCCGGCATCAAATGGGTCAACGATGTTTATCTTAACGGCGCAAAGGTCTGCGGCATACTTACAGAGGCGGCTGTTTCCGTGGAAAACGGAGGCTTTGATTATGCTGTGCTGGGTATCGGGGTGAACGTATATGTTCCCCAAGGAGGCTTTCCCAAGGAGATAGCGGACGTTGCCGGTGCAGTTGCCAATGACACGGTGCCCCGGCTGAAAAACAAACTGGCAGGCAGGATCATCAGCAGCTTTATGGATTATTACCACGATGTGGAAAAAGGCGGGTTCCGCCGTGCATATAGCGAAAGGCTGATGTGGAAGGGCGAGGACATATATATCATAAGTCCCCGGGGCAGGACTCCATGCAGGATCATAGATGTGGATGACGAATGCCGCCTTGAAGTGGAAATGGAAAACGGTGAAAAAAGGCTGATCTCAAGCGGAGAGATAAGCATCAGACGGCGCTGATCGCACAAATGCAGCACATGATAGTTGATAACTGTAAGATTATTTGCAAAAATGACCGTTTACCTATTGAAAAATGAGAAATAATATGTTACAATGAATTGATAAGTATGTGTTGTGAGGGTAGTGCTTTATGAGAAATATAAAAAAAGTCGCCGCAATACAGGATATGTCCGGTCTGGGCAGGTGTTCTCTGACGGTGATAATCCCTGTATTGAGTGCAATGGGTATACAGGTGTGCCCTGTTCCTACGGCGGTGCTTTCGGCTCATACGGGCTATGGCGAATTCGTGATGCATGACCTTACAGATTTTATGGTGCCTGTGCTGGAGCATTATAAAAAGCTAAAGGTGGATTTTGACTGTATATACAGCGGCTTTTTGGCTTCTGCGGAGCAGATAGATCATTGCCTTGAGTTTTTCAGAGCCTTTCCCGACTCTTTGAAACTGGTCGACCCTGTGATGGGGGACGACGGAAGGGCGTATGCCACCTATACCAAGGAGCTTTGCGACAGAATGAGCGAGCTTGTGGCGGTAGCGGACATCATAACACCAAACCTTACCGAGGCGGCGATACTTCTTGGAGAGCAATACCCTAAGAACGCTGTGTCCCTTGACCTTATCAAAAAGTGGCTGGTGCGCCTGTCGGAAATGGGCGCAGGTATCGTGGTGATAACAAGCGTTATGCTTGAAGACGGAAATATGGCTACGGTGGGTTACAATAAATCCGACGGCAGTTTCTGGAGGCTGAACAGCAAAATTGTGCCGGCGCATTACTCGGGAACAGGCGATATGTTCGCCAGCGTGCTTATAGGCAGCATACTCAAAGGCGATGACCTGGCAGTAGCTATGAACAGAGCGGGAGATTTTACCGAGCACTCGGTCAGAGTTACATACAGATGCAAAAAACCGTGGACAGAGGGACTGATGTTTGAAGGCGAGCTTGGAAGGCTTTTTTCGGACAGACAGTACAATGATTGTGTGAGGATATGATGAGCTTTGGCAAAAAAACAGGGCCCAGGCTCCATATAGTTCTGGCAGAGCCAAGGATACCTCAGAACACAGGAAACATATCAAGGACCTGTGCGGTCACCGGTGCGGTGCTGCATATGATAAAGCCATACGGTTTCACCATTACAGACAGCCAGCTTAAACGGGCGGGGCTTGATTACTGGGATAAGCTTGAGATATACGAGTATGAAAGCCTTGATGATTTCTTTTCAAAAAACAGCGGCGATATGTTCCTTTTTACTACCAAGGGAAGAAAAGTACATTCTGATGCCGTTTACGACATAAATAAGGACACGTATCTTATTTTTGGCAGAGAGGATAAAGGGCTGCCTGAAAAACTGCTTTACGATAATCCTGATAAATGTGTAAGGATACCCATGCGAAAGACCCTGCGTAGTCTTAATCTTTCAAATTCCGTGGCAATAGCGGCTTATGAGGTACTCAGACAGTGGGGATATCCGGAGCTTTCCACAAAGGGACAGCTTACACAATACACTTGGCAAAATAACGGGGAGGATACATTATAATGGCTAAAATAAAGTTCATTACGGATTCCGCCAGCGACATTTCAGCGGAATATGAAAAAAAGTATGATATATTGATACTTAATTTCAAGGTGGCAATGGGCGATAAAAGCTACACCACACGTGTGGATTTCGATAACAAGAAGTTCTATAAGATGCTTGATGCGTATGACGGAGTTCCCACGACCTCACAGATAACCTCTATGGAATATGCAGAGGTTTTTAAAGAGCTTTACAAACAAGGTTATACCGATGTTATAAATACCACCATAAACAGCCAGGGTTCAGCTACATACGGCAACTCCCTTATGGCGGTGGATATGTTCTTTGAGGAGAACCCGGAGGCAAAGGGAAAAATAAACTTTTACAACATCGACGGCAGAGGATATACCGGCGGCTACGGATATGCCGTTATCCAGGGTGCCAAAAAGGCAAGAAAGGGCATGGAGGCCAAGGATATTGTCGCTTTTATGAAAGACTGGATCGACAATTGCGTTATCTTCTTTGCTCCGTATACCCTTAAATATGCCAGAAAGTCCGGAAGGATACCTTCCGCCGCTGCATTCGTGGGCGAGGTCATGGGACTAAAACCCGTGATGAGGATACAGGACAACAAGATAGTTACCGAGACTAAGGTCAGAGGCGACAAGGCGGTAATCCCAAAGATACTTGATCTTACAGTTGAACACATGATACCTAAGACCCCATACTGTATCGTATACGGAAACGACGAGACGGTAATGGAGGAAATGGCACAGATGATGATAAAAAAGGTTGGCTATCCGCCGGAAAAGTATTTTCAGATAGGTGCGGCAATAGCTATCAACGCAGGTCCCAGAGTCGTGGGTGTTATTTTCAAGGCACAGCATAAGTAAAACTGAGCTTTTGGAGGAGTGCTTAATGAACGGAAGATTGCCGTGGATACTTATGGGCGGTGGTATCGCCATAATACTTGTGACCGGCTGGTGCAGATTTCTTATTGATGTGGACAGAGTGTGGTCGATCACGGCACTTATCATCGGTCTGATCATGGTGGCAGCAGGTGTGATAATCAATTCAAAGGGCGGCAAGGATAAGTCCGACAAGCAATAGCACTTATGAAAAAGTTTGTGCGTCCGAAAGAGCGCTTTTTGGATAAACAGCAGTAAGGCGGATATAAAAACGTAAATCATGGGGCGTGCCCCAAATATAATAAAGAGAGGATGTCTGTAATTATGGCAGGATTAAACAAGGTTAGTGTTGATGACATTAACGTAAAGGGAAAGAAAGTTCTTGTGAGAGTTGATTTCAACGTACCACTCAAGGACGGCGTTATTACTAATGATAATAGAATAACAGCTGCGCTCCCTACTATCAAAAAACTGGTAGCTGACGGCGGAAAGGTAGTTCTTTGCTCACACCTGGGCAAGCCAAAGAACGGCCCTGAGGCTAAGTTCTCACTGGCACCCGCTGCTGCAAGACTTGCAGAGCTGGTAGATACAAAGGTTACTTTTGCAGCTGACGATACAGTTGTTGGCGACAACGCTAAGAAGGCTGTTGCCGAGATGAACGACGGCGAGATCGTCGTTCTTGAAAACACCAGATTCAGAGGCAACGAGGAGACCAAGAACGGTGAGGAGTTCGCTAAGGAGCTTGCAGACCTGGTCGACGGACAGGTTTTCGTTATGGACGCTTTCGGTTCCGCTCACAGAGCACACGCTTCAACAGCAGGCGTAACAAAGTTTGTTAAGGAAACAGCAGTAGGCTATCTGATGCAAAAGGAGATCACTTTCCTTGGCAACGCAGTTGAGGATCCTGTAAGACCTTTCGTTGCTATCCTTGGCGGTGCAAAAGTTGCAGACAAGCTCAACGTTATCAATAACCTGCTCGAAAAGTGCGATACACTTATCATCGGCGGCGGAATGGCATATACATTCCTCAAGGCGCAGGGCAAGGAAGTTGGTCTTTCACTGGTTGACGACACTAAGCTTGACTACTGCAAGGAAATGATGGAAAAGGCTGAAAAGCTGGGCAAGAAGCTGCTTCTTCCTATTGATACAACCATCGCAGCAGGTTTCCCTGATCCTATCGATGCACAGATCGACGTTAAGGTAGTAGATACCGACAAGATCCCTGCCGATATGGAGGGCCTTGACATCGGTGACAAGACCGCAGCTCTCTTCGGTGACGCTGTAAAGAGCGCAAAGACAGTTGTTTGGAACGGTCCTATGGGCGTGTTTGAGAACCCTGTTCTTGCAAAGGGAACTATCGCAGTTGCAAAGGCACTTGCCGAAACAGATGCTACAACTATCATCGGCGGCGGAGATTCCGCAGCTGCTGTTATACAGCTGGGCTTTGCTGACAAGATGAGCCACATCTCAACAGGCGGCGGAGCTTCACTTGAGTACCTTGAGGGTAAGGTACTTCCGGGCATCGACGTTATAGCTGATAAGTAATATTCCACAGGCTCAATAGAAAACAAAGCTTGGGGCAGGCAGAAAAATGCCTGCCCTTTTTGTTTCAGGCGGCTGTGTGTCAATAAGGGGAGAAGAATGAAAAACTATCGTTCATATTTCAAAGCTAACCTCAAGCTGCTGCTTTCGGTGCTTGGTATCATGCTGCTGTTTGATGCTGCCATAATCATGTCGGGGATCGAAAACAGATTCAACGGCGAGTTTCTGATCTCAATGCTTGTTTTCCTGGGAGTGACTGTGGCTGTAATGGCACTTTTGTGTATGCTCATTGTACGTACCGCAAATAAGATGATACCTGTTGCGAAGATCATTGATGAAAAGGGAATGTGTCCGGAGGCGATAGAAAAATACCGCCAGCTGAACCCTAAAATGGGCGCTAAAGAACACTGTGTACTTGCTTCTTATTACCTTGCGATGGAAGATACGGACAGCGCAGAAAATGAACTTACTGCCGCCGGACAGCTTCAGATGTATGACACGGTGACAGAGGTATATTACTCGGAGCTTTTTACCCAGATGAGGTTAAAACAGAGAAGATTTTATGAGGCTGCTTTAATGTACAACAATCACCTGAGCGTGAACAGGGCATACTGCAAAGCCCATCCCGGGGCAATAGCTGTTGAGCATTATTCAAACGGTGCGCTGCTTGAGGCGTTAAACGGAAATATGGGCGGGTCAATGGATAATATAAATGCCATGGAAAAGTCCATAAAAAAGATACGCAAGCTTGCCTTTTCCAGAAATACCGTGCTTATGGGTGTATACCTTATTATGAGGGATTATGTCAATGCAGACAGCATAAAAGACAGGATGCTCAAGGACATTGAAACTTTTGACAGGTTTGATCTTAAAAGCGACAAACAACTGATAATGCAGGACATAAGAAGTATGCAAATGATGTTTGACGAGCGCACGTGGAATAAATATCAATAAAATGTGAGAGGAAAGAATGGTAATGGAATTTTTAGCTGTGCTGGCAGATGAATCAAGTGAAACACCTCTTAAAGGTGTGTTTTCAAGCTGGCAGGGAATAGTCGGGATAATACTTGCAGTAGTCGGGATAATGATGGTCTATGTGGGCATAAAGGTCTATAATGGATTCAAAATTGATTTTTCAACTTCACAGAATATCCCCGAGGAGGATACTCACGTTCCTGCTACGGCTAAGATACAAAATAAGGTGAAAACCACAATGCCCGATTTCAACGGACAGGGAGAGCGTGAGATAATCGAGTGGACTATGGTGTATGAGGTTGACGGGGAAAAGTATAAACAGACTATCCCCGACAACGGATACGAAAAAGGTCAGATAATAGATATCATGTATGAGCCTGAGGATCCAAACGACTTTTATGTTTACGATAAGCAAGCTGAGGAAGCTGCCGCACAGGCAGATGCTAACGGCGAGACAGAGCAGGAGAGTGGGGGAAAAAACAAGCTCGGACTTGGAATGGTCGCTTTAGCCTGCCTGATTATTGGTATCGGGGTCATGATGATATTAAGCTGATGTGCGTTGACAAAACGGCACGGATGTAGTATAATAAAAGGGCTGAAAAGCAAGATTTTTGTTTAATCACGGGGCTTTGCCCCAATCAATAGAAAAGGAGTTTTTTACTATGAAAAAGTCGGTAAGAAAGGCTATCATCGCCGGAAACTGGAAAATGAACAAGACAAGACCTGAGGCTAAGGAGCTTTTGGAGGCTATCAAGCCGCTGGTTGCCAACGCTGAGGGCAAGGTAGAGGTCATCGCTTGCGTACCTTTCACAAATCTTGAAACTGCTATCAATGTTACCGCCGGTTCAAACGTAAAGATCGGTGCAGAGAACTGCCACTTTGAAAAGAGCGGCGCATTCACAGGAGAGATCTCAGCAGATATGCTTACAGAGCTGGGAGTTGAGTATGTAGTTCTGGGTCACTCTGAGAGAAGACAGTATTTCGGCGAGACAGACGAGACTGTTAACAAGAGAACAAAGGCTGCACTTGCAGCAGGTCTGAAGCCTATCGTTTGCGTAGGCGAGCTGCTGTGGGAGCGTGAGTGCAATATCACCGAGGAAGTTATCGCAAAGCAGATCAAGCTGGATTTCTACGATGTTTCAGCTGAGGATATCAAAAAGTGCGTTATCGCTTATGAGCCTGTATGGGCTATCGGTACAGGCAAGACCGCAACAGCAGATCAGGCAGAGGAGGTCTGTGCATTTATCAGATCAATGCTGGCAAAGCTGTATGACGATGCTACCGCACAGGCAGTAACTATCCAGTACGGCGGATCTATGAATGCAGGCAACGCAGCTGAGCTCCTGAGCAAGGAGAACGTTGACGGCGGTCTTATCGGCGGCGCATCACTCAAGGCAAACGACTTCAACACCATCGTTCAGGCTGCTGTTGAAGGTTGATAATACAGTTCACTATAAGTGAGTAGAATGGAGATATATTATGAGTAAAAAAACAGTTGTACTTGTTGTTATGGACGGTGTGGGTATCTCACAGACACATCTTGGAGATGCTGTAACAGAGGCAAACACACCTACCCTTGACAGACTGTGGAAAGAATGTCCTCACACCACATTGAAAGCACACGGAGATGCTGTGGGACTGCCCACAGATGACGACATGGGAAACTCTGAGGTAGGACATAACGCACTTGGCTGCGGACAGATCTATTCTCAGGGTGCAAAGCTGGTAAACGAGTCCATCGCAAGCGGAAAGATGTTTGAGTCTGCAACATGGAAAAAGCTCGTTTCCAATGTAAAGGATAACGGCTCTGTGTTCCATTTCCTCGGTCTGCTTTCAGACGGAAACGTTCATTCCAATATCGCACACCTTAAAACCATGCTTGCCCAGTGCAAGAAAGAGGGCGTTGCAAAGGTAAGATGCCATATCCTCCTTGACGGACGTGACGTTCCTGCAACAAGCGCACCTATCTACATCGAGGATCTTGAAAAGTGCATGGCTGAGCTTAACGACGATACATTCGATGCACAGATCGCTTCCGGCGGCGGAAGAATGAAGATCACAATGGACAGATATCAGGCTGACTGGGGCATGGTAGAGCTTGGCTGGAATACCCACGTTCACGGCGAGGGCAGACAGTTTGCAACAGCACTTGAAGCAGTCGAGGTTCTCAGAGGAGAGACCGAGGCCATTGACCAGGATCTTCCTCCTTTCGTAATCGCAAAGGACGGCAAGCCTGTTGGCAAGGTCGAGGATAACGACAGCGTAGTCCTGTTCAACTTCAGAGGCGACAGAGCACTTGAGATATCTATGGCATTTGACGGCGGAGCAGAGTTTAAACACTTTGACAGAGGCGTTATGCCAAAGGTGATCTATGCAGGTATGCTGGAGTATGACGGAGATCTGAAGATACCTAACAACTATCTTGTAAATCCCCCTGAGATAAAAAACACTCTTTCTGAGGTACTGGTAAATGCAGGGCTTAACTCCTATGCAGTTTCCGAGACACAAAAGTACGGCCACGTTACATATTTCTGGAACGGCAACCGTTCCGAGAAGTTCTCCGAGGAGCTTGAGACCTGGAAGGAGATCCCTTCGGACAACGTTTCCTTCGATCAGAGACCGTGGATGAAGTCCGCAGAGATCACCGATGATATGATCGAGGCTATCAAGTCGCAGAAATACGATTTTATCAGATGCAACTATCCTAACGGAGATATGGTAGGTCACACAGGCTCCATGGACGCAACCTTGGTAGCTGTTGAAGCTGTTGACCTTGGTCTTACAAGACTGCTTAAAGTCGCACAGGAGTATGACTGTACTGTTCTTATCACCGCAGACCACGGTAATGCAGACGAAATGCTTGAAAAGAACAAGAAGGGCGAGATCAATGTTAGAACAGCTCACTCTCTCAACCGTGTTCCTTTCTTCATCGTAAGCAAGGATAAGTACGAGATCATCGACGCTGAAAGCACCAAGTACGGCCTTGCAAATGTTGCACCCACCGTGCTGAAGATATTTGGGATCAAAGCTCCCGACTGCTGGGAAGACTCTATGATCTGAACATAATAACCGATAATTGTCAAGTAATTGAGGGGGACTCTTTTAGAGAAGAGTCCCCCTCAAACTCCCCCCAGAAACCTCTTAATGAATTTCAGAGATATGGAAAATGAATTTTCATATCTCTGAAATTGACTGAAAGTCCCGAGAGAGTCAGAGGAGGATCATTCCTGAAAAAGCCCTCGATCACATGACAACTATCATTTATTATGATAAGAACATGGCTGACATAGAATAAAAGCAAAAGCTGAGGTTTTCACGCCTCAGCTTTTTTTATGCCCCAAAGTCCGTAGGGGTCTTTTTTCAGTTCGTTTTCATATATCGAAACGACCGGCAGAATATCAAAGAACATCGCCTTGCAGCTGCCAATGAACGTTTCTTTTATAAGCCCTTTTTCATAAGCCATCTTCTGAACGGTGTACCACGCCTTTATCGGAGGGTGGCCTGTTTCGATTATCCACTTGTCGGGCGGATATATGCGGTTTATTTCCTCACCCGGTGCAAACTGCCGGGTTATCTCTTCGGGAGTGTTCCCTTCAACGTAGTGCATCGCTGTCAGCTTGTATATGTCCACACCCAAAAGCAGCGCTTTGCCGCCATTGTGGATAGCATAGTCAAGTCCGCCTTTTAAAGCCTCCTCGCCATGCAGCCCCCAGCCGCTCGTGCTTATGGTATCCCGTCCCGAAACAGTGTCTGGCAGACTTCTGAAAGTATCCGCAACAATTCCCATAGCCGTGTGGGGCGTATCGGGATCGAGCTTTCTGATCTTGACCGTTATCCCAAGCTGTTTGTCCTCGCTTGTAAGTTCAAGCTCCCTGCTCAGCCTCAGCGCAGGCATAAAAATGCTTCCCTGGGGCGTGACCAGCTCTTTCAGCACATCTATCAGCGTCATCGCACCGCCCTCAAGCTCCCCAAAACTGCTCAGAGAACTGTGCACCTCAAGCACCATGCCGCTTTCAACGCCAAGCTGCACCAGCGCCTTTTTCAGATCATTCCTGTTTACCATTTTTCTGCACACCTTTTGTATTCAGCTGGTTTTTCACCAGCGCCGCCAGATAAAGCGATCCGCAGATAAGCGTTATGCCCTCGGCGTTTGCAGCCTGTAAAGCTTTTATTTGCTCACCTATCGGCATACTGCATTCCTGCGCCTTACCACCCAGAGAGATTATCCGCAGGGCAAGCTCACTTTTACTGATCGCCCTGTCCGAGAACCCGTCCACAGTATAAAACCTGTCCACATACGGTATCAGTTTTTTCACAGCCTCGTCGATGTTCTTGTCGGCACACATACCGATAAGGGCAAAGCATCTTTTTGCACACCCCTCAAGCACTCCCGACAGGGCACCCAGTCCGTCAGGGTTGTGGGCTCCGTCAAGTATCGTCAGGGGAGAGGAACAAAGCACCTCCACCCTTGCAGGCAGCACCGCCTGGGAAATACCAAGGCATATATCCTCGTCACTCAGCCTGAGTTTTTCTTTCAGTATTTCGCTCCCCTCGATCACGCTCAGAGCATTTTTGATCTGGTGTCTGCCGCCCATTGAAAGGGTGTAATTTCTGTCCTTGTATTCAAATTCCGAACCGGCTTCATCGCTTCTTTTTACCCTCAGCCTGCTTGTGTCGGGAATGATAAGTTTGCTGTGCTTTTGTAATGCCGTGCTTGTTACGGTATCGACTGCCTCTTGTGGGTTGTATGGGCTGAGAACGCACGGTACGCCGGGCTTGATTATTCCTGCTTTCTGTGCAGCTATCTCAGTGATAGTATCTCCCAGTATCGCTGTGTGGTCAAGGTCTATGGTAGTTATCACAGTCAGCAGCGGGGAAGCTATAACATTTGTACAGTCAAGCAGTCCGCCAAGCCCTGTTTCCAGCACCACAATGCTGCAATTATGCTTTGCAAAATATAAAAAAGCTATCGCCTGAGATATCTCAAACTGAGAAAAATCTTGCCTGTCGGGGGAAAGCTCCGCCTTTTTTTTCACCTGCTGTGCTATCTCATCAAGTTCATCATCGGCAATGTCCTCGCCGTTGATCCTTATCCTGTCGTTGTAATGCACGATGTAAGGCGAGGTAAAGCAGCCGGTCTTCAGCCCTGCGTTTATGAATATCCTGCTAAGCATCTCACAAACCGAGCCTTTGCCGTTGGTACCTGCCACATGGACAAAGCACAGATCATTTTGCGGGTCGCCCAGTGCCGAAAGCAGCCTTCTGATGCGTCCCAGGTCTTTCACCGGTTTTCCCGAGTGAGAAAATGAGTTGATAAATTCTATGCCGGATCTTTCAGTTGAGTTTTCGATCATTATTATTATCCTTTTTTTGATTTATAGTTCGCAAAACAGCTCGATCTCCTCTCCGAGAGGTCCAAAGCAAAAAGCCATTCGCAAAGGGTATTCCGGCTCGGATGGGATGACCTTGGTGTTTGGCTGCACAAAGACTTCATAGCCTGCCTGTGCAATCTTTTCAGCGGCTTTGTCAACGTCGTCCGTTTCAAATGCAACGTGGCGTATAACACCTTTTCGGTGCTCGCCTTCTTCGCCGCAAAAAACTTCTATCAAGCCGTTTGAGGTGTCTATCATTATTCCGCTGTCCCATTGGCGGCGCAGTTTCATTCCAAGCACTCCGATGTAAAAATCCTTGACCCGTTCAAGCTCCTGGGTGGTTTTACATTTCATAGAGATATGGTGTATTCCTTTTATCATAGCATTTCCTCCGCTGCTTTATGGTCACATCTCGTCGATTATGGCTTTGAGCTGAGCAGCAGTTTCAGCGTTCACCCCTGCGGTCTGTGCGATCTGCTCAACGCTTGCACCTTTCATGGCTTCTTTTGTCTTGAAAGTGGTTATCAGCTTTGCGGCTTTTTTGTCGCCGACTCCCTTAACCTTTGTAAGCTCCAGCTGGTAAGCGTTTTTACGGTGCTTTTTAGCCTGATAGGTTATCGCAAAGCGGTGCACCTCGTCCTGTATGGCTGTGGCAAGGTTGAATGCACTGCGGTTTTTGGAAAGAGCGATCTCTCCCTCGCCCGTAGCAACAGCTCTTGTTCTGTGCCGTGAGTCTTTCACAAGTCCGAACAAAGGGCAGTTCACACCCATTTTCCTAAGCATAGGCTCGACCGCATTTACGTGGCCTTTGCCTCCGTCAAGAAGAATAAGATCGGGCATTATGGAAAATCCTTCGTCTGTTTTTTCAAAGTAGTTTTCAAACCGTCTGTGCAGCACCTCACGCATACACTCGTAGTCATTTTGCTCCTCAACGGTCTTTATTGAAAAGCGCTTATAGTATTTTTTACAAGGTCTGCCGTTTTCAAAAACCACCATTCCTGCCACCATATTTGTTGAGGCAAGATTTGATATGTCGTAGCATTCGATAAACCTTGGGGGCTTTTCAAGTCCAAGGGCTTTGGAAAGCTCTTCAAGTGCAGTCACTTCACGCTTTGTCCTTCCGGTCTTGTTTGAGATGTACTCGGCGGCATTGGACTTTGCAAGCTGTGTAAGGCCAACAAGGCTGCCTCGCTGAGGCACAAAAAGGCGGACGGAATGTCCTGCTTTTTGCTGTAAATACTGCTGAACTATCTCACGGTTCTCAAAGTCTTCTCCGATGAGTATTTCCTTGACTATCTTATCCTTGGAAGAATAGTACTGCATGAGGAATTGTTCAAGCATCTGTGAGCTTTCCATTTTCTCTCCAAGAAAATGGTCGGATTTGTCAAACAATCTTCCGCCCCGGTACATTATAACGCTGGCACAAGCCATCTGTGCGTTTTGCGCCACGGCAACGATATCCATATCTTTTATTTTCTCATCAATTATCTTCTGGCTTTCTGCGGCTTTGTTGATAGCGTTTATCCTGTCACGCAGTTTGGCAGCTCTTTCAAATTCAAGATTTTCCGCAGCCTCGTTCATTTCCTCTGTAAGACGTTTTACGGAATCCTGTGAGCCGCTGGTGATAAAATCCACCGCCTGATCCACAATGTCTGTGTATTCTTTTTTGCTTATCCTTCCGGTACAAACACCCATACAAAGTTTGATATGAAGGTTAAGACAAGGGCGCTGTTTTTTTATATCCCGTGGGAAGACCCTTGAACAGGTGGGAAGCATAAACACCTTGTTTGCCTCGGTGACAGCTTGTCTGACTGCAAAGGAACTGGTATACGGTCCGATATAGCGTGCGCCGTCGTCCTCTTTCTGAAGGGCAGCTTGCAGGCGTGGATATTCTTCGTTTGTGACTTTTATATAGCTATACCCTTTATCGTCTTTCAGAAGTATATTGTACTTTGGCTTGTATTGCTTGATAAGAGAACATTCCAGCACCAATGCTTCAAATTCGGAATCGGTAACGATAAACTCATAGTCGTAAACGTTCTGCACCATTTTCCACACCTTGGGAAGGTGATCCTGACCGGCACGAAAATATGAGCTTACACGGTTTTTAAGGTTTTTCGCTTTGCCGATATAGATTATTTCATGGGCTTTGTTTTTCATTATATAGCATCCCGGCGATTCGGTGAGCCTGTGGGTCTTGTCCCGCAGCAACTCTATCCGGGGGTTGTCATTTTCGGTGATATACATTTATTAACTCCTTATCAAACAATTGTATAACCTGATCTGTTCAGAGCAGAAAGCGCCTCATCAAAGCGTTCTTTTTTCACAAGTATATAATCGGTGTTATAGGTAGAGACAGCAAACACTCCTATGTTGTGACGTGCAAGAATATCTGTTATCTTTGAAAGGATACCGATCAGAGAAAAATCCAGCGTTCCACATATACGAAAGGCTTTCCAGCCGTCCTCACGGGCACAGGTGTTAAGCGGTACATCCTTTGTGGGACATACAAGGGATATTTCTTCATCTGTCCTGCTTATAAAAAACAGCTTGATTTTTGTATTTATTTCATCAAAAGTGCTTACCTTGCAAACGGTAAGGTCATAGTCAAGTTTTTGTATATTCATTGTTACTCCTTGTTAAGCCTTTGGAAAGACCACGGTCACGTGCATCTCTCCGTCTTTTTGCTCGGCAAATATCTCTCCGTTCATTTTCAGCATAAGTTGTCTGCAAATATACAGACCAAGACCGCTTCCGCTTTTATCTGCGCTGTTTGAGCCTCGCCAGAAGCTGTCGAAAATATGCAGCATCTCCCCCCGGGGCAGGGTACAGCCGCTGTTTGCAACGCAAACCAGCTTGCAGTTGTCCTCCTGGGTGACGCAAATGTTAATATACTTGCCGTCGCCGTATTTCAAAGCATTTTCCATAAGGTTACGCATTACCTCGATGCTTCTGCGGAGATCTCCTTTAAGGATACAATCAAGAGGATTGTCCACAGTAAAGAGGGTACCGCATTCATGAAGTCTTTGTGCGTAATGCTCTTTTACAGACTCAAGCAGCTCAGACAGGTAAAACTCACCTTCCTCAACTTCCAGATGGAGAAAATCCTCGTTTGCCGAATGCGTCAGCTGGGTCACGAATCTTTCAATGTCGTCTGCATTCCTGTCAATATTTCTTGCTGCCTCGGCGAGCTTTTCCTTGTCTGTATAAATGCCTTTTGTCATAGCTTTTGAGTAAAGCTTTATTGCCGAGAGAGGGGTTTTTATATCGTGGGAAATGGAAAGAATAAGGGTCTGTTTTTCTTTAAGCAGTTCAAGCTCCTGTTCTTTCTGGTCAATAATATTTTCACGCAGCATATTAACTCCCCAGACGAATTTTCCAAAGTATCTGTTCTTACTTTCGTCAAGTGGCTGTGTAAGCTTGCCCTTTGACAGGTCATAGGGTACGTTTGAAAGCTTGTTGAAGGGGCGCAAAAGACGCAAACGAAAATATACCAGCACAGCTATAAGCAAAATGCTTAATGCACCAAGTGATATATTAAGTATAAGTCTCGCCTTTCCAAGATCGCCGGTGCTGCCGCTGTAATCAAACCGGTAAAGCTTTCCGTTTATCTGCTTTATGTAGTTATCGCTTTTTGAGTTGAAAAAATCGCTGCTTTGTGACTGCTCGGTAACAGAGGTGACATATTCGCATTGGGAAATATCGGGAGTCTGTTCATTTTCTATCTGTTTACAAAGCCTGTTTATCTCAACCATATACGGTCTGCCCTGAGTCTTTTCGGCAGAGCCGAGCCATATGTTCGCCGCTGCAAAAACGGCTGTGATAACGATCAGGGAAACTACTATTAATATGCTGTTTTTTTTCATACGAATTTATACCCCACACCCCATACAGTCTGTATGCGAACAGGCTTTTTAGGGTCATTTTCTATCTTTTCTCTCAGCCATTTTATATGTACGGTCAAAGTCTGCTGTTCGGAAAAGCTGTCGCTGCCCCACACTCTGTTAAAAAGAAAATCTTTGGTAAGGGTCTTGCCGGCGTTTTCCACAAGCAGCTGCAAAAGCTCAAACTCTTTTGGAGTCATTTCAAGGAGCTTTTCGTTGCGGAATGCTGTTTTTTCTGATTTATTAAGCCGAAGGTCACCGCTTACCACTTCGTCAAGTGAGTATCTGCGTTTGAAAACTCCGGCGATCTTTGCAAGGAGAATATCTATATCAAACGGCTTTTCAAGGTAATCGTCTGCACCTATCATAAGTCCGTTGAGTTTGTCGCTTTTATCGCCCTTTGCGCTTAGAATAAAAATCGGGGTATCGTCCTTTTTCCTGATGCGCTCGCACACCGAAAACCCGTCCATTCCCGGGAGCATAATGTCAAGCAGCACCAGTCTTGCACCGTATTTTTCAAAAATATCGACGGCTTTCTCTCCGCTGTCCGCCACGGTGACGGTATAGCCCTCGGCACGCAGAAAATCGCTCATCAGCGTGGAAAGCTCCTTATTGTCCTCGGTAATAAGTATATCTATCATATCATCACTCCATTTTGATAGTTTACCTTTATTTAAGGATAGCATAGCTATGTAAGCTTGTCAAGTAAAAGAGCAAAGCACCCGATGATGACCGATCAATGTCATTATCGGGTGCTCTTTTTCTTCCTGATCCCTATTACCAGCCCATTTCCATAAGCCAGTTATTCAGCGTTCTTTCACGCTCACGGATATTCATACCCTCGGAGAAAATGCCAAGCTCCTTTTCGCCTCTTATCTCACCGTCTACGATAAACAGCACCCTTGAACATTTTGAAGCAACCCTTGCATCGTGAGTTACCATCATTATCGTTGTGCCGTCACGGTTGAGTGAGCAAAGCATGTCCATTACCTCGTCTGAGGAGCTTCTGTTAAGAGCACCTGTGGGCTCGTCAGCGAAAATTATCTTGGGATCGTTTATCATGCTGCGGCAGATGCAGGCTCTTTGCAGCTGTCCGCCGGACACCTCGTTTATATCGTTGCCTGCTGTTTCGATTATGCCCATTTTTCGCATCAGCGACTCGCCCTGTTCCTTTATTTCCTTTCGGCTGCGTTTTTTGCTTTTAGCCTCGGTAGCGGGAAGGATTATATTATCAAGGATAGTCAGGTTTTTGAGCATATGCATCTGCTGGAATATGAAACCCATTTTTTCAAGCCGAACGTTTGCCAGCTTTTTTTTCGTCATTGCTGCAATGTTTTCACCGTCCAGCTCCACCTCGCCGGAGGTTGCATCGTCCATTCCCGAGGCAGTGTAAAGCAGCGTTGATTTGCCTGAGCCCGAGGGCCCCATTATTGCCACCATTTCCCCTTTGTTTACTTCAAAGCTCACATTGCGCAGAGCGTTGTTCTGCTTTTTGTTGGTGATGTATGTCTTGCACAGGTCTGTGACCTTGAGTATTTTTTGTGCCATAGTTTTTCTCCTTTTCTCTTACTCTATGCTTGATGTCTGCTGAGCGGTGATGCGTTTTGTATATGCCGCTGTGATCCATACGCTTATTGCCATAAGTGCCATTATTGCTACCGGGTAGATCACCGCAACTCTTAGTGTGTTCATGGAGTAGGTTATGCCGCTGTTTACGCCCATAAAGCTGAATATTGGGTTGCCTATTAGCTTTGATACGGGCAGCGCCAGGAAGCCTGAGATGACAGCTGAAATAACTGCGGTGATGATAAATCTCTTGGTGTGCCATTTGATTATCTTGTTATCCTTAAAGCCGATAGCTTTGAGAGTTGCTATCTCGCTTGTTTCCTTGATGACCATTGATCTTTCCATAAGCACTGCGACCATTATAACTATCGCAGCGGAGAGGATAAGGAAGAAAAACTTTATTGTATCAAATACAGGTCCTACCTCGGTCGTATCCTGCGCTTGCTGTGCGCCTGTTTTTACATCGACGATGTCGGGGAATAAGTCCTTTATCTTTTCGATGCGCTTTTCAACTTCCTTTTCGCTCGGGTCATCGGTGAAGAGGATCTGTGCGGAGAAGCTGCCGCTGATAAAGTTGTAGTCAAGGTCAAGATCCTCGTGGAATCTGATGCTGTGTCCCATATTCATCATAGCATCGTACATACCCGAAATGATAAGGTCGTATTTCTTGTCGCCCACGGTGACGGTTATGGTGTCGCCGATGTCTGCACCAAGCTCTTTTGCGGTAGCGGGCTGGATAGCGACCTCGTCCTTGTTCTGCGGGGCGCTGCCCTTGGTGTAGATGTGTTCATCTGCCTTGTTGTTTACACCCTGTATGCCAATGACTTTTGTTGCTTTGCCATTGAATTCCTGTTTGCAGGATATCATCATTTCCTGGAAAACTCTTGCGGGTATGCCGTTATCGGCAAGCGTCTGCTCCATTTTCTTATACTTATCCGTAATGCTCTGCCTGCTGCTGTCATAGCTGTTATCGTTATTGCTGAAAGCCACATCGGCAGGTATGCACGCGAGCAGCGAGAGAGTTTGTTTATTGTTGAGGGTATCGGCGCAGATGTCAAGGAACTGTATGGGCAGCATAGTGAGTACGAACACAACGATGATGATAAGAAATTTCTTTGGTGCGCTCATTACATCGTTTGATGCCATAAAGGTCGTTGCGCCAAGGCGTGACTTGGAAAGTCTGAGGAAGCCTTTTCTCTTGAATCTTTCACCTGTCTGACCGTTTCTGATAGCGTCAACAGGGGAGAGCTTGTTTGCTTTTCTTGTGCAGATGAGTGCGAACAGCATTATCACTGCAACTACTGCTATCGCACAGATGATGTTGATGAAGATGTTGCTGCTTGACTCGACCATTACCGAGGACGAGGAGAGGTCTGTGAGAAGGTCGCCGAATGGGAAGCTGAGAGCTGTGCCTATCACTGCGGCAACGACCGAGATGGCAAGGTACTTTACAAGGTACTGGCTGCGTATCTTCATATTGCCAAGACCTATGGCTTTCATAACGCCTATCTCTCTGAACTCTGACGAAATGGTGAAGGAGATGGTAAATCTCAGAACGATGAGTGATACGATTATCAGTATTGCGCTTACTGCCAAAAGCAGCAGGGCAACTATCATATCAAAGAGGTAGGAGGATTTGATAAACTCCTTTTTTCCGCTGAACACAAAGCTCAGGTCTGATTTGTTGAGCGTGTCTACGATGTCATCGGCGTGATCTGTGGTGATGTAGTAGAATTTGGTCTTTGTGCCGAGCTTTTCAGCCTCCTGCATAAACGGCTGTGCGTCCTCGTCGTTGACGATCATTCTGCCGATGCCCATAAGCGCCGAGCCGAGTGCTGCATCGTAGAATGTGCCGCTTACCTTGAGATCCTTTTCGACATCTCCGAGGTGCAGGGTGATGGTATCGCCGACCTTTATATCGGACTGACCCAGGAACTTGTTTGCAATAAGTATCTCGCCCTTTTTCACGCTTGTTATCTTTTGCTTGTTCTCGTCAAAGTAATTGAGCTTTGTTTCGCTTATGGGCATAAGGTTTATTGAGGATTTGAAGCCTGTTTCCTTATTGCCCGCAAGGGTGATCTCGTTGTGCTCCATGAACCATATCTGCTCGTGCTCGATCTTTGATATTTTGTCCATGTCCTTTTCAAGCACCTGATCGACGGTCTGGGTTTCTGTTCTGTTGTAGGTTGCGCACGCAACATCGGGCATGCCTGCTTTATCAAAGTAGTTATCAAGCGATGACGTAACGGATATCATGCTGTTTACGCTGCCTGATATGAACATTACCGAGATGATGATGAACAATAGGATTATGGTGTTCATCGTTCTGCCTCGTCTGAGGTCTTTTTTTAAGATAGTAAAAAACATCTTACTTCTCCTTATCCTTGTTCTTTCTCATTCTCATAACAACTATCCCTGCAATAACTACTACAGTGGTTCCGGCGATCCACATTACCGCCTGATCCTTTATCTCGCTGCGTATGATCCTTGAAGCCTCGCAAAAATATCTTTGCGCCTGCTTTTCACCGCAGCCAAGCTTCTGTGCGATGTCTGAAACGATGAGATCTTTTTCCTCCTTTGCAAAGAGGTTGTGATCCTCTATGGCATCAACAACTATCCTGCTTTGCTCCTGTGTAATCTCAGCTTTTGCTGAAAGTCTGTTTACAAATGTGTTTTTTGTCATTTTGATTATCCCCTTTCTTTTGTCTGCGGTGGTGTATCTCTTAGTGTAATCAAAGTATAACATGGTAATTCTTAAAAAATCATTAAAACACAAAAATAGCGCAGCTGCGTGGCTTTATTCCCTGTTTGCAAGAATATTTCCGGGGGATTCTAAAATTATATCGTTGACGAAAGTAAGGTGTTGTGGTATATTATTATATAAGAGAGGAGCGGATGTAATTGCTTCAGATCAAAAACATATCAAAACAGTACAAAACAGGTTCACTGGTGCAAAAAGCGCTTGACAACGTCAGTCTTGATCTGCGGGACAGCGAGTTTGTTGCCGTCCTCGGACCGTCGGGAAGCGGCAAGACCACCCTTTTAAACATCATCGGCGGACTTGACAGATATGACAGCGGAGAGCTTATTATAAACTCAGTCTCCACAAAGGAGTACAAGAATAAAGACTGGGATTCTTACCGCAATCACTCCATAGGATTTGTATTTCAAAGCTATAATCTTATACAGCATCAGTCCGTTCTGGCAAATGTGGAACTGGCTCTGACCATCGGCGGCGTATCCAGAGGAGAAAGAAAAAAACGTGCTAAAAAAGCACTTGAAGATGTGGGGCTTGCACAGCATATCCACAAAAGGCCCAACCAGCTTTCCGGCGGACAGATGCAGCGTGTGGCGATTGCCCGTGCCCTTGTAAATGATCCGGATATACTTCTTGCAGATGAGCCTACCGGTGCGCTTGATTCCCAAACGTCTATACAGGTCATGGAGCTTCTTAAAGAGGTGGCAAAGGACAGGCTTGTGGTGATGGTGACACACAATCCCGAGCTTGCCCAGGAGTATGCCACAAGGATAATCAGACTCAAAGACGGTCATGTGACCGATGACAGCGACCCGTTTTATCCCCAAACGGAAAAGGTAAACGGCTCTGCAAAGCAGGGCAGGGCGAAAATGAGCTTTCGCACATCCCTTGCTCTTAGCTTTAATAATCTGCGTACCAAAAAGGGAAGGACCATACTTACGTCCTTTGCAGGCTCTATCGGAATTATCGGTATAGCACTTATACTTGCTCTTTCCACAGGCGTGAATACATATATCTATGAAAAGCAGAAAGAGACCATGCTTTCCTATCCTATCACCATAAACAGCAGAGCTTTGGATATAAACGCACTGAACAACAACCGGAAAAAATCAGAGGAAAATACGCAAGATCGCAGCGGCGCAGTATATGCCAGCTATAACAGACTTGAGCGAAGGCACACACGCCGATCCAGCGTGATGGATAACGACCTGACTTCCTTCAAGAAATACCTTGACGATCCCCAAAGCGAGATACGCAAATATCTGGGGGAGAACGGAGTGATATATACTTACGATCTGAGTTTTGAGGTTTTCAGCTACGACAGCAAAAACAGGCTTATCAACAGCAGTGCCGATCCGGATAAAATAGGCAGCGACCGCAGCTCCCGAAAGAACAATAGCATTAGCAGCAATCCCACATCTTTCCTTTCATCCCTCAACGGCAGCACCGGTTCCGGGGCGGAAAACTTTACCGAAATAATGAAAGGCACAGGAGACAAGACTGTAAGCAGTGCAATTAAAAACAATTATGACCTTGTTTACGGAAAGTGGTGCGGCGAATATAATGAGGTCATGCTTGTTCTTGACAGCAACAGCTCTGTTTCCGCCGAGGCACTTTATCAGCTTGGTATCATCACCGCAGAGGAGTACACAGAGATCGCCGATAAAATAAGCAGCGGCGAAAAGGCGGGAGAAAAAATATTCTCCTACGAGCAGGTATGCTCAAGAACATTTTATATCGTGCCTGCCTGCGACAGATATGTAAAAGGAAGCGACGGCAGATTTACCACCGTCAGCGAGCTTGACGAGCAAAGACTGATAAAAAACGCCATACCGGTCAGAATATCCGGCATAGTCAAAGAAAAAGAGGACATAACAGTAGATATTGATTCTGTTATAGGTTATAACGCTGCGCTGACTAATTATATAATAGAGCACACTGATGCCAGTGAGGTTATCAGGGCACAGGAAGCATCAAAGGATATAAATGTGCTTACCGGTATGAAGTTTGACGCTGCCGACGACAACGCAAAGGTCGCAGATGCACGAAAGTATATCACATCGCTGGGCGTGGGAGATAAAGCGAGCCTGTACACAATGGCTATGTATTACAGCGGCATAGATGTTTCAACCCAGTCAGATGAAAATACAATGGCAAAGCTGCTTGACCGGATGGCAGCCTCCGACGAGAACAGGACTTTGCTTATACAGATATACGACAAGTTTATCGCAGGCACTTCCTATAAGGATAATATGGAGGCGTTTGGCAAGGTGAGCCTGGATTCTCCCTCGTCGATCAATATATACTGCGACAGCTTTGAGGATAAGGATAAGATAAATCAATGCATTCAGGATTATAACGACTCCGTTGAAAGCGACAAGGCAATTACCTATACCGACTATGTTGCGCTTATAACAGAGTCTATAACCTCTATCGTAAATTCAATAACCTATGTGCTTGTGGCATTCGTTGCAGTGTCACTGGTGGTTTCAAGTATCATGATAGGGATCATCACCCACATTTCTGTACTTGAAAGAACAAAGGAAATAGGCATACTCAGAGCACTTGGCGCATCAAAGCGCAACATCTCTCAGGTATTCAACGCCGAGACTTTTATAATAGGATTTTGTTCGGGCACCCTTGGAGTCGTCTTGTCCGAGATACTGCTTTTGCCCATAAATTCTATTATCAGGCGGCTTGCTGAGGGAGTGGACGTAACCGCAAGACTGCCGGTGCTGTATGGTGCGGTGCTTATACTTATAAGCATGGCGATAACCATGCTTGGCGGATTTATACCTGCAAAGCGTGCAGCGAAAAAAGATCCTGTCATCGCCCTTCGCACAGAATAGTAAAAAACGAGAAAAGGTCTGTACCCGGAAAAAGAGTACAGACCTTTATGGTTTGACTTTTTGATGTAAATATAGTATCATATAAAAAGCTTTTGACTAACTGGAAGTGTAAAAATGGGAAAAATAAAAATACAGGCAGCAGTCTTTGCAGGTGCGTTTCTTTGCTGTTTTTTGTGGGCAAGCGCATTCCCGGGAATAAAGATAGGCTATCGCCTTTGGGGGATACAAGGCAGCGACACATGGCGCATAATAAGATTTGCCGGGGTCAGATTTTTCCTTGCAGGTCTTTTGGTCATACTCTTTGCAAGCATCTCCCGCAGGAAGCTGCTTTTGCCAAAGGCAAAGGAGATGCCGAAGATAATCCTGCTGTCTGCGTTTCAGACCATAGGGCAGTATGTGTTTTTCTACCTCGGGCTTGCCCATACCGGCGGTGTCAATTCCGCAGTAGTTGACTCGCTGACCACCTTTTTTGCAATTATCATCGCTGCACTGGTGATGCACATGGAAAAGCTCACACCGGGGAAAATACTTGGGTGCCTGCTGGGATTTTCGGGTGTGCTTATCGTAAGCCTTTCACCGCAGGGTTTTTCCTTCAGCCCCCTGGGAGACGGACTGGTTGCGCTGTCGGCACTTTGCTACGGCGTGTCATCAAATCTTATAAAGCTTTATTCCCGACAGCATGATACTGTGATTTTCAGCGGCTATCAGTTTGTTTTCGGGGGCGCTGTCATGACGGTCATGGGTCACGCAGGGCTGTGGCTGAGTGGTGAAAGCGCAGCGGTCAACCCGGACGATACATCAAAGGCTGTTATTATCCTGGTGTATCTTGCCCTTGTGTCAAGTGTGGCATATACCCTTTGGGGACTGCTTTTGAAAAAGAACGACGTGTCAAAGATATCTATATTTGGCTTTATGACCCCTGTGCTTGGGGTGGTACTTTCTGCGCTTTTGCTTGGAGAAGGGGGACAGCTGGGTATAAGGCATATTGTTTCCCTTGTTTTTATCACCGCAGGAATAATCGTTGTAAACCTGAAAAAAGATATATCAAAATAAAAATACCCCTGATAAGTATGGTACTCATACAGAAGTATTATAAACGCTTTTTGGGGAAAACCCTTTTGCAAAAGGGTTATTCCCCAAACCCCTTTCCTAAAACTCTTAATGATTTTTACCCCCCCGATGGATAAAACCATCGGGGGGTAAAAATAGTTATGGTCAAGAAATGCAGTTAGGAAACAGACCTTCGCAATAAAAGATGTTCCGCAAAACGTTTTATAAATCTTCTATATAGGTACCTACCTTAAACCGGGGGTATTATTTATTGTCCATTTTTATTTCGTACTTGCAGCGTTGGAAAGCTCCTTTAGTTCTCTTCCTTCTTTGAGTAGCCTGTGAAGCTGCTGCGAGTTTTCGCTTGAAATTGCATCACGGTACTCGCTGAGCCGTGCAATTATATGGTCAAGCTCGTCTACCAGCGGCTCTTTGTTCATAAGAAACAGGGGAGTCCACATATCTTCATTGAGCTTTGCGACCCTTGTAAGATCCTTGAATGAGCCTGCCGAAAAGCCTGCCTCACGCAGCAGACTCGGGCTTTTTACATAGCTGCTTGAAACAATGTGAGCCAGCTGGGAGGTGTAAGCGATTATCTTGTCGTGCTCTGAGCAGGTGGCGCTTACGACTTTTGCAAATCCCATTTCATACGCCAGATCAGAAACTGTTTTTACAGCGCTTTGCGAGCTGTTCTGAGTGGGGGTCATAATAAAGCTTGCCTTTTCAAAAAGGTTGTCCACAGAGTATGCAAAACCGGAAAATTCCCGTCCTGCCATCGGGTGGCAGCCTATAAAGTTCACACCGCTGTCTGCAAGGGGCTTTTCAACTGCCTTGACGATCTCTTCTTTGACACCGCAGGTATCTATAACTATGCCGCCTTTTCTGAACTTGTCCTTGTAATCAAGTATGACATCTATGGTCTGGATAGGGTGAAGGCTGACGATCACCAGATCACAGCTGTCAAGTCTGTCTGCCTCTATCTCGCCGTCGATCGCTTCCTGTTCCAAAGCCGCACTGACTGCACTTTTGTCGATATCAAGACCAAAACAGCTGTGACAGGTGTGCTTTTTTATTGCCTTTGCCAGAGAGCCGCCTATAAGTCCCAGTCCTACTATTGCGATCTTCATACCCGATCTCCTCCTGCGCTTTTACGCTTTTACTTAGTAAAGGATAGCACAAATGCCCTGTTTTGTCAAGACGGGACAGGCGTAAAAAGCCTTGAACGCCCCATATGCTATTTTGTAAGCTCTATTATTGCATTTGCATACAAGTTGAGATTGGCTTTGAAGGTGGCAAGGCTTATGTGTTCATCGGCGCCGTGCATATTGTTGTTCTCCCATGGGAATTCTGCACCGAATGCCACAGCCCCCGGAGTATTGTGAACATAGGTGATCCCGCCTTCCGCCCGGCATTCACCCTTTTCGCCGGTCACACCCTCATAAACCGTTAAAAGTGTCTGCACTAAGGGGCAGTCTTTATCTACATAGTGAGGCTCCATACTATCAAAAAAGGTTATCTCAAAGCCCGACTTTTCAAGGGCGCTTTTTATGATCGCATATATCTCCTGTGAAGTCCTGTCAACAGGGAAGCGTATATCGACTCCGCCTCTGATCTGCTCCTGTTCCTTTTCCAGCTGTGTCAGCACACAGGTCATATCTCCCGATACTTTATCGGCAAATCCCAGACCCATAGCTTTTCCGCTCAGATCCCCGTGGACGAAAAGCTTTGAAAGCCTTTCAAATTCCGATATACCAAGGCGTGAAAACGCCTGTAAAAGCCCGGTTGCCGTGTTCAGTCCGTTTTGGGGCAAGGAAGCGTGGCAGGATTTACCTGTCATTGTTCCGCAAAGCTCTCCGTCTTTTGTTTCAAATGCAAGATCAAACCCTTCTGTCTTTTCCAGGGCATCCTTCATTTCCTGCATGGTGACGCCGGAAAGTATAAACTCCGCTTTGCCGGGAACTGCGTTGATAACTGTGCCTGCTTTAAGGCGCTGTACACCTCTGTCTGCGTTATCCGATTTGCCTTGGAAAGTCAGATGTATAAGGCCTTTTTCACAGTTCAGCACAGGAAATGTACCGTCCGGGGTAAAGACATTTTCCGGGAAGGGGTATTTTTCCTGATAATATTTTATGTCATCACAGCCGCCCTCTTCAAACCCGCCGAAAACCACTCTGAAATTTTTGTTTATAGGAATGTTAAGATCTTTTATAGCCTTAACTGCATACAGCACAGCAACGCTTGGACCCTTGTCGTCGATAGTACCTCTGCCGTAAAGGATCCCATCTTTGCAAGTGAGCTTGAAAGGATCATAGCTCCAGCCTTCCCCTGCGGGAACGGTATCGAGATGGGAAAGAACAGCCAGCACAGGCTCTCCCTCTTTGAAATCTCCGTGGACGGCGTAGTTGTCAGCGTTGCAGGTTTTCATCCCAAGGCTTTTGAGAAAATCCTCACCCCATTTCAGCGCCTTTGCAGACCCTTGACCAAAAGGCTTCACGCTGCTGTCAAGTGTGCCGACGCTTTCAATGGCGATTATTTCTCCAAGGGATGAGATGATCTCATCAATGTGGCTGTCAAAGTAATCTTTCAACGCCTGTTTATATTCAAGCATTTTTTTCACGACCTTTTCTGAGTGTACAAATAAGTATTTCCGACGGATTGTTGAATCTGAGTTTTCCAAGACCTGAGGTCACCACAAGTTTTCTTTGTTGAGCATATATCTTGCTGTTATAGATCCCTTTTGTATATTTCGGGAAAAATTTTCTTTCGGGAGAAAGCACCCCTCCAATAAGAGGTATCCTTACGATACCCCCGTGACAGTGTCCGGAAAATGTAACATCTGCTCCCCACTTTGCATATTGTTCAAAAAAGAATGGGTTATGGGCGAGAAGAAAATTGCATTGTCCTTTTTCAGCTTTTCCCAGCTTGCTTTCCAAATAATCAGCCGATGGCACGGGAAGATCGCTGTAATGCCAGCTGCTGTTGATATAGTACCTTAACGGCAGCTTCAGACCATAAAGATTTATATGCTCGCTGTTTTGTGTAAGCCTGACCTTTTGGTTGCAAAGCACCGTTACGCCCGTCTGTTTAAGCTTTTCGCACAGAGCCGCCAGACATTCCGGCTGGAACAGCTCATGGTTGCCCACAATGTAAAAGGTGGGGGCTATTGACTGCAAACAGGACATAAAGTACGCCTTTGGGCGCATATCAGTTTCATCACGGCTGAAAAGGTCCCCGAGAAAGAAGATATAGTCAGGGCTTTGACACTTACAGTAAGCCATGAGATTGTTAAAGCTGTCGCCGTAGCGCTTTTTGTGAAGGTCGGAAAGTATCAGCAGCCGCTTGCCCTCAAAGCTTATGGGCATCCGGGGACAGTACAGCTCCTTCTTATTCACCTTAACCTCTCTGTTTCCCACAAGAAAACAGCCTGCTCCGACAGATGCCAGAAGCAGACCAAATACTGTTTTTTTAGACATTGTATCACCTGTCAAGATATTTTTTAAGATCATTCATCGCCCATTTGGCGTGCTTGTATCCGTGGTCATAAAGCCTTTTAAGCTTCTGCGGATCGTTTTCCACTCTGCCTACATTGAATGACGTCTTTGGAGTAAAAACAAAGACCTTGCCCTGCTGTTTAAGCTCCATAAGCTGTGCGATACATTTATTATAGCGGCTTGCTCTTGTCTGCAAAGCCCTGCAAAAACGGGGATAGCGGCGATATTTTGCCAAAGCCAGCGCCGTTATTTTTTCGGTTTCCTTCACATAGCCCAGGGGCCTTGTAAGAACAACGATATTCTTATCGCAGCCTGCTTTCATAGCCTGCTTATACGGTATAGAATCCGCAATGCCGCCGTCCATGTATTTTTTCCCGTTTATCTCGATAACGGGAAATAACAAGGGCAGAGCGCAGGTCGCTTTCAGGACATTCCACTGTTTATCGTCAGGCGGGACCTTGAGATATTCAGCCTCGCCGGTGAGGAGATTTGTCACAACGGCAGTAAACCCGGTGGATCTTTCAAAGGCATCATAATCAAATGGCAATATTTCGTTGGGTACCGTGTCAAATGCGTATTTCAGACCATAATAGCACTTGTTTTTCGGATCCAGCAGATTGAGAGGCCCCATATACTCCTTACGGTTCATTATCTCGGTGGCAAGAGTGTAATTTCTGCCTATTTGTTTTGAAGCATAACTTACTCCGAAGGCTGCGCCGGCTGAAACACCTATGGCGTAGTCTGCGTATATTTTTTCTTCAAGCAAAGCGTCCATGACACCGCAGCTGTATACTGTTCTGCTTGCGCCGCCTTCAAAAGTTATACCCAACATTATTATATGTCCTTTCGGGAAAAATTATGTCTTAGTCGCCGCTATCGCTTTCGGATGAGCTGTCTGCCAAGCTTGAATCCGGTGCAGTATTGCCCTCTGTGCGCTGATATTTGCGATTTGCATCACCCAGCATCTTGGTAAGATCATCCATAGCGTTCTTTGTGGCGTTGTCGTCTGTAATGCGTATCACAACGTTATCCTTCATTGTGGAAATAGTGGACTTGATCTCATCCAGAGTCTTGACCTGGTTCTCGTAAATATAGGAGCTTCCGCTGACCTTAACGTCAACAAAAACCGGAGTTTCTGCGGTGGTTGCCTTTTCGCTTGATGAGCTTGGGCTGTCAGCGCCTGCTTCACTTCCGCTTGAGCCTTTTCCCGTACCCAGACCAAAGCCGAAGCGCAGCAGTAAAAATGCAAGTATAAGCAGCAATAAAATCAAAAGCATGATAAGAAGTCTTTTCTTCTTCCTTTTTTTAAGCTTTTTATTCTTTCTTTCCAGCTCGTCAATATACTTTTTCTCCACGTCTCTTTCAATGCTCATTTTAATTATCTCCTTTTTTTAATTGGATTTTGATGTATTGATATGAGTAAAATACAAATTTTTGTAATTGCCCTTCACCGTGCTGAGAACCTCCTGAACACGGTTGACATCTCTGTAAAGCACCTTGTCGCCGTCGTATATGAACGCAGCGAGAATTATAGATTCTTTGTCAAGGCCATATGAGTTAAGCGCTTTTACAAGGTCCGCTGAAAGGTCGTCGCCTATGTTCACGCTTACAGGTGTACCGTCGTTTTGGGATATATAAAGGGTATCCTTGCCGCCGGCATATTTCATTTCGACGCTTACCATCATTCCGCTGCTGAAGCCGTCAAGGGCAGTCTGCATTTTCACCACTGCCGCATTGTTTTCCTTGTTGCGCTGTTCAGCCTGAGCGATCTGTTCCTTTGCATCTTCACGTGCCTTTTCGATCTGTGAGCTGGCATCCTGCTGAGCCTGGACTACCTTTGATTGCGCCGCATCTATTTTTTCCTGTGCTTTTTTCTCAACGTCCTGAGCGCTGTTTGAGATATTGAGCATTACCCAGAAAAGCATGATCATGATAATGTCAAGCAGACTGGTCAGCTCGATGATAATACCTTTGTTTTTGCGAAAAGTGTTCATACGCTCTCTCTTGCCTCAATGGAATGAGGAGAATTACGCTCCAAAAACAGTTGAACGTTCTTCTCGTTGTCTTCGATCTTTGCAGCCACAACGCCGTCCAGGAGCTTAAAGATTATTGAAAAGATCAGCCCCCAGAATGTAGATGTGAGTGCCCCGTAAAAGTTCCCCTGAACGTTGCTCATATCGCTTACCATTCCCAGAAGTGATATGACCGTACCCAGTATACCTAGAAGCGGGAATATGCCTGTAAGGTTCACAAAAAGGGAATAGAGCTTACCGGTATGGTTTCTCATATCCACCACATCCGTCTCCTTGAGCTTTGACACCTCTCCCTCAGCCTCCTGGCTTGAAGAGCGTGCATCGGGTACAAATACGGTAAGGTGCAGTTTTCTATATAGTCTGTCTGCTGAATTTTTGGTTGAGTAATAAACAAATCCCGTGAAAACGGCAACAAGAAAAATAATAAGGTCAAAACCCCATAAATTCATGAATATGACCGAAAAAAAGCTTTTCATAAGGATATCCACCCCCACACTAAATAATAACACACTCGCCGTCAAAAATCAAGGCTATTTAGCATATAATGTTGGTTTTTAGAAAAAAACAAGTGCCGTATGGGGATACGGCACCGTTAAGGTTTTGTGTTAAAATGTTTTATCAGGTTTTTGTTTCAAAGCCGCCCTTGTTGAAAAACAGCTCTCTTATAGCAAGGGCACATCCGGAAAGGAATCTGTGTTTATCCTCGATGATAGAAAGCTCTACCTTGCTTGCAACAAGGGAACCGCCCACTTCGGTAATGGCGTTTTTCAGCGTTTGGAATTCTTTTTCATCGTGGAAGTTGAAATTGTGCAGCACGATCTTTTGCGGGTTGGTAGAAAAATAAAGATTGTTGAGCAGAACTGCTGTGAGCCTGAAACGCTCGTTGATGATATTTACAATGCTTTCATCGCCCTTATCGTATGAAGCGTTGATCATTTCCGTGGTAACGTTATCAAAATTTCCTCTTGCAGCGGCATAAAGGAAAGGAGTATGCTCCTGTGAGAAAACCTCTTTGATCTTGCGAAGGGTTGCCTGTGGAGTAAGCTCGTTCTCGACACATCCACGCCTTCCGCATTCACATACCGTGTCAGAGTTTGGATTGATTATCATTTTATCCACGAAATTGGTACGGTTGTCATAGGAAACGATAGGCTCGTTAAGGTTTGTAACTACAAAGTGGATAGTTTTTCCGTACTGAAGAAAGGCGATATTGTGACGGTTAACATCCTTTGTCTTTTGGAAGTCGATATTTGCCATAGCAGTGCCTTTAACAGAGTTATCAAACACCAGGGGAAGCTGTGTGAACTTCCTAACCCTTGCAAAGACAGCCGAATAATCCGGATCCGAATCTGTGACCTTAACACCGAGCTTTTCGTACATTGTGGGGAATATTCCAAAACCGATCCCCAGAATGTTCTCGGCGGTGAGGCAGTTGTCAGAAAGGATCTCTCTGATGGAACTGATAATAAAATCCTCTATCTCGCTGTATGCGGTCTTTTCATTGATCTCATTGTTGCGCTTGTCAAGAACGGCACCGGAAAGGGTGGACAGACCCACGCTGACCAGGTTATCCTCGATGCTGACACCTATTACGAACTTATAGTGATGATTTATATCTATAAGTATCTTTTTCCTGCCCCTTGGTGCCTTTTCCGTAACGTGTCTGTATTCGCCTATTTCCTGGATTATTCCCTGTTCTATCATCTCGTTGGTGATGATAGTAACAGCTGCCCTTGTAAGCTCAAGAGTTCCGGCAATATCGATCCTTGACGTTGGGCCACGGGTTTTAAGTATTTTAAGGACCTGCATACGGTTACGCCTTTTCAGATCCAGTTTGCTTATTCCATGCTGTTCCATTTTTTCTTTGCCTCCGGCATAAATAGTCAATTGATCCTGCAAACGTTTTTGTTTACTGTCACAACAAATTATAGCAGTATTTTTTGAATACAAGATTAACAATCAATTATAATTTAACCATTCTGCATTTTTTACATTTTGTTAATATTTTTCATTTAACATGGGGTAAAAAACCCCCTTGCCGCCGGGGCAAGGGGGAGTTTGTCAGAGTATTTTTTCTTCGTCTATGTCATCGTCGATCTCTTCACCGTTGATGAGCTTTCTGAGGTTTTCAAACTCTTCAGCAGAAAGGGTAACGCCCTTACCCATTCTGGTGTGATCGGGGTTCCATTCTCTGATATCGTACTTTGGCTCTCTGTCGTTCCAGCTTATCAGGTTAAGCTCCTTTGTCCATCCCTTAGCGTTTTCCGACAGCACACCGATATTCTCCTTTATTTCGTACTTTAGCTCTGCCATTTTCAAGACCTCCAATTATATATTTTAGTTTATTTTCTGACTGATTTGCGGATAAGATCCCCTATTTCTTTTGAGAATGCAAGCACATAGCATGGTATAAACAAAAGAATGATGAAAACAGCGAACAGGGGTCTGATATAGTATCCTGTTATGGCTGCGGTAACGGCGGTAAGGCATATCATTTCAAACAGCTGTTTTTTAGCCACAAGACAAGGCAGGATCACCACTGCAAAAAAGAGAGATGCAGCGAATAATCCCCGATCGGCAGCAATGATCCCCACCACCGGCAGCAATATCATGTAGCCCAGCCATCGCTTTTTCTTTACCACAACGCCCAGCAGCAAAGCTGTACACAGGGCAAGTATCTCTATTATTCCTATTACATCTTTGTATACCCCTGCGCCGATAAGCCCGAATGCCGCCACAGCGAAACAAAAGGCGAGAACGTCTTTTGCGAAGGAAGCGTTTTCAAAATGGTTTACTACCCGTTTGGGAAGGAACCTGCTCATAAGCCCTGTAAGGGACTTGGCGTTGTAAACAAATATCATCGCAAACAGTATAAGCAATGCTGCGGCGACGGGAAGATCGGAAAACTCCAGGTAATCAAGATACCGTGGGAACATGACGTTAAGCAGCATCATCGCTATAAGAAGAATATTGCTCATCACCAGCTTTTCCACATTTACCTTAAACGGGATAAGGCGGCGTGAGTCTATATACCGGACGATAAAAACCGAGAGGTAAGCCGCAACGGTGGATATTGCCGGTCCGTAAAGGCCTATCCTTGGTATAAGGATAATGTTAAGGACAACATTTACAACACCTGAGATAAGGCTCGTAAAAAGCGAGCGTTTTGACCTTTTTGTTGCGATGTAAATTGAGCCCATAAACGTGGTGAAACAGGAGAAGACCGATGAATAGATAAGAATAGGAGAATATTTCATGCAGTCCCTGAAATCCTTACCGATCATCAGGTAGGTAAGGGGCTGAATTACCAGCAGGCACCCGCCCGCAAGGATGTATATAAGGCTCTGGTTGAAATCAAAGACGTTTTTGTAGAAATCGTTTCTGCCCTTTGATTCGTTTTCGGTGATCGCAGACATATTCCAAGCCTGTCCGAACATAAGGTACACCGTTGCAACGATATTAGGGATCTTATAAGCTGCCGAAAGCACGCCGTTTGCGTCCTCGTTCATAATATATGTTGTCATGAACGAGTCGGAACTGTTGGTTATAAGCCATAACAGCTGAGCGGGTATAAGGGGCAGGGAATACTGGATCATAACACGGTAAAGATCCCTGTTCCAGCGCTTGATATCAAAATGCTGCCACAGCTTGCAGGTGAATAATAAAAACAGCACCGATATAAAATCCGCAAGGATAATTGCAAGAAGATATTTTGCGATAGGTGTGCTGAGCACACCGCCTATGCCGAAAAACTTAAAATCTTTGGGAAAGACTGTAAAGAAAAGAATGTTGAATAAAAGGGTGAACAACGTGGCAACTATACCGTTGAGTGCAAATAGCTTGACCTTTTCCATTGCCCGCACGTATGTTGAATAAAGGGTCTTCATGCTGGACATGAAAATGTAAAGATAAAGTATTATGCCGTAATCCTTCAGATACCTGTCTGCAACACCTGTCAGCATAACGATGGACTGGATAACTCCGAAAACCGCCAGTCCGCCAAGGCAAACCACGTTGCCTATGGTAAACACCGCTTTTTTATCGTAGGCTTTATCAAGACCAAATCGGATTATTGCCTCTGCTATAGTCATTGAAGCAATTGGGATCGCCCAGTTGGCTATCTGGGTCAGCAGGTCGGTAAAGCCCAGCTCGTATTGTGAAAGGGCGTTGGTGTAAATGGGTATAAGCAGTAAAATGAGTATTTTTGAACTGAAAGATCCTATGGCAAATGCAAGCGTGTTTGAAAAAAGCTTGCGATAGCTGCTTGGAGCTTTTTTGTCGGACATGTTCATACCTCTGTTTGATTTATTTGTAAGTTTATACCAAATCGCATTTTTCGTATTAAGACATCTATTTGATTATTATATCACAGTAATATATTTTTTGCAACAGTAAAAAGAGTAAAAGTCAAAAAGCTTTTTTTACCTGAGTGCTGTTGATTTTGCCGGAGCAGGGTGGTATAATAGGATTTGGTAAATGTACATACATAATAAGGAGGACGGATCATATGTGTGTCAGTATCTCAAGTGTTAAACTTCCCTCGGCAGAAATGCCGTATTTTTCCTTCGGCAGCGGAGAAAATGCGCTGGTCATGCTTCCAGGGGTGTTCACAAAAAACCTTATGACACTTTCCGAGGCGGTAAAACTGGCATTTTCCGAATTTACAAAGGATTATACATTTTATGTTTTTGAGCGCCAGGTGCCTTTGAGCGAAAACTGCACCATTGAGCAGACTGCTGAACTTACTGCCGATGCACTTGATGCGCTGGGGGTGGAGAATGCCTGTGTTTATGGAGTTTCCACAGGAGGAATGATCGCCCAGAGCCTTGCGGCGCAAAGGGGAGACCTTGTGCAGAAGCTTGCCCTTATCTCCACCGCACCGTACATTGAGCAGGATGCCGCAAAAGCAATGGGGGAAATAGGCGAGCTTTTTAAAAAAGGAGAAAATGAGACCGCAGCCGGAATGTTCGGCCGTCTGGTATACTCCCGGGACTTTTATGAAAAGTACGAAAAAGCGATAATCGATGCGGTCTGCGGCGCAACGGATCAGGAGATGCAAAGATTTATCCGCCTCACAGGTGCGATACTTCGCTTTGACGGACGCAGCGCATTGGAAAAGATCAAATGTCCGTCCGTTGTTGTGGGCGGAGCGCAGGACATGATCTTTTCGCAGCAGATCATCAAGGATACAGCCCGTATCATCGGCTGCCCTGTGATGATATATGACGGCTATGGCCATGCGGTCTATGATGAACTGCCCCAGGTGAAAAAAGACGTTTTTGCATTTTTTTCAGAGTAGGAAGCGGGTAAAATGGAGATCAGAAAAGGTAAATACAGACATTTTAAAGGAAATATGTATGAGGTCATCGGTACGGCAAAGCATTCGGAGACCCTTGAAGAAATGGTGGTCTACCGGGCACTTTATGGAGATGGAGAGCTTTGGGTCCGGCCGGCAGAAATGTGGAACGAGACTGTGATTCGTGACGGAAAGACCTTTAAAAGATTTGAGTACGTTGAAAAGTAGCAGCCGGAGTGTGAAAAAGCTGTAATATCCTGAATATCACTGCATATATTTTAATACACCAAAATGTATTGGAGTGATATTATATGGATCACCGTGAGAAGGAACGGTGCGTACAGCTGGCGGAGTACATTGTGGCTCATAAAGGAACTGTGCGTGCCACAGCAGCCGTTTTCGGCGTAAGCAAGTCCACGGTACATAAGGATCTGACCGAACGGCTTAAAAAGGCATCGCCGGTGTTGTTTAAGCAGGTCAAGCAGATCCTTGAGGAAAACAAACGTGAAAGACATATAAGGGGCGGCATGGCGACCAAGCACAAATACGAGAAACGACAGGAGCTTCTTGTAAAGGCGAGGTAGTATGTGCTGCGGGAATATAGATTATATACGCACATGGGGAGAGAGCTTTTCTCTCCCTTTTTGTTCACACGGCTATTTTTTGGACAGTTCATTTATCCTGTTTTTTAATAATTTTCGTATAAACTGCGAAAATAAGCGGTTTTCGCACATTAAAGGAGCACAAATCGAAAAAATTTTTTCAATAAAGAGAATTTTTTTGTACAAATAGCTTGCAATTTTGAAAAAAGTGTGTTATAATGCTGATTGTAGTATTACGACCAGGATCAGAACAGGAGTATAATTATGAAATGTCCTTTTTGCGGTTTTGAAGATACCAAGGTCATCGACTCACGTCCCAGCGAGGGCAAAAAGAGAAGAAGAAGAGAATGCACCAACTGCGGAAAGCGCTTTACTACATATGAGGTAGTAGAAAAGCCGATGCTTATGGTGTATAAAAAGGACGGTTCTTTTGAGCCTTTTGACAGAGCCAAGCTTATCAAGGGACTTCAGACGGCTATCAAAAAGCGTCCTGTAAGCGTTGAACAGATGACAGCGCTGGTAGATAATATAGAAAATACCTATGCGAACAAGATGCAGACCGAAACCACCACCAGCGAGATAGGTGATATGGTGCTGCATGGGCTGAAAAAACTGGATCTGGTGGCATACGTGCGCTTTGCCTCGGTCTATAAGGATTTCAGTGACGTTGAGTCTTTTATTCAGATAATTTCCGAGCTTGATACTGAGAAGGAATAATAAGCGTGTTTACCTTTCTTGTATCTGCATTTATAGCAGGAGAGGATATAAATAAAGCGGGAGCGTACAGAGAAAAAAGCACCCCAAGAGAGAGCTATCAATGCTTTTACCATTAGCATGGCAAAAAAGCACCGTGGGCACGATCGTGCGTGGCGGTGTTTTTTTGCGTTTTTTATGTGCAAACATCTTGATTTACGAAAACGTTTGTGATATAATGATTATTGCTTTTAAGCGTATTATTATTCAGGGGGAGAATAAATATGAGACCGGCTGTAAGTTATAAGCCATCAAACACATTTTCGTTCGTGGGATTTATCCTGATGTTCCTGTCAATGCTCATTACGGGAGCTTTGCTGTCCTGGCTGTATGTGGTGCTTCAGGCAGCGATACCTATTATCTACCTGTGTGTGCTCATTACCGTAGGTTTTGGCGCTGCTATCGGAGGCATAGGTTACTTCTTTGTAAAGACCTATAAGATACGCCACCCGATGATAGCAATGCTTGCAACACTTATCGCAATGCTTTTTGTTTATTATTTTCATTGGTGCGTTTATGTGTCAAGAGACTATGACAAGAACATTTACGATGCAATGAAATCCCAGCAGGCCGCTTCGTATTATCTGGGCTTTACCGACAGCGAGATGGATAAGAACGGATTGTACGAAAACCCGGATCGTTTGATCACAGTTTACAAGAGCATGAAAGTAAAGAACTTTACAGCTCTTTCCACATCTGATCTGAATTCACTTCCGGCAAAGCAGAGGGATCTTTACAATAAAAATGCTACCGTGTGGGAGTTTATGGATCTGGACAATATTCTGGGGAAAACCGATTCGGAGATAAAGACCTCCATTCGGGACATGAGGGGCAAAAACGCCTATACATTTACATATGAATACAGAAATCAGCCCAAGCATAATATCGGATATCTTCTGGTACGTCCCGGAGAGCTGTGGGACGACATCCGCTCTATAAATACCCAGGGAAGATGGACCATGAGCTCAAGACACAGCTACTCTTCCAAGAGCAGCAAAACTCCTGTTACAGGGGTCATGCTGTGGCTCACGTGGATAGGCGAGATGCTGCTGATGTTCATTCCGGCAGTTGCCATTGTACGTGTAAAGGCTGTGGCACCGTTCATCGAGAGCGAAAGCGACTGGGCTGTTACCGACAAGCCGCAGCTTTCCTTTAAGTTTGTGGATCCTTTCCCGGGAAATCCCAATGGGGAAAACCAGTTCAAGGTCACATTCAAAAATGACATAGACAGCCTGTTCACACTCCAGCCGCTGCTTCCGCAGATGGGTTCGCTGAGTACATATTATACCGTTACTTATTGTCATAGCCGCAATTACAACGAAAACTACCTGACTGTTGTGCACACCAGGATAAACAGTGCAAAAAACAATCAGAAGGTCAATTCGGTGATCGTTAAGGATATCCTTGTAGATGCTGATTATATAGCAACTCTGCATGGAATGTTCGGCTATCCTCAGCCTATTGCCTGCAACGGCGTGAACAGATTTGCTCAGCAGGCTCAGCAACAGCAGCAGGCTTACGAACAGCAGCAGAATGCTCAGCAGCAGGCATATGCACAGCAGCAGAACGCTCAGCAACAGGCATATGCACAGCAGCAGCAGTACGAACAGCAGCAGGCTTACGAACAACAGCAGAATGCTCAGCAGCAGGCATACGCACAGCAGCAGCAGGACCCACAGCAACAGGCTTATGCACAACCACAACAGCAAGCGTATGCACAGAACTATGGTGAAATGGATGCCATTGACACATCTGATATCGACCTTAGTTCTCTGGACGGTCAGAACAGATAAAACAAAAAACCACTCGCATAAAGTAGGTACCTATATAGAAGATTTATAAAACGTTTTGCGGAACATCTTTTATTGCGAAGGACTGTTTCCTAACTGCATTTCTTGACCATAACTATTTTTACCCCCCGATGGTTTTATCCATCGGGGGG
>Ga0247608_10000050_pt1 | contig 234848 bp, 296 predicted proteins | sample 176DNAGHGlowgp2_FD_193490 | JGI IMG/M metagenome (GOLD analysis project Ga0247608, IMG submission 193490) | Sheep rumen microbial communities from Palmerston North, Manawatu-Wanganui, New Zealand - 1766 DNA GHGlow gp2 | ecosystem: Host-associated > Mammals > Digestive system > Stomach > Rumen... | reverse complement strand
TCACGATACAAACCTTGCAAGTCGCTTTAAGGTTCGTCGGCAACTACGCCCCTCAGGACTTTCACCTGAGGTTCGGGACATGCCCGTCATACTAAAAAAATCGCCCCGGCGACTACAACCGGGGCGACAAGAGATTATCGTATAAGATCGTATATTATGACAGATCAGAGTTCGTAAGGACCTCCGGGATAGCCGCCCTGAAAGTTCTGCTGAACATTCTGCATGGGAACACCCTGCTGGGGATATCCTGCGGGAGCCTGTGAAGGAGCGGGCTGGGGAACCTGCTGAGGAGCAGCCTGTCCGTCAAACGTAAACGGAAGCGGAGACTGCTGAACATTCTGCATGGGAACGCCCTGCTGAGGCATCTGAGGCATCTGAGGCTGCTGAGGCTGCTGAGGCATCTGAGGAGCGGGCTGGGGAACCTGCTGAGGAGCAGGGTTCTGAACAGGCTGGAAAGCCGCCGGAGCCGTTGCTGCCTGCTGTGCCAGAGTAGGTGCAGGTGTATTGTTGGCGAAGCTGTTAAAATAAGCCTCGAAGTCGTCTTCGGGATTGATGTAGTTGCCTACGGAACCGAGATCGACCACATTAAATGCCTTGACCGAAATACCGGCGTTGATAGATTCATTGCCTGCGAAGAAGTTAACCCAACCGTTGATATTAACACGGTGACCTGCAAGCTCTCTGTCGGTAAGATATGTTGAGATATCCCTGACATTAACCCACTTGCCGGTGTTGGGATCAACAGTACCGAGGTGGAATCCTGTCGAAAGCTGCTGTGTCGGTATGATCATGCCGTTATAGTTGATATTAACGTTCTTGGAAGGCAGCTTGATCGTAATGAGCATCTTGCCGTCATCGAAGGTAACCTTATCGGCCTTCATTGCAGGCTTGCCGCCAAGAAGTCTTGAAGGGCTGATCACCTTACCGGCGTCGTTCCTGCAGAACTGGCTCCTGACTTCTGCCGCATACGCAAACTTAGAGTCATCCAAGATCGCCTTATCCCTGTTGTTGATGGCTACCTGGCGAGCTGAATTCATGAGCTCGTCGTACTGTGCGTCGGTGACTACCAAACCGAGCTTGTATCCCGTTGCCTTACCCTGCCATTCTCCCTGCTTCTTGATGTTGGAACTGATGCAAATAACGTCATTCAATGAAAACTTCATACCGTCTGTGTCTGAATAAGTCTTACTCATAATGATTCTTCTCCTTAAAATAAATAATAATGATTTTGGTTTTTGTAAATGAGGGTTTGTAGTCGTAACCGGATTCACAAAAGTTGTTGTAGGTAGCCGAATAGTTATCTTCTTTGATTTCCTATTGGTTTTCCTACGAGTATTATAACAGACGCATTTCAAAATAGAGCCCCTAAAACCGCCGTTTGGTGATATTTTTTCGGTCAGTACTATAAATTGTACAATCAGGCTGAAAATGACAAAAACAGATCCTTATATCCTCCCGAAAATGACAAAACAGGGCCCCTGCCGGAGCCCTGTAAAGAAGAGTTATATAATTGTCTGTTTATGTCGGAGCTGCAGGATATGCTTCGGCGGGTCTTGAGAAGACACGGCCAAAAGCTTCAATGTAAGGAATGTGGTTAGGACTTGAACCGCCCACGACATACTTTCTAATACAAACCGTATTTTGAGAACCATTTCCGCATACTGTATAAAAACAATGCTTATTATAATCTACTGATAATACGATTTCGGCATGACCAGACTTATACCAAACCTGATTATTAAGTGTAAAAGGCTTCACATAATCCCAATCGCCTGCATGTCCGTCTGGGAAATATACCTTAAAAACATAGTCTCCAACAGTCGGAAAATATGAAAAATCAGTATACGATGCACTACGACTTATCAATCCGCCCCAAGCAGCAGCACGTTGTTTACTGATAAACCATTTTAATTCATAAGTACATCCATTACTGGGAAGAACAAAAAGGTTGTTATAAGTATAATCGCGTTCTCTGTTAAAAGCGGTTCTATTTGCTGAATTAACATCGTAGTCCCAGCCGCCGCTTTGATATGCGTAAGTAGCCCAATGAGCACACCAAGAAGTAGAAATGTTTCCTATACTAGTACGACCTGCAGAACCTTGACTAAAAAGATTTTTTCCCCAAGTATCATCACCATACGCGGCTTTTGCGGTGGCCGATATATTGTTTAACACCGACGGATCAAATTCAGCTGCTGCCAAAGCGGCATTATAATACGACCAGCCTAAAACATTTTTTCCCTTATCATGATAAACTTTTAACATTGTAAACAAATGTTGCTGAAACTCAACACGTTGCTGCGAGGTGGCTAACCCTTCTTCATCAATGCCGGAAGCGGGCTGTTCTAAAGACACAATAAAGAATAAAAGCATGACAATAATAAGTACGAAAAACAAAAAGACCAAAACTATTTCAATAAGCAACAATAACCAGCCCCAAGGACCTGATGCCGCCTTAGCGATTGACGCCGCCGTTTTACCGGCCGCAGCAGAAGCCTTAGCGGATGTTTCAACCGTTTTAACTGTCGTTTTAGCGGCCGCTTCAGTAGTTTTTACGGCAGCGCGAGTAGTATGTTTTGCCACCTCTTTTGATGCCTTCGCACCGATCTGTGCGCCTTTTATTCCTGTCTGAGTTGCCGCATTAGCCGCTTGCTGACCTGTTTTAACCACAGCGTTAGCTTTCCTCACCCGACTTGCAGTTGCGGCTGTTTTTTGTGCTTCTACAGCTTGTTTTTGTAAACGATCCTTAACTGCCAGTTTTTCTTTTCTTTTGGCGATCAGACGCTCGATCTGCTTCTTGCGATTATATAAATGACCTACTCTATCAGCACCGTTCACCGGAGCGCCTGCCGCCGACTTAAGCCCTTCCCGTCCTTTAGCATAACCGGTATTAGCACCGGATTTTCCAAGACCTTCAACTTTGTTGAAGTCTTTATCATTAAAGTCATAATCAACATTTCCGTCATTGGCTTTTAAATCATTAGGAGAACCTAAAGCCCCCTTAAAGCCATCAAGACCTTTAGAAGCTACATCTTCTAAAGAATCCATGCCTTTCCACATGTCGTCCTGACTTTTTTTGACAGCACCCGCAACATTAGTCCAATCGGCGCGTACACCTTTTTTGTTCTGAAGTCTGCTTTTAACCGACGACTTTCTTCCCACCTGTTTAGCTGTTTCGGTTGCCTTTTTCGCACCTTCCTCTATTTTACCTAAGGGGTTAGTTTCTCCGGGACCCGCACTGCCGCTGCCGGAATCAAGCAGTCCGACATGAGTACCGGCAAGCATATTACTTGCATCTTCTTTTTTCACCGGCGTTTTTTTAACGGGAGCCTGTTTGTCTGCCCCTATGTCCGCATACTCAGAAATAAAATCATCGTCATTGCCTTGCCACAAAGGAGCCTTAACACCGCCGTCTTCAGGGTTTTCCACAGAAGAGTGCTTTTTGTTGTGCTTCTCCTTTTTGGAGTCAACAGACATGGTTTCTTCCAAAGACAATAAAGCATCATCATCACTCACCAATACCGGTCGATGGCTTTTTTGCGAATCCTCAAGCTGTCTGCTCGCCAAAGCCTTTTCCCTAGCTGAATATGCTAAAGGGTCTGACAGATCCTGCAGATCCGGTTCCTTTAAAACGGGCTCTTTAAACTCCGTTTCTTGTTTTACCGAATTCGACAAAACCGGGGATTTGATCTCGTCAACGGCTTCGACCAGATCCTCCTCTTTAAAAAGAGGCCCCTTAAAAGATTCGCTTACCTCAGCATCATTGTCCGCCTTCGATACCGGTTCTTCGGCAGGTGTTTCAAGCAATTTCGGAGCCCTGACGCCTTCGTAAAGGTCATCAGGGTTGACCTCCGAACTATTATCTTTCTCCGCCCCATCCGACAATAAAACAGGGGTCGTCATATTACTTTCTTCGGGCGGAATCAGCTCAGTAAGAAAATCTTCCGTTCTCTCATTATGCATTCCGTTTACATCCTGTTCAGACATAATCTTTCCCCCTGCAATAAGTTACTCAATCGTTGTAATACTTATAATATTCATCCCACTCATCCGGCTCTTCGGCATCTTCCGACGCCTCGGATTTGAAAGGAGCTTCATCATTAATAGTATTACCTGTTTCTTTTATTTCAGCGCTGTCTTTGGCCTTGTCCTCCGTGTCGGCTTCAGCCTTTACCGCAACAGCACTTGACTCCTGGGCCGGTACAAGACCCGCATCTTCATCAGCTTTTGCACATTCAGCCTCAATTGCATCAACATCAACCACATTTGTATCGGATGTGTCTTCCTTGATATCGTTTGACACGGATGTTTCTTCAACTGTCTCTTCAGGAACCTCAATATCCACGTCTTCGTTCCCGCTCTCGGCAGAAACTTCGTCATCGGCAGGATCTACCGCATCAACGTTCGAAACATAATTAAATGTCTCGTCTACATAAGGGTCTATAGAAGACTCTTCGTTGGCTGCCGCTTCCATCTGTGCCTCGCGTTCTGCCTTTATCCTGTTAAGGTCATCAAGATTTGTCGTAACCATCTTATAGATCTCGCCGTCAGTATCAAGCTTGTTCTCAAACGGGATCATGGCTCCGCCGACCTTGATAAGACCTTCACCGTGATTGCCGCTGATGATATAAGGCATCTGTTTATCGGAAATGTTCAGAAGCTTTGCCAAAGCTACACGATCTCCCGGCGCCTGTGTTAAGAGAATAAGGAAGTTACTGTTCGACAGCATATCCCTTGCACCGTTAGACACAAGAAGGTCTCCGATGTTCTGAGTAATACCGACCATGTAGGCACCGTACTTTCTTACACGCTTCCAGAGGTTCATCAGATATTCTTCCGAGCCCTGATCCTGGAACATGAGATAGATCTCATCAATATAAACGGCGGTATGTCTTCCCTCTGCCCTGTTCTTTGCGATCCTGCTCTGGATATTATCGAGCGTTACAAGCATTGCCAAAGGCTTTAACTCAGTACCAAGCTCGTAAAAATCGTAGCAGACGATACGGCTGTGAATATCTACGTTACTTTCCTGAGCAAAAATGTCCAATGAACCCGTGGTAAAACGCTCAAGGGCGATCGCTACGTCATGTGCGGCCTCCTCTTTGTAGGATTCGAGTTCTGCCTTCAGGTCAACAAGCGTAGGGACTTTAACCTTGCCGTTGCCCTTGGATCTGACATACGGGCCCAAGACACGTCTGACGGCTCTGTCGATAAGCGACTTCTCGTCAGCTCTCAAAGGCACGCCGTTGATCTTGGTGATCAAATGCGTTATGAACTCTGATTTAGCCGCTATAGGGTTAAGTCCACTGTCTGAATCCCCGTATCCTGCCTGACATTCCATAGCATTGATGTGAACGTCTCCGGTAGAGCTCATCTGAATGATCTCGCCGCCAAGCTGTTTGACCAACGCGCCATACTCACGCTCAGGGTCAACTATGATGATATCCATCTCACCACGAAGCGCCGTGGAAAGGATCTCCAATTTAGCCGTAACAGACTTACCGGAACCTGTTGTACCAAGGATAAACGCGTTACCTGATACGAGCTTCGCCCTGTTAACCGTAATGATCTTCTTGGAAAGCGGATTAACACCGTAATAAACGCCGTTTTCGTGCATGATGTTCTGTGTTCTGAAAGGCATCTGCATGGCAAGACACTCAGTAGTCAGAGTACGCTTATGCGCGATCTGATAGACACCGAGAGGAATAGCGGTATTAAAGCCTTCAAGCTGCTGATTCTTGGGAACCGCAAGCTCTATTCCCGCACGGCTGGCGTTGTCGATGATAAGCTTAGTATCCCTATCCAGGTCTTCCAAAGTGTCTTCCATGATAAATATGGTGATACAAGTCTCACACATCATCTGGTCACGCTCATTGAGATCTGCAAGAAACTGCCTTACTTCCTGACGCTGGTTATCAAAACGGTACGGGATAGTAGCAGAAAAGTTCATAGACTTGTTCTGTGAGAACTGCCATTTAGTAATCTTGTTCTCGATAATATCCAGTTTGCCTTCAACGACTTTGACTGCTTCAGCCGGGTTAACAATGCCGACATCTATACTCATGCAAGATGCAGTAGGTACGCCAAGCGTAACGTAGAGAGCGTTATCGCTTATAAAAGTACCGTAATCCTTAACATACAACACCCTGGCATATTTGACGTTGTCTTCCTTGCCGTTCTGCATGATGATCTGCGACGCCTCAACCTTTATGTTTGTAGGCGCAAGAACCGTAGTAACATCATTACCGAGGATCTTTTCTCTCGTAAGATCAAACCCGCCGACCCTCTTAGGGCTGCCTGTCTTCTTGTCTATGACAGGCTTTCCGGTCTTATCATTGATCAGGATGCCGGAATCAAAGAACCACTCTTCTCCCCTGTGATAGAACGAATAGAGCAATCTGAGCCTTTCATTACACTTCAGCTCAGTAAGAGAAGAACCGATCTCTTTAAGACGCATCTCAGCAACGATCGCCATACGATGCAGCTGTTCTTCAGCATCCGCCCAACTGTCTGCATAAACACGAAGAGTCAGAATAAGCTGAGTGTCCAAGCCGTCAGACTTAGCCAATTTGTTGTGTATGTTTGAATTCATCTCGTTTCTGAGATTATCAAAACCGTCATCCTGCATGGCAAGGAAACAATTCTGCCCGAAAAGATTTGCATCGATCTTCCTGTTATTAAGGGTGATCTTAAACTCGCCGCCGTTAGCAAAAGAATTGATCAATGCGCTGTACTTTTCAAAAACCAGATACTTATCGTCTTCTGACAAGGTCTCAAAGTTAACGTCGTCAAAATAATACTGCTGCGTATAGATCCCGTCACCGTGATAAAAGATACCGGTATCAGTATCGACCTGCGACACTGCGATAGTATCAGCGACCTTAGAAGGAATCTTTAAAAACCTTGTTGCCTTCAATTTCTTACCTAAAGCCATAACATATTCCCTTTCTATAAAAGATATTTATTTTCGCGACTTTTAATGCCGTACGTTTTCTACAAAAAGCAATACAGTTGCCGACAGCAACCGGGCATCGCCGTGCTTATCAGCAACCGTATCTGCTATTACAAAAGAAGATTGTCAATTTTTAAACCCCTGAAACTGCCTTTTGACCTGTTTCATTATTATCGGCCCCAAGATCTTTACTTGTAGCCCGCATAGCTTCTTCTAAAAGCTCCTGGGGTATCTCAACGCGCTTGATAGTGGGCTTGCCGCGTTTGTTATCCAAAAGGCGTCTGGCACGCACCTTGGAATAACGGTCGGCGCAATTAAGCGGTTGCTTAAGCCTGATCTGTCTGTAAAGCAGGAACAGATATGTTCCGCCCCAGATACCGTCCTTGTAGTAGAATCCCACAAAAGCAGTTATGGTAGCGACGACCATCATAAAATACTGAAAGTATTCACCGCCGACATATACCGAATTAACATAAAACCCGGCTAACATACAAACCGCTATGATCACCAATGTGATAGTTGCTCTTTTGGTCAAGCCGTTAAAAAAGTTTTCTTTATAATTAGTGATTTCTTTGTTAACTTTTACGGTCATGCTATCACCTTCCTTAACCCCAGATTTTACTCATGAAATGCTCGCCTTTTTCAATCACCATATCTGCGATGAAAATAAGAATAAGAGATCCTGCCAAAGCAATAATTACGTTACCGTAACCGCACGTCAATTGATTCAGGTAGCCTTGTACTCTACTTGATAACAAAAAACGAGGATTGAGTATTCCATTGGTTCTAAATATACGTGCGACCCATAACACAGCACTTAACAGGGCCCCCTTAACGCCCAATTGCAGCCCTGTTTTAGCAAGCCACCTTATATATCCTTGACCGACATGCTGTGTAGAATGACTTGCAAAGAACGATAATCCTATAGGAAAAGCAGCACTCAATACAAAAAACTCTATAGAAGGTATTATCAAATTAATTCCTATTTTAAAAGTCTTTTTAATGATCAAAAATACCAGTGCACAACAGGCTATCATGGCGATCAAATGTGTTACTACAGCCCAAAGGACTAGTATAAAATCGCTGATATTAAAAAAGCCTCCAACAAGATACTTGCTCCACGTATTATCTGCTATAACACGAGCCAGATCATTTGGTATACCAACCTGGGACGCATCCGGATCTAACGGCAAAGCTGTTCGGTCCTCGGTCGCCATATTAACCAAATCCGCTATTATAGCAGGTACCGAGCCGGTACTGTTTAATACTAACTCACCTAAATTCCATTCGATATCATCTGTAAAATCCAGTTCGCTGATCGTTTCTCCGGGCCAATACGGATAAGGTATTCCGGAAAAGTGACCCTCTGAAGGGATGTTTTCCGCAGCGGAAACCGGCATGTCTTGCAACCAAGTATTATTATAATAGTTGAGAATTAATTTATTAGTATTTGTCAAAGCCTCATTGGCACTCTGGAAAATAGACATGCAGGACGTCATAAGGATAGACACAATAACTAATCTAAGAAAGAACCTAATAACGCGGTCCCACCCATCATATGTATGGAAATCCAGATTTTCAACTAAGAATCCGTAAATACATATGACAATAACCAATGTGTATGCGATGAGCGTAAGAGACTTAAAAGCTTCATAATCTGCAGTAAAATAGTTTTTCGTAAAGATGTTACTGATGCCATGCCACACATTATTGCCTATGTCATTAGCAATTTCCAACAAAGGGTTAGCGATATTAGAAAGAATTTTATCTAAAGCGATTAAAATCAATTCCAGTATAGCACTAAACACGTTTTAAATCCTCCTTTCACAATAATAAAAGAGCACCCGCAAATCCAAATTATGTGGGTTTGCGGGTGTTTGCATTAACCACCGAGATAAGAATCAGAACCCGCAATGCCAAGATATTTAATAATACCTGTTACTGAAGCTAAGAGAATGCCGCCACCGACTGTAAGAGCTGCTCTGATCTTCTGTGAGTTGTCGTGACCATCCATGTTGGATACAAAATTAAATACACCAAATGCGATAAGAATAAATCCTAACCCCTGGAATACCCACATGATCAAATTAATGAGTTTAGCCATAGGCCCTGTAACGGTACTCTCACTAACACCTCCGCCGGATAAAGCTAACATCATACGTCCGGGAAGGGCTGTTAAAGCCTGCCCTGCGTGAACAATAGGGTTCTGCATTGCTTCACTGACCAAAGCAATCGTTGCAGCACCGCCAAGCTTTGCGACTGCGGTACCAAAAACACTTGTAATAGCACTGATAAACATAACATAATCTCCTTTACTTATTATGTATTTTGTTATTTTTCTTTTCCTTTCTGGAAAATACTTCTACCGATTAAGTATCACAGGCTGTTGTGAAAATAGGATCATCTTCACAAACAAATGTATAAATACAGACCCCGCCTGCGATAACGGGGTCTGCAAACAAAGCTGTGTTGGCTTCAATGTTTTAAGCCGGAATTGATCTGACCAAGGTGGATATTTCAGAGTTACTTATAAACTTGAAAGATGAAACATCCAACCGGTTAGCCTGTGCATAATCAAACTGCGTAGGGTCCAGCCGCTCTCTTTCCTCTTTGGTAAGCGAAAACATCGGCTTGACCTCCCTCTTATAATACTTGCCTTCAATCTTGTCATACGCCGAGTATTTCTTGATCGGCATATTCAAGATATTGATCTTGTTGTCAAGTACTGGGTCTTCACCTCTTATAAGAAGAATGCAGTTTTTGTTGTCCATCTTACGTATCTCATCCGGGGATAACAATTCACGGGCGATCTGGCTCTTAGTTTCCGAAGAGCTTCCACCACCGCCCAAAACACTGGTAGGGTTCGAATAATTCTTTGTATCAAGAGTATACTTACCAAGCATTTTTGATATGTACTCACCCGTACCAAACTCGTTACCGCCAAGATAAAGCAGCGTATCGCAGTTACCTACGATACTCTCCCAAGACTTCTCGTACAGATTCTTGATCTGAGCAAGATTCTGTAAGATGATGCTTGCAGAAACGTTTCTTGAACGCATAGTTGACAGATACTGCTCAAAATCATCAGGAAGCTTTATATTGGCAAACTCATCCATGAGAACATGAACGTGAACAGGCAAACCGTTTTCATATTCAGTATCCGCTACAGAAAACAGTCTCTGGAACAGCTGCATGTACATCATTGAAATAATGAAGTTCATCGACTTGTCCGTATCGGAAATAACGATAAAAAGCACCCTTTTACGTTTACCCAAAGAGTCAAAGTCCATATCATCGAACCTTGTCATATTAACAAGTTCGGGGTTATTAAACTTCAACAGCTTGGATGTAACAACGGCCAGGATATCTCTTTTGACCTTGATGTCGTTACCTTTATAATCATTCCAATACTTAACAGCTATACTGGTCTTGCCCTGTGCTTTATAGTCTGCATCCACCTTATCCATAATGCTGTCAAGTTCACACATACCCTGACCGGAACCTGAAAGCATCGTTTTGGATTTAAGCTCCATAACAGATCCGAAATGTCTTTTCGCCGGTGGCAGCTCGTAATAAACGTAATACATCAAGGCGAGTATAACGTTTTTTGCGGAGTCGTCCCAGAACGGGTCCTGGCTCTTATTTCGGCCGCCGGTACTGGCTTCGAAGATGATGTCAACCAATCGCTCAATATCCTGATCGGCTTCTTCAGGGCGGATATAATGGAACGGATTATAACCGTCACTCTCTTTGATCGTGATCAGATTTAATACCTTTACATCATATCCCAGCTTTATCAAACGGTTCCCCGCTTTAGCCAAATGCTCGCCCTTCGGGTCAATATCCACAAAGGATGTAGCGCCCTGCAAAAGGTTCGGGATAGCATAACGGAACGTCTTACCGGCACCGGAACCTCCGATAACAATCGTATTGGCGTTTCTTGCCGCCTTCTCGTTATCATAGCTGATCTGCACATGCGACGTTAACAGCTTATTGTATATCGGATCTTCGAGATTGGTATATGTCTTCTGAAGCTTTTTAGGGTTAGCCCACTTAGCCTGGCCATACTCTTCACCGAAACGGAAATTACCTTGATTGCCAAGATATGTCAGAGGAAATATGGCGTATATAGTAGTTACTATTAAAGCTATTTTAAAGCGTTCCCATAAAGTTGATAGATTAAGCAAATCCCAGTCGAACTGCCATGAGGTTAAAGCATCGATAAACGGAGTCCCCGTGGCGACAGAGCCGCCAATCAAAAAACCGATAACGAAGACTACTACCGCAGTACAAATAAAAAAGCGAATAGTTTTTACACGTTTTTCTTCGCCATTAGCCACATCAACCGTTTCCTTGGGTTTGCCACGCAATTTTTCAAACAATATGCATCACTCCTTTCGTAAAAATAAAATGAACCGTCCGAAAAACAGTTCATTTCAATTTCCATTAAAACGCATTACATACCAAGCGCTCGCTCAGAAAGATCTATTGTGTCATCGTAATTTGTTAATGTATTGCCTATATTACCCACTTCCTGTTGAACCGCGATCAGTATTTTTTCTCCCAAAACACCGGCCCCCGCTGTAACACCATATTCCTGATCAGCATCCGGGTCTATGGGTTCCTGCGCCAACTGAGAAGGAGGTGTAAGCCCGTTTTCTATAGCAGTCACATACTCCCGAGCTTCCTTAGCCAAATCGTCTAATGATTTTGTTTCAGCTCTCAGACCTTCTCTCTGCTCCGGAGTTGCTTTAACATACCATTCAGCTACTCGTGACCCGATATCCGCCATCTCTTTCCAGTATATGTCCGGATCAAAATAGCCGTCTACCCCCACCCCACGCACGATTCCCACGTACTCACTCTCTGAATCAACCTCCGGCCTGTCCGGAAGCCCGATATCCTTAACAGACAGATAGCAGTACGATACGATCTTTGCGCCGGTGCTCTGAATAGCTCTTTCAGTCGCAACAGGCTCAGACACCACATACAGTGTGTAAGGCACATCCCTTGACGTAGCCACGTTAAAGTCGATACCAAAGCCGTTTAAAGTAGATGTAAGACTCAGCTCGCTTTCCGAATCGACCAGGATGCAAAGCAAGTCCGTATGTCTGCCCTTTACGGCAAGAGGCTCTTCATTGATGCTCTTTTTACAAAGAGTACCTGTATTCTTCTGCATTTCTATATAGCTCTTAAAAAGCTTGTATGTATAGGTAACGGCCGTTACCCCGCCTTCTACCTGAAGACCGATGCAGTTTAAGATAGTACCCTGAGCACATGTTGTTTTTTCATTCTGATCCATTATAATCCATGACCTCCTTCTACACCGTTCTGAATAAGTCTCGGAGCTTTGGCAACGCGTCCGCCAAACTGAGCCAATTCGATCGCATCGTTTACAAAAGGCTTTCCATTATCGGTAAAGAAAATCGTATCGCCTTCAATGGCAAACGATATCTGACCGCGTCTGGCACTAGGATCGCTGCCGATCTGGTCCCTCATAAACTGTGCCACATTCGTATCGTACGGGGTACTTTCCGCGTCATCCATACGCCAATTAGGATGAACCCTTTCGGGCAGTTTCGCGCTAAATACCGTTAAATGCCTGTCAGCGCAGGCTTCTCTGAATTCCTTTTCAGGCATGAGCAACGAAGTAAATGCTTTATCCTTTTCTGCCAGCAAGCCGCGGCTTCCTGCAAAAGCAAGAGCTTCTGCGGATTCTTTGCTCAAACTCTTAACACGGATCTCACCACCCTGCGGTCCTGTTCCAAACTTCAGACTATAAGGAACTTTAACACCGTTTTCATAATTATATTTGTTCATATCCTGCTGGAATTCATGCTTGATATGCTTCATCAGATCACCGCTGCATCCACCATCTGCCATACGCAAAGAACGATCAAATCTATGTGCATCCACTTCCTTTTCAGCAAGAACCTTGCTGATCTTATCCTTAAGATCTTTATTTGTAATCCCGTCCAAGTAGAACTCTACGTGACAACTCTTCTGTCCGTCTGCCTCAGACAACAAGACCTCTGACTGTACCGGGTTTTTAAACTCCCCGTTTTTCCACAATGAAGGATGTTCTGAAACCGGCAGAGCGTCTTTTAATTTCTCTTCAACAGAAGATAAGTATTCCTGAGCTGCGTTTTTAGGATCGATCTGAGCAATATGCTCATTTTCAATAACCTGCGCCTTCCCAACGGATTCATTAAGAGATTTCTTCCAGGAATCACTTAAATTCTCCAGCAAAGGAGATACATCCTCAACAAACTGTTCATGCGAATAATCAATAGCAGGATTAGCAAACTCAAAAAGAGGCCCGGTGCCATCCTGATCAGGATCGCACTGTTTTGCAAATAAGCTCTGTGCACTTTTGAGCTTACCGTCCAGACCGTCTGTAAGTTCTGTGATCTGCTCAGGAGAAAAGGCTCCGGACATCTGAAGTCTGTCTCCAAAATCCTTAACAATGGAAGCTCGTTCAACATCCAATTTATCCTGCAGATGAACAAAATCACCTATGGTAACATTTTTTTCATAACCCATGTCCATGACAGGACCGCGAATGCTAATTACCGCCCTGTTTTCAGCATCCTGTAATGCCTGAATGTTAGCAGCCGCGGTTCTTTTGTCCCACTGTTCAAACACACCGGCAAGTTCTTTCTTATAATCTTCAATAGTCCCTATCGCATTAGGGTCAAAATTCTCCTTAAAACTCTTATATTTGTCTTCAGGTAATACATTTAACGAATCCTTTAACGAATCCGCATAATGGTCTAAAGCCGCTACTGAGGCACTCATAAAACCCAACTGCCCCGAAGCGTCCTGCATCGTATTATAATCTATTGCAACGCCTCGCCAGTTCATTACGTCAGCGCCGGACATCCCCATCAGATTGCGATCGAGCTTAACACGATCAACCCTCAAAGCGCCGTTTTCGGCAACGATATCAAACCCGGCTGTTTTGATTGTATCAAACGCCTTTTCATAGATATTGCCGCTTGAAGTATACTGACGTATATTATACGTTACCACTTGATCATTATTTTTACGGGCTAAATACCGCAATGACCCTAACCCCAAAAGTCCAAAAATAGCAGGTCCGTAAGAAACGGTTCTGGAAACCAGCGCTTTAGACTGCTGCATACCCATTGTTGCAACAGCAATACTCATATTAGCCGCACCCTGAGCGGCATGAGTTAAAGACCTTTCCATGTCGTCCAAAGGAGTACCGGCACCACCATTCCCAAAGGCAGACATTGTTCCGTCTATTAAAGCCCTTGACATTTGCTGTACGCGATTATCGTCCGATTCACTATCTCTGAGTACTCCGGCACTTTTTTCAACCAGTTCACCGGCATTTTCTTTAGCATTCGATAATATGTTTTTACCCTTAGACAAAACACTCTTAGCAGCATCTTCAATAGCCATAGCCTAATCTCCTTTATAAAACATGATCATCATTATTTGTTCCGGGCGGTGTATAAAACGGATTTAAAGAACCATCTAAACTACATACCGAATCCGGATTAGCCGCACCAAATGCCCATTGAGCATTGCGCTTGGTAGTATTATCCCAACTAAACGGATCGTTCAAAGAATCCTCCGATTCACCACTTGAAAGGTTTTTGGGCTCTTCCTGCCTGACAACCGGATCGACCGGCAGATGAGGAACAGTTGTAAAAAACTGGTCCAACTGGTCCTTGTGTAACAAAACATTAACCGCTTTTGCTTCTAAACCCTTGGACATATAATCATCCAAAGCTATAACCTCAAGTTTAGATAGTTTATATTCCGTGTGACATGTATTGCATGTGATAACACAATCCTTAGACAATACCGGCCCCCCATCATAGGAATAGACCAGACCATTTCCGCAACACGGACAATCCGGAGCATGTTTCTTTGCCATCTTATATTCCTCACTTACACTGTTATTAACTATTATCTATAACACGATCTTACGGATTCAGCCCAGACTTTAAAAGATCGTCCGAAGCGTCGTCCGTAATGCCCGGCTCGGATTCAGAGACGGAAGGCTGAACCTCTTCACTACCCAGATCCCTACCGTGAGCGATATCATGCTTACTGCCGGAAACATTGGTGCTTGCGGTCTTGCCGCCGACAGGCTTGATCTGTTTATCCTCTTCTGCCATAGGCTTACCCATATTACTGAGATCCAAGACAGGTGTTTCCCCAACGCCGATCGAATTGATGGCAGGTTTGGTTTCCGGACGTTCTACATGAAATGAATCGTCAAACGACGTCGTATAATACGTTTTCCCGTTAGGCGCTCTGACTTTATCCTCGCCAACTACTTTGATACCGAACTTGGCTAATTCAACAGCGGTCTTTTCTACGTCCCCCGCTCCTTCCGACAAAGCCAAAGCTATTGCGTACGCAACGTCCCCGTCCGGGATATTCGGCTTTGAATACGGTTCCACAATGGACAGATTATTTTCTTTGCAGATCCTGTCTACCACATTTCTCATATAGTAATAATTGTGTTCATTATCCGCGGCTTTCATTCCGTCAACAAACGAAACGGAGTTAACGACAAAATGACAATGCAGCGTTCCGGTGTTGGTATGAACGCCTAAGAGCACCTGAAAGCGGTCACCCCACATTTCTTTAGCAATCTGACGTGATACCTCCAGCACATCAACAGGAGATAAGCCGTCTTTCGGTCCGAAACTGATATACCCGTGATATGCAGTTACTCCGTCAGTCTTACCGAACTTTTCTTTGATCCGGTTCATCTCCTCGACGGCCGTCGCAGGATCGCAGTTAATACCTGCTAAAAGCCTTCCACCCTCGCACTTGATGCCATCAGTAACATTTGGGACAAGTTCAGATAGAGAAGCCTGTGTCTTCTCTTTATCTTCAACATACGAAAGCGTTGAACTCACGTTGTTGTGTACTGCCCAAAGTTTACTGGTAGCCATTTACATCAATACTCCATTAATCAAAATCAGGGTCCCCGTCAGAATAAGAAGAACCCTCCGAATCGTCATCATCTTCATCATAATCAGCATCAGTATCAGAACCTGCATCTCCATCCGAATCTGGTATGTCTTCTGCCTTTGCATCAACCAGATTGTTTAAGTCCAACAAACCCTGATTCTTTTCCCAATCAAACTGAGACTTATCTTCTGCAAGAGTTTCCTTAGATGAGCTCTTTTTCGCCATATAAGTGTTACTCTCGGGGTCTAATGAAAATTCCTCTATCGGATTGTAGAGCTCCGGAGTTTCTTCTTCATCCTCAAAGACCATCGGGGTAATAACTTCTTCAATACCGACCTCAAGCCTTCTGCCCTTTCCACCCTGCTGAATAGCAAACAGTGCTTTAGCTGCTTCAGACGTATCCTCAGAAGGAAAAACCTCCGCAGCAGTTTCTGTAGAGGTCTCCTTGATTGCTTCATCATTAGCAGTTTCTTTCGGTTCGGCAGGCCGATTCTTTTTTATAAGTTTCTTAAAGAGACCCATATCCGCCACCTCCGAAAGAATTATCCACCTTCAACAGCCTGTCAATGTCCGATATCTTCAGTCCTCTGTCCGTACTGCATGTTATAGGACTGACTACGGGATCTGAGGGAATAGTAAGATTGTTGATAACTTGAACCAGCACAGCTTCGCCGGATTCCTTGGTATATGCATTCTTGATACCCTGTAAAGACTTATGGTAGTCGTCAAACACCATTGTCTTAGTATCCGGTCTTATGGCCGCACCTTTCATAACTCCGTCTTCAACACAAAGCACATGATCTGAATAAAGACCGGGGATGTATTTCTTACACCATCTGATCTTCTCATCGACGGCATGAGGAACCTTGTTAGTTGCCGTCAGAACAAAGACCTGATATCTTTCATCTTCAACAAGTGCATTACAAAGGGATACCATTGCCCTATGAGGTGCGCAGCTTTCAAAAAATCCGGGCTGTTTCCAAGCTTTAACTCCGAAAGGACCCATGCTCCAATCGTTTTCCCAACGGACCAAAGTGCCGTCCATATCAAAGAAGATGCGGGGCTTTTCAAACTTCTCCAGCATGTCAGAATAGAAAGATTCTATAACCTGGCACATTTCAGGATCAACCCTGTTTTTCTCCTTTTCCCAAACATCGACGCCTACCGGAGCAAGGTCATCAAGCCCTGTTATTTCCTGCATACTGTACGGCCTTGCGGACGAAACATAGAACTTCGGAGGAACTGAAACGCCAAAATAGGTGTTATCCCCCTTGACTCCGTAGGCATAGGAAACTGGTTCCAGCTTGCTTAATCCCGTCATATAAAAGGACTTCATCAACAGAGGCTGATCCAGGGCAAACGCAAAGGCTGCGTTAAGATTGTAATAACCGTCTGAATCGCGGTCTATGAAATACTTAACAACCTCTTTGATCTGGCTTAATGCCACGCGCCCGCCTTCGACATGCTCGATGGGATGGGATTCCTCAAACTTACGGAGTGTAAAAAGATTGATATCTTTTACATCCCGCACTTTAATGGTTCCGTCCGGCATTCTCTTAAATGACGCTTCATGTTCTTTATCTCTTAAATTAGGCATTGATCTGCCCCTCCGATTTAATTCACATCAGTTTCTCCGTCCCCAAAAGACTCGCCTTCGGGAATGGTACCATTAGTATTACCGCTGCTTCCCGAATTAGAACCGGATGTAGCAGAAGTCTCTACGGGATTGCCCGCTTCATCTGTAGGCTGAACACCGGGATCGTCTGTAGGTACAGGGGTCGGAGCTCTTCCGCCTGCGGGTGTCGGAGTAGGTGTCAGGAAAGCAAGATCAGCTTTTTCTAAGATGTAGTTGACATAATCACGCTCAGCTACTTTATAGAAATTGTTAATAGCTGTTGCAGGATCTGAAACAAACGCAGTCTGGGCGGTTGCATCATAATTAAAATCAACACCCAACGTATATTTGATCGCCCCGTCAGCCGAAGTTGCCGAATAATCGGGAACGCTGATCCTGTAATCCAGATGCGCGACAGCTGTCTCGGGATCATAATTAAAGCCCGTTGTTACATAGGTAGCTTCATGCAAAATACTTGAATAAAAGTCATATGACCAGCCGTTCTGCATAACTGAATCAGAATACTCATAAAACTGCAATTCCGCAGTAGAGTTTTTGGTATAATCAACAACACTTGAAATACCAGTGAAGTCCATCTGAATGACACTATTCATATAAGTTGTTCCGGTCTTTTCGCACCAAGCCCTTATATCAGCACTCTCGGCTGCGCCGTTCACGGAAGATTCAGACGGCTGCGAATTAAATGCATCACGTCTTTTACACCCGACTGCACCAGTCATCAGCATTACGCCCGTAAGAGCAATAGCTCCAGTTTTTGCTAAAACATTTTTCATATCGGTTATAAACCCCTTTCCAAATCATTTTTCGATCAAATGCGTGGATATATCCGCGCAAACACAAATAAGCCGCAGTACTTCCTTGGACTGCAGCTCCATCAGAACAGAAAAAGACGAATTATCAAGCCCGAAATTCGCCTTGTATTTCTCGATAATCTCCTTATCCTGTTCGATCAAAGTCTTTTCATCGCCGGGAATGAGATCGTCCTGCAGCAATCCGGGAATTCCGTCTTTTATAACCCACTCAAGATTATTGCCCATTAATGTATTTTTTGAAGAAGCAATAAACTCATATCGTTCGAGCTTTTCCTGAAGCTGTCTGATCTTGCTGTTAAGATCATCAACATAAGCCTCGGCATCCTGGTCGGCAATAGTCTCTTTAGTATTTGTTTCCATCATACAAACAACACGCCTAAGCGCTCCTCCTTTCTTTCAAGTTCTATAAAAAGTCGATAATAAACGTAAAAAGAAGTCTCCGGAGAGGTGCTGCCCAAAGAAACCCGGAGACTTAACTACCGCATATCGCGGTCATATTCGTTTGGTACATATCAAATGTACTCATCCTATTTTATATTGTAACGGCGGTTTAGAAAAAACGCGTCTTTTGTTAGGAAAACTCGGCACCTTTTACAAAACTTTCACAAAAAGTAATGAATATCGCGCGGTTATTGACCCCCGGGTCCTGCATCGTCATCAGGAGTATCTTTTTTAGGATCGGTTGTCTTGCCATTGCCATCCGGCTCATTGTCCTGTTTCTTGCCCTGACCAAGAAAAGTCCAATTCCCCTTGCGGTATTCCAGAAGACAGTCATTCCAATCCTTACAACGAGTTCCGTCGTCCCCGTCCCTAACAAAGATCCATCCGGGCTTTTTCCCTGCCTGTATCAGATTCTGGTGTAAAGACACCATTGCTTCCCTGCCGACATTTATTTTGCCCATTAATTCTTTGTCGTAATCATTATCAAAAGATATCATTACCTTTTTTATTGTCGGGAACCGGTCAAAAAGGTGCTGAAGACTAGCACGGATCGTCATATCAGCGCTGATGCCGCCTAAAGAAACACATACAAAATTATCCATGCTGACGCCTTTTTCTTCCTGAAGTGACAAGTAGCTCATAAGATCTATCTCGGCCTCAAAGAGAATAACGTGATCGGGCTCTTTAACATTTTTGCCCTGAAAATAGAATAGACAGTCAAACTTATTAGATCCGGGCACATCCCTACTATATCTTTTATGGGTAGTCGGGTCCACATAAGAACCTTTAACAGTTGCCGCCTTGATGTTCCCGTCCCTGGGGTCTATTCTGACAAATACGGCATTATGGGCATAAAAAGGCTTCGACCTGTCCGTGCCGTCACGATTCTTGGTTATCTTGATGTTTGATTCATATAACAGGCCCCTTGAAACAAATTCGTTAAACACCTTTTCAGAAATGCCTCTTTCTTCACAAAGATATTTACGGATCAGGTCAACGCTCCTGTTTTTCTCCGGCAAAGCAAATTCTATGGTATTCTGAGGCTGCGACTGTACCTGATATTTAGCCTCATGCAATACGGGCTTCGGCCTCTTGCGATCCCCCTCATCCCAATCAGTAACACCGCACCTGTCCTCGCCAAACACATCAATAAGACGCTGCATAATATCTCTTTTGCTGACGTTTTGTCCTTCATATTCAACGAGTCTGATAAAATCCCAAACACCGTATCCTCCGATGCCCCTGGAAAACCAATTAAACAGATTACGGGACGGGGTTATCGTTAATGAATCGTGCGCTTCCAAAACTACGCGATCGTACCCCTTTTCCTTATATGCAACACCAGTTTTGTCGAGATACTCCATTATATTAAAATCTTCCATCATAACAAAGCTTCCCTTTCTGTTACAAATAAAATCCTTATGCCATAAGGTATAACGGGGCTGGTGTGTTTTAGACCCGTCTTTCAATAGTCAAAAGAAACGGGCAGATCCCGAAGAACCCGCCCGCCCAGAAAGGAAATATCGTAAACGCAGACCTAGCTCCTTTCCTCTTCAGGTTTTTTACGCCTAAAGAGGCTGACACCGATGCAAAGGACTGCAGTTACAAGTATGATTGTGATGATTCCGGCACCGCCGTCTGAGTATCCGGTAGGCTCAGGCATAGGTGCAGACACGATATGATATGTTGTCTCAGATGATGGCTTCTCGTTATCATCAAATACCACGTTTGAATAACCCAATACATAAGCAGTATTTTCAATCCTGAGCTGGTCTACCTTAGAATTGACCATACAAGGGATTTTGAAACTCATGCTTGTTTCCGCAGGGAGACACTTAATAACTACGTCCAAGCCATTACTTGTATCGTACGACTCGATATTAGTGCTCTCTGACAACTTCGTACCGTCTGATAATGTTATGTCTGATCTGTTGTAAGAAAGGCCTTCAGGAAGAACGTCGGACAGATGGATGTTATACAGATCCTTATTGTTATTATAGTTAGCAACATAGACCGTATAAACAAGATCCTGTTCATACTCGACAGTTGCCGGATTATCGACAGTACCGGAAGAAGGATTAGAGTATTTACCAACAGTAATGACCGGATGTGCGATCTTTGCAGAGACATTAGATGTCAAAGGATCACTCTCGGATATGAGAACATCATTCTCAAACGTCCTTCTTTCAAGCGTTGCCTGATTAAGAACCGTAGTATCAACGGGCAGATCCTTTGCTGTCCCATATAATGTAACATTAAAGAACTTATTGCCGTTATAAGAGAAGGGCCTTCCGTTATCTGCTGTTGTATAGTCGATCACAATACCGTATACGGTCTCCCCTACAGGAGCATCCTGTGTCCAGCCATGTTCTGTATCAATGTTATCAAAGTCAGGATTTTCAGCTACCGAATACCAGACTACGCCAGACGCGGAAGCTGAAGCTCCGGTATCGTCTTTACCCGCCAAAGTAGGCACATAGATACTGTTAAAAGTGCTGTTACCGTCTAATTTATTCTTAAGGACTAAATGATCTGTTGTATCATTCACGGACTGTCCATAAGTAATATCGACACTGAAATCTTCACCCGGGAACAACAATGTCTCTCCACTGGGATTGGACTTTCCGGCATTATTCAAAATACTCGAAGTAAGCCCAGTGGAAACATCTGTTGTTGCAGTCCTGAAGCTCAAAGTAGTGCAGCCAAGGATCTTATGATTGTAGATACCAAGCTCCTGTGTATACAGATCCTTTTCTGCATTAGGAACCGTATCAGAAGTGTTGTAATAAGATACGTAATTTACAGGCTCGGTTGTATTAACAAAAGCCCAGGATACAAGGCCTGAAGATCCGTATCTGGTACAGTCGTCATAAGTCCTTGTAGTCTCTATACCAACATTGTAATAAGCGAAGCGCTCCCCGGTGCAATCAAACGATATGATGTACATCGTACGGCCGGTGCCTTCCCAGTTATCAATGTGTTCTATCGTGTAGTGCGAAGGACTGATATACTTCAGATCATCTTCGATATAGCTCCAGACACCGCAGTTTTCGTTCTTACCTTCGAAGCTGTATACACGCTGGAAAGTTACGTGTGCAGGGAGCAGTACATAGAACTTACCGGTATCTATGGCTCTCTTATCATTATATTCGGTAGAACTGTTGTGACCCTGGATGGTAAAATAATTAGTAACTATTCCGCCATTATCAGCATCTTCATTCTTATCGGATGACACAAGACCCGTTGCAAGAGTCAGATCGCCGCGAATAGTAGGCGTAAGTTCATAGATGTCGTCCAAAACAGTACCGGACATACCATCATGCCAGTCAATGTTTACAACGGGCAGATCAGCATCAATGTCCTGCGGGTCGGTTGTATTAACGGTGAGATCCGCGCTCATTCTGACACACGAAGAAGCGTTCTGGATAGCATCGTTGTTAAACAATGCCCTGGTATGATTGTTCAGATTAAGCTTGATCGTAGGAACTAAAGTGAACGACCAGTAATAATCTGAAGTGGAGAACCTGAACTCATACTCTACCGTGCCCTCAGGCAGCTCTATCGTTTCGGAAGGAGAACCGCCTGTATAGGTATTGATGGTAGATTCTTTAAATAAGAGTAACTGGCTGTCGGCCGCTCTTCTTATCCAAAGCTCATAAGGAACCTGTCTGTTGACCTGTTCTCTGGTAGTCCAGGCAACATCGGCATCTATGCCGGATTCAGACTTACAGATATAAGCTCTTGCGATTCTTACCTGTGTGATAGAATAGTCATCTTCAGTAAGAGGTACAAGACCTGTTGCCGGGTTAGTTACATAATAATCATCCGGAGCGCCCGAATTGTAGAAAACGTCATCAGGGCCCTGATTGATTGTAATATCTTTCTTCAAGAACCAGCTTGTTGTAGTTTTCTCGTCATCAGAGATATTGCCATCGCCGTTAAGATCGATCTCTAAAGTCTTGCTGCGCCAATCGTTAACATTCTGCGTCGTTACAGACCAGTCTAAAGATATGGTATCACCACCAAGGAAGGACTCCTGGGTTTCCTGCACACGATTGTAAGATGAAGCTACACCCATAATGAAATTAGCCTCATCCCTGCCCTGGATATCCCAACGGAAGGTATAAGGATCGGCATTTATGACCATGTCTACACCGTTATAATACAAGCGGGCCTGATTTCGAACTATGCATCTGCCTGATTCCTCATCGATCATTGTTTTAGGATAACGATAAAGAATAAGACCCTTATACGCGTTATTATAATCAGAGTTTCCGGCAGGAGCAGAATCAGAGAAAACACTGTAATAAGGAGTGCTGCCGGATAAATAACCGTAAGTTATAAACTCGCCTTGCTCATTGGGCATTGTTGTAAGGTCTGCCTTGCTATCCCTGCTACCTCTGTTAAAATCAGCGTCATACTGCCATACAACATAGAAGTAATCATCAGCATCAGAGGGCTTTGAGCCCCACGCATCCTGCCAGGTATAGAAAGACCTGTAAACACGGCCATGACCGTACTCAAGGGTTGTGTCATTGCTGTTTGCGTAGTGCCCGCAAGCCTGCAAGGTTAAAGTTTCATCTATTTCATAGATGCCGTCAAGATTGGTGTCTACCGTTATCCTGATATCAATATCCTCGACCCCGGACCAGCTACTGCCATTAAAGTTGACCGTAGCTCTGCAGCCGACACTTCCGGTAAAAGCATTATTATTAGTCAAACGGTTTGCATCTAATTTTGAGAAATACGGCTGTGATGTTGTAGTATTCGGATAAGTTGCAAAGTTTGCATCTAATGAATCTACTAGAGCATTGTCATACTCAAAATCTATAACCACTCCCTGTGAAGGAATGGTAACGTTATTGCCTATGATCTCAAAGCTAACGAAAGCGGCACCGGTCTCGCTGGTATTTAAATATCTGAAGTCTGAACTGTTGGATGTCCAGTATGCAGAGGCATTTAAAGTAACATTGCCGGCTGTTGTAGCAGTGTCAAGTGCTGTCCAATGTGCAAAATATGTTGCATTTTCAGCAACAGGCACATTACCTGTATATTGTTCACCGCCGTCAGGCTCTGTAAACCATCCGTCAAACGAATAATAATTTCTATGCGCAATAGGCAATTCTCCGAAAGAATACCCGGCCGGAATACTTGCGACACCGGTATTGCTATTAAAGGAAACACCTTTACCTACCGCAGCTCTTACAAAAGAGTCACCGCCATTCAAATTGAAATTAACAATGTTTTCAGGAATGTAATGCGCATAGAAAGTGGTATCTTCCTTGGGACCATATCCCTGATAAGTAACGTAAGGTATCTTATAGCCTGTTCCGTCAGGATTGGAGTACCAACCGTCAAAATAATGATTAGGCTGATTGCTATAAGCCTGTAAATTAGCAGGAATAGAACCCAAACTGATGACACGCGTAATAGGCTCTCCCCGTCTTACGCTTCCGTCCGCCACTTGACCGTCCTGAGGATCGTAAGTAATCGTTATAAACTGCTTAGGATCTGAACCATTAGGATAGAACGGCCCCGCCGGTGTCGGCGTCGGAGTAGGAGTGATATCAGGATCATATGTCGGATCATCATCCCACTGAGCGTAGAAGATGCGCAACTCTAGAAGGTCAACCAGATCGCCCTCATGAAGCTCTGTGCCGCCGACAGGCTCTGTGAACCATCCTTTAAAGATCTTACCCTCGGGTGCAGACGGTGTAGAGATATAGGGTAAGGCAAAATTATGGATGTCATAAAGAGTTCCGGAAGAACTATAAAGACTGTAATACGTATTTGCATCAATTCCGTCAAAATGATAGTAAGGCTCGTTATCATTTTGATAATTAACGAAAATCCTTATGTTAGGTACACAATAAACGTCGATAGAATCGCCGTACCAAGGACGGTAATCATGTTCATACTCATATCCTAAGTAGCTACCCTGATCATCATATATCTCCTTATAACCCCAATAATTGCCGTAATTAGCAGAACCGTCTGACCCTGAAGATTTGATCCTGCCTTCACTATCAAGAACATCAGGAGTTGCCCACATCGTATAATCACAATAACTGATATATTGATTATTGTTAAACAACGAAGAGTTGTTCAGAAGGTTATTGGGCGAATACATTTGGAACTTGCTGCCAACTCTGACAGAGAAAGATGTTGAGAAAGTATCATGCCTGTCATAACTATCAACAACAAATTTCTGAATATCAACATACTCGCCATTGCCGTATGTATGACCGTCGAGTTCAAAAGTAAGAGCCTCTGCGGGAAGAACATCGGCAGCGCAATTCGCAAACCAGAATCTTGCCTGAAGAGGAGGTACACAATACGCATAGATATCAGTTGTATCTGTATAGAACTTAGTGTTATACATGTGGATCAACTGATACTCATTACTATCTTCGCCGCCGTAATAATAAGAAAGATACTGTGCCGGATATGTTGTCTGAGCATCAGAATAGATATCAGCACGTTTGCTCCAAAAATATGTTGTATAGTTTTCTACCTGCTCATCATAATATCCGATGCTTGGATCAAGGTCTAAGAAACAACCGCCACTAACCATCTGATAGTCAGCAGTTTTTAATTCCTCTCCCGTAATGGCATTAATATAGTGTGCTGTAATGGTAAAGGTCGTATTGCTTGCCCACTGTGCATACAAAGTAATAGTATCACCCGGATCGTCGCAAAGGTTCATAACAGACTGACTTGCCCTGTAAACAGTTCCTTTACCGGATGCTCTGGTAGCCCAGTTAACAACCGAATATCCTTCTACTTCTCCAAAAATCGTAGGGTCTAAACTATACAGTTCGTCTTTTGCAAGCTCAACAGAAACTGCTTCTAACCCGGTTCTGTTAGGATTCAAGATTAAAGTATAAGTGCCATCAGCCTCCCAATGAGCATACAGAGCTGTCAGATACTCACCTGTCGGATACTCAGTAAAGAGTTCTCCTGCAACGGGATCAGTGTACCAACCAAGGAATCTGTAACCATTTCGGGTTGCCGTAGGAAGCTCGTTTAATGTAGCAAAGCCTAAAGGAGAAACTTTAGCTGTAGCAACAGATGATACACCGCCCATAGCATAAAAATGCAGATCTTCTAACTTATAGTATGTACCGGCCCTATCGGCTGTGAAAGAGCTCATTACTGTACCGATCTGTGCGGTCTCCCCTGTTTCTACATGTATGAAAGAACCCGTAAGACCTGTATTGCCGCTCTTAAATGTAGCAGGAAGCTTTACGATGCGGACGGATTCATCTTTAACATTCGACAACATATTGTTGACATTGGTTACGCTGCTGAAATCCCAATTACTGAAATCCAACTCGGAAATTACTGCATCGCCGTTATAACCGCCAAACATTTCGGACATGTCTGTAACGCTTGCCGTATTCCAGTGTGCTATCGGAGAAAGATCGGTAATCGCAGAATCTCTGAAAAACATATTATTAAACGACTTGGCACTTGACGTATCCCAGCCGGAAAGACCTGACAGATCCGCAAGATTATTACAGGAATCGAACATATATCTAAACAAGGTATTATGCGAAACGTCCCAATCAGCCAAAGCGTCTACGTCTGTGATACTTGAACAACCTGCAAAGATCGCTCCGAACCTATTGAAATAGCTGTCGGCATTATTGCCGACTCCGGTAACATTCCAGTCTTCAAGACCGTTCAGCGATGTTAAGGCACTACAGCCGTTAAATGCGTTATTCAGTTCGGTAAAAGGTGCTTCAGAAAGACCTGAAAGACCTTCTATACTTGTTAAAGCCGTATCTCCTGAAAAACACGAATCAAACGAAGAGAGTGACGGAACATTCCAGTCAGACATGCCGTTAACCTGCTTAAGCCCAGTACACTGATAGAATGCGTAGTCCATAGTAGTCAAAGCCGGAGCATTTAGACCAGAGAAAACACTGTCAATGGCCGCATCCTGATAAAACATACTACGCATATCGGTAAGAGCCGTACAGTTTTTGTTGTTTAACCCGCTTATATCGGTAAGTGAGGTGTTACAGTAAAACGCCTGACGAAGAGTAGTAACCTGACTTAAGTCCCAATTGGCCAAACCGTCAAGATTTGTCAAGGACGAACACCCGTTAAAGGCATCATTTAAGGCTGTAACACGAGAAGTGTTCCAATTACTAAGAGGCGCAAGATCTACAAGAGATGAACAGTTCTGGAAAATTCCCTGCATACTGGTAATGTTGCTGACATCCCAATTAGCCAGGCTGTTTATATCAGTCAACGAAGAAAGATTTGAGAACATGTTGGCCAAAGAAGTAAGATTAGAAATGTCACAGTTGCCAAGGCCCCCTACTGAAACAAGACCGGAAGGAAGCATGTTAGAAACTCTGGCATTTGCCTTAAAGACCCAGTTAGAAAGATCTGGCATTGTGGTTACAAGATTATTACTGTTAAACAGATATTCAAAATTACCGACGTTTGATATATCCCAATTCTCGATACCCGTTCCTTCATAAGAAGAAACAGCCCTGTTATTCATAAACATCCTGTCAACAGTTGTGACTTTAGACAGATCTATGTAATCAAGGTTTTCAAATACCGTACAAGAATTAAAGTTTGCAAAAAAAGCTGTAAGTGCCGTTCTTTCAACCAGTCTGTCCTTAACCTCAACCTTAGTTACATTGGAAACGTAGTTATACCATGCGGGGAATCCACCGGAAACAGGAATCTCCCAGATACTGGTAACGGTGCCATGCTGCTCATCAGGTGTATTACCCTTCTGGATGACAAAGGTGTTATCTGAGTAAAGGATCGCATATGCATCAACGCCTGCTGTTGCAACATCAGGCTCATGACCATATACAGCATAAAGATCAGAAGGAAAAGATCTTGAAGAGTTTGTATATTTAACAGAACCGTCATCATTATACCAGCCTAAGAACTCATCGGTTCCTCTTGTTACAGTCTCAGGAAGATCCCCGAAACGTGTATTTTCAGAAAGGTAAATAGCATCTACAAAGGCAGAACTGCTGCCGCCGCTATAATGGAGATTTACCGTCTGGATTATCTTTTCATAAGTCCCTGCCATGTCGGACGTAAAGTTTTTTGTAAGATCTGCCGCATCATAGCAAACCTTGGTATTAATATTACCCCAAGAATCGGTAAGCCCGGCGTCCAACTCAGATCCAGAACCAACCAGCTTATAAGAAGCGGGTAAAGTAATTGTTTTAAGTGCCGTTGTACCCAGGAACATACCGTCCGTATCCGTAGCTGATAAAAAATCAACATTACTGAGATCTAAAGTCTGCAGCTTTGAGCATTCAGTAAACATGCCATTAAAATTAGTATTGTTGGCAAAATCATTAGAACCGAGATCGATGCTAACCAATGCAGATGAAGTATTGAACAACTGGCTCGCATCAGTAACACCACTGAGGTCAAGGCCTGAAAGATCAAGTGAAGACAAACTGTTAATATAAGCAAAAGCCTGATTAACGTTAGTAATGCCGGACGTATTGGTCCAAGTGCCAAGCCCTCTTATTTCCTTAACGTTCATATTGGCAAAGAGCGTCTCAATGCTTGTTGTTCCCGACAGGTCCCAGCCTGTAACATCAATATAGTCAAGAGAGGCACCGCCTAAACTCATGCCTCTGCCAAACCACATAGAGTTCATTCCGGGAACATGACTCCAATTCTTACAAGTAAGTGTTTTTAATGAAGGTATGCTTAAAGCACCCCCGGTAGGGTATCTGGACGGATCAAGACTTCTTAAATCCCAATTACTTAAATCAAGAGATGTAAGATTAGAGTTGTTGTAAAACATAGATGACATTGTGGCAAGACTATGTGTATCCCAACCGGACAGATCAAGAGATGTCAGATTGCTGCAATCATTGAACATATTGTTCGTATCAGTTACATTGCCTGTATCCCAGTTTGTGATACCACTCAGATCAGAAGCTCCGCACCCCTGGAAGGCCGCGCCCATATATGTAAAATTGGAAACGTCCCAAGTATCAAGTCCTACGATTTCCTGGATCGCAGAACTGCAGAAAAAGCCTTCCATTCTTGTTGCGTTGGAACGGAACTGCCAGCCTGTTACATCCAGAGACTTGGCGGCACCCCACCCCCTGCCGAAGATGTGTGATCCGTCAGGAACATTGGTCCAATTCCGCATCGAAATAGAATCAAGAGACATGCTTTGAAATATACCGCTGGCCGCAGACAGAGATGGAACCGAACGGAGATCCCAGCCATCACAATTAATTGTCTTTAATTGTGAACAAGCAAGAACCAACGTACTAATAGCAGAAGCGTTTGAAATATCAAGCATCGACAGATCCAAACTGGTAATGCTGCCACAAGAAGTGATCATATTGGAAAAGGTTTCGCCGGACGAAGTGTCCCAACCGGTAAGATCTATCTCAGTAACTAAAGGCAGACTATAAAAAACACTATTAAACGCAGTAACCGCGGACGTGTCTAAATAAGAAAGATTATTAAAAGCTGTCAGATTGTCAAGTGAATAGAAAAACTCTCGCAGACTGGTAACGCCTTCAAGTTTATCCTTAAAGGTAATAACCTGAACATCATCATTGTCATGCCAACCGACATACTCATCGCTTGCTATATCCTCAGAAGGATTAACTTCCCAGATCTCAGCTGCTGTTCTTCCCTCTTCAGGCTCATTGCCCTTCTGGAATACGAGCTCACCGTCATCGTAAAGAATAGCATAAGCGTCAACACCCGCAGTTGCTATAGTGGACGCGCCTCTCAAAGGAGCCTTTCTCGGCGTCTCTTCGGGTTCTCCTGTAACGGCTGAAGATTCCTCGGTTGCTGCGGGAGCTTCTGAAGACACCTCGGTAGGTTCATCAGTCGGGTTATCCGCATTTTCAGAAGGCGTGCCAGTATCGGCAGCCGGCTCTGTTGTATTATCAGAAGCTGGGTCTGTTTTAGGAGAATCCGTTGCCGGATCAGTTTTGTCCGCTTCATTATCAACAGGATCTTTTTCAGGCTCAGCAGTAACTTTGTCCTGTTTGCTCATAGCTTCTTGAGGTTCTGCCGGAACCTGTTCTTCAGATCCTGCGTTTTGAGGTTCGACTATTTCTGTCGGCTCTTCCCCGTCAAATGTCTCATAAGCAAGTCCAACACTGGTACCTAAAAAGTTAAATAACATCATAGGTATCATAAATACTGCTGCTTTTTTAAGTACTGAGGTTCTCATTTTACTGTCTCCTTACATCTGCTTCGTAAGTCGCGTTATCAATATTGTCCTATCTGTATTTCCGGAAGCCGAACAGGTGGAAAACAAAAGCAAAGTGCCTTCTTTATCCCTTTCCGGCAGGCTCCCCGTGAGCACCGTAGCATTTTCCATAGCCTTATAGAAATACTCGCGCTCGTTATTTGTATATAAAGTGTCGTTGTATGAATCCGTAATTATCAGAGTCAACACTTCGACATCGTAAGTTTCTTTTTCAGTTATAAGTTGACCTTTATTATGTGCTTGTAAGTAAGCAGGATCGGCAAAATAGTCAAGGCAACCGAGCATCCCCCCGTTTGCCATATGATGTCCGTACACGATCTCATATTCATCCGTAAAATATCGGTCATCTATGTTACGGATATAAAGTGACCCGGTTATACAGTTATTCCCCAGGAAATCGCGATTAAGATATGTATACTCCGGTCTCCCCTTCATGATCGGATAATCCAGAGTAGTATCGTATATCTCGATCCATGCGGCTGCGTCAGGATTGAGCTTTTGAAGCTCCTCCAAAGACATTCTTCCGTTTTCATCTTCCGTAAGCAGTTCCTTATACTCTGAAGCATAATTTTCTGCCTGACGTTCGATCCTATAGTTTTCAAGAAGAAAATAGATCGCGCACGAGATGGCACAAAAGCATACTATCTCGATGATGGTTTCCAGAACCTTGGTTGCCGTCTTCATACTTCGAACCTTCTTAATATGAAGAGTACAGATCCTTTAATGTCCTTTTCGGAAACCGTACCCTGTGTTCTGCTGTCATCGACTGTTTCTCTATTGTCGGCCAATACAAAGTATTCGCCTTCCGGCAGAGTAACGTCGCATTCAGGGGAAACAGTAGAACCGATATACACATGAGTGTCATATACAAGATGTTCGTTCCTGTATAGGTTCCCGTGCGCGTCTATTTTTATGTGATCACCGGGGGTACCCGCTATTCTTGCTATATAGATTTCATCATTATATTTATAAACAACAGAATCATTTAAAAAATACTCATGATTCATCCTGGAATAAACAACAGTGTCGCGAAATTTGATATTAGGAGACATCGAATCCGATCTCGCGGACACCACACCGATGACAAAGACGAAAGTAATAAAGAGAGCTAACAAGAAGGCCGCTAATTTTATTCCAAACTCAACGAGCCCGTTTATCTTGAACTTCTTGGTCTTAAATCCGCCTTTTTCTTCCACTCAATTACTCCTCGATATCAGAAGCTGTCTTCTTCTTACCGAACTTAGCCTTTGAGATTGCAAGAGCTGCACCAAAAGCACCGATGATAGCTACAAAAGGAGCTGCCTTCAGGAGCACGCCTGTAGGTGTATCGATACCAAGGTTGTTGGTAACGGTAAGGTCATTATCATCACCTGCATCTGCCTCATTGGAAACATCAGTAGCGCTGTTGACAGTATCGTAAGTTGAGATTGCAAGAGGATCAGTCTCTGCGTCAGCGCCAGCGTTGGTAACTACGCCTGAGATAGATCCGTCAGAAGACGTAACAGTATAAGCGTTAGCTGTATCGTTAGTCTCGGTTACGGTTGCAACCGCAAAAGGATTAAGTCCGTAGATATGGAAAACGTCCTCATGCTTCAATGCTGTAGAAGCCTCATCAGAAGACTCGGAAGCGATCACACTGCCCAGCTGAGTATAGTAATTTGCAGGTACTGTTGCGTTATCGTTGCTGTTCTCGAAAGAAACTGCGAACGGGAACTGGTGATCCGTATCACCCATATTACCTGTAACGATCTTTTCTACAGACATGTTATACGTTGTATAAGAGTCCATAGTATCGTCGCCGAGAACCTCGTAGCCTACGCCAGAAGTCTCTCCGCCGGGGCCGGGATTCTGCTCAGACCACTCTTTCTTCTCAAGGTCACCGCCGATCTCATAGCCGGGAACCTTAGGTGTACCGGGAACGATAGTGCCGGGAGTTTCATCCAAAAGAACATAGCCCTTAACTTCAAGGTTACCTGAAGTTGCATCACGCTCGATATACACATCAAGCTCTCTTGTAGTGTCATAAGAATCGGGTCTTACAATACCTGCGTTATAAAGGTTTGCCGTAGGAGTAGTATCAGTAATCTGATAACGGTAAACGCCGGGCTGTGTAAACTGGGTCAGATCGACCTCAAAATCAAAAGTGCCTTTTACAACCTCTGAAAGGGCTGTAGCACCCGCGTCTGTCTCAACAACCTCTTGTGATGCGAGATCAAGAGAAGATGTGGACGAAAGGCCTCCTGCAACACCTGCCTGAACAGTGATCGTGTTGTCATTCTCGTCCGTGATCGTTGTACCTGCGGCAACGTTAGCCGGTGCAGCACTGAAAGTAAAAGTGATGTCAGGGCTGTACGACTTGGTGTAGCCGTCATTCAGGACAAGGAAAGCCTTTGAAATGGAGACCGTGGTGTCATCTGTTTCAATAACACCGGTTGAAGGCACTTCAGCCGCGAAAGCAGGTACGGCAAGCGTTCCGGCCATCATACAAGCAATAAGCGTCTTCGCAATTCTCTGTCTTGTTTTCTTCATGCTTTAATTTTCCTCCTTGGAATTATTTTCTTTTTTATTCTTAATTACTATGATGAGAAACAAGGCAGCTCCTACTGTCGTGAATCCTATCGCATAGTAAGTAAAAACCGGAATGGGGTCTCCTGTTTTAGGATTGATCGGAGACGGATTACTCTTTTCAAAAGTAATATAGTAGATATTTGTTTGAGCAGGATCATCTGCAAACCACGATTCTCCTTCGGGGTGAGATGCCACATCATCTGATATCAGCTTATAACCGTCGCTGAGGAGACTCTTTTTAACGATCTCATATTCTTCCAATGCAGAAGTCAACTGATCATAAGACATTGTATAAAGTATGACCAGCCCGCTGTTAAAACGGTTTGCCACACCGAGCGTTCTTCCGGGAAGACTTGCTGCTTTAACAGGTCTGTCCGACTTGATAGAAGGATCGTCGATCACGGTCGATGTTAAGACTATGTCATCAGCTATCTTATTCCCCTCAGTATCAATGAATCTGAAAATGGCGTTATAAAGGGTTGTCTCCCCTTCTTCTACGACATATTCATCAATAAAGCCGTTAACCTTAACGCCGTCCTCATAGAAAACACAACCGCCCAGGGTAAGAGAGCCTTCTTCTCTGAGGATGTAAGCGTCCAAGACAGCGACATCCCCGGTCGTATCACATGACAATTCATAACGATACACGCCGGGGTTTGTAAACAGATCCATATCAATAGCAAAAGGTATCTCTTTTGTTTCCGAGTATTCGCCAACACCGGCATCTACGGAAAACGAAAAAGAAACCTCTGACTCGATCAATGAAAGAGCTCCCTCTACACCGGCAGATACCGGCATCCCTCCCTGCTCGATGATATCAAGCTTTTCAGGATCGGTTACTGCCTCAAGGGAGTAAGAATATGTTTTATTAAACTCTGCACTTTGAGAACTGTCGTTAACGATCTTTACCGACTGACTAAAAGCCGAATCGATCTGATCGGCTGAAACGGGATAAAGATATGAACCGACAAACATAAGTGCAAGGGCGCTTGCAAGAAAAGAGTGTACTAACTTCATAATTTCCTTTCCGTTCGAAAACCTGCTTTACTCATAGGTATCCCCACAGTTTACCTACATATTATAACACATAAAATGTCTTTAAGAAACAAAAGAGGTCCCGATTAACCCGAAACCCCCTTATTAAACAAATAATAAGAAATACTAATGCTGTGAATTGTTCATTAACGCCTGCAGATTTCCCGTAGAAACACTTGCGGGACGCCTTATTGCTGCCGGTGCCTGATAATGCTCCTGTTCTGCAACGATCGGGCTGACATAAGAGTTCTCATAACCCTCTTCTACCGGGGCTACTTTATCGAGATATTCTTCCAGAGCCTTTTCGACCAAGGCTGTTTTAGGGATCATACTGACATCCGAATAATCATCAAGCCTGTCACAAAGGTCTTTTCGGATACGGAAACTCCGCGCTTCAGATATTTTCACTTTGCTTCGTGCCATGTAGAGCGCTCCTTTCATTTATTTGGTTATACCATTAGTATAACTGCGTTTTAGGAAAAATGCGGTAAAATGCAATACTTTTTAATATAAATCAACACAAAATAATAAGGCGCCGGTTTCCCGACGCCTGTGTTTCTTCAAAACTTAAAGTGATACTGATTCGGCGCATCCTAAATCATCAAACTCAGCAACGCCGTGTTCCCTGTAACTGAACTGGTTTTCCGGAGTAAAACCGGTAACAAAGTCATACATACCCAAGCCGTAGTTATGCAAGGTGTCATATATGCCGTTCATTGCTTTGATGTTCTCTGACCTGGCATCGTCTATCATGGACTGCCATTCCTTTTCTTCTGCGTTCTTCGGCGCATGTCCGATATCAAAATCAAAGCTGCCGTAGCAGACTATAACGGAAGACGCGCTGCCGTCATCTGCGAGGCTTTTAACAGCGCCTTCGATCGCCTGTTTATTGGCAAACGCTATCTCGCTTCTCTGGATACTTTCCATCCACGGCTCATACAATCTGAGCTTAGCCGCGTATACGGGCGGATTATCCTTTATGATATGTCCCTGCTCATCAAGGCCGATAAACCAGAACATATCCACGTCAACAAGATCCTTCATCTTATCTGAACTCAAAACCTCCGAAGTCAGTCCGTTAAGGCCTACCATGCTCAACTGGTCATAAAGATTAAAATATGCCGTAACCAAGGCATCCCTATACGTTGCAGGATCTTTCTTTGACAACCTCTCCTGATCCGCAACCAAAAAGCTTCCGAAATTCACATCATATTTCAGCATACTCTCCTCCCCTATTCATCAGACAATAACCCTGAATCGTTGTGAAATAACACGTCAAGATCGATAAACACACGAAGTACCGCTTCTTCCTTTGTACTGCGAAGAAACTCATCAGCCTCTTTAGGACTGTCTATATTTACCGAACCGGTCTTCTTTATCTCCTCTGTCATGGTATCGCCTCTCATAAACTGTGCCCGTCATCAACTTCAGGCGCTTCAAATATAAAAGCAGACTCCATATCAGCCGCATGGATCGCCGCAACTCCGGGATACTTAGAAGCAGCCTTGGTAAAATAATCGTTATATCCGTCAGCTTCCTTTCCCATGTGGAAACGGATCATTGCATACTCTTCCGGGCTGATCCAGGTAAAGCTCTGCAGAATATAGCAGCTCTTTTCGCCGTGCCCTATGGGCATCTTCTCATCCACCGCCCAGGTCTCATACGATTCCCACTTATTGTTCTCGTCTTTACGCCAACGCTGTTCGGTTACATAAAAATTGGCTTTACAGATGTCGTGGCACAACGCTGTTATGATCACGGTTTCCGGAGAAAGCTGAACCAACCCCGACTGCACTTTCATAGATAAGAGTTTATACACATTAAGAGAATGGAGGCAAAGACCGCCCTCCTCGTTAAGATGGTATTTGGTAGATGCAGGTGCCGTAAAAAAGTCATTGCTGCAAAGCCAGTTTATCAGCCTGTCAATACCTGGTCTTTGCACCTGTGAGAGAAGCTGAATAAAAGTCTGTTTGTTAGTTTCGATCTGTTCGGGTGTCATAAATATCTCGCTTTCTTTTAATTTATAGAACGGCTGTTTTCTCCGGGAAAATCATGATTATATTTATCTTCCCAATCTCTGCCGTAACAATCCATATATCGGCATTTAACAAAGGTTTGTCTTATATCGGGGTCAAAATCTTTGCCGTCAGGTGCATACGGGTATTTTAAAGGGATCTCTTTCATTGCTTTAAGAAAAGGCATAACATCAAGATCCGCATCTGTTTTTAAGGTTCTTTCCCAATATCGGACACATTCTCCGAAAAATTTCTCCAAAATAAACTGCTGATAATCCTTATCCCACTCGTCATAACCTTTAACGTTAAACCCGACAACAATAAGCTGCTCCAAAAGATCGGAATCCGGGAAATCAACATCAGCCCAATCAACATCGGAACCTTTTACGCACGGAGATATCATAACGGAAGCATATTCGACAACCGGCTGTTTGCACGGGTTTGGACATTCAATTGATAACGTTGCTGAATCGGCCCCATATAAAAGTTCGGTGTCGTGTGCATCCGTTAAACTTTTTAGCGTCTCAAGTGAAGTCGAATAATAAAAGGTTATGGTGCCTAGGTCATCATTAACCCACATATCGTCAAAAACAAAATCATTTCGATCCATCAAAGTCCTCTCTCCTGAGCCAAACGCCCGTCAGCACCGAATTCTGCCTCATGCTCGTTTAAAACCTTTTCTGCAATAAAATCTCCCATATCACGCTCAACCTCAACCTTTTCGGGGTTGTGATCATACTCAAAGGTATTTTTATATTTTCCGGACATCCAATATTCAGGCCTACTCATTTTGTAGAAACATGATGCGTAATAAAATTCGCCGCCGTCACGATCAACCGCCTTGCCTACAAGGTAGTTATAAAAACTACCATCGGAATAATCATCCCACTCTTTTTCAATAACGCATTTATGCCCGTCGATTTTTACAGTATCCATAACAGTCTCCTTACTGCCGATCAAAGCTCCGGCCCGTCATTATCCAAAGGCTTAACATCCGGCAATAGCTCCCAATCGCCGTCTTCGGTAGTGATAAACTCGCCACCGTCTGCATCTTCTGCTATTTCAAGAGCTTCCTGTTCACTTTCTGCTTCAACATCCAAAAAACTATATGAAGTCATTTTTGCCCAAACCCGATACTTAGCCATGTTATCCTCCTTATAGCGATACATCCCGTTCAGGATCGTTAAAATCAACGGTATGCTTTATGCCGTCTGCATAGAAATTAAGAACATCATATTCTTTCTCTTGTACGTAGACATACCCGTCAGGATAAGCTGCCTCCAGCAGTTGCTTGGCTTCGTCTAAATGTTCGGTCGAAAACAGACCAAAACACAAAATGCTGTTATCGCGTTTAAGAAACAGTTCCCACATAAAAATCAGCCCGTCCTTTCTCAATATATCTACAGTATGACGGGAAAGCCTTAAAATAGAACAGTCTTAGCAGAATTTCGGCTCAATGGATCTCGCAGATAATATAAAAATCATCAATATTCCCATAATACTCATAGGTTAAAGTGCCGCACGCCTTTACTATACAATCAGCTATGTATCCGCGTGAATCGGTCTCTACAAAAGCTGTTCTTGCGTATTTCGCACGCTCTTTCTCGGACATCTCCGCTACTTCATCAGATGTTTTTAACTCAACATCCCAACATTCCAGCTTATAATCAAGGTCATGAATCATCTTAAGTTTCGACTTTAACACATATCCAAGTCTTAAGCCGCGGTTATCCAGCTCGGCGACAGCTTCCAGTTCAGAAAGCTTAAGAACCTGTGCAGTACAATATGAATGCCCCTCCCCATAAGAGTGCACAAACTTTTCCTGTTCCGCGGTCCCCAGCTGATCGGCAGACAACTGCCAAAAACCAATATCATTAAAGCCGCTCATAAACCCGCCAGAACGGGAAAACAGAGAGGTAAGAACGTATTTCTCTCCGTCAAAAACATAGTTCCCGGCAAGAACATATTTACCTTCAGCGTTCTTTCTGGCCAGATAAAAATCATAGTAAGTAGACATTACATACCCCCTAATACCCGAAACTTAATAATGCAACAGCATTGTATTAAATGAACAAAACTCCTCCTAACATCATTAAAAACAACCCTGACAGCACCAAACACGTAATGACCTTTCCGGATGCTTTCTTAATCAAAGCAAACGCAACGGGCCATAAAATAAAACCGGAAAACATACACATGGCGGCTAAAAAATGTTTCATATCAACGTACTGAATTCTATAATCCCCGTAAACGGTCAGGCCTCGTCTTCCCTGCTCTTACGTGCATTCTGAAGAGCTACCACACCGCCGAAAGCACAAATTGCAGAACCGCCAAGAACAGCTACTGAAGCAAAATCTCCGGTCTGTGCTGAAGAATGTGCAGACTTCTTCGCGATCGCAAAAGGAGAAAGGCTCTCGACGTTGAACTCAACTACCGAAGTAGAGATGGCCTCACCTACTGCCTGCCACTTACCGTCGGCATAATGAAGAACAATAACGGCGTCATTCTCATCGGATTGATAAGATGCCTGTATAGTTACATGGTCATAAGGAAGGGCAGTTTTATTGCCGTCAGCGTCAACATAATAACAATCAAATGTGTCAACAACCACGAAATCATCGTTCTTATATGTTGAATCCAAGCCACCCGCATTCATGCCAATAACGCCCTTCTCATCAACACCTTCTTCGATAACGATCCTTCCTGTAATGTCTTCACCCGTGTTAGCGATAGCTGAAATAGGATGAAGCCCTGCAACGGGGCTCTTGGCTGCTACCACTGTCAAGCCCATGGCAAGCAGCATACAAGCTGCCGCGATCTTTCTGTTTGTTTTAGTTTTCATACTCTTTTTCCTCCAAAGTATCATTTTTATTTATGATCTTAAAAGTTACTAATCCTGCTAAAAGAGACGCGTATATAGCAACTGTTAAAGATAACCAAGATGAATTGTCCGAAAATCCCGTAGGCTCCGGAATCATAACCGCCGGCCGGGTCACTGTATATCTGATGGTGTGATCCGAACTGATATTCTCAAAAGACACGGTGTATGAACCTGTCTGATCGCCCACATCGGATCTTAAAACCCCGTCTACTTCCACTTCGTCTATGAAATACCCGTCAGCAGACTTTAATACGACCGTCTGGGAAGCCCCTGCTTCAGCCAGATATAGATCCAGAGTCTCATCCGAATATCCTGCTGAGCCGTCTTTTACTACGTCTATTTTCAAATACTTTTCAAGCTCAACTACTACATCGATATCTGTCATAAGCTCCATATAGGACACTCTGACGGCATTTTTCTCGATCGAATACTGTTCTGCCGGTAATGCCACCCCTTCAACGGTGATCGATTTTACGTAATATCCGTCGGCAAAAGTTCCTTCAAGCTCAGCTGATTCTCCATAAAACACGGTTGTTTCAGGAGTATCACAAGACCATGCCGATTGATGCGTATTATCTAACGCGGCAAGAGTAAGGGTCACTTCCTCGCGCCCGACCGTAACCGTAACCGTCCTTGCAGAAGATATCGGGCCTATCGTCGTCTCATACTCGGCAGGCTGACCCTCAATGGGTTGAACGGTTGAATCGATCTTGACGGCACTTATATAGTAGCCTTCTTCGGTTTCTGCCGTAAATGTCCAGTCTTCTCCATATGCTACTGTGGTATTGCCGGAAGTAGTAATTTTGTCGGAATACTCATTCTCCGTAACGACAACTGTCATATTATAGGTTTTCTTTTCCCATTTAGCATACAGATACAGATCGTGATCAACCGGCACGTTGTTGTTATTAAAAGACCAGGCGCTGCCGGTACCTGCTGCAGTTGTATACCAGCCCTTAAAGTTATACCCCGTCCTTGACGGATTGCCCGGATTTGTGGCATACCCGCCGGGAACGATGTACTGATTTTTATACTCGGCCTCCGGATCATCTATGTTAGTCATAAAATGAACCATTATGGTAGGCGACTGCTTCGCTTCCAACCCATCTTGGTCAATGATGGAATACTCAAGATGTCTGGGAAGGTCTTCCCAATAATATCTGTCAGAGTCAAAAATACCGATCAGATCCGCGATGTCCGCATCAGGATTATGCTCTTTAAGTCCGGTCGTAAAAACAGGATTGCTTTGAACGGAGACACCGATAGAATCAGGAGTGCCCGTTAAAACACCGTTTATCCTAACAACGGAACCTGCATAAAGGTTAACAGGCTGATTCTTGCCGTTCATGTTATTAACGATCGTGGGTGACCCTGAAAGATACATAATGCCGGAACTCCACAGGTCAACGCCGGCGCCGTGATACCCGGTACCGTGGTTATTGGCGATCACGGCATTACCGGACAGATAGAAGGAGCCGTTAGTGCCGACCTGAATACCTGCCCCATTGCCCTTCTTCTCCCCGCCCGAAGAAAAAGAGGTATAGCATTCCGTGACCGAAGCATTATCAGTCATATAAAACTTTCCGCGAAGGACATTTATACCGCCACCGCCTGATGCATATGTCGTACCACAATTCTTTATCGAAGCAGTACCTGTCATCCTGAACACATCATTAGCATGTTCAACATCAACCCCGCCGCCGTAAGTATCTGATACAAAGTCTTCCAAACTTCCGCCGCTAAAATTGAATGTACCGCCGTTATTAAGATAGACCGCCGTATGATGCGCCGTTTGTTCAGATCGTATCTTGCCTGATGTTCCGGTAACGTTAAGAACATCATTTTGCTGGACCGAAAAGAAAGGCTTATTAGTACCGGACCTGTCTATGAGATCATATCCGTTCAGATCTATGCTCAAAACACTGCCATTTGCATCTCCTACGGATATCTGACTGTATACGGGAACATCAGAACCCAGTATATAATCGCCGCTGACAGGGAACGTGTCGTGTTCTGCCCCGTCATAAACGTATTTCCCATTAACGTAGGTTATCTCCAACGCAGCGCTCCTTACAGACCCCCTTAAAACGGGTTTTTGCTCCTCGGGGGCGTCTGTTTGAGTAGACTCAAACCCATCGGAAGACCCATCATTTGCGGATTCTTCTGCCTGCTCGGAAATCTCTTCAGCCTCTTCTGAACCGGCAGCTTCTGCAACAGTCTCTTTATCTTCGTTAACCGGATCAGTTGAATCATTTTCAACCCCCGGTTGTTCAGAAACTTCTGCATCAACCTCAGCCCCCTCTTGGATCTCAGACTGTTCTTGGGTCTCGGGAAGCGTGGTTTCACCATCGCCCAAGACCAAGCAGGGCGACAGATGACTTATAACAATAAACGTTATCAACAACGCAGCCAAACAATTTCTCTTTTTCACTAACACCAACCCCCGTGTTCGGCTCCCCCTTATACCGATGATAAAATATGTTTATGTTTTAGGTGCTCCTGCCTTATAATTCATGCATTTTCCCCCATGTCGTTATCCGGTTTACTTTACGTAAGAATGCTTAACCGTAACTGTCCAAAAGTCATCGCCTTCTGTAGTAGCCGGACCAATCAATACCGAAATAGATTTAGTCGCACGCTGGTCAACAAAATCGGAAGCACCGCTAAGAGACCAGATATTACCCTGGTTCTGATCGGTAACCTGCTCAAAACCGATAGAGTTAATCTCCTGGCGATAAAGATCCAACAGTTCTAACGCCAAATCTTTTCCCTGAATTACCATATCAAACTTCGTCTTGGGGTCATGAACATCAGCCGGAGCAAAAACATCATTTTCTCCTTCAATGAAACCTTCCCAGCTGATAACCAAGACCCTGCTATGTCCTTCGGTATCAAGCCCCCTGTAAGATGCAAAGCAATTAGTTTCGGGAGATCCGTTAACGATCCTCTCGGGGATCACCGGAAGACTCTTCCTGAATTCATCAGAAGACTGTCCCTCGGCAGGGATTATCTCAGTATAATATTTCTCAAGTACACCCTTGATCTCAGAAGCTGACATATTTTCAAGACTATAGAACTCTGAAAATGCCATATCTTCTGTTTCTTCTGTTTCAAATGACGTTGGCTCCGATTCTGAAATAGAGATATCAGGCACCGAATTGCTGGTATCACTCGTTGCCGCGGGCTTGGTGCACGCCGTAAATCCGGCAGCCAAACTAAAAGTCAAAAGAATAGCTAAGATTTTCTTATGTTTCATAGTAAAACACCTTTCTGTTTATAAATTATTTAAGTGCATCGCAAGGCACTAGCTCCGGTAGCTATTAGCCATTCCAATAGGCTATTTCTGGTAAATCACTTCTATCCTCATTATGGTCAACGGCCCATTCATATTCAGAAGACTCGTCCTCATATAGACTCTTAAAGTTTACGTCCAACCAAGAACCCTCAACTAAATATACGGTTATTACCCTACTCCCCATTATTCGAGGCATACAAGTAAAAGAAACACCAAGATCACTTTTCTTTATATAGTTTTCAAGTTGAACTTCAGCAGGAAAATAGATACTTGATATTCCACTCCTGTAATAATCAGCAGTTCCACCAAGAGTTTTAAGCGATTTCGGCATGACAACCGAAGTCATATTAGTACAGCTCTTAAAAGTATTTCCCTCAATAACTTCAATGGAGTCAGCTAATTTAACCTCTGTAAGAGCAGAACAACCCTCAAAACAAGCAAAAGGAAGAACTGTAACACCTTCGGGAATGGTAACTTTTGTGATTTTTGTAAAACCCTTGAATGAGCAAATTGTATCAACACCCTCGGGGATATTGATTTCACCAGATACATTTTCCCTTGCCTCTTGCAGTGTACCTACGGATTTATCAAGGTCAAATGCCTTTGTTGTTACACCATCTTTAACGATCTCAAACACCTTAAAGTATTTGTAATAATGGTCATCTCCTTGATTATCTGAGGTTTCTACCACCGAGGCATCAGGATCAAGGTTTGCAGACTCGACAGGCGAGCTATTACAAGCGGCCAACGAGCCAAGACAGCACATAGTTAAGAATAAAGCGATAATTTTCTTTGCTTTCATTATTATATGTCCTTTCTTATAAATTACCTATAATAAATAAAGGGTTCCGTTACATCAATCCAGGATAACCTTCAAGGAAGGCCCAGACTTCAATATCATACTCACTCATACCGTCAGCGTGCATCTGAATGCTCTCTTCATTACTTCCTCCCCACTTAACACGCCAAGCCTCATCATACTTATGATCCTCAGTATTGCTGAAAGCATATGTCTGCCAGTATCTTGCTTCGTCTTCATCTTCGTGATACCCCTCATTTGTAACGACAGCGAACTTTTCTTTAAGGAGCTCATAGATATGCTTTGCTCTTGCCTCGTCAACAAATCTCAGACTAATATCGATCTTAGCTATGTTGCGATTGGAGTCACTTACCTGAACAGTACCGTCGTCTGTTCTCATATACTGAAGTTCAATGGTCTTTACATAGTCATTAGAAGGCCAATGCCCCATACTGTAACCTAAACACTTGTATTCCAACTTATTCGCATTAGAAACAGTTGCAGGCACCTTACCTACTACGGAATACCAATCGTCAACCGACATTCCCAAATGAAAGCCAGATACCATATTAAATACAAGATCCGCTACCTCTTCATCCGACATATTGTCAAGCAGATACTCCCAGCCGGCTGCTTCCGTCGTACTTGTAGCTTCGCCGGAAGAAACAGCAGTAATGTCAGTAATATCAGAGCCGGTGTCTGAACTCTCGGAAATACTTGTCTGAGCGCTTACAGTTGTCTCGTTAGTTTTCGAGCATCCTGCAAGACTAAAAACAAGGCATGATGCCAAAAGAACAGCTAATATCTTCTTGTGTTTCATATGCGCCCTCCTTAAGCCTCAACTACCTCAAAGTAGTTGTTATCACCCTCACCGATAGCGATGAGAACGTCCAACGCACGGTTCAAAACCGCCTCATCTTTATACTTTTTAGCTTCTGTCTGCTCAAAAGTATTTACGAAGTGACCCTGCTTAGGCTTAATGCTCTTCACATAGCCGGTTTCGCCACTCCACTTGTTTACCCATTTAATTACTGACATACTCAACTCTCCTTATCTTTTTATTTGTTTTAACTTATTCTGTAATTCTTCCAATTCAAGGTCAAAGGCTATCAGATCATCTTTACTGTGCAGCGGATCTGCCACAACCCTTGCCCTCTTATGCTCGATCTTCAAGATCTTTTTGTTGATACGCTCTTCTTCTGTCCCAAAAAGACCCATCATCAGTCCTCCTGACATTCTTTATCACACCAATCTTTTAACATCTGACACGCAAGCCATAACTGTTTCCAGACAGGAGATATATCGATCTCACTGATCTCCTCAAAAGGCCGCTGCCCAACAAAAGAAAGTTCACCGCCTTCATCGTCCCAACGATAATAGGCAAGCGTAAAGCAGGATTTCTTTCCGTTACGCCCTTCTTCCCATTTCACAAGTTCAACATAGGGCGCATGTCCTTTATTAAGCGCCCTTGTTGTCCGTATCTCAAAATCACCGTATTTCCAAGTAAACTCAAATTCAGTATTAGCCATTTAGCATCTCACCCTCTTTTAATATATTTATATATGCCCTGATATAATCCTCCGGCGTCCACGACAAAGATCACCTTACCGCTTTGTATGTCTTCACCTGTGTAGTTACGATTACACAAACAAAGATTTTTCTGTTTTCCAACGATCTTAAACAAAGTATCTTTATCAATTCTCTTGCCTGATGAGGCATTAAAAAGCTTTACGGCATCTTCCCAGCTTAAACTGCCTATAGGAAAACCGGAAAGATCCGTCACGGGAACTATTCCAAACTTGCTCTTGGCAAGAATCTTCATCAAGTCTTCCCTGGATGTGTTCTGGGTTATCGGAGTAAGCCGCTGATAACAGTCTTTTAATGCCGGGATGCCGTTAACCCGGTTCACCAGATCTTCCAAAAAGGCGACCTGTTTATCGGAAACACTGACAAACTTTATACTATCCGAATGATGAGAAACATAATTACGCAAGATACGGCACACCTTAAGCTTTTCCGCCGTATCAATATCAGTTTCCTGCAAACCAGTCTCAAACTGCAAAACAGTTTGGTTATACTGTTCCTTTAATGCGGTCTCAAGTTTTGTAAACGCATAGATAAAATCCGCTGTCTTAGCCATAATTTATACTTATTCTCCGTCTGTGTTCTTATTCTTATCAACTTCTGCTTTGATCTTTTGGTATTCATCGTCGTCCATATTGTCGAGCATCGAAACGATAAGCTCATTTCTTTCCATTTCTGCCCAATCCTTCATAGAAGCAAAGAGTTCTTTGGCCTTTTCCGGATTCTCCTCCAGATAATGCATGACCAGACTATCGGCAGAATATACGTCAAGATTGCCCTCAAGATTAAGCAGTGCTTCAACGGCAGCGTCAAAACCTGCGAGGTATTCCTTATCTGTTGCGTTCAAATAACGCTCGTTATAATTGCCGTCGACACGGCAATCCGGGATATAAGTCATATTGGTATCCTCCTGTTTATACTCTTGGTATTACACTTAATTATGACACAGAAAATCCTAAAGTGTGTAAACTTATATAAGGAAATTAAAATAGATACGGTTTAAAGATCAGCCGCCACTCTTAATGTTGTATCCATACTCCATAGAACGATAATAATCGATCCAATACTTCTCTCTTGCAGGCTGTTCTTCTGCCGGACATTCGTCCAGAACCTCAAAAGTAAAGTTTTCTATCCCTTCTTTTTTCATAGAGTCGTATAACCGGACATTGATCTGAGCCCCGTTATCTGCTCCAGTGCCGCATTTAGCGTGCTGCCTCCAGCGGTCAAGGAACTTCGTAGCCCTTCCGATATATACCCGCCCGTCTTTGATGTTGGTTATCTTGTATATGCCCCCGCCCCCTTCAGAGGTGCCGAGAACCTGCTTAAACATCGTATCAAGCTTGGGCTTATAGTAAATCTCATATATGAGCTTATACAAAATGATCGGTTTACTTATCTTCTCTGCCACCGGACGAAGCACTTCTATATCAGACTGCTCAGAACCTTCAAGCATGATCCTGTGAAAATCCCGATCCTTAGCCTTTTTCTCTGCTTCCAGATAATTAGTTACAACAGAAGATTGCAGGTCTTCATAAAACTTCAGATCCGCTTTGATCTTCTCGACCTTCTCAGCGTTTTCTGTTTGCAGCTTCGTAAGGCTTGCCTGTTGTTCAAGGCATTTTTTCAGGTATTCCTGCTCGTTCTGTTCCCGTTTCGCATTAAACTGCTTTTGAGCAGTCTCTTCCATAGTCTTAAAACGTTTGTCCAGATCGGCAAATTTGGTATCATATTGCTTGCCGAGCTCGTCTATACGAGCCTGCATAGCGGCTTCTTTCAGCTTAAGCTTTTCGTCCGGATCAAGCTCTTTACCGAACAGATACTTTCTGCATCTTATTAACAGCATAACAGCCGTTATAGAGGCTATAACGGCTATCACACTAACAATGATCAAAATCACATCTGACATGTCACTTCTCCATCAACAGGACAGGTCATCAACGCTCTATCGAATCACCATGTCCTGACGGACCCTTGGTGTATACGGCAACGACATATGTGTTACCGTCTTTATATAAGATCGCAAGACCGAGATTTACGTGCTTGCACTTGGCATCAACATTCCAATACTTTAAGCGATCCTTTAATTTATCGGCAATCTTTGAAGCAGATGCGTTGCCGCCTATCTTATACTTGGTAAAATCGGAATCATTGTAGTCAGAACATTCTTTCTTTGCCGTCTTCAACAAAGTATCGCTTGCCCTTAACGGTACATAATACTCAGCGGAGTCGTCCTGAGCCACATAGTCCATACGGATCTGATTGAGCTTCTTGATTACATCATCGATCTTGCTGTCCTGCCACTTGCCTTCACTCGGAGCCTGTGTCGGCTTGGGAGTAGGCTTAGGTGTAGGGGTTGCTGTAGGCTTCTTTGTAGGTTCAGGTGTAGGTGCCTTTGTAGGCTTAGGTGTAGGCGCCTTGGTTGGCTTTGGCGTAGGTGCCTTGGTCGGCTTAGGAATCTTCGTAGGCTTAGGAGTAGGCTTATTCGTAGGTTTGGGAGTTGCCGTAGGCTTCTTTGTAGGCTTAGGAGTTGCCGTAGGCTTCTTGGTTGGAGCAGGCTTACTTGTAGTATCCTCCCGCTTGCCATTGTCCTTGTTCTGTGTTGTTGTATTTGTCGGATCACCCGGCTTCTTATCCTGAGAAGTCTCTGAGGACAGCGTGGCTTCGACAGTCTCTATCGTCTCAAAAGAGGTAGCGGATGTATCTACAGGTACAAATTCGCTTTCCGTTGTCTCGGTTACGGTAGAGTCAACCGCAGTCGTCTCAGATATGGACGGGGCACTGCCGTCTTCGCCCTTCGCTTCACATGCCGAAAATCCAAACATAAGCAGGAATGCTAAAGAAGCGACAACCCATTTAGAAAACTTATTGTAATTCATAATAACCTCCTTAAATCTTAAGCGTCACCACTGTCATCTGGCTGCTCACTCGGAGCTTCAGTAGGCTTTGGTGTAGGTGTATTCGTAGGTTTAGGTGTAGGCGTATTTGTAGCCGTAGGTGCCGGCGTAGGAGTGTTGGTAGGAACAGGCGTAGGCGTGTTCGTAGGCTTAGGTACAGGTGTCGGAGTTGCCGGCTTGTTAGGCGTGATATGGTATGATGAAGAAGGTTCACCGGAAGGGCCTTCCTGCTGGATCATAACTACATATGTCTTGCCGTTATTGTAATAGATACCGAAACCGACACTTACATACTTGATCTTCTTTGTGTAGGATAAATAAGGATCGATGCTGCTTGCGATTGTTGATGCAGACGCATTGCCACTAAAGATAAACTTGTCATCACCATTCGCCGAAAAACCCTTTAATACAAGCTGTTTGGCTGAATTGGTAAAAGACGAGCTCTTCTGGTACGGAACATACCAGGTTGCCGTACCCAAACGCACAGCCCTGTCATGTCTCTTCTGATTCAGGATACTGATGATTTCATCAGCCTTTGAATCCTGCCAAGTACCGTTACCTGAAGGGGCCGGAGTAGGCGTATTTGTAGGCTTAACCGTTACCGTCGGCTTGGGTGATGACGTAGGATATGGCGTAGGCGTTACATACGAAGTACCCGTCGGCTTGGGTGTAACAGTTGCCGTCGTTCCCGGAACTGTTGTAGGAACAGGAGTTACTGTTGTACCGGGTGTACTTGCAGTATCAAGAGCACCAGTCGTTCCGCCCGCTGGTTGATTAGTCGGGTTGGTTGCGGAACTGTTGTTACCGTTGCTCTGCCCGCGTGCTGTTGTCGGCCGCGTCTCATCCGGAGTTCCGTCCGGTAAAGTAGATATGATCTCCACGGTCTCTCCTGTACCGGGATCGACAAAAGTCGATGCCGTTGAAGATGTTTCTTCGGGGATAAAAACATTCTGCTCGCTTGTCTGAGAAGGTTCTGACGAAGTCTCTGAGGTATCCAAAGAAAGAACAGTCTCCTTAGAACACCCGGAAACAACAATGCCGAAAACCATTACCAACGACAAGACCATCGCTATGTGCTTCTTCAATATCATACCTAATCTCCTTGTCTCAAATGTTATACGAAATGTTTTCCTACATTTATTATTACATCAAAAAACAGAAAACGTATTGAATTCTGTAAATTTTTGTATATTTTTTGCAATACACTATATTTATCACATTTCCCTGGTCGGCCCGACATTGGCAAACAAAGCTTTTTCCATCTGTGAAATAGTATCCGGAGAAGCTTTGGTTAACAGGCAATCGACCTTCGACTCTTCGTAGTGCTTATATATAACGAGCTCAGACAGATTAAAAATGTCATAAGATGCTTCATTTAAACCTATGGTGTCAACGACCATAATAGTTCCTTCCCTGTATTCTGCCCCATCTTTAAAACGAACAATATCACCCCGCTGATACGAAGCCTTTGCAAAAGCCCCCTTTATGCAGCGCTCTTTTTCCTGCGGATTGTATTTAAGCTCTATCATACTTTTAACCCCCTTCAATTTATCTTTAACAATGTAGAGATCACTTATCACATCTTGGATAGCCAATAAACCCGTTGTAAGGTTCGAATCATCTCTATTAACAAAAACCCCTTTCACAGAAAAAGAGCTTGAGCACACGGCTCAAGCTCCTATCTATTTCTTAATAAACGACCAGGGAACGCTCTCCCAGATACGGTCAAGATCTATAACAGAAAGACCTACTTTGAACGCAAAAGGGATGGTTTCGTTCCAAAGATCGAATAACTCCCGGATCTCCTCTTCCCTGTTATATGGACTCAGATCCTTTTTATGCGCCGCTATGTCGGCAAGCCTTCTCTCTGCTTCACCTTTAGTTTTGAACATCCTCTTGTTCCTCTGGCTTTCTTCTAAGCACCAAAGTCATAAACCAACCCACCAAACCAAGATCTATCAGGCAAAGAACCGATACCGGATGTTTCTTCAGACCGGTTATAACAGGCGGCTGCAATTCAAACACAACAGTCATTTCTTTTGTGCTTTCCACTTCGGGCAAGAACCAACTGTCCCGCTGTGCCACTTCGTCAGATATGACAAGGTATCCTTCGTCGATCAGATCACTCTTAGCTTGATTATAAAAAGCTAAAGTAACCGTATCATCAAAATTGTCCGGATCTCCCACGTTGGAATAAGTGGTATCAGCACGAAGACGGTTGCCTTCGGTATCAACATAATGGATGATGCCATATCTTGCACCTTCAAAGACAACATACAGATCCTTGTGACTTCCTACAGCGCTGTCAAGGAAACCGTTACCGTCTTCTGTTGTGTCTCGATCTGACACATCATCTGATTGTTTGGCAAATCCATCGGATAAGATGTCCGTAACGCTTGAATTGTATTGCCCAAGGATAGTAGACGGGTCAAACTCGGTTCTATCCCCTAAATGCTCATACTCTATGTTTTCCGCAATCTCATTGCCGTCAGTATCGACGAAATGGATCGTACCCGTTCTGTACGGCTGATACTCGACCACAACCTCGTGATCTGCCTGAATGTCCGCAAAGTGATATTCCGACTCATACACTTCCGGATCTACCTTAGTGCCGTCAACCGTGACTCCTACCAAGCGATAGTATTCATTTAACGGTTCATATTCAATCGTTCTGTCAGAGCCTGCTTTGATATGTTCTTCATCAGGAGTAATAGTACCGTTTATAACAGTAGTATCAATAACATACCTGGGTTGATATTCAACACGGATTGAATGATCCTCTGTCATCTGTTCAAACGTATAATTGCTTGAAATACCGGAAAGATCTGACTGCTCAACACCGTCTATTATGATCTTATCAAGGTCATATCTCTCCCCTATCGGTTCATAAGAGACCGCTCCATCTGCTCCGTTAGGATACTCGTGTGTACCCTCACCCGGATCAATGGTGCCGTTAAGAACGGATGTTGTCAGATGGACTATTCGTTCAAACGTGGCGTTCAAGATATAGTTACGATCGATTGCAGATATGTTATAGGTATACGCGTCTCCGAGAGCACAACCTGCATCTGACAGATCGGAGGCGGAAAGTGTTTCAAGATCCACTACTTCCCCGTCCAGATCAATGTATTGCACTTTTAAAGACTTGATATAATATCCCGCATCGGGCGTAGCGGTAATGCTATGAGATGAGTCTGCAGCATAAGACAAACCGCCTTCTGTTATAGACCCGCCCGTTCCCGCTGAAGTTTCGATATTATAAACCCACTTGCCGTATAACGAGACATTGGAAGTCTGTACGCGGACAATGTTATGATCGATGTCAGCGGGATCATATAACGTACCGTCAAACGTACTGCTGGTATTCCAGCCTGTAAACTGACCTTCATACCCCGGGTATTCGGGGAATGCTTTTACCTGATATAAGCTGTATGACGCCGTACCATTCTTACCGAAGTCATAGGACGTGCTGACCGGCTGGCTGCCAACGACCGTATAATTAACGGTCTGACCTTTGTAACCGATGCTGGAAATAAATTGTCCGTTACTCCAATAGATCAACGCAAAAGGTGCTGTAGGAGCGCCTTTGAACGTTATCCAGACGGCATCTGCGTCGGTTCCGTCTGATGGAATACTCCCACTGGATTGAGAATGTGCATTAGCTGTAGTGGTTCTGGTGCCGCACACGCTGGCAAGTTTATGGTCGTCTGCACGTCCTACAAAGGTGGTGTTAGTAACATAAACATCCTGAACACCCCCGGACGCAATGTTCCATCCTTCACCACGGTCAAGGTCGTTCATTTTCATTACGCCGTAAAATGTGACCTCATAATCAGGATCGCCGCAGTGATGCCCACCATCATAGTCCTTTTCATAAAAATGGAACTCCATCTTTACGCCGTGGCTGGTTTTATCATAATTAGTGTAATCGTTATGGCCATTAATGCCGGGATAAGTAGCGGTCATGGCGTGATCGTCAACTACGCTTCCGTACGGAGTAACGCTCCAACGGTCATCCGTAGAACCTACCTGAGCAAACTTTATCCTGACATCGTACGCAACACCGTCCATAAAGGCACTGTCGTACCAATCGACGTAATGAGTATCGTCGAGAGACGAGTTAGTGCTGTAATAAACCGCCCTTGTACTCCATCTGGAATTACCGCTGGATACGGCAGAACTCGGATGAACCTGAGAACTGTCCAACGAAATATATCCAGAAGCGTATCGCCCTTCAAAATAATTGGTTGAATATACCAGCTCATCTGAACGGTGTGTTCTGCTCGCACCATAAGCTGAAGAATCCGCGTGATGCGCTGTACCGGCCGCAAGAGCTACGTGCGAAAAGAAAGACAGACAACTAACCAACGCTATACTTAACGAAGCTACGCCCGACAGTATTTTGCTGATAGCTTTTTTCATCTTAAAACCTCGTTTCTTATTCTTCTGTTTCGCCTTCTTCAGGGCTCTTTTTGATATAAACACTCAGAACGATGCCAAATACGGCCAGACACATAATACAAAAGACTGCCGCCGGATAGTCCTGAATACCTGTCATTACAGGCGGCTGTAATTCAAATACAACCGTCATTTCCTTAGTGCTGTTGATCGCGGGAAGGAACCAACCGTTACGGTCTGCAACGTCATCAGAAACGACTACATATCCACGAGCCGTCAGATTGGCCGAATTCTGTGTATATGCAGCAAGCGTTACGCTGTCGTCAAAGTTATCAATGTTTCCGGCATTGGAATACGTAGTATCATCTGCCAGCTTATTGCCTTCCGTATCAACGTAATGAATAACACCGTACCTGTAGCCTTCGAAAACAACATACAGATCCTTATGGCTGCCTACGGCAGAATCCAGGAAACCGTTACCGTCTTCATCCTGATCTCTGTCTGCTACTTCATCTGATATTAACGAATATCCGTCATCTAAGATACCGTTTGTAGCATTAGTATATGCAGTCAGAGTAGCTGAAGGGTTAAAATCAGCCCGGTCGCCTATCATTTCGTAATCCACAGGAGATGCAAGTTCGTTGTTATCAGTGTCGATAAAATGGATAGTACCGCTTCTGTATGGCTGATAAACAACCGCTACGTGGTGGTCTGCCGATATATTGTTAAAGGCATAATCGGATGTGTAGTCATCCAAACTTACAGATTCGCCGTCAACCTTGATGCTTGTTAAACGGAAATTGTCGTTCAACGGAGCATAGCTTACGGTGCGGTCAGATCCTACCCTGATATGACTTTCATCATCAGTAATAGTACCATTAACGACTTCAGTTGTGATCTCATACCACGGCTGATATTCAACCCTGATCTCATGGTCTTCAGTCATGTTTTCAAAGATATACTGAGACATGATATCTGAAAAATCTGTATCAACACCGTCGATATAGATCTTATCAAGGTCATATCTTTCACTGATGGGCTGATATGTAACCGTTGCATTTGAACCATAAGGATACTTATGAGTTCCTTCTTCCGGCGAAATCGTACCGTTAAGAACGGAAGTGCTCAGATTAACGATGGTATCGTATTCAGCACTGATCTCATAATTACGGTCAAGCCCCTTAATGTTTAAAGTGTAAGAATCCCCTAAAGCGATAGTATCAGGACCATACGTAGCCTTTGTCTGAAGCTCGCCGTCAAGATCACGGTATTGAACATTTATGTTTTTAATATAATAACCCGGGTGAGGAACAATATCATACGTATGGTTAGATCCGGCAGGCAGACCCTCTCCTATATCTTCCCCACTAAAATATATATCTCCGCCTTCACCGTTAAAAAGGAATATATTATATGTGAAACTGCCATAAAGAGACATGCCGCCGGTAGTCAGATTCATGACCATCGCAGGAGCCAGTTCAGTACGGTCGCCGGCAGTACGCTCTGTCCAGCCGATGAATTGCTGCGCATAATAAGAACTGCCTATTTCATCATCGACCGTACGGAGAACGTATTTACCCCACTCGGCAACATTCTCGCTCGATATCTTGATCGATTGAGATAAAGGAGTCTTACCCACTATTTTATATTTTACGGTTTGCCCTACATAGTGGATACGGGATGTATAATGCCCTCGGGTCCAATACCTTAAAGTGAATGGTTCATCCGGCGTGGCATCAAACGTGATCCAAGCTCTGTCTCGGTCATCTGACTCGTCTGAACCAGCGGTGACACGGGTTCCGTAAACATAGTTATTAGTAGTATCTACAGTTACCTTTGTTGGAGTGGCAACATAGATGTTTTTTAAACCATGTGTAATCTCGTATCCTTCACCTGCATCCAAATCGTTAAAACGCATAACACCCTGAACGGACGTCTCATATGCAGATTTACCGACCTGACTGGTACCGTCAGCTTTTTTACGGTAAAAATGGAACTGCATAGATGTTCTATACTTAGCGTCTGCCCAAACCTGGTCGCCGTTAGTAGGCTGGTCATGGACCAGAAGGCCGCCTGAAGTCATAGCCCACCAGTTATCTTTACTGCCCGCTGATGTATTATTACACCAGAGGTATATACGTACATCCAACAGTTCGCTGTCGTAACAGGCACCGTTGATAAAGTCTATATAAATAGAAGAATCTTTAGATGTATTATCAGCCCAGAAATAGGTATAAGTATTGTCTCCCCACCCACCGGTATAAGGACCTTTAACGGCTGAACTGGGGATACACTCAACACCTGTAGCATTCAGCCTGATATATCCTTTTGCATAATCTACCGGGAAAAAGTCTTCACCGTAGGTCTTTTTAGATGCAGCAAAAACTGTCATCGGCAAAGCCAACAGCATTACCAGAGCCAATAAACTTGATACTATCTTTTTCTTCATATCGCTTTTCCTTTCCGTTTGACAGTATACGCAGCAAGTGCGGAAGCCGCGATCGCTATTCCGGCAAAAACAATCGTATACTTATCAACAAAAGTCCCCCTTCCAGATAATTTCTGCCCTACAAAGAACAAAACTATCGAAAGTGGCGTGATCAACGCCCAAACAACGCCGTCAACCTGCTTAAGCTGTTTTCTTAAAGCAGCGTCAACAGTCATCGTGATACTACACAGGACTGTAATAAATACGAAGACAATATTCATTACACTCCATGTAGGTTTTACCCCCTCTTGGATCTGACCCATTCTCAGGTCTTTGATCGAAATGTCTTCATCAGTAGCAGAACCGCTGTCAACTACCACGTCTTCAGCAGGCGTCATCTTAAGGACAACAAGAAGCCTGCCGTTCGGCTTGATCTCATAACAAGTCGATAAGATCAGGATAGGAGCATCTGCTTCACTTAGGTTTCCGCTGATCGTCTGAATATGCTTAGTTTCCAAGCCCCTGACGATACATGGAAAAGACCTGCCGTAATAAAAAGTGTTGTTATACGCGTGCGTATAAAGTACGGCAACTGCCTCAAGATTCCAGATACCATGATCGGTTATGAGCGTACCTGTCTTATGGCTGCTGAAGTATTCTGCGTCAATGTACTTATCGAGACAGCCAAACATGGAACTCGCGTCCATGTGATGCCCGTAGATCATACGGTAGTCGGCATCTGCGTTCTCGGTAGTATCTATCGACCTGAAGTACAGCGAACCTGTAAGACAGGAATTACCGTACATGTCACGGTTTAAGTACTCATAATCGTCATCGCCCTGAAGAACCGGATAGTCTATTCCTGTATCATCCATCGTAAGCCAACCCTTGATATCGGGGTTGATCTGTTTAAGCTCGGTCATGTCAACTATCCTCTTTCCTTCATCAGAAACGGTGATCTCAGGTTTATAGCGTTCTGCCACAACCTCAGATGAAGCCCCCTTATTGAGGAAGTAAACGTCAAAGAACATATAGCAGGAGCCTATCAAGAGGATAACAGAACAGATCCTAAGCATCTTTGTGATAACATTGTCCGTAACACCAAGAGCTTTCTGTCCCTTGTTCATATACCATACCTTCTTATTATTATTAAGGTTTCTCCCTTGATAGCGCTGCTACTGACAGGCCCTACGTATCTGCTGTCGATACCGACCTGCCTGTTGTCTGCAAGAATGAAATACTCATCAGGACCTAATGTTACGTCCGTTGAGAACCCTTCCTGCTTTTTACTCATATAAACTTCGCTTTCCTGGATCGTAATACCGTCTACGTTAACATTGCCTTTTTCATCAATGATCACATGGCTGCCGGGTAAAGCTACGATTCTTCCGACCAACGTGTTATTGTTAACCTCGTACACGACGGCCGTTCTGTTCAGGTAATCTTTATCTATCCTTGAATAAACAACTATGTCCCTTAATTTGACATTAGGCTTCATATCGTCCGAGTTCATAATAGAAACACCTATTATGAACCCGAATGCGATATAAAGAAGCGTTGCGAAAATGGCCAGTTTCAGGAATATACGCGGAAGTGCATCATATTTTTTGAAAAACGCCATTATTTTTTCTTTCATAAAGTTACCTTGTTAAACCCCTTTTTAATTTATTTTTTGAATTACATCTCAGAAGAATCGCCCTGAATATCTTCTGCTACCTTGTTCTTCTTGCTCTTTCTGGAAAGTGCAAACATAAGACCGCCGATACCTGCAAGAGCTACGAAAGGAAGAGACTTCAGTACAACGCCAGTTGTGATGATGCCGGGAAGGTCATTTCTGAAACCGTTGGACTGCAGATCGGCCTGAGCTTCGCCTGATACGTTGGACGCTGAATTGGCTGTAGCGTATGTTGATACGTTACCTGTTCTGGCTGTTGATGCAGCACCTGCGGCAAGCGCTTCAGCCTGAGCATCTGTTGAACTGCCGGAAGCATTAACAGTAGTTACATAAAGATCGTATGAATCATTTGTATCATTAGTCTCGACAACACTTACAGAAGCCTTGGGATTAAGAGCGTAAACGTGGTAAACATCACTGTTTCCAAGGGTTGTGTTAATCGTTGCTGCATTACTGTATGCAGGAGTTGCGTTACCTGCTGCTCCGTAATAGTCAAGACCTGCAACGGAACCGCCGTCGTTCAAAGATATTGCGAACGGGAACTTGTGACTCAGATCAGCCATTTCACCGGTAATGTTCTTCTGAACCTGATAGTTATATGTGGTATAAGTATCATATCCGTTAGAAATGTTACCGGGGTTGAAGCTCTCAGGCACGAAGCCGGGGTCCTTCTCGGTTGCGGGAGTGATATCACCGGTGATGTCATCGTGGAGAGTATATCCGCCAACTACGAGATTACCTGTAGTAGCATCCCTCTTGATATAAACATCAAGTTCTCTTGTCGTATCGTATGTCGAAGGTCTCTCAAGGCCTGCAGCATACAAAGTAGAGATAGGTGTTACGTCAGTGATCGTATAACGGTAAACACCGGGCTTTGTAAACTTGGTAAGATCAACATTCCAAGTCATGTTCTTCCTTACTGTCTCGTCAAGAGTAGCACCTGTATCAACGACTTCCTGTTCCTCAAATACTGCGGTTGCAGTAGGATTGGAAATGGAATTTGCAGGACCGGACTGCACTGCAACGGTATGACCGTTAGAGTCAGTAATGTGTACCTCTTCGGTCAATGTCGCAGGAGCGATGGTGAAATTGAATGTGATAGCCGGGAGATAGGACTTGTTAAATCCGTCGTTATACAGTGTCACCGACTTAGGAATGTTGATAGCCGTATCCGACGTTTCAACGATACCGTTCGCACCAATGTCTGCGGCAAATGAAACCGAAGCCATACTGGCCATAATGGCCGCTGCAAGAATAGGGGTTGCCACTCTCTTAAGTTTTAAACTTCCCATGATCTTTTTTCCTCCTTAATGGAAATGCCTTTATTTTTGTTCTTTTTTGTGTAAACCTTGGTTATCAGTTCTTCTGCGAGTAATGCAACTCCGAAGAACAAAAGGAAAATGAAAGTAAATCTGTCTGTTATCATCATTGCTCCGGACAGTTCCTCCACCCTAAAGAATACGAGTGCCGCGGATATAGTAGCTACGATGCTTGCCGCAAAACCGAGCCTTGCGTATATCTTCTTCTTATCGTCCTTAAAGAACTTAAGATAAGGAACCGCAGTAAGCAAAGTCATAAAGACTGCTGCTACGTTGATAATGCCCCAGCCTACCTGGTATGTCTCACCGGTCTTAACGACCTTCGGAGGCTTAGGATCAGGCTTGGGCGGATCGACCGGAACAGGGATCTCAGTGATCTTACAGATGACAACGGTTCTTCCGTCAGTCGAAACACCGTAACAGGTTGAAAGAGCAAGATACTTGACTGCCGAATCCAAACTGCGGGCATTCTGATTCATTACAAAGACTTCAGGGTCTGCAATAAGCTCTTCGTATGAAGCCTTGTCAAGCTTAGTCCTGTCATACACGCACTTACAGTAAGCATTAGTGCTGACGCAAGCAATGATATCTATGGAATACGCTTTATTCAAAGTGATCAGAGTACCTTCAGTATGTTTCTTAAAGAAGTCGGCGTCACGGAACAGGGAAAGATCCCCGAACATTGCGCCGCCGTCAACATGATGGCCATACAAAAGATTGTAAGAATCCGTAAAATCCGATTCATTTTTAGCCTGCAGATAGATGGAACCCGTAAGTGAAGGCTGACCTGTCGCGTCTCTGTTTACATAGTACAGATCATCGTCAGAATGAACTATCGGATAATCTATATGTGTATCATCGATCGTGATCCAGCCGCAAATATCCGGGTTCAGATCATACAACTCCTGCATTGAGATGGTATTTTCTTCGACAGACGGTTTATAAGATAACAGATCATATCCATAAGCCTTATTCTGCGCCATGTAGTTGTCGTACACCATATAACCGGAGAATCCGATAACGGATACCGCTGTTACTGTAGCGAGCGCGTTGGTCGCAAGATTACTCAATTTGAAAAATGCTGCTAAGGACATGTTTGTTCCCTTTCTCTAACCTTAAAAATTGTTGTGCCTGATAAGTGTTATAAGTGTTCCCTTGATCTGGTCTTTCGGAACCGTTCCGTAATATCTGCTGTCCACACCGGACTTCCTGTTATCCCCCAAAACAAAATAGTTGTCAGGAGCTACAGTTAAAGGATACGAAACATATTCAGGATACGGATATGTGGGATCTGTGATCCTGCTCTCTTGAACAAGATGGCCGTTCACGAACAGCTGACCTTGCTCGGAAATGTCTACCTTATCACCGGGTCCGGCGATTACGCGGCCAATACATTCGGAGGCTTCCATATCAAAAACGATTACCTCATTTGTCCGGGGTGCCTTGTCGAGTCTGGAATACATTACGATATCGCCCAAGCCCACGGTCGGGGACATCTCGACTGAACCGACCCTGCCGATTCCTACTATAAAGCCGAACATAATCCAGAGCCCGACAAGGACGACAAAAACATTGCGGACTAACCGCTTTATTTCATCTGCCCAGGACGACCAGAAGGTCTTCCACTTACCGGGGGCGTTAACCTCTGTCATATCAGTTGTAGCTCCCGTAAGTTCATCGCTCATAACTTAGTCTTCCTTTTTCTTTCTCTTGCCCAAAACGAGCATCGTGCCGCCAACACCTGCCAAGCCTACGAAAGGCATTGACGCAAGGATAACGCCTGTAGGAGATACGTTGTCCAGATGATTGTCGTATGTAAGCTCGTCTTTGGCATTTGCAGAAGCCTCAACATCCGGAGTTTCGTAGTCTGATACCTGGAAGGCATCAACTTTAACCGTGCCGTTAAAGGCCACAGCGTCTGTTGCGGGGACTACTTCAGTTCCGTCCTTGTCAGTTACCGTTACTGTATAACCGTCATAAGTGTCGTTGGTCTCTTCAACAGCAACCGTGGCCAGAGGGGACAATCCCTGAAGTACGTAATACTCGGTGTTCTTCATCGTTGTGCTGATGGAATCTGTATTAGTATCTTCTGTAATGTCAGGATCTGCCTGATCTGCTGCGCACTTACCGTGGCTGTACTTGATCTCATCCTGTCCGGTTACATCAACTACGAAGGGGAACTCGTGAGACGTGTCACCCATATCGCCTGTAACCTGCTTAGTAATCTTAACGTTATACGTATCATACGTATCGGTCATCTGTGCGGTGCCGTCGATATCATACGTATAGTCGTCAAAGATCTCTGACCGTGGTACATAACCTGAAGATTTGTCGGTCTCCCATGCTTCAATGGATATTACCGGGTACCCCGTATGCTCGGGATCGAGTACATATCCGTTAGTCAAAGCGTAGCCGGAAACCTTAAGATTTCCCGTATCCTGATCCCTGATGATATAAACATCAAGATATCTGATAAGATCATAATCTTCGGCTCTTTCGATACCTGCTGCCCGGAGAAGACCCAAGTCTGTTACGTCCTTGATCTCATAACGATAAATGCCTGGCTGTTCAAACTTGCTGAGATCGACATTAACCACAAGATTATCCTCAACTTCGTTGGCAGCAGTGTTTGCCATGACCTTCTGTGAGTCAAACTCAACAACGCCCGTGGGCAACACTGCACCGCCATCAGGTCCAGGCCTTACGGATACCCTGCGGCCTTCCGTATCAGTTACCGTAGAACCCAATCTGCTCTCAACACCTCTGATCTCATATGAATACGTGATCGCAGGTGTCCAAACCTCAATGTCCTCCGGATTTGTGACATTGATGCTCTTGGGGATCAGGATCTCCGTATCATTGGTCTCAGCGGTGCCCTCTCCTATCTCGGCTGCAGATACGCTGAATACTGAGCCTGCCATCAATGCAACAGCACACAGTATGCCGAGAAAGTTCTTGAATTTGTGCATAATCTAACCTCCACTAAGATTTAATACCCGCATAAGCGGTTATATAAATAAACGTGCCGGGGAAAACCTATAAGTAACTTATCATTATCAAGGAAAACAAAATCTGACAACAAAGCGTACACTAATTACAATTACGACCAAAAACTACATCAAAACATCTCGTCTAACTTATACTTCCCCGACACACTATTTATATCACAATTAGATTACAAATGGTATACCTTTTGGTTACTCCAAAGGTATTACACCCGTTATTTTTCTATATCAAAACCGTTTTTTCTGTTTTTCACAAAATCCGCGTACGAAACGCCGTTCAGTGAGGCTGCAATCTTCATTACTTTTTTCTTATCGCCGAAAGTTCCTTTAATCGGCAGCTGCTCTCCGACCTCATAACAAAAATAGTTCTTGCCTCCCTTTTGTTTAGCGACCTCGTACTGATACATTAAAAATCTCCTTTACCAGATTATTTTGTTCTGACCTTTTGATTCAAGATATTCATTACATTTACTGAAATGCCCGCATCCGAAAAATCCCCGGTTTGCCGAAAACAGAGACGGGTGAGGCGCTTCCAGGATCAACTGCCTTTTGTTTGTTATAAGCTGCTTTTTACTCCTTGCGAACTTACCCCATAACATATAGACGATATCTTGGTCCAAGGCGCCCAGCATCTTAATGAAATTATCGGTATAGGTCCCCCACCCCAGATCTGCATGAGACCCGGGTTCGTGTGCCCTGACCGACAAAGATGAATTCAAGAGCAATACACCCTGAGAGGCCCAGGGTTCAAGGCACCCGTCAGGATTCACCGTCTTTTTACCTGTATCCGCTTCTATCTCTTTATAGATGTTACGAAGAGACGGCGGCAACGGGAAACTATGCGGAACCGAAAAAGCCAATCCGGTCGCCTGCCCCGGCCCGTGATACGGGTCTTGTCCAAGTATCACACATCGGATACTGCTAACAGGTGTTAATTTAAAGGCATTATAGATATTTTCCCTTAAAGGATAGCAAAGGTGCTGCCCGTATTCGGAATCAACAGCAGCCTGCAACTCTGGAAAATACTCTTTTTGTCTTTCCAAACTGTCAAACTCATACCAATCCATACGTTGTCCCTTCAACATAAAAAGATCGATGCCGTTTCCGGCACCGACCATCAATTAAAAAGGAGTATTCCACTACATCTACATCTGCTTCGTTGGGAATCATGTAGCATAGTAACACTTTATAATATAACAGCAGAAAATTAATAATGTGTCTATCTCTAGGAAAATACGGAACCTTTTTACATGGATTTCCGGTCAATCCCTAAAAGAGAACCTTTTATAAAGGACGTTTCTTCCCATATCTTGCGTATCTCGCTATGAGCCAGCCCCGCCTTTGTTGCCTGCATAACGGTTTCATTCCATTCTTCACACAAAGACTCCGCCAACAGCGGATCTGTGGACGGACATATAAAAGCCTTTTGATTGGCAAGCATTCTAAACTTCTCTAAATAATCTTCAGGACTCATCTTGTTATACCTATAGTATTTCTCGTAGGTATTATAGCACAAAAATCCCAAGACATTTAATCAGTTTTTGTAGCATATTGCCAAAAGCCTTCAACTGAACGTGATCTCTTCCTTGGATATGAGAACGGATCTTGTCACACGTCCAAGCATATCAACTTGTTCTATTCTGTTACGCTCAGGAACGAAATACGCTATTCCCACGTTATCCGGCAACAGGAAACTTTCATCGATAGCCTTATATAGAACGTCCAGATACATCTTAAACGCCTGTGCATAACTGCCACAGCTGACAAACTCCTTGGTATCAATAAAATAAAGTCCAAACTGATTCATATTTACACCTCAGCTTTCTCTTGATGTTTCTATAATCCCAACTCCCCATAGTTGATATTTCTTGCAAACACCTCTGCATCTATCTCTATGTCATCGAGGAACGTGTCTTTGATCTCTTGTGATACATACGGATTAGTTTGCTGAAGATGTCTGAACTCGTGTGCAATGGTATCCAACACAACCCGTTCCAGAGTAGAACCGAAAGCCCCTTCCTCTGTCATCTCTTTGACTGAAGTCTCGATCTTCCCCAGATTAATGATAACTACCCCTTCTGCGGTCCAAGACAAACCCAATTGTTCCTCATCCGGCAAGGCATGTTCTTCCAGTAATTTCCTGATATAAAGTTCGCTATCATTATAGAGATATTCATAATCCGCATCCGAATTAGTGATAAATATCAATTCCTGCAATGTCTGATATGCTTCTTTAGGGATGTATTTATCCACCAGTTCAAAGAGGTTCGACAGATCTGTTCTAAATAACTCCCGGGCATCCGGAGTAACCAAAGTCTTGCTTTTCAGCCAATCCGGGGTTATTACATCCGTATCTGTAATAACATAATGATAATCAAATATCCCATCTGTCTTATCTATGAACTCTATCATATCTGCCCGATCCGACAACAGTTCATAATAATCCGGATTCAGCTCAACGTCTTGAAGCACCTCTGCTCTTATTCTCGCAAAATCGCTGCTCACTCCTATCCCCTTCCTTTCCGTGGCCGTAATTAACCCCAAATAAAAAACAGACCCCAAAAGAAGATCTTTCGGAGTCTGTAATATCAACTAAAACGACCTTGTGCACGCAATTCGCTTTAAGGCTATTCATAATTATTTTGGTTTTTCAGAGCCTTGGCCGTCTTTCGTTTTCAGTATATTATACCACCCGACAACCATCAGGATAACAGTACACACACGCTTGCCTTTTGTTCAGCATACTATCTGTGCTACGGTTTATCGCGCCGACAGGTACGCAAGTCTGAGAAACGGTCAGCTACACCGTCCTTCTTGCGCAGGCTGATATCGCCCGAGCCTGTAAGGGATTGATACCCCCAGCTTTCACCCATATCATTCAGAAAAATTCCTATCACATTTCGCAAATGTAATATCATTATCTGAAGTTCTTGCTGCCTTGGGCTACTTACGAAGCCTGCTGATGTTATACTCTGCGTTTCCGCAGTCTCACGGCAAACCGACTTGTTTGGTATTTCCGAAAGGTGCCTAAGGTTACCGGCCTTAGGGCATTCGGATTCTTCCAGCCTTTCGAGCTGGCGTCTATTACATCGGCCACCAGCAGTTCACGCCAACATCACACAGTACATACCGCCGCCTGCCAACGCCATTGCTATGACGAGGTGCTAAGCTCACGTTCAGCACGCTTGAGAAACTGGAAAGTATCCTTAAAAGCTTCTCTTCTGATCCGGCAGCGTCTCGGCAGGGTGATAAGCCCCTCTACACCGAGATAACGTGTATGCACTGCTATCCTGATGATTATTAGGTTTTCAAAGTTCAATCGAGTACAACTATTATAACGTCATTTTTCGTCCTTGTTATCTTTTATTAGGAAAACACGGCTCCTTTATTCAGAAATCGCCTCGGATTGCGCGGCAGACTGCATCATTTCTTCCGCCGTCCACATCGGTCTGTAAAGCTCCCTTGCTATGACTACTTCCCTGCCGTTACGATGTGTATATTCACAAGTAATAAGTGTTAAGAACCGGTCTTTATACACACCCGGAGTAAACAGATTGGGATTAGGCTCAAAACCGTTGTCACCTATTTTCCAATCCATGTTGATCTGTGAATGCTTACGGAGCAGGTTGCCAAACGCAACATTATCATTATAATCAGAAAGATCTGTATACCCGGTAATGCTGAAAGGCATTTTATAAACACTTGCCGTTAATACACAAACAACTTCATAATAACGGTGCTCTGTCTCCGTAAATACTTCGATAAGGCTGTTATTGCCGTCACGGGTCCATTCCTCTTTCAAGAACTTACCCAAGCTGCCGAACATCGTACCGTTTCTCATGTGATGTCCGTATATTATAAGATTATCGCAATCGACCGAAGATCCCGGATCGATAAAGAGACAACCGGCGCCCAAGGGCTTCCTTTTAAAACTGTGATTTAAGTAATAATATGAAGAGCCTTCCAGGTTAACGCAAACCGGGTATTCCTGCCCGGTCCCGTTTATCTTGAGCCAGCAGGCATAATCAGGATTTATGGCCTTCATGGTATCGTACTTAAGCTTAAGATCCTCTGACTCATCGTACGGAAGATCCAGGTCTCCGCCCTGAGCGTTTGGCTGCGGAACAGTCTTATGGAATGTGTCAGTAAGTTCCTCTCTGTCAGCTTCCACTTCGTTATAGTCTTTGATGTCCGTGATCAAACCCCTTATGCTAAAGTATGCGCCAACAGCAAGACATATCCCGGCCAATACAATAAGTACATTACTGATATACCTTTTTATCTTTGATTCTTTTTTACGCATCATGCTTCCTTTCTGATGATTTAGCCGTTTTACTCTCTAATGACGCCTGCGAGCCTTTTACAGCCCGCAGACGCTTTAAAGAGCAAACTCAACTGATTATCGAGTTAAAAAGAGAACTAATCAGGCTTCTTCAGTGCCCTTCTTCTTTCTCTTGATGACAAAGACTGTCAGTCCTGCAAGACCTGCTACTGAAACTACTGTTCCGATGATATAAGCAAGTGTGTGCAGACTGTCGCCTGTCTTAGCCATGAAGCCCACTGTCTGGTCCTGATCGTTGATATCCTTGTGCTCTGCAACAAGAACAAGTTCCTCAACCTCAGTCTCATCTCCGGTATCAGGATCTACCTGCTTACCTGTAAAGAGGTTATAAACTTCCTCAAAGACTACGACATGATCAGTAACCTTAAGGCCTGTAGCGTCAAACGTGATCTCAACGGGTTCAACACCGTCAGATGCAGGTGCAACGAACTCATCGGTTACCTTTACGATCTCGCCGTTGTTCATAAGCGGCTCGCCCGTTTCCTTAACCATAAGTGTTGCAACGATACGGTATCTCTGACCGGGTTCAAGACCCGTATAAGTTACGGTGTCGATAAGAACGAGATCAGGAACTCTTACGGCAGTCTTTGCTCCGTCAGGATACTCAGCCTTTGTGATCGCCGTAGGAACGCGTACTGTCTGATCATCATCTTCAAGATCTGCGTGGATGATTACGGCTACGCCGGTCTCATCGTCGGTACAAGTCTCAAAGGCAACGATGTGTGTTGTCTTCTTAACAAGGATCGTTGTATCGATCTCGAAAGTAACCTTAACCATACCTGAGAATGAACCGTCCTCAACGATGACGTTCTCAAGGTTAGGATCATCAGGATCAGCCAAGAACTGCTGTGAAGCAGTGATCTCGTTGCCCTCGGCATCCTTCAGAGGCTCTCCTGTTGCCTTATCCATCAGAGTACCTGTCATGGTGTAAGACTTGCCAGGAAGCAGATGATTGAACTCAACATAGTCTGTAAGAGAAACCTTCTCTGCCAGAGCTGTTGTATGAGTACCGGTTGCATCGTCAAGAAGCGTTGTCTGACCATCACCGATATCCATTGTCTGATCAACATCATCAATGTCTTCATGTTCAGCAACAGGCTGACCTGTTACATCACCGTGAACATCTACTGCGTAAAGTTCCTCAAAGGCAACTGCCTTGAGACCATTGACCATAGTTGTATCAAGGATAAACTCAACGTCAACCGTATCGCTTACAGGCATGGGATTGCCAAATCTGTCAAGATTGCCAACCGTAGGGATAGTAAATGCTGTAGAAGCGCGAACTTCAACACCTTCTGCATCTACCAAAGGTTCACCTGTTGCCTTGTTCATAAGAACACCGTAAAGCTTATAGCTGCCCGGAAGAACTCTCTTATAAGCAACAGTATCGATCAGTTTAGCTTCAACGTCTGTAGCTGCGATATGATCCTTTGTAGCACTGTCAGTAAAGGTTGTACCGATCTCAGGAGCGATATCGTTATAGATAAGCAGTCCGTCGATAGGAGTACCGTTCTCTTCTACGCCATCATTTACGACGGGTGCGGCATTTGTCTTGTCCTTTGAATCTACATGGAACAACTTAGTCGGAGTACCGCCAATGATACTTGTTGCGGCATCGCCGCCCCAAGTTACGGTCCAACCATCGTTGTCGATCTCACGGACTTCGTACCAGCCCTCAGGGATCTTACCAAGTGTTGCCGTGCCTTCGCCGTTCTTTGTAGTGATCGTGATTGTATCAAGGAGATAATTCTCAAGGAACATGCCAACGTCATGCGCCTCAGAGTCATTTCCTCTGTAGTAGATTTCCAGATTGAAAGTCTTATCAGTTGATGTATCATCTGATCTTTCAACCTTGATAATGCTAAGGTCACCCTCGATACGCGTGTTAGAAGCGGTAGAGTTGAGGACTACCGTCTCATTGTTCTCGACAGTGAATGCGGAAGACTCAAATGTTACCTTACCGTCTTTCTCTGAAACGAAAACGCCAAGAGTATCGTCACCGATCTTAAGTTCAGGCTTCATATAGGTATAAGGAACATTGTTCTTTCCGTTATCGTAGTAAGTAACGGGCTGATATTCTCTTATAGTATAATCGCCTGCAGGAAGCTCGATGGTATCAAGACCGTTAACTTCCTTGTGCTTACCTGCATAATCCCAAGTAACATTAAATGTTCCGGGCTGTGCTGTTGTTTCAGCAGTACCTCTTGCAAGGATATTGCCGTCAGCATTGATAAGTTCGACCGTAACAGTAGAAGCATCTCCTGCTACCGTAGTCGTCTTAGTCATGTTGAACCACTGAGCAACAGTGTCATTGATGACCTCGCCGCCGGAGATCTGTTTGTCCGCGTCAAGAGTAAAGGTATAACCAAACTCGTAAACGTCATTTCTGTTAGCCTTTACCCAACCGTCAGACAAGTTATCTTCGATAAGCTCTGCCTGATCATCGTCAAGAGTTGCGATATAAGTCTTATCCCAAGTCTCTGTGACCTTGTAGTTACCGCCGGGCAGACCCTTGATCAGACTTGCGACACTTGTATCACAAACATAACCTGTATTGTGAGCTGCTGTCCAAGTAATGTTACCTGTAGCATCTGCAACACCGTTAGCGATAACTGTGTTTGTGTCTGTATAGATAAGCTGGAAAGCAACCTTTGTACGGTCAAAGCTGTCGCCTGCGGGAATGTTCTTTACAAAGCTCAAAGAGTAGGACTCAAGGTCATTAACAATGGTGTCCTCGTAAGGAGCATCCACTGTCTGAGCCTCTGTAACGGTAAACGTATGATAGTAATAAGTACCGTCACCACTTAACGTCCAGCCCTCAGGAGCTTTCTGAGTATAAGAGATGTTAGAAGTTCCGCCATAAGGATATGCAGGAACAGTTTCTCTTACTTCATACTCGATAGCAGAGCCGTCTGCCCAATAAGCAGCGAGCTCAAGCACGTTCGCGGTTGTGCCCGTAAGAGCTTCTCTGTTGATCTCAGACTTCAAGCCCTCAAGAGTATAAGTCCAAAGAACCTTGCCGTCTGCCTGAGAAACACCTGTTGCGATCTGCTTATCACCCTGAACGAGTTCAAAAGTAAATACGCCGTCCAGATCCTTAACAACGTCATCAGACTTCATCGACTTTGTAAGCTGATAGTGTCCTGTAAGAACGTTATCATCAAGAGTCATGAAGATCTGGTTATACTCGTCACCTGAACGGTCGAGCGTGTAATCCCAGAAATAACCGTCGCCTTCGATCTGATTTCCGTCGCGGTCCTCAACCTTATGAATGATACGAGCTACGTCATCGCCATTATTTACCTGATAGAACTTAATACGAAGGATCTGTTCATTACAAGCAAAGCCGGCAGGCGGTGTGCTCTCGTAAATCAGATATGTACCGAGAGGCCACTGATATTCATTATCCAAAACATCTGCCTCATAAAGATCGTGCAGATACTCACCGTTTGTACCACCGACAGGCGGCAGATTCATAAAGTCAGAAAGTTTAAGCTGTGAATTATCACCAGCTGCGCGGGTAAAATGATATACGACAGTAGGCTCGTAATCAGAAATCTTATTATCCCAGGCGATGTTCTGTGCATAATATTCCAGAGTAAACTCTGTATCTGAAAGCGTAGCATCAGTTATCTGCCCCTGCTCATTGATCTTTCTAAGCTCAAAAGCCAGAGGGTCGGTAACCGGATAGTCCTTAAACTTCATACGAACTAAAGTACCGTCAGAAGGATAACGCCATACGTCATCAGGATCTTCAGTAGTCATATCGGTAACAACTACAGAGCCGGTAACAGAGGGCACATACACCTTATAGACATGTGTATCGATCGAGAACCCCTTACCTGCTGTAGTCTCCTGTATATAGAAGGTGGAAGGGAACTCCGTAACTGTATAATGATCATCTGAGAGACCCTGGGCATCAAGAGTAAATGTCTTAAGAACGGTTCCTGTAGCCTTGTCCTCATGTGAATCATATCCCGTATACAACTTGTACTGAGTACCCTTAAAGCTATAGCAGGTGCTATCGTCTGTTAATACAGAATAATCTGATGAAGGTGCCGTCTTCTGCATGAACAGCATAAGACCAGGCATATTAACAATCCCAACACCACGATAGATCTGCATAGGATTGGTGCACTTATAATAAGTCTGGTAAGTACCGGTAGCAGGCTTGGTAGTAGTGGCATCACCGATAGTCTTTGCCGACGGAACTGATACACTGCTTACAGACTTATAACCTGTCCAATCACCCCCGATAGCCTTGTATGAAGCGATGGAACTTTTTATACTCGAACAGATCGTATCATTGATACTTGTGGAGTCGTACGCGCTCCAATCTTTGTGCCACTTTTGAGTACCGTTATCATAAATATAGGCATCCCACTGATAAACATTATTGCCTAAGTGTTCTTTGGTAACTTTCCAGGTTATTTTATGGTGAACCCAATTTCTAGCACTAAAATTATCATTGGAGGCAGTAAATCTGACAGTAAACTTAATTTCAGGCAGACCGTTAGAGTTTGTGTATGTTTTCCAAGAAGCAGAATACTTAACATCTGTATTAGATAAGCACTTAGCATGTCTTGAAGAATCGCTATCCCCAAACCACAAGGACTCACAATCCGCACCGAGACTGGAGAACCAGTCTGTCAGCTTGTACTTACTGGAAGAGTTCGACTTAAGATTTGTAACACTATCATAGCCATGCGCATTATAACCGATATGCCCCGTGCCTGTATCAGTACCTGATTGTCCGGGAGTAATGGTCTTTGCGGAAGATGTTTTTGTCTGATCGCCATAGTGACGAGCGGTCAATTCAAAACTATCTTCGTCATAGTCAAGAGCATAAGGCATAAAAACAACAGTGCCGTCCGCATTGACCGCATTAATCACATAATAACAATCTGGCAGATAAACTACATCACCGGCTTTAAGATTATTCCAATCAATATCATCGTCAGATGTAGCATAGAAAACACGGCCACCCTCGGTATCTGCTACTGCATCCTGAACTTCTCCAGATGTCAGAGTAGAAAATACTCGGTCGTTGTTTGTAGAGTTGCCTGAAAGCATACCGGTATATCTGGCTGCCGCTTCAGACGAAGAAGTAGCTACAACATAAAGATCAGCATTATAGTTGGAAGAACTGAACTTTGTGCCGTCAGAGTTAACTGCGCCTACGACGATAGCGTCTTCAACACAACCCGGAATATACTTCTTGGCATTACCATTGTTATTACCTGCCGCACCAACAACTTTAATGTTGTTATCCAAAGCTTCCTGAATAGCAGACTTAACGATGGCATTATTTTCTACATCGGGTCCTACGAATGACAGATTGATAATAGAAACCTTAGATTCAATAGCAAGTTTGATTCCTGCATAAACGTTTGCTGCATTTGTCTTATTACCATCAAAGACCTTGATAGAGATCACTCTTGCAGCAGGGTTTTCTTCACGGATATAGTTCAGCATTGCCGTACCATGACCGTTAGAATCAGAAACATCATCACCAACTACGGAATAATTGATGTTTGCATTCGCACCCGTATCGATCAGAGCAATATAACCGCTGTGATTTGTTGCGTTGATATCGTTCAGAGCAGCAATTGCATCTGTACCATTATTAAGATCTGACAGATCTGCAGTATCATCCGACTCTGAAGCGATAGTAAACACATTCGACATATCTGTTATATTATTTACCTTATCCACATAATAAGAGAACACGTACCTTGCTTCTTTAAGAGAATCGCAAGAAATAACATATACGTCATCATAGTTAGATACAACATTTGTATTGTATGTGAATACAGAAGGGTCTGATGTCTGAACCAAAAGATCCTTTGTCTTTACAAGTGAAGTATCAATAGTTGTAAAGTAATGATCAAATACAACATTTTCAGAAGCTGCTTCAGTTTCGGCAGTCTTAGTTGTATCAGGCTCAGAAGCCGCCGGATTATCCGCAGTCTCTGTAGGTTCTGTTACAACTTCTGTGTCCGTTGCAGCTGGTGTTTCCTCATCATTACCTTCTTCTGCCTCGATGGGCGGTTCTTCCTCAACATCAGAAACAACTTCTGAAGGCTCCGCGTCATCCTCGGGAACCTTATCGACGTTCTTGTCTTCAACGGGTTCCTCGGCCTGGATCGGCTCGGGCTCAAAAGTCTGTTCTGTTACGGCAGGCTCTTCTGCTACCTGCGACTCGATAACAACATCGTCATTATCGCCGCCGGAGATAGCATCATCTGCCAATGCCGTAAAAGGTATTGAGGAGAAGATCATGCTTGCAGCAAGCATCGTGCTGACAAACTTTTTCTTTGAGTTCTTACTCATAATGATTTTTCTCCTTTAGATTTATTTTCCGCTGTGCGGGTATTAAAAAAGAAACACCCTCTAGACCGGCGTTTCTTCTTTAGTCTTATTGGGTGTCAGTAAAAATTAACTGGTTCTGCCACGCTTGGGCCGTCTCTTATCCGGTGTAACATGATCAATATCCTTCCTTTCTGTGTGTAATCTCTAATTGTTCAAGCAAAACAAAAGGACCCCGAAACTTCGAGATCCTCTGATAATCCTGCCTCACGTCCTAAAACGCTATTTTATACTATAACAGCGAAAAACAAGAAAAGCGTCTTTCTCTAGGAAAATACGGCACCTTTATCAAAAAATATCACGTTTTTGTCATAGCGTATGATACTGTCCTGTGCTTTGACAGTCTGTATTATTATGTATTGCACTGTATTGTCTGGGGTGTTCTCCCCACCCGCTTCGGCAGGAGGTCTCTTACACTTATCGACAGTTTAATTCTACTTCACCCGAAAACGGGTTTCTCGCAGTAAAGCGGAAATAACGGAAATGATTTGAAAAAGAAAATTTTAATTTCTTTCCTGAAGGTATCACAACCCCGGATCATCACTTGAAAGATCATCCGCACCGGTTATACGGATATTTAAGTCTGTTCCCAGTTCTTTCTGAAGCAAACTGATGCGTTCTTCTGTAAATGCACCATACTTGTATTCAGACAGATCTATCTCACCGGAAAGCCACTCGGGATGCCTTGTCAAAACATCTACGGCTGCTCCCAGTTGAGTCATATTATTACCCAAAAACCTCATCGGTAGACACGGCGAAGCCGGAGTGCTCTCAAAGGCATGATCCAGGTCCATCAAAGGATTTAACGCCAATATATTAAAATCATTATCGTACAGAAAACCCCAGTTGAGGGAATGCCCGTCACTGTTGCCGACCAAATAGTCGGCAAGGTTCATTAAGTCAAACCGAGTCCTGAAGCTCTCTATAAAATCACTAATTGACAGATCATGGTTCATACACCAGATATTAAACCACTCGGCCTTAACCAGATTAGTCCTGTCATCGGTAAAGCAACGGCTCTTGGATACGGGGCGGCCGTCAAAAGTCTCTTTAGTATAAACAACCGGTCTGAAGCCTAACTTATCAAGAATTTGAGAAGCCTCGGTCTCTTTATTAACGGAGTCGTTTTTATCGCCCTTTAACAGATAAAACTCATCCCCCAGGCGCTGCCATGCTTTGGGGGCCTTTCCGTCGGTCGTAAGATCTGACGTTGCAAGCTCCTTGCTGGTCATCGTAGGCGTAGTCCCGAAAAGTGCGACCTCAAATACCGCGTCCTTCAAACTGTTCTTGAAGAGATTGACATCCTCCCATGCTATCCTTTCATCGGACGCTTTAAGCCAAAAGCAATCATTCAATGATAAGCAGCGGCACTCAATGGCGATCTTTGAACGCTCTGCATCGGTAAACCCTTGGGAGTAGCCGTAATAATTAAGTATTTCTTTAGCATATTCACGATCAAGCGGGAGAACTCTTTTGGAGCACCAGGCGTTAAAGTTGATCAGATTGTTAAAATGATCGTCAAAATCGTCGGACTCCTTAATCCCAAGAGAAAACGGAAGATATTTATTATTGAATATGTTTACAGATCCCTTAACGGATTCCGTATCGATTTCGAAGACCGGAATGTTCTTATAGAAGATCTGGTACATTTAACGCTCCTTATGGTTTAGATACCGGAAGTTTGCTTTCCTTAACGATTACCTGCCCGTCAGACAAAACAACACATTTAGCATAATAAGTCCAATCAGACAAATACGAGTTTTTGAGCACAAGTTTTCCCGCATTAAACGGAACCAAGTCAAAGCCTAAAAAACAGAATAAATTCCCTTCCAGATCTTCCCCATATGCGTAACATGCACAGTCTTTATATGTGTTAATAAAAGTAGAATCAAAAAGGGAAACAAGTGCTTTAAAACCTATTTTTGAAAGATCCATTTTATTTCTCCTCCTTTTGTGATTTAGTAAGATCCTCAAACATGTCGGCACTGAACGTAAGACTCTGCCCGGTATACCAAGATACAATAACACTTTCTTTCTGACCTATCCTTCGCAATAACGCACGATCGCTGGCGGAAGGAATTATGTCGGGATAATCCGGATGGGAATGTGCTTCTAACCGGCATTTATGATTCTCTAACAAAAATTCAAGGTTCTCCGGGAAATTACATTCGCCTGAATCCCCATGGAACAAAATATCTTCTTTTTTGCTTCTGAACAGAGCAAACTCATGCTGAGTCGCTGCTGACAAATAAGCAAGATCTATTATCTCAATACTATTTATGGGAAAAGACGCATATTGAGAAATATCAGGAACTCTTTTTAACAACTCTTGTCGGTGCGCATTAAGACCCGCCTCTCCAATACGTATTGCATTTAAAGAGACAATCGTAGACTTAACCGATTCCAGATCAGCCCTTAAAACCAAAGGTTCTTTTTCCAGCTGATCTAATACGGCATCAACATCAAAGGTTTCGGCATTAAAAGCGTCTTCAAACATAAAGCTCTCCTTGTATAAATCCTTCACACCCTTTTATTATAACACCGCTATTAACTTTTACCCATTTGTTCAAGACCGCTATAACAATACAAAAGACCCTCATTTTGAAGGTCTTTAAATGATAATTAACTGCCCGGGTGTTTGGAATCGTCACTGCCAAGATGTTTTTCAGTAAAATCAACAACCCCGGTTAATTGAACAATTCGATCTGCAGGCCAGTATTTGTTCTCCCATAATCTAAAAATATCTTTCTTTTTACTAAAAATACGCTCAGGCTTAAGAGTATTATCATATACGTTAATAACATCACACACTTTGATAAGTTCAGGCAAGAGAGCTAAAGCTTTATAATACCGGGAAACGATTTTATCTGGTTCAACTTTATGTCCGCCATTTTCAACCCTTGTATCAACACGAGAAATGTTTACAGCGGGATCGCTCGTTAGCACATAAAAGCATCGGATAAAGTACCCGTCCTTTTTAGCCTTTTTCAACAAGTTTAAATTGCGATCGGTAGATAAAACTGTTTCAAAAGTAAAATCCTTTCGTGCGGCAATACACCCTTCCCGTTGTCCTTCAGCTATTTGTGCTGCTTCTAAGTCATCACAAAATAAAACCCTTTTAATATCATCGGCGTTTATATAATCACCCAAAACGTTAGTTAATCCTGTTACTGTTGATTTCCCCGACCCATTAGGGCCTGCAAACACTACAATTTCAGGTTTTTTATCCTTTGTTTTCATTAAACGCCAATTCCCCCAACATTAGGATAATAAACACGCTTGCCATCAGGATATTCCATATATGCTTCACCACGCTCATCATCGTATCCTGCAACCGGCTTTCCTTTAGCTCTGGAAGTCTCTTTTGCAATTTCAACAGCCTTCTGAAAACGAGCTTCCATTGCCTCGTCATCATCAGGAACAAAAACTTTTGAAGTTTTCATAACACACCCCCCTTGTATAAATCTTTTACACCTTACATTATAACACCGCTATTAACTTTTACCCAATTGTTCAAGACCGCTATAACAATACAAAAGGCCTCCGTCAATATTGAGGTCTTTTTAGCTTCGATTGACCACTTAAGTCAATCCATGTTCCCGGGATAATCTGAGCTCTTCCCGGACTGTCATCAGGATCTGACCTAAAAGGTTTCGGCCCGATCCGTTTACAGTACCCCAGACCCTGTCTCCCCATGTATTACCTTCTTCAAGATACGCATCGCCTGTGGCAAGAAGTTTGTCTGCAAGGTCAGGATTCTGAGTAAACTTGCAACGGACAATGTCGGACATTACCCCGAACTTTATCTGTTCCCAGTCTTTACGGAGCTTTATGGATCTGCCGAGCTTCTTGGCCTGTGATGGGTTTAGATCACAAAAGAGCGATCTGTCAGAAGGATTAACGCTTTTTTGCGCCTGAAAAGCAGCTTCGTTATTAAAGAAATTCAAGCCTTCGTAACACACAGGAGCGTCATAAAAATTACTCAAGAAAAAATAATCATCAACAAATTCTGTTATGGGGTCCATAAAAGCGCTCCTTTAACTTCGCACAAGCATTACTCACTGAGGCTTCGTGAAACGGATTATAAAGTTTCACTACTTCGTCGGCTCTCATATTATCCGCTATGTCTGAAAAAGGGATGTCATAACGAAACTGAAAATACGGGTAAACCCTTGCAAGCCAATGAAGTACATCTAAGGATCGCTCTTTGGCGTAGGGCCTACATTTAGTAAAATCGATACTGTTATATAACTGTTTCCCAGTAGCATTCAACCCTCTTGGATTCCCACGGCTGATATAATCAGCCTTTTCGGAAGTTTTCATAAACGCTTGTAAAACTGAAACAGGATCATACCGCTTCTCTTCTTCCGCTAAATAAAGCATATAGTAAAAAGATTGCTGCACATAAGGCAGGTACTCTCTTATATACGCTGCGTTTTTACACTTGTTGTTATTAAGTCCCATAAAAATGCCTCACATATCATCACGTCCCGGCGTATCAAACGGCTTCATTTCGTAAAAACCATACTCCGTATTAAACACATAATTATTCTGAATGCACATTGATGCCGTAATGCCTTGAGGAGAAAAACCTGAAAAGATTTGAGTCCTGCGTTTTTTTAACCAAGTCTCTGCCTTTGAACGATTAGTAGAATCTTCTAAAAGATATTGTTCCACATTGTTTATCTGATCTGTATATCCGTCAAAAATAAGATTTTCAAAAGCCTTTTCACTCTTGATAAAAACCTGTTCACCAAGCTCCCCAATACGAAACATTCTCTCCATCTCTTCGATGGTAATCAAATTATCAAAGAATGCTTCAACAATACTCATGTAACTGTCGTCTGCACGATACCCGATAATAACATCCGACATTTCAGTGTTTACTTTATATTTGTTAACAAACAACTGAGGCCCCTCTGACAAGGACTCAAGGTTTTCACCGCGATGTGCCACTATCTCTGCACACCATGCCAATATCCCGGTGTTAGCAAAATTAAAAAACGTCAGGCCGTCTGTATTTAATAGGTATCGATTAACAACATTAGCCTCCGGGTGCCCCATTGTAACCGCCCACGCGCAAGCTTTGTCAAAATCCTGCGTAGTGTAAAAACCTTTTCCATAATCGTTGTCTTCGCGAGCATTAGGATGGTTATAGGCAGGCTTGCGCAAACAATGATCAGACCCATGGTATAACACAAGATGATTTTGCGCATTTGCCCTGGGCGAAACATCTCTCCACTGTCTACTGTCATGCGCAACACCTAAAAAGTCTTTCATATTAACATAACCCTCCTCCGGTACGCATCTATTTGTATTATAACACCTCTATCGGTATTTACCCATTTGTTCAAGACCGCTATAACAATACAAAAGGCCCCATGATCGGATACCTTTGTATTATCTACATCGGTTTTGCTTCTTAAAATCGGCGACCGTCACCGATACGGTCACAAACATCCTTTAACTTGCCCAGAAGAAGTTCCTGTCTGTTGAGAACAAAGTCTATAGCTGCCGGATACAACTGGAATCCGGACAGAGTCTCGGTTTCTTTTTCAAGCTGTTCACGGGTGATTACTGTCGGCTGAAAGCATATCCCGAGTCCCTCAACGCAATCCAAAAAATCCCTTATTAATGTATCCTCTATAACGTCCTTCTTAATAACAGGGGCATTATCAACATCGCCAAACAGGGTCTGATCATAGTCATAATTAGGAGCCAGAGACATAAACGCTCCTGTATCTCGGTCTCTTAAAACGCCAAAATTACCCGAATGCCTGTCGCCGTTACAAACAACGGCATCAAAATAGATAAGTTCCAGGTATTGAGCACCAGCATCCTCGCCGAAAGCCTTGCATATAAGATTATATGTCAAAGAATAATCGGTCCAGTTATCACCTACGAGGCCGGTCAAGTCTTCAAAATCATGTTGTTCGGCAAAGTTCAAGCTTTTAACGCCGGCTTCAGTCTGATAATACAAAGCAGATTTAACAGACATTAAACGGCTTACGCTCTCACAAAAACATTCGTTAAACGCAGCACGATTACCCTCGGTCTTATAGATCCACCAATGACCGTTCTCAAGCTTCCAACCTTTTTCCAGAGAACCGTTAAGAGAAAGCTGCGGTGTATTTACGGAAGCCTGTGTGTCGGTAACCGACGTATTTCCGTAAGCAGCAACGTCAAAAAGAGAGTCATAAGTAAAACAAACCTGCCGATAAGTAATATCTTCGTCTTTAGATCTGACCCAGTATCCGTCGGTAACTGTGGCTCCATGAACGGATAAGGCCACTTCCGCATCGGATTTGCCTACAAGACCTTTCATTCTTTTAAGGAGCCTGGAATGACTTCTTGTACCGTCTATTACCCTGGTTTCCAGCCAATCAACAAGAGAAGAGTTAATCTTAAAGAACAAAGGAGCCTTAGAAAGGTTAGTAAGAACGACAGCATCATTACGGATTTCTCCTACAACACAATCCCTATTATACAAGTATCCCTCTGTTACAAGTGGCATAATACCTCTCCTTTGGTGAATCTACTATACCTTTATTATAACACTCGCATAAACAATTGCCTGATTGTTCAGGCTTTTTAGGCGGCGGAGACCAAAACAGCGCGGGAGTTTTTGCCTTAGAAATCTCTAGGTCCGCACCGCGGGGAGAAATAATATGGTGGAAAGCTTCCATCAGTCTCTCTTACGCTTATCTAATTCGGCATCCTGCAAGATCCTGCCCAGCTCATCGTCCTTGGCGATCAGAAGAAGATCGTTCTGTAAACCAATTGCAGCCAGAACCTTTGCATAAGCTGCCATTGAAACAGTTGAATCACCCTTCTCAATCTTCCATACCGTAGCACGGCTGATACCCGCTCTTTCAGCAACCAGACCGGCAGGGATCTTACGACGGAGCCGGGCGAGTCTGATCTGCTCCCCGACCTGCTTAAGAATACGATAGGTTTTGGGCATTATCAATATGTGCTTTTTGTTATTCATAACAATGTCTCCATGTTTATTATTATGTACATTATACCACGAATTGTATAAAATAATAAACATTTAAAATATGTCTACAACAAAAGAACCCCATTGCTGAGGTTCTTCTGTTTGTATCAACGGACTGTAGTTAGTGTTTAAGGTCTCTTGTCACGGATGTTGCGGATTGCGGCGCTGTAGTTTCTGGCACCTGCGGCAATTCTCTGAGCATCTATCTCGTCCGCAATGGAATTATCATAGTGCCAAGCGCTGTCTTCGTCCTTACGATAAATCGTTACGTTGCGAACCCAACCTTCAACGAGGGCGTCATCGTCTTCGATTAAAGATCCCTGCCAGTATATGTCTGCTGTTGCATGGAGCCTGGGAGGCTTAGGAGTAGGAGTAGGTGTGTTCGTAGGCTTGGGCGTAGGAGTTGCCGTAGGCTTAGGAGTTGATGTGGGCTTGGGTGCTGTTGTGGGCTTAGGCGTAGAAGTTGCCTGGTGCTCAGTGGGCTTAGGAGCCGTTGTGGGTTTGGGAGTAGGCGTTGCCCTTCTCTCCGTCTCCCGGGTCGTAGGCGCTGTCGTTGCCCTTGTGGTAGACTGTGTCTGTACGGTAGTAGCTTCCGTTGTGGCTTCGGTCGTTGCTTCAGTCTCTTCAGTTACCATAACAGATGTCTCTGAAGTAATAACCGACTCTTCTGTTACATCAGTAACTGATTCGGAAGTCGCCTCTGTTACATCAGAACTCTCAGTTGCCTCTGTGACAGATGTCTCGGAAGGCTCGGGAACAGACTGATGTACTTCGCAGCCGGACAGTGCCGCTACAGACGTAACTGCCATCATAGCTGCTAATATGATTGCTGTAATCTTCTTGTTGTTCATAATCGCACCTCATTTCTTATGCCCTTATCGGGCTGGGACTGAAAACACTTCTTATCTTTAATATAACAGCGTTTTTTTAAAAACGTATTATTTTGTATATCTTTTTATTTTCTATTTTCACCTCCCTTCTGTTTAATTTCCCCGCAAACCCCGACAAACAGAGGCTTTGCGGTTTTGTATTTCCTTATATTATTAAATAGTCTTTCGTCATATTTGTATTATTTGTGCAATAAATTGCATTATTTGTATTTATTACTCGACGCCCCCCAAATAACAAAACCCGCAGCAAAGCGGGTTCTGAGTTTTCTTCTTTTGCTGAGTCTGATTGGAACTTTTCTCATCACAGCGGCGAAATCGTTTTTGCAAGTTGGTTATATGCTTTATCAAAAAGTTTCTGATAGATGTGTATCATAATCAATTAACATGAAATCTCCTATGGCCATATAATATAACAACCATGCTCAGTAGCATTCATAAGATAAATATTGTCTGAATCATATACTTGAACAGTTAAATTCATCATATTGATAAATTTCTGGAATGTTTCATCATCCACTTCATTCAAGTCTCTAAAACCAAATCTCAGATCCATATCAACGGGATAGAGATATACATTATTAAATACATTAATCATAAACTCTAAATCCCATTCAGTTTCAAATATAAATGGTGATTCAGGTCTAGACTTAGCAAAATCTTCAGGTAAAGCTTTATCCTGAAGAAGTCTCTGCATAGTGTCATGCCAAGCTGATAACCAATCTATAATAACACATTTAGGGTTAATCTTTTTGATGTTATTGATAATCTTGCCGCGATCTTTATGCTCAGTATGATACCAAGCACCTTCAATTATAACAAGATCTGCACCACTCCAATATTCTTCAGGGAGTTTACCAGTACAATCCCAAACCTGTTTATGAAGGTTAGGATAATCATTCAACTGTTCTATGTGCTTAGGAATAATATCAGACGCATAGATCTCTATATCAGGATAATTTTCACATAACCAATCAGTATGAACTCCTGTACCACATGCTATCTGAATTATTTTCTTAGGTTTAACACGTGCAATAGTATATTTGTATAGAAATCTCTTTCTATATAACTCTACCTTATGTCGATTATCATTTCCAGATAAACGAGTACTTTCATCAAAATTGTTGTTGTAAAATTCCTTTACGTTCATCTTCATATCCTTCTACTAAAAGATTGTTTTCAGTAATAACACCATTTGTCCAGTAATTAGAAGAACTAATACTTTCTTTCTTAAATACAGTTTCCCATACAGACACCGGAAGTCCATCTACATCATAGATAACTGACTCATTGAAGTTACCTTTTATGGGAAATGATTTAAGCTTACTTACTACATCATTAAACGCTTCTATATCTGGCTGAATATCAGTTTCATAGTACTTATAACACTGTCTTAACTGTACATATCTAAGACCATAGTTCTTAAGTCTATTGAGCATATCAAATATCTCAAGATAATTGTATCTATTAACAACTATACTAACACGTACATTGTTGTTAGTAAGCTGATCAAGATGTTTGATAAAATCAAAAGTAAGTGGTGTTCCAGTGATTTTTTCGAATGTTTCTGGATTAAGAGACTGTAATGACAAAGAAATCTCTTCTTTACACTTATCACAAACAGTTGTATCTAAGGAAGCATTAGTTCTAATACCCACCTTAAAGCCAAGTTCTTGTAAGAAATCAATTAAGTCAGATAAGTATGTATATAGAAGAGGTTCACTATTTGTAGATGAAAGGTAGATCTTTTCTACATTATTATTTTTTAGATGATATAACCATTTAGCAAAGTTAGGCCAATCCTGAAAGTGAGTATTAAGTGTATTGCACTTAGTAGACTCATGCATTTCATTTCCTAAACAATAAAAGCATTTTAGATTGCATTGTCCTACAAATAATACTTCTCCATAATCTATTCTCATACAGCTTCCTTCAACTTTCGGATTGAGGTGAGGATTCGATCACAATTTTCAAGAAGCCCCTGCGCCGTTCAATTACAAAGATTCCACCGGAGTGTCAAGACCGGGGATCGCAGTAGGGGGTGCTATCGGTCTGGGTATATTCAAAGGAACTGTACTATTCCCTGCCGGTTTGATAGCACGAGCATTCTTTGCCGGCGTTTTTTTTGTCTTTTCAGGTCCTTTGATCTTAATAGACAAACTGGGCTTACCGACCTTCTCGGTAATAAGCTGTCTCTGCTGGAGCATCGCCAGAATATCTGGTGCCTTTTCTTCGATAGTTTTTAAGGAACAACTGTGAGTCGTCTTTCCTGGCGAAACGCTAAAAGTACAAGTAGATGATTCTTCATTCTTTAATCCATACTTCTGCATATCAGCCATAAGCTGCTCCTTGATGGCTTCCTGCCGCGCTTCCATCTTGCTGATCTGCGCGTCCAGATCAGTGTATTCCTTGGTAAGCTGCTCAAAAGACTGCTTATAATTAGTAACTACATCCGCCGTCGGGAGATTTGCGTTCTTAAAAAGATCATTAAAGTCCATAGTTTTACATCCTTTTCTAATTATTATACAAATAGTATAACCGCGATTATCTAAAATTGACCAAATCAGATATGAAGTCCTTTACCATACCGTCTTTCATATGCCCGGGCACCCCTGGACATATTATCTGCTTTGGCAAGCTGATCCGGCAATTCACAATCCATAAGCTTCTCCTTAAAGATCTTCTTTGTATAATGGATCGCAGGTCCAAAGTACTCCGGATCAGACTGCATCAGTATAAGGTTTTTCTCAGTACACCATTTTTCTTCGATCTTTTTGCGGAGATTGGTATATTTGAACATATCCCACACGAGGATTGCGTTAAAAGCCCTTAACGTGCAATTACCTGCAATGGTTCCGCCTACAGTTTCAGCAGCCGTCTCTTTGAAATCCAGCTCTTTAACGGCTTCAGCCATAGTATCCCAATTCTCGGGGGTAAACTTAGACGAGTGTCCTATGATACGTTCCGCCAGATCGCTGCAGTACCCCCAAGACAGTCTATTATGCAGTGCTGCATTCTTGGCAAAATACAGAGCTTCAAGCTGCTGATCGGGCAAACCAAGATCAACCTTTGCGTTAAGTTCGTTTTGAAGTTCCATTGTTTCATCAACGCCGTTCATATCTTCCCTCCTCTGTCATTAATAACTGTCGAGCAAATACTCAAGTTTATGATCGCTGCATATTTCAAATGCTTCAACAACGATGTCTCTGAACGCTGATGCGGCATCCACCAATCTGTCTTTATCCGGGTTGCTGGAATAATCCGCAAACACCTCTTTTAACTCAGTCCACAACCGTTCGGCAGTTTCCGCAGACATTCGGGGACCTTCAAAATCCCTGAATGCATCGGCGGTAGATCCGAGGTCAAAGCAAGAATACATCAAAGACAAAGGCGGCATAATATCGTACGGACTGCCATTTTCAAGCATCTCTTCACATTTATTCCAAACCTCATCTTCGTACACCAGATTCGTACAGCACAAAAAGGTTGGAGTGTCCGCTATATTGCATTCCAGAAAATCATATTTGCTTATGTCCTGACCGATCCATTTATCTCTGGCCTCTTCAATGTTGTTATAACAAGGTATCTCTCTGCTAAGATCCATGACCACTCCCTCCGTTTTCATTAAAGTGTATTATCGTCCAAACCCGAATAAAAATCGTATTCCTTATTTATGTCACAGCCCCTCATCAGCCACGGAACTGCCCGATCTTAATTCACAATCGTTGTCTTTCAAAACCTGCATAAGTTTATTCCAAGCATCGTCAGTAGTGAGCTTGGCTGCTTCAAGAAAATCAGGAAGGTCATATGCAAAACCCGATTCATCATCAAGCTTTTTAAAGATCTGTACAGTGTCATCGATCATGTCTTTAATTAGAACGTCGTCATTAAAATTAAGGTGATCTGCGTTAACACTGTATGCCCAATCAGCAATTTCATCCTTAGTATTAAGGAACGCTTTGTCTTTTACATGTGCCTTACCGGGGCCCGACACCAAATATGCCGTTGCAACAAACTTGCACCCAAAGTGCGACATGACATAAGCGTCAGATTTCCCGACAACAACATTGATCATTTGATCTTTCCTCCTTAAAGCTCGTGCATGGTCATAGCAGAATCCAATTCCTGCTGTGTCTGCTTCAATATATGATCCTTGGCATTCTGGAAATCAGGATAATCCATAGCCGAACAAACACTCCAAAGGCCTTCTCTTAAAGATTCGATGGCAAACTTAGGATTATCAAAGCTCATGTATCTGTGAGCCTTATCGACCTCTTTTCTGTAATACTGAAGAACATTATACATTGCTGCGGGAATATCCGTTGTGCTGCAGCGTTCCGCAAGACTCTGTAGCTGAGTCAGTTCAATAAAGATCTCGTTCTTAATAATTGCCCTCTGTCCGGGATTATTGATCACGCCTGCCCTGTTCCAAAGTTCTAACTTGGTTAAAGTATTGCATAAATGCTTTACCGTTTTATGCAACGACTGATCAAAATACGCTTCCATGCGACTAAACTTGTCTTTATCAAGATCAAAGATAAAAGGTTTCATACTTTTTCCTCCTTATTCACCTAAAGTATGTGCATCCATTGTTCTCATGCCACTAAGAGTCATGTGGTCCGTATAGCTTCTCCAGTCAACGATCTCATTCAGTTCATCTAAATGACGATCCCCCAATCCCTGGAGCCACTCATCCCTTTTTACCAGATCTGCGGCACACGCTTTATCCACCAGATCAGCCAAAGCATCCTGAACAAAAACGGGAAGCCATTCGACGTACTCCGTTCCGCTAAGATCAGTAAGATCATACGGAAGCCCTTCAAAAGTCATGCCGTCCCAGTCAAATGTATATCCGCCAAGCTGCTTTAATACCTCTTCTTTAGTACAGTCACGCCAATCATACTGATATGAATAACCTTCCGCACCAAAGTTTTCCGGGCCATAATAATCAACACAAGCAATGGCAAAGCGGATCGGATCAGTTGATTTATCAACGCCCGCGTATTTTGCTACCTGATCCTCTTTGATCCAGTTATCATTAATATCGACTGTCATGTCTGCAAACTGATAATGGATCTGCCCATCGTCCGGATTGACTTCATCATAAGGCCTGCACATCAGAATACGGAACTCCGAATCTGACTGCTCCGATACAAGTATCCCGTAATTAAAGAAATCCTTGTCACCGTAGTTTTTAAAAGTGTCCATACTCCCCTCCTCTTTAGTTACAACGAATGTCCGGAATCTTCTGCCACTCCAGTATCATCGACGCCGGTTTCCGTGTTGAATCCGTGCTTTTCCAATATCTTTTCAAGATCGCAATGTTCACTGACGTATGCACATGCTTTGGTAGCCTGCGGCAATACGTCATAGATCAGCACTGCCGGGTCTTTCTTGATTACTTCAGCCCAATTGGTCAGATAAGCTACCGAGCTCTCCTCGATCTCTTTGGAACCACCGAGCATTGCGCAGAGCATCGACGCTGAAAACTCTGCTATAAGCTCCTCAAAAGCGTATGCCGAGGAAGCAAATCTGTGTTTAAGATCCCTGTTAAGACGGCTTTCTGCTCCAGACGCGTGCGACAATTCGTGGGCAGCTGTACCAAAACACCTGAACCCCGAAAGGAACCTGTCTTTATCCGGAAGAACTACCAAATCCTTAGAAGGTCTGTAATATGCTTCAACTCCGCGCCACTCAACAGGAACGAAAGCGTTATCACACATTTCTTCGGCAACTGCCATGTAAGAATCCTCCGGAATATGGTGATTTCTCTTCCTTGCCTTATATGAGCTGTATTCTTCCAATGGCTTCAACCCCTCACACTGGTCATAGTTAAATACGGTAAAGAACTTAACACCACCGAATTTGGACGCTCTTACCATCTGGGGCTTGCCTTTTGCGTCAAGCTCCGGATTGCCGTCTTTGTCCTTCTTAATGACGATCTCGTCCTTCCAGATAACTCTCATAATGGATGTACCATGCTCTCCTGCCTTAACGTGACCGCCTTCATTCTGAGCATCTTTAAATGTCAGCCATGCGTTGCTTGAATACTTTGCATCTGCGCCGGTAAGAAGCAGCATCCACATATTTGTTCCGGAATAATTAGTACCTCTGATAAGGCTAAACGGCAGTCCGTCCTCGCCACCTTCCCAGCCGGCTGAATACACAGCGTTCTGAGATTTAAGATTATCGAGCACCATATCCGCCATCTTTTGAGCGAACTCTTTCAGACGGTCTTCTTTAGAAGGCCCTTCATACTTCTTTTTGTTGGGTTTAATGTAAGGCATAATAAAAACCCCCTAAAATCTCTTTATACAGATTTTGACAGGGGTTTTAAGATTTAGACCTCAATATATTACACTACAAGCACCAGATTGGTCTGATCGTCATAATAATCACGCGTTATCCGGGTAAGTCGAGCCTTATCTATATGGTGCCGGGCCATATAAGCCATTGTACCGTCACGGTCAAACTTCAAAAGCTGACTGAGATTACATCTGAAGACGTAGGCTCTTTCGGTATTGGACACGACTTTTGCCCCGGCATATATAGCGATGTCGTTATCAAAAAGAAACTCCACTATATCGGTCAAAGTCCAAGCTATACTGTAATCCAGAAGAAAATACCCGGGATTATCAAGCGCACAAAAATTATTGGAGAGCCGGGAAATGAGTCTGCCGGTCCCCCTCTCATGCAAATCCAGATTAAGCCCGCCGTTCTCGCAGGTCGTGACCTTAACCTTAACATCGTAAAAGTTATCATTCATGCGTATCCACATAATCATCAGCCCCTCGCTCCGCCGCGTCTGGGATCACCGCCCGCCGCTCTTGCCGCCTTGGCGTCATAGATCATTCTGGCACGATAATCCTTTTCGTATGAATCTTCATCGTCTTCGTCATCATCGCTGTCATCATAAGTGTCTACATTGGCAACGATATTCCTGATAGGCATTGCAATAGCCGAAGTAAAGATCTTCTTATCAAAGGTGATAAAGGCCTTCTTGTCGACATTGCTGAAAACGACAGGACACACCATGATGTCTGCAACGACTATAAGATTGTAAAAATCCTCCCAGCTCGAAAAATAAAAGTCACAATGCCAGAGATCCAGGGTCATTCCGTAATCCTTAAACTCGTCGCAGAAGTTCTTGGCAAACCTTCTGGGCGGCTCTGCAACCCCATTAAAATACTTCCTCATTCTTCTGAGCATGTTCTGCTTAGTAACCGCTTCGGGAGCTTTGAGCTTGGACTGTTCTTCTATGATGCGTTCGTTTGCGAGCTCCTTAGCCGCTGCCTCATCAAGACCCATTTCCTTAACACTGTTATTGATACGCTTCATCATGGCAGATATCATCGCGCTGTAGGCTGCATTGTTCTCCGAATTCTCGTGAGCGACCATCTTCTCAGCGCACTGAGTCAATGTAAGATCATCATACATATTGATGAAATCCCTCATCGTACGACCTTTCTGAGCCTTGAACTCAGGGCTCTTTTTAAGACAACCAAGCCTCCAGTTATTCCACTCATTAGGGGTCAGACTGCCGTTCCAGAAAGCTTTCTTCTGGTTCTGGTATGTTGCAAGAGCCTGCGCCAGATCACCGTTCGAGATCTCAAACTTAAAAGCTACCGCACTGTCTTTATCCTGCACGGGTATAAGAATGTTGCTCAGATTGCCTCTGCCTTCAGGGTCCTGCTCATCGGGAACCGTTTTCAGATAATAATGGAGGTCCTCAATAGATAAAAGGCAAGGCGCACACGTAAACCACAAAGGTGAAACCTCAAGCACCTTTGCCAGCTTCTCGATCGTGTCGTTATCCAGCTTGGGATACTCACGGATGATCGAATTTGCATACCCTGCATTGGTACGTCTATTCTCCTCTGTTATCTGTTCACCGCGCATTAATGCGCCGAGCTCTTCAGATGTTATGCTCCGCATATCTCTGAAATACTCTACGTAATAGCTGTTCATAATATTCTTTCCTCCGGTTCTTTGCGGACTTCTTCCGTATAACGCACAAACAAAGTAAGAAGCTTACCTTCGTTGCCCGCATAGGCAGGATCTGAAAGAACCTGATTAACACACTTTCTAAGAGATGTCTTGTATGTCAGTCCATACTCATCTTTAGGCACCGTTACACAAAACAGCTTGTGTGTATCAGGGTTTTCCTTCACCATACGACAGAACTCTTTGTTGGAAGAGTTTTCTTCAACGACCTTATACTTCATTGACTTCAAAGCCTCTATAACACCTTCGGGAGATATTAAGTCCGCAACATCCGTCCAGAACATGTATTTAGCAACTCTTGCAGTACGGCCTTCCCGTTTAGGCACACTAATCATAAAGGTGACTATGTCCAAACCGTCCAGATGTCTGAGATCCCAGATCCTGGCACCGACACGGGTCGTTCCGATAAACCTGCGGGCTTCATCGTCCGTGATACTACGATGTTCTTCCAGATACGCCCTTACCTTACTCCTATCAACGTCAGCATTATTCATCTTTTGTCTCCTTTGTATCGTCGTCTGCAGATGCTTCTTCCTCTTTTATCTGATCATCAGCACCCTTAAAAGTCTTTTTAAGATCAAACTTGCTGCAATTTTTGCTGTCGGGCGTCACACCCTTATACATTCTCAAAGCTTCATTCCAATCATTGATGTCTGCATTCAGGTGATATGACAAAGAACTGACGCCTGGGTGCAGCGCGGTAATGACCGGCATATCTTTAGGCTTAACTCCGTTATCCGCATAATAGTCAGTCAGATGCAAAGCTAAAGAAGCCGCCCCTCGCCTGCCCTGTTCATCATTATCAAAAGACAGTCTAATGGTCTTAAGCCCCGCAAGCCTCTGAAGCAGCTTTTTCAGGCCGTTTGATACCCAAAGATTAGCCGTTATGCCCCCAAGTGAAACACAAGGATATAATCGCCAGTCTCTTCCGGTCGCTTCCAGCAAGGACAGGTAACTCATAAGATCTATCTCTGATTCGAAGATGATCAACTCGTCAGTCTGATCCGGTATGTTTTCCGGGAACGTAAAGAGAGCGTTTTCTTTGTCGGAGTTGGATACGTTGGTATACGAGCCCTTCTCCTCCATGCTCTTTTTCGTAGCCGATATCACGACACCCAGGTTATTGCGCCCGCAAAATACAAGACGATGGTCATACCCGAGCAGAGCTCCGCTCTCATTTAAGATTTCCTCGCCGGACTCGTAGAGCTGCTTGGTCTTCACAAAGTAGTTAAGAACAGCCCTGCTTATGCCGCGAATATCAATGAGATATTTTTCCATCATGGCTGCATTAAAACTTCTGGGAGGAAGACGGAAGTCTTCGTCATCTATGGACACCAAAGACCCTTCGGACAGTTTAGCACCGGGCTTACCGATCTGGGGGATGGTGATCCCGTATTCATCCGAAAAAATGTCCCCGTCCATTACCTCCGCAAGACGCGCCTTGATACGGTCCGGGTCACCTGCGGAACCCTGTTCACACTTGTCGATAAAGTCCCAGGCTCCCCTGCCATAAAGACTTCTGTCACTCCATGTCCAGGTATCCTTTACCGGATCAACCCTAAAGTTCTCGCACGGGAACTTATCGCTGGACAGGACATTGACATTGAAACGGCCGGTCTGCTCAAAGTCGATACCAAGCGCCGAGAGATAATTGAGAATGTGTACCTCGTTCATCTCCTAAAACCTCATCAGCCCTTATCGTCATTCATCAGCCAAGTAAAAATGTCCTTTACGTTATCCTGAAGTTCAACGAGGCCTTCGATCGTAGCGTAATTCTTCTTTGATATGACAAGCATATCCTTGGTAGTCAGCTTCTCGATCGCCTTTGCATCGGTGATCTTAGCCTCCTTAAGCTTTCTTAACAATCTGATCTTGTCTTCAAAATTCATAACGTTATACCTTTCCTTTCTTAAGATCTTCTATGTATTCTGCAAGGTTGTTTCTGTCTATCAGTTCACAACCAACTGCATCCGCTAATTTTTGAGCGTTTCGGGTAAAAAAGCTGTTAGTTACCACCAAACACCCGGTTGTTCTGTAGTAGTACATGGCTGTAAAGGACTGCTGTATCGCAGGAAGCGATACTTTTTCTGAGTACCTTTTTGCCTGCACCACATACGACTTGTTTTTCTTTTTGATTATCAGATCAGCCCCGAAGTCGCCGCTCCCGCCGATCTGTTCCACCGACCACCCTTGTGACTTATATAAAAGAGCCAGATAGTCTTCAAATTCCTCACCGGACATTCTGTCTATGTCTGCCAGACCATATCTTCTGAGGTTATGTCTGCCCTTGCGGTCTTTGTACCAGAACCCAAAGAGAACAATACCAAATATAAGCAGAGCAAAAGGCAGCAGCCTCCAATCAACGCCGTTCCCCGGATCTAACACAGAAGACAACAGATCCGACAAGCTCACAATCCTACATTACCTCCTAAATTGATCTTCTTATTTTCAAAATCCCTGATTGCCGAGGATTCCTTTATCATCTGTTCAGCACTTACCTCGTCTCCGTTATTGAAGGCTAATGCCAACGGCTTTAATAATGTCGGATACACCGACTGCACAAAGGCCAGGATTACGTGCTTTGTCTGGATTCCGGGGTACTTAGCACCGCCGGATTTGCCGTCATCACCCCAAACATTTGTCAAAGCTTCACAAGTAAGGACTGAATCAAACAGCATGTTATAGCAATACTTTGCCAAGCTCATAAAACGGGACACGGTAATCTCAGGCTCATCCAGTTTGAGCTCCTTGACCTTAGCTTCTGCATCAAACCCGTTGCTTTCCAGTCCGACCAGATTACAGTTTTCTTCCTGACTTACCGTATGCAGCAATGCATAAACATTTGTAAGAAAACGGGCATCTTCATAATAAGAAAGCGGTCTGGCAGAAGACTCTGAAAATTCGGGAAGCAAGCGGATCGCTTTGAGTATCTTACTAAGATAAGCGGAGCTACCTAAGTTATTACTGGAACTCTCAAGTCTGTCTGAGATCAGTTTGTCAACCGTCTGGCCTGCATCAAACTCCGTAGCTCCTACGCGCCCGCCGGGAATGTAGTTATCCCTGGTTTTCATATCCCTGTCCAGATCGTAAAGAGCTTCCCTGACGCAATCTCTATACACTGCTTCAAAATCAGATACTTTGCTTTCTGATTCCATGCGCTCAATTATCTGATAGAGAAGTTGTTCTGAAACGGTAACGTCTTCTCCCTCACCGAGAGCTCTGTCAAAGAAGTCATTTTTACCCTTTTCACTGACATATGCTCCAAGATTAACAACGGAATAACAAAAGAGCTTTTCAAATTCGACCTCAGTTTCCGGTGAAGTCATTTCGCTCAACACCTTAAAAAAGATAGATTCCCTTATAGCTATGTTGTGTGCCTTCTTGATTACATCCGTATCACGATCACAGCAATCGATCATACTTCTAACCAAAGAGCGAATTGACATTCGATTACCTGCTATTGTGCGTTCTGCCATATTTACCTCCACGTTACATACCCAACGGCGAATCATTAATAATCCTGGCGGACAAAGCCCTATAGCACGCCGCTGTTGCGCGAGCCTTGCCCAAAGTAGTAGAAAGATCCGCCCCGATACCATAGAAATCACACATGGTCTGAAACTTCTGATACTTTGTAGCGGATGATCCGTCAGCGTTCGTAAGCCCGTACACTTCAGCAAACGCATCCTGAAGACTGTATATCGGCGGATGCTGTATACCGCTGATCTGAAGCATAAGTCTGACAAAATCACCGCTATATGCCACTAACTGATCTGCTCTGCAAAGAAGATTGCTGAACTTGGCACGAACCGCGGGTTCCGTGAACAGACAACTTTTTCCTGCGACCATTTCAGGAGTGATCCCGGTGTTATACCTGTATATCGACTGCCACCTTCCCGGTGAACAGTGATCTGTATCGAGCAGACAATCAAGTATTGCCTGATCATTAGACATATCGACCAAAGAGACCTTAATGATCTCACTCATGGTATCTGTTCCTGTAGTTTCCAAAGCTATGGCATACTGTGTCATGTCAGGCCTCCTTTCTTATAATCCGGGTTCTACTGGGTCTATATGCACCCCCGTAAGCTCTTCCATCAAGTCAAAGACGTTGATCTGCACCTCAACACTCTGAGCAGCGTTGTTAATACTGATGATCTTTTCGATCTTGCTGTACAGATACTTCTCATCAGCGTCGATACCATAAAAGTTGCCCTGTATATCAAGATGCTTATAACACTCATATATCTGGAAGGGTCTGTTTTTAGCGGGTTCATTCGTGTTTCTGCTAATACCGTTGTAAACAAACTCGTCTCCCATCAAATTGACTATAAGTTTGCTTGCCGAATTAAAGACCGTCGGCGGATAGAACGAAACAACAAAATTCTTGTCAGGGTTTGCAGGAGAATATTGAGCAAAACCCATCTTTGCCCAGAGCTTATATGCATCCGAAACCGATACATGCATCAGCTCAGCAGCTGCTGCAACCGCCTGTGCTTTAATAGCGGGATAAATATTCGTTATAGCATTGGAATTCGGCGCTTCTACAGTAAAAGCCTTAACGACCTCGTTGCTAAGAGGCTTATGCACGACCCAGTCCTCGCAATCAAACGAGACCACGTATATAGGATGTGTGCCATGGATAATATGCTCTTTAGCCTTCCCCCAAGTAAAGTGCGGCTTACCATTCACCATCCCCACACAGGGTTCGGTATCTACTGCCGGCCTTGTGGCGATCAGTTTATACAACGCCTGAAGTCTGATATCCTGACATAAAGTGTTATATCTGACCCGATCCTTTGCGGAAAGAACATAGTTCTCCAGCTCCGGATATTTTTCCTTAAGCTTATCCAATGTAAATTCCGCCTTTTTCATTGCGGCATTAGGATAATTATCCTCAAACCACTTGAGGAAGTCCTCATAACTCCTGACATCTCCAAGATCACTGCTTTGCGTATTCACGCCTTCATACTCTCTACCCATTGTTAACCCTCCCTTTTAACAATCTTCTTGTGTTCTTCGCGTAATATTTCTTTATGGGTTCCGCATCAGCCGAACCTTCAAAAACAACCCTGTCCAAAGCAGCTTTGCATATATCCGGATTCCTTGTTTGAGTCGAAAAGGCCATATACCCCAAGGTATCCTGCAAGGCATCGAGAACATCTTCGGAATCCGCCGGATCACAGACCACAGGTCTGCAGCTCCAGGTCACCTCACGGTCACGATCTCCTAAGCCGACGCTGTACATAAGATCAAGAACTTTCGTGTAGGAAACCCCCATAATGTTAGAAGCTGCTCTCAACGCGGTCGTCTTATCGGAATAATAGTTAGACGCTAATTCGCCCGTATCGTGCCAGACAAGCGCCCAAGCGCCCTTGTTACGGACAGGAAAGCACGGCCTTTTATACAAACGACCCTCAGTCTGCTGTTTAGGCAGCCATACGATCCTGTTTCCGTCTGATGAAAGAACAGCAACCAGTCCCTTTCTAACGTTAGGATGAGCCAGTGCATTCATATCACTTACCCTCCTTCTGGATTACATGAACATCCTTAGGAACACGGTTGTCTTTGCGGACACTTTCTTTGATCTTTCTTGCGTGTGTTGCGCTGATGGGGATCTTCACGTCTCCGGGCATTAACCCGAGATTCTTCCAAACTTCCTTCGCGGACGACACGCTCATATGCATCAAAGAGGCAGCTGCCGCCATCGCCTGCTCGCACTTGTCGTAATATATAAAATCTACGGGCGTTGTTCCCCCGTAATAATGGACAAACCATTTTTTATATTCGCGGGAAACCGTGTAAAGCTTAACATCGGACTCAGGGTCATAATCAGACAGTTTTTTCCAATAGAGGGTCTTGTATTTACCGGAAACCAAAGCAACACTGGTTCTGGAAAACTCCGCCTTGCTCTGAGGAGCAATAATAAACTGTTGAGGGATCATCTTTATCATGACTGCGTCCCTCCTTCAACTAAAAAGATCGACTTAAAACGATCCAACAGCTTGGAATTGGTAATATATCCGGGAGCTACGTGAACTTCTCTTTCGGCTTCCGTGAAAGTTTTCTGGTCCCAGTAGATACAAAAAAGTATGATACGTTCCTTATAGGTAAACTTGTTAACAGCCGAACAAAACTCAGAGTCAAGTCTCTTCAAACGAAGATGTGCTTCATCTACCTGTTTTGCTCTAAGAGCGATCTGGTATCCCACATAGTCGATCTTGTCGGGATTAAAGCCGGCAAAAAAGCCGCCTTCATAGTTAGTCACCCCCGCAGACCCAAAAAGCTTTTCACGAAGAAGATCTATGGAATCTTCCTGTCTTTTGATCCTGCGAACCAAGGACTTTCTTTCGGTAAGATATTCATTTTTACCAAATTCCAAGTCATCATACATATGAACTGCACCGCCGAATACATTTTTGCGCGTAGGTATCCTACTAAATAACCCACGAGTATATTTATTAGTATAACGGCAGTTTTTAGAAAGTGCACCGAATTTCAGGACAAAATAAAAAGAGCATCGTTACCAATGCTCTAAAAAATTAAATATGGGTGGTTTATAACGTGTTTTTATTTAGCAAACGCCGATAAACGACATATAAAACCGGGATCTCGGGTTTTATCAGGGGAGTGACCGGAGAAGATTGTCGATCTGCTCCGTGGATTTCCGTTCCAGGGCATTAAAGTGTTCCCTCCCGTCGATATCAGTGATCCTTAAGATACGCCTTATCTTATCACCGGACACAAACTCGGCGATGATCGGCATAAAACGAAGAAACTTGTGAGGATTGTAGGAATATGTACCAAAAACCCTGTTGCCCAAAAGGGACTGTCTTACCCACTCACGTATTTCAAAGAGGTTGTCAAAATAAAGGCACTGATCACTGTTTTTGATCTTTGCCCCCGATGAATATCCGAAATCCATAGTATATACAAAGTATCCGTAGCAATCGGCTTTTTCCTGCTCAGCCCTTTCTGCTTCGGCTGTCTTGCAAAAATTATCGAACTCTTCGTCCGTCATAATGTTACCAAACAGCTTTCTGCGGGCGTATTCCGCTAAGGATTTCTGCTTCCGTGCTTCTTTTTTAGCGGCCTTACGCTCTCTTCTCCTCTCAAGGTAATTTCCTAAGCCCACGTTTACAACCCCCTTTCTTCGGATAACTGATGTGCTGACTCATTGACGTATATGTTGATCCCGCACTCGTTCCTGTAAAAATCACACAAGGATTCCAACGCTTCTCTGCGCTGCATCCTGATCCACCGGTCGGTCTTGCCGAAAGTTGCTGCAAGACTTGCATCGTCCGAACACCCGCCCCACGAGCAATCAATAATACGAGCCTGAGCCGGCGATAACCTTCTTACGGCATCCGGCCATGCACGATCCATCAGATCGAGCATTTCAGATAAAGCCTTTGATCCAGCAGCCTTTTCTTTGTTTGCCAGTTCATGTAAAGGGTTATACAGATATATGTATTCGGTAATAGTTACCCAGAATGAAGAATCAGTCGCCATTTTCGAAATCCCTGTACTTAGAAATCGCAATATCCACGGCATTCAGCAAAAGCTGTTCTGCATCAGGCGCCTGTGAATCGCTGTCCACTGAACGCAGCTGCGAATTGGAAGGCAATTTATCATAAAACTTCAGCAAAGCATAAAACCCGTCTGACAGAGCGTCCAAAAAATCAGCCGCATTTTCGATCTGGCCTTTGTCATACCCTACGGAACAATTGCCGTTTGTACCGACCGCGATCTTAAGAATCATCGTATCTTTTTCCATCTTCAATACCTCCTGTTATAATGTATGGTCTGTGTTTACTCTGTTAAGCAAAATGGCACCGTTTGCCATTTTCAGATACGCCAACGTACACGCTTTCAATCTTTCGTTAAAGCCCCCCTTGTAAGCCAGCGCATCGATGATGTCATTATCAACAGTGTCATCAGCGACAATCGTATGAATATATGTGGTATTCTTCTGTCCTTGTCTATATACACGGGCGCAAGTCTGCTCATATTCTTCGTAACTCCAGGGCAGCGCATACCACACAAGTCTGTGGCTCTTTGACTGAAGGTTAAGCCCAAACCCGGAAGACCTGGGGTGAAGAAAAGCTACATCAACGCCATTCTCATATTTCATCATTCCGTCAGGGTCGCTCAGATTGCAATAATTAAGCTTCATTTCTTCAGCCATCTTGTTGAGCAATTCAAGGTCATGCTTGAACTGATACGCCACCAAGACCGTTTCGCCGCTGCAGGCTTCAAGGATACTTTCCAGGGCATGTATCTTAGATTTACTTATGTCTATGACGGAAGTTTCACCGGTCATCTCATTTGTATCATATAAGAACCCGTTGGCAAGCTGTCTCAGCTTACCCTGCAGAACGCCCTTATTAACCGCCTGTATGATCTTTTCTGCGTCGCCTTCTGCCTCATCTATTATCTTGATAACAGCATCCTCGCGCAAAGAATCATACAAAGCCCTTTCTTCAAGAGTGAAATAAACCACATTATCCGCCTTGACCAATTCGGGCAACTTCAACAGATCCTTGTTCTTCATAGAAAGAGTTACAGGAGCGATCCTGTTGTAGATTGCCTCTTCAGCACCCTTCTTAGGCTTCCAGTCAGGGAAGTGAGGGTTGTGGTTTGCAAAAAACGTCGTCTTAAAGGCAAAATAATCATTGCCCAACATACGTCCGCAATCCATAATCTTAAACTGTGAAAAAAGGTCCAGCAGGTGCTTTGGCATCGGTGTAGCCGTCAGCAGCACCTTTTTGGGAACATCAAAGCCATAAAGAGCCTCAGTCCTTGCGGCCGTAGGATTTTTAAAGCTTGAAGACTCATCCAAAACTATCATTTGAAAAGTGTTAAGATTAGCCTTCGGATGATTAAGCCCCCTCAGCCATGTTATGTTATCCCTGGAGATCAGATAGATATCTGCCGGAGTATTAAGGGCCTTTAAGCGCTGCGCAGGAGTACCCAGGATCTTTGAAAAAGTAAGACCCATAGTGTCTGTCCACTTGGCGGCTTCCTGTTCCCAAACATTTTCAACCACCTGTTTAGGTGCTACGATCAAAATGTTGTGGAGCCCCATCTCTACTATAGCCTTCAAAGTAATCATCGTCTTACCCAATCCGCAATCAAGCAATAATGCAACATCCTTGGTGTTTTTAACCTTGTCTATAGCGACTCTCTGATACCCGTGTGGTATAAACTGTACAGCCGTTTTTTGTTCCGTCATCCCTCTAAGTGCCCCCATTTTATCAAACAGATGTTCTTTTTGCAACATTTATTTTACATTGCATGTACTATTAATGGTTCAGTTGCCTGTTTATATGAAAATATCAGGGTTATCATGGACGTATCCCTGTATTTTACGTTCTCTCTTTTTGGTGTCTGAGATCTGTTCTATAACGCGGACATATTTGGCGATCATCCAAGCTTTGATCTCATCGCTCGTCTTACCGCACAGATCTTCTTCGGAGACGGCTATCTTCTCTACTTCAGAACCCCTTTTATTACAGATACTGAATTCAAACCGGTTCTTGGAATCGAGTTCAAATTGTCCCGGTACCGTTTTGAGATCCCAGTTCCGGCTGCTGTTAATAAAATCAGTAAGAGCTTTAGGAAATTCGCTGGGATAAAGATAAAGCGTCAGGTCACGGTCTGAATCCGGGTCTTTCCACCAGATCATTACGTCACCGACGACTTTCACTTCGAGCAAACGGTTTGCTGTTTCGCCCCTGGCTATCAAAGTACCTGAATTGATCAGCACTACGTCCGATACCTTGCTCAAATCGTGATACACAACGACATTAAAATCGTTTGATTTTATCTCATCAGCCATATCAAGACCTCTTCTTTATCTTTTTCTCAAACTCGGGAATAATGGACATGAATCCTTTGGAATTCTTGCCCCACGATACGTTACAGGTAAAATCCTTGCCTTTCGTATCGCTGTGTGCCGTTATCTCAATGGATTCACCCTCAGCCAGCTTATCCAATTCATCCTGACTGAATCTGTGGTGACACCACTCGGCTGGAATCTCATCAAGTCTGCAGAAGCCTACAAAGGACACCTTCTGCTTTTTCTCGTTGATGAATTCCTGCTCAGACAGATAACCTTTACAGGTATACTCCTTGCCCTTAGACGATACACAAGTTATCTGAATGGTTTTGCCGGCGCAAAGCTGCTCACACTCATCGTCTGTAAACTTATGTCCCATCCATTCACGATTAAAGGTAACACTGTCTCCCTGCCAGACGCCTGTATACTTTTCCTTTTTAGGATACTGGATCTGTTCTTTCTTTTTGAATTTTTCGGGAAGAGCTTCTGCATTCTTTTTCATCACAGACATATCTTCTTCAATAAAAACGGCGACCTGGGATATGATCATCTTAGCCTTGTTCTCATCATCTACGGCACCCTTGATATCTTCCCAAAGCTGTTTTGTCAGGTCAAGAGAACCTATATGAGTGTCTTTCAGCAGATAATAGGCCTCTTCACCAAACTCAGTCATCTTGATCTTACCCTTGGTATCTTCAAAAAGATGACACTTATTCTTAGTATCCGTCATCTGAGCATATATCTGAGTTCTTGTAGCACCAGTTCCCACATCATGCTTCTCAAGCTCTTTCATAAGCCAACGCATCGTAGGAGACTGGGGTTTAGGCGGGAATCCTTCATAGACAAAAGGATCAGCCTTAGTGCCAAGCCCCTGCGCATTGATGTCCTTGTTTTCTTCGGAATCCTTGATGTCGAAGATCTTTTTAAAACCGTAGTCAACCGGGATATTACAGCTTCCTATAAACTGCGGATAGTCTTTAACATGCCCTGTCTGATGATCATACACATAGTCTTCACCAAGCAGAGCTAAAAAGTTTCTTGCAAGGATCACGTAGATCGCAGAAGCCAACTTGCCCCCGTAATTGTCCTCAAGTTCTTTTAAAGACTTGGGTACATTGGGACCCGGACGGTTAGCTCCGTGGGCACCACTGTCAGCTTTAACATGTGTTTTTCTGGGCTCACGATGAGTTAACAGGGAAGGATCGACTCCGATCACCTTGGCAATATCATCTGCTAAAGGCAGAAGTTCTGCAAACTGATCCGGCGTAATGGTCTTATCTGCAGTACGCGGATATGACAAAACCTGGTTTTCATACATTTTCTGATATGTATTTTTAACCTGATTTGCACTGTAGCCTTTTTCTGCAAGAACGGCGGCAAGCGAAGACATGTCAAGCAACGCGGGAGGACCTGAATGCTTGCGCTGAGTATTGTCCAACACAACCTCAGAAGAATGATAGATCTGAGGGACTTCCTCTTTGCTCGCATATTTTTCTTCTTCCTTGTTGGAATAGACTATACCGTGATCATCCTTAAAACGGTTTTCGTAAAAAGGTATCTCTTTATAGTTCTTGATCAGCTCAAGCTGGTCACCGACACGCACCGTCATATATCCCTTAACACGTCCTGTAACTAATTTGGCCCTGTCGGGAGCGATGCAAGTCATCATGCGGGTCCACTGCATTGACAGATAATCCCAGCGTTCACGGAACTCAGCTTTGATATAATCCTTATCTTCCTCTTTTGACGTAATCGGCACTCGGTTCTTGAATGCCTTACGTATTTCCTTCTCCTGTTCATCGGCAAAATACATACGGGAAATCTTTTTCCCTTTAAGCTTTATGCCGTCAAACAGTTCCCAGGCGATCATCTCGCCTTCTCCGGTAGGGTCATCATCAGTTGCTATAACTACTTCATCACAACCAGAAAGGGCTTCTTTTACGCGCTTAAAAACCTCTTTCTTATCATCACACACTTTTTTAACCCAGCTGAAATCTTTGTGATTCCAAGGCAAATAATCAAGGTTCCATTTCTTGTAACGATTATAGAGTTCCTCGCTGACCATATCTTCGGGCTGGCGATACTCATAAACGTGGCCTGCTGCGGCAACGATCAAGTATTCCTGTCCGTCAAAAGTCCCGCTATAACCGCCCAGAGCCTTCTTAAAATTGTCTCGCGCTGAGCTTTTTTCTACCAAAATACCTATCATTTAATAATGACCTCCGTAAAAAAGTCCCGTCAAGATACACTATATAGGGACAATTTAAGTATAACAGCAAATTTTACTAATTGTATTCCTACGATTGTTCTACAACAAAAAGAGGGAACTGATTTCCCTCTTTGCGATTAGTCTGATCAGTTTTCAAACTCAACTATGTAATTCAACAGCACCGCACTTTCATCATAAAAGATAACCTCGTCATTACGGAGCTGAGTACCGGCATGTGCATGAACGCAGTCAGTTCCGCGAGGCAGCCCACTCTTGTTAAAATAAGATCCCAATGCGGAATTTACATCATACGGATGTCCGTAGGCGGTCGCAAACAGTCCCATATATGAAGTATTATCGCGCCCGTGCGCCCAATAGGAACCGCGGCCGGAAGTATAACCCCAAGACTTTTGCGCCGACGGGGCAAAATAGATGCCTTGACCGAACATCTTTCCTGTTGTGACGGCATCCGGGGAAAGCTGAAGCGAGTTCAATATAATGGAAAACCAGTTTTCTGTGCGGGAACCGTGCCAGAACTGTTTTACCTTATGTATGTGATTATCCTCAAGATACTGATTGAATTTTGCTTTCTGTCCTTCCGGTATAACCCTGTAAACGTGCTTTACGCAGCTTGCCAGATTGGCAGGAAGCTTTTTAAGAACTTCTTCCTTCTGCTTATCGGTAGCCTCATACACCTTAATGTTATGACTTCCGAAACCGTCTTCCGTTTTAAGTGCTACATGATCAGCTACAAGACACTGCATAGCATTAACAAGTGTCTGCTCTCTATCGAGCACCTTGGCAAAATCCTTAGAGGAATGCGCCACCGCCTCTTCGATAAAACGAGCAGGGCGTGGAACTATCATAAGAAGTTTTCTGAGCTGATTATTAAAAGCGTCGACAGAACAGCCGCCGTTAGCAAGATCATAAAGTTCTTTAAGAGATTTGGTACAAGCTTCAAAATGAGCAGAAGTGATCTTCTGTGTGCTTATACTGACTCGATCCTGTACGTACTGTCTGGAACAAGCCTTAAGTTTTCTGTAAAGAGCCATAGACGGGGCGTCAACAACTGCGTTATTTGTTTTAGCAACATCTACAACCTGAGAATCGTCTGCGTCAGTAGTCTTGGCATCGACGGTTTCTTCGTTAAGATAAATATCTGTAGAATCTTCATATCCTTTAGACAGTTTTTCGTAATACCTGATCCAATACATATGCTCGGGATAAGGCTCGTCCAAAGACTTTTCACCGAACATCTCGCCTTTCTTGGCTCCTATTCTGCCATAAGTGGCATCAATGCCGTTAGGCCCCGGCTTTAACCAATAGTACTTATAGTTATTGCTGCCGAAGTTAACGCAGGTAAGATACTTTTCTTTATAATCGGGACTCTCATCCATGGTGATTATATTATTATAATGTTCAACAACAAACATTGACGGCATAGTGGCTCCGTCACTGTTGCGTACGTAAGTGCCCCTTTTATTTAAGGCGTAAGATGCATTACCGGCAGACGTTTCTACCAAGAGCGTTTCCGGGATCATGCCTTCTTCTGCACGCTGCTTAAACACTTTGCCGATAAACTCAAAACAAGCGTTTTGAGAATTTTCAACGACATCAGAAGCTATTACAGCACCGTTTTTTGTAGTAATCTTGATCGAAAGGTCTTTATCAGCCATAGCAACTCTCCTTTATAAAACAAAATCATGTTCAGGACTTTTAATGCTTTTAAGAAGCTCGGAAAGAGTAGTTTCAGAAGACCTGTCATCAGAGAGGACTTTAGCTTTGCCGTTATCAGTAAAGTCATATAACCAGGAAGACAGGTTATCTCCTTCATTCTTTACATACGCTTCTCTGAGACTGAAATCGAGGGATTCATCTTCGGAAACCATACTTATATGTATATTATCGTCGCCAACATTAACCAGATTGAAACGGAAGGAAAACACTCCGTAATCATCATTATCCATAAAACACGGGAACCTTCTGACTTCGGCAATGCCGTCAGGACCTGAAACGTCATCCACGATAGCACTCACGAAAGCCCTGTAGTATTTATCAAAATTATCAACTGCCTTCGGACTGAAGTCTAAAGGTTTATAAAGCTCATATTTGGCTCTGATCTCGTCTGAAATGTTTTTGATTGCCATACAAAACACTCCTTATCACATTTATTAAAAGATCTCTTTCAAAGCCCCCAAGCAAAGAGATCTTTATTATGAGTTAATTATTACAGACAAAATTAAAGGTAGAACAAGTTTTACCGGCAGAAGGATCGGGGAAGGTTTAAGGTAAGTTGATCAAAAGGCTATTTTGTTGAAATGACGAAAGTTTGAAAAAACATTAAGATAAAAATTATATATGTATAGAGCGCGATAATAATATATAAAAAATGAATTACAAAAATAAAGTTTAATTAATTTCAAAAGTTAGGGTATTCAATAATCTTTTCACTATTATAATAAATAATAAATAGAAATCTTTTTGATTTGTCGTAAAATAAAATGTTGTTTTATCGTATTTGTTTTTGGTTTATCTAAAACACACTTTTTTTGCAAACTTGCGTTTTGCTTAATTTTTCGATTATTCAACATTTTGAGACCTGCTCCAATTTTGAAAAATTCGATAAAACAATTTTTTCAAGCTCTCCGTTTGTTGAAAATCACCTTATTATTCTTCTTAACTTTGAAAAAATATGTGCATTCGGACCTGTGCGATTTTCTAAAACAGCCCAATAAGAGCCAAAAAAATGTTGACGTGACGAAAAAACGTCCTCAATACTGTATTGCATGTGCAATAAAAACAGTCTTCTCTTGAAAATCAAATCCTATTTCATTGTCATTTTATATAATAAACGCCTTCACGTTTGTGTTAATGTGCCAAACACGAGCCCCTTACCTATCCTGTTACCTTTGTACAAATTGGACAAAATTGCAGGCTCTGATTGTTCCACTTTAACACAATTAAAAACTCCGCCTGTTTTGGCCTGCGGAGTTTATATAAGATGCAATTGGGTTCAGAAGTTTAAAGAGTCGGGCAGTCCATTCTGTTCTGCAAGTTCTTGATCTTGTCTAACTGGTTTTCAAATATACGCACTGCGTCTTTGCATTCGAGGGACTCTTTATCAAGCCCGAAAGTTTCATAAGTGTTTTCGATAAAAGCCTTCATATCGGACAAAGAATCAAAATCATAGCAGCATAGATCCTTTACATACTCGATCTGCTTATCGTGCGTACTTCTGTAAGGCTTACATTCAGCTACCTTCAAACCTCCGATCGAGTCTTCACGACTGACAAACCTAAACGAACTGCCGGTATCAAATACAGGCGCCATACCTATAAACTCCCCTGTATCAACATTCCTTAACACACCAAAATTACCGTAGTGTCTGTCATAGTTCTTTGTAAGATAGTCTACCACCAGCATCTGCTCAAGACCTTTCCTCACATCTTCTTCCGGAATACCGAGATCTACGCAAGCCGCAACTGAATGCTCATACGCAGATAAGCTGTTGGATGCTTTTAAGGAATCTATTACGCTTATCATAGGGATATATTCAACAGACTCGCTTGTGAAAAGAAGACTGGCGCTAACCGTAAGATTTGAAAATCTGAAGGCTGTGTATTCAGCGTGCGGAATGCCGAGTCTTTTGCATATTTCAGACGCGATTATTTCGTTAGCATCCTGAGCAGGGGTGTATCCTCTTTTTAACAGAAACCTGTTACCGTCAGATATAATCCATCCTTTAATAAGATCTCCGTTTGTAGTACCATCCGGAGTAAACAGGTTGATCTCTTTGGCGTAAGTTACAGATGAAGGAGAATCTTCAACGAGATAATAACCTAAATCATCGACAAAATCATTGTTGTAAAAATTGAGACTATCCCAGCTCAGATCATTTCTGCCTGCTGGTCTTGCCCAATAACTGTCAGAAAGGCTTAATCCGAAATTGTATTCCAACAACTTAGACGGTACAGAAACCCCTAACGAATGCAGCGCATCTTGTATATGTCTTCTGGTTGCGGGAAGAACCCTTCCGGACCACCAGTCACGGAGCTTATTACGGTTAACAGGTGACTTCTTATCAGGTTTTTCCCTGATACCTAATGGAACATCTTTTTCAGAATACACCTTTTTTATACCGAGTATGTTCATATAATCCTCATCCATATATACAGTAGCTACCACCCTGTCTTTATGCATGAGTTCATATTCCGCAACATCTACAACAAACTTTTTGCCCATAACAAGCCCCTTATATAGTTATCATATTATTATATACATATTATTACATTAATCGGAAATACCAAAACCTTCATCATCGTCTAAACCATTGGCGTTGATCGTAGCCAAAGGTACTATATCCATATCCCAGTTAGCCTCCTTGGGATCATTAATGCCGGCCTCTGCCAAAAGGCGCTGCTGGGCATCTTTATTAAGGTCGCTAAAATAAATGTTCATACTATATTCCTCCTTATAAGGATCTTGGCTCAACGCCTTCCATCCTTTCAATCCTGCCAAACTTTGTCTGTATCCAGTCTTCCATATCGGCTACGGCACAGTAGCTGTTAGACCCGCCGGTATAGTCATGAATGTTTTTAGCAGTTCTATAGAGCAACGCCTGTCTGAACTGTTCAGTTCTTAACGATAAAGGAAATTCTCCTCTGGGAACATTAAAATTATAATAGATATAAGCCTTAGATCCGTTGTTCATAGGACGGCTCAAAAACCCGGATATGTCATAATGACCCTTGGAAAAGTCCTCTAGACTCCAACCATTTCGCTGACACATGTCTTTAAGAACCCCTTTGAAATCCTTTGCAAACTCTTTGAATTCATCGCTGGTCACGGGCCCATCGTCTTGAATACCCTTACCATCCCACTTTTTTACAAAACTGTTCATGTTCATATATCAAATCCTCCCATTACAAATGCTCGCCTGTATCAGAAACGATATCTGATACTTCTATCTCATCTGTCTGCATAACCGCGTCTTCGTAATCTATAGATCTCATTAACCCCGAACTGATCAAAGATGTATCCCAAGCACAAGCAGATTTGATAACCGTGTAATCCTCGACATCATATACACCTATTTCATGGAAAACAAATGCATCCACACCGGTAACTTTACCGTCACTGTCAAAAGAAGCGCACTTTTCAAAACTGTCATGCGAATCATCAAAATCGGATAAGAACTCGTTAACCATCATAACAAAAGGGTCATCCTTATACCATTTCACATTATTCCACTTGATAACATAGCTGGTCTGATATCCCGTTCTAGGCCCTTTATCACCAACACACGCATATTTAGCACACTCATATTTTTCGTTAGTGTAAAACACACCGGTGCCTTTCTCGATGCTATCGGGAATGTAAGAAGCTTCTTTAGACATCTCGATGATCCTTTTTGCAATGCTTTCTGTAGCCAGTATGACAACATCAGATCTGTAACCCATATAAAACCTCCTTATAACAAAGTGCTAATGTCTGTGCCGGAGTTGTCGGCAATCGAACGCTTCAACCATTCCTCAAACTCCATTGGCGGGGTCGGGATCGGGGTAGCACCGCAGTTTATGGCAACCCCAAATCCTTTTTCGCTTTTATCTTTCATAAATTGTGCTACGTCCGCGCTGCCGGGCTGCCCATGAATATGTCCGTAAACATGATTAACGCCTTTTCTGTAGCCGTTCCATTCCGCTATGGGGTAGTGACAAAGGATCGCACCGTGCCCGTCAGAATCAACGTCTCTGACGAACTTGATCTGATCCACACTCTCAAAATATTTCATAGCATTTCTGGATCTCACCAGATCATAGTCGTGATTTCCCTCGATAAGATGCAGGTGCCCCGGAAGCCTTTTCAAATACCATTCGAACGGTTTGTGTGCGTGACTGATAAGATCTCCGAGAATGTAAACATCATCGCTGCGATGCACGTTGTCATTCCAAAAGGAAAGCAGCATGTCATCTCTAACCTTGACATCGTCTATACCGGCTTGATACTTGGATATACCTGAGTCACCGAAGTGCGTATCAGCAATAAAAAGAATGCGCCCCATGCTTTTCTCCTTAAACCATATTCTAAGAAGTATTATTACTTATTACGGTTTATTTAGAACAAACTACAAAAATAAACCCGCAGGTTGCGGGTTTACTTGTTGGCTAATTAATTCGATTATATTATGAAGCTTTAAGATCACGTACGCTTTCGACAAACTCTAACATATCAAATGCGGCTATGTAATTGGTAGCACATATTTCGTATGTCCCGTTACCCAAACGAGACATAGTCAATATCTGAGGAGCCGGGTTGTATATGAAGACCTCATTCCCGTTGTCGTCAGTACTTATATACTCAGAGTATTGTTTCATCAGTTTCGAATCGTTGTCAAACATATTCTTGGCCGGATCTGACACCTTTATTGCATTATCGGCGTTCGCGATCCATTTAGCATTGTCTCGAACATCCGATATATTAGGGTAGATGCCTTTATAATATGTTAAAAGGGACTCATACACGGCTTCAGCTTCAGCGTAAGTGGTTATTGTCGCATAGACCGATGTCACATAAAAAGAACTCTCATACAGACTTTCCGCCTGCCAAGTGGTTCTTTCGTAGCCCAATGAATCCGTCGAATAATCAAGCCTTTTAAAAGCTACATCACCATCCATCTGACTTTCTGTATCAAAACCGTTGATAGTATATGACTTTATCTGGGACTCGTCCGTTCCGTCAGCTCTGTAAGCTGCGAGATTCCTATACATGATACCGTCGCCTGTTTTAAGGAACAACTTAAAATCTTTTCCGAGGGATGCTTCAAAAGCAGAACCCTTCATACCGTTTGATGGAACAGTATTCAACAGATTTATGATATCAGATGAAGTATCTGTTTTTACCGACTCTTCCGTTACCTCAGTTTCGCCGGGGCTTACGGGATCAGAAGATCCGTTGTCTTTACCGCTACAGGCGCAGCACCCGATAAGCAGGGAAGATATTAATACCAAACTCATTAACTTTTTCATAAACGCGTCCTCCTTTATTATTTGGTAGGCATTGTATCATCGGAATATCTATACAATGAGTCGTTAACATAAAAATTAAATGACAATGCACTCGGCTCCGCACGAGCATCTGACTACGTTACATATATATCTTCCGGTATCCCCTAAAGGGTGGAGGACATAACTGTATGTGTGTATTACCGTCTTGTCAGACTCCTCGTGCTGTTTTGTCCATTCATTTAATCTGTTTCTTTCTCTCAGAGTAAGACCTATCTTATCCTTGAGCTGATCCTTAAGAACCCGGTTGGCTTCCTCCAAGGAATGCAATTCTTCGTTCTTATAAGCCTCCCGATCTATCTCTTCCAATCTGATCCGCTGCTCCTCAAGGATTTTTCTGTTTATATCAAACCTGACCATAAGTTCTTCAACCAACTCCTTAGCTTCCTTGTCAAACAACAGATCCTTATCCCGCTTACACAATTGCTGAACAAGATAACACAAATGATCGTCTGTATACTGCAGCATGGTAAACCTCCCTTACAAAGAATAATTGCTTCCGCCTTCAAGCCTGCGGGCTATAGCGTCAACATTCCATTCAAAACAGTGATATACGGGAACCCCGCGTCTTTTGCAAGTATCCCGCACGCCCCAATAGTGTCCGTGCTTCATATAACGGGTCAGTATGACGACCGCATCATAAGTGTCAATATTGACGGGAATGTTATCACCCGCATTACTGTTAGGGAACTTAGCTTTAAGACGTTCGTCCATACCGGCCACCGCAAGATTATTAGGCAGGGTTCTGCAGAAATATATGCGGTCCGTAACACGCAGCCCGGCAGTTTCCGTATCTTCAGCGTCCAACAGATCCCCTGCGGCTTCGTCTATCTCCTCTTCGGCAAGAAGTCTTTGATACTTATCCATCAGTTTGTCATATTGTTTTTGAAGCTTGTTTAGTTTACGCTGTTCTTCGCGTGCATCATAACCTTGCAGAGATTGTTTGTTCTGACCGCCGGATACGGAGTTTAGTTTAGCCTTGAGCCTATTTATGGTCATCTGCTGTTCAGAACAAAGGTCTTTTAGTCTGTCTAACTCGTCCGAAGGATTCTCTTTGCCCTGATTAAAAGTCTGCTGATCCTTTTGCCTGGTAAGATCACTCATTACCGCAATAATGATCTTGGCCGACACGAAGGGCAACATATCCGCAGTAAACATGCAGTCCGTCTTAAACCCAATAGTTAGGCTCTTATGGGTTTTACCCCGGGCAGCAACCAGCTTATTGAACGTAACCTTATACACCTCATCATAAACCCTATCCATAAACTCGCCGTTGGAGATCCTGCTATCCGGTAAAGGCAGCCCTTTTTCTGAATCGCTGAAGATGTGATCAAGAAGCAGTTCAAAGTTCAGGTCTACCATTCTGTTGAACCTCTTAGACTTGTGATTCAATATGTTTTGAAATATTTTAAGGTTTTCCTCATACTCTTTCGGGGAAAAGCGGGCTTGCAAACCGTGATCGGTTAGGAACTCGTTGATACCGGCATCGATGTCGTCGGTTATCTTCTGTTCATCCTGTTCGTTGTAAAACCAAGGATTGAGCCCTGCAGTAACCGCGTTCGGATTATCTTGCAAAGATCTTATCTCTTTGAGATCAGATAGTAAGTCATCCTTATCTTTTGGTAAAAGTCTCTGGAATTCAAAGTCTCCATCGTAGCCCTTATTGCTGCTCATACTCCAAGCCCTCCTTTAGCTCCGTCATAAACACGCTCCGGTACAAAAAGACCCCTGCGGTAAAAATCAAAATTAGACGCTGCGAGGAAAGCATAAAAGGTATCGTCTGTGATATCGCGGCATTCATTAACCTTCCGCACAAACCTTTTAATGGCTATCTGCATCTTGTTCTTTGCCTGCTTTATCAACTTGTCATCATCAAGAATGCCGACGCCCCAAACCTGCTGCATCAGCTCGTAATCCATCGAACCGGGCCTGATAAAATAGTCGAGCATCACATTTTCGATCTTAGTCAGCTTGACGCATTCCCTGACCTTATTGGCGACCATCTCAGCCAGTGTTTCGGCATCCTGGCATTCAACATACTCACCCAAGCTGTCGGGTGAGATAGCCTGACGGCCATACTGCAACCTCATGAGGGCGGACATCCGGTAGTAATCCATGTTATTTAGCTCTCCGGAGTTTCTTAATACGCCCAAAGCATAAGAACGGATCTGCCTGGAACTTACATTGAGCTTGCCGTCTTTACGCATAAACTTGTTATTGTGGTAATAACGGGATAAGACAACTTCTTTACCGCGATTGCTGTTGGCCATAGCTTCTCTGATATCTTCTAAAGATTCACTGGGGTCCGCCATGTTAAGGGTACCGTTAGGAGCTACGAATGTATAATCCAGATACTCCTCAACCATGTGCGAAGGTTTCATTCTATAACGGAAGCAAGCCATGACAGGAACCTTTACATCCGCCTTTAAGTTCTTACACTTCTTATAAAGACGTTCCTGCAGCGATTCCAGTCTGGCGTACTCAACCGGATTCATTAATTCAGCTCTTGAATACATTTATATACCCCCAATAATTAAGTTCTGTCTGCGAGAAATTCTGCCAATGCAGGAGCAAGGCTGCTGCCTCTGATCTTTTTGATAGCCTTAGCCTTCAAAGTCCTGATCTGGTTAGACTTCAAACCCAACGCGTCAGCCAATTCCGGGATGGACATCTTATCGTGCGCATTGACTGTGTAGAAGTGACTGAATACGAAAGCTTCTTCAGGACTCAGAATAGATGCTGTCTTCTTGAGCAGCTCGTCGAGGCAAGCCCTCTCGAACTCGGAAACAGGGCAAGATACGTCGTCGGCTACGACCGCACGATACTTATTGCCGCGCTCGGGGTCATCATCTTCTGTAAAGTCAAGAGATTCTACAGGCTGACCTGCGGTGATCAGATTCTTAACTCTGCTAACGTCAATGTTAAGGAACTCGGAGATCTCTTCCGGTTCGGGAGTATAACCGTTGTCCTGTTCAAAGTTCTTGATGAACCTCTTGATCTTAAACAACGTCTGTTCCTCTGACTCGGGGATGTGTATCATTCTGCCGTACTTGTTGATCGCTCTGGTAATAGAAGTCTTGATCCAGTAAACCGCATAAGTAGAAAGCATTGTCTCTCTTTCAACGTCAAACTTGGATATGGCCTTCATCAGACCAAGGTTACCCTCCTGGATAAGATCCAGAATATCCACGCCACGGTTGGTGTACTTGATAGCAATACCGTATACCAATCTGAGGTTATGGTTAACGAGCTCCTGAAACGCTTCCGGATCACCAGTGTCTGCAAACCTGCGGAGCAGGGCAGTGGTTTCTTCCTTAGTGAGAATGCGATACTCAGACGCTTCATACAAAAACATCTTAAGACCATCCTCAGTGTAGAAGCTTTCCGAACCGCGCATTTCAGTCTGAAGCTTACGGATATCCTCGTTAGCCTTTTCCTCAATCTGATCGGCGTCTACGCCGTCAAGCAGAATATCTTCTTCAACCCAGCTCTCAGAAACGGCCAGATCAAGATCCTTTTTCTGCTCCTTGTTGTTTCCTGAATTATTCATTGCAGCACCTCCTGAATAATCGTTCTTAATGTGACTCTTATGCGGCCACTCACTATCTCTTGTTTGCATTATATCTCAAAATTTCGATATTTCAATAACTTTTTGAAATTTTCTAAACAATTATCGAAGTTTTCGAATACGTCCGCTTTAAAACGCAACAAGATTGCTTTAAACAGCTTCTCAAAGACCGCCGGCTCAAAAAAAACCCGACAGTATGCTAGCCTCAATATCACCCCATTTTAGAAGAAGAAGAGGCATTTGGAGTCCGTTGTGGGTGTAAATTGATACCTTATTGGGCAATCACGGGAGAATCAGAGGTGAATCAAACGTTGATCGGCGTCGAATCTGCTATTTTTGCGTTCTTTTGATTTTTTACCGCAATTTTCACAATCCGAATCGAAATTTTAGCTTGACAACGAGGGCGAGATGCGAGAAGATAAGCGCAGCTGAAGCAGGCTCCGAAGGAGCGCTCTGCGCAACTGTTCAGCCCCAACGACGACGAAGGAAACGAAGGAGAAACACAATATGGCATACTTTTCAGAACCATTATTTGACAAAGAAAATCTTGATCGGAAAGCGATCGGAGAGCGCTTGAAAGAAATAAGAAAATCAAGAAAGATAAAGCAGAAAGACTTTGCAACAGCTTGTCAGTACACCCCCAGTTATTACAATACAATAGAACGTGGGGCGGCTGAGTTGAAGTATCCGAAGTATGTTGAGTTGGCTAACCGCATCAACGTAAATCCCAGTTATCTTATCTTCGGAGAGAGCGTCGGGCCGGATGATGACGAGTTCTACAACCCAACCGAAGTGGAGTTTCACAAAGGCAGTTCTGACTATGTTGCGTCAGGCGTAACGACAGTTGACAGTACCCGTTTGTTGTCTGAGATCATCATGTATCTTCCCCGTCTTGCCCCTATCGATTTAAAGATATTAAGTCTTAAGATAGATTCTTTATTAGCATCGCCGACAACAAAAGAACAGGTCAAGGAAGAATCCGCGGCAACCCGCCGTGAACGTCTCGACGCAGACTTTCAGGAGTTGCTTGACGAGCATAATGATCAAGTAGGAGGCTGACAAATGAGCGTCTTATCCGAACCGGGAATACCCATCCCGCAAAAATTCTTGTTAACGATCGAAGAGGCTTCCGCGTATACAAACATCGGAAAAGACTCCATCAAGAGACTTCTTTCGGAGCCTGGTTGTCCCTTTGTCATATATGTCGGCCCCACCAAGAGACTTGTCAAAAGAGAAGCCTTTGAGGAGTTTCTCCGCAACACCGACAGTATTGAATGACTGAACAAAACGCCGACGAAGTTATGACGGCGAGACCTCTATGGGAAGATTCTAAAGAAAGGAGATAAGGGATATATGGGCAGATCACTTGACGGTAAAAACCTCGGCATGGGCTTAACGCAGAGAAAAGACGGAAGGTTCTCAGCAAGGTTCACCGACAAAACCGGAGTCAGAAGAGAGAAGATATTTGTCAGATTAAGAGACGCCAGAACATGGCTTAACCATGCAAAAGCCCACCCCCAAGCAACCGTCGGGGCAGCATCTGAGAGCACCACTCCCTCCGCAAGTCTTCTTGGCAGTAGAGCTAAAAGAGAAGAGCCATTCAGAGTCTCACGGGGGAAGAAACTGAGCAGGACCAACCCGTTCAGTACCAAATGGGACAACCGGCCGCTTACGCTGAACGAGTGGTTCGAGGAGTGGTCGGAAAAGGAAAAAAGCAGGATCAGAGAGAGCACTTATAGAAACTATGTCAGTAAATACGAGAGGATGGCAGCACCCTTTATAGGAGATAAGTGGCTGTTCATGATAAGGGAAAAAGACCTCGACGAGCTTAACGATAAGCTGCTCGAAAAAGGTTACGCAAGATGCAGCGTCAGCGATCTGTTTGTCATGCTGCGAAGAGTGTTAAGGGACGCCAAGAAGAAAGGACTTATGACGGAAGACCTGTCGGATTTCAAGACCAGACTGCCTGATAAGAGAGCTTCCAGAACGGAGACCAAGAGAGTCAAGGTGCTGGATAAGACCGAGATAGAGAAGCTCAATAGAGTTCTCAATGTTAAAGACCCGAACGATAACGCCGTGCTGCTGGTCCTCGAAACGGGCCTTCGGATAGGAGAATTGAGAGCGTTGACCTGGCAGGATGTGAATCTTAAAGAAGGCTTCATCAGGGTAACTCACGCAGCAAGCGCGGACGAGAACGGCAAGACAAAAATAAACCCTCCGAAGACTGAAGCAGGGTACCGCGTGATACCGTTGACCAGAAAAGGCAGTGAACTTCTGGAGATCATGTGGATCAAAAAAGAAGTTGAAAAAGAGATGCTGAAGGACGGATCAGCCCACAGCGAAGTGAAGGATATCTGGTCCAAGGGCGAGTCTCAGGTGTATTCGTATAAGGACGAAGTGACGGATCGTTGGGTTACGTTTACCGGGAACGATCTGGTCTACAGGAGTAAGCAGACCGGCGGCATCAAGACGACTCATACGTTCGACCAGACGTTAAAGAAAAGAGCGCAGATGGCAGAGATACCTCATGTCAGTATGCATTCATTAAGGCATACGTTTGCAACGAGACTGGCTAACAGCGGTGCCGCAGTCAAGAGCACGCAGACCGTTATGGGTCACGAGACCAGCGGGATCACACTGGATGTGTATATGCATTCGACTGACAGCCAGCTGAAAAAAGATATTCATAAATTGGACTCCGAGTGATGTGAAAAAGTTGCCGGACAATAACATAAAAAGGAAGTTAAAACAAGATTGAATTATGTGATCGTTATTGATTAAATGGAAGCTGGCGGGCTTTCCCAAAGAGCCCCGACCACGCACTATCTTTCTCCCGAAACCCGAAGATTTGTCCCACCAGGCAGCTTTGGGTTTCTTTATTTTGTAACTTAAGTTCCGCTGCACTTTGCTGATTTTGCTGTTATAACATAGATAGTTGAAGTTGAATAAGTGACAGGCAAAGCACGGGTTCAATAGTAAACGCAGCAACATATGAGACACTAAAATGAGAGCAGCTTAAGGCAAGAAGCTTCTCTTAAGTATCGGTGTCTCAAAGAGATTCGGGAGAGGAGAATCCGTTATGGCAGGAAGAGAAGAAAGACTGGAAGAGCTTCGCCGCGAGGAGGAGAAGAACAAGTTAAAGAAAGAAAAGGAGACGATAACCCAGAGGGAATATCAGATCGTCCGCAGGGCAATAAAGCAGGTCCGGGATAAAAGAGAGATGGAGATGGCAGCTGGCGACGAGATGCCGCAAGGCCCCAGGATCAAACTCGCCGAACTTGAAAAGGTCGTATTAAGATCGTACGAAGAAAGATCAGAGAAGTTCAAGGACGCGATCCAGAAGAGTCTGTCACCCGCGGAGAAGACATTGTTTGACGAGGACTATCTGATAGAAGACGGCGTGCAGATGACAGGTTACCTGGAGCTTTACGCAGCCGTCACGGGTGTTAAGTATTCCGTTCTGGCAGGCTCTGTAAATCTCAGCCTCAATAAGATCGAGACATATATGAACAAGGAGTATGGTGAGCTTTATTATTTCTTAAGGCTGCCTCTCTTTAAGGACAACGATGACGGGAAAGATGAGATAGATGATATAACGGATACGCCGGAGGATATTTATGGTGCCTTGACCGCTTACTATGAAGACGGTGAGCCCGATCCGGAAGACGACGACTGGGATGAGACCGAGGGCCTTACTCCCCGCCCCGGAGATGATCCGGACACCCCGGCAGAAGACCTGAATAGTGCACCTGAAGTGCAGCAGCTTTATTACGATCCTATAAGGCGGGTAGTGACTGATAAGTGTCCGGCGGCAGTTAATATAAATGCTCCGGAGAGCAATGAGTCCGGAACAAGCGGAGGCTTCCCGAAAGAAGCCGAAGGCGATCTGGCCACCGATGAAGAAGTCGAGCAGCTCCTTACTTATTATGAGTCCAGACATCCGGAAGACAAAACGTCAGCTAAATATAAGAGCCTGACAGAAGAAGTTAATGCCAGAAGAGAGAGGAACAGAAAGGAAAGAGAATACGAGCAGGTTGCCAAGAACAATAATGTCACGACAGACGAACTTGTAAGGCTGGACTATCTGGAAGAAAGAGCGCCGGTGATAACCGGGTTCGATCCCGGGAAGAACAACAACCGGGACCTGTACGTTAAAATAAAGGAGCTCTGTGAAGCGCACGACCTGCCAGAAGAGATCGTGTTCCCTCTTTTAAAGATTTCTCTTGAGTATGTCAGATGCGGCAGCACCTCCCCTATACTTCTCTGCGGGAGAGCCGGGATCGGAAAGACGTATTTTGGAAAACTCCTTGCCGAGATTCTGGGCCTGGGTTTCTATAAGATCGATGCCCAGAGCGCAGCGACCGGCAGAGGACTTACGGGTGACTCGGCGACATATAAGCAGTCAAGGTTCGGCGAGATCGCCCAGGCGTGCCTTGTGACCGACTCGTTAAACCCGGTGATCCTCATAGATGAGATCGACAAAGCATCCGCAAGGCGCGACTCAGTACATAATATCCAGGACGAACTGTTGAGCGCGATGGACGGCTCGCATCAGATAACGGACAATTTTCTCAACAGGAACTTTGATGTCAAGGGCGTCATTTTTATCTTAACAGCGAACGAAGAAGACAGGATGGCGCCGTGGCTCAAAGACAGGTGTGACATAGTGGAGTTCCCCGAGCCTACCAGGGACAGATGCCTGTCCATCATGTCCAAGATGATGTTAAAGGAAATGAAGTCGCCCGTGTATGAGGGCAGACTCAAAGTACCGGGCAAGGTTATATCCGAAGTGACTGAAAGAATGTACGACAGAGGTGTCAGGAGCTTAAGACAGTACAACAAAGCAGTAAGGTCAGGAGCTCTTGCGGCGTACCGGGAATATCTGGAAGATAAGAGCGGGGTGCGTGACTTTATCACGGTAAGCCCGGACCATTTCGATAAAGCGATCGAAGAAGCCATTGTAAGAGAGGAGATCGAAGCGGAAAGACACAAGATAGGTTTCAAGGTCTGAGCCCGGGGTTAAAAAAGAAATGACAGAGGACGGTTCCTTTCAAAAGCCGTCCTCTTTATATTGTCTGAAGCTGATAATGCTCTTAATGTTAAGCGATACAGACAGATGCATCAGAAGAATCGTTATTTGCCAGGATGATCTCCATATTGGCCGCATTGATCTCCTTGCAGTGCTTAAGCCAGAGAGATAAGAAGTCTGACATTGACTTGTCGTGTATTGGTCTGTTGTAAGCCAGATACTTCTGACGGATGATGGAAGCCGTAGGGTCCAACTCGACAGTTACAAGAGACTTGTCGGGATCGTCAACTCTTCTCATAACGAAGATGCGGCTTGTGCCCTTGGCGATGCGGTCGGCGTAGGAAGCAACGCAATTATGCTGCTGCTTAGCTTCGTCCAAGAGGTCGTTATAGTCTTTGATGGCTCTAATGAGATATGAACCGGACTCGAAGTTGTAGTCAGCGTTGTTGTTCGATGCAGCTTCCATGGCAAGCGCCAATCTCTCGTTGCGGACTTCACGGCAGAGCCTTGCGGAAATGTCGTGTTCGCGCTTCAGGGAGTCTCCGTCAACCTTGGGTTCCATATCAAGAACCTTGCACATATGAAGATAATCAAAGAGTATCTCAATGCCCTCAAGCCTTTCAATAGCTTCATACTGATCGATGCGGTTAAGGTAGTTCACGAGAGAACTCAGGGTAAATACCTTGCGGCCGTGATGCTCATAGTTCAGGATATAGCGCATCCTGTCAATGTGCTTGGGTGCCAGATGCATATCGATGAGCAGAGCCATGTCGTCCTTGGAAAGAATGCCGAACTTGTCCATCTTCCTGAAAATGTCCCAGGTGCTGAGGCGATTTTCATTCTTTAAAACCGAATAGACAACCTTACTGCACTTAAAGATGCTCTTGGGATCGGTACCGTCTGCCTTGACCAGGCGGTTAAACTCATCAACGGGTACCGAGTAACCCCACGCTCTAAAGTGCTGCGCGAAAGCATAACCGGCTTTCCAGAGTATCTCGATCGCCGGACAGCAGGCGTACATGTTAAACATCAGCATATGAAACAAAGCTTCTCTGCAGAACTGATAAGCGTAGGGGTTAGTCTCTTTAAGATACGAAGTATAATCGCCGATATTTGCGATGACAGGATTAATGAGCATCTTGGTAACGGGCTTAACAACAACCGGATTAGAACGGAAGCGCAGAGAAACGGGTTCATCCTTAAGCCCGAGCTCTTCTTTGTTATCGTAGCGGTCGTATCTGTCGGGCAGAGTAAGACTTGCCTCAGCATATTTCAAAGACTTGTCCATAGGATTAAAGAAGATAAGGTTAATGGTGTTATACTTGTGATACGAGCAATAGGAACCATAGCTTGAATAGCTCAGCATGTAGTGACAGATGCGGAGAAAGCGCCTGTTGTCAACTCCGCTTGCAAGCTTGTCCAGGATACCCTGATAGTCCATATCAAACAAACTGATGTTAGATGCCATAATAAAGTCCCCCTCAAAACAGTATTTCATGTTGTTATCCTACAATGTTATTATACCAGACTGGCACCTCGCAAAGCCTTGTTTTACCGATGTTTCAGGGACTTTTTACGTTCAAAAGAAAACCCGGGAATTAAGTATCCCGGGAAGCCTTTATTCCATTAACTGCCGGATCGTCAGATGCTAAGACCCCTGGAGTTGGACGGAACCTTAAGTTCGTCCAATGACTTATCCCAGAGATCGAGGCCATCCGCGTGCTCTGATATCCATTCATAGGCATCGTAGACTGCATCTTTTGAAATGCTGCAGGTAAAACGCTCATCAGGAGACATGCTGCCGGCCTTATAGATATAGCCGTCAATGTTTCCGTTGGTATCGGCGCAAACCTTGATAAAGCCCATTTCGTCCTTGTGGAAGATCATAAACTCACAGAGGCGGTCGTTCACCTCCCAGTCAAACTTGGTTGAGTCATTGCCGTTCATATAGAATATCTCACCGTTCGTATCCAGGTTGGAATCTTTGTATTCGGGATACTTTGCCCTGGCTTCAGCCATTATCTGTTTGACAGCGTCAAAGAAATCCGCTGCGCTCTCTCCGGGATAATTCTTTTTCATAACAATACCTCCGATAAATATGCTCTTTATGACATATCAGTATGCTCTTTATGTTCTTTAAGACATATCAAACTGTTCTCTTATTATTACCGCGTTTGCATAGGATAGCACCGCCAAAGCGGCCCGGAGGATCAAAGATCTCTTCCGGGATGCTGATTGATATACTGTAGGTCTGTCTCAGGAGCCTGATAGCACCCGAAATCAAGAATCTTATCAGGCTCTCTTTCATACCCGATCTCATCCACGACTCTCAAAATATCGTGGAGATCTGATTTTTTCCTAGTCCTGAACAGCATATCTCCGGGAATGTGGAAATCATCCTTAAACGAAGCCAGAGGCTCACTTCCCGGAACCGTCCTCAGCCTGTCACACCAGATACTCTTATCAATCCCGTTAAAGGTGGCATAAACTCTCTTATTGGTATCTATAACGATCCCTGAAAGCTTACCCGGGTTACCGTAATAATAACTTGAAACTACCATATAAAAACCTCCTTGATAATTATTCTTAATGCATCAGATTGTAAAAGTGTCCTTGTCACACACCCAGATCTTAAGTCCTGCCGGAACGCCGTTCTTGTAGACTATCTTGGTGTTAGTGTAGTTAAGACCTGTCTCAGCCATCTTCCGGGCGACAAGGCTTTTGTCGCGCCCTTCGTTCAGATCAGCTTCGTTAAAACAACCTACATAGACCTGTGCCATATCATCACCCCCAATACTCAGCCGTAAAGTAATCAGGAGTGGCGTTGATGCCCAGCTTGTCAGCCAGGTCCTTTAATATCTTAAGAGCTTCTTCATAGGAAAGCTTGTCAGCGTCATCGCTCCAAGAATAAGTAGGCCTAAACCCGATCATCTCGTCCTGGTCAGTGTCGCCGTCAAACGTAAAACCGTAGAGCGAGTTGACCTTCAAGGTTTCACGAAAGCACTCTGCAATAAACTCTGCGGTACAAGTGCTGCCGGTATTATCTGCAATATATTCGCTTAATTCAAAATCGTCTTCACAAGCCATAACGTCTGTCCTCTCACTGGGGCTGAGACGCTCGGCAACAAATGCCTTTACCTTATCAAAATTGTTATTAACGAAAAGCGGGAAACCGAAACCTTCCTCTGTCCAAGACTTCATACTCATAAAAAAAATCTCCTAAAACAAAACGCATTCTTTGTTGTTATCCTACAAGGTTATTATACCAAACGGGATACCCGCAAAGCCTTGTTTTACCGATGTTTCAGGGATTGTTTTTACAAAAAAAATAATGTTCGGAACACACTAAGAATGCGCCCCGAACGATCCTTCTTACGACTAAACTTACGACCCGGCTTACGACTTAAAGATCCAGACTTCTTTCCTGTATCTTTACCGGGTATTCGTCGATTATAATGTCTGCTATCCTGTTAAAGTCGTCCTGAGAAAGACAATAGTTCTCCAGCTCGCCGGAACACATAGGGTCATCACTCCTAAAGCATCCTATGACCGGGATCTCGCCTTTCTGTCTGTCTCTATAATAAAGTTCCCAGAGAAGATCGTAACCGCCTGCTGCGATCTTCCAATGTGTACCTTCAACACAAAGGTCTCCGGTTGTGCCGTACTTTATTAATGTGTTTCTCAGTCCCTTAAGGTTATATTCTGATCTGCTCATATATAACGCACCTCAAAGTTCTCTTTCCAAATCAAGGGATCTCATTCTTTCAAACCCTTCAAAATTACCGTTATCATTAAAACAAGCGCTGATGTCTTTATCCTCCAGAGCCTTTATAAAAGCCTGAAACTGCTCACCGCTGCCGAAAAGAAGATCAGTCTTGATCTCTCCGGCTACATCCAGGATGCTCTGGGAGAACCACCCCTCCGAAATACCGTATCGGGACTGATCCATATTTTCTCTGTAGACCAAGATCCTGCCGTAAGACTCCGGATCTCTTTGTAGAAACCCTTCCTTAGCTGCTGACTCGATACACTGGATCAGGGCAGGATAAGAAGGATTGTCCCTGCCGTCGGGCTTGGTTGCCGCAGCACTGTTCATAGGATCAGAATTAAACATAATAAAACCTCTTATTCTATTTAAGATGTTATTCTATTTAAGATGTTATTCATATAAGATAACCTCCGATCATCAAGATAGAACAGACAGCAAATAAAAGACTCCTACACGCTTAAAACGAGCCTCATTACTTCGGACATGTCGCGGGGGAGATTACAGACAGGACGGTTAAACCCGTTCAGATCACCTATGAAACCCTTCGGATACGCCCCGGTCGAAGGTTTACTATAATCCTTGTAAACCCAGACAAGATTATCTTGAGCATCTCTTCTGTCCGTAACCGTTAAAAAACCTACAATATCAGGCTCTTCATTAATGCTGTTCCTCCGAACGGAAACAGAGCACTCGGCATCCAGCCCGAAAGGACCGTAGCACTCAATGGTACAATCCTGAAGGGAAGGCTCCTTGGCAAGATGTTTAGCGATGAGATTAACAACCTCATCGCTGTATCTGCATTTCTGTATTGATCTGCGGTTCTTCCTGCCGTAATCCTTGTAAACAGGCAGCAGCTTTAATGCAGCTTTCATAAACCCACATCCGGCGAGATGTTTGTTCCGGGAACTTCTCTGTAGAAGTCTCTTGTTTCGATGATCTTGAACGGATATTCATCCTGCAGGCCTACGAGAACGGAATAGATCTGTTCGTCCCAAGTCGTGCAGCCGTCTTCTTCGTCGATCTCATTATTTGCCATAGCATCTTCGACAGCATCGAGTAATTTACTGATGGCTTCGTCATCGAGCTGTGTCTGGATAGCGACGGAATAAACTAATGATTCACCGTCATAATCTGAATCAGGCCATGAAAATGTGAGTAATTTGATGTTTGTCATAATGTGTTTCCTTTCTTTGATGTATATTTTGAGTTTAGACAACAACTCAAGGCGTTGACAATTGTTGTTGCTTTAGTTGTTACTTTGGACATGTCACGGGGGAGCTGCTTTCATAAACCCACCTCCGGCGTGATAGAAGGCTTAACACGAAGGGTTATGTGATCATCGTCATCGCACAACACCTCGATGTCTTCTTTTGTCAAACACTGCTTTGTATCGTAATCCTCCGAATGCTTCTTGAAAAACTTCAGAAACTCTCCGATGACATAATCATAAAAACTTCCCCGGGAAGGATCATAATCATCTTCGAAGTCCCTAACATAGTCTCTGTAACAAAGACATTCGATCCTTGTGTCATCTTTATTAATGACACCGCATTCGGAAAAGCACAAACCGGGCTCTCTGGAGTCGACCAAAAACGAGACATTAAACATAACAGCCATCTTATCCAGCGTGATAAACCTCTTTCCGTCATCACAGATATGGTTGTTCTCCGTCATCATACTGCTGTGTACAGACCAATCACACTCGCCGTACACAATAAACCCGTCATCCGATTCAAAACTGTCGATAACAGAGGCACGAGATACGCGGTATTCGGGATCTTCGCCTTCAAGTATATTTACAACGCGAAGAACATCTTCTTCAAGACCGTTGACAGTAAGTTCAAATTCGCAGATGTTAGCCATATTATTTAGTCTCCTTTATGCGCATATCCGGTTACGTCTCATAGCGTCATAACCCTGCTGCTTACCTGCCTCAAAAGCACCCCTGTGATAAGCCTTAACACAGCTCAGACGCATATTCTTGAAATTCTTGGAAAGATCCTCAAATCCATCCTTAACATCTTCAGGTACAACTACCATAAGAGCGCTGCTCTGTTCTGCAAGAGCCTGTCTTATGCCCTGACAGAATCCGACAACGCAGGAGTTATATACATTATCTGCATATCCGTATTCCTTACGGGCTTCGCGGGCAAGTTTGTTGCCGAGCCTGTTACCGGCATTAAAGAGGTACTTAAAGGTCTCTGCTGCTACGGTCGCATCTGTCTCGTGTCCGTAGAAAACGAGCTGATCCTTGCCGTGATAGAAATGCTTGCAGCGGGAATTCTTTGAAACGATGATAGCCAGTTCATACTTCCACTTCTTTGCTTCCAGATCAACCTCGACCCCTCCGATCTTCTCGATCTTATCCAGGCTGCAATCTTCAACCTCAGCGATGTCTATATTATGCTGAACAAGAAGCTCCTGGGCTTTCAACGCAGCACTGCGAGCCTCTTCCTCAGACGGGTTGTTCTTGGACAGTTCAAACAGTTTCTTGATCTTCTCGATGACCTTGACATTACTCATAAGAAAGCTCCTCTCAAAAACAGTAGTTTTATGTTGTTATCCTACGAGTATATTATAACACACGGGGCTTCCGCTAAGTCCCGTTATACCGCCGTTTCAGGCTTTTTTTATTTCACATTTAACTGCCGGATATAAACTCTATGTCTCCTTCACGAATGCGGGGTCTGGAATCATAATAACTTACCGGGGTATCGGTGCTTTGTATCACCATTTTCTCGGGGTTATAACCCCAGGCTAAAGCAAGCTTTTCAGCCTTCCGGTGAGCGTCCTCCTTCGAAGACGCGGTGATCTTAACAGACCTCAAGGGGATCAGGTCGCAGATCATCCTGTAAAAGTCAATGTAATATACCTTAATATCCCCCATATCTAAACCTCCGATCAGCCAAAAGGCTCTGCTTCCATATCTCCGCAAAGGCTCTCTGACAAAAGAAAAGCCATAGCGTCCTTGTCTGATATTACCGAACGAGAAACGATCTCGATGTCTGCTGTCATTACTTCGTTATCCATATTTCCCTCCTGCTGTTAATGAGCCCGATATAGCCCTGGTGTCAGGGGCTACCAGTAGATCTCCTTGTAATCCGATGATGCCTCCAGGATGCGGATGGTCGGGTCCATCTTCTGGAGTTCACTCTTAACATCGTCAAAAGTGTAATCATCCGGATGCATGTTCTTAACGTCACAAACAACCTTGTCTATGTCATCAGCGCTCTTCCCGGTGAAAAGGATAGCCGTGATGTCACATGCCTTGCTGTCTCTGTCTCTTAAAACGTAAACTGCCACATCAAATACCTCTCTTTCACAAATCAGGTTGCTCGCATTCGAGCAATTTCGTTACCACTTCCGGAGTTACTTATAATGACCTCCCGGTAATTTCCAACCAATGCTTGTAGAGTTCAGGATCTGCCATGATATCTGCCATATCGTTGCAGGGATTGTGCTGAGGCTTAGGAGACAGCTCACCTTTTTCGTAAGACTGTTTGGTCGCATTTAGTATCTGGAACACGTCTTCTAAAGTTCGATTGTTACCGTGACTTTGTCCGTACCTCTTCAAACGCTCTCTGAACTCATTGATGAAGGTGTCGACTGAAGCTTGATTTTCCAATGCAGACACTGCTTTCTCGGCAAGGTTAAGAGCTTCAAAGGATTCGGGTGAATAAGTAATAGTACTTATTCTTTTCTTTACCCACTCTAATTGTTCAATAATCTCTTTCTTCGTCATTTTCATCTGCCCCGGATCAGAGTTGGCGTTCTCTTTCATCTTTTATCCTTTCTACCCGTATAGCCGATAGTACAGCTTTGTTGTTACTTACTAAAGATCAAAATCACTTACTGATTATTCCGCGGTCTACCTCTGCAAGGTCAACGCAGACATTTGATCCGTCAAGTGAAACGGTAGTCTCCTCACCTACGAAAAGGACGAAATCATCAGCGCACTCAAACTTAACGTAGTCTGCTGCGGCACCGATATTCACCTTCTCTACAGACAAGATCTTATGTCTGTAATTTGCACTTCCATCCTGAACGAGAATGTCCCCGCATGAGGTGAGACACGCCGTGTCAGTTACCTGACAAACAACGGGCTTGGAAGCAGTGTTGTCCTGGGTTCCGAGATCAGCTCCGATGAGAACGGAAGACGCGATCGAAACAAGCGCCAAAAGTGTTAAAGTAAAAGTCTTCATGTTTGGAAAAATCCTTTCTTTTAATGTAATTGAAGTATAGCATACGCCACATGTTAAACCGTGTGTTATACCGCAGTTTCGGGAACTTTTTTAATTAATTTTTTCAGCCCCTTTCCAAGTCCCGAAAGCGTATTAAACATTAGGCTTTTCAACCTGTTTGAAAGAACCCTTGTTAGTGTAAAACCTGTGGGATTACCATCTCTACTATTAATATGACATCGCTTTTGAGAAATTGTATTTTTTACTTAAAAAACTGTGTATAAAAACGCGCCAAAGATCACTATTATTTTCAGCATTTTAACAAATACATTTTTACGTTTTTGCCGTGATCACAATATGCCTTTTATCCTCTGATTATTTTGGTCTTATTTAGTCATTATTTGGTCTTTATTCGGTCTTATTTGGTCACCGTAAACACTGATCTAAAACAAAAGCCCCACGTCATACTTAAAAGGTAATTTCTTATTTATGGAGACTGAAATGACAGCTGATTATATCAACGACCTTAATCCTGAGCAAAGAGACGCTGCAACAACGGTTGACGGTTTTGTCAGGATAATCGCCGGCGCCGGTACCGGCAAAACAAAGACGCTCGTCTCAAGGACAGCATATCTTATGGGCTGCGGGATCAGGCCTGAGAACATCCTTCTGATAACTTTCACCAAGAAGGCCGCAAAGGAAATGCGGGATAGGGTCTGTGCATTTATAGGTCCCGAAGGAACAAAGATAACGGCAACAACATTCCATTCTTTGTGTGCCACACTGCTGAGAACGTATGCTGCAAAGATCGGCTTTCCGGCAGATTTCCAGATCCTTAACTCATCTGACTCCGAACAGGCTATGACCTTAAAGAGAAACCCGGTCAGAGAAGATTATGTGAAGGCTCTCAAAGATGAGGCTATGCAGAGATATATGAACAGAGGTCTGACGGATAAAGAGATAAAGAAAAAGTTAAAAGAAATATCGTTAAAAACGTTCCCTACGGCAAGCCAGCTTCTCGAAATGAACAGTATCATGATAAACGACCTCCAGCCCTTAGACGACGTCGTAGAGGCTTATTTTGACGCAACTCAGGACACAAACAAACCGCTTGACCCCAAGTTCATACCGGATGCCATAAATATCATCAAGCAGTATAGCACTTATAAGTATGAGCATAAGATGATGGATTATGATGACCTGTTGGGCGCTTTTTATCATCTCCTGTCAACAGATGAAGGGGTAAGGAGCGGTTTGGATCAGCTGTTCAGATATATCATGGTCGATGAATACCAGGATACGAACGTGATCCAGGACGCGATCACGGAACTCCTGTCCAAGGACGTAAGAAATGTGTGCATCGTAGGTGACGACAATCAGTCCATTTACATGTTCAGAGGCGCGAAGATAAGGAATATCATAGATTTTGATAAGAGACACCCTGACTGTAAAACGGTCAAGCTCATAAGAAACTACAGATCTACTCAAGAGATACTTGATGTGTCCAACGCCGTAATGAGCTATGCGCAAGAAGGCATCCGCAAAGACTTGCAGGGCTTTACAAACGGCGATAAACCTAAGCTTAACATATACAGAACGACGTCGGACGAGAGTATGGACATTGTAAGGCAGATAAAGAGCCTGAAAAATGCGGGTATCCCGTATAAAGAAACGGCTGTCGTCGCCCGCAGAGGCAGTCAGACATTCTTTTTGGAGAATGAGCTTAGAAAGGCAGACATACCGTTTGCCAAGTATGGCGGCAAAGGATTCTTTGAACTCGATGCAGTGGTAAATGTATTGTCTCTTGTAAGGGCGCAGCTGTCGGAGGCCGATGAGCTTGCTTGGATGAGGATACTGAATATAGTACCGGGTATAGGTCCGGTCAACGCTGAGAAGATATATAAGAAAGTCATGTCCGCAGGCCGCGGAGAATTGGTATCGCCGTTTTATTGGGGAAAGCCTTACGCTGACGGCCTGACTAAACTGTATGAGACCCTGTCAAGATCAGAAACAATGCAGCCGAAGGATCTGATAAACTATCTCGGCCGTTATTACGTTACAACAATGAAAAACGTCATAGACGAGAGAAATACATCTGATGAAAAGAGAATGGAATCATTAGACACGCTGCAAAGAGAAGCCAAGTCATTGGACGCTTTGGAAGAAATGGCAGCGTCTTATACATCCAAAGTGGAAATGCTGGATGATTTCATCCTTAATACGCCTGCAACGACAGACGGGGATAATATCGTGACCATTTCAACGATCCACTCGGTTAAGGGGCTGGAATTTCATTCAGTATTTCTTTTAGACCCCTTAATGGGCATTTTCCCGTATAGCGAAGAGGACTGCCCGGATACAAGAGAAGATTTAAGGTGTATGTATGTTGCTTTAACAAGAGCCAAAAAGAACCTGGTGGTGTCATATGCGACGTCAGTGCAGATAAACGGTCAGTTTGTAGAAGGCGAACTGTCTTGTCATTTGAACAAGCCGGAGATAAAGGAACTGTTTGATGTTCATAACATGCAGTACAGCAGCGATTCTTACGGGTACGGCAGGCAGGGGAACTACGGTTGGAACAGCCATAACAGGTTTGGCGGTTCAAAAAATGGTAACATACCTTTTAGTCTTTGAGCAACACTCACAAAAAGGCAAAACCTTTTTGTACTATATGCAAGCGTTTTATTTGATGCCGTCATCATTCTCCGGCAAAGATTTCAACCGCTCCAGATGCTCTTCTGTTTTCTTAAAATCAATCCCCCAATTATTGGTATATATTATGTTTTTTCCGTTAACCATGCCGGCTTTTTCTTTGCCCTGATAAATCACGTATCGCCCGCCAATTTCCAGATCCCCTAAGATTGAGGGAATTATATCTTTGACAATAGAGGCGTTATCTGACAGGGTAAAATCATCATTATGGCTCATTTTAGTTTCTATGATATATGCATAAGAGGGATCACAAAGAATAAGATCGATCTCATAGTTTTCACGGTTCTTACGCCCGAACAAAAAATGAGTTTCATAAAACCCATTTGCAGGACTCTTAACATACTTTACATAAGTACTGCAAACAACGGCGGCTTCATAAAGACGCCCTAAATATCCGGTGCTTAAATCTTCCTGGTTGAAAACGGCTTTAGTCAACTGGTAGCTTAAGCAGGGATTTGTTATGTAAGACCGGTAGTTATCTCTTCTTTTATAGTCATTTATTGTAAACACGATATCTATCTCGGACAATTTATGCGCGATTTCACTTAATACGCTATTGTCTATGGTGATGGCCGGATCAATACCTATTCGCTCCAGATACTCATTTAAAGACAATATCTCCGTATCATACCCGTATACGGGCACTTCTGAACCTTCACGACCAAACAGGTTGCATACACAATCATAAAAAATGGTGTAAACGCAGGCTTTGATCATAACCGGATCAAACCCGGTATAATAAGAGGATAGATTATCTAAGACTGCATTTTTAATGAAGTCCTGTAAAGAGCCGAAATTCTCATGCACAGAAGTTTCAAAGATTCCTCCGACAGAAAGATATCTTTTCATCGTCTCCTGATTATTGGGTAAATGATACAGTCTTTTGAACTCATCATAAGTAAATACCGTTGTGTGTAACTCTATAGCCCTGTGAACAAATTCACTGTTTACCAAACTGTGAATTTTTGCGGAATCGGTACCGGTTATGATTATCTTTTTACCTAACTTTGCCTGTCCGGCTAAATAATTGGCCAGTTTCAGATCCGGATCATTTATCCAAGAATACTCATCTAACACCCATACATCGGCCTTTGCAGATGAAAACATGTCGCACAAAGCATCCAAATCCAAATTAACCCCACGGTAAACGGGAGAAAAATAAAATGCACTGACATCAGAAGGGATTGCCTGCAGCACCCCTACGGTCTTTCCTGTACTGCGGATACCAGTTATTAAAAGGCCCTGATGATAGTCCCCTCGAATATATTCTTTCACTTTAGAAACAAAATCACGCTCCTCAGCAATGCCCTGGATCTCTTGTTTCACAAAGGCATTCATTTTGTTCGGGGAGATAAACAGACTTTTAACGCCGGCAACGTCAGAATTCACAAACATATCCTCCACAAATAATTACTGCTTATATTATACCATCCGTACGGACATATAGCGTTTTCTTGTGCTATCGGACAACATAACAAAACCGCGGATTTGTTAGATCCGCGGCCTTGCGTAGGATAGGGAGGAGAAAATGGCTTAGTTTACAAGGAACACATTGTCCGTAATTCCGGCGATGTTGTCCTTGATCCATTCCTTGTTGATGAATACGTATCCCTTCTCTGTCGTGAGGAGGTAGTATTCGTTAGCGAAGCGGTTGATGATCTCGTTGTCGCTCATAACGGCGATCTCTTCGAGCTTGACCACCTTGCCTTCGATGAAGAAGTTACGAACCGCCTTGACGTCGATCTTCTCGGGATCTGCCGCTTCCGTGTAGAACTTCTTATCCAGCGAGTACTTGTTCTTCCTGACCTTCTTGGGAGCTGCGGGCGTCTTAGCCTCAGCAGGCGCGGGTGTAGGCGCGGGTGCAGGTGTGGGCTCGGGTGCCGCTACTTCTACGGGCATTGCTGCCTGCTCTACGGGAGCGGGTGCAGGCTCGGGTGCTGCTACTTCTGAAAGTCCGAAAAGTTCGCCGGGGTTAAATACTGTGTTGTCGCTCATGTTGTTGTCTCCTTTAGTGTCTGTAGTATTTGTGGATTCTGCTGTGTCGGGTGCTTCATCTCCGATCTCTTCGGGAAGATCTGATGTCTCAGATGTCTCCGGTGCCTCGGAGGTCTGATCCTCATTCTTCTGGAGATCCTTGATGATATTCAAGAGAGCGTCTGAATCGCACCCCTTAAATGTGAATGTTCCGAAAGAGCTGCCTGACTTCTTAAATGAAGGAACCAGGTTTGTGATAAGACACTGGCTTTCAAGCGCCGCTCCGGACAATGCGTAGTAGATCTGATCTGCGGGAGCGCCTATTACGGAAGATACTTCATCAAGAGTGATCTTTCTCTCATCAAAGCCCTCCAAAAACTCTTCCATCAGGTCGATCGCCTTCGGGTTAAAGTGGTAATAACCCTTTGAATCCTGCTTGTATTCGCCTTCGAGATTACCCTTGTTAAGAGCAAATGCGAGATCGAATACGGGAGAAGACAGCTTCAGATACTCTGTTATCTCCCTACGCGAAATGTTAAAGTTCGACATATGGATTTTCTCCGTCCTTTCTGTATTTGTATCCTGACCTAAGTCTAACACATGCCCGTTGGTAAACAGGGAGTAATACCCTCGTTTGGCAAACTTTTTTCAAAATCTGTGAAAAATATTTTTTTTTAGCAGCTGATCCGTCGACGATAAAGTTAAGGATATTATTTTAAATAATAAGCTCCGATACCTGAGGCAAGATCCCCGGAAACGCATATAGTTGTTTTCGGTTTTCGGCGGAGTTTCCAAAAGCCCCTAAAAAGACAGTACCTATAATAGGACAGCCGAAAATCAGAAAAATCTCTTTGATTTGACACCAAATTGGTGTCAAATTGCTGACACCAAAACGGGCAAGGCAGACACCTTAATTTGATAAAAACAACGCATATTTGATACATTAGGAAAAAACGGACCAAAAATATGGTGTCTTTTTAGGTAGCGACAGACCCAGTAGTTATAAGGGTCACAAGATTTTGTAAAGTATTTTTTGAACAAATTTGTTGACTTTGTTCAAACATTTGTAAAGCCCTTTAAATACGGGCCTTTGCGGGGTGTTTGACACCAATTTGACACCAATTTCATTTGTTGAAATGACACCAAAATCACGCCTTGTGTTTGTATAATTTTAACAAATATAAATAATTTGTCACCTGTTAATTTTTGTCCGGGTTTCCATTTTGCGGAATATAGAAGATCAGATCAGGGGACGATCTATTTCCAGAGTAAGCTCCAGACCTACCGGATAATAATGAACGGATTCGTACCAGTCGGAATCCGAGTGACCGACAATATCTTCAGCTACGGGATTAACACCAAAAACCGTTTTAACACAATCATCAAAGAATCTGTGATCATGTTTCCAGTCGCCTTCAATATACACGCCGACGGCACGGGCTGCGATGTCATCTACGTATCCTACGCCGGTGCTCTCACACAACTGTTCAAGCTGTTTTGCAAAATCAGACGGTTCCGTTATCACATCTTCGATACTCCGGACTGTAACATTACCGAAGCAATTGCGCAGGATTTGATGCATATTCACGTATTTTTCTGTGTCGGCAGGGTCTGCAACACCAACGCAGCGACCGTTGTCCGTAAAGAAAGCTTTTACATTATGATTCATGAATACTCCTCCGAAAAACTCTTGGATCATTCTGGTTTTATTATTACAGCATAAACCGTAAATAGGCAGATATCCCGCGTTTTGGGGTTATCATTTGTTTATTTTTCATTAATTTCATCGATCTGTCGGATGTTACGGTACATTAAGTGAAACCGGCCCTTATCCTCATTCCAGTGGTAATGCCCGAAATACCAGTGCCCGAAATCCAGGTTTAGATCGATCAATAAATGCTCGAAAAATCCGGTGAGCTGATTGTTAGACCGGTTATAGACCGCTCTCATCATCGTGCTGATATATCTTTCGGGGCAGCAGTGCGTAAGAACATAGTCTACCTTCATATCATGCTTTTCGAGGTTTGCCAAAGCCTCTTTATATTCTGCATCAGAAGGCATCTCTCTGGCCCACCAGGATTTACCCGGCTTACGGTATTCCTTATCAGTAGATTGCGCTCCACCCATGGTAAAGAAAGTCTTTCCTTCAATGTCAAAAACCTGCCCGCGCATGAGATGTATCACGTTATCTGCAATGAAATGCACCTTGCCACCATGCCATTCAGATATCGGATATTTATCCAGAAGATCGTGATTTTCATGGTTGCCGTCAATAAACAGTGTTGTCCAGTTTCTGGTTCTCCAAAAACCCTTGACATCTGAATCGTAATCCAGAAGACCGTCGGCCTCCAGGGCATAATACCACTTTGTACCTTTTCTCGGCTTGCCGAACCAGCAGCAGCCAAAATCTCCCAAAACGATAAGGTAATCTTCTTTTGTGAGCTTTTTGCCGTTAGCAGAAGAAGAAAACGCAGCTATCCTTTCAAGGTCTATCTTGCCATGGGTGTCTCCTGTAATATATATCATTATATAGAAGGTCCTTCTTGATCCAAAGTATTGTCTGTGATCTCACACGGCCAGACCTGATGCGCTTCCAGCCACTCCAAAGCCTCTTCCTTAGTCTTAAAAGCAGCCCTGTCAACAGATCCGTCATCGCTACCATCAAACCTTCCGAATTCAGTATGAAAGGGTTTAAAGGAGCCGTCGTCGGGTATAAGCGAGATCTCTCCGCTCTTTTCAAACCCGCCGGGTCCGAACTTGGTTACTTCCGCCATATATAAATAACCGGTCTCAGCCATATTACGATCCTCCTTATTTATCTCCAGCCTATATGACCGACGTAGTTCTCGGCATCGTCCCGGATATTATCCAGATAAGGGTCTATATACTGCTTGTCTTTATTGTGTTCTTTGATAAAATCGATCACCCGGATAACAAACGCAGGCCCTTCGGATTCAGTATCGGCATAGCGCACGAGATGCTCTTTCTGCCACTCGGGCTGCCAGATCTCATCAGCTGTATCAAACAGATCCGGATCGGCATTAACAATCGTTACGTCGAACAGATCACCGTCTGCCAAAAAGAATGTGTTATCGGATAACTGTCCCCAGAAAAGGTATATGTTGCCTCCGGTATAGATATAATCGGCTTTGATGATGTCTAATCCGTCCATAAACGCCTCCTTTATTCACTTAGGGTATTCTGAACTTAGCCCCGCAGAAAACTCCTTATCATTTATTCATCCGTGGCGGCGACGATCGTAGGGCTCGGGTTAACGGCAGCAGGCGTCGGCTGCGGAGTCGGAGTAGGGAACACGGAGCTGCCGGACACCTCATGTACGGTAACTGTTCCGGATGAATAGCTGATCAGGTGCCTGTTGCCTCCGATGTCGTTAAATGTGATACATTCGTCACCATATTCAAGATCAAACTTACCCCGGTACTGTTCTAATACGTCTCCATCTGTATCATAAACGGTAATTATTTTCTCAACGCCCTGCGTAAAGCCACTGTTTTGCAACTTTTTGACCGACGCCCCGGATGAGAGACCCTGCTGACACCAGGCAAGACAGATCCACCAGCCGGCTACCAGGAGCACGGTTATACCGTAGATCACCGTTTTCAGCTTGGCATTCCGGTATGTACGCGAAATGCGGACTGCTATAAAATAAGAAGCCGCGATTAATACTGCCGTACCTATGATGCCTATAAACAATCCTTCCAAACCCATAACAGATTTCCTTTCTTATAAATCTTTGTTGTCTTCCGGAACCTGCAATAACCCTTCAGCCTTAGCAGTTACATAAATGCTGTTAAAATCAGCAATGACCTTCTTCCAGAAGGCTGCAAGCGCATCGTAAAACTTTCCATTAAACGAAATATCTGTTGATCTGATGTCACCCCAATCCTCTGCAATAACCTCTGCATAAAGAGGGATTAAAGGTTCATCGTTGGCAAAAAGAGCCAGCGCAGGATGCGCAGTCTGCATAGAACCATTCTCGTAACTTTGTACAAGTCGCACAAAGAAATTTTCCACATGCTCGTTAATGTAATCATAACAATAGGAATCATCCAGTTCATCCTGGATGATAATACCGTTTAGAGTAGTTCCACCATATATCATAGTGCCCATAAGAACCTCCTGATCAAATGCCGAGATCGAACTTAAGCTGATCAGTATTGGGTTCATAATCAATAAGTTCAAAATCAGCTATGGTGTATAAATGGATGTCGCAGCCGGGCTCCTTTTTGATCCTTAATACGGGATTCTTCTCGGAGGGTGTTCTGCTAAGCAGCTCCTTGGCATTATCGATATGTCTGTCATAGATCTGTTCATTTGCAACAACATGTGTGAACACACCCGGCTTATAACCGGTGGAATTAGCGACCATCATAAGAAGTGCAGCATACTGAATCTCGTTGGAATGCCCCGCACCCGAAGCAACACACATATCACCGGACCTCTGGATGAGCATCATATCAAGATATTCTCCTCTGACGTTCCAGATGGTGCAGAATGCGCAAGGTGCAAGACCTGCAGTCTCAGCAAGGTCTGCTTCCTGCCACAATGACATTATCTTTCTCCTGCCATATGGGTCGTTTTTAATATCCTCAACAAGCTTATCGAGAAGATGATATCTGGCAACGGTAGCACCGTAACGCTGACCGATGGTGCCGTCGCCGATATCCCAGCTGTCCCACCACGTAACACCATCTTCCTTCATCTCGGCGATGTTGTTGGTAGGACGGAGATACACTGTAAACATCTCACGAATCGCCGTCTTCCAGGGCATCTTCCTTAACGTACAGATTGGGAATTCGTTCTTGGACATGTCATATTGACGAACGTTGTGATTAACGCTGATCGTATGTGCCGGCGTACCGTCTGCATACTTAGGTCTCGGATCAACATCATAAAACCCGTCATTTAAGATGTGTTCTATATCTTTCTGAAAATAAACATCTGCTTTACTCATTCTTTTCTCCTTTTCTGCTCTTTTATCAAGAAGTCTTTCCACTCCAGCCAACCTTGCTTATCAATCAGCTCATCGCCCCAAAGTTGCATGGTTACTTGAGACTCGCAATCATTTATCATTACTTGCAAGTCCTTATCGGTTACTTCTGATATATGCTTTCGAACTATTCCTCGGACTAACTCGGGCATATAAGTTTTTCTACCCTGACAATACCTTATTGCGCATACAGCAAGGGCTCCAAAATCATCATCTGTTATTTTCATTACCTGAATCCTCCCTCACTCCTTCCTATATCCCTATCTTCATTTACTGTCAGGGCGTTGTCGATTAAATCTTCAACCCGCTCAGCAAATCTACTCAAGTCGTGTGGGTCATAGCCGTCATATTCTTCATAAGCGTCATTTATTGCCTTTTTCAATGCGTCTATATCCGGAAGCGGCTTGCCTTTTCTGACCGCATCAAGAATATGCTTTGCATTAACTCCATCATTCCAGGAAGGGTTTGCTTTAGTAAAGCGATATACTTTTTCATCTACATCAATCATCAGCTTCATTCCGCACCGCCTTTCTTTCCTTAAAACACTTGTCACAAAGAACTAAACCCTTACTAGTGTGATAATTGCAACACCTTCTTGCACTCTCAATGTCGTGAACATATTCGCCCGACCTTACGCCATCACCTGTATGCAAAACTTCCCAATCACCACAAACATCGCATTCAAGTTGATATTCAAAACATTGTAAAACCGTAATCGCCATTATTCATCACTCTCTTCCTTATGTTTTTCAAGCCATATCTTCACATCGCAATCGTTGGCATTCCTGTTGCAAGTATCTCTGTCGCACATAGGACAGCATATCCACCTTGCTTTAGCTTCGATGTCCATCATTTTTCATCGCTCCTTTCTATATCCCAATCCTCAATTAAACCCTCATCATCAAACAATCCAAAATCACAACAACCAATGGATTGTGGATTATCTTTATGAGGTTTACACTCGTCAATAAATTTGCAATCTTCGCAGTAAAAGGTCATTCTTCCTCACCCCCAAATATCTAAACAAACCTGTATCAAGTCATCTATCTGATAGTCAGATTCATAGGCTTCCTTTAATCTTTTTAATTGCGTAAGCCACGCAGCCAGCTGTTCGTGTTCGTCTGCACATTTAAGACAAGCTTTACCCTCTATCTGTGAACTATAACTGCCATTAAAATAGCCTACCGCTTTAGACCTTTGTTCTTTAGCCTTTTCTTCACAAAGCTTGATTTTTTCTTCAAGTGTCATTTTTCTTCTCCTTTTCATAATAAGGACAATCCATATCGCCCTCCTATCAAGCGCTCTGATTTGTATCAGAATGTTTGCTCCGCAGCATACAGAACAGAAGTTCCACGGTAGACCTGCTCCGCCCATGCTCCCTGCAAGGGATTGCCATCCAAAGCTTCCAGTCTTTTGCCGGTCCCGTAAACGCAGTAGGATTTTGGAATTCTTCATATACGGCATTCGCGTCGCGCAGATCAAGATGTGCAGGCACCGGTACCATGAAACCATAGCACGGAGACGATTCGGGGTAATTTTCCTCAATATACCTGTCAAGAACTCCTTCTCGATAATCATCCTGGAGCCTTTTATAAGTCTCCATCGTGGTCACGATATAATTTTTCTCGCCGAAGAAATTAAGTCCGTTACCGGAATAAACATCCTCTCGGCAGGACTTGACTTCATAGCAGATGAAAATACCCTTTTCAATATCAGAAGTGTGCACCACGCCGGCCGGTACAAATTGCATTACATCTATCCGCTTTGCGTGATTCGTTCCATAATCCAGTGTAACTTCTTTGGCATAGTATTTGCGATCAGAAAGCCTGTCTTGTATCAGGATTTCCGTCAACGGTTTCGTTGTTTCTTTCCGTTTCATATCTCTCTGCCTCTTTTTCCTTGACTAATTCCTTGACTAAAAGTCAACTTTCTTGACTAAACTTGTTTTACAAGAAACCATTCCGCGTGAACTGCACTCCCAACATGTAGCATTTGCAACCACACCGCCTTTCATTTTGCACCACCTTTATATTCTTCATTCCACCACTTCGCTATTGGTATCAACGCATACTTATTCATCTGACAAGTAATTAAGCCGATAGGACAATTTGAACAAGTACAAGTTGGACAAACATATGCTGGCTTAAATCCAAAAACTTCTTCATACTTTTCTGCGTTAGTCATTTCGCATCGCCTTTCAATATTGGATGATTTCCACACTGTAAATAGTTAGGACAATATAAATCGCCTTTGCTCCAATCAACTCCCAACAATTGAATATCTTTACTACGAAATGCTTTCTTGGATAATCGATGAAGGTATTTATCTGTATCTTTAATCAAGATTTGGACATTACCCATCCAAACCATATCAGCACCGCATTTAGGACATTTCATTCCACACCGCCTTCCTTCAATCCGTTAAAAATTGTATTAAGTTCTTTAGCATAACTTTTCCCGGTCTTTTTAAGATTTCTGACGCATGTCGAAGACAAAATCCTTCCATAATAGATTAAGGTAAAAAGCTCCTTATCAGAACCGAGCGGATAGGGATCTCGAACCACTACGGCTTTGATACCGTATTCATCTATAACTTCATCACCAAATTGCAGCGGCCCTTCAAGCTCTGTTTCAAATCTTTGTGAAAGAAAATCAATAAAATTCATTCCGCACCGCCTTTCATACAGGATATATAGGATGACCATACAAATCACAGATAAATTCCTGACTGCTATCACTATCAAAAGTCTTATAAGGACATTCTCTGCAATTCTTTGGGCAACATTTATAAGCCTCCAATCCGAGAACACAGAACCCTTCCGACAAACCGTAAGCCCCATCACCTTCGTAGATATACTGAATCCGCTTCATAATCTCTCTGCCACTAAACTTCGCAATTGCTGGCTCGTATTCCTTAAGCAGGAGATAATCGCCCACTCTAAAATCTCGGTCATTTCTGCGGATCTCAAAATTCTTCTTGCCGGTCAATACATCCTCAAACCATCTCGGTAATATCTTCAATTCATGCGTGTTCATTCATTCTCTCCTTATCAGTCATCAAATAGATTTATGACATTACATATCCCAATCAAATAATCGATCTACACATTTTTGCTTCTCAGCGCCAAAATTACCGTAATTATCCAACAGCCATTTCTTTTGTTCGTCTGTCATATGTATCCTTCGACCGCTGTTATCTTCTACAAAGTATCCGATATGACCATAGCAGTCGTGTGACCTGATAGCGATATACCCTAAAGATAGTAGATATCCCTCTGCTTCGACAGTATTTACCTTGGCTTGGGCAGGGACGTTGATTCCGGCATTAACCATATCATCGATCATGTCTCTTGCAAGGGAAAGATGATCGTATGGTGCACATTCGTGTAATTCCCCGGTAGGGGATAGATATCCGATCTTAGAGTTCATGTTTATCTTTTCCCCCATTCTCCATTTTTGCTCCGCTAATATCAGCACTACCAATGTTATCCCAATACTCCGCATGGCTGTCGACTTTAGGGAAGACAGGCTCAAGTTCTGTGTTTATCTCTAACGTATTGACCGCGTAGCAGTCATTCATACGAACGGCCATCTCTAAGATCTCCTGATCCGTCTTATGTTCCACGTCATATCCTGCAATGCCAAGTGCAATTCTGGCATGTTTCAGATCTACATCTACGGTAACCACTGCCTTCATATTTTGCCTCTTCTTATAGATCGTAAGGATATTGATGCTCCTTATCTGCTTCTATGATAGGTTGTGCATTATCAATGTCTTCTTTTAACACAACTTCTAACACTTCATTTCCGTTATAATCATCTGTTGTGATTGTTGTTATGTCTAAATCATCAGCATCAATCAATTTTCCGTGTCCTTTCGGAAGCGGTGTGCCGTTTGCTATTGCTTGGCAGATACTATCCAAGCCCTCATCGCCAAACATCGGCGGTCTGCCTTTATATGCCTCATACATTCCTTCTGGTATATCAATTACTATCTCCATATCTTGTCCCTCCTTATAGATTGTAAGGATATTGATGCTCCTTATCTGCTTCTATGATTGGTTGTGCGTCTTGAACGCGTGAATACATAGCATCAATACCCTCGTTATAAGCGTCCATCTCTTCACGCGTCATTCCCATACCGGTACTGTTATCTTCTTCCGCAGGAATGGCTTTGTATATTTTTGACTTATCAATCAAATCTCCGTACCCTTTAGGAAGAACTTGAAACTCTGCATACGCACTTTCAACATTAACGTCTGTAATCTTGTTATTCACACCCGTGACCGCAGTAATGTGTATAACTTCGCTATCAAGATACTCTTCAGGTACATCAATTAATATCTTCATATCAATACTCCTCTTAATCTTTCATACGCGATTTATATTTATCCAAACTATGCACTACTAACCCCCAATTTAAATATTCCTCGATTTCAGATTTAATGAAATTCTTATCCACATCTAAACCATATTGCTCTAAAAGTTCGGCTTGTAATTCATCAATTGTGAATCGTTCTTCTTTTACAAATAAATGATTATAGATAATGAAAGGGGCATTGTCTTTGGAGACCTTTATGCGTAACTTACTCACTCTCTGCCTCCTTATCTGCCTCTATGATTGTTTGAGCATTATCAATGTCTCTCCACGCATAACACCAACTTCCGTCTTTATCCGAATAATGGACCTCGCAATTATCATCAATCCAATCAACATCTTTTAATCTTCCATGTCCTTTAGGAAGTGGTGTACCGTTTCTAACGATCCTTGCAATTTCCATATCCCATCCAGCTACATAACGAGCTGCCCACTCTTCAGTTGAATTACAAATCTTATCTTTCAGGTCATCTGGCATATCAATTACTATCTGCATATCAATTCTCCTCACTTACATTTACTTTTAAGGGGGTCAAGCTCTTCACAGGTATGATTATGCAAATATTTGCACCCATAACACCAAATATGGTTAGCAACATATTGCTTCTGCATTAAATGAATAATGCGGTTCTTAATACGCTTGATTGTCCACTTAGGTTTCTTATGCTTCAAATCAATCTACCTCACCAGCCTAATCTCTCAACGGCTTTTAATCTGATTTCGTCATCATCACTAAACCTATCAAGATGTTCCAAAATGAATTTCTGATACTCAAGAGTAGAAACTATACCGTATTCCTGCATAATTAAAGCAAATAAATTATCGGTATCTATGCCATAAAGATTACTGCCATTAAGCAAATCACAAGCAATTTCAAATGCTCTCTTGTACTGTGCGTTTGTGTATGTCATATCAATCTACCTCACTTATCTGCTGCGATCTCGACACTTGCATAATTCGAAGGATTTATAGTAATCGTTTCTCCATCTGTTGTATGGAGAAGAAGAAATTCTCCCAAGCCTTGTTTGATGTTGTGAAGATTGTATTCAATATCACCAAACCCCTCTACAACTTTATATTCTTTTTCAAAATAAGGATTAGTAACTCTTATCTTACTCATTCTCTGCCTCCTTATCTGCATTTAACCTTGCCGTTAAGATAGCAATAACATCTTCCATAGCTTGTGCATACTCTATGCCATAGCTCTTGCGACTTTCAAGCTCCTCAATAACTGCCATTAACCACTCATCTATAGGTCTCTCATATATCGGAATATCTACTGTGCTCATTCTCTGTCTCCTCATCTGCCTCTATGATTGGTGGTATTGTTTTGAGAAAGTCTATAACTTCCCAGTCCTTATTTACTGTCCCAAAATATGCTTTGCCGTTTTTTCCTTCAGCAATAAGACCCATTGCTTCCTTTTCGTCGACCAATTTTCCGTGTCCTTTGGGCAAAGGTATGCCGTTTCTAATTGCCTTACAAATATCAGAACCAAAAGCATTAGGCATGTCTTTTATCTGTCTGTATCTATCTTCAGGTATATCAATTACTATCTGCACATCAATTCTCCTTTGTAATCTTAACTATCAATCTTGAAGTTGTGTTATTCTCTGCAATAGGGCAAAACTCTGAATAAATACAATGCCCGCCTGGTATCATCTCTTCACAAATCGTTCCACAATTTACCACACATAAAGGAATATGCACCATTCCATCTCTAACACGCTTCTTCGCTTTCATTCTTCACACCCGTCATTCTTGTACCACAGTAGCCACAAAAGTTCATATCATAGTCATACGCGCGACCACAACGGGGACACTCATAACCACAGCCGCCTTCGTTTTCCCACTCTTCGTGGTATATCCATTCGCATGTCAGTTGTGTTTCAAGCGCTTTGATAGCAAGGTCAAACACCTCGTAATCCTCGGGGTCTGTATCATGTGTTTTGATATATTCTAGCCTCTCAACAGCCTCTTCATTATTAGTCATTATTTTTTCCCTTTCTGCGATTCGTATCCTGACCTAATTCTAACATATGACCGTTGGTAAACATGGAGTAATACCCTAGTTTGGCAAACTCTTTTCAAAACTTACCCTATATTTTCCCAAGTTTCGACCATTAAAAAGGAACCCCTGCGACCTGAAGAATTGGATTCTCTTATCTTTTTAGACTCCTCGTTTAGGTATGTCTCGGCAGCAGCTTTCTTGGCAAAGACTCCTATGTTTTCCGAAGCATACAAAGTTTCACCGGCACGCGATGTAACAGGGGAATGTTTTACAACTATGTATACTCTGTTTTTCATAGAAGTCACTTCCTTATCCTTAGTGGTTAAGCTTATTGGTTAATATCCCGTTCAAGGTTGTCGGAGCCCAACCGTAAAAACCGCACCAGCAGTTATAGAGTCTGCCCCTATACTGATACCCCTTTACCTCGCAGCACTCCTTCATCGTTTTTACGGCCTCTTTAACCGCCTGAAACTCATCGGTATTGTGAACGTGGCCGTGAAGCATCAAAGTATTGGGATCTATGTCATGCTTATAAGCCAAAATGGGGTAATGACTCATAATTATGTTATAATCGCCGTCACGGATCTCCTTATACCCACTAATACCGACAAACATCTTACGGACATCTTCAGGGATCTGCTTAAGATCGTGATTACCTGTAATAAGGAACTTCTTACCGTGCAGCTTTGGAACAAGCTTGCGCCAGTCATCTGCAGTGCCCCAGCACAGGTCTCCTAAAATATAGACTTCGTCGGATTTACGGACGGCCTTGTTCCAAAGACAGATCATGTCTTCTTCCATTGCAGAAACATCCATCCAAGGTCTTCCGTCAAACCTCATGATATTCTTGTGGCCAAAATGCGTGTCAGATATATAAAACTTCATAGTATTCCTCGTTGGTTAACTAAAATTAATGTGGGGAAGGGGAGAGGTGATGTTTTCATCAATACCGGAATCCCCTTTGATCACAACGGTCGGCCCGATGCTGTCCAGTTTACAGCTCATTTTTGAGCCTTCAGAAGAACAGACCTTTGCCGCAGCCCAGACGGAGCTTCCGACCTCCGAATGAATGCGTTTACCGACGATCTCCTTAATATGCCCGGCAAAGTATTTAAGATCCCCTTCACCGGAACTGGCAGACACGTCTAAACGGGAGATGTCAAAAGAACACTCAAGGAAGATGCTCCTTACTATTCCCAGACCATCGTCTTTCGGATATGCAAAAATAGAAATGTTTGTAACGCCCCAGTTTTTGCCGGATCTCAAAACGATCTGATTGACGACTTCTTTCTTTAAGGCATTAACAGAGTCCGCAAACAATAACCGTTCAGAACCGATGCCGAACAGCTGCAGGATAAAAGTTTCCTTGTAATTCAGTTTGTTTATCAGATCACTCATACTAAAACCTTTCACAAAAACATTATACTGTTAGTTATTCTAACAGATAACCTACACTTTTAATTATATCATCTTCACGGATTTTCAGACCTTGTTTTGCCCATGATTCATATAAAAAACAATAAAAAAGCGGAGCACAACCTCCGCCGGCAGGGAATATCCCTGGAGTTCCCCGGCTTAACGTACCGGGTGGTGGACCTCTTCCGGATATTATCGTTGGTGACCTACACTACCCAGGTATTCCACGGAGGAAAATCCCCAAGGCACAGGAATCCGGTCCGGCCACTTAATAAATGCTGTTTGCTTTCTTCCACGAATGGAGTTTTGCTACTGCCGACAGCCCGACGGAAGGTAGGTTTTCATCCTTCGTGGCCTCCGAAAAGACCACCCGCTATCCGGTAACATTATATAGTATAACAGCATTTGATTAAAACAGATCTGAATTAATCAAATTTCAGCCTGTTCCTGTTAGCCTCCTTACGCTTATCAGACAGGTTTGCATAGTGGTTTTTAGTAGTAGAAACGTCTTTATGGCCCAAGGATTCGGCTACAAGATAGATGTCTCCGGTCTCCTCATAAAGCTGAGTGGCGTATGTGGCACGGAGTTTATGGGGCGTAATGTGCTTGCCCGGCAGGGAAGAAGCAGCATACTTTTTGATTATAACTTCGATACTCCTGACCGATAAACGGGTGTTTCTGCTCGATAAAAACAGGGCTTTTTCGTCTTTATCGACCTTTTCATAAGATTTACGCCAGTCTATATAATCGGACAGGTAAGCAGACGCCTCGTCTGAAAAGTAAACGATGGCCTCGTTGCCGCCCTTGCGGGTGATGTAGACGCAGGCTTTGTTAAGATCCACGTCGGTCAGATCCAGCTCAGAGCACTCGGAAACGCGGATACCGGAAGAGAGCATCAGGTAAACAATGGCCAGATCACGCTTTTCCTGCAGATCGTGGTATTCGCGCTGCTTCTTGGTCATGGGAGCGTTTCCTTTAACAGCGTTAAGGAAATCAGAAGTTTCCGCTTTGTCCATCTTAATGATCTCTTTCTTGGGAACCTTGGGCTGCGGAATCTTGCTGATCTCGTAGGTATTGATCAACTCATTGGTATAAAGATACTTGAAGAAAGCCTTCAGGGCTGACATCTTACGGGACAGGGATCTGCGGCCGTTGGTAACTTCGCCGAGATCATTTTCGTAATGTTCAAGATATTCAAAGTAATCTTCATAAACGTTTTTGGGAAGATCCTGAAGAAACTCAAGAGAAACTTCTTCGAGATCATATCTGTCTTTGACGTAAGATAAAAACATCTGGATGTCTTTGACATATTCGTAATTAGTTCTCGGTGAAGTCCTGTTGTGGATCGCCCTGATGTAATTCTTCACATAACCGGGAAGTTTTTCCATCAAGCTGTTGGCTTTGTCGATGTAACGGGTTTCGGTGATTTTGTGTCCGCTCATGCTAAATCTCCTGTAATCTGCACTATTTTTGCGTTTAATCTGTATTTTCCGCAAAGATGTATTTTTATAGTATTCCCTCCCTTTGCCGATTTAGAACCAGGTTTACAAAAAAGCCGAAAAGATCCGTTAACGGGTTTTCAGGATCTTTGAGAAAGTCCTGAAGTTGCTGTCATCATCAGGAGGACAATAAACAGCAAACTCGATAACCTTAAAATGATCAAGATATCGGGAGATCACATTTTTAGCAGCTTCGGCTACGACTTGCGGCGGATTGCAAAAAGCCCCGCAGCCAAAAGCGCCGAGGATTACTACGTCGCAGCTGCCAGCAAGCGCTGCCGACAAGATCCTGCCAAGCCGCTGCTCATGGATCGTACGAAGTTCTCTTTCGCTGATGTCAGCTTTAAAGTTGCCGTCCGCAGGATTATACTGATTGGAAGGCTTATTACGTAGATTGGGCGCTGCACATGTTATTACGTCCACATTAAACCAGTCGTTTCTTTTCATTAATACAGGAATGTCGGTATCTGTTTTGAAGACGGTTACCCCGGGCGTGTAAATGATGTCGCCGTTATGAAGAGGATCGCCCGCTTCTCTGTGAGGACCGTAAAAATTGTTCCAAGCATCATTGACGTTAAGACAGGGATACAAAGTGGAGCAACGACACAAACACTCCTCTTGAGCCGTCGCGCCGTTCACCACTCCCCCACCGGGATTTGTGGCAGATGCAAAATTATGCACTGCAACATGCAAACCCTGCTTGGCGTACGCTTCTGCAGCCTCAAAAGACCTTTTGCGGGATATTACTATGTCAGCACGGCCGGAATACTCAGGAACTCCGGAAAATAAGATCTTTTCAGTCTCCGGTATGATCCGGGTCTTTTCCCGGGAATCTGCTATGGACGCCCGTAAAAACGGATCTGAATTATAAAGGCTTTTGGTATCTTCAAACACCCTGATTCTTTCTTGTTTGTTCATGTTGTTTATAAATTCCTTTCCATTTCGTGCAGATTGCACAAACTCTTCCTTTTGGTGTCTATTACCGGGAACTTCTCTTCCCCATACCGGGTTCCGTTGCTTTCCGTGGAAAACACATCGCAGGAAATAAAGTTTCTTACGGTGTCGGTATTTACTTTCCTGACAGGAGTGTGCCCTACTACCTGTAAAAGAGTATCCTGCTTATATAAAGCTCGAAAGTCCAGCTGAGGCCGATACCAGATAGGAGAAGCGTTTGTCCACATGTATTCGGGGCCGAGACTGTTGATCCAGCTTATGATGGTATCTACATCGTCATAAAGACCCAGATCTTCCAGATGAGTCTTAACAAAGAGCGCTGATAAACCCCCGTGCATGAACAAAACATCGTCTATACGATGGATGTACTCTATCTGATCATCGGGTACAATATCGAGAAGCTTGTCGATATATTTACGGACAGTGTATTCTGCAACCTTGGAATAGCCCGATTCGGACATCCCCCAAACATAACTGAGATCATGATTTCCCCAGCACCAGAGAGTATCCGGATGGTCTTTCTGGAACTTTATGGCGGCTTTGAAAGTTTCCTCATACAAAGATATATTAAACTGCTTATTCCAGTCATCCGGGATATCCATCAGACAGACGCAGCGATCGATATTCTCACTTTTAAAAAGCTGATCTGCTCTGTCAAACATGACAGGTTTTAAGTGTACATCAGGAATTACCAAAACCTTCATAAGAACTCCTTTCATAGACATTTTGTATATTTTTGGTCTCTCGAACGGGAGTCAAACCCGTAACTTACAGATTTTAAGTCCGCTGCGTATGCCAATTCCGCCACCGAGAGTTATTATAACGGTTATAGTATAGACCTCTAAAAGAAAACCGACGCCCCGTTGAGGTAGTGGAGCCGGATGTGGGATTTGAACCCGCAACCTACGGTTTACGATACCGTTGCTCTGCCAATTGCGCCAATCGGGCACATAATTAGAGAGAAAATGTATTAATCGGCAATGCCCGAATTATGATTATTAAGATTTTGCAAAATATCTTCTAAGTTGTCTTCTGATAGAACTCCGGGATATTTATTCTCAAAATCGATTAACTTTATTTTATCTTTTCGTTCTTGTTCACTTATGTTTTGATATAACCCCAAAATATCATTATTATCAAACACGGATTGTAAAAACAAGAGAGCTTTGTCTGGCAACTCGGCGTCATATAAGTATTTGTATGCTTTTATAATACTCTCAATTGTTATGCTGTTACCTTCTTTGTCATGTTCACCAATAATGCCTACGATGTCAGAAAGATCCTTTTTATAGGGTCGAAAAGACCTTAATTTCATCGCGATTAAGTATTCAGCATTAACCGTTCGGACTGTTAACACACCATTACAGAATGAACGATAATATCGAGATACTTCTGCCAATTTTCCCGAAAACGATGTTGTTTTCACAAAATCCGAGTTAAGCCAATCGCTAGGCAAATCATACACATCGCTTATTTTGTTTATGGCATCTTTTATTCTTGCATTTGCCCGAATAATGGCATCTATATCCGCGGACATAGTCCGAAAATGATAGTTTGCCAAAATCGCCGCACCGCCCACAACAATTAGTTCGCCTTCAAAGCCTTTGCCGTATTCTTTCTTAAGGAGGGTAGCTAACTTAGCGAGATAAAAGTCAAACTCAGCTTTTGTTAACATCTTTTTAGCAGACATCTTCCACCTCACTTTCGACAATGTTATGTCTCTTAAATTCAGGAATAGCCTGATCCCATGCATGTTGCTTAAGAGAATCGTCATGAAACAAGCGGGACAACAACTCTATATCACGAGGATATATTCTGTGATCCAGCTTTGCACTGCGAAAGGACTCATATTTAGAATATAAAGGGATTTGCAATTTATTGGATAAATAGTCCACCATGGCCAACAAATACAACGCTTCGCAATACTGCCGATCTTCCATGAGCCCAGTTATTTCATCCGTTATCAGCGTGCGTTTAATAAACTCTTGTGCGCCCAGAGTTTTGACTTGTTGACAAACCGCACTTTTGTATACCTCAAAGTCCATAACCTTCCTCCTTTTTATATTATACCTTATTTGGACCCTTTTAACCGCCTGTATAGGGTCGTTTTGTATATAAATGGCACTCCCGCAAGGGCTCGAACCTTGATCGGCAGTTTAGGAAACTGCTGTCCTTCCTGTTGAACGACGGAAGTATAAAAGCTCCTTAACCAAATAAAGTTAAGGAACTGGTATCATTTACTGTGCTTATCGGCAATGCCGCTTGCTGCATAACTGTCAGGCTTGATAAGACAGATATAGCCGCAGCTTGTTACCCATCCTACGATCTCCTGGATGAGCATGGACGTCTTGCCGCAAGGCCCTATATCGCAGTGGATCTGGAAAGAAACATCTAAAGTCGTCAGATCAATGTTATCTTCATAAAGCCTTAATTCAAGCCTGTCGATAAGCCCGTTTGCGATGTTAAGGCTTCTTGCCGTTTCTTCATTGATCTTCTGCTTTAAACTGTTAATGCGGCGGACATACTCGACGTTATAGAAATATATTCCGCCCCTTCCCTTCCGGTGTACCGCGATAACCTCGACCATCTTTGTCCTGTCGTGGTTCTGGCTGTCCGTACCCACCGTAAACTCGTAAGATGCTTCAGGGTCAGATGCTATGTAACGGGCGATCTTATTGATTATCTCGTCCACAGTCATTTCCTGACCGCTTGCCGATCTGAACATAATGTCTCTCCTTTCTTATTAATAAAATACCTAGCGATGATCGGTGTGTTTTCTCACGCATAGTCCTGTCACACCAAGGGCTATAGGATTCGACGGCAGTGGCTGTTCTTTTCTCATGAGTCTGCGCCCTGCCAGAAGATGTTTACCGCTTGTTATACCGCTATACACTTCCTGCGGTTATGGTCTCCCGCGCGGGGGTCGAACCCGCAAACCCCGGATTTTAAGTCCGGTCCATATGCCAGTTCTGGTACCGGGAGATAATGGTGCCCCTGAAGAGGTTCGAACTCTTGGCCCCGTGATTAAAAGTCACGTGCTCTACCGACTGAGCTACAGGAGCATTTATAAATCTGCCTTTTGCGACTCGCAGTTGGATGACTTATCACCTACTTTGCTCACGTTCGAAAACGCTCGTCTTTAACCGTCAGTCCGAAGACTTCGGAGGGCATCATTATGATTTAATTATAACCGCGGATAATCCAAAAGGTGCCGCGTAGACCGCCGTATAAGCAAAAATAATTGGAGCTTCCGGCGAGGATCGAACTCACGACCTGCGGTTTACGATACCGCCGCTCTGCCGGCTGAGCTACGGAAGCATGTTAAGGAATTGGTGCTTCCACAGGGATTCGAACCCCGATAAGCACTTTCGAAGAGTGCTGTCCTTCCCTTGAACGATAGAAGCATTTGGGTGGAAATACAGGGGTCGAACCTATGCTTGCAGAGCCACAATCTGCCGTGCTGCCGTTACACTAATAACCACATTTTGGTGGCGGCGACGGGACTTGAACCCGTACCGACGATCTTATGAGGATCGCATTCTACCATTAAAATACGCCGCGATACTGGAGTGCCATACGGGACTTGAACCCGTACCGTTAGTTTGGAAGACTAAGGTGCTGCCGATTACACCAATGGCACATAATTGGCGACCCCACGGGGAGTTGAACCCCGGTCTCCGGATAGACAGTCCGGCATAATAGCCGTTATACCATAGGGCCGTATGATTGGTGGGTGACGAGGGACTCGAACCCCCTGAGTCGAATGACACCAGATTTACAGTCTGGTCCGCTGCCTGTTACGGGATACTCACCCATATTTGGAGCAAGTAGAGGGAATCGAACCCTCATCTCTACCTTGGCAAGGTAGCGTAATAGCCGTTATACAATACCTGCATATTTGGTGCCCGCACAAGGGTTCGAACCTTGGGCCTCCTGCTTGTAAGGCAGATGCTCATCCCAGCTGAGCTATACGGGCATTTATCAAAGATCGCGTATTGTTTTGTAAATATATAACTGTGTTTGACACTATACAGCAATACAAAGACATACAAATAAATACGTATTATTTAATCGGTACATCACAATACAAAGCAATACAAAATAATACTTTTATATACAGTCCCTCCCTTCCCGGTTTTTGCTAAAGCCTTGTAAATAAAGGCTTTGCAGAAATTCCTGCTGCCTGGTTGTTCTTTCAATCGTTTAGTTTCATCAGCAGGACCGCTGATATAGGAATGGTTCATTCCGGCAGCTTAATTTGCAATGGTGGAACCAGCGGGCATCGAACCCGCGACCTCCTGCTTGCAGGGCAGGCGCTCTCCCAAACTGAGCTATGGCCCCATAAATGAGGGAAACACGGCTTCAAAAACCCTCTCTGCTACTTTCGGACTAAGGTTTTGCTGATTACCCGATATCCTATCCTTGCAGCTAACTTCAGCAAATTACCAAGCTATCGTGTTTTTTAATGGTACTCCTGCAAGGACTCAAACCTTGATCGACACTTTAGAAGAGTGCTGTCCTTTCAGTTGAACGACAGGAGTATGTTGGAGCTTCCGGTGAGACTCGAACTCACAACCTGGTGATTACAAGGCACCCGCTCTGCCAATTGGAGCTACGGAAGCATACCGGTCACCGATTTCTTTTGGAGAGAAAAAGGCAAAGAACTCGTTGGTGTGGGAGGACGGACACTACCCCGCCGTTGCCCTTAAGGACTCATGTGCACCTAATCCTGTTCAGGCTGCCGATGTACCGTCGGCCCGCTTGTGATTCTCGCGTGTACTCCCGACTGGTGTCTGATCAGGGACTCGAACCCTGAAGAAACTGATTTTGAGTCAGCCGCGTCTGCCAGTTGCGCCAATCAGACATTTGGTAGGGGCACAGGGACTCGAACCCTGAACCGCCGGCTTATAAGGCCGGAGCTCTGACCTGTTGAGCTATGCCCCATGGTCGTAGCTGACTGAATCGAACAGACATTAACCGCGTATCAGACGGTCTTCCTACCATTAGAAGAAGCTACGATAAATGGTCCGAGTGGCGGGAGTTGAACCCACACCTCATGCTCCCAAGGCACGAACGCTGCCATTACGCTACACCCGGATATTGGTAGCCCCGGCGGGATTCGAACCCGCAAACCCTGCATCCTTAGTGCAGTGCATATGCCAGATTCTGCTACGAGGCCATTTTGGTATCCCCGACAGGATTTGAACCTGTAACTTTACGGCTCTGAACCGTCTGCGTCTGCCCGTTCCGCCACGAGGATATGAAATGCGGCATTTCGACACCATGTACGCCGGGAGTCGAACCCGCGCGTGCAGGACTTGAACCCTTTCTATGCCGCCGGACAACCGCTGCCCATTGGTGACCCTTCAGGGAGTTGAACCCTGCTTGTCAGGCTGAGAACCTGCTTTCCTGCCGATAGAAGAAAGGGCCATAGATCAGAAACTCAGGGAGAGCGACTCCTTTTCAGTTACTTCTTTCGTCACTTCAGTTTAGTCAGATGCATCGTTATCGCCTTAGTGTCAAGACACGACCTACTCGTTTCACTTAGAGTTTCTTTGGCCACGCGTGCGGGATTTGAACCCAGCGAATACCGACTTGAAAGGCCGGCGAGTTAGACCTCTTCTCCAACGCGTGTTATAAAACGGCGCTGCGGGAGTTTTGCAACTCTTTAGAGATAACTCTCCTGGTTGAGCTACAGACCCATATATGGTACGCCCAGAGGGATTCGAACCCTCATCTTACGGAGTAAAAGTCCGCTGTTCTACCGTTAAACTATAGACGCTTGTCAATACACCTACGTTTAACTTCTGTTTGTGCAACATGTGTCTTCTCCTTTCTCTTTAATGGTTATGGTGCTCCCCCGGGGATTTGAACCCCGATCTCACGGATTAAGAGTCCGTTGTTCTGCCGTTGAACTAGGAGAACATCTGGTGGAAGGGACAGGAATCGAACCTGTGACGCAGGGATTTTCAGTCCCTCGCTCTACCGACTGAGCTACCGATCCGTTTTAAAATGGTGGGCCGGGTAGGACTTGAACCTACAGAGTCTCTCGACAACGGATTTACAGTCCGTCCCGCTACCAGTTACGGTTTACCGACCCATGTAAGGGATGAAGAAAGTGCCTGTTTTTCATCATCCCCGCAGAAGATCCGTAAAGAGTGCCTGTTTTCTTTACTAACCTTCTAATGGCACCCCCGCAAGGATTTGAACCTTGAATAACTGAGTCAGAGTCAGTCATGTTACCGGTTACACCACAGGGGCATAAGAATGAAAAGTGAGCAAGCGGGACTTGAACCTGCACTTCCGGCCATCACTCTGCGTGCTTCCGCTTACACCATTGCTCAGAATACTTATCGGTGTTACATTCTCTTCCTCAGATCATTCCGGACTTCACCTTGGTCAACAATGTATCCTTGACTTTTTCCTTTTTACTTTTCATATGGCACCCGCACGAGGACTCGAACCCCGACAAGCAGTTTTGGAGACTGCCGTGCTACCGATTACACCATGCGGATATATTGGCTCCCCCGGGAAGAATCGAACTTCCATAAACTGATTAACAGTCAGCCATCCTACCTTTAAATGACAGGGGAATGTTTAAAAGAAAATATTCAGTTGTCAATGTTCACGAGAATTAAAAAGGATCGTCCGATTTTATTCTCTTCGGGCGATCCTTGATGCTTCTCTATTCTGTTTGAGCTTAAACAAAAGCTGTGATTAACATCTTAATCGCCCCTTGCTTCCGATATATTCTTTGCCTGTACCCAATGTACGTACGAATATAGCCGGAACTAAAGACCATGCGAAACCGAGCGTATCATTCTCATACGCCTTGGGCATCAGATCGTTATGTCTCTTCATAACAACAGTAACCATAGTCTTTTATCCTTTCGTTTAAGTATAAAAAGAGGAAGCCCTTATCTCACAACTGATTACAATCTTGGGGACCCTTCAGGTTAAAGATTAGGCGGATGCATGTTTCATCATCACTTTGAGTGCGGAGGACTTTACACCTTGCGGCGACCAACCTCACTTCCCTCACACACCTAACCGGGCGATTGGACCTGACCCGTTTCAGCCCTTAGGTCTTTTGTAATCAGATGTCGGACAGGCACTTCCTTCATCACTTACTATTATAACACCACATTTTAAAAATACAACAGAAAAATCGTAATTTTCTAAATTTTATTTTTCAACAGGTGTTTTTTGCCTTACAAAGACGGCGTCTCTCTTCCCTGCGGCAGCTCCGTGGAAAAACGTTCAGGCTCAAAAACAACTTCCTTGTGATGCCCGTTATTATGTGCGTTGGGCACGCTGATCGTTTTCTTGCTGCGGATGATCTCAGACTCGGGTGCATTGAACAATGCGCCCGCAAGCGTTTCAGCTGCCTTCTTGATATCTGCATCTGAAACTCCGCCCTTTAAGAAGGAATCATCGTACCAGAGCTTTGAAGCTTCCATAAGACAAGCATCTTTACTGTATCTTCCATTAACGATCGGAGTCTTCTGATAATAGAACTCCATAAAAGGATTGTCGTCAACCTGATAATAATATAAAGTGTCGTTGATCATGAATTTAAGATGCGTCTGGAACTCACAAGGAACAAACACTTCAGGTGTTCCTGCAAGCTCTTCAGCTTCCTTTTCAAGCACTTCGAGCTTAGGCTGGATCTGATCTTTCATTTCAGGATTCTTATCAAGAACCTGCTTAAAGTGATCTAACATATCCAGCTTTTCACGAGCTTTATCATAAACGGTCCTGTCGCAGACAAGCGCTGTCTTCTGATATCTGTAATCAACCACTCCGCCGGCAGCTTCGATGACTGTAGCCAACATACTCATAAGCCTGCAGGCATTAAATCCCCAATGATTTAAGTATAACTTCTGATTATTCTGAGAAACGTACATAATATTATCTCCTTTACTTTTATTATGATCACAGATCGTGTCCCGGTTCATCTACTTCTTCCGGCTGTTTCGGAGCCCAGGTAAATATGTCTTTATCAACAGTTGCCAGGAGCCCGTGTGCCTGAGAATAATCAATAGCCGCCTGACATTTTTCTTTTGTTGGATAGTGCTTGGTGCCCCCGAGATGATTAAACTCCCTGTTCTTGGCATCGTAGATCTGCCACCAGAAAGATCCGTCTTCGGATGTTATCTGCATGGGAACAAATCTGGGGTTTGATACAAGAACAATATCATCGAATAAGATCCGTCTTAATTCATTCGGGTCTATGTTGTCGTAAGGATCGTACTTATAACAAATCTCCGAACAAGTATCCTCTAAAGCAGCAATGTTATCGATAACCTGTTTGGCTGCCTTCTTAACCGATTCCATTGACTTGATGTCAAATTCTATCGGGTCCATGGCAACTATCTCGACGTAAGGAGCCAAAGAATCCAGCTTAATATACTGAGGATTGTTGATCTTAGTGGAAACCTTAGCCCAGGACGGGACTACGTTAGGCCATCCGGAGGACTTGCCCGGAAGACTGTTAGAATCAATGAGGACAAAATCTTTGATCTTATTAAGATTAAAGCATTTATTGATCTCTTCATCCCCGTACATTATCCCGTTAGATGGACTGTATCTGTAGCTGCCGGGATTTTGAATGACCTCCAACAGCTCATCAGAAGAAACAAGGACAATGCTTTCGTCGTTTTCACTGCTCTTACAGAGTATCGCAACATATTTTTGATTGCTCATATTATCCCCCATATCGCACCCATCTTCTTAAAGACTAGGTTTTTCCCCTTCCAGGCGGTAATCGACGCCTAACGTATCTAACAATTCCTGTGTAACCCCTAAGGTTTCAAACTTTTCTTTAACAAAATCCTCATCGGCGTTCTCAATGTCATCCAATATGAAATCTGCTAAGATCTTGCTTATCACATCAGGAGACATGTCATCTTTCTTACTTTCTTTTAATTTACCAAGGATATTAAATCTAACTCCTGCCCCAAACGTTGATAGCATCAATAACTTATCACCATCAATTTCTTTGGGTAATGCTTCTAATTCTTCGCTGATAGCCTTTGTAATAATCTTACTTTCAAACTCTTTCTTTGCGTCCTCGTAGCCTTTCTTGTAACCATTAGCATAGAACTCTTGACCGTCTCTCAGGTCATTATAGTTTGTCATTTTTTCTCTCCTTTCTACAGATCTGCCGGCTTCCCCGGAGACACCGCAAAAATACTTATACGACGCTTTTATCGCCTGCTCGCACTGTTTCCTGGTTTCGTACTTACCATGGCAAATGTAAGAGCTGTAACCATGCCTTTTATTGTCATATACTACCCACCAGGTCTTTCCGTCCACGGCAGTACGCTTAACTGGTTCAAATCTGCCGTCGATCACGTCCATTACTCAAACCCCCTGATATTACGAAGATTCGCTTCTTCCTCAAAGGACTCCCTGTTGCTCTCGAAACACTCGTTGACGTCGGAATAGCCGCTGCCGAGATTTTCTGTTATCTTCAGACCAACACTCTCTTCAAAAGACTTGATCTCGCTGCCGAAAAAGCCCCAGCAGGAATCGATCTCATCTAAGGACTCCGCGTCATAAAGAATATATCCGTAAACGGAACCGGTATAATAGCAGTCCAAGATGGCTACTTCGCCTTCAAGAATCTGTACAGCGTCATCGTAAGAAAGCTTACGCTCAGCAAGATCCTTGCCGTCCGCGATCATGAAACCTACAAACGAACAATCCCAACGCCCGTCAAAATGGTCGCTGGGAAGACCGACATAAAGGGTTATTCCGCTGTGGTCATATATGGACATAGGAAGGAGAACGTCTCCCTTCTCTTTTGCTGCTTCTATGAGATTTCTGCAGTCAACGGGAAAATCCTTCTGCATATCAGTACCGCTCTGTTCTACCCCGTATTTCTGTAACAGATCGTCCCAGCACTTAAGGCCTTCCTTATCGGTTTCACCTGTCACGTAACGGGAAACGGAAAAAATCTTACCAAGCCACCCGTCCCATTCACGGGGGTTTTGAGGGCAGTCATCCTGAGCAATGTGAAGGATCTTGCCGTCTTCTGTTTTGTACCAATTACCTGTGTATAAGTATTTATCGTCCATGGTCTGATCTCCTTTAGTCCATATTCCTGCCGTTGCCGTCAACGTCATTATCGGGGAACGTCAAAGGCTTACCAAAAAAGGTTACTTTATCTATCGTATAAGAAGAATCGGGGAACTCTTTTACTTCAACGTAAGCGATAAGATCGTCGGTAACGAACTCCCCCGTTACTCCGTCGGCAGTCTTCATCATTTCATCAACTGCCTTGTCGTATTCAAGATCCGTATCGAAATCCTGTCTGGTTATCATTTTAACTACGCGGCAACCGGTTACTTCAAACCTGCCGTCTTCCAAAGGCCTTATAACAGAACCCATCATGCTTCCGTGAGAACACAAACGGCTAACGATGATCGCAAAATCGTTGTAGGCGGTTAATTCACCTTTGGTAAAATCGACCTCTTTAATTTCAGAATCCGTGTCGCGATATACCTGCTTAACGCCCTTTTTCAAAACCTCTTCAACTATCTTCTGCATCTTGGGCAGATCAGCTTCAGTCAGATTCTCTTCTTCCCAGTTCTCGGAATAAAATCTTCTGTCGGGGTCCAGCAAACACACTTCACCGTCGGCGTTCTTACCGAACATGTTAACGTTGTCAGGATCGACTGCCAAAGTCAGGATCGTAAACATTCTGGCATTTTCGGGGTTTCTGCACCACTCCTCAAAGAACTCCTTTTCAATTTCTTTATAATCCTCGTCGCCAAGGAAATCAGCGATACGTGCCCCCCGGTCTGCCCAATAAGGTCTGGGGTCATCCATTTCACTGGCTTCCACATATTCATCAACGTAATCCTCGAACTCGTCCTGAACATCAATGCAGTCTCTGATCCATCCGCCCACACCATCAACGGGATTGATCTCATCGAGAATGTTCTTATCCCCCGCGAGAAGCATAAAAGCATTAGTTGAATCGCCGCGTTTTTCAAAAGCAACGTATGCCTTATCGTCCAGAGTGTAAACATCGTTATACTTCAGATCTCTGGTACCTTCCTGATTTAACCAAGGAAAAGTCTTAAACAGATCTATCTTCTTGAACTCGCTCATAACCAGCCTCCTATTCATACGATTAGGTAGATTATGACCGCAAAAAACACATATAGAACACTATTAACAAATGGAGCATCCGGTGAGAGTCGAACTCACTTTATGCGGTTTTGCAGACCGCACGGCAGACCGCTGCCACGGATGCACATTAACAGGCCAGAGATAAGGGCAATCTTCCCAAAGCACCTTGTACAGAGGTGTTGCCCGGCGCTCCCGAACCCTCTGACCTGTATGGCGCGGACGACACGACTCGAACGTGCACTACCCTTAATGGGTAGGACGGATTAGCAATCCGTTGTGATACCTGTTACACCACATCCGCATATTGGTTGTCGTGGCAGGGGTCGAACCTGCGATCTCTGAGTCAAAGTCAGATGTGATACCGCTTCACCACACGACAGTATTGGCACCGAGTACAGGAGTCGAACCTGTCTCCCCCGGTTCGTAGCCGGGGATTCTATCCGATAGACTAACTCGGCATGATTGGCAGGCCGACAAGGACTTGAACCTTGAACTTCGGAGTCAGAGTCCGACGTGTTACCGATTATACCACCGGCCTGTGTTGGAGCCTCCAGCCGGGATCGAACCGGCGACCTCATCCTTACCATGGATGCGCTCTGCCTGCTGAGCTATGAAGGCATATTTGGCGACAGACAGAGGTGACGATCCTCATACTTTGTTAAGTACCACCTGTTTTCGAAACAGGGTCCGGAGCCGTCCGGATTTATCTGCCGTTTTGGCGATCACGGAAGGACTTGAACCTTCACGCCGGTTGCCCGGTTACTCCCCGCTTTCCAAGCGGGTGCCTTACCAGTTAGGCTTACATGATCGTTTTGGCGCCGTGCACAGGATTCGAACCTGCAAACCGTTCCCGGTCAAACGCTTTCAAGGCGCCCTCCTCACCATCCCGGACACACGGCGTATAAAAACTGAAAGGGTCATCACAATGACGACCCTCACTCATTAAAAGAAAGCAGTAATGAAGACAAGGAGAAGATCACCGTGACCGCGGCAATACAGAACTGCCGGTTTGACAGCGCTGCAATGAACTTGACTGCGATACAAAGTGTCTCATGCATCTTCTCCTTTTCTATTTCATCAATTGCATTATAACATAAAAATTTAGATTTGTTACCTAAATTTCAAAAGAAGATACTTAAAAGGTATAAGATCAGCATGTGAGCCGGATAAAAAATGTAGAACAACCATTTCAGCCCCTTCCCTCTTTTACCGTTATAAAACAGGATCGGCACAAAGCCCAGCAGCGAAAATCCGTATATGCTTGAATCAAAAAAGAAAAAGGAATAAAAGATACCCGCGAAGGTTTTGAAGACAGTTGAATATGCTTGGAGCATGTAGAATATAAAGACAAGTCCTACTGCCAGCACATGATATTCTCCCCCAATCCCGAACGCGAGGAACGAAACCAGGAAGGTAAAGATGATCCTGTTTTCCCTCTTCTCTTTACGAAGAGCCTCGAACGTTACCAAGGTTAATACGGCAATGGCAAAAGTAAACAGTATATTTTGGTTTTCAAACTCGATATGTCCGTAGTTCATCAGATCATAAGGCACCTCGCTTATGGCTGCAAAGATGCAGAGCCTGGCCAGATAATGCAGCTTGTTCCGGGTATGGATATACCCTTCGGCAATGCAGAATGCAAATAAGGGCATCGCGATCCTGCCTATAATCCTTAAAAGCTGCACATCCGGGAAAAGAGCTACTCCGATATGGTCTGTCAGCATCGAGATGATCGCTAAGATCTTAAGCCCGGTTATCGAAATGAAATGAAGGTCAAACCTGGATAACAGTTTCAGTTCAGGGCTGTTAATAGCCGGCATTTGAATCTTAATTTGGGGCTTTCTGAAATTGGGAAATAATTTTGACATGTTACCACCACGCGTACGGCATCATAACCGCAAAGATCTTAAAAGCCTTGGTCTGAAGCTTGTGTCCTTTGTCGTCTTCTTCAAGAGAAGAACTTTTACAAAAGATGCGGTCCGCCTCCTCAAGCAGAGTACAGATGTATTCAAACACGAGTTTGTCGTTATGATATTTTTCAACGTCAACACCGACTTCTTTAAGATCTTTTCTTAATTCATCAGACCAGTTCCCTTCCCATTCGAAATTAACTATCTTCCCGCCGACGTCAAGGAACATCTTAAGATGCATGTAGAGCCAGACACTTGCCGTATAATCCAGATCATAAGTCTCGGTATCAGTAAAACCGAATCTTCTTCTCTGGCTTTCAAGCTGCGCCCTTCTTCGTTTGGACATCTTCAGATGATCTGTTTTGGCATTCGGCATACAAACAGCATCATCATTCGGCTTTAATCTTCTTACTGAAAGAAGGCCACGATTGTACTTATTAACATTACGGTTCTTCATGTTTAAAACCCTCCGACAGCGGCATTCTCCAAACGTTATTTGTTAACAAGCCCAGTCGTCCAACTGTGACCTTACATATTCGAGCTTTTTGAGGTCACTCAAGGTATACTCCTTACGACGAGCCCTCTTGTTATTGAAAGCACACATCTGGCAGGAACAATGTATCTTATTCTTGCTGTACTGGTGCAGATTGTTGTACCAGTCAGTGCCGTCATAAACACCATATTGACGAGTGATCGAACGCTTACGGAGAGCCTTTGTAATGTTCTTCCGGCGTCTGGCAATACGCTTCTTGTCCTTAACCAGAAAGTTATCAAAAGAATCCAGATCTAACGCTTCGTCGGTTAACTGATCATAACTCAAAACTTCATTCATTTCAGTCTTCTCCTATCATGTGTTTTGGAAATACTTAAAGACGTTTGAATAAGACTTATAAAGAAATATTTGAAGAAGTATCTTCAGAAAAGCCATGTCTTTCATTCGGATGCTTCCACTGATTGAAATAACTCCGTCTTTGCGTTTTCTTCATAGGTTCAATATCAAGATCACATGTATCAGATGGGTTGACTACGCGTGATATGACTTCATTTTGTTGCTTCTCAAGTACGACATACATGTCAAGGCGGATATCACCTTCACGGGTTTCCATAAGACGTGCTTCATACATTCCGTTTATGACATAAAAGGGTTCATCAATGCCTATGCAATCGATGATATCTTGGAATTGCTTGCAATACATAATGAATGCTCCTTATTTCTGTATTATTAAATGCGCAGCGGAATCTATAAGCACGGGCTTTATATCTCCGCGGAGAATAGGCCACACCTGGGCTAACTGTCCTGCGCTATTCCTAAGCGGTTTCGTTTCACTTAGGACCTTACCCTCAGGTTTTTACATACGGGTGACGAAACCTTCCGTATGATGCATCTGGTACCCGCAGAGGGGTTCGAACCCCCGACATCCTGCTTGTAAGGCAGGCGCTCTCCCGGCTGAGCTATACGGGTGGATTTGGCAGCGTGTGCACCGCCGCGAACGGCATCAGAACTGCTAAGTCGGAAGATCTCACGTCTATAAGGACAAGCCACCTTCCTATAAACCCTTACGGTTTGTTGCACACTTTGATCCTCACTTCCTTGGTGGATCACACGGGAATCGAACCCGCCATTTCATGCTTGCAAGGCACGCGGCACCCCATTGTGCCTTCTGACCCATGCATCTGGTTGCAGGAGCAGGAGTCGAACCTGCCGCCTTCGGGTTATGGGCCCGTTATGCATCCGCTGCACATCCCTGCGTATCAAAACGCCTCTATCCCCGGCGCAAAGGGTACGATTGGTTACGTAATAATCCTTTAGGCGGTATTCCCTATTATTTAGAAGGCACAATCCCATGGCAAGAGGATCGTAAAAAGAAACTAAAGAATTACACAACAACAACATAAAACTGGAGACTTACAACTTATGGCAAGAGCTGTAACCCCAATGGTCCTCCGCCCCGGAATCGCACCGGGCTTGTTTACGCAAGATAGATCAATTAAATACAAAACAATGTAAACCACTATGATATTAGTAATAAACGCTTTGCAATAGAATTGAAAGGGGATAATACAGTCTAACAAACTGAGTTTAAGCATAAACAATGCACTAGCGCGGAGGATATATGATAATTATCAAGGTTCTTTTGTAGGTATCCTTGTTGGTTACCTACTTAATTATTATAACACGGTTTGTTTGATAACAGTGTAAAAACATAATGTTCTCAAACAACTTGCTGGCTGGGCGGTAAGCGGCACAGGTTTGACAACAGTGTAAAAACATGATGTTCTCAAACTCAGGCCGAGACACGCGAAGTTCAGGAGAGGTTTGACAACAGTGTAAAAACATGATGTTCTCAAACTGCTGAAGAAATCAAGAACGCAATCACTCTGTTTGACAACAGTGTAAAAACATGATGTTCTCAAACCTCAACGGTTTGGTTTACACTTGATTCCTGCTTCATCGACTACCTCGCTCTATACAGACAAAGTCCATGATGTATAGCTGCAATGTTAGAATCTCTGCAGGCGTTTTCTTTTAAAGAGTTCGGGGGCCAACCTCCCTACTCTGATCGTTATTCAATTATCAAGTTTCGTATTTTATTAACAGTGGTTTGTTCGACAACTTTACAAAACCAAACAGGTCTGAACCCTAAAGAACTTAAGATTTACCTCGCGTTTGTTTGACAACTGTGCAAAACCAAATAGGTCTGAACCGTCAATTATTTACACATAGATTCTTGTTTCATCGACTACCTCGCTCCGTACGGGCACTGCCCTTGGTGTACGGCTACAATGTTAGAGTCTCCGCAAGCGTTTTTCAAACCGTTAAGGTTTGAGTTCTTTTATAGTGTTCGGGGGCCAACCTCCCTACACTGTTATTTGATTTTCAAGTTTCAATGGTTTGTGATAAATGCCCGGGTTACGCGCCCTCAAGCATTTCCAAACCCTTTGCCAGGATATTCTTCCCGGCGTTTATGTCGCGATCGTGCTTTGTACCGCACGTAGGACATGTCCATTTACGAACACTCAGGTTCTTAACCAGCGGATTACGGTACCCGCACTCAGAACAGGTTTGAGAAGAAGGATAAAAAGTAGGGATCGACACAAGTACTCCGCCATGCTCTTTAACCTTATATTCCACCTTGGATTTAAACTGGTACCATGCCGCGTCTGAGATAGCTCCTGCCAGCTTATGATTCTTCTGCATATTCTGTATTCTTAAATGTTCCATACAGACCAACTGGTTTTCCTTTGCAAGTTTAAGGCTTTCGATATCCTGGAAATAAGCACGCTGTCTGGTCACTTTTGCATGTGTCTTCGCAACCTTCTGCTTATCCTTCTGATAGTTCCTGCATTCTTCAAGAGGCCTATCATATACCGGATACTTATGTTTCTTATCCTGCTTCGGCACCATATCAGACAAGTCACCCTTTTTACAGGTGTACCCGATAATATGCAGCCTTTCTTTACGGGAAAGCATTCTCTGTCTGCGGCGCATTATCTTATCAGCTTTTGCTAAAAACTTAGGATTATCGACTTGGTTTCCATTACTGTCACAATAGTATTCCTTGATACCCACATCAACACCGACCATTCCACCGTCATTAGGCAGGATCTGTTCAGGCAGCGTTAATGAGATCGACGCATAATACTCTCCGGACTTAGTAATGGATACTGTCACCTTGGTAATGGCAGCCCCCTCAGGCAACGGACGATGCATGATCATGCGTATCGGACTCATCTTGGGAAGCTGGATATACTGACCGTCAATGATTTTAATATGACTATTGGTCGAGTATGATTTTTCACAAGACTTAATATCTTTAAATTTGGGTTTATATTTATTCGGATGCTTACGATCAAATCCGTGCTCTTTTTTATTCGCATAATAACGATCCCACGCAAATTCAAGATCAGCTGCCGCGAAACCGAACAAACGGCTGTCTAATTCGTTGAACCAACCATAAGGGAAGTTCCCGTTTTCATCAGGAGTGTCTTTCAGCACCCTGATCTCTTTAGCCGCATCAAATGCGCTATACCTGTATTTTGCGCCTTCTTCGCGGGCCTTCTTTCGCTTTTCTTTATCGTTTTGAAGAGCTATGTTATACACAATGGCAGCTGCGTTGCAGCACCGCTTGATGAAATGTTTTTGTGAATCGTCAGGGTACAGTCTGAACACATAACCCTTTTTCGTATAACCCTTCTTTAAACGGCTCTTCTTCACCTGATTGTCTCCTGTTTTATGTGGGTATCAATGTCATTAAGCTAAAGGGTCAAGACAAGGATTCGAACCTTGCAGCGATGCCGGAGCTTATCAGTGATGCAACTTACAAAGGCTGGTTCAAACAGCAATTCCGGCTATTATTAGGAGCATCTTATCCGCAACTCTTACGCCTCGTCGAGCTACTCAACCCCTTAACTTAATGTCGTTGACGTTGGTATACCATTAGTATAACATCGGTATTTTGAAAACGCGGCCCCAAAACCGTCGTTTTAGGAAAAATATTTTATGGATTGCTTTCCATCTTTCGGATCAACTCAGTTTTCTCTACTACCCGTGTCTTGCGGAAAACCTTCATGATTCGTTCTCCAAAAGGTATTCCGACATAGCCGGATCGTACTCTTTGACGTAGTATGACCAAGATTCTAAATTGTAAAAGGTCATATGTGTAATATGTTCTCTTCCGTTTGTCGGTTCCGGAGATATCTTAAAATCAACAGCCATACGACCGAGATCATATTTATCTGTACGGAATTCTTCGCAATGGAAATTTGCGAATGACAAAACACATAAAAAGAACCCGCAGACAATCAGTAGCCCCCACAAAACAGTAGCAACATTTTCTTTGGCATTATATATAGAGAGGTTATCGTATAGATTAACCAACCCAACTACTCCCATAATTGCGGGAATAATTGCGATACCAAGGATTGCCAAGAGTGTTAACAAAGACTCGTCAATAATCATGCGTTTTTACCTCCGAATTCGATTGCTGTTTTCCGCTTCTAACTTATCCAGCCAACTGTTGCCGATGATCCGCAGACGGTTACCAATCAACCGCGATATCAAGACCTTTTGGATAATGCTTAACAAATCCGCCGGTATCGCATACAAGCGCCTCACCGAGAGAACACATCAGTGTTGAACCCCTCGGCCTTATCTTCAGGTTGGCTGCAACCATAACATACCTGCCCAGCATCTTAACCCCGTCCGATCTTACCCAGTACGGGTATTCCTTTTCGGAAAACCCCATACGACGCATCCTGGCAACGACCTCGCGCATTTCCAGGTTGTAATACGTTTCTCTGCCGGAAGGACCCTTATAGACGCCCCTGGTACGCGTAAGATGTCCGGAACCCGGATATACTACCGGTTCTTCCATATACCAGTAAGGATTGTTAGCCCGGTGCATCTGCTGCTTAACCGAAGTAAGAACACTTTTAAGTTCCTGCTCATGTTCTTCAGCATTTTCGAGTTTGATCAGTTCTCTGCCATTATCGGCTGATACCGACCTTTTCATTGCAGAATCATCAAAGACCAGGCCCATATCTTCCGTTACGGGACCCGGCATAGGCCGGTTTAAAATGATGGAAGGAACTTCAATAATCTTACGCTTCAGGCTCTTGCTGAAAGAATCGTAGTATTCAAATCCGTCAACTGCTGCCGCGTTAGGCGACACGGTCATGACCGTGCTGACAAAGATAAGACATACTCCGCAAGCCGCGAAGACGTTGTTCTTATATTTATACTTATCTAATTTCCGCAAGGAAAACCTCCTAGATCGCAAGCTCCTGCGACGGCTCGATCAAGACCGCCCTCACGTCATCATTCATAAAGACATCAAAAGGAACCGCCCAAACACCGCCGTTATCAAACACGCAAAAGGCTGCATCAAGCACGGCTTCCGTAAGAGGGCTGTCGGATACAACAGAAACGTTGATCGCCTCTATACTCTCGGTATTAACGATCCTCATAGGCGTTATATCGTTTACGGAAGACGGGAAAGTTGCTGTATCAAGCCCCCACATGTGAACATCCAAAACATCATCGGCAGCATTATAGCCGAACTCACAATGGTTGAAACCGAAGCTGAAAGGGACACCGTCACTAAAACAGAAACACTCGGGATTAAAGGATATGATATCGTTTGCTGATCCTGTTATCTTGAACTTGAGATATATCTGACTTAACATTTATCTCTCCTCCACCACCGAATACCCGGAGACCATGCAACCGGAACAGAACAGGACAATGTCTGACTCATTCTCAAAAGAGAAATCGGAATGCACCAGTGCGAATTGCCCAATGCCGTCATTAGTACCAAGCTCAAACATTGAAGAGCTTAAGACGCCGTCACCGTTTTCTTCCTGATCCTTGGTAACGATTACTACGCTGTCATACCCGAACGGGCGGTAAAGTGCCAAAGGCACGCCAAGCGGCCAATCCTTGAATTCCTTGGATATCAAATAATCCATGTAGCTGATCCCGGCCTCAGAATTAGTAATGATTTTTGCCATAATAGTCTCCTCGAATATATTGTGTATTACCATTAGTATAACAGCAGATAATACTTTTCGACGGCACTATACCCTCTTTTCGAAATAAAAATAAAAAAACCGGAGAAAAAACTCCGATCTTTATGCAATGTCATTAAGTTAAGAGAAAATCATTATCTTTCTTGGATCTCGACATCCTGATTTCGTCTGTATCTATAATATAAAGCCGTTATGAGTACCGCAGCAGTTCCCGTTGTGGCGCATACACACGATGCTATATACTGCCATTCTTTTACAATAAATAAACCATAAAAAATGTAACAAACCTGTACAGTTGTCGCTACTCCCCATCCTATTATGGAGACATCGTTAGATGACTTTGTTTTAAGCATTCTCACAACCGAAGCACCGTAATAAAAAAGAAGATACGGAACAGCTTCTAACATGGGCAGATATCTTAATATTGCTATAAATCTTTCCATAATCTACCTATACCTCACTGAGATTATATTTATGACGCAGTGTGTAACAGCCATACCTATAAAGAACAAATATGCCTTTAACGTACCGTGAAACACTGCGCATATTGTTATAGCCATTACTATCTCGTAAATCGACAGCATTATAACTATTTTTAGAATTTCTGTTTTTCGTTCAGTCATACCTTTTTCTCCAAAAAGCTCTGTAAACAAATATCTTACGTTAGTTATCCTCATTGAAATGAATGATAATTACAGAGCCATCTTCCTTCTGTTTTATTCTTGGTGGGTCTTTATACGGACAAACCATATCATTGTCAGGAATTGAATCAGGATCAGTAAGTTTCTTTTGACGGAAAGGTTTAAAGAATCCCATATTATACTTTCTTTCCTTCAAATAAGCGTTTCTGTTTTTTCTCCAATTGCTTTATAGGACAACGCCCGGTATTAACATGTTGTACACAAGTTTTATTGCCCGGTAGTGCTTTGCAGTTTCCTTTTATATTGGACGGGCATTCCTTTATAGCTTCTGTAAAATTTAGATTGTCCATTTAAGTTCCCTTCTCTTCCCCGAGAGCGATTAATGGTTCTTCAACGTTATTAACTTCGTCGGCCAAACTTTTTAACGTGTCTTTGATTGCTTCCGCGTCCTCAACGATTTCTTTTATTGTGTTAGACACACCGTTTTCCCCAATTACCCATGTACGTATTTCGGTTAAGGTAACAATCAAACCGTAATCTGAGCATCGAACCTTAACTTAATGACGTTGGATCTTTATGTTTTCATTTAACAACTAAAATTACAACGCCTTGTCGGGGCTGTTAACATCAACAACCGTTTTAGGATCTGAATACACAATCTCGCCTATTGACTCGGACCAGATCCCGTCTTTAAAGTCATGCCTCCAGAGGGTGCCGTCTTCACCTTTAAACGAGACCGATGCGGAAGAAATTTTGTCTGATATTTCTTTATAGAACTCAAACAGATCATCCTCATCATATCTGCCGTCAAAAGTGAACTCGAACGAATCGTGATCCACGATATCAACGCAGATCGAAGCATCGAGCGCGTCTTTTACCCAGTTTGAAACCTGGCCAGAATCTTCTGATTTCTTAAGATTTACAAATCCGTAACCTGTTGCACAATAGGACATAATATAATTCCTCCATTCGTTATACCTTTAAAATGAAGAAGTTTAGAGGTTTCTAAAATCTTTACCTAAGGCGATCATGGGTTCGTTAACCTTGTTAACTTCCTTAGCGAGAACTTGCAGCATCCCTCCGACAGCATCGGCGTCATTAACGATTTCTCTAGCGTCATTAATGAGTTCTCTGAGCGTGGAAGGCACACAGGTTAATTTGAGGGAATTAAACCAGAGTTCTGCAAGTTCATCCGCATCAAAATTGTTGGCATGTTCAGTTAAAGCTGCCTTTAATCCTTCATCTGTTCCGTCAAACCAGACACATTCACCGCTTAAGTCCTCTCCCGCAGGGGAGTATGATGAGAACTCAATGTAAAAAGGCTTTTTAGATCCGTCATCAGTAAAACATATATTAGTGATGGACCATCCGGCTTTACTTACTGCTTCTTTCAGCGCTTCGGAATACTCGATCTTTTCGTATTCTTTCATGATACCACCTCCTTAAGTTTCCAATCCGGGATCTGAGATCGAGCCGGAACAGTCATAAAAATCCTTTATCCTATCAACAGCGGCTGAAAATGCGACATTCCATTCTCGCTCCGTATCGGGTAACCCCATAATACTGTCTTGGATAATGTCCCCTGAACTTATGTGCGCATTGCCACCGACCACAACGCCCTTATTTAATACCACCTCTTTCGAGATAGCCCCTACGCAGGCATCTCCATCGATTACCGCAGCGTCTTTAATAACTACGTTGACCACCTGCAGATCAGACTTAAAGAAAATCGTGCCCCTAACCTGGGCCTCTTCCGTAATCACGGCGTCTCCGCATATATAAGCACGATCTACTTTTGCGTTACCGCTTATCTGACAGTTCCCGGCAACAATACTTTCACATACGTACGCATTGCCGGATACTACCGCCCCGTCACTCAAGATAAAACCATGTCCGCATACAACAGCATTATCTTTTATGCAGGCATTACCTGATACCTGGCCGTGAAAGGTCAATGCGCTTCCGCACACCCTGGCATAGCCGTCTACGCGGCCGCAAACAACCCTGCCTTTTTCACAAACAACCGCCTCGCCTTCAATTATCGCATTGCCCCAGGCGTCTCCCGCAACAATGGCCTCGTCAAATACTCTGGCACGTCCTGCAACGATCGACCCATTATCTATAACGGCATCTCCGTACACTTCTGCTTCATCCGCTACCCAGGAACCGTTCTTGATGTTGTCAAGATCTTCAACCCATCCTCCCTGACGATCACCGTCATACAAACGGTGCAACGTATGAACACACCTGTTTGAATCCAAGGCTATCTTACTTTCTTTACCTAATCTTAAAGCCATAAAACACTCTCCTTATAAATCTATCCGTTTATTAAGATCATATTCTGTAGCTTCTGACAATCTAAGCGACTCCTGAACGTCTAAAATCCTCTGATTGGACGAACCCCTGAACGCCAAGGAAAGGTTCTTAAGCTCCTTTACAAAACGTCCGTCCACCAAAACATCGATGTCTTTCAATATATCAAGAGTATTCTCAGTAGAACAATGGGGATTTTTACCGGTCAGTTCTTCAAAAGTGTATCCGGAATACATCCAGATGTCCCGGGAATCTTTGAACTCTTCCCTGACACGGTTAAGAAAAGGCAGAAGCACCTTCTGATTCTCCGGTTCAAACGGGTCGCCGCCAAGGATCGTTAAACCCTGAATGTGGCCGGGCCTGAGCATTTCGATGATACTGTCTTCGGTTTCTCTTGTGAACTCCTTGCCGTACTTGAAAGACCACGTCTCCGGCTGAAAACACCCTTCGCAATGGTTGCGGCATCCTGAAACAAAGAGCGATACTCTTACTCCCGTTCCGTTGGCTATGTCGTTATTCTTGATCGCGCCAAAATACATTCTGTGACCTCTTTATACATCAACACTTTTATCGGTTATTTCCGGACCCTTCAGCAATTCGGTAACTTTATCGATCAGGCTGGGTGTATAACCGATCTCAGTACCGTTAAGAGAACAGTAATACCCCATGGTAAGATCTTCCAAAAACCTGTTAAGATCTCCGGAAGAGATCTTCTGCTCGTCAAAACATATCAGATTACCGGCAGTCCAAAGCCCGTCATTCCACTTACCGGGATGCTTCATTCTTTCATTGTCCGGACACGGAATATACCCGTCTGTTGAAACCGAGCTGTAGCCGCCGGGCCTTGTGCTGACCGTTCCTCCGACAGCTTTATAAGCATCCTTAACAAAAGCAGCGACCGTTGATGCGCTGATCTGAGAAGGCAGCTCCATCTCCTTCAGTTCCTTGTATTTTGCTGCCGTTGCAATTAGTCTTTCCTGTTCCGTCATAAACCGATCCTCCTGTGTTATCGAAGGGACAGCACGGGGTTACCCCCGCGCTTCCGATCGTGTGATTACTGATCAAAGATGCAGCACCCTCTCTGCGATCTCATGCTTACGGCCGTTGTTCATATCATTGGTAGAGATATAGCCGCAGACACGCCTTGCGATGTTCATCTTAGAATGATCGGTACAACCGCACTGAGGACACTTCCATATCCACTTACCTTCCTGATTTACAAGATCGATCTCACCTTCATATCCGCAAACCTGACAGTAATCAGCCTTAGTATTAAGCTCTGCATACATGATCGTATTGTAGATGTGAGTCATGACGGCAAGAACTGCAGGGATGTTGTTCTGCATGTTAGGCACCTCTACATAAGAGATAGCACCGCCGGGAGACAGCCGCTGGAACTCTGCTTCCTTGGAAAGCTTCTCAAAAGCGTCGATAGGCTCACGGACGCAGATGTGATAAGAGTTGGTAATGTAGCTGTGGTCTGTAACCTCGGGAATGATACCGAACCTCTTCTGCAGACACTTGGCAAACTTGTATGTCGTTGACTCCATGGGAGTGCCGTACAGAGAATAATCAATATTCTCTTCCTTCTTCCACTTGGCGCAAGCGTCATTGAGAGCGTTCATGACCTTAAGAGCGAAAGCCTGTCCGTTAGGCTCTGTATGAGATTCACCGGTCATATAACGTGTCATCTCATAAACACCCGCGTAGCCCAGGGAGATCGTTGAATATCCGTCATAGAGCAGCGGATCGATAACCTCACCGGGTTCAAGTCTTGCAAGAGCGCCGTACTGCCAGAGGATAGGAGCAACATCAGACAAAGTTCCCTTAAGTCTCTTATGCCTCTTCTGCAAAGCCCTGTGACAAAGCTCAAGGCGGTCGTTAAGGATCTGCCAGAACTTATCCATGTCCTTATATGAGGAACAAGCTACATCAACAAGGTTAATGGTAACAACACCCTGATTGAATCTGCCGTAATACTTGTGCTGGCCGGGAACATAATTCTTAGCCTTGGCGATGTTGCCCACGCCGGCATCGGTGAACCTGTCGGGAGTAAGGAATGAACGGCAGCCCATGCAGGCATATACGTCACCCTTGAACTCACGCATCTTCTTAGCTGAGATGTAATCAGGAACCATTGTCTTGGCGGTGCATTCAGCAGCCAGCTTGGTCAGATAGTAATACTTGGAATCGGGATAGATGTTATCCTCGTCAAGAACATAGAGCAGCTTAGGGAAAGCTGTTACTACCCAATGCCCGACCTTGTTCTTAAGACCCTTCTTACGCTGGACAAGAACCTCTTCAATGATCATTGCCAGGTCATCCCTTGTCCTGCCTTCAGGAACCTCGTCCAGATACATGAATACGGAAACGAAAGGTGTCTGACCATTAGTGGTCATCAGAGTTACGAGCTGATACTGAATGGTCTGAACGCCGTTCTGTATCTCTTCCCTGACCCTGTTCTCTACCAGCTGGTCAAACTGAGCATCCGTGTAAGACACGCCTGCCTCTTCCATATCCTTCCTGATCTTCTTAGCCCACTTCTGACGCGATACATCAACAAAAGGAGCAAGATGAGCTAAAGAGAAAGTCTGACCCCCGTACTGAGAAGAAGCTACCTGCGCAACGATCTGGGTTGCGATATTGCAGGCCGTTGCAAAAGACTTGGGCTTATCGATCATGACACCGGAAATGACAGTTCCGTTCTGGAGCATATCATCAAGATTCCAGATATCACAGTTATGGATCGTCTGCAGGAAGTAGTCCGCATCGTGGAAATGAATAATACCGTTCTCGTGAGCCTCAGCGATCTCAGGATCGTTAAGAAGGACTCTCATGGTAAGATCCTTGGAAACCTCGCCGGCAACGTAATCACGCTGCGTAGAAGCGATGATGGGGTTCTTATTGGCGTTCTCTTCCTTCGCCTCTTCATTCTTATGAGCTACGAGAGAAAGGATAGCATCATCCGTCGTGTTCTTCTGACGCTGAAGCTGCCTTGTGTAACGATATGTGATATAGTTCTTGGCAACCTGATAAGCGCCGGCTTCCATGATCTTCTTCTCAACCATGTCCTGTACTTCCTCAACGGAAACGACACGGTCAAGAGCCTCGCAGTCAGAAACGACCTCAGAAGCTATCTTATTAATGCACTCACTGCCGAGCCTCTCCGCCTCAAGAACGGAATTATTGGCCTTGGTAATGGCGTTAACGATCTTGGAAGAATCAAACTCCACCTCAACCTTATTTCTCTTCAAAATCTTCATTTGTAATACCTCCGAAACACTGATATTTACTTGTTGTTATCCTACACATATTATAGCACGCACCACCCTGCAAAATCCCGATAAAACCGAGCTTTGGCAGACTTTTTATAGGCCCGGCAGATCTTTTTCTTTAGCCCTTTCAAAGAATGCCAGCATCGCATCTTTACTGAAGGTGCATTCCAGTCTGAAAGACAGCACCTCCGCATCGAACAGACCGGAAATATATTTCTTAGCCTCTTCCCTGTTCCAAGCTCTGTCATTAGGCAGCTCATAGTACTCAGGCAGATATTTGGCTTCAAAATCAAACTCAGGGTCCCAGGCGATCTCAGCAGCCCTGAAATGAGGCACGCTGCGAAAATCCATGATCTCTTTTACGATGTCGCTTTGAATGTTTTCATAACGTTTGGCCGGTTCTATCCCGGAAAAAGCCATAACGGAAAATCTTTCGAATGTTTGAGGGACAAATACAGCCGGGTTCTTATTAGTCTCTTTACGCCAACTATCCTTGGTTGTATTCATAAAGAACATCAATAAGGAATCACCTAAAAGATCCCGTGCTTCTTCTGCGGAAACGACCTTCCTTGCACCGATTGCCCTGTCAACAGCACAAAAAACAAACTGCTCGGCAGCCTTCATAAGTTCGGTTTCATTGCTGATCGTTCCGACCATATAAACAACATCCTTTCACTGCAATATCTGAATTAAATATAACAGCGAAAGGATATGATAGACCTATCTTAGAGTGACGGGTATTCTTCTGTTATCTTGAACACCTTACAGCCCGGATAGACTGCCCGGACTTCATTTTCGGCTGCAATTACATCCCGAGCCTTAACATGTACCGGCAATGTTTCGCCGGAGATTATAAAAATATATTCGTTTAAGTCTGAATCTGACATGCCATCTCCTTAAATAAACGGTATTCCGCCCCAGTCCAAAACTTCCTTAACCTCATGAATCTCCATGAGGTCACGGCACTTCTGCACGCTGTCTTCATTCCGTCCGTCAACAAAGGACGGATCATACTCAGTGCCGATATATCTGATCCAGTCCAGAGCAAAACGGGTGATGTTCTGCTGGATCGTTCTGTGCGTTTTGGAAAGTTCCTCAATGGTGCTGTGTCCGATGGGTGAGCAGTTAAACACGCGGCTTATCTCGGCTGCCTTTTTGGTATCATACTCATTCATAATATCTTCCTCCTAATTTTTCCCTCTCTAAAGCAAGAATGCGGTCAGAGTGATCAATCGCCTCCGAGTTCCTCATCATTGTCTTCAAGATCATCCAGCTCGTCGTCGCATGACGAATGTTCACACGTCTTGCGGCATTCCTCACAATATTCTTTTATAATTTTTATAACATCAGATACTCTTATGATATCGTCACCACCAAATTTTTTAATTTCATCTATCAATCCATCTACAGATTTAATGTTATTCATTTCTGCGTTCATTTCGCTCATAACTCCACTCATCTCAACGATATCCTCTTTTGAAAATTTGGTAATTATCGCACTCATTTATCTTCCTCCTAATAACGATCAAAGATCGGAACTGTCTGAATTTAAGGGCGTAATTACGGCTTCAAACTCGGTAAAAGGCCGCATCTTCTCTTTAAACTCTCTTTTGATCTGTGATCTAAAACCGGGGTCATCTTCACACATATCAGCAATAAACTCTCTATATTTAGAGTTTCCTTCATTTATCTTCTGCTGCAAATCATTGCCGGACAACGGATGTTCAATATCAAGAGAGAACTCCGTGGCAAATACCGCCACATGATGATCGTGGTACTGAACAAAAAAGCCTATTGCACCGAACATGTCACTGCACTCATTTACAACAAGCTCATCCGGTTCATCCCCGTTTTCGGCCATATATTCATTAGCTTTGGCTTCGCAATATTTGAGAGCCTGCTTTTCGGTGCATTTTATCAAATGTGTATCCCACACATATTCAGCCCCCTCATTATCCGAGATCTGAACCAAATAGAGCTTTTCCTTCTCTTTACCCATACCTACCCTCCTGTATTTATTAAGCCACAGTGGCTTGAAATCTATAAGAACCACAGACCTCAGTTGTCTTAAACCGGACAAGAGCAGCCAAACGGTTATTTTCTTCAGCGGATAATCTGCGTATGCCAAAACAAGCCAGCGACAAATCATCCGGTCTTGTTATATCACCGAATACAAGTTTTTGACCCGTCTCAACAGGATCTTCATACAAAGACTTTTCAATAAGTTCCAATAAGCCCATTTGTTGCAACTTCATACAGGTCAGTTATCAAACCAGAACACCATACGGGTGCTTACTATCTTCTCTTCCGGCGTGAAATATAAGCCTGAAAGACTAATGTACATATCAAGGTATTCCAAAAACTCTGTGTAAGGGCTTTTAACTTTTATCTCTTTGCCTTCGTCATCTGTAATAACATCGTGTGGAGCTTCTTTGCTCATGTAATAAAGGGTTGCATAAGAGGCCCACCCTTCATGATATGCCCCGCACCCAAACGACCGATGATCCGAAGAAATCTGTTTGCTGCAGTCGTCAGGAAGTCTGTTGCATATAAACGGATCTAAAGCTTCCCACATGTTACAATCACGGCCAACATCAGGCCATGCAGGAATATACGACCTTCCCTCTTTAGTATAAAGGCACAGGGGCAGCCATTTGCCGTCCCTGCCCTTATACTCAAATCTTAAATTAAGATCTGCGCCCATTAAAAAACCCCCAAGATAAGATTAAGCGACACCCTTCTCTAAAACGGCGGGTTTTGCCGTCTTGCCGGCTACAAGTCTGTTCACAAGTCTGATCAAACGCTTGTTGACTTTCTCATCCAGCTTTCTGATACCGCTTGCGGCCTTTGCCGGTTTAGCATCGTTCTTTGTTGTTTCTTCCGACTTAACGGCCTTTACAGAAGGTGTCAGTTCCTGCGAAGGCATCAAATCGAAAATGCTTATCTGATTAGTTCCTGCATCCATATTCATATCTCCTTTCTGGATCAGTTATATGATTACATCATACAGTATAACTATCAGATAACCCTATTATATACCCACGGATAGTATTGATGTAACAAAAATGCAACGATTACGAAATCATTGCATAATCTGTTTTAACTCCTTCCAAAATTTCCGGTCTTCTTTTCCATTTCAGTCTCGTCATCTGCCCGGTAAAAACAATCCTTAAAAGAAACGCCTTTTAAGATGGGCTTGTTCCTTGTTCTTGCCCAACTGTCATATAACGAGTACCCGTTCTTTTCCTTTAATATCAAAAACCGTCCTTCCGGCTGACTGGCAAATCCGTCTTCCGTTTTGCTCCAGACAATACGGCACAACCGGGTTAAACAATACTTTTCCCGCTGAATGAGACGTTCAGCCTGGATTTTACAGCCGTAACAGGATCGGGCTTCATAATCTGAAGTTCTCAGGTCTTGGGAAATATTATCGTGCAATCTCCAGAGCCTTCCTGCTTTGGAGATAATATATCTGCCGTCATCGCTGACAAAAGTACCTTGACCTGCAAAATGCCACGAAATACAAAAAACAAAAGGTTTCTTGATCACCTTATGAAGAACGCCCCTGCGAACCCGAATATTTCTTGTTTCAGACCACGCATTTTTGTCAGAAGCATCCCGGTAAGCCCCTGCCTTTACAAAAGAAGCAGGTTTGACATTTACGTTCTTGCCGGACATTTCTTTTCTGTATTTATTCAGATCGGCCCACTTGGCTTTAGTTAATTTTTCGACGTGTGTTGGAGCGGCCATGTCGCCTCTTGGTGTTTTCATCAGCGTTCTACCTCATAACCGTAATTTCCACAATGTACCGCATTATCGCAGAAAGCGTCAGGGCATTCATCGCAAAACAGACAGCAGAAACACCCGCTGTTCTTCTCTTTATCCCTATTGGAATACCCGTTACCGTCCGGAAACTGTTCCCCGCCACCAAACAGTGCTTCAAGGATCGCCAACAAAAGGATCATTTCTTCTTCGCTCATAGAAATATACCCCACATAATCTTGCAATGGCATTTAATTAAAGATTCACGTCTGCATTGTCAATCAATTCATTCAACCGATTGATTTCATTATCGGTAACATTTTTTGCTTCCTGAAAAATATTAGGAAGTGAAGAATCTACATTCGCCATATCTGCTATTTTCTCACTCCATTCACAAGCTTTATCTTTATCGGGCAGGGAAGCCATAACACCTGTTGATAGAGCTCGCAAATTTTCCAAATTTCTTGATAATCTTTCAAGACCTTCTATGATGCGTTTTACTTCAGATATTTTCACTTTCGATTTCCTTTCCCTTAACTTAATGACCTTGCACAATCTTGGCGCATCCGGCTTTTAACGGATAGAGTGCGGAGACCCCTCCGCACCCTGCGCTAAAACCTCCTTTATATTACTGATCGTAAACAAATCTCATATCACCAATCATCGTCCCAACCGTCATCTTCCGAGCCATCAAACGTAGGCGTGTCATACTCTTCTTCAAGAGACTGCAAAAGAAGCTGTGTTGCCAGCATCTGTTCCATCTTGTTCTGGAAATGCTCCTGAGCAAACTTTACAGCCAAAGCCTTTGCTTCCTCATAGCTGTCAGCTTCCACGCAGCATCCGAGCGTAGAGACATTGCCCATAACCGTCGGGGTATCATATTCGATGGAGTTGATTATCCTTGCCATAATAGACCTCCTGAAAAATGTGGGTTTTTATGTTGTTTACCTATAATTTAATTATAACAGCCGTTACTCCGAAAAATGCTTGTTTTACCGCCGTTTGAACAACAAATTAGAAGAAATATTCCCGCCGATACTTTTTGTACCGGCGGGCTCATATATCAGCAAACCGCCTGCTGCTGTTCGTCTCCCTTTGCCAAACGCTTACGGATGTGTTCGGCGATCTTCCTCTGAATATCAACGGGTACTTCACGGTTAAACGCATATTTACACTGTACGATAGTGTAGTTAACAGGATCGAGTTCCATCGTGATGTGTGATGCTTCGATATCGTCCTTCTTACGGACAAACAGGATTATCGATCTGCCGTCGATGATATTATTCATATAACTTGCCAGACAGTTGCTCTGACGGGTTGCTTCGTTCAGGATGTCCTGACGGCTTGCGGGTGCTACCACCTTAAGATCCGTGTCCCAAACAAAGCCCTCAAAAACCTTACAAGTCTCAAACGCTTTAGCCAACTTCATCTCGTCAATGTCGATCTTCCTGATCTGTGTCATTGTGGAAAGCTGCCTGTGGGTCATAGGAAGACATGTGGGATACTTGTCAGTAACCTTGCCATATACATAGGTCTGCATACGCAATGTATCATCCCATTCCGTAAAGAAATCATCCCACTTCCATCCATACCCCATCTGCACTGACTGATAGAGAGTATACTCCTTAAAGCGCTTGTAATCTGCGTTGATACGGCAGAATTCACGCAATTCCTCAACCGTTTGGTCCATCCGATATGAACAAGAATAAACATTGGGGAAACCGAAATTGCCTGTTGTTATCAACGGGGTCTGGAATACACAGCTGATGTAATCCCTTGTATTATCAAGACCATACTCTGAAAGCAACCAACCAATAAAAGCACGTCCGCAATTGTAATCAAAACATCTTACCAGATTTTGATCAGAACCGGCTTCGTTGACCAGCTTCATTATAAGATCAAACAACTTCGGAAATGCTATGTAGATCTTGCCCGAAGGCTGACGGGAAGGCTCAAAACCAAACTCTGCATAGTTACACTTGGCGGCCTTGTGAACGATGACATTACGGTCATCTTCAGACCGAATAACGCTCAGAAGCCAACGGGCACTATCCATACTGCCGTCGATCTTGCCGATCCAAAAACCTTCAGAAAACTCTACCTTATCCGAAGCCCTGTCAAACAGGCGTGTGTACTGAACAGGATCAGTGTAGAGTTCTGTCGTGCTCTCGCCGGACTTCTTGTTTATCGTTTTAAGGAAACAGGTTCCTGCGGAAACAAGATAGACGAACTGAACGACCTTGTGTGCATAATCCCTCTCCAAAATGAAATCGGGATAATCCGCTAATGCCAACTTAACAGTCTTGACTACAACTGCTTCCTTCTTCGTCTTCTCCTTCGTAACTTCCTCTTCCTTCTTGGCGGCTTCATCGGCAGCCTCCTGAAGAGCCTTGCCTTCTTTTGCCAAAGCGGAAAGAACGGTTGATGCAGAACCTGCCTTAACCTCTGAAGCGATATCGAAATTCATGCTGATCTGAACGGGTGTAATCTGTGCCATAAAAATCTCCTTTAAAAACCAGTTTCGTGTTGTTTTCCTACACTGTTATTATACCACCTAAACACCCAGCAAAACCTTGTTTTACCGACGTTTCAGGGATTTTTTACGACCCGTTCCAGAACATTTTAATAATCAGTTTTTCTCAAAAATCCGGGCATTAAAAAACGGGCTTCTGAGGTGATAAAAAACAAATGAGAGGTTGGTGTAATAGAAGCCCGTTGAAAGAAGAAAGTATGAAATCGATGACCGTACAAGACCGTTAGAGGTATAAGGTTGGCAAAGCACGGTAATGTCAATGAACAGTCAATCGATCTTATCAAGCGAATTGTCGTAGGAATTACCGTTGTTTTCCTACAATTATTATTATAACAGTGTTTTTTACAAAACGTGTTATACAAGAAAAAAAAATAAACGGGTCTTAATGACCCGTTAGTAAAAGCGCTAAAATGGATCTGGTCTTAACCACCGAAGAACCCGACAAAGAAACCCACGATGATGGGAAACAGAAAAACACCCACACCGAGTAAACAAACCACGAACAGAGCGCTGCACAGTTTATTGTATGTCTTGACGTATTCCTCACGCTTATTCAGTTTCAGATTGTTTATGTTCTTCATCATAATTCTCTTTCCGCTTCCTTTCTGATGATCTGTTCCAGTTTCTCCTTGTTTTTCAAAGGAACGACTTTATTCGGAGGAATGGGCGGTTTTCTTTTAAACTCCCTTATCTTCCCCTCGTCTTTAAGCCTGATCTCTTCTCTTTTTCTTTTGCTTGTCATCTTTAATCCATCCGTTTTGACGTACTTAGCATTTCTTTTTCAACATCCATCCTGTGACTGTTCACAAGATCTATCATTCTCTGAAACTCCTGCGGTATCCTTTTGGGGTTGGTGATCTGCCACTTACCTAAGACCATGCCTTCTATGAAAGCTTCCTTAAAATCTATCAATAATGAATACGGGATCGTATTTCCCCCGTAAGCGATGGAGAGATTTCCCAGATCCTCACCGGAAAGCCTTCTTATATTCTGCAGCTGTAAAACGCCTCCCTTATGGAATGGCGGAACCGGTGCTTCGTTAGTTCCATACCAGAACTCGTTATTGTACTGGCCCGGCTGCCGCCACGGTTTTTGAGAATTACAATACCAAACGTATGCTTTGCGATCCTCTACGGCGGCTACAATATAAAACCTGTCCTTGCAGGGCATTTCACCATTGGGAAACGGCAGCCTGCCGCTTAAGATCATGCCGGGTCTGAGTTCATATACGCTTAACATAAAAGTTCCTCCCGTTTGAAGATACCAATATCTTAAGTATCACATCTAAACGGGAGTTTAGAACTTTATATCAGCACTTACGGAGCGATCCTGTATTTCTCGCCGTCATAAGGATACGGCCAGATACTGAGATCTCTCTCCTCATACTCGCTCAGATCCTTCTCAGTCAGACAGGCATACTTACTTCTGAACTCCTCAATAACCTTGACTACCTCCGGGTCGGAGATGTTAATGAGGTCAGGATCATACCAGATCTTAAATAAACCGATCTGAATAAACAGCTTATCCATAGATCACCCCCGAAAAATTATACGTTGGATTATACCAGAAAACGTCATACCTGGAAAAGAGTGCCGTCATCATCGCTGCCGGTATCGGTATTGATATCACCCTCAGCAGGAGCTGCATCAGAAGTCGCCTCATCAGCATCTTCGGAATCCTCTCCGCTGACAGAAGGACTCTTCTTCTTAGACAGGGGTTCGATCCCGTCGATGACTACGCAGTAAGACTTTACCTTAACTCCGTCCTTCTCATAAGTAGAAGTCTCCAAAGTTCCGGAAAGAAGAACAAGGTCGCCCTGCTTGCAGTAGTTACTGAGAAACTTCGCTCTGCTGCCGAAGGCCATGCACTTGATAAAGTCACACTTCTTGTTGCCTTCCTTGTCCGGAAACCTGCGGTCAACGGCGATGTCAAACGATGTATGACAACGGTTCTCATCCTTAACGATCAGCTCGACGTCCTTAGTAAGACGTCCGGTAAGCATAACACAATTCATAGATTTATGTCTCCTTTATTCAAATATATACAATCCGGATCTGCCCCGGTAATTGTCCATGTCACATCTCACGTCCGGCAGAAGCCAAGCGATCCTCGGATAACCTGGAATAAAAATTCCTGTGATAATCGGAAGTATCGATCAGGTCTGCGGCCATCTGGCAGTAACGCTTGAGATCGGGAGTATCTTTGAACTCTCTTTCCCTCTGTGTCTCTTCCATACGCATACATTTGTCGTATACCAGGATTACCCATAACATGCTCTTCATAGTCTTTGCCTCCTTTCTCTCCGGACCATCCCGGCAAGAAATTGTTGTTCTTACTTATAAAATAACACACGCATCTAAAGAACCCGGGGGCAAAAACCGAAGTTTCGCAACTTTTTTTCTTAATTTTCTTTCGATTTTATGAATTTTCACAAGTTTGAACCGGAACCGAAACTATGTTGACCGTCAGAGGGGCGCTCGATCCTCTCCCCTTTTGACATACCTGCATAGCCCCCTCCGGTACCGACCTGGATATTGTTGAAGTCCTGTTTTGACTCGACCCTGATCTTCGGAAATTCGTGTCCATCGAGGCCGTTAAGCATGTTATACCCTTTCATACGGAGTTTGCGCAGGGCCTTGTTTTCTATCTGACGGATTCGCTCCCGTGTGATGCCCATCTTTTCGCCGACATCCTGTAAAGTCGAGATGGGTCTGCCGCAAAGGCCGAATCTGCATTTGATGACTTCCTGCTCTCTGGGATCGAGATATGTTTCAACAGCAAAGAGGACTCTGCGTTTCAGATCTTCCAATTCATTGTCACGTTCTACGGAAGACACGGTATCCCCGGCCATTATATCCGCATTATAAAAAGCTATCAGATCGCCGACGGTTCCGTCTTCTCCTTCGTCGGGCCTTACGACATTATCAAGAGATAACGGTTCCACGCAGCCGCTGTACAACAGGTTGAAAGTATCTTCAGACAGGTCCGAAAAAGCGTTTCGCATCGTTTCCCTATCCGGGATCTCACCGGTTTCCTGCTGGTACTGTTTGCGGAACTTATTCATGGCGTTAAGACGATCCAATGCATGAACGGGAATCCTTATGGCTCTGTCTCCATTAGCGATGCCTCTTCCGATCGCCTGATTGATCCACCAAACGGCATAGGTTGAAAATTTGAAACCCAGATCCGGGTCAAAGGATTCTATCGCACGCATCAGCCCCATCATGCCATCCTGGATCTTATCGTCTTGGTCGACGCCTACTCCGGAAGACGTGGCTTTATTGGCCAGCGACATTACAAGCCTTAAATTATGCGAGACCAACTCATCCCTTGCAGTACTGTCCCCGTTGCGGGCGCGTCTTGCAAGGTCCTGTTCCCTTTCGGGAGATAAAACTTCCATTTCTTCGGCAGGAATGTGCCAGTATTCTTCAGGTGTCATGTATTTCATTTCCTTTCCGTTCCTTTTTTAGAGCTTTCTGCTGTGATCGGGTTCCAGCGGAACGCCGTTCGAATCCCCTAAAAACTGCAGATTTTTGTTATAGTGGCGCAGTTTATATAAAGCTCTGGCCTCTATCTGTCTTACGCGTTCTCTTGTGAGGCCGATCTTTTTGCCTATTTTTTCAAACGGCACGAGCGATTCATCTTCATTCAAATAACGCTCACGGATAACAAAAGCCTCGCGGGGTGTCAGTGTTTTATTTATGGCTTTGATCAATTCATCTTTCAAAACCCCTTGTCTGCTGAGCTGCTCAGGGGTCGTTTCGATATAATCATTGCCCAGATCACTCAATACTTCCTTATGTTTATTTAACGGGTCTGTATGGTCCATAAGCTTTATGCACTCGCGTACGTAATCCTCGGTAAAATCGAAATGCTCTGCTATATTCCTGACGGTCGGGATTTCGTCTGCCGCTCCATAACAGTCTTCCTGATACTCGGCGATCTTACGGATGTCGTTCTGAACCTGAAGCGGAACATGAATGGTCCTTACATTCTCTTCAAGCTCGTGCTGCATTTCACGCCTGATCCAGAAAGAAGCGTATGCGTTAAAGTTTTCACCCTTGGATCTGTCGAACTTATCGAGAGCTTTGAGAAGACCCAGGCACCCTACCTGCACCAAATCATCAACGGTGACAACACCGGTATTGCCAAAAGATTCGGCAAGTTTGGTAATTGAAGGGATCTTCTTTTCAACAAGAGCAGCCCCGGCTTCCTTATCCCCGGACTTATACAGATCTATCAAAGCGCTGAGCCTGAGTTTTGCGTAATCCATATCATAACCCCCTGTCGCCATCGCCCTTATCGTTAATGCCGCAAAAATTCTTTTCGCACATTTTCTTGGCCATTTCATCGGTACGGACGATCTCCTGAACCTTTTCTCTGATGTCCGAAGGGTCAAAATTATTCGTAATATCCCAGACAAAGACTACGTTATCGGGGGTTTCAACCCTTCTTCCCACATATCCGTAAAAAACATGCTCAAAGTCATCAAACGCCTGCTCTTCATCAACGAAACGCGAGTAGACGATACCCACTTCCTTAGCCAGCGTATTTTTATCCTCATCAGTAAAACTGGTATACTTACTGAACTTACCGATCGTTTCGATAGCTTCGCTTACAGCGTTGTTGTACGAATCAACCACTTTGGATGAACGGGTCTTGTGCATGATGTAGTCCAGTTTATCCGAAAGAACCGGACAAGCCCTGTCAAAACGTCTGTCCTGTCTTAAAAGGGCAGCCCGCATACGCTCTGCGGGATCTGCATTAATGTAGATCAGATGAAATGTCTGATCGGGCATTCTGGATAAGATCTCCTTAACGCCTGCCGGATCTAAGATAATTACATCCGCCTTTTTCACGTCTTCCAAGGTCGTAAAATACTCGTGTTGCGCAACTGACGTACGCAGATACTTTTCGGAGTTGGCAAAAGAAGCAGCCTCCTGTTCTGTTATGAACTTATGTGTATCTTCCCCGGGATAACGCTGAGGCCTGGTCGTATAAGTAACCAGCCTCTCTTTGCCCAGGTCTTCGAATATCTTGGTAATGTAATCCTTACCTACGCCACTCTTGCCGACGATGATGAACTTGTTATTAAAATCAGACATACCTCTATTTTCCTTTGCCAAAATTATACTGGCGGTAATACTTCCGTATTAACTACCCATATTTAATATATAACAGCGATTCTTGAAAATAGTATAAAAAACCCGCGTTTTACATTCCGATCCCGTCGCTACAAGCATTAAGTTCGAAGTCTTTTCCGTACACCTTACAGGAAATTGCCTCTATGTTATATCCGTCGGGCGCGTCGTCTTCAATTTCAATACCAACCAAGGTAGCTCCCTTCGAAAACAGGTCTTCTATATCCCGGATTTCGTTTTCACCGTCCCATATATAGATCTCGCTCCAAGCCATTGATATGTGACCGTTATCTGATCTGGATATTCTTGTTAAATCTCTGTCAACGGTTACGATCTTTCCGCAATCCAGCTTAAAACTTGCCGAATTAACATAAACGGTGCTGGTATCATTGCTCACACAATCAAATTCAATAGTCATAACTTACCTCCTTACGGTCAAAGACTCTTTCTGCTGTCATCTATCTCTTTTTCCTTAACTAATGATCTCGCGACTGAAGAAGCCAACTGCTCTGCGGAACGCTGTACGTCAGCAGGCAGTCTCGTTTCCTTATCAGGCTGTGGGATGTCATAATCTTCCCTGATGTCATAAACGGCGTCTTCAACAGCGTCCATGATGTTATCAAGAGTTCTTTTCTGAACAACAGCTTCACTGAATTCGGGAAGGTCTTCCACTTCGATGGTATCCAGATCGATGCAGTGACTCCATTCCCTGCATTTGTGTTCCTTGTCGTTATAAACGGTAAGTACCAGACCTCTTTCATATTTAACATTATCTTCTTTGATCTCAAAGAACTGGGAGCCCCACTCAATGGCGGCACCTGCCAGCATCTGTTCAGCTATCTGACGCTGCTTTTCACGCTTGTCCATCTTTGTCCCTCCTTTACCTGTTATGTGTTTTTGTTACAGCCCTGAATGATCGCCGAAGTCGGTAATATCCAGATCTGCAGGGATTGAGTTCAATGTCTTTGTCTGATCGTCGATGTACTTCTCCAAAAGGCTGCACGCAAGCCCGGACATATCCCGCTTAACAGAATCGATGTAAGAGGGATCAAACAAAGGCTTAAACGGATTAAAACCCCTCTTCAAGAGAGTATCTTCTATCTGCTCAGTACCCTTTTCTAAACTCTTGTCCGAGCGCTGAGACCATGCGCCGAGGATGGCGAACTTACCGCCGTCGATCAGGTACCCGCAGATGCGGACATCGTCCGAACGGCCCGGTGAGATCTTATATTTCTTTTCGAGGTCGTTTAATGCGGACGCCTCAGGAGCAAGATACTGTTCGATATTAAGCATCTGCTTTACTATCTTGGCTGCGGCCTTATGTGCATTGTCAGACAGCTGCCCGGTAACTGCAGCGGCTCTCTTTTCGAGATCCTTTACCTTATCGACCTCAGGGGAATCCTGTCTGACATTGTCTTTGGCATCAAGGTTGTCCCGTATCTTTTCGCGTTCTTTCCTGACCTCTACGTCTTCATTATCCGCGTCATGCTCTTTGATATGGGCCGAAGCGTTCTGTTTCTTTAAATTGACCTCGACCTCAAGTTCTTCATACTTAGTCTTTATCTTTTCCAGAAGGTCATTTGAAATGTGGCTGTTAAGAGCTTTTATCTTCGCTTCAAGCTCGTCCCATGTCTTGATAGGTTCCTTCTCGCCTTCCAAGGTGATCTCGAAATTGTCATTTACTTCAAACATCTTATCAAGATCCACATACCTTCTGTCGTTGCCGAACTGGACAAACTCCAAAGAGCTGAAGGTGTATGTAGCAGAAATGGCTTTATCTATACTGATCCAGTTGTGGTTTGCCATGGCGGACAAAGACATGACATAATTCTCATCATTCTTAAAGGCCTCGGTCTTAACGGCGTTTGTCAGCTGCTCAAGACTTCTATTGGAGATCTTGACGCCGCAAGTGCTTGCAGCCATCTCGGCAAAGCATAACGCTTTGGTAAACGAGTCGAACGTCTTGATCTGTTTCCCGGTCTTTTTCTGATACTCTTCAACAAAAGAACTGAGACGGATCTTGCTGGGGTCCTTTATGTTTTCTTTGAGGATATGTGCATAGTCAACTATGTGATCCCAGTCCTTTGTAATGCCCATGCCGGCCTTGGCAAGATAATGCTTCTGATAATAGGTACCGTTTGTAATAAAGATGGTATCCGGACTGTCATACTTGGACAAAAACTCCATTATACCGGTCTGCATCTCGCTTCCGGTCAGCCCAAGATTACCGGCAATATAGGTATCAAGAGTAATGCCCTGAAGCGCCAGTTCTTCTTTCAAAGACGGAGTCTTCTTCATGGCATCTATCTTTTCGTCCAGATGGTCTGCAATGTATTTATTGCATTCCGCCTGCATAGAAGGATCATTATTGGCAAGCTTTGCCGTTTTCTCATCCCAAAGCTTCTTTAAATATGGCGCTCTGGCAGCATATTCATGAGATCTTTTCTTTAACAGATCCAAAGAGAAGCGTCCTGTATATGTGCCGTTTCTGTAATCTTCTATCAATGCTTTATATTTAGCGTGCTGTTCTTTGCATTTTTCGTATGCTTCCTTCTCTGCCCTGCCGTATTTAAACATGAACTCCGAACGAAGCTCTTCTCTGGCATTTTCTCTGGTAGGTTCTGCACGCTTTATAAGCGATCTGAGATTATCGGGATCGGGCTTTGCCAGAATGAACATGTGATCCCTGAGTTCATATCTGTCCGATGCAAGGTTCCACAGATAGGCTGTTAAAGCTATCTGGGTAATGCGGTTGTCATGCCCGTTCATCCTTCCGGTCGTTTCAAGATCATACACGATAAAAGGCGCGTGATTCTGACCTATCTCAGTTAATAATCTGTCGTAATGCTGCCCCATATCAAACCCCTCCGATATTACAAGTTAAAAGTATTGTCCAGATTACCGAACAAAACGCGCTTGTCTTCTTCTTTCAAGTTCTTAAAACCCGGCATTTTCAGTTCTATGGCCTTTTCGATAAGCCACTCTCCGGGCTTTCCGTAGTTGCGTACGCGACCGTTTGTTTCAACGTCGGCTGAAGCCAACACTATAGGCTCTTCATCAAAAGAGCTCCTCAAGAGCTGTATCTTGTAACAGCCTTCGGGTTCGTTCCAATAAATAGATACACAAGACCACAGCTTTATAACGTCGTCACTGGTCACCCCGGCGTCGTTCAGCATATCGCTAGCCAAAGAATCAGTAGCCAGCTGCAGAAACCCGAAAGTGGTGAAATTAGAAATGTCACGACGCTTGTCGATGCATTCATCGACGCATATATTAAGCAAAAGAGCCAATGAAACGGGTTCCCCCGGAACGCCAAGCCAATAGTGTTTCATATCAGATCCTCCTTCAGTCAAAAATCTATGTTTGCAATGTCAATGGGGTGAAACTGTATCCCCCACACGGCACCCTCGGCGTTAAGGAATTCTTCTTCCCCTATCTCCAGGATCTTGTAGATCGCCTTCTGTTCGCTGAAGTCCTGGGACTTCTTCGAATTCAGCAATCCATCGCTTATAAGCTGCAGTGCCATGGTCTTGACCCAGAACAAAGCAGAACCTGCGCTGTCCGGAGCAAAGACGGTATCTTCCGGCAGATTTCCGGAAGGCTGGTACATTACAGGTCCTCCGAAGGAATAGCGTTCCTTCTTTTCATAAAGAATGGAAGGCAGCATGGCAAGCTTTCCGGACTGTACCTGAAGGATAAGATCCTTAAACATCTCTGAAATGAACCTTCCCGCGTCATCACCGTTTAATTCGGCAACCTGATGTTCGTTACACCAGGAATCCGTAAACGGCATATCTGTTTTAGCAGGGTTTTCATTAACGATGAGAACATAGGGATTTCCTTCACTCATCCAGTTGTCGGATGTCATGAACCACGCCTTATTCTGTTCGCAAGCACCGGAGTATTCAAAGATACCTCCGCCGGTATAATAAAAATTCGTATTATCAGTCTTAATGCTGTAACTCACTTATTTCAGCTCCTTCACAACAAAATATCAAAGCCCCGACCTTATCTCAAAGACTTCCTCTTCCGGGCTCTTAAAGATATCCGCCTGATCAGTACAGCTGATCTCGGAGGGGTTGATCTCGACCATATCAAGAGTCTTCAGCATAACTTCGGAACAATATTTAATAAGCTGTTCAGCCCAGGCATCACATAAGGATTTTTTAAACCTGTTGCTGTCCATATAATCTTTTGAAGCATCACGTTCACCGCGGATATCAAACCGGTAAGTAATGACATCAATAACAGGCTTTGCCAACGCTTTATCCAAAGATTCCTTCGGAGAAAGGTCATCAAAAGTATCTGTTACTCTGCTGCCCCAATCAGGCGTGCCATAAACGATTGCAGCAGCCTGAGAAAGGCTGTCCTTAACGCCGAAAAGGAGCGTGAGCTTCATCGGATCGTGAACAGAGATACCTTCAGACAGTCTGATATCAATGGTTCCTGACATCTTCATCTCTTCAAAACCATATTCAGCCATTTATCCGCCCTCCTTATAATTCCGGCTTTACGCCTGTTTTCGGAAATACTTTTTCCAATTCCCGTGCATAATCAGTCAAGCCCTCAATGAAACGCCCGTGATTAAGCGTGTTGTAATAAAATCCGGGGTCAAGATTACCCGTATACCATTTATCGGTTAACAAAAATAAGGCATCAGGGTCTTTGTCATACCAGGAAGTATCTACAGGTCCTACTGTATCCCTGGTCTTAATGATCAGATCCAGTTTAACCTCTACACTGTCAAGGACAGCTTCCATACATTTGGAACGCTCTAAAAGCGCTTTGCACTCGTTTTCGCCCAACAAAAACGACAAGTTGGGGCAGCGCTTGGAAAAAGGCGACTCAGGGTCGTACAGGACAAACTTTTCACCGTTGGAATTAACAAACTTAATACCGCGTTCGGATAAACGCGTAACATCTTTGTCTATCTGGTGGTGTGTAAAAGGCGTCCAGTCTCTGCTCATCTTACAATCCCTCCCTATCGATCTTTCGCTGCCATTCGGCTTTCTTTTCCAAAGCTGCGTCCTGCTCGGCTGACATGGAATACGCGAGGTCTTCCATGATCGAATCCAAAGCAGTACAGGAGATAGTATCCGTTTTCATGCTGATACGCCCCAACATATCAGGCAGCTCCGTCTTGCAAAGTTCTGCCAATCCCTCGGAAAAGGCTTGATGAATAGTCTGATCGATATCTGATTCTTCTTTATAATCGCCGAAGAAAGGCTTCGCCCCGGGATAATCCCTATCCCCTTTTTCGCCGGGAACATAATCGGTCAATTTAAAACTTCCTTCGGCGTAATACTCAAGCCCGACAAAGCTGCCGGGCAATACCCTTGATAAAACGCTTCGTGCTTCAACGGAAATGTGATACGATTCTCCGCCGGTCAATTCAGAGATGACCTGATCAAACTGTTTTCTGGCAAGATACACGAGCTTGGTAAGCTTATCTTCAGAAACAACAGCATCCTGATCGATCAGAAGCGACATAAACCCGCTGGTTTCAAAGGATTCATACATAGTAATTTCTTTATTCATAGTGTTCTCCTCATCATGCGTTCCGGGGCGTCGTGTCATAAACAAAAAGCAGCCATAAAAAAGCCCCCGACACATTCTTTATATAAGAATGACATCGGAGAACCTTTTTAGAACTGTCTTGCCCGACTGTCTTTAAATTATCAGCCGAACATCTCGTTTAACTCATCAAGCGGATCTTCAGCCTGCTTCTGCAGCGTTTCGTCAGCAGCAGGCTCCTCTTTTTTACCGATATTTTCCAAAATCTGACGTTCCTGATCTTTCAGCTCCGCCACACATTCGCGCAGCTTGGGCACCGCGGCGTCTAAGGGGAGCTCTTTTACGAGCTTTACGGCCCTGTAGGACGAGACATCAAGACATACTTTGCTGCCGAACTTATATATACCTCTTAAGATACCCTCAAAATCTTCGGTGTGCCGCCTGTTGAGCTCATAAAGCTTGATCTGGTCACCGTTCTTGGCAAAATTAAAAAGCGCCACGAACTCGCGGTCCTCAAGAAAGATCGAATCTCCCTCACGGTTAGCGTTAAGGATCGTGCGCATCAATTCTTGCATATCCTTACCCGCACTTATACAAGCCTTATAGATATCAAACGTGACAACATCCTCTTCCTTAAGGATTATGGTATCGCCGGATAATATCGAGATCCAAACACCTTCAGTCATATTAGATTACCCGCCCTTTCTTTACAGATTGTTCGTTCCGGATACAGAATCAACACCTATTATCTTTTCAGCTTCCGAGAGCAAAGCGTCGTGCGCGTTTTCAACCTTCTCATCGATAACCCCGTCCAGAAGCTTTTGCAGTACAACGCCTATCTCTTTACCGGGAGCCATTCCCAGCTCTGATATAAGATCACTGCCGTTGATCTGAAGATCCTTTATCGAAAAACAGTTTCCTGCACTTAATATATCTCCTATCAGCTCTCGTACTTTCTTAAATTCAGGTATTTTCTGATCTTTTGCATATTCTGACTGAGCCAATGTATCAGCCTTTTTCACTTCCAGGAGTTTATACGCTAGATCAGCCCCTGTCTGATTCAACAGACGCCTGCAGGCTCTCCTGGTCGGATCTATCTGACGGTCGTGAAGTCTTATCAGCTGACAGACGGTATCTCTGGTATATGAATCAAACTTCAGTCTGGTCAGGATGTCGTAAGCGATCTTCTCGCCGTTCTCAGCATGATAAGGAAAATGCCCTCTTCCCTGCTCATCGAGAACAAAGCAATCGGGTTTTGCTATGTCGTGTAAAAGCATTGTAAGCTTTATGACAGGATCATCACCTTGATATGCAGCAACCGAATGAGCAATGTGGGTATAGACAGAATAATCGTGCCATTTGCTGTGCTGCGCAAAATGAACACAAGGCCACAGTTCAGGTATGATCTGTAAGATAACATCCTTATATCCTACCAGGATCTTAAATGCCCTGTCTCCGCATAAGAGTTTTACCAATTCGGAGGATACCCTTTCTGCAGAGATGTTATTCAGCAAAGCCCTGTTCTTGATGAGCGAAACAGCAGTGTCCGCTTCGATATCAAAACAATATACGGATGCAAACCGCAAAGCCCGAAGTATCCTTAATCCATCCTCGTTAAATCTTTTGTCGGGATTTCCGACACATCTTAAGATGTTGTTTTCAAGATCCGATCTTCCGCCAAAGGGGTCTATAAGCCCTGTTTTAGGACTATACGCCATGGCATTAACGGTAAAATCACGACGGGCAAGGTCTTTTACTATATCCCGGACAAAGCTTACGCTTTCAGGATGCCTGTTATCAAGATATTCTCCATCCATGCGGAACGTCGTAACTTCATACAGTTCCCCGTCAGACGCACGAACGGAAACCGTTCCGTGCTTTATACCCGTATCGTATATGCTAAAAGAAGAAAGGACCGAATGCACTTCTTCGGGTGTGGCCGAAGTCGTTATATCCCAATCGTGAGGCGTTATACCCAGAAGGCCATCCCTTACGCAGCCTCCGACAACGAACGCGTCAAAGCCCTCCTCCTGCAAAACACGAAGCAGCTGATCGGCACCTGTCGGTATATTAATGACAACGTCAGAAGAGATCGAGTTCATTTATTTCAATACCTAAACTTTCGCATACACAATTCATCATAAGCGCATTAAGCTTATCATTATCCGGATACTCGGGAAGAGTTGAGTTTTTCCAAGCGTCATCGAACTGTTTTGACAGATCTGATACCAGACGGTTAAATGCCGCGTTTGGTGTGACTCCGTCTGATTCAAAGTATCTGCCGTTTCTTATATCCATCAAAAGGTCATGCTCAGGACGATAAGTAACGATCTTGTGGTCTTTAAGGATGTCGATGCCCATCAGATACAGCCTGACAAGATGCATCATGTGCTTACCGATCTTGTTGTGCGCAACAGCCTTATCGTTGCGATGACTCTTTTTGTAATCCGAATGGATGTTGTTTATCTCTCCGAATAAACGGGTGGCCTTATCTATAGAAAAAGACCCGTTAATAGTCAGTACAACGCCGTTCTTGTCATCTGTATTGACCGTAACCCCCTCTATGCCTTCCTTCTGTTTAAGCGACGCTAACGCGTTGGTAAGAGACCGTGCTTCGTTGGAGACGACGGCAGAAACGGCCCGTCCGGATTTATTCATTAATCTGTTAAGCTGAGAACGTGCATAACAGCCGAATGTATATCCGGCCTTCTTAGAAAGGAACAGATCCGAATGATCAAGAAGGTGCTTACCTGCTCCGCTTATAAACAGATACTGGTCAGGCTTAAGACCTAACAGCTCTATCGTATTGGGATTACAGTCTGCCAGGAGCTTCATCATTTTCTTAAGGCTATATATGGTAACATCGTATTCCTGAAGCATGAACTGTTCTGAATCAGGATAAAGACCAATAAATTCTTCTATCGGATTAACATAGATCCCGCGTATATCAACGTCCGAAGTATCAGTAGACGTTCCATAGGCAATGCTGCCGCCATACCCTATCAGCATAGGGTTAGGGCACCCCCGTTCAACGGCCGCCAAAATGAGGCGGGTTTCATTAATCTGAGACTCAGTCATATTCACACTCCTGGTATACCTTAAAGTTATACTACATATTATAACGCAAAAATCAGGAATTGTCGGGCGAAAGGTCTAACGCATAGAAACGGTTGCCGGCCTGAACAAAATCATCCCACCTGCCGCCGTAAGTCCACAACTCAGAAGAAATAAACCATTCTTTACGGTTGTCTTCATAACCTACCCGGGATTCAAGCCCGACCTGGGAATAGTAATCGGGGATAACCACTTTTGCATTCAAGTCATCATAAACGTATGAGTTGACGATCGGTCCGTATTTCTTGTCAGGCGGATTATTTCCGCACCCGTAGACCGGATTAATATCCTTGGCAAACCAAGTTATATGAACGACCCTTATGGTATTCCCGTCATCCAAGACAACGTTCTTCCCTACAAGGTCTGCTAAAGAATCAAAAGACAAAGCCTCTCCTATATGAAGATCGCCGGGCTGTAATTCGTAGCCCGGAACAAAAGTCGTTGAAGGATCAAACTCAGGATCATCAAAGACAGATAACTGCATATCGGTATCCCCTTTCCACTGCTTATAAAGAAGGTCTGTCAGGGCCATTATTGATATCAAAACCCTCAATCTTAAAAGACTTGTCACAAGACATCCCCGTTTTGCTATGCACATATTCACTGATACGGTCGTACAAGTCGTCCATATCACCACAGGATGTACCTTCGACAAGATAATTAAATCTCTCAGGAAGTATGATCTCTGACGGACCTTCAGCGATCAAGGTCAACGCGTGCTGTTTGCCGCCCTGCTGCCATGAAAGATTCGTGATCTTATATCTTCCGTAATCACCGAAGTCGTAATCTCCGGTTATCTCCCAGATCCAGGAGCGAACGTCAAAATCCAAGTAATTCATCATACTCTTACAAAGGCGGGGATGCTCACCTATCCAGACCAGAAGATCCTCGCAATCCACATTCTCGAACGAAGCATCGTCAGCGTCCAGATCGTCCATCGCCTCGATCAGCGCGTCTTCCTGACGGCCAAGCCACTCTGCAACTATCGGTTTTATCTGCCTGTCAGCGTCAAACCAACCCTGATTGGGGTCTGAAGGAGACGGCCCGCAGTTTTCGTAGATCGCACCTGAATAATATGTTATCTTAATGGGATATTTAAGCTTGAAATTATCCTCGTCCCAGCAGGCAAGCGTAATGCCAATAAGACGCTTGTAATCATCGCCGTATGTTTTCCTCATATATGAATCAGGCTTGCCTTCGCAGAAATCTTTGATCTGCTTCAGATCATGTTCCGCACGCTGTTTAGCGGCGTCGTAGTGCATCTGTTTTGCCTCTTTATCTAAATTCGCTATCTCTTCAGGTGATAAACCCGATTTAACAAGCTTTTCTTTTTCAAAAGGCCAGAGTCCGCCATAGCTTTCGGGAGAGCCTATATCAAGGCCCTTACTGGTAAAATTATCCAGATTGATGTACTTTTTATTCCAGTCGGCAACAAGGTCATAGACATCATATTTTCCAAAGATGCCGTACCCGTCATAACAGGATTCTTCAATACTGGAACCGTATTCATCCTGGAACTCCTGAGGCACCAAAAGATATGAAGTCTTTGCAAATCCGTCTAAGATCTGCTGCCGATGATCACAACAATCAAGCCATGAGAATTGACCCATATTAAATCCCTCCTTCAAAGACTCTGTCCGTCATTTGTCTTTCTATTACAATCCACTCCGCACTCTTCCATTCTTTTCATTTCAGATCTTACCTGCTCAGTTATTCCGGGGTGATAATATTCTACATAATCATCCCAGGAATCGCCTTCTTCAAAATCAAAATCCTCTGTACCTATGTGCCATCCGGAAAGTATCTGAAACCCGTCTTCGGTTACTTTAAAATCAACCGCAACTTCATTGTGAAGCAACTTTAAAGAACCGTCAGGCATTTTAAGGCTGTTGCAATCCAAAGAGTAAAGATCTTCGCCGACTTTAGTCAAAGTAAAATCATAAACTCTGTCCATTTTATTACTCCTTTACTGATCTTATGTCAGTATTCATTCGGGAAAAGAACCGTTGTAGCGGAACGATCCCATTCGGTAATTATCCATATCTTCCCTGCTGAAGTGTTATAAGCCGCCAGAATGCGATCGGGCTCTTCAGGGTCTAACGCAGCATCATTCATCTTGGCATCCTCAGGATCAACGACGCCCCAATCGCCTTGCGCGTACCTGCTCAAGCACTCATATACTTCCTTAGCAAAAACGGGGTTGCTTTCCATTATCTGAGATACCCCGCCGGTAACCAAGGTTGTACCAAGCTCAAACTTAGATTCACCAAGTTCCATAACACACCTCCGTTAAAGTCCTTCTATATGATCATTTCCAAAGCCCTTTTCAAAATCGGCAGAGCTCATATTAAAATCCTCTGAGTAATCCTCGGTCAGAGGATCTGAATACACATAACATCTCATATCCGCGCTGTCAGGCTCATGCTTAAACACAAGGTCTTCAGGGTCCGTACGACCTTTGACATAGAAAAGATCGGCAATATCGCCGTTAGCGTTTTCATATACAATGCCGCACTCTTTTTCATCTGCGTCGTTTAACGCATATAACCTGAGCCTTCCCTTACCCACATTCATAACTGACATGTCGGGCATCTCGTCTATCGTGTTTAAAAGCTTTTTCATAGCATCTTCACTGATCCCGGCTTCTTTGCAAAGCCCCTCGACCACACCGCGGACCGCAGAAGCGTTCAAAAGCTTATACTTGTTCTCAAAACCATTATCCATACTGGTTATTCTCCTCTAATTACAGTTCAAAAGGTAAAAACCCCTCGTTTTCCGCCGGACTCATGATCAAAAAATCACTTCGCATCTGTGCTATCTCCCCCGGGCCGAACTTCCTGCTCACTTTAAGCAGACTGGAATCGTCCTGCAGGACAGTCGCTTTCAGATCGATGCGCACGGTGTCTTTGGGAACCCGAAGAACTAAAAAAGTCTCGCCGAGCTCAGCAGTTTTCGCGGATTTTTTCTTTGTATTCTTTTTCGAAGCCATATCAAACCTCCTTACATGCCGTGTGCGGGACGGTCATCGTAACCGATGATCTGATCAATACCGCGAAGACATACTGCCTTAAAGCCGTCAAATTCTGTGATAAAATCTTCGATCGTCTTGGCAGACAGGACCTTATCGTCCTGCTGAGGCTTATAAAAGCGCATTTCATCCGAATTCCAAGCGAAACGCTCGACCTGAGCATTCTCAGGATTCTTGATATACGTAATGAAAGCAGTGTTTCCTTCCCTGCCAGGTATGTTATATACATTGATCTCAAACTTGGGAATAATGGGTCTGACGTCGTAGCCTCTACTCTCAATGTCTAAAAGCATACTGCAAAAATCAACTGTCTCTGCAGCTCTGTTGTTAAAGGAAGTAACAAGGTCTTCCTTATTCTTCTTTTCCTCTTTGCAGAACCTGCTGTAAGCTTCGTTTCTATCCATTATCCATATCCTCCTTTAAACTCCGAGATCATTAGAATCGGTAATGTATTCATCAAACCGGCCATCAATGAAGTCACCGCACTCTTTATGGAAATTGCAATCCTCCAAAAGGTCGTAGATCTTCTGCTGCCGCTCCGTAAGATGCCCGTATTCATTTACGCCATCGCTCTTATAAAGCTTGGCCAGTTCGGTAATATCCTCTTTATAGAATCCGTATCCGATAACGGAGGACAGCCTATGCCCTGCACTAACCCCGTCTAAAGCGGTCTTCCAGTCACCTCTGACCTTCCATTCCTTTACGCCTTCATATACCCTGTATGAAACCAGCACACTGTCAACTGAAGAAGACTTTTTGACTTCCGGCCACGACTCGATCTCACAGATGATATCTTCAGGAGACATGCCTTTTGTAATATGCAACTTACCTGCCACAAAAGCCATGGAATCCTCTAACAAGAAAAGACCTCTGTCGTCTTCTCCGCATGTGCTTTTTGCCCAGTCATTCTCCCATTCCTGCTTAGTCGACGGGATAAAGTCTTTACCAAGCTCATAAAGTCTGTCATAGATTTCTTTAAAATAATTGTTGTTTTCCATTTTGCAACAAGCCTCCTGTTTATTTTATAATGAGGTCCCTTCCGGGCCGGTTTCACTTGATTTACCGTAGACTCTGTCCAATTCGGCATCTATTTCAGATAAAACTGTTTTCTCCCACTCGTCGTATACCTTCATAAAAGCATTCGTACAACGCTGTGCTACGCAGACGTGCAGATTTTTTAAAACGGCTCTTTCACCCGTAGTATGATCAAAAGAAACAAACTTGGCCCCTTTAGCATCGACACTCACACCGCACGGAATATCGCTTTCCAGAGACTGCGTCATAGAAGTATTAGTCATAACGAGAAAAGCTCCCGCATCACCGTTAGAAGGTATAAAATGAATAGTAGAATAGTTTCCTACACTTCTGGCATAATACCGGTTTGCAGAAACAACCCCTGCAGTAATCGCGGCATCCAAAGTCACCAAAGCCCTTTCGATCCTGGGCATCAGAGTCCTGAACTGTTTGTTTATATTATGTTTTGCTTCCTGATCAACAGCTTTCTTGTGCTCTTTATAATTACTGATACGCTCAAGACGAAAAGCGTCGGGACTTTTGGTATCGGTTAAAGTGATTTCATGCTCATTGACCTTATGATAAAGACTTTTCCAAGCAGCTGCAGGAGAAGTATAGCCGTGTCCGTCAGCGTCGTCTGCAACGGCTCCTGTCTGTCTGTACACAATAACATAGCGCCCGGCAATATTTGCCGAAGGTACTACGTTAAACTTTTCAGATATCTGAGCCTTAAAACTCTCGCCATTTACATCAGACATGATTATTCCCCCAACCCTGAGTAATACTCAGCCATATCGATCTTGTTTGATTCCGTTCCTGCCAAAAGACTTTCAACAAAAACAGACGTGTACTTATCCACGAGCTCCTTGCAGGTCTTGGCCTTACGAAGGTCGATCTTTTCAGTTACCGAAACAGTACCGCAAGAAGACTCTCCTTCAATGGTCAGATTGTTATCGGCATCACAATAGACATCGGTGACACAAAAACTCTCCAGCCCGTCTATGCCACACATTGCTTCAGCTACTGAAGAAGAAAGTTCTCTAAGGTCTTCCATACTCCAGTACATTTCAGGATCTACATCCCAAGCTCCGCCGTAATCTTTCTTTTTAGCCATTTTGATCACCTCGAAAAACCATCAAGTCCGCTGTTTTCAAGACTCTGGAACCCAAGATCCTTACTATATGTGTAAAGATGGTTGGAAAGCACCTGACTCGGGTCAAGACCACGATTGCAATGATCTATAATCGCTTTGATAGCCTCCGACTCGATGTCGATATCTAAAGGCAGTGCAAGGAAAGAATCAACGCTTTCCGGAATGAGGATCATTCCCTTGCCGTCAAAGAACTCTTTATCTACCTTATCAAGAAAACCCTGCTGGCAGATAACGCCGCATCCGCAACGGGTCTGACGATTGGAAAGGATTACCATACCCAATTCATCCGGAACGCCGGAAGGAAGGATGTCTGCCATGGGAACAGCAACGGCAGGGTCGATTTTAGGCGAGTTTTTGAACGCCTGATCGAATACTTCTTTGGGCGACACGCCCCATAACTTGATCAAAGAATCATTAACGGCGGTGCGTCCGTAGCGGTCCGGCCCCAGATCAATGTGGACATAGCAGACTACGGCCAGGTCATCAAGCATCTGATAAGGAACCTCTCCCATAACATTATCTTTTGCCATAAGCTGTACATACAACATACCTTTGCACTGTTCATAATCCAAGAGAAATTCATATTTATCGGGAGTTTCCTTATCGACGCGATGAATCAATTTCAGCGAATACTCTGCGATCTCCTGAATAGACGTGCCTTCACAATACGCTTCGTACATTTCATCGAGATCCAAGATCGGATATTTACCCGGATTATGATCCTTTTGCTCACATATAAGACCGGTATAAGTCGGCTGATTCTGTTTTACAATGGTATCTATCCTGAAATTATAGTCTTTAAGCGACGGCTCAAGCATTTTAAGACGTTCTGTCAATCGGGACGAAAAACCTTCCAGGCTGTATATAGTCATAACACTCTTCTCCTTTGCCGATAGATTTAATCTACAGAAAGTATGACGTTATAACCCGGATTTAGGGTCAGGTTTACCCTGGACCTGTTACTTGGACCCGGGATCGGATGACCTAGCTTCTATAAACTTATCAAAATCTTCTGCTGACATCGGTTTGGCAAAGTAATATCCCTGGAACAAGGAACACCCGAGATCGACTAATTGGGCATACTGCTGCTTAGTCTCAACACCTTCGGTCAAAGCGGTTATCTTAAGATCATTGGATAAGTTCAGCACGTTGCGGATAATGGTTTCCGATTTGTCATTTTCTTCCGACGACAGAAACGCCATATCTATCTTTAAGACATCGACCGGCATATCCTTTAAGAGATTAAGAGAGGAATATCCGCTGCCGAAATCGTCCATTTCAACCACGAATCCGGCATTTCTCAGAGCATTAAAGATCTTGATCTTCTCTTCGGGATCAGACATCATGGCAGTTTCCGTGATCTCGATCCTGAGCTTGGCGGGATCTATCTCATATCTTGCGACGAGTCCTTTAATGACGTCTACGACATCTATGTAATAAAAATCCTTAGGCGATACATTGAAAGATATAAAAAGGTTGTCGTATACCCCTTTCCACCGCCTGAGGATCTTACATACATATTCCCAGATATGCTTGTCGACTTCGATTATCATGCCGTTTTTCTCAAACATGGGTATAAACTTAGACGGCGACAAGAACCCCAATGAAGGATGCTCCCACCGCGCCAGGGCCTCTGCGCCGACTACAACGCCGTTGACATCTGCTATGGGCTGCAGATAAGCCTTTATCTGATCATTGGCCAATGCTTCGTTGAGGTCAGAGACCAGCTGCTGTTCTTCTATAAGGGACCTGCGCAGCTCATCATTATAATAAGCCACATATGTCTTATAGTTACCCGTTATGTTGTTTAAGGCAAGATGTGCCCGGTCAAACAATACCGACACTTCGACAGTGGGGTCTGATATGAAATAGACGCCGGTATGGATGCAGATCTGATGATGAACCTGATTATCGACGGAAAAATTCGCCAGATCCTTTAAAAACATGTCTTCATTAAAAAGTTCAATCGGCATAAAGATACCGAAAGTATCGCCTATAAGCCTTCCGTACAAGATCCTTTCATCAGTAAGATTGGTCTTGATCCACTGTGCCAATTCGACCAGCACCTTATCCCCGAACTTTTTCCCGAATATATCATTTACGATCTTAAAGTTCTTCAGGTTCAAATACAGCACACAATACTCGGCAGATTCTTTTTTCAAGATATCTTCTATACACTGATAAAGATATCTCATATTGTGAAGCCCCGTAAGACCGTCGTGAGTTGAGGCGTACAACTCCTTTTCCAAAGCCCTATGCCGCTCCGTACTGTCCTTAATAACAAGGAACGAACCGTTCTGAAGCCTTGACGTCTCCACGGCCTTACGTTCAAGAATGTAATATCCATGAACCGAAGGAATGTATATATCATCCGCCCAAGCCTTTCCTTTGTCAGAAAAATCTCCGAACATCTGAAAGAGAGCCGCTTTGACCAGACCGGTCTTCCCCGCCGGAACGCCGATGAGCTTATACCCCGGATCGTTTGCCCAAACGCATTTGTTGTCGGCATCAAAGACATAGACGGCATCGTTCATGTCGGAGGCTACAGTGGACAATACGGCGTCTAGAAGCTTTAACGGACGATAATGGATTGAAAAATAGTAGACTACCAAACCAAAGATGCCGTGTAATATGACTGATTTATCTATGGGTGTTCTCGAAAATATAAACATAAACTGTGCGATCCCCGCAGCCAGCAGGGTTATAAGGATCACAACGAATTTTTCTCTGTATAGCTTTGCTGTCTTTGCTATGTTGATGATAAGGATCACCAACGCATAAGAATACATTACATAGGACAAGACCCTGTGTATGGTCAGTCCGTATTTAGGTACGTCTGCAATGAAAGGAAGCCCGTCCAGCATTACCGTTTCCATAGAAAAGACGTGGTCGAAGATAAAGCCTGACAGGATCTGCACTATGTCAAAGACCCCGATAACGTACATCAGTATCAGGCCTTTATACCGAAGCCCGCTCTCCTTCTGGCAGTAGCTGACGGTAAAATTGACTACTGCGATCATGACGCAGGTCATGCCGATGTAAGAAGCATAATACCCCAAACGGGACACATCAAAAGAATGTGAATCGGTTATTGCGATATTGGATACGATTGGCGCAATAAGTGCGAGATTAAGCCATCCGGTGTGCTTACCTATCGACTTTTCCGACCGGAACGCCAAAAAGGCACACCCCGCCTGTAAAAAGGCGAGGAGCCAAAAGATCGTAGTGTAGAACGTTTGCGACGTCATGATCCGGCCTGCTTTCTATCCGCGCCTGTCCTAACCATCATGAAATATATGAACCAAGCTATCGAATATAGCATCGTAGCTGTCGCTATGATATATCCATAATTATTGTTTGTGCTCTTTAAGAGCAACTCAGAAGTATTGTTGCCGGTCAATCCTGCGATAGCCCACGCGGACAGGGCGAGGCCGTGTATCTTTGATATGTTCTTCATGCCGAAACGCGACTCAAGAAGAGCCGGAAGCGTTGAGAAACCGCCGCCGTAGCCAAGGTTGATTATCATGAGCAGCGCAATTATCACATAACCGTTGCCGACAAGAGTGCCTGCGCAGCAGATCAGGATACAGGACAGGAATATGATACCGTAAACCGTCGCACGGTCTTTCATCTTATCGGAAATGGTAGAATACCCTATACGGCCGAGGGCGTTACATACGGCAGTTACAGAAGGCACGACGCTGACTATCGCAGTAAGTATCGCAAGACCTGCAAACTTCTCGTTAAGCAATTGTTTTTCATAGGTAATGAGCATCAGACCGCAGTGGATGTTGATATAGAAGATAAGCCAGATGCCGATGAATGTCTTGTCTTTGAGCATGGAGCTGACTTTGAACTCATTGTTCGTTGCATTGTCTTCAACCCAGCCGGAAGGCTTTTTCAGAAGCAGATGGCCTAACATCATCAGAACAAAATAGCAACCGCCTAAAACGATAAACATTGCAGATATTCCGCACTTTTTCTGCAAAAGCTCCATAACGGGTGTTGCGATCGCTTTGGCAAGCCCAAACCCCATTATCGAGATACCCGTGGCAAGACCTTTATTATCCTTAAACCATAACATCAGCGTCTTGACCGGCGTTAAATATCCGACGCCAAGACCGATACCCATAATACAACCGTAAAACAGATAGATAAGTATCAATGCCAATACGCCTTTGCAATAATTGATCGTAAGACCCGTGCCGATCATTCCGACCGTGAAACAGATCGCGGATACAAGAGACGACTTGTGGATATTCAGCTCGACCAGCTTGCCCGCAAAGGCTGCGGACATACCGAGGAAGAATATCGCAAAGGAAAACGCCCAGCCAATTGCGAAAGGGCTCATCCCTATCGCTGTGGCGATAGCCTCCTTAAAAGTGCTCCAGCAATACACCGTGCCGATGGAACAGTGTATCAAAAGTGCAGGCACTGCCGCTCTGATCCATTTGTTTTCCATAATCCCCTACCTCCAATATGCGTTTCTTCTGTGCGAATAACATTCTTTAAGAAACCCCTTTAGCTCTTCGTAATCGTTGTGCGCATATGCCGCATAGCGGAAGCATTCATTGCTGAAATCATGATCTTTTATCAGGTTGTACAGCTTTCCGCAAGTCTTATAACTGATCTTCCCATCACAATCAGAGGCGTACAGGAAATCCAAAATGTCTTCGTCTTCCTCTTTAAATCTTGGGTGCGACAGAATCTCATTTGCTATACGGTCGTGCTCTTCGTAATCTTTCTGGTAATAGCATTTCAATAATTTTCTGTAATGTTCACCGAACTGTTCGTCAAACAGATCCGCTATGTTCGCTCTAAGATTAAAAAACCCGCCGGCTCCCATATCAAAAGAATAATTAGATTTGTTAGCTGTCAATGTAAGCCCCATAGTTCTTTCCTTTCCATTCGCAATGTAATTTCCTAACCCTTAACAGCATTTATGCTTTTACTGTCTTGATCAATATATTGTCCAAGAAGCCCTTGGGACTTCTTACTTCCACTTCACTGTCTATCTGCATAGACATATCGTTAGCCACACCCGTAAGAATGAGGACAGATGTTCCCGCAAACCAGACGTTCTGAAAACCGGTTAAGATGCCGATAACCGTCGGAACAATGCAAACTAAAGATAAAAAGGCTGCATCAGCCCAATTAAGACGGAAAGCCGTTCTCTTAATAAAATCAGCCGTGGGTTTTCCGGGTCTTATTCCGCTTATACTGCCGCCGTTCTTGGCGAGATTGTTGGCGATCTCCGTCGGGTGAAACTGTATCGACGAATAAAAGAATGTAAATCCGATGATGAACAGGAAATACGCTATGTAGTACCATACGCTGCCTGTAAATGCCCCGGCAAAGAACTTGGCAACGGGACTTTCGCTGTTCTTGAAAAACAGCATTACGATCATGGAAGGTACTGCCAGGATGCTCATCGCAAAGATTACGGGCATAACACCTGACTGGTTGACCTTCAAAGGAATGTAGTCCTTATTGCCGCCCCGTTGAGATCTGCCAACGACCTTCTTGGAATACTGAACGGGAATGCGCCTTTCCGCACACTGAACATACAAAACAAACACGATGATGCCGACACTTATAACGGAAATCCCGATAAAAGTCAAAATGCCGAGTACCGTTCCTATTACCCGGTTATCGAAAGAAACTGCGATGTCGGTACATTTTACATATAAACTCCTTGCCATATCAGGGAGTCTTGTTACGATGCCTGCGAAGATGATAAGGGATACGCCGTTTCCGATACCCTTGTCATTGATCTTCTCACCCAACCAGACAACAAGGCAGGAACCTGCCGTAAACGAAACGATCACGAGCATTGCGTTAAGCCATGCGGGCAGCGAAGGCACCATTGCACTTCTGGTTGAATAGCAGAACAAACAGGACTGAATAAAAGCAAGACATACAGCAGATACTCGTGTAATGCGTGTGATCGTCTTCCTTCCTGCTTCCCCTTCTTTAGAAAGCTCCTCCAACCGGGGGATCACTACCTGAAGAAGCTGGATTATGATAGACGCATTGATGTAGGGTGAAACTCCGAGAGCAAAGATGGTTGCGTGATAAAGGCCTCCGCCTGATACAAAGTCCATAATGGACCCGAGCTGCCCCCACTGCCTTATAAGCTCCGTAAACTTAGCTCCGTCCAGACCGGGAACCGGGATCAGTCCGCCTAACATAAAAAGAGCCAGTATGCCTAAAGTATAAAGGAGCCTTTTCCTTACCGACTCCACTTCAAACGCCTTAGAAACTGCTTTCACAACACCTGACATTAATTATTTTCCCTTTCTTTAACAGTGTTACAACACCTGCAGATCAAAGCCAAACCGATCTTTTATCGAACTTCGCCTTTGCATCTTTCAAATGCTCCGGATCATCAAGACTTACCACAAGACCTCTGTTAGTCTTCCCTACCCTCCAGAAGAAAAGTTTCCCGGGAGCCGCCACATCGTTTATCACAACGTCGCAATCATAGATGCCGTCCTTTGCGGGCAGCTGCTCACAATAGATGAGATCATATCCGTTATCATCTTCGAACCTTCCGTGAAGATAAACAAACTCAGTACAGTTCGGAGTATCATCATCGCACTTTAATGCTTTTACGACCATTTTCTTAAATCTCCTTCATACAAACGGTTACCTCAGGCGTGATCATCTGCATAACCGTCAATGGAAACCCCGCAATCGGGACAACTGTCAAGACGGTTCGGGAATTCGACCCCGTTACAATGCACGCCTTTGCCGCACTTAGGGCATCTGTAAAGCGGATCACCGCCGGGCGTGAAAAGCTGCGGGTCATTAACCGGCAGCCACAAATAAGGTTTGACAATACTCATTTTGGATTCCACACTATTCCCTTCCTGTTATTTAAGAAACCCCGCCCGGTTAAGGACGGGGCTTTTATGAGTTATCTGTTAAGATGATATGCCAACTGCCAAACAGCTATGCTCAGATATTAAAACCTAAAGTGTTACGGAAATAATTAACAAGATTAGGTGTTAACTCTACTGAAAATGTAGGAGTATTGTATGCCCAGAAGTAAATGCCTTCACGGTCAAAGATGCCGTTTGAGTTATTGGCGAGCACCCACTTGTTACCGCCGGTGATCGTAAGGGTATACTTACCACCGTTATTGGCAATGCTGAAATCGACTGTATCACCGGAATTGGTGGCATTGACCAGATGAACGCTGTTAGCACCTGTAGATGTTACCTTAAACTTACCGTCGGCGCTTACGCCACTTGAAGGGGCAATTCCAGTATTGCTGGGTGCCTGAGTAGGAGTTGACGTAGGCGGTGTCGTCGGTGTCTGCGTAGGCGGAGTCGTAGGCGGCGTTGTAGGTGGTGTTGTTGGATCAGCCGGCTTGGTAGGCTCCTTGGTAGGGTCTGCAGGCGTAGGATCATCAGAAATAGGATTGTCTGATGCCCATGTGATAGCTGTCCAATAACCGTCACCGTCGATCGTTACGTGGATATCCGATTCAGGAACACCCTTATCGATCAGTTCCTGATACTTTGCCCTGATAGACTGGTCTATAGCGATCCTGGGGTCTTCAGGGCTGCCTTCTCCTGAACCGCCGCCGCTTCCGCCACTGCCGCCGCCTGCACCGGGGTTCTTCATCATATTATCGATCTGAAGACGGGCTTCCTTCTCCCAGTTCTCGCCAAAATGCTCTTTGGCATAATCATTCCATTCACGGTACTGCTTGATTTGGCTGATAGTAAGTCCGCCGACCAAACCGGTAAGGATGACGATAATCGCAACGACAATAACGATCTCCATTAACGTAAATCCGTGCTTATTAGCTTTGATCAATTTCATACTTTGCCTCCTTTAATGAACAGACGTATGTTACTTACAGGTTCATTATAACATATACCCGTTGTTAAACCGTAAGTATTACCGCTATTAAACCATTATTTTTAATTATGACAGCAAAAAATTAAAAAAGAGGCGTTTTTGAGATTTTTTCGCACGCAAGCACAACCTGCTTTGCAGCAGGCTGTTAGAAAGGGCTAAAGATAGTTGATGGATCTATGACAGGTATTATTTGGTCTTTTCGTTTCCGAACCAATCATGTGCTGCAAAGAAAGCATTAGCTTCGCGGACAAAAGCCATACTTCTTTCAAAAGCAAGCTTATTCATTTCAAAATCCTCTTCTAAAAGATACAGAGGGCTCATTCGGGTGTTAATGGCAAACTCACCACTACCTTCCATATAGATTATATCAGGGTAAAGCACACCCGAAAAGGTTCCGGCTATTTCGTCGTTGGATCGGACTTTGATGACCGGAATAGTTGTATTTGTGTTAGAAAGATCCAGTAAATACACTTCTATTTGGAAGTATTCGAACATATATATAATGTGCTTATTAGGTTCAACAATCTTACATTCCATGGTTAAAATCCTTTTCTGTAACGTGACGAAGATAGGTGTTTGTAAACTCAAATCTGTTAATTATTTCATCAAAACTGCCAAGATCTCTGTCTTTTAAAAATATTGCACCGACAACAGCCCCGCAAAAATCTGCGACTTGGTAACGATTTTCCAGAGGGAAATTGCAAACAGGGTCTATTTTAAGCTCTGCACACAATTTGTTTAAGTCTCGGCAAGCCTGGATACAGTTGTTGTGAATTTGAGTGCGAGTTCTATCCATACTGTTGACCTTTGCGTCTGTCATAGAATTATAATCTGTAACAGAAGCAATAAAAGCATCCATTCTGCAGACATGACTCACATAATCTATAAACAAATTAACAGAACTCAATACCTTTTCCGTTGATTTTCTTTTATCTTCATCGGACATACTTGATTGTGAAATGACACAAAACAATTCATTTAAATCAGTCATTTTTATCTCCTCATCACTAAGTAACTTGCTTCATTTTTTTATTTTCTTCTTCGATTGGATCAACCTTATCCAGGTACTCCTTAAGAGCAACCTCAATAATGGAAGTTTTCGGTATCAACGACTTCTCAGAATAAGCATCAAGACGGTCAACCAAGTCCTTCCGTACATAATAATTTATTACTTTACCTTCTTTTCTGGGTCTGGGCATATTACTCTCCTATATCAATCACTGTACTTAATGAAGAACTCATTTAACAATTCTAAGACTCTTGTTTTCTTTTCCAGTCTCTTAGCCATACCACCGCCAAATCTCGGCATAGGCGGTATGATATCAGAAAGATCCGCATCGGACACTTCGAATGTGTTCAGTCTAAATATCTTCTCCACAAGCAACTGCGTCTCAGGCATTTTTAAATCTTCTTTATTAATAAGAAATGTAAAATCGGCTTCTTTCTGCTTTTCTTTGAACTCTACCCAAGAAGAATAAATATCATTTACATTATCAATGGTAGCTATGAATCTCTCAATCAATTCTTTTTTGGGTCTTAATTCAGGATTGGCATCAATAGCACGATAAATAACATCGACCGGGATCTCCTTATCCTTCTTCAAAGAACCCTTATACTGCTCAATTAACTGAAGAATATAGTCGATATTAACCACAATCTGTTTAACAAGATCCATTTCAAAGATTATATCGGCGCTAACATCCTCTTTAACCTGAACTACCTTGAACTCGTCGTGCAGATCAACATAGATGCTTAAATAGTCCTGCATATCAGCATCAGTCAATATCTGATTACCTTCAAATTCATCAAATGAACGGAGAATGTTTTGAAGTCTTAATGTACTACCAAACAGTTTGATAAAATCTTTCTTCTCTTCGTTGGTAACGAGAATACAAGGCAATGCATAATTACTTGTAAGACGTTCAATCGTATCTTTATAGCCTAAGTGATGTTTTGTCTTACCCTTAACCGTTTCATCATAACCATAGTAGTAGTCATTATAAGACTTCAACAGAATGATTCCGCCGGCTTCTTTGTCACCAAACAACGCTATGGCATCATCTACTTCCTTGCGCAAATTCCTGAAGCATACGATATTGCCGTATGCCTTTACGGAATTAAGGATACGATTAGTTCTTGAAAACGCCTGTATCAGTCCGTGATGAATCAAATGCTTATCAACCCATAATGTGTTCAAGGTGACAGCATCAAATCCGGTCAGGAACATATTAACGACGATAAGGATGTCAACCTCGCCATTCTTCATTCTCAAAGATAGATCCTTATAGTAATTGGCAAACAGATTATTGTCGGTACTGTACTGCGTACCAAACATCTTGTTATAGTCATCTATTGCTAAATCAAGGAAATCTCTGTCCTGGACATCAAGAGCGGATGTATCTTCCGAGTTCTCGTCGATAAAGCCAAGACCATCATCGTCATTGTTTACGCCGTAGCTATATATCAAAGCCACATTCCTACGCAAAGACGGATCGGCTTCCATCTGCTTTTTAAACTCAGTGTAATACACCTTTGCCGCATTAATTGACGATACAGCAAAAATAGAATTAAAACCCTGTCTTTTAACAGTCTTTTTCTTCTCCTGAGCCTGTCCGCTTGCCACATCTTTAATGTTCTGCAATGAATTAAAGCTATACGCCTTAGCATTACGCATAGTCTTCTGGTCGAAGTGTGTAAGGATATAATGAACAATATCCTGCACTCTCGGTTCAGCAAGAACGATCTTCTCATCATCAATATCTTCAATCAAAGTACCATCTGCTGTTGTAGCCTTGATAGTATTGTAATAATCAACTCTGAACGGCAGTACATTCTTATCGCCAATAGCATCAACAACAGTATAAGTATGCAATCTCTGTCCGAAAGCCTGTTCAGTAGTACGAAGATTGGGAATCTTACCGCTCCCGGAGTTTTCTGCAAAGATAGGAGTTCCGGTAAAACCGAAGATAGCATACTTTTTGAAATGACTTGTTATCGCTACATGATACTCACCAAACTGGCTTCTATGGCATTCATCGAAGATCATAACGACATTCTTACCATATATCGGATGCTGAGGATTGCTCTTAATAAAGTATCCGAGCTTCTGAATAGTCGTAATGATTATCTTATACTCGTGATGATTACCGTCTTTATCCTTATCCTCAAGCTGTCTTGTAAGCACTCTTGTACTCTTATTACCATTAGCAGCACCCTTCTCGAAACGGTCATACTCACGCATTGTCTGATAGTCCAAATCGTTTCTATCAACAACAAACAAGACCTTATCGATGCAGTCCATATTTGTTGCAAGCTGAGCTGTCTTGAAAGATGTGAGCGTCTTACCAGAACCCGTTGCGTGCCAGATATATCCGCCTGCATCAGTAGTTCCAAACTTCTTATAATTCTCGGCAATCTTGATCTTAGTAAGGATTCTCTCAACAGCTGCAATCTGATACGGTCTCATAACCATCAGTGTTTCATCAGCAGTGAAGACACAATACTTAGCCAGTATCTTCAACAGCGTACCTTTATCAAAGAATGTCTTGATGAAATCAACGATATCCTGAATTGTCCTATTAGATGCATCGGCCCAGAAAGAAGTAAACTCGAAGGAATTAGATCCGGAACGAACAGCCTTGCGCTTGCCATTGTTCTCTTCAACAGCGTTCCAGCGTGTCGTATTTGAGTAATACTTGGTATGAGTACCGTTTGAGATAACGAATATCTGAACATACTCGAAAAGCCCATTATCTGCCCAGAATGAATCACGCTGATAGCGGTCGATCTGATTAAATGCCTGTTTAAGAGCGATACCACGCCTTTTCAGCTCACAGTGAACAAGAGGCAAACCGTTGATAAGGATAGTGACATCGTAGCGATTATCATGATTTCCGCTTGTTTCGTACTGATTTATGACCTGAACCTTATTGTTATGAACATTATTCTTATCAATAAGTCTGATATTTACAGTTCTGCCGTCATCACAGACAAACGCCTTGATATGATCTGTCTGAATAGTTCTTGTCTTTTCCTTAATGCCATCACCCTTTTTGAGAATATAAGTATCAAGGAACCGCCTCCATTCAGGATCATTAAACTTGAAATCATTAAGTTCTTCAAGACAAGCGCGAAGATTGGCTAAGGCTTCATCGAAATTGTGGATAGCAGGATAATCATAACCTTGGGTCTGAAGTCTTTTAATCATATCGGCTTCAAGTTCAGCTTCGGTCTGATACTGCACTCTGTTCTGACCTTCCGGAGTGTACTCATCCATTACCGTCATTTCATCTGACGCGAGAACTAAGTTATAACTACTCATACAGCATTATCCTCCTAAAGATCAGTTTCGATAATAAAATACGGGCTCATACTATGCTTAGATGCTTCACTCAATAGGTGTTGGGAAGAAGCAACGTAACAGTTTGACATCACATCTTTGGGTGCCAATTCGAATCTTACAACTTTAAACCAAGTCTTAAACTTATCTGTTGAACATCTATAGTATTCAGGGATTTCTTCTAAATAAGGGGTATCTCTCTGAACATCAGTAATATATGCCCAATAGCGCATTGCTTTCCCGCTATGGATCAAAAGGATTCGTGAAGGGTGCTGATTCTTCAATTCATTAACCAGTTTCATGGATAATGGAGTCCCCATTTTTCCATACCAAACAAACCCAATAGTATCTATCACTTGTTGATGAGCAGTGATAGTTCCACATTCAGGAGCAAAGTTTTCAGCAAACCTTAAAGCTATAGTTTTCATATCTGGCACCAATTATCCTGTTACGTTTAATCTCTTAAAAGCAAGAAGTTTATCACGATAGTATTCGTACTGCTGATGACGCATCTTGATTTCAGCAGGAAGACCTTCGGAAATATCAGATGTCAGAGTGCTGAAATTATCAAGGATACGCACGATTTCTTCCTGAACCGGGAGCGGGGGTACGGGGATTTCCACATTGAGCAAATCAGATACCTTTAAATGAGGCACAGAACCCTTAGAAATTTTAGATTCATACTGATCCTTTGCTATATTGGAATATAAAACATAAAACAGGAACTTTGTTGTGATAGTTTTGGGCTTGGTTGTAATAATATACATAGTTTCACTAACATTCCAATCACCTGTATATTTATCTACAACTGTCATGCGACCAACAGTACCTGTACCTGTACTGACAAACAACAAAACATCGTCATGCAAACAGGCTCTTTTATTTATGAGTTTTACTGCCTCTTTAGTTATCTTATCTGTACGTTCAGATACATTTATACTATTGCCATAAACATCTTTGCCAGTAATGTAATAACAACAAGCTCCTACATCATTCAACTTAAAGTTTTTACGAGGGTTTAATCCTGTTTTTAATGACTCAATAACTTCTGAAACAGGCTTATATTCAACTCCATCAGGACAATGCTGTTCCAAATACTCTTTTGAAAGCATCTTATCCCTATAATAATCATACTGCTTCTTACGAAGATCCAGTTCTGTCTCCAGTTCTGTCTCCAGTTCTGTCATCTTATCCAGAATCCGCACGATTTCTTCCTGAACCGGGAGCGGGGGTACGGGGATTTCATAATCCTCGACAATAAAGTTATCCAATGTCGGAATGCCTGCTTTTCTAACTTTTGACTGAAAATAAAATTCGTCATTCTTCAAAACATAATATAAGAACCTATCATTTATTTTTACTGAATGAGAAATGCAGAAACAACCATCAGATGACCAAAACTCAACATCAGAATATGCAACAGTACCAGCAGACGCACCGACATTTATAACCATTACAGTATCTGCCGATCTATTACTATTGTCGTAGTAACCAAGAGGTTCAATACCTCCGTGGAACACAGGAAACGGATGTGTAACTGATGAAGACGCAGATAACTTATCTTTAGTCAATCGCTTGCCTCGCTGAACTTTTGACAATGATGCTATTGTTCTATATTCCACACCATCAGGGCAATGCTGATTTATAAGTTCTTCTAATCTACTCATCTCCATCATCTCCTTTTTTGACATCGATATAAATAACATCTTTTATAGTATTTTTTAGTGTTGGGTAGACAACTTCTGTTTCATTTGCTCTTACGATATTTGTTCCGAACAACTCATCCCATCCGGTTAAATCAATACCAAAAGGATAATCAGTTTCACATATAAGAACCGTTCTTGTCCCATATAACTTGCTACCAAGATAACAGTTATTTCTCACATCATCTTTACTCCAAGAAACCCATACGCCATTATATTCGGGTTCTACACGAGAAAAATAATCTTCTGAACCAGACGCATGACCAAGATATCGATACAAAACACCTCGATATAGCATTCTTTTAGCAATCTTATGAGTATATTCATTAACGGAAAATAAACAAATCAGCAGATCAAATAGCGAATCATAGAATTTTGTATACGCCAATTCTAATTTGGCATCTTTTTTCACACCGACATAAGTCGCCCCTGTCCATTTGTACAAAGCACCCCCGATATTTTCAAAAAGAACAATCATTTCTTCAGAGTTTGGACATTCGTTATTAGAATATGTGTTCACTACCGATTCCATTTGCCGAGATATTTTGAGCAATTTATCGGGATCAGTTTTCAGGTCTTCTTTTGACCAACCAGATTCTCCAACAACGACCCTTTCCATCACATCAAATCTCCTTAATGATCGCATCAATATCAGCTCTAAGCTGATTCTCCTTTGCCACAACCTCGGCAAGTTTCTTATTGAGGTCATCAATGTCAATAACTTCTCTCGTATCTTCCTTCTCAACGTAAGTAGATACAGAAAGGTTATACTTCGCCTTAACAATATCATCGTGATCCACAAGTTTAGCCTGATAAGGAACATCAACTCTATCCGTGTAGAGCTTCATGATGTTCTTTACGTTATCCACACTAAGCCTGTTCTGATTTGTCTCCTTCGTAAACTCTTTGCTTGCGTCAATGAACAGGATCTTATTATCAGCTTTGTTCTTCTTTAAGACCATGATACAGGTCGCAATGGAGGTACCATAAAACAGGTTATCAGGAAGCTGAATGATGCAATCTACTCTATTGTTATCAACAAGATACTGTCTGATCTTCTGTTCAGCGCCGCTGCGATACATGATTCCCGGGAAGCATACGATTGCAGCAACACCATTGGGAGCAAGCCAAGCATCTGTGTGCATGATGAACGCGAAGTCCGCCTTGGACTTAGGCGCCAACACACCTGCAGGAGAGAAACGGGGATCGTTTATAAGAGTTACGTCATCATCTCCTACCCACGGTATCGAGTACGGAGGATTTGACACTATTACTTCGAAAGGCTCGAAGTCCCAATGCTGAGGATTGATAAGAGTATCCTCACAAGCTACATCAAACTTACTGTACGGGATATTATGAAGGATCATATTCATACGACAAAGATTATATGTCGTAGAATTAATTTCCTGACCAAAATATCCGATATCTACATTATCATGCCCAAGTATCTTTGCAGGCTGCAGAAGAAGCGAGCCGGAACCGCAAGCAGGATCGTAAACCTTGTTGACGCGCTCTTTGCCATGAACACAGATTTTTGTAAGAAGTTCTGATACTTCCTGCGGTGTAAAGAACTCTCCGCCTTTCTGTCCTGCATCAGAAGCGTACATGCCCATCAGATACTCGTATGCATCACCAAATACATCGCTATCGTTACTTAGGTAATCACCGCCGAAATCGATTGCAGCAATCTTCTGCAATAGGCTTGCCAGCTTCTTATTACGCTTCTCAAGAGTGTTACCGAGTTTACTCTCAGAATTAAGGTCAAAGTCATTGAACAAACCACTAAAACACTTCTCTGAATCAGTATTCTTGGCAGACTCCTCAATATGACGGAACACTTCAGATAACTTAATGTTTAAGTCTTCGTTCTTTGCCGCATCTTTAGCAACATTCTGGAACAACTCTGAAGGATACAAGAAGAATCCTCTATCCTTGATAATTTCTTCCCTAAAGCCATCAACAGCTTTGACATCATCATCAGTCAGCTTAGTATAGTCAAAGTCCTTATCACCTGCCTCACGCTCATTCTTATTTATTGACTGAACAAGGCTTTCAGAAATATACCGGTAGAACAAGGTGTTAAGGATATAGGACTTGAAATCCCAACCGGTAACACCAGAACCTCTAACTTCACATGCTATATTCCATATTGCTTTGAATAGTTCATTCTTTTCTTGTGCGTTTTTAGATAAAGCCATAAGGTGTGGTCTCCTTAAATATTGATTGTTAGGTTAATTATAACGCTATTATATTGTTTAATCAATATAATTCAACATTAAAACTCTTTAATCTCGCTCCACGCATCAACAATAGCTTTTCTGATAAAAGGCTTTGCATCGTTGAAGGAGCAATGATAGTACTCCTCTACCCTTTCCCATGAAGCACTTGAGACCAGCTCTTCAAGGTCTTCTTCAATCAGATCAGGTGTTGCATCAGGATCTTTGCCGAGCTTGGAAAGGATCATGGTAGCATCCAGTTCATACTTCTGGGCTATAAGCAATGCTGCATGGGCTTTTAGGATTTGACGATGGCTTCTGATGACCTCAAAAACAGACTGATAAGGAGAGAACTCTGATCCTGTCTTATATACAGCCGTCAATATGTTTCTGATGTATTTAATGTCACGCGGCGAAAAAACACCGATACAGCGATCTATATAGTCGTCAACACAATATGGTTTGATTGAAGCCGGGACAGCCGGGTCTTTTAGAAATATGACGGTCCTGCAGAACAAATCTTCAAGCCTACGACGGTAATAATCGACACGCTCTTCTTCCGACCTTTTATGCAACGGATTTTTGAATGGCTCCGGAAACATAACACCGGTAGTCAGATCCACAAAATCACCCAGGCGCACTCTTCTCCCGTGAACCAGATCGGAATCACTGTTTTCCAAGGTGTACTCGATGTTCTCCAGTTCGCCTAAAAATGTCATGCTTATAAACTGATGATCGAGAAGAAACTTAAGAAGCCTCTTGTGCCCGTCGGTATCATCACATGCTACATAGAAGTTAACACAACAAGATTCACCAAGAGTAATATACCTTGCAAGGTCAACCGCGCCTTTTTCGACGGCCACGCGGCACATGGCATCACCAATTGCTTCACAGGTAACCAGCATGGCCCAGAAACCTGCCTGGTCCTTAGGCATTGGGCGGGCTGTCTCATTCACATAGCAGACCTTCATATCATCCACGATTCTTTTCATAATAAAAAATCTCCCTTGCAGTCTTATTTGATAATATCATATCAAACGACAAGAGAGATTATTGGGACAAAAGCAGTCACTTATCCCACTTTCGGTCTTTTATCCGTTCTGTTATATATGCGGTACAAATCAGCACAAGCTGTGTTATCGTTCCCTGCATATTCTAAATCTTGCACCACCTTTAATATTTCTGATAAAGGCAGTCTGCCAGCAATTTCACGGCTGCATAAATCGTATTGCTTTTGAAACAAACGGAGCAAATACCCTAGAGACCTTGCAAAATAATTGACATCTGGAATTCTTTCCTCATGCCTCATGAGTTCCGTGTTGATTTCTTTTTCCACTAACTCACGCCAAGTGGTGTAACCCCGAGATTGCTCATAATCCCAAGCGGCATCTAAGCACTTGTTACAAAACTCTGATTTTAAAAAGGCGGGAATGAATTCTTCCATATTAACCTGTTGCTCCGCATAGTGCTCAAACAACTCACCTTGGGAGTTTGCCACCATCCTGACAAACTGGACGTCATTATCAGACATTCGATAGTAATCATAATTCGGGTCCATTTTGACCAATTTCCTTCTGTTCAAGCACTAAAGAATCTACAGTATCTCCGTAATCCCCTAATCTTATTTTATCACACTCAAGGCCCTTCAAATATCGAAACCGAGGCTCTGATCGGGAGAATCGGGATTTATAACGGCCAACGAATTGTCAATAACGGAAAGAACCGAATGATAATCCATAATATCACCTTGTCTGTACGCAGCCTCGATATCCTCTTTCAAACCTTCTACGGATACCAGTTTACCTTCCGGAAGTGGTGTACCTTGCTGAATTGCCGCAATATAACAAAACACTCCTTCGGGATAAGCTGGTCTCATTTTCAAGTAATTGCGGTATTCTTCTTCTGGTATATCAATTGCTATCTTCATAACCACCCTCCTAATCTAAGCGGTGCTGCAAAGCTTCCCCGGCACCGTCCAAGACCAAACGCGCCTGGATAACTTCGTGCTCAGCAGAGCCTCTATTATCCCAATTCTGATACATCTCGGTCTTTCTGAACATCTCAGTCGTATAACAGCCAGCACAATTTAAGAGCCCGCCGTTATTAGGATGAACTGCCTTAAATGCGTCCATAGCTTCAACAATGTCACGGGCCTCGACACGTGTCCATCCGCCTTCAAAAGGAAAATGCTCGGCAGAACCGTATGTGAAATAGAAACTCTCATATCTGTTTGCAGGATCTACGAGGATCTCTGCAGCATTAAGACATTCATGCTCTGACTCAAAAGTCGAGGTATCCATAATAGAACCTTTAAACTGCTCTTCTGTGTAATAAAACGCACAATTGATCAAGCCAGGATTGCGGTCCGGGTGTATGGCTCTAAAAGCCTCGATCGCCTGATCGAGATTTTCTGCTTCAACACGTGTCCAGCCTCTCCGGAACGGAAACTGGCTTGATGTACCGTAAGTAAAATAAAAGTTTGCCATAATATCTTCTCCTCTCTTTCCACTCAGACGTTAAAATCGTGATCGGAAACATCAAGGTCTTCGCCGGACTGCAATCTTAAAATCCAAGAAATCATATCTTCTTTATCCAAAACAAAATTATCGTCTCTGCGTATAACATCTTCAAATAACTCGTCTGTCTGAACTTCTGTATAACCCTTAATATCGCAGAGTTCCGCAAGAATATCACCTAATTCTTCAGTATCTTTATTTTCTAAATAGTCTTTTGTAAGTTTTTTCATATCAATCTACCTCACTTATCAATATAAATCGTGATCAGAAACATCAGGGTCTGTGCCGGATAAATTGATTTCAGTTGCGTTTTCCATCGGATACACGACCACGCCGGGGGGCGTGAACATGATCACGCCGGGGATCGTGATCCATTTCCCGTAAGAGCGCTCATCAGTACCGATGTATGCATCTTTCCAGAAGGTCCCGTCATCTCTTCTTTCAAAATAAATATCAGCCGAAACCAGACCGGGGGTAAGGTTAGCATAAAGAGCAAGGCATTCAGATCTATCATCCCTTGAGTACTTGGAGATCTCTACAAAACAACCATCTATCCCGATTACACTGTCGACACCAAAAACAGCTTCGATAACATCCTTGCTTGCGTTTGCAGCCTCAGGCGTCATAAAAACAAAACTTCCTCTGACATGTACCATAATAATCCTCCTTTGCTAACAGCTTGCCAATTACAAAGTATGCACATCTGGAGCATACGGAACGGGTACCATGTGACCCCTCTCCTGCACCAGCGTCTCCGGATACATAAACTGTTCCTGATATTTGGCAAGCAGCTCGTCATCAAGCGAGCCGAAATCATCATCATTAAGACCCACGATCAGGAAAGAGCCGTAGATCATGTCGTACATGTTGCCTGCATCATCCTTTAAAGCACGGTTAGGCATCAACCCCCTGCTCTCGGCATCCTCGTTACGGATTATGCCGACGTCGTCTTCAAAAGGATAAACGCACTCGGGGTACCCTCCGATAATATCCTGAAACTCTGCCAACGAGTTACGGATATCAGCCGATCTGATTATCTCTCCAGGCACCGCGATCAAAACAGTTATCTTATTCCCTTCCATGTTACTTTCTCCTTTATATCAACTCAACTTCTATTATGACTTCACAAACACCTTTTAGGCCCCGCAAAATTCTTAGCCGGGTCTGATCAGTCTTGCTTCTTCAGATGTGATCCTCTTGGTTTTACGGGCGAACAAAAAGTGAGCGTGCATAGGCCTTGTGTCAAGACTGCCGTCCGGATATTCCTGACACTGGTTTAAGTGCCATACAACGATAAACGGTTCAAAGCTCGGCAGCTTATTATTGGTCAGGATCTTACAATAATACTGTGATATACGCATTATGTCCGCATCGGACAGTTCATTTAAGAACAGGTTTTCTATATGCTTTCTAAGCTTCGGATGCACTTCGATGTTAACTGCCACATAGAGATTATGGGTAGTCTTACCGAACCACTTTTTACGCATCTCAACACGCTTCATAACATCATTATCAAGACGGGTGTGCCCCCAGATACCTCCGGGCGCTTTAAGAAGGATCGTGTCTTCGCCCTTCTCTTCAGCAGGAGCGTTGCACCTGAGCAGATAGCCGTTATAACCCAGCTGAGGCTCAGTGATCTCAGAAAAGCCCTTGGCATTGAGCATTTTGCACATATCTGATACTTCTTTATTGGTTAACATGCTGTATTCCCTTTCTGTTTACACGGTCAGTATTTTACAGATCCATCGGAGCTTCTATGCCGAGATGCTTGGCCAGATCTTCAAAGGTCCAATCCCCGACGAGTTCCTTTTCCATGCCGTTAATACTGAGCCAGTTGATCTTGTCATCATTAGCAGGGACCTCGATGCCGTCTTCCCATGCATCTTTCAAAGCGTCTTTGTCTTTAAAGACCCAGCCGACTTCTTTACCGTCAAGGTTTGTGCTTATAAAACAGATCCCGTTAGGCAAAGTAGGAAAAGATACTTCAGATGTTCTGACAATGTTCAGATAGTCAATCACCTCAAGGCACGGATTGTCGTGCAGCGCCTGAGCGACATTAAACCGAACGATCTCCTCGTCTGTCGGATTATACTGAAGCTCGTCTGCGGGTATGCCCATCAGTTCCACATACTTTGTAAAAGTGGGGTTCTCAAAGCCGCTGCCGGCCATACAACTTGCCGTATATCCGGTAATCTCATATACATAATTTGTAATCAGCTGAAACTGTTCGTCAACAAAGTCCGGATATTCTATCTGATCCAGATCTCCTGTAGCCCAGGTATTTTCGATATCATACCCGGCCCAGGTCATCAGATTAAAGAGTTCTTCATACGTTTCAACTCTTTTAACATTATAAGTATCATTGCCCCAGAAGGCACCTTCTACCGTTTTATCTTCATCAAACAGCATTTTAAGAGCTTCATCAGACAGGTTAAGGTCTTCTTTTACCTGTTCTTTTGTATAAACATAGCCGCTTTCATAAAGACCTTGCTGATTTCTGTTAACCCAATAGAGCTCTTCCGGCAGCTTGCCCGACAAACCCTTATCATGCAAATCCTTAATGGTCATAACACGCCTCCTTGTGATTAAAGTTCATTATTAAGCTCCGGTAGGTCTATCAGTTCCAATGTGTTTTCCGAAACAGAAAAACTGTCAATGCCGCCGATTATGTTATCAAAGCCCCAGACAACGCGTTCTTCATCAAGAACATGCTTCATATCCGCGCTGAAAACATTAACGATAAAAACTTTATCTTTCGAATCTTCAATGTCAGCTTCGCTTCTTCTTATTGTCCTCTCAATATCCCGCTTGACATCATCACTAAAAGAACCATAGTGTTTAAAATCCGTCGGATAAATCAAAACAAACGCCGGGTCTGCTGAAGCCCCGTCAGATACGTCCATTGCAGAATACGGGCAGTTATAACCTGCCAAAACATTGATCTTCTTATACATCTGAGTTTTGCGTTCACTGCCGTAAAACTTTTCACATACGACGTCCTCATCGGCTTCAAGGTCTTCCCAGGCGGTTCCGGACGTATCCTGTTCTACTTTAACAACAAGACCGCTGTTACTATCACGATAAAATGCAACGCCTTCTGTCAGATCAGTTTCTTTCATATAAGTATCCTCCAATCGATCATGCCTATACTATAACGGCGTTTTCTGCCCATAGAACTGACAAAGGCCCTGCCATCAGAGACTGTCAGGACAGATCTGTTAAAGGATCATCAAGATCGAGAATGTCGTCTCCGCCATTAAAATAATGTTCATAATGATCGCGTTCACGTACGGCCAGATCGCGCTCGATGTATAAACTTATGCGGTCATCAAAACGAGATGATCGCAGGCCTTCGATCACGTCCTCTGTTAAAAGGGTTACATTGCCCTTCATATATTCGCAAAAGTCCTTCAAAACCTCTGCCGCCTTAGGATATCCTGTTTTATCAAGCAGCTTGGACCAATGTGAAACCGGGCTTGATTTCAACTTGATGATCACATCTGGAGAAACATCATGATCCAGAGGCAAAAACTCGTTTAACAGGTAGTTTAAATGACCTTCCATGAACAGGTCAGGGATCACGTTCTCGAAGGAATCTTTTGAAAACTCCTCTTTTGTCATTACTCCCCACACCCCGTCATTTTCGGGAAGCAATAAGCTGCCTTCGTCGATGATGTATACCCTGTTATCCAAATTTGATAAAACGGGCGTCAGTTCAAAAATATCGCAAAACTCAATGTTATTCACTTTTAGAGCTCCTTTTCGGTTAAATTATTCAGGTCTTTCACAAACATATCCAGAATCTGCTTATCCCCCAGCAGCTGATGAACAAGGTCTTCGGCCAGATTAAGCTCAGGATATGTATCAGTGCTCTCTTCCATATCGCGTACAACGTCTTTGGCCAACACCCCATAAGGAACGCCTGTAACACGGCGTAAAGCGTTAATGTCTATCTGCATTGCAAAGGTATCCTTCTCCCAATCAACAAACTCCTGCATAAACTCTTTATAGTCTGATGTTACGCCCCTGATATCGGCATAATAAGGCACGCCGCCCCGGTCGATGACCAGATACTCGTGCAGGATGGAACCTTCGCTTTCGGTAAGCTGCGCCCGTTCCGTTCTCATGTCAGATGCAGGAATACCAAGACGATAAAATGTCAGCCAAAGCACCCGTGATACAAAAACACACTCCCCGTGAAGCAGATCGTACCCTGACCATGAACTGTTGATGTCTTCTACTTCTTCTGAGGTCAGACCATAATTTTCTTTCAGCTTATTTTCTGAAAGGTGATATGTCTTTAAAAACTCAGGGCTTAAAAGACTCATATGATCAAAGATCCTTCCCGGTATATATCTTGGTTTCCAGTTCTTCCGGCAGAGTATACCCGTTGATACAGGTACCGTATTCATCTGACAGCCAATCGGTGATCATTTCACACGTTCCGTTTGCAATCGCGACATTAACGATATTATCCGGAAGCTCTACTTCCGAAGGCAGACCTAAAAGGTCGCATATGACCCCGGGCTTATGTCTTGCGACATCCTTGACCTGAGCGTATTCTTCCGGTGTAAGATCCTCCCTGCCGCAGCCGAATGTCGTTCTCATAGTCTCTTCACTGCAGATATCTGTAAGAAGATCAACCAGTTCGTCATCAATGCCGAAATCCCAATCAATTTCAGTTGCTTTATACTGACTCATATTAATACCCTCCTTGACGGTTTTATAAACCGGGTTCGTCTGAGATGTTATGCAGCACGTCTCTGGCCGCGTTATCAAAGAAAGGCATACCTTGTTCATAATGGATACCGTTCTTTTTATTCATCTGAGACAGATTTAACCCGAAGCTGAATATGCCGTATTTTTCGGCAAGTTCAGGGCGTCTGAAGATACTGCCGGCATTTTTCCTGATGACAACTTCTGCTTCCAACTCGCTGCTATGTTCTTCAAGATAGGAAACAAGCTCTGCCTCGCCAAAGCCCGTAAGGTCGTTAAGGAGCCTTACATAGTTAACTGAAAAAGTCTCAAAAGGCGAACTCTTTTTGGTATAGGGCTCCGAAGGACGGCCTTCGGCAAGATCGTGCCCGATTTTAAACATATCCAGAAGCTCGTTTACATCATTTTTATGAACCTCGCCCGACAGCTCCATGGGATGAATATAAATGGAAGAAAGCCCCTTATAAGCAACGTCACAAGTGCCCGATTCATTTGTAAGCTCCAGTTTCCATCCGTTGTCGGAGAAGATCTTATTTACCTCTTCACGGAACCTTTTGGCAGGGATCGCCGGATCTCCGTACTTTTCCAAAGTCTTTGAGTCTGCCCAACCGTCACCCCACTTGTAATCTGATGTGATGGATATGATCATCTTGGTATACTCGGTGTCCTTATAGTTCTTATCAGGTGAGAACTCGCAGTCCCACAAAGCTACTGAGATGTCAGAGCCTGCGGCAACCAGTTTCTTTTCATCTTTGTAAGGCATATCTTCTTCCTCCTTTATAAGCTGTTGCGTATTTCTTCTTCAGCCTGCAGCACCTCTACGGCCTTTTTGATCGCATCTGAAAAATGATCTGCAAACTCTTTAACACAGTCACCGTCCCTGTTGACCTTATAGGAGCTGTCAGGCACGGGTTTTTCCGCGAATTCCGGTGATGTGGAAAGACTTATGCAGTGATCGCTTGCGGGGTCTTTTAACGCGGACTTTTCACCTATTACAAAATCAACGTAAAGTTCTTTGTCTTTTACGGAGAACCTTGCCGTTACAAAGTTTTCCACCGCCTCTGTATAGTTTCCGGTATTATAGTGCCTGATAGTTTCTTCCCCGTGCTTGATGTCCTGATGGCACTCATACATATAGGAATGTGCGCGGTTTATCGAAGGACACCCTACAGTCCAGAAATCATTGGACTTCACGCTGCCTGCATAAGGGTTGTCGATAATGCGCCAATATTCATGCGCTATGTTATAGGCTAACGAACCAAGAGATTTGGGAACTCTTAAAAGAGTATTCAAGGTTTCTTTTATATGAGGAACCATTTCAGGATAAAAGCTCTCGCATTTCTTTGTCAGTTCTCTTAATTCCTCTTCTACGGAACAGCCGAATGCCACTTCATTTCTGGAAAGGTATTCCGCCGACAAGTTCATATAAAAATACGTATTGTCTAAAACATAAACATCGGGGTCTTCCGGGTCGGGTTTAAAACAATAATCCAAGAGCGATCTGATGTATTCATATTTATGCTCGTCTATGGCTATGGCAATAAGCTGCCTGTAAAAAGCGAACGATTCATCGTCTTCAATGCTGAACTTATCCCCCAGACGCTCTTTGATCTTATCCTCGCCGATCTCTTCTTTTAACGCATATATGTCGTCTGACAGACTGGAACCCATATCAAAAACAAGCCAGCGAAGATCCGTTATAATGCCGTCTAAATGCAACTGATTGTTCATGTCATCACCTCACAAACGGTGCTGCCAATAATCATCACTGGCTATCTCCTCTGTTGTCAGCTTGCGGAAGTCATCTTTTTCGGGAATTATCCCCAGACGCCTTCCGTCGTTGAACAGACAATGGATCGTACCCGCATCATCCACGTTCTCGACAACACCTTTTGTGCCCGGCGCAACGGGATGCGGATCGTCTGCCATGTGATTAAGGATTATCTTAGTACCTTCGGGGTACGTTTCTTTTAACATCGCTACCTGTCTTGCGTTCGGTATTATCATGCCGCCACCTCCGTATGTATGACTGTTTCTGTTTCTTCTCTGCCTCTGTACCGCCTGTTTCTCGTTCCTGTCACGAACTTCCTGACGGTATCTTTTATTCTCTTTTTCATAAGCGGAATAAGGGTCCATACCCCGCATCTCGTTCTTCATTACGTTCCGCCAGTTAATACCCATGTCAAAGACTCTTTCTTCTGCCGATCTCGCTTTCGATCCGGTCCACGACGGCATCGATGTTTTCTCTGTTCACAATAAGATATTTCTGGCCCAAGCGGTTCAGAAGATCCCTTACCTCTTTATCCTTCTCCACGCTCTGCGCGAGATTGTGTATCCTGCCTTCCGCTTCAAACTCGGTCGTGTTCCTGTGTATAAAGTAGTTGATGTTGTGATATTTGAGAGACTCGTCCTTGACCATGTCCTCAAACACCGGTCTCATGTCATCATCCTTAAGATACGCAGCACTTAAGACCAACGGAGAGTCAGTGATGACCACGTCGACCTGAGTGCTGCCTGCAAAGATATCAAGCTGATACTTCTGTTCCTGCAAAAGCTCGACCTGATCGTAAAATCTGCCGGATATGAGATCAGCAGCGGCCTTGGCGTCTTCTTTCGGGAGCCTGTAATTATCAAGACGGTAAACGCATCCTTTGGCGACCTCCGATACATACTCGGCATGAATCCCCTGCTTTTTAAGCTCTACGACCAGACTCATTGCCATAACGGTCTTACCGGCGCCGGGGCCTGCAAAAAGGTTAACGACCAGAGGTTTTGTAATATCGATTGTATCTCTTTGTTTCATTTGCCTGCTCCTCTCAAAAGCCGATGCTTATCTCATCAGGATCTACGCTGCCAAGCTTGTTGACTATTTTGCAGATCCTCGCATATTCATTCTCGTTTAACACACCCTCACGGATGCGGTCTGCTACGACATTTGCTATAATCTTGTCTTTAGGCATCTCATACCGTGTCTCGTTAAAATCCAGTCCGAGCTTTTTACAGTATTCATAGACCGTGGGATTTTCGTCGTGTGTCTTCATCATGCAAAAATCGGTCGCACCGATAAAATGCGGAATCCACGAAGAGACCCTGTGTTCAGATGCAACATATTCGGGGTATTCAAAACGGACTTTAACGGGTTTGGTCAGAGCCTGATCCGGGACAAAGTCAGACCAGGTAAGTTTGTCGTACACCTCACGGAGATTGTGGAGCTCTGTAGCCCTGTACTTATTATTTCCCCAATAGACACCGGACAGAACACCACCGAGATTATTAAGCATCCTGTTAAGTTCTTCCTCCGAATAGCGGAGAGTTGTCATCAGCTGTTCAAAGGTATAAAGATACCCGACACAAGAACCTTCCGGGAACGATCTTTCGACCCAGAACAATCTGACATTCTGTTCTTTATTACCGGTAAACTCAGACATAATAACTCTCCCGTTTGTATGATTCATTCACCAAGAGTTATAACGTCAAAGGGTCTGTTTAGAACAACCCTTATAGGCCCCTCATGCCGGAGCCGTCAATTTCCATCGAATGCTCGATATAGCCCTCCAGGCATTTTGTTAAGTCCTCCGGGCCCTGCCTTTCAAGGTCTTCTGCGACATACGAGCAGATGTTGTTACCCATTCCGCCGTTTCCGTCAGATTCGTAGATAAACACTTCAAACCAGTTATTATTAATGACCTCAACACGGGGATCGATAAACATGCTATATCCGGGATCAGCTAAAGCAGCCTTCAGTTCATCAGGGAAATCGGAAGGTCTCGTGTAATTCTCCCCGTCCTTATACCGGTCGCCGTCAGGGAACCAATATATGTCAACATCTCCGCAGACCACCGCTTCGGCTATCCTCCCTGATGCTTCTGCCGTGGCGATGACGGTGCCGCTGTCAAGCTGCATGGAATCATTTATATTCGTAAGATCGACAAATACCTTGCTTGTTTCTCTATCCATAATATTCTCCTTTTGATAAACGGTATTACTATTCACAACGACCTTTTACGGTCTTCCAGAACATTAAGCCTGTTCTTCAACTCGATTATCTTCTGAGCCGTTTCTTCTATCTCCTTATCGATGTTATCCGTCTTGGCCCCGCAAACGAGTTTTTCATACTTCTCCTGAAGAGCAGAACCAAACAGATTAAACGCTTTGTCAATGGCCAGTAAGTCTTCTGTGGAAGATGAGGGCACCATTGAAAGATTCCCTTCGGCAAGATCCTTGGCAGAAACAGGGAGTGTTATCATGCCCCAGCCGATCAGTTCTTTCGGAGTGATCTTTTCAAGCGCCCTGTTCCAGGCACCGTCCTCCAAAAGAAGGGACAACTTGATCTTAGCCGAGACCCATTCGCCTTTCTCTGAATCAAGGGCATCAAAATCTTCCGGCTTCATTCCCTGAAGAAGATCGACAACGTCTGCTACGTAGTATTCATCGTGAAACGAAGATAATCTGCATATAACGTCTGCCAATGACGGGTACCAGGATTCATTGTAATAATCCGTAACCATCCCGCCGCTTAACTGATTATCAAAAATACAGAACTTCAACAGATCCTGCTTTTCTTCCGGGATTTGATCCATCTTCTTGTAACGCGCCGACTCTTCGTAAGATAATATGTTCATATCGGGTATGCCGATACCTAAAGTGAATTCTTCACTATGAACGACAAACCTGGCTGCCAAAGCCATCACCGCCAGAGATACTTGATCATATTCGACTTCCTTCATCACGCCTGTCCTCCTTTATCCAATCTTCCCGCCTTACAATTCATGTTCTTTTGAAACACCTTCAAAGTCTATTCCGACATCTTTTGCCCATTTATAGAGGCTCTCTTTAACAATTGACGTTTCATAATCATTAGTTTTTCCAAATTCGGACCTAAAAGGCACTATATCGCACAACAGTATTGATTCGCTAACAACTGTAAAGGGGAAACCGACGACTTCAATCTTGTCTCCAATTTGAAGATTAGAAGATTTAAGATTAGGAACTAACAAAGCCGGACGGACACCGCCAGAGCTGCCGATGTCGAAGCCGAACTCGTCGACGTAACCACTGCCGTGGACGTAAGCCGCGAAGCCACTAATCTTGCTCGGAGACCGCAACCACGAACCGCATTCTATGGCTCTTATACTTTGAGGAATCAAATCAGCTTCTTCTACGCTAAGTAGAGAGATATCTTCGAACGCCAGGTCTACATCGATAATACTTGTCACTGTCTTTTGTACTTTCATTTTCTTCCTTCCTTTATAATCCTCTTCCATCTAACCCGTTCAAAAAATCCTCGACAGCAACCTTAAGCTTATCCCCGCTTCCGGGGATATTAGGATCTGCCGTATGCTTATCCAGCAACTTAACAAAAGCCTTTTCATCAGAAGCAACACAAGATAAGATGGCCTGCTGATCGGCTACTTCATAAACACCCGAACTTAACACGGCATGAACGGTGCCGGGACGGGCCTTTTCAAGATCATTGATAAGCTCTCCCAGATTTCCTTTGTCACATGCAAATGTACAGAGCATAAGATCCGCCATTATACAAGAATCAAACTTCAGATGAGGATATTCTGTTATGATAATGTGCCGTGCCGTGTTATGAATCGCCCTGATAAAGGCATCTGTCAGACTGACGGTCTCTTTTTGACCGTAAGAGATAAAACGCGCTCTTACGTCAGCGCTCCTGTCTTTCAGGACGCCGCCAAGGTCCAAAGCCGTCAAGACTTCTTCGCAGCTGTTATATATTCTGGTGATCCTGCTCCGGTCTATCCCAAGCCAAGCCAAAACATCATTCATATCATACCCCCCAAAGCTCAAAGATTAGGTCTTCTGTCAACAACCTCATTAATGAGGTTCTCGATGTTCTGCCAGTAAGACAGGTTACAATCATACTCGCCATCATATGCATACATGATAGCTACTTCGTTAACCTCTTCAGAAGTGAGAGACACCTCCAGATCAGATGCATGAGATATTACATCTTCCTTTATATATTTAGCATCCACATGCCTGTATATAGAGTCCGCAAGCGTATGGTCAACCAGCTCTGGCGGGATGGGAGGCAGTGAGATGCCTTCATAAACCTCAAAATGATTAAGCAGGACCTTGAAAGTATCAAAAGTAATACCATCATCACCTGTCTTTACGGAATATGCCCTGAAATCCTTTGTAGTACAGGGATATACCTTTCCTTTTTCCAAGCCCTGCATAGGCTCTGTGCACTTAACCTTAAACTCATAGATTTCGCCTGTCAGTCTTTGTTCTTCAATAGCCTCTTTTGCACGGGCAAGAGCCGCGTGTTCTTCTTCGCAACTTTCGTTAGTATGAGTCTTAAGATAGTACTCTATCTGATCTAACACTCTAATTGCCGTTTTGTCTTTCATTTTCCCAATCCTCCTTTATGTTAAAGATCCTTGTTGTTATCCGATTTATCCGGCGAATGCCCGGTTACGTATCTATATATGGGTTCCCCCTGCTGATTTATGGTGTAACTGCCAACGCGGAGTTTTCGCACGGGTGTATCTATTTCTTCTTCTACCGTTATGTAAGGATCGGTAAACCAGTCTTTGATGAACTGCGGGCATTCCCGCTCCGAACATTCGAGGTTATAAAACTTTAACGGCCCGAACCGGTTAACCTGCCTTTGCCGCTTTTCGGCCAACTCGACGCGGTAAACCTTTTTTGTTTTATCAAACTCACCTCGGGTAACGATCATCTTACAGCCCTTCTTTCCTTGGTGTAAGTTCTTCTACGGCATTTATAATGTCATTAAACTTACCTTCTGACACCGCCTTGGAAACGATCTTCTCAACAACAGCCCAATCGGGATCGCTGCTGCTTAAACACCCCGGAATATCGCCTTTCCGCGGTATGCGCCCGCCATATTTGATAAACGATAGACCCGCTTGATCCCATTCGGTAATTGCTCTGACATTCGAAGCTTTGATACCGGAGCTACCGGGACCGGACAAGAACCATTCACAAAGGATTATCATCCTTTCCGTGATCTCGTCTGCATGTTTCATTATCAGCTTCCTGTACTCCTCGTCAGATAATGACGCCGTCGGGTAAAACTCAGTCAGTCTTACCTGATACTGTTTGTCGGGAAATGCTTTATCTATCGCGCTCTGCATGAAAGAAATGATGTTATCGACATCCGACTTCGGAAGATACCCGGTAAACTCCATCGGATGCAGATACACGACCTGCTCTTCGTCAGTTATCTTTACTATACTGTCAGCAGATCCGAATCTGTCATACGGAACAAACCTGACAGGCTGTGATGTAATGATGTCTGATAAGTTCTCTTTGAAATCCCGCATTACCGCACGGAATTTACGAAACTCATCCTGACCGACAAAGCCGGGACCCCAACGGTAAAAACCGGGGATACTCAACTTGAAATACGGGGTTCCGTCTAAAACGTTACGCGGAAGCACATCGTCAAACAATGTCCAATCTTTACACTTGGCAAACAGCTCTTCTTTACTTAAAGACATATAAGCCTCCTATAAGTTTCTGTCATGTGAAATAAACATCCTCCGGCGCATGTTTTCGATGTCAAGAACAGGAGCATCATTACTCCAACAATCACATATTACATCGAAGATCTGTGCAGCCTCACGAGCATCCAATCCGCGGGAAAGAACAACCTTTGTGTTACCTCCGCCAAAGTTTGCGTGTATGACCGCTCCGTCCGCCTCCATATCAACGGACAGATAATCACAATTATCCATATTGACCATCCGGGGAGACCTTACACTATCTGTTCTAACCAGCATTATCCATTTCCTCCTGTTATGAAATATGACTTTCGCCTGTTGCATAATCTATCGTGATACCCGGCTGAATGTTCTTCTCAAAGATGCAGAAGCAAACACCGTCGCCGTTATCTTCTACCGACCAGCCTTCCATTATGATGCCCTTGCACACAAGATCATCACCGTCAAAAACGGGAGTTACTCTGTATAAAACGTGCATGTCGGGATTAGCTTCGATAAAGTCATCTATAGCGTTCTCATAAGGAAGCATTAAAGTGACATTAAGATACCTTGTGCCTGTTATGAGGTTCTTGGGATTAGCGTTCTCGCCTGCAAGCTGGAACCCGATAAGATGGCATCTGTTATAAAGGTACTTATCAGAGATCTGTTCGGGGTATTTAACCGAATGCCAGCCGGAAGGCTTAACAGAACCTATCTCTTCCCTCTTCTCCGTTGGCATCAGTTCCGTGCAGATATTAGCGTAAGCAACTCCGCAGCGGCTAAGGGAATCCAGATCGGAATACTCTTCAAAAGCGTCCGTTCTGACCTTGTCGCTGTCTGAAAAATAAGGCTGATTGTCATTGAGGATAACAATATCACCCTCGGTGTTCCAAGCCTCGTCAAGATCGAACTGTCCGACACCGTAAGAAGGCCAGGTATTATCTGAAGGAAGGATGTCTTCAGCAGCTTCACTGACGGAAGAAACTGCTGATTCAACAGCGCTTTGCAGAGATGAGGCATCGTTTTGGATCTCTTCGACCTTTGATACGACTGTAGCTCCTGCATCTACGATCTTCTTGCCCTCTGACTCGACATCAGATGCAAAAGACTTTACTTTATCACATCCTGTTATGGCCATTATCAAAAATACGACCATAATAAGAACGAAGAGGAGAGCAACGGAGAATACGCCCGGCTTAACCGCGGGAGAAAGCCTTAAATACCAGCTTTTGATCTTTGAAAGATAATCACGAACCTTCATATAGTACCTCGCAAGATTATTGGTTTACTTAGAGTATTCCTACGAGTTAATTATACCAAACGGATACGTGTTTAGACCCGTATATACCGACGTTTAAGGACAAATAGTTTAATAAGCCGGAAAATTAACAAAAAAAATATGCCGTCAGAGTGACGGCATGTCGTTATCTTCGTGATCGAACCTTGTAATATCGCCTTTGGATTCGCACCTCGGGTCCAAGAAATGCTTAAGAGGCAAGCACCCTGCACCGAAATCCTCTGCCGAAAAGGTGACGAGGTTTTCCGCGTTTTCTGCTACCCTGAACCCCCAGCCCTGCAAATAATAGGATGCACCGCCTTTTGCCAAGATATCGTGAATGATCTTGTTTTTAGCTTTTTCATCATTGCCGGAAACGTCATTAAAAGGATCATCTTTTAAGACAAAACCGTTTATGTTCGGCTTATCTATCTTTGTAAGAGAGCCGTCGGGGTTTTCCACATGAAGAACCTCGGTACGGGCTGTCTTATTCATGTGATAACCACAATTCTTGTACTGCTCATGGCACTCATTCTTCATATAGTAATCGTTTAAGAAACGCACGTCGGCAATAACCGGCAGATACTTATCACCCATACGATACAGATAAGGTGTGCTTATCCTGAACAAGGTGTTCTTATCCATGAGATCACGGTCGTGATCAACGCAGATAAACTTATATGACTCATATAATTTGTTCTTATAAAGGACATCATTCACGCAGTTTACGTAATTAGTCAGTTCTTTATTAAATCTCACATCATTTGCTACAATATATGAAACTAACGCACCGGTCTTACAGGGACTGATGCCCGCAGGGTTTTCCATGTATTTATTAAGATACTCGCTGCTGCCGACAACAGCCGTCCAGCCAAACTGCGCATCGCACTGCAATATGAACACGTCACGGACAGGGTTATAAACGTCCTCCAGATATGAACGCAGACTGTCGGAAAGATCGGAAACCTTAATGACCGCATAAGCTAACGGGAACTCGGGCTGTTCGGGATTAGACCCGTCTATCAAAGGACAATACCCGGTACATACGAGACAGTTTTTTATCAGTTCGATATCCGCATCCGCAATATCCTTGTTTTCCCAGACGATGCCGTTTATGTCGATCCCTACTTCCTGCCAGTTACCGCCGGTTGTACGGCTATTCTTGGTATTCATAATAAAACTCCTCTCAGCGTATTCTTTTAAGAATAACCGCCAAAAGGAGTTTTAGACTGTTATTGAAATAAAAGAAGCAGTCTACTTAACTTTGCGCTCGCCGCTCTCCGTAACGATCCTGAACACTGCTGCGGGTCTTATCTGAGCCTGCGTGCCCTGAACGATTGTTGCCTTGCTCTTACCTGAAGCCTGAGCCTCAGTGACAGCATTACCCAGTCTTTGAAGCTGCCTGTCGATCTCGTCGGTATTATCAGCCCACCATACGTCAAAACCGAGAGCAGCCAGTTCACTCATGCGTTCCACCTGCTTAGGTCTGGGTTTTTCACCGGGTCTTTTTACCTCTGCATAACTTACTATTCCATAAGGGAGCAATATCATTCTGTCCGGGAACCCCGACATACCCATGCAGGTAAGCTTAGGAGCCTTTCCGCCCATTTTCGCAACGGCTTTTACGAGATACCCTTCGTTCTTGGATTCCAAAGGCTTCTTAGATCTTCTTCCGTTATACATGATCAGCAGGCCGCCTCCGAACAAGTCTCAAAGGAATCCAACACCTCAAGGCCCCTTTCCTTCCTGATCTCATTGCTGAGTTCAAGATATTCGTTCTGTTCTTCCAGAGAAGCCCAAAGCCAGCCTGCCAGAAAGTCAGGCATTACTTCACGAAAACCTTTGGCGACCCCCGTACCCGTGCCATACAGCATCATCGCATCCTTTTCCTTTTTGCCCGCCGTAAGAACGCCGTCATCAAGGTCTCTTTTTACCCTTAACAGGATAGCGTCATAACTAGATCCGTTCATAAAAACACATTCCTTTCTTTAAGCTATAAATAATCCCTAACATTATTAGTATAACGTCAGGGATGAAAAATACACTCAAATACGGGGAATTATTATCAGATCGTCAGATCTCCTCTACATCTTCCACATAAACATATTTATAAACTCTGCGCTTGCCGACCACTTTTACGCCGTCTTTTTTAACTTCGTCAAACAAAGCGTTAACACGTACGTTTTCGTCTGCGGTCTCGTCAAATGTAAATACCTTCTTGCGGTCTGTCCACCATTTATCCGTACCAAGCTTCGGAAGCAGGTCGACTAAAGCCCAGAATCTCAATTCACTTAAGAGTTCAGCCTTAAATATAACGTCCGATCTTATAGCATCCGCTTTAGGAGAAAGATCCGGGCAAGCCTCTAATATATCTTCCCTTCTTTTTGCTATCGCGTACCTCAGCATCTGCTTACAGCCGCCTGAGAAATTACCTTCATTATCAAGAAATTTTATAAGTTCCGCGTCGTCGTTGCGGCTGAGTTTTACCAGCGACATCTTATAAGATTCTTTCTGGAACTTACTGATCCTCTCCGAGTTCTTTTCCTTTTTGATCCTGATCTCTTCTTCCGTCAGTTTGTCGACATCCCTGATCCTGCCGGGCTTCTTTTTAGCCGGCGTAACCGCCTTCACGCTTTCTGCCGACCCTTCGGATGCTTTGCTCTTTGAACTTGCTCTTGCCATGGTGTTATACCTCCTGTTAGTCATAAGCAAATGCTACGCATTACTTGCATATTATACCACTTGCTTTGTTTTTGGTAATACCCTGAGATTTCTCTTTAGGTATCATGCCTTGCCTACTTTTAGTATAACATTCAAATTTCTGTTTTTATCGCCAAATGTCCAAATATTAGGACTTTGACGCCTTTTTATGCTCTTTGGGAGGAATGCGGACAAACATCTGCACGGACTTACCGTAGCCCTTTATGACCTTGACATGCCCCTTATGATACCCCAGACGGGTAAGCTCCTTCTTGATCTGTATGACCATACGGTCATCGCCGACACCGGCGGATATCTCTTTGCCCAGCATCTCTACTATGATCTCGGGAAGCGAGATCTCAGATACAAATTCCCCGGGAACTTCATTGGTATTATTGATATACCCTCTGAACAGTTTAGCCTTCTCATAGGGCTGCAGTTCATCCCACCCGTTGGCTCTAGGCATTCTGAGGAAATCGACGAGCTGAGATAATGCAAGATCATGCTTTACAAGAGATTCACAGATGTCGCCTGCAACGTCTGCCGCACTGTCCGATAATACCAGACCGTTCTTGTTATAAACACCGCTGCGGTACAATGCCATAGCCTGCCCCCAGAGCTTGCGGACATACTCCGTACTCATGTCCTTATCGTCAAAGGAATACTTGGTCTGCCTTTCCTCATCACACTGAATGACAACAAAACGCCTGTTTTTGACGTCTGTAAAGAGGTCATCAGTATCGTTGACCGTTCCGACAAACACTGTCCTTCTGGGTATGAGCACCATGTTGCGTGCGTAAGCGGGCCTGAAATAGTCCTCGCTCTTGGAAAGCATAGCCTTCAAAGTATTCTCGTTAAGTCCTGAAAGACCGTCCATCTCAGGGATCTCGCAAAGCCATGCACCGCCCCTCATCTTCTCTGCTATCGTCTTGCTCTCAAAGTCCTTGATGCTGATATCCTCACGGCCGAAGCCCGCACCAAGCTTCTTGATAAGGGTTGACTTGCCCTGACCTTGTCTTGCGCCCTGGATAAGGAACATGGTATCAAACTTGCATCCGGGGTTATACGCACGGCCTATCGCACCGCAGAGCATCAAACGGCTGACTTCTACGGTGTAAGGCGAATCCTCGCAGCCGAGAAATTCCTGAAACAGATGATCCATCTCATAAGTGCCCGTAGCTCCGTAATCCCTGTAGCAGCCTTCGAGGTATTCAAGAAGAGGGTCGTAGGATCTGAAGTTCTCAACATAGTTGACCGATTCATATACCACGCTCTGCTTGAGGCTGAACATATCGTAGTTCTGACCCATGTAGATAACGAACTCTGCTATGTCCGAATCCTTAAGAGGCCTGCCTTTCCAGATATACTGATGTGTCCATGCGTTATAACGGAGTTCCTTGAAATAAGGATCATACTTAAAGACAGTCATGACATTAAACGCATTAGACTGTATCCTGTCCTTGCCGTCTTTGGCAAGGTCGGACATCCAGCTTTCTGCACCAAGATACTTTTCAACCAGCTTGTCTTCCTTTGCCAAGGCAAGAGCCTTTTTTCTCGACTGCTTGGTCGCCTGGCCTATAACATTGGCACACTTGATATATGACAGGAGCATAAAAGGCGTAACTGTCTTGCCTTCCATCGGATCATGCTCGCTCGAAGCATAAAGATACCTGTTGGGACGCCCCTTAAGGTCCTTTTGCATAAGTAGCTTTTCGTCACCGAAATACACATCGTTCTTTTCTATATGGTAATGTGTAATATCATACTTGATAATGACTTCCTTAACATCATAAAGCTCGTTAAAAAGCCCCTCAACGCCGTTATTCTGAGCAATGTTACGGAGCTCATTCTCGTACTCGGGAGTAAAGCTTGCAGACTTGTCCTTAACCTTCGGTTTTACGGGAGCCGGTCCCTTATTCTCGGCATCACCGGTCTTGACGTCAACGTCATCCTTCATATCTTTCTGTGCCATGTAAGTTTACTCCTTTCTGTACCGTTTACAGATAGTAACCCTTAAACCTCCCGGACATGCAAGGTGTCAGCTCTTGCAAGATTATAAGAGGTCAAAGATCGTCGGGATCTATATCCCAGTCATCATTCATTGTGTATTTGGGGTCAATAGCGCCCTCGCTGTCCTTCATGTAGTAATTACAAAGATAGCCGTCGGCACGTAGAGGAAGCCCTTTGCTCCAACTGCAGCCCCTTGCCATGATGTCACTTATCTTATCGAGTTCTGCCGTAAGTTCTTCAGGAGTCTTGAAAGTGCCGTCCGGCTTTATCTTGGGAACTTCAACGATGCACTCATCGTGGATATGCGCAACAACGCCGTAACCTTCGTTCTGAAGATTCTTCAGCGCTTCCTGCAAAAGGTCTCTTGCAAGAGCCTGTATAACATTCTCGGTGAGTTTACCGGAATAAGTGGGAGTCCTCAAAAGATTGTTCTTTTCGGTTCTCATAAAAGAGATCTGTTCGACCTTCCTGCGCTGTATTGACAGAGATCTCTGATCCATGCCGCGTCCGCTGAGGTTAATGGGGTCATCTTTCGCATCTCTTATTTCCGCATCGTTATAGAACAGGCTTCTGCCGTTGGGAAGCTCTATTATAAGATCCATGTTACCCAACTCATTTGTAAGCGCATAGACCCTGAGCCCCACATATTTGGCAAGCTGCTGCATCTCACCTGTCAGGAGACAGTCTACGACAGCCCTTTCAAGATCCCACCACAGACCCGTGATCCTGGGGGAACTGTTACGCCAGTTAGTGACTATCTCCTTCATCTGTTCTTCGTTCATGCCCATCTTATCGGCTCCGAACGCCTGCAGAGCACCCACTCCGCCGCCGTAACCGCACGCCAGCTCAGCGACCTTGCCCTTCGCCCTGAGCTCTCCGTTCTCACCGTGCTTAACAACGGGAACGCCGAACATCTTACTTGCAGTTGCACAATAGATGTCTTCACCGTTCCTGAACGCGTCTATACGCCACTGCTCTCCTGCAAGCCACGAAAGGACACGGGCCTCGATAGCAGAGAAATCGGCAACGGCAAAGATGTGATCTTTAGCCGGGATAAGTGACGGTCTTACAAGCTGAGACAGGATATCAAGAAAATCCTCGGACTCGTCAAAGACCGTCTGATCAAGCTTTGAGATACGGGCTTTCAGGATCTGCACTTCAGGTGATACCAGAACGCCGTCCTTTTCGATGGTACCGAAATGGTTCTTGGAAAGGTTCTGAAGCTGAACGAGCCTTCCCGCATAACGAAGGGTCTGCCCTGCACCGCCAAAGCGGAAGAGCCCTCTTACCCTGCCGTCCGAATTGATACACTCCTGCATCTTCTCATACTTCTTAACGGATGTCTTGCCGTCGCTCAAACGGTAACGGCAGAAATCGCAGAGCAGCTTTTCCATCTCGGTCTTGGGTTCCTTATGATGCGAAAGATAATCTGTTAATGCCTCTTTCTTAACGGAAGTAAAACCGGAGACTGCCTGAAGCTGCTGGATCGATTTAACATTTTCTATCTCAGACACTCCGCGAAGTTTGGCGATCTTATCACAAGTAGCCTTAAACTCCTTTGCCTGCTTCTCGGAAAAGACATTGGAAAGATCCACCGCACCGTTGACAAACTTTCTGTCAAGCCTGACTCCCCTGTCATTGACCCTTTCGGAGATCCAGAATTCTTCCCAAAGCGTGGGTGACCAAACGCCGTTTGCTCCCATCATGCCGTAACCGCCACCACGTCTTACAAGAGCCTTGTAGATCGCTCTCTCAGCGGCAACGTCGGTATTATTGTATTTCTTATAAGTGTCCCAATCAGTGTCAACGCCGAACAGATCCGGCTCGGGCTCGTTGAAATAGATCTGACCGGTCTTAGTCTTCTGAGGTACGGCATACTTGGCAATAAGCCTCTTACCTTCCTTCATCTTCTTGGCGTCTTCCGGTATGCCAAGAGCGTTGCCCAACGCTTCGAGCTTTGCAGGAAAGCCTCTGAAAAGACCTAATGTCATAGTGCATATCCAGCCTTCGGGCTCTATATACTGCCCCGTAGGCATACCGCAGAACCTGGAATAACATATACGTTCAAACTGGGAGTTATGAGCAACTTTGGTACAGGTCTTATCCAGCATGTCTTTCTTAACCTGCTCCGGAATGACGACTAACGGATTCATCAGATCTAAGGTCGTTATCTCATCATCGTCATACGCAAACGAAAAAAGCTGAATGCGGAAATACGGATCTTCAACATATCTATAGACACCGGAAGTGATGGGCGTTGCCGAACGGGTCTCAAAATCAATAAATAACATATTACTGCTCTCCTTGGTTCTATCTCACAATACGCCTGCTGAGAGTGGGTATATTGTGGGTATTCCTACGAGTTATTATAACTTCTAAATCAGGAAATTGTATGACATTTTGTTAAAAATCTTTTGTTGGTTTATCGAAAAACCCGGTAAACATTTATTTACCGCTGTCTTGTAAAGTATTAATAATGCAATACTTTATAAAACGAACGTGAATGTTGGTTTCTAAAAACTACGGAAAATCAACATTTTATAAGAACACAACAACAGTCATTGAAAAGTAACAATGTTACAAAGAATAAGTGGGCGTATCCAGGTCGTCCCCGCCCTGCTGGTATGCGTCTGCCAATGACACATCCTGTGCCTCTTCTTCGGCAGCAAGGGACGCCTTAAAATCCTTCTTATAGTTTAATGCCATCTCACAAGAACCCTTAGCTGCGCAGAACATACAATGATCGCCGCCGAGCCTTTCATCAACACCGTCGATTGCTTTAAGGACTGTAGGAGTAATGACCTTAGCCCAGTTAAACAGTTCCTTTACTGAATAAGATGTCACTCCGAAATACCCCTTTTCAGGCTTGCCGTCCTTCAAGAAGTTGGCTCTGGGCTGGAAGATATACGTATCAACATAGGTAACCCCTGCCCTCTCCTTCTCAGTTAAAGAAAGATAAGCGCCCAAAGCATACGCTTTAAGCTGGAAATTACCGAGAACTTCTACTTTATTGGCACCGAACTTATAATCGGCAACACTGATGCGGTCTGAACCTACGAACATAAGGTCTGCCGTACCCCAACATTCGGGGATAACCGGTTCGCAGCTGACCTTACGCTCACAATAAGCTGCTACCGGCAAAGAAGATGTCGCTTCCATGGTAGCTTTGATCATATATGCGAACTTGGCATAATCCATGCCGTATCTGACCATTTCCTTTGTCTTGTCGGGGATTTCCTCAAACTTCATGATGGCAGGAAGCCCCAACGCTTCTCTGGCGAAATACTCGGCAACCATGTGTGCCCTTGTACCCTCCAGCGTATAAGCAGTTTCATTGCTTCCGGCGTTCTTGTTTATCATCAACGAAGCGGGGCAAGCCGCTGTTCTTGCAAGAGACGAAGGCGAGACCAGCGCGTGTTCGTCATGTCGTTCAGATTTCTTTACATCCATAAATAGCACCTCATAGTAGTATTACTCATAGTATACCACCAAGGATACTTATTAGAGCCGCAAAAACCGCCGTTTCACATATTATCGCCAAGTTAAATCGGCATATCTGAAGACTTATCTAAGCGGCCTTCTCTTTCAAATTGATAATAAACATAGCGATTCCCCTGGGTATGATAGCAAGGATAGCTGTCAATTATATAATCGATGTCATAACCCTTCAATATATCCCTGCCGGACAAACCCTTATCAAACTGCCAATGCCCCAAGATCCAACCGACCCAATATCCGGCTTCGGTTTCGTCTGTTTCGGACTTAGGCAACTCGACACCCAGTTCAGACATAAAACGGTTTAACACGTAATTTACTGACTGACAATTCAGAGAAAAATCATCATAAAAATCATTATACGTATCACTATTTAAAAACAGTTTTGTAAAAACATGCAGATCATAATGTCGTCTGCACGCCAAAGCAAAAACATTAGCCATCGAATCTATCAGACTATTGTTTATCCTTCGTTTAACGTCCGATTCAGCGTCTGTCATCTTATCGCTCCATTAATCCGGATTTATATCCTGTAATCTTTCTAAGCCTTGCCCTGTTCGCAAAAACTCATCGATAATTTGGTTGATCCGGTTTCTTTTTTGTTCTGTTTCTTGTTTACGCCCGTCTATTTGTTTTTCATCCAGCTCATAAAAACTGTTAAAGGTTAAACATTCTAAAGCTTTTTCGCTTTTTAACGCTATTTGTTCTCCTATGGGAATGGCCGAAATACACTGTAAAACCTGATCCCTCGTTATATGAAACAAAGGATCTTTGTCCATATATGCGTTAATAACACGGAACATTCTATCATCTGCCGTAGGCCCGATGATTAAATCATATAAATCATTAATCTCATTATGTTCCAAGCGTTTATCCAAAATATAATCCAACCATCTTGAATCCGCAACCAGATTCAATTTAGTTAACTCAGAATCATCGAGAGAATAAACATTGATTATAGAAGCCGCTTTCTTTTGAGCCGCCCACCGCTCCGCCATATCAACATCGCCGGTAACATAGAAGCCCAAACCAAAATCGGTTGCCGGATTGCTGTGTTTTAAATCCGGATGCTCTACAACAACATTACTCCCGTGATAAACCCGAAAAAGCATAAATCCCCCAAACATCAATTATTAGGTTAATTATAACACGCCTCAAAGCCGATGGATCTTATTCCGATCAACTTCCAATCGAGTAGGGGGAAATTAATCCCCCTCTCACACCACCGTACGTGCCGTTCGGCATACGGCGGTTCAACTTAACTTCAAAGCGTGACGCTCATTGTAGTAATCGAGGCAACTGATAAG